>Ga0265292_1000050_pt1 | contig 266388 bp, 261 predicted proteins | sample Munlanlewell296A_FD_189080 | JGI IMG/M metagenome (GOLD analysis project Ga0265292, IMG submission 189080) | Leachate microbial communities from a municipal landfill in Southern Ontario, Canada - Leachate well 296A | ecosystem: Engineered > Solid waste > Landfill > Unclassified | place... | reverse complement strand
TATTGAGATGTTCTATAATCGTCAGAGGCGGCATTCAGCTCTGGGGTACCGGTCGCCGGTATTATTTGAGCTGGAGGCTATGGCAGCCTAACTTAACTGGAGTGTGCGTGAAAACGGGGGAATATCATTTCGAAACTAAAAGGCTTCGATTTTTCATAACGCAATGCATAAATAAATTTAGGATTAAGCATTTCCGGTTTATTTGTTTTACAAATTGCATTTTGTATTATCTCAGCTTTTCTTTCCGCACTTATTATTAAAGGAGAATATGTTTCTGGGTCATCATGATAAAATGTATTTAAAAATGTTATTGGCTCAGACAGCAACCACTCAAGTATTAACAAGTCTTCCTTCAGAGGTTTCCTTATAAGGGTATATGCAACGACCAGCTTCCCCTTTTCAGAATTCTTTAAAGCTTCATAGATGAATTGGCAAAAGTCAGATAGTATCGCAACGCACACCTGCTTATAAACTATTTCATATATCACATCTTTATAGCCATTCGCTTCAAGCCAGCAAAACAAATCCCATTTTTTGATAAGTTTAAATTGTTTGCTATGCTCTTTAGATTTGAATTCAAATTTTGTATCAAATATCCTAGACTTTTCACCCGATACAACGATGTCCGCTAAAATATCATGCAGAAAAAAGGCATAATCATGACCGAAATGAAATTCTTTTGGTAATTTAATACTCATAGTCAAAGCTCTTGTAAAGTTTTATGCCTTTATTATCTCTCTCTCCTCATCGGTTATTCCATACAACCCATAAACAATCTCATCTATTTTCTCATCCGTAATTACAATTTCCCGCTCTATTTTATCTCTTTCCGCAGATAACGGCATAGAGTTTTTCTTTTTGTGGAGGTCGAGCATACGGTCAACGAGAGAGACAAGCTTGTCGTGAATGGCTTTTTCAGGGGGGTTGTTGAAATCAATGGTGCGGATAGGGAGTTGTTCGATATACTGCGTGAAAAATCTGAGATAGCCTCCACGATAGGCCGCGAAAGAATTCTTATAAAAAAATGTCATTAAAGACGAGTTAAGAATAGCAAGCAAGAATTTATCACTGCTGCAAATGATGTAAGTGGTATTTACAGAAAACTGACCTCCGGCCTCATCAAACATGAAATTGCCACGTACTGATATATCCGGCAGTATCATCTTTGGTTTCTCAAACTCATTATAATAATCACAGGCTCTAAGCTCCCACCAGTATTCGCCTTTGTCGTATCGCTTTTGTGCCTTTTCGGTAAAAGACTGCAAGTGGGTCGTGATTGCAGGATAGTTTTCTTTTAACCAGTTCCATGCGCTACGGGCATTATGTGAATGTTCACGCGTCCAGCCTTTGGGTATCAATATCAGGTATCTACCCTTTTCGGGCGGTTCATACCGCTTAATATCTTTCCCAACCAGAAACGGTTTAATAAGTTCTGCGCTTTTGGAGTCTTCTTTTATAAGTCGTTTCTTTGTCTCTTCATCAATTACAAACGCCTCGTTGAGGCCCGTCTTTATTCCGTAATATATTTTCCCTTTAACATACTCGCCTAATGGCATTCCGACTTTCCGCAGTTTATCGAGTAAAGACTGTGATTGTTCATTAACCAAAGACCAGCCTTTATCAGAAAGAGATGATGTCGAAACCTTAAATCGATTTTCATTCACATAATCCTGGAGGTTATTGAAATCCAATGTCTTAACATCTGTCGCATAAAATGTAGGGGCAATCCTGTGTGATTGCCCTGATTTGGGCGGACACATAGGTCCGCCCCTACAAATACGCATGATGCATGGATATGTTGCTGCTTCTTCAAACACCGGCAGATCTCCAAAGTCTGTTATCTCCTCAATGCGCTGTTTCTTCATCCACCTGCGGAGTGGTTCGCCGTAATTCGCCCGCATCCACTTGTTGGCAACAATATAGCTGAAGATTCCGTTTTTATTCAGAAGTGAAACTCCCTTTTCGATAAAGTATGTATAAAGGTCTGCTGTGCCCTGAAAAACTTCATAGTGATTTTTGAAATAATCTTTGAACTCACCAATCATCTCCTGCCGCACATACGGCGGATTGCCGATTACCACATCAAAACCACCGCTTTCCACTGTCTCCCCAAACCCCACGCTCTTTGAGTTCCAGTCGAAGGGATTGATTCTGCTTTTTGTCTCATCTGAGATTGCCACGCCTTCGGCTCGCAATGACGAAAAGAGAGAAGAATCCAAAATGTCATACCCAATCAAACTATTCCCGCATTTGATGTTATTCGAGAGAGGCGGAAGAAGGTGCTGCTTTTTGGGTAACATTCCTCGCTCACCTTCCAATGCCTTCAGATAGAGGCTCATCATTGTGATTTCAACTGCCTGAGGGTCTATGTCAACTCCGAAGATGTTGTTTCTTAATATCATTGCCTTTGTGCGCAAGGGCAGAGCCAGATCCTCCGGCCCTACTTTATGGTAAAAGTCAAAGAATTGTGTCTGCGCTTCTTTCGTATGCTTCCGATAATATTCAAGATGATAATCCAACAGGTATTGATATGCTCCGAGAAGGAAGGAACCGGAACCACAAGCGGGGTCAAGTATCTTTATCTTTTCAATCTGCCTCGGCGTCTTGCCCTCAATGAGCTTCCCGACTGTATTTTTGACTATGTAATCAACAATATATTTCGGAGTGTAATATACGCCCCCTGCCTTTCTTACTTCAGGCTTCTCTTCGACTTTCGCAAGTTTTGGAGTAACCCTTATGGTGCTTCCCAAATAACGCTCATAAATACTTCCCAAAAGTTCAACACCGATTGCATCAAACCTGTATCTTGATTTCGGGAAATAGAGGTTCTCGATTATCTCTGCCAATAAGCCTGAATCAATATCTGCCCTCTCGCATGCATGGGGCTTGAAGATGTCGCCATTCAGGTCATCATTCACCTCATGAAAGAGGTCGAGGAGATGGGTCATTATGGGTTTTCTCTTGCCCTCTTCTTTCCAGAGGCCAACAATCTCAAGCAATTCCTTATCTGGCCTTATTCTCCTGTCCTCTGCAATTCTGATAAAGATAATCCTGTCGAGGAGTTTCTGGACAACGTCATTCAATAGCTTCACATCGAATTCAGAATTTCTTTTATGAATATCCTTTGCAAGTTCTGTTCGCCACCCTGTTAAATCTTCAAGGAATGACTTGTCAGGCGGGATTCTGAGCCTCTTGCTCTTTGTGTCTTTAGGAAGCAATGCTTCGAGTGAGCCTTGCTCAACGCGCTCTTTCGAAAGCTCATAGAGTTTATCTATGTTATTCAGGTAATCGGCATATTTGAGGTCGAGGATTAATCCTTCATCAGGGAATTTCGGATTTGGTTTTAAGGAGGCGTCAAAGAGCTTGAACTCCTCGAAGTCTGTGAGAATTACAAAATAGACCTCTTTAGTTGACCATGCGTAGGTCTTTGCCTGAAGGATATGGTTAATGTCATCGAGGGCAACTGATGGCGCTTTCGCCTCTACAAAGAACTTTGTTGCGCCGTTTATCCTGAAGTTATAGTCAGGCCTGCCGGTTGTCTCCGGCGAAAGCTCAACAATTACATCGCGCTCATGCGGAGGTTTCTGCGCCTTGTTTTCTATGTCCCAGCCAAGGGCTTTGAAGAAGGGATTGAGAAAATCTATTCTTACCTGAGCTTCGGGATAGCCTTTTGAGAGATAGTGGGTCTTGTCCTTTTCGAACTTTGAGATTAAGTTCTGGAGTTTTTCCCTGAAAATATCCTTATCAGACATTTCGCAGATTATAGCACATAAAATGAAGCAACTTCACACCATGCTCGACCGCGCAAGTGTAATCACAAACACCTCTTTTGCGCCGGCCTTGATTAGTGTTTTTGAGCACTCCCTTGCTGTCGCGCCTGTTGTCATCACATCATCAAATAATAGAAGCCTCAGGTTATTTATCCTGCCCCTGGCCTCAAACGCGCCCTTAATATTTTTCATGCGTCCTTTTGCATTGAGCCCGATCTGCGGGGGCGTGTCTTTTCTCTTGAAGAGCATATCAATATGCAAGGGGATTTTTAATTCTTTTGAAAGCACCCTTGACACAAGAAGCGTCTGATTAAATCCCCTTTCTCTCAACCCCTTCCTGCTTAGAGGAACAGGAACTATAGCGTCGTATTCAGGTATTTCAAGCATTAAAAGCAGTTTCCCCAAGGGCGCTGCAAGCCTTCTTACTCCATAGAACTTCATCTGATGGATTGCCTCTGCCAGGGCGCCGGAGTAAATCCCGTAATTCAACACCACAGAAAATGGAGGTTCATCCTTCATGCACTCCTTGCATATAGTCGCATATTCCGATACGAGAGGAGTTGCGCATATTCTGCATGAAGGCCCTGAATATCGCTCAATCCCTTCCCAACAGCTTTTGCATATTGGAGAATGAGAATAACTGTCAGAATGCTTCTTGCACAAGGGGCATATTGAAGGGTAAATTGAATTTAAAAGCCCTGAGGCTAAACTATATCCTCTGCTCTTAATGACGTCCCACACTTGCCGCACCTTGGGTTGAGTGAAAGTTTTTCCCTTGCAACTTTGTTTTTTGCCTTGCAGTTCGCACAGGCTATTATGAGATGTGCCGGAAGAGGCTCATGACTCTTGCCTGCATTAGATGCGGTCTCCCCGTTTTCACTATCCTTGATTCCCTTAACAAAGTTTATATAATTTGAATCTTTTTCTATCAACTCGATGCCCATGCCATTTTTAAGGGCGGCGATTGGGGTTTTTATGGCCCTTTTCACTCTTCCTTTCAGCTTTGAAGTTTTACCGTCAGGCAAATAAATCTCTATGCCAAGTATGCTTCCAGGAGCAAAAGGATTCCTGGTTCTTATAAATAACCCGCCATCGGAAACGTCACTCGTTATTCCACTGTATCTGTCTGTGCCTGTCACGAATACAGTTTCAAGTCTTTTTGTGTGGCGGTTGGACTGCCTTTTTGACATCAGAACGGTTCATGCAGCATGATAAGTTCATCCCTCTTTTGACCTGAAGAGATAATCTGAATTTTGGTGTTGAGCATACTCTCTATCTTTCTGATATACTCCCGGGCCGCCCCCGGAAGTTTTTCAAAATCCTTTATGCCGCTCGTATTCTCTTTCCAGCCCGCGACCTCTTCATAAACAGGCTCGCATCTTTCCAGCACGCTCAGCTCTTTTGGAAATTCTTCATGGAGTATGCCGTCACATTTATATGAGGTGCACATCCTGATCTTTTCAAGGCCGTCAAGAATATCAAGTTTTGTTATTACAAGCCCGGTGAATCCATTCACCCTTATGGAATATTTCAGCGCCACCATATCAAGCCATCCGCATCTCCTCGGCCTGCCTGTGGTTGCGCCGTACTCGCCGCCTTTTTCTCTGATTTTTTCTCCAAGGGAATCTTTTATCTCAGTCGGGAAGGGCCCTTCACCCACCCTTGTAGTGTATGCCTTAACAACGCCTATAACCTTTGTTATCTTTGTAGGCCCGACACCAAGTCCTGTGCATGCGCCGCCGGCGCTGGCGCTGGAGGATGTAACATAAGGATATGTGCCGTGGTCCACATCAAGCAAAGTGCCCTGAGCGCCTTCAAGCACCATATTCTTATTTTCATCAATCATCTTATTTATAATAACGTCTGTATCGGCAATATGCCCTGAAAGCCTGTCTGCATACCCCATGTACTCTTTATATACATTTTCCAAATCAAATCCTCCGGCATTATAAAGAGCCTTGAGAAGATTATTTACACTTAAGAGATTAATTTTCAGCTTTTCCCTGAATACCTCAGGATAAAGAAGGTCTCCTGCCCTCAGACCTGTCCTTGCTATTTTATCAACATAAGCAGGCCCGATGCCCCTGCCTGTTGTGCCTATTTTTTTTGAACCCTTAAGCCTTTCCTGTTCTCTTTCAATTGCAGTATGGTAAGGCATTATGAGATGAGAGTTATTGCTTAAAAAAAGATTTTCCCCTACCTCTATGCCCCTTTTCTTTAACCCGTCCATCTCTTCAATAAGAGATGCAGGGTCCACAACCACGCCGTTGCCTATTATGCAAGTCTTCCCTTTATGGAGGATCCCTGACGGAATAATATGCAGCACAAACTTTTCATCTTTTATTACAACAGTATGGCCAGCGTTGTGGCCTCCCTGATACCTTGCTACGCCATCAGCCTTTTCCGTGAGCACATCAACAATCTTTCCCTTGCCTTCATCGCCCCACTGGGCGCCAACAATAACTATAACAGCCATTTTTTACCTCTTCACTTATTTAATTAAAGGTTCAGCAGTTTTGCAGAGAGGACATTCGGCATCTTTTTTATCTCTTCCAGATTGCCGGGTGTAATGGGGCTGTCAATACTCATCACAGAAATTGCCATGCCTCCGGCGCTCTCTCTTCCAAAATACATACGCGCTATGTTTATATTATTTTTGCCAAAGAATGAGCCGAGATTCCCTATCACACCCGGCTTATCATTATTGTATATCATGAGCATTATTCCTTCAGGCACTATCTCCACTGCAAAGTTGTCAATCCGCACAATCCTCGGGTCTTTTTTGCTGAACAGGGTTCCTGCAAAGTATCTCTCTTTGTCTTTTGTTTTTATCCTTAATGCAAGGATGCTCTGATAATCACCGGCATCATCGCTTTTTGTCTCCTTAACTTCTATCCCGCGCTCCTTGGCAATAAAAGGGGCATTCACAAAATTAACTGTCTCTTCAAGAATGGGGGTCAGCAGTCCTTTAAGGGCTGCAATAGTAACAGGGGCTGTGTTCAATTCTGCTGCTTCACCCAGATATTCTATTGTTACGCCTGTAATGCCGCCCTCATAGATCTGGGCAGCAAAACTTCCAAGTTTCTCAGCAAGACTAAGATATGGCTGAAGCCTTGCCACCTGGTCTGCAGGTATTGACGGGAAGTTTACGGCATTTCTGATTGTCCCCCTGACAAGGTAGTCTGCTATCTGCTCTGCTACTGCAATCGCAACATTCTCCTGCGCCTCTTCTGTTGCTGCGCCTAAATGCGGCGTGCATATTACATTATCAAGGCCGAGCAATGGATTATCCGGCCCTGCAGGTTCTTTTTCAAAGACATCAAGAGCTGCTCCGGCAACCTTGCCGCTTTTTAGCGCTTCATATAAATCTTTTTCATTAACTATCCCGCCCCTTGCGCAATTGATAATCCTGACGCCGTCCTTCATCTTCCTGATAGTCTCTGCATTAATCAGATTTTTTGTCTCCGGAGTCATCGGGGTATGTATTGTGATAAAATCCGCCCTGCTGAAAAGCCCGGGAAGTTCAACCTTTTCAATTCCAAGCGCCTTTGCCCTGTCTTCGCTCAAAAACGGGTCATATGCTATAACCATCATCTCAAGGCCCTGCGCCTTCTTTGCAACCTGATTGCCTATATTTCCAAGGCCTACAATGCCGAGGGTCTTGTTAAAAAGCTCCACTCCCATAAACTTCTTCTTTTCCCATTGACCTGCCTTCATGGAGGCAGTTGCCTGAGGTATCAGCCTTGCCAGCGCAAATAACATGGCAATAGTATGCTCTGCTGTTGTTATTGTATTCCCGCCGGGGGTATTCATCACAACAATGCCTTTTTTAGATGCAGCCGCCTTATCCACATTATCAAGGCCGGAACCGGCCCTGCCTATTACCTTCAGGCTTTTAGCGGCATCAATGATATCTGCTGTAACCTTTGTTGCGCTCCTTATAACAAGCCCGTGATATTCGCCGATACATGCCTTGAGCTCATCCGGCTTCATCCCTGTTTTTACATCAACTGTTAACCCTGCTTTTTTAAGTATCTCGACGCCTTTGTCCGAGATCTTGTCGCTTACCAGAACCTTCATCTTTCCTCCAGAATTCCACAGTCTTTCAAACTCTTAAAGGATAACACAGCCATAAAAACCTTGACAAGGGCTTTGTGCTGCAATGGCAGACAGGAATAACTTCTTTTGCTGTCATTCCCGCAAGAGAAGCGCGTCGGGAATCCTTCTGGAGGGCAATCAGAAAGATTCTCGCCCCACCGAGTCGCCGAGGATGACCGGACATTCATCCTTCGCAGTAATGCTACGGAGAACAGAAGCCGGAATGACAAAAATAGAAGACAGAATCGTGAATGTCAGGGAGTTTCTCTGGACGATTGAAAGGAAAAGATAAGAAAGAGGATATTTAAGTTTCTCAATGGTGTCCCTGAAAATCACCTGAAGAATTATAACATGGGATTGTCCGGCAAACGTTGAGGGTGAAACAAAGTTCCCCTTGACTTTTCTCTTAAATTAAGAGATTATAAAATATAGAAATCAAGAGGAGGATTGTTATATGCCATTGGTTAAGGTAAAAAGGTTTTCACAGGTAACCATTCCGACTGAGATACGGCAGAAAGCTCACATAGAAGAAGGCGACATTGTCGATATGGAATACAAGGATAACAGGATTATTATGACTCCAAAGCGTGTAACAGACAAATCCGTTGACTGGGTAAAAAAGTTTGATGAAGCACTATCTCATGTGCGCACAGCGGCCAAAAATGCCGGTATAACTGAAAAAGACGTTGAAGCTGCTGTCAGGGCTGCGAGAAAGAGGACTGCCCGTTGAGGGTGGTTATTGATACAAATATCTTTATTTCAGGGCTGCTTAATCTCGAAGGTGGTGCCGCCAAAATAATAAACCACTTTAGAAATGATGCGTTCGAGCTTATAATTACCCGTGATGTTTTTGAAGAATATCTAAGAGCTATTCATTTCTTCAATAATAATATCCCCTCTGAAAGGAGCGAGGAACTTCTTGAATTTGTTTTTGAAAAAGCAGTCAAGGTAAAGGCAGCGAGCCCTCATGGACTTTGCAAAGACCCTGATGATGAAATTTTTTTGACTGCTGCTTTTTCGGGACGTGCTGAATATCTCGTCACAAAAAACAAAAAAGATTTCCCCCGCGATGCCTTCGGCGTAAAAATTGTAAATGTCAGAGAGTTCCTCGAAATATTTGAAAAAAGGGAAAAATAAGAGAGGATTTTAAGTTTTTCGATGGTGTCCCCTAAATTATCACGGAAGGTACTTTTGGAACTCAGGAAGGGTCTCTTTGTTAGCGCCAGACGATTTTGCCATATTTTACGCCATTTCGTTTTTTGTCTATAATATCATAAAGAACGAAATAGTGGGAACGCCCTGTATTTGATTTTATGAGTTTTTCCCATTTGAAAAATCTTTCGGATGTGCTATATTTTAGACATTTAGAGGAAAATACGACAGTTCGGATAGTAATTGTTATGTGAAAAATAAAATGATTATCCAATTCAAATGGCAGGTCGGACAGATCAAAGCTATATGGGATAGTCAGCGGGGGGAATAAAAATGACAAGCCTATCACAAATTCTAGTGGCAGCTCTCCTAATTGCTGTTGCAGCAATAGTTTTTTTTCTAATTCATATTTCAAAAAAGACAAAGACAAATGAACAATTAAAGGAAGCACTGAATAAGTACAAAGACATTGTTGATATTGATGCAGAAGTTTCAAAAAGGAATGCTGCTGTAGCCGCTCTATCCAGTAAACTTACTGAATTAGAAAAAAGTTACAGGGAAAAGGATGCCGCTCTTAATCAAGACTATTTAAAGCATAAGACGATCTATGAAAACCTGCGAAAAGAGGTATCACTGCTTGAAGAAAACCTTGAAAATATTTCATATGGACTTTATAAACCGCAGTATGACTATAAAACGTCTGAGGAATTCAAACAGAAGTTAGAGGAAATAATAAACAGACAGAAGCAAGCAATAAAAAATGAAATGGCGACCTACTGTCCTATCAAATGGGAGGTTGGCGGCAGCAAGACAGAAGGAGCCAAAATGACAAAGCATTATTCCAAACTAATGCTTCGCGCATTCAATGGTGAATGTGATGCTTCCATTGCCAAAGTTAGATGGAACAACATAGGCAACATGGAAGCACGCATCGAGAAGACATATGAAGCCATAAACAAATTGGGTGCTACACATCAAATTACCGTTAACAAAGACTATTTCAGCCTGAAACTTCAGGAACTGCGACTTGAGTTTGAACTTCAGGAAAAACTTTACCAGGAAAAGGAAGAGCAAAGAAAAATCAGAGAGCAGATGCGAGAAGAAGAAAAAGCGCAACGAGAAATTGAAAAAGCTCGAAAGGACGCCGAGGATGAAGAAGAAAGAAATGAAAAGGCACTACAAAAAGCCAGAGCAGAAGTCGAGAAAGCAGAAGGCAAGGAATTAGAACGAATGACAGAGAAGATTAAAGTCTTAGAGGAAAATCTCCAGAGGGCACATGAGATGAAGGAACGAGCAATTTCACGAGCGCAGCTTACAAAATCTGGACATGTTTATATTATCTCCAACATTGGTTCATTTGGTGACACTGTTTATAAAATTGGAGTGACAAGACGACTGGAACCTATGGATAGAATAGATGAACTCGGGGATGCTTCTGTTCCGTTTGATTTTGATGTTCATGGCATGATCTACTCCGAAAATGCACCGGAACTGGAAAATAGAATACATAAGAAACTGGAATCAAAACGAGTTAATCTTGTGAATCGTCGGGCAGAGTTTTTCGGTACAACACTTGATGAGCTTGAGGCCATTGTGAAGGAGTTAAACCTGAACTTACAGCTCACAAAGATTGCAGAGGCGAAGGAATATAGAGAAACAATTTCGCTCAGAGAGGTTCAAAGCGGCGTGCCTCATAAAACCGACGAAGAATTAAAGGAAGACGCTAAATTTCCAGAAACATTGATTTAGGATAGCGTTATTTAAAACCATAAAATCAAAAGAACACATAACAAACGCATCAACACCGAACGGGGTTAACGCGGTTTTAATTTTATATTTGGAGTTAACCCCGTCGGGTTATGCATGGCGTTAAGCGCAAAATACAATTATGAAAAGACAATATCTCGGAGACTCGAAGGACAGCTTCAAATGGGACTATCTCGATTATCTTACAACTGGATTAGATTATCCATTGCTAAACGTAGTGCTAATGCTAACACCAGATGACAACAGCAAGCAGGGTAAAACTAAGCCGGAACTCTTTCCCTCCAGAGAAGAAGTTGTCGATTTTTGCCGTGTCCTAAAAAAACAACGAGATTTCCAATTGATTAAAAAACTACCTAAATCAACTGGCTCGAAGTATTTTGTCGAATTACACAAAGAAGAGACTTATTTTACGTCGGAAAACAGACAAGGATATATGACTGACATTTCTTCCGAAAAACGCCAAGTGCTCTTTCTCGATCCAGATAATGGATTTGAACCTGAAAAATCAAGGAATGAGAAGCATGTCTTATACTCGGATGTGGTAGCCATTCTCAAGCAGATGTCAGAGGAGGCGGTAATTTCGGTATTCCAGCACTTCCGTTATATTTCATTTAATAAGGATTTTGCTCGCATAAAAGAACGAATACCAAGCGGCTATACTACAGCACTCTATTGGCATTCTCTAATGTTCGTGACCATCAGCAAAACAAAAGAAATAATCAAGAAGGTAAGCGAACTCAATCATCAATATTCACAAAAGTATCCAGTAAAGGTACTGCAATGAAAAGACGCTTAACAAAAAAATCAACCCGACTGGTGATAAGCCTGTTTTGGTTTTCAATAGGTTGTTCACCAGCGGGTTATTTAAGTCGTTACAAAACGTGAACACTTAATTTAAAGAAAAAAGCAAGGTCAGTGCCCCAATAGTCCATAGAGCAAAAGTTCAAAAGTTCTTTCCCCCCTTGACACAAAAATATTCGAGGAGTATATTTAAAGCATGTTTTACAATTCGATGACGATTAATAAGGCCGTCCTTAAAGCAGCATGGCACATAGGTGCCGTGGCTGAAGGGGGATTCTATTAACTGTTAGTCGGATAATAAGGAAAACTTCAAAGGCCACGGAATAAACCCCGTGGCCTTTTTATTTTTGGATGCAGGAAGGATATAACAATGCTCATAGCTTTTTCACTCATTCTCGATCCCGATTTATCGGGACCTCTGAGGTGAATTCTGTCCCGCCTGAAAGCTGGCAGAATTCAAAACCGCTCAAAAGCCATGCACATTGTTCTAAATATATATATTTTTTGGAGGTGTGACATGAGATGGGATGCTGAGAAGTACGACTCTGCAAAATCACCGCAGACTGATGCGGGCCGGGAGCTTATTGAAATGGCTTCTGTAAAAGCAGGCGATTCAATACTCGACATCGGCTGCGGAACAGGAAGGCTTACGCTTGAGCTTGCGCGCCTTGCGCATAAAGGCAAGGTTATGGGCATTGACCCATCTCCTGAGATGGTAAGTAAAGCGAGGGAGACAACTACATCATTTGATAATATATCGCTGATGCAGATCCTTGCTCAGAAAATAGATTTCAAAAATGAGTTTGATATTGTGTATTCCAACTCTGCATTGCAATGGATAAAGGAGCAGGAAGACGTAATAGCGCGGATATATCGGGCATTAAAGGTAAAGGGGAGAATTGCTGTCCAAATGCCTGCAAAAGATTTTTGCTGGGCAATGATGGAGAATATCCACAGCGCCATTTCCGCGCTCGGCTTAGAGTCGAAATACAAAAAAATGGAATCGCCGTGGAGATTTCCATTAAAAGAAGAAATGGAAGGATTTCTTAAGGATGCGGGATTTGGGAATGTGAAGGCCTATTACAGGGAAGACACGCTCCTTTTCGATAGCATAAACGAAGTGCTTGACTGGGGCGAGTCCGCTGCGCTAAGACCATATCTTGCGCTTTTAAGTAAAAATAAACAGGAGCGCTTTAAATATGCATTTGCAATGGGATTTGAAAATTACAGAACTGAAAAGGGCATTGAGTTTGGCTTCAGAAGGCTCTTTGCGTTTGGAGAAAAATACGGAGGAAAGAAAAAGTGAAGATTTATCAGGTTGATGCATTTACAGATAAGATATTTTCAGGCAACCCTGCCGGCGTCTGCATACTGCCCGAAGCAAAGAGTGATGAATGGATGCAGGATGTGGCAGCAGAGATGAATCTGTCTGAGACAGCATTTTTAATCAAAAAAGAGGATGGGTTTAATCTGAGATGGTTTGCTCCCAAAAGGGAAGTTGACCTCTGCGGGCATGCAACGCTTGCGAGCGCCCATATCCTTTATGAGACAGGCATTGCAGATAAGACAAAGGAAATACGGTTCTTTACAAAGAGCGGGCTTTTGAAGGCTTCTGAAAAGAATGGCTTTATTGAACTCGATTTTCCTATGGAAGAAGACAAAGAAACAGATGCGCCTCATGGCTTGCTGGAAGGATTAAGGGTCAAGGCTGTTTATGTCGGAAAAAATCGCATGGATTATATTGTTGAAGTTGAATCCGAAGATATTGTTCGAGGCCTTCAGCCTGATTTCGAGATTTTGAAAAAAATCGCTGCGAGGGGCATAATAGTAACAAGCAGTTCAGGTGAATCAGGGATTGATTTTGTTTCCAGATTCTTCGCGCCCGCATACGGTATTCCCGAAGACCCTGTAACAGGCTCTGCACATTGCTGTCTCGGGCCTTACTGGAAGAGAAGATTGAAGAAGGACGAATTCATGGCACATCAGGTCTCTGAGAGGGGCGGGCTTCTGAAGGTAAGGGTTGGCAAGGACAGGGTATATTTGGGTGGTCGGGCGATAACTGTGTTCTGTGCGGATTTCAAGGGAATATAAGTATAGTCGAAAATTAAACATAAAAGGAAAAAAATAATGAGCGATAAAAAAAGGCGTATATGCCCGGTTGAAATAGCGGGTATGCTTGATAACAAAATCAGAAGATGGTTGCAAAACCCCCAAAAAATACTGGAACCCTATATTAAAGAAGGGATGACTGTTCTGGATATAGGCTGCGGACCTGGCTTTTTCTCTATTGACATGGCTCAAATGGTCGGCAAATCCGGTCGGGTTATTGCTTCTGATTTACAGGAAGGGATGCTTCAGAAATTAAGAGACAAGATTCGAGGAACGGAACTTGAGGAACGTATCACACTGCATAAGTGTGAAGAGAACAAAATAGGCGTGTCTGAGAATGTTGATTTTGTTCTGGCTTTCTATATGGTTCACGAAGTGCCCAATCAAGAGCAACTTTTTAATGAGATAGTATCAATACTCAAGCCAAACGGACAGGTTTTCATAGCAGAGCCGTTATTCCATGTTTCAGGGAGGGCGTTTGAAGAAACTATTAAGAAAGCTCGAGCCGCCGGATTCACACCTGTTGAAAGGCCGAAAGTGTTTCTTAGCAAGACAGTAATTTTGAAAAAGGGAGGGCTATAAATAATGTACGCTGAAAGAATTGCCGGATTAAAAAGCTCAGCCATCCGTGATATTTTAAAGCTCATGTCAAAGCCAGGAATAATCTCAGGTGCAGGCGGGATGTTTATATGGGCTATATTGCCGGAAGGATATGATGCAAGGGAAATCCTTATGCGCTGTATTGAGAAGGATGTGGCTTTTGTGCCGAGACAGGAGTTTTTCCCTGACGGCTCCGGAAAGAATACTATGCGCCTTAATTTCTCAAATGCCACTGCTGAAAACATTGAAGAGGGAATAAGGAGAATCGGAGAAGTATTGATAAAGATTTCACCGTAGCTTTATAAAAAAAATACTTGACAACCCCGCATAAAGGGCATAAAGTTTTATAGGGGGAACAGATTTCAGTTTAATCTGTTTTTGAGACAGCAGCAGAGATGCAATTCCTTCTGAAACAGTTGGGCTTAGAACGGCATACGAATTCCCGGTTTTCTGTCAGGTTAAAGAATTTATGTATAATTTTTGCGAGGAGTGCAAATACAGTTTTGCCACAAAACCCGAAGGACAGATCCCTCCGCCCGGGACAGTATGGTGCGACCATCGCAGTATCCAGATGGCAAGGAAGAGGCAAATGCCCTGCTTTACGCCGCTGAAAGTCAGAAAAACAGGGCACTGCTTTGTGTGCACGAAAGCAAGGACTACCTTGCCTTCAGGGAAATCACCTCAGACAGGACATGTCTGGTGCGAGGAAAAATATTCAGTAATAAATAAGCAGCGTTTCATGGATTGTGTTGAATCAGGACTTGCACCTTTTGGACTTACCTGAACTTAAGGATATTGGCCCTTCTCGATTTCAAGGCAGAGCTTGCCGATATGAGGCAGTATCTTGTCTTTTGGCACTTGTGCCTTGTCGCTTATGCTGCAGACAATAAACTTCATAAAGCCGATGTCTATCTTCCTGCCTTCTCTCATGAAAGACAGCACCTTGCCTTTTTTCAAATCTTCCTTGTTATAGAAGGTCAATGCCTTCTTTTCAAAAAGTTTCGACGCCTCGTTTATGAAACTTCCAAGATTTTTTGTATCACATACGGCAACAAAGTCATGAGTACAGCAGGCGCCTACAAAACCTTTATGCTTATCGCCCGTTGTCTTCAGTATGCCCGCAGCCCACTGGATTATATCGGCATGCTTGTCAGGGCCGTATTTAATAAGATATGGCTGGATGTTCGCAATCCTTATAATTGCGATACTCTGTTTTCCAAGCTGGTCGTAGACCTCTGTTATCTTTTGTACTATCGCATTTTTGTCAGGAAGCCCGGTAAGATAATCAGGCCAGAGATATGGGTCATCCTGTTTTTTGTGTAATTCGCTGATGTAGTTTTTTGCTTCCTTAAAACCCATTTCTATCCCCTGTTAAAATATTAAATAAGAAGAAACTCCCTGTCAACATCTAATTAAAATTATTAGGTGCATTATACGGCAGCCCGATGCCGTTCTGCTGAAGCTACCTTAACATGCTATAATTTAACAGCTAAAAAAGTGAGCGCTATTTATGAACCTGTTCAATAAGCCAGAAGAAATATCAGAGGCCCGCGGAAGCGGGAAAGACCCACTTGCTTACCGGATGTCTCCAAAGACAATTGAGGATTATGTCGGACAGGAGCATATTCTGGGGCAGGGCAAACTCTTAAGAAGGGCCATAGAGGCTGACAGGATAACCTCCATAATCCTTTACGGCCCGCCCGGGACCGGCAAGACTGCATTGGCAAGGGTTATTGCAAATAAAACAAACGCTTATTTTGAATGGCTTAATGCTGCCACAGCCGGGCTTGAGGAAATAAGAAAAGTTATCAAAAAAGCGCGGGCCCAAAAATCCTCAGGCGGAAGAACAATATTATTTCTCGATGAAATCCACAGATTTAACAAGCTTCAGCAGGATGCGCTTCTGCCTGATGTGGAAGAAGGGAATATAACATTGATAGCAGCAACTGTAGAAAACCCGTTTTTTTACGTTAACTCGGCATTACTTTCAAGAAGCCAGGTATTTGAGCTGAAGCCTCTTTCCCGTGAAGACCTTCTTTTAATCTTAAAAAATGCCCTTGCTGATAAAGAAAGAGGGCTCGGCAGCTTAAAGATTATTGCAGAACAAGGCAGCCTTGAGCATATAGCAAAGATGTCAGACGGAGATGCAAGGAAGGCGCTCTCTGCATTGGAAATAGCGGTCCTTACAACCCCGCCGGATGAAAAAGAAGAGATAGTAATTACCCAAGGGACAGCAGAGGAATCTATCCAGAAAAAAGCAATTGTTTATGACAAAAAAGGCGACCAGCATTATGACACAATCTCAGCATTCATAAAAAGCATGCGCGGCTCTGACCCTGATGCAGCGATTTATTATCTCGCAAAGATGCTCTATGCAGGAGAAGACCCCCGCTTCATAGCAAGGCGCGTTGTCATCTGCGCTGCCGAGGACGTAGGGCTTAAAGACCCGATGGCCTTGGTCCTTGCCATATCTGCCTTAAAGGCCATAGAGTTTGTCGGCATGCCTGAGGCGCGAATCCCTCTGGCAGAGGCAGTTATTTATATAACCAATGCACCAAAGGGCAACACAGCCTATATGGCAATAGAAGAAGCCCTTAAAGATGTAGCATCGGAAGAAACAATGGAAGTTCCCGACCATCTTAAAGGCAGTAATTATCCCGGAGCTGAGAAACTCGGGCGCGGCGAAGGCTATAAATATCCGCATGATTATCCGGAAGGAAAAGTTGAGCAGGAGTATCTTAAAAAGAAGAAAAAATATTATAAGCCGTGATGTGTCCCGCTTTATTTTTTCTATTTATCGATTAATTAATACTTTGCCTTCATTATATTTATGAATCAGCATTGAGATAAGGGATTGATACGGGATGCCCTCTTCGATTGCCTTTGCTCTGATTTTCTTTAAATCCCGCTCACTCATTCTGATGTTTATCCGCTTTTGTTTATTCAAGCTATAGCGGGCATATTCCTCGTATTGTTTCTTTTCCTTTTTAGTGAGGTCGGAAACCCATTCTTCATTTTCAAGTGACCTTGCCAATTCCATCTCGTCTTTATCCATGTATGTTGCCTTTTTCATTCTTTGCCTCCAATAAGACATATGGGGTCAGGCTTGAATTAGTGAATATAATCTTTTCATTAATTTTTTCATTGATTCCCTGCCTTCAGAACTATCTACCACTCTTGATGACTTTGACAGCGTAGAAATATCCCTCCTTAAAATCGATTGCAGGTGCGCAATTCTTCCCCCTGACTCGCGCCACGCCCCGATGAGCAGCCCTCGAGCAAAAACCGCCTGAGCACTCCGGCTTCGTATAATTATCTCTTCTCGTTTCACACCCGTCAGCCTCTCTACCTCTTTAAGTAAAGTTTCTATTGACGGCTTTCTTATCGGTTCCTCTGTCCGTCCCACAGTCTTTGCCACCTTCTCAATAAATTTTTCATCCCCCAATATCTGCTGCTCAATGCCTTTATAATAAGACTCGTCACTTCCTTCTCTCAGTGCCTCATTAACAAAACGGCTGTAAAGTCGTCTCGCAAGTGCTTTGTTTTCAGAGAAAAGCCGCAAAACTCTGTCAACATCAACCATTCCGTCGTTCTTACCCATATATTCTCCGTGACTGCTCCATTTGTAAACATGAGGCTCCTTTGCAATCTTTGCACGAACCGGATTCAGATGAATATACCTCACAAGACTCAGAAGATATTGATCACGATCACAAAGAAAAGATTTGTAGCGTCCCTGAAAAAGATGTCCGACCTTTCCGTATTTTCTGTTGAAGTATTGCGCATAGGTAAAGTTGAGCATTTGCATTATTTTTGATATGGGCGCCTCCGGTGTCTCGACAAGCAGATGGACATGATTGTTCATCAGGACATAGGCATAAAGAATAAAGCCGCACTTCTTTTTGTAGCGGCTTAAAAGTTCAAGGTAAGCCATTCTGTCGGTGTCGCCTAAAAAAAGAGCTTGTTGCTGATTGCCTCTGACGATGGCATGGTAAAAGGCGTTTGAGAATTGTATGCGAGGAGGTCTTGCCATGACGAATTATACTATGGCTATATTCATTAATTCAAGCCTGACCCCAAAAGGATACAAAAAAAGGATACAAAAGGATAGAAAAAGGATACAAAAGGATAGAAGAAAAGGATAGAAGGATAGTACTATGGCTATATTCATTAATTCAAGCCTGACCCCAAAAGGATAAAACAAAAGGATAAGGATAAAACAAAAGGATAAAAGGATAAAGGATAGAAAAGGATAGTATTCTTTGTTCCCCAAAATTACTCTCCGTATATTTAATTCAGGCCAACATTATTTTTTATATCCCAGCACCATTCACCTGCCTGTTTATATCAAACCAGGGGCAATTTGTCAACAGCGCCCAGCTAAACCCCTTGCTTCACTTGAAAAACCCCGCCCCCTTGCTTATTATATTGGCAAAAGCATGAGACAATTATGGTATAATTTTAACCATAAAGGGGAATAGAAATGTCTTCGGTTGTAACAAAATATGAACATATTACCCTCAATGAAAGTGGCGTACCTGTTATTGCGGGTACAACAATGAAGGTAGTTGAGCTTATGGCTGAAAAGATTGCCTACGGCTGGAGCCCCGAGGAATTGCACTTTCAACATCCCTATTTAAATATGGGGCAGATTTATTCAGCATTAGCTTACTACTATGACCATGAAGATGAGTTGAGCAAAGATATAGAGCGCCGTTTGCAGAATGTTCGGCAGCAGTATAAGCCGACAGAAAAGACACCTCTAAGAAAAAGACTAAAAAATCTCAGCCTCCTTTAATGGCTATTGCTCTTTACATGGATGTGCATATTCCGAAAGCAATTACTGTTGGACTGCGATTACGGGGAATTGATGTAATTACAGCACAGGAGGATAACGCTGATACCCTTTCTGACTCTGAATTGATGGCTCGTGCAACTGCATTAAATCGTGTTCTGTTTACGTTTGATGATGACCTGCTGAAAGAAGCAGTAAATCGTCAAAAGGCAGGCATATTATTTTCAGGCGTTATCTATGTCTCTCCTTTAAAAGTCCCGATTGGAACCTGTATTCAAAATCTTGAGATAATCTCCAAAGCCGGAGAACCTCAAGATATCGCAGATAGGATTGAGTTTTTACCATTATGACACTCAGCGACAGATCGGTGGAAGGAGCTTAAGCATGTCATTCAAGATGCATCAATTCTCAATCATTCAGAAGCTTTTTTTGCTGATCTTCTTTTTTTTCTTCCTGACAGGCGTTTCAGCGGCCTTCGAGGGTTTTTATACCATACAGGCAGCAAAATATACCCCTGCCTCTTACAGTCATGCAAAAAAACATTTCAATACGCTTTATGAAGCGCTGAAAGATGATGGACACAATTATCTCAGGATAGAACAGAAAGACAAGAATATTGTTATAAGAGTAGGAAAATTCGACAACCTTGATGATGCTGCAAAATTATTGAAAAAAATCAAACCACTGGCACATAATGCTTCCATAGTAAAGGCTGTTGATTCAGAAGATATGTTTGTCGCAGACCTCTATGAAAAAACTTCTTCGCCTCCAGATAAAAATGCCCATGCACCTTTGAAAAATCAGATATCTCCGGAAGTCTTTGCCAAACCTGAACAGGCGCTTGAAGAATATTACACCTTGCAGATAAAAAAATTTCCCAAAATAGGACAGGCATCAAACGAGTTTAATGTATTGGCCCTGAAGCTGAAGGAAGAGTATCTTAAAGACCTCAGGATAGAGAAAATAAAAGGATATTTCAGCGTAAGGCTCGGAAAATTCAGGGACTACTCCTCTGCAAAGGCGTTGTTTGCGCATACAAAAAACGTAACACCCAATGCAGTTATTATTAAAAGCAAAAGGGCGAATGAAGAGGTCATAAGCACATATGAAAAAACCTCTTTCCCTTTGATTATAGTTGAAAAATCCGGGACCTCTGCAGAAGAAACCGGCAAAAGCGAAAAAAATCAGAAACCGGAACCCGGGAAGCAAAACAATGAAGTTGCACTGCTGTTAAAAGATGTTTCAAGCCAGTACGGCAAAGAGAACTACGGAAAAGCTGCGGAGCTTTTAAGGAAAGGCATTGAAAAGTGGCCTGATAATCCGGCTCTTTATTCCTGGTATGGCGCGGCGCTTATCAATATGCATTATCCTGAAACTGCCCTGCAGCAGTACAAAAAGGCAGTTGAGATATCACCGGATGTGCCTGATTACCATGCCGGTGTCGGAATCAGCCTTGTTAACATTTATATGGACAGGGCCAAGGAGTCTATTGATGCCTTCAAGAAAGCGATCGAGCTTGACCCTGATAATGTCTCCGGTCTTGAAGGCCTCGGTTTTGTTTACGCAAGCATAGGCAAAAAAGACCTGGCCCTGGAAATATACAACCGGCTTAAACCCCTTGACAAGGATGCAGCGTTCCGGCTCTCTCAGGCTATAACACAGGAAATCAATTGGGAAGCAAGATAAAGTTTACGGGATAATTACAAATCAGCAGGCTAAGGGGTATCTTAAAGTTGAATTTATGTTGTTTGTTGTCATTCCCGCTTGTCGGGAATCCTTCTGACTCTTGTCCCTGCTTGTCAGGGATCGGTTCGGAATCGTAAAAAAAGATTCTGGACAAGCCAGAATGACAGGAATAATGCAGTCTTTTGGGCACTTCAGATTCAGGCAAACCATAGGGCAGATATGATATTATTAAACGGTATGAAAAAACTGATATTTTTACTGGCATTTATCCTTATAATCCCCTTGTCTGCCAATGCAGATACAAAGGAATACAACCTCGATAACGGTTTAAAGGTCCTTGTTGTCGAAGACCACAAGGCGCCATTGGCGATATTCCAGATATGGTACAGGGTTGGTTCAAGGAATGAGCCTATTGGCAAGAGCGGGCTCAGCCATCTTCTGGAGCATATGATGTTTAAGGGAACGCCTAAGTCAGGCTCAAAGGAATTCTCAAGGATAGTGCAGAAAAACGGCGGGGTTGACAATGGATTCACAACAAAAGATTACACGATGTATTACCAGTCGCTTGCATCAGACAGGATCGGCATCTCAATCGAGCTTGAGGCAGACAGGATGAAGAACCTTATAATAGACCCAAAAGAGGTTCTGGCAGAAAGAAGCGTTGTCATGGAAGAGCGGAGGATGAGATACGACGACGACCCGCAGAATTCTTTACATGAAGAGGTAATGGCTGCCACATACAAGTCTCATCCGTATCACTGGCCTGTGATAGGCTGGATGTCTGATATCGCTTCAATAGAGAGAAACGACCTTTACAACCATTATATGGCATATTATTCTCCTGATAATGCAGTTATTGTTGTCTCTGGTGATATTAAGGCGGATGAGATAATCCAGAAGATAAAGGCAGCATTCGGAAAGATTCCTGCGGTCCCTGACAGACGGCCTGTCACTTCAAAAGAGGATGAACAAAAGGGAGAGCGAAGGGTAAGCCTGAAAAGAGAGGCAGAACTGCCTTATGTAATAGGCGCCTATCATACCCCGAGTTTTCCTGACAAGGACAGCTATGCCCTTGAGGTACTGGGAACGGTTTTATCAGGCGGAAAGAGTTCAAGGGTTTATAAAACAATAGTCCATGAAAAAAAACTTGCGCTTTCCGCATATGCGGATTACAGCGGGCTCAGTAAAGACCCCTACCTCTTTATGTTTGGAGCAACGGCAGCTCCCGGCAAAGATATCAGGGATGTAGAAAATTCGCTTTACGAAGAAATAGAAAAAATTAAAAAAGAACCTCCTGCAGAGAACGAGGTGCAAAAGGCAAAGAATCAAATTGAGGCATCTTTTATCATGGGACAGGATTCGATATATTTTCAGGCAGAGCTGGCAGGCATGTTCGAGATGATAGGAGGCTGGAAGCTGAAAGAGCAATATCTCGAAGGCATAAGAAAAGTAAAACCTGAGGATGTCAGCAGGGTTGCGAAAAAATATCTTGTTGAAAATAACAGGACAGTCGGGGTCTTAATACCGACAAAGCCGGAGGAGAGCAAGTGATGCGCAGGTTTCAGGTTTCAGTCCCAAGAATTTTGTTGATTGTATTATTTCTTTGCTCTATGCTCTTTGCTCTATGCCCTGATACTTATGCCCTTGATTCAAACAGGAAAATCCTTCCGAACGGCCTTACAGTACTTTACTCTGAAAAACACAATATCCCGATTGTTATGGTAACAATGATTATAAAGGCAAGCCCGCTGGATGAACCCAAGGAAAAGGCAGGCCTTGCAAATCTCGTTGCCGAGCTTCTCGATGAAGGGACAAAAAACAGAAAATCAACAGAGATAAGCGAGGAGATTGAGTTCATAGGCGCATCTCTCGGCTCATCTGCCGGAAGTGATTACACGACTATAACTCTTTCTGTTCTTAAGAAGGACATGGAAAAAGGTTTTGAACTTTTTTCCGATATAGCCCTGAATCCAATATTCCCGCAGGAAGAACTGGACAAGAAAAGGGATAGGATAAAAGGCTCTTTGAAGCAGCGCGAAGAAGAACCCTCTTTTCTTGCAGGCAGGGCATTCAGCAAAGAGGTATTCGGGGAGCATCCTTATGGAAGGCTTACTGAAGGTTTGGTAGAAACCCTTTCAGCAATAACAAGAGAAAACCTTATAGAATTTCATTCAAAATATTTTATCCCCAACAATGCAATACTCTCTATTGCCGGAGACCTGACTTCTGCTGAACTTGATTCATTGATAAAAAAATATCTCGCTTCATGGAAGACCGCTGCTGTGCCTGAGAAAAAGATTAATCCCATGCCTGAAGAAAGAACAAGAAAAGCTATAAAGATAGAAAAAGATATCACACAGGCAAATGTAATTATCGGCCATCTCGGAGTGAGCAGGGACAACCCGGACTACTATGCCATCTCTGTGATGAACTATATTCTGGGCGGCGGCGGCTTTTCTTCGCGGCTTATGCAGAAGATAAGGGATGAAATGGGGCTTGCATATGACGTGCACAGTTTTTTTGTGCCGAACAAAGAAAGAGGAGTATTTCAGGCAGGTGTCCAGACAAAGAACGAATCTGCAAATACGGCAATCGGAGAAATACTGAAGCAAATGGAAAAGATACGGGAAGAAAAAGTGTCGGACCAGGAACTCGCAGATGCAAAGGCATATCTTACAGGGAGCTTCCCCCGAAGGCTTGACACCAGCAGAAAAATTGCGGATTTTCTTGCATCTGTTGAATTCTATAATCTCGGATTTGACTATGCAGAAAAATATCCTTCCTATATAAATGCAGTTACAAGGGAGGATGTGCTGAGGGTTGCCAAAAAATATCTCGACCCTGAAAATTTTGTTCTTGTTGTCGTGGCAAATCAGAAAAAGGCCGGGCTGAAGTACTAAGAGTTTTATATGGCGCTTAAAGATATTATAGGACAGGAAAAGGCAATCAATATTCTGCTGGGCACTCTAAGCCAGGACAGGATTCCGTCTTCATATCTGTTTGCAGGAGAATCAGGGATAGGGAAAAAATTCACTGCAGTTAATTTTGCAAAGACCTTAAACTGCCAGCAGTTAACGCGGAAGCGCGGAAGCGCGGAAGCACGGGGGTCTGAACTTCCTGACTTTTCAGCTTCCGAACTTGCGAACTTGCGAACTTCCGGGCTACAGGCTGACTGCTGCGATGAATGCCCTTCCTGCAAAAAAATTGACAGCCAGACACATCCTGATTTTATGATGGTAACACCTGAAAAATCAGAGATTCGCGTTGAAGAGGTAAGGGCGATAGAAGAGGCCCTTTCTTTTGCGCCTTATGAAGGCAAAAGAAAAGTTGTTATTGTTGATGAAGCTGAGGCAATGAACGCTTCTGCTGCAAATGCATTTCTTAAAACCCTTGAGGAGCCTCCTCCGCAGAGCATTATAATACTGATAGCCTCAAGCCCTGACAGGCTGCCTGAGACTATCAGATCACGATGCTCGCGGGTAAACTTCCTGCCTTTGTCTGCTGCAAGGTGCGAAGAGGTGATTAAAAATCAGGTATCAGTCTCCTCAGGCGACTCGCCGGGGCGAGGGGTTGGGGATCAGGGTTTAGAAAAGAATTCGCAGCTTTCGACGATTTCACGGCTTTCGATGGGAAGGCCCGGCCTTGCAATCTCAAATGACCTTATTGAAGAAAGAGACTGGTTTATAAGGCTGTTCAGGGGAATGGTTCATGGAGAAAACAAAGAAACCTGGGGAGATAAGGAAGAGATTGAAAAGTGGTTTAACTATGCAATTACGGTCTTAAGAGATACGGCTGTGTTTAAGATAACGGGACAGGAGAATATGCTTATAAACATAGACCTCAAAGACAGCATAGCTGGCATGAGCAAAACCATAGAGTTAAAGGATATAATAGAAAGTTACATAAAATTAACCTTTTTGAAGGGGTATCTCAGATTTAATCTGAATAAATCCATTACATGGAATTACACAGGGTTTATTTTAAGAAAATTTATCGGATTCGTCTCGCCCCAGGCGAGTCGCTGAGGCGGAAGAGAGGGATAAAGAATGCCTGATATTGTCGGCATAAGATTTAAAAGCTGCGGCAAGATATATGATTTTGAAGTTAATGGTTCAGGAGAAGAGTTTAAAAGGGGCGAATGCGTAATAGTTGAGTCAGACCTGGGGCTGAGCATTGGGAGTGTAGTTACAGGAAGGCATACAGTTGAAAACCCCGGCAAAGAACTCCGGAGGGTGCTCAGAAAAGCAACAGAGGAAGATTTTAAGCGGAAGCAGGATAATGAGAGCTTCGAAAACGAGGCAAGAGACTATTGCCTTGAGAGGATACTGGCAAGGGGCCTTCCCATGAAGCTGGTTTCCACAGAGGCTACCCTTGATAAGAAAAGAATCATCTTTTATTTCACAGCAGATGGAAGAATAGATTTCAGGGAGATTGTAAAAGACCTTGCCGCAAAATTCAAAACCAGGATTGAGATGAGGCAGATTGGCGTCAGGGATGAGGCTAAAATAATCGGCGGTTTTGGCATGTGCGGCAGGGAGCTTTGCTGTAAAACATTTCTTACGTCATTTGAACCCATATCCATCAAAATGGCAAAGCAGCAGGAACTCGTGCTGAATATGAGCAAGCTGTCTGGCATATGCGGAAGGCTTATGTGTTGTCTGGGTTATGAGGTAGCTGCTGAATCAGATGAAGAAACAAGTCAAACACCCTTCATCGGGGATATAACCGTTACAGAAAAAGCAGTTTCAACAGAGGTTGCCGAAGAAAGGCCTCAACCGGAGGTTCCGGTTCCGGCGACTCAGAGTAAAGAACCCATATCTTCTGGAGTCCATCAGAACGCAACGCCTCCCACAACGCCTCCCAAGACAGAGGGAACTGAGCAAAAACAGGGGCAGGGGAACAGGAAGCGTAAGAAATGGCGCTGGAGAAAATTCCAGAAAAATAGCAATCCTGGAAATAAACCTGAAAATAAATAAGCTATGAAAGCAGGGTATGGCATAATATCCTCGCTCATTCTCATCCCGAGATTTCAGGTCTGTCATTCCGCACTTGATGCGGAATCTATATATTTCTGTCTGTATTAATTCTGGATTCCCGCTTTTGCGGGAATGACAAGATAAGGACTTAATTCAAATAATGAAAAAAAAATTTTATATTACAACTCCGATTTACTACGTTAACGATGTACCGCACATTGGCCATGCATACACAACCATAGCAGCAGACATACTTGCAAGATATAACAGGCTGCTTGGCAACGAGGTCTTTTTTCTTACAGGGACTGATGAGCACGGACAGAAGGTGGAAAAGGCGGCTCAGGAAAAAGGAAAAACCCCGAAAGAACATGCAGACCTCATGGTCGGGAACTTCAAAAAACTCTGGCTTAAACTTAACATATCAGAGCATGGCTTTATCCGCACTACTGATACAGAACATATCAAGACTGTGCAGGGGCTTCTTCAGATGCTCTGGGACAGGGGTGAGATAGAAAAAAGGTCTTATGCAGGATGGTACTGCACTCCCGATGAGAGGTTCTGGACAGAAAAAGACCTTATTGACGGCAAGTGCCCGGACTGCGGAAGGGCTGTAGACCAGATACACGAAGAAAATTATTTTTTCCTGATGTCAAAGTACCAGGAAAGACTTATCAGGTATATAGAAGAAAACCATTCTTATGTACTGCCGGAGACACGCAAAAATGAAGTGCTCGGTTTTCTGAAGAACAATACACTTGGGGACCTGTGCATTTCAAGGCCAAAGCAGAGGCTTTCATGGGGGATTCCATTGCCATTTGATGAAAGCTTTGTTACTTATGTCTGGTTTGACGCGCTGGTAAATTATTTTTCAGCAACAAGATATCTTGTGCCCGGCGCTGAGGATGCAAGACTTGGAGATTTCTGGTGGCCTGCATCCCATCACCTCATAGGCAAGGACATACTCACGACCCATGCTGTATATTGGTCCACAATGCTCATGGCATTAAACCTTCCTCTTCCCAAAAATATTTTTGCGCACGGCTGGTGGACTGTTAATGGCAAAAAAATGTCAAAATCACTCGGGAATGTCATAGACCCTCACGATATGGTTGATAAATACGGCGTTGATGCATTCAGGTATTTTTTATTAAGGGAAGTGCCTTTTGGCCTTGACGGGGATTTTTCTGAACAGGCTTTGATTAACAGGATTAATACAGACCTTGCGAATGATCTCGGCAATCTTCTTAGCAGATTTGTTGCAATGGCTGTGAAATATTTCGAAGGTAAGATTGAGATGTCAGAATCGCTGGAGGAATTTAAAGTTCATTGTGTCAAATCATCAGCTGGTGCAATGGATGAACAGAGCTGGTCGCATCTGCGCTTTAATCTTATCCTTGAAAATATATGGAACATTGTCAGTGAGGCAAATAACCTTATAGCAAGGGAAGAGCCGTGGAAGCTTGCAAAGGATAATCAGGAAAGGCTTAATGATGTAATGTTCAACATCTGGAATTCCCTTAGGGTTACAGCGTTGCTTGTATATCCCTTTATGCCTTCTACAGCAGAGAAGATGTGGAATCAGCTCGGATTTAAATCACTTTCAGATGAAATAAGAGAGAACAGAACCGGAATTTTTTCATGGGACTGGAAGCCGGGTTATGAGATAAAAGTTTCTAAGGGGGAACATTTGTTCCCGAGGATTGAGACGAAAGAGGCGAAGAAGAAGTAATAGTGCAGTGAGTTATTTTTTGGGGAATACCCCCTGCATTCCATCAGCCACTGCCTCAAGAGGTATTACTTTGACGGTGTTGCTCAGGGAATATCTCTTTGTCCCCGGATATACTATTGCAATCTGCTCAAGCTTCAAGTCCTCCAGAGCAGTACGTATGGAAGGCGAAAGCCCTGGCGCATCCATTCGTTTGCACTCCACACCCAGCATACGCCCGTTTTTAATAATTACAAGGTCTATCTCTGCGCCGTTGTGCGTGGCCCAGTAATATATCTCGTCCGGCTCAATTGCCTTAATTACTTCCTCTATTACATATCCCTCCCATGAAGCTCCAGACTTCGGATGATTAAGCAACTCCTTTTCTGAACGGATGCCTATCAACTGATGAAGCAGTCCCGTGTCTCGAAAATATATTTTGGGTGACTTGACCTGTCTTTTCTTCAGGTTTGCATGCCATGGCTGAAGCTGCCGCATCATGAAAACTCCGGTTAAAATATCAAGATAACGCCTCACTGTCGGCTCGCTTAGACCAAGTGAACGTGCAGGGTCTGCCGCATTCCACGTCTGCCCGTGGTAATGAGCCAGCATTGTCCAGAAGCGAAGCAAGGCGGATGCAGGGATTCCGAAACCCCACTGCGGCAGGTCTCGCTCTAAAAAAGTTTGGATAAAATTCTTCCGCCATGACAGGCTGTCTGTTTCATTGCGTGCAAGGAAAGAGGAAGGGAATCCACCGCGCAGCCAGTGGCGTGCGTAAGCCGGTTTCCCGACCTCAGTCAGGCTAAAACCACTCATGGTTATTGTTTCAACACGGCCTGCAAGCGATTCAGAGGATTGCCGCATCAGATCCGGAGAGGCACTGCCGAGAATAAGAAAACGAGCGGGCAGCGGCGCGCGATCTGCCAGCACACGCAGCACAGGAAACAACTCCGGCCTCCGTTGTATTTCGTCAATGACAACCAATCCTTTAAGGTTATGCAATGCCGTCATCGGCTCATTCAGCCGGGCGATGCTCGCAGGGTCTTCGAGGTCAAAATATTTCACTGAGCTGATGTCCATTAAATGCCGCGCCAGAGTGGTCTTGCCGCACTGTCGCGGGCCGATAAGTGAAACTATGCGGCTTCTTCTTAATGCTGAGCGCACATGGCGCAAAAGATTGGGGCGCTTTATCATTGCAATATATTATACCACGAAAATCGAAAATTATGTTTTCGATTTTCAGGGTGGGAAATAGGCCCTGTCAAAAACTCTTCGCATTTCCCTCCAACCACTCCCTGCCTCAATTTCTCCACCTGCTGCAATGTTTCACAGTTCCATAGGGCAGAAGTGCAGAAGGCGGATAGGCGGGAAGATGGAAGAGGGATAAAACCACTCGCCTCGGCGAGTTACTTCGTAAAAATCCGCAGGCAATTGTCTTTTTCTCATAAACTATGTCAGTATTTTAAAGGATGAAAAACGCTGACTACATTATTCGCGGAGACTATGTCCTTCCGATGGATGAAGAACAGGCCGTTATCAAAAACGGAGCTGTGGCTGTCAAAGGGAATAACATCAAAGAGGTCGGCAGCTTCGACGACATCTCAAAAAAATATTCCTCAAAAAATATAATCTCCGGCAAAAACAGGGCAGTACTTCCCGGACTAATCAACACCCACACACATGCAGCAATGGTCTATTTCAGGGGCATTGCAGATGACCTTCCTTTAAAAGAATGGCTCGAAAAACATATATGGCCTGCAGAAAATAAATGGCTCAGTCCTGAATTTGTTTCCGATGCAACAGAGCTTGCCTGCCTTGAGATGCTCAAGGCAGGAATCACGACTTACAGTGACATGTATTTTTTTGAGGATGCCTCAGGCAATGCCGCAAAGAAAATCGGCATGAGGGCCGTGCTTGGTGCAGGCATCGTTGATTTCCCGACAATATCGGGAAAGAATGCAGATGAATATCTCGGCAAGGCTGAAAAATTTATAGAAAAGTGGAAGAAAGACGAACTTGTTGTTCCCTGCATTGCACCTCATTCGATATATGCATGCGGGCCTGAAACTTTAACGAAGGTAAAAAAAATAGCTGATAAATATAATGTCCCAATACACATTCATGTTTCCGAGGCAAAGTGGGAGGTTGATGAGATTGAAAAGAAATATGGCAAAAGACCTGTTGAACACCTCGAAACTCTCGGCTTTCTTGATGAATGTATGGTCGCAGCCCACTGTGTATGGGTTAATGAAAAAGAAATAGAAGCGCTTGCAAAACATAAGGTCGGGGTCTCGCACTGCATTGAGAGCAATCTGAAATTAGGCTCAGGCATTGCGCCTGTTCCGCGGATGCTCAAGGCAGGGATTAAAGTAACATTCGGCACTGACGGCGCCGCAAGCAACAATGATTTGAATATACTTAGTGAGATGTCTACAGCTGCAAAGGTTCATAAGGCTGTATCAGGCGACCCGACTGCCCTTGATGCAAAGACAGCATTGTTGATGGCAACAAGATGGGGCGCAGAAGTTCTGGGACTTGGAGAGATAACGGGAAGTCTTGAAAAGGGAAAGGCCGCAGACATCATAATCATGGATCTTGATAAACCCCATCTAACGCCTTTATACGATATCTATTCCCATATTGTCTATTCCTCAATGGCGTCAGATGTAGAAACTGTGTTTGTTAATGGGAGGCTTGTTGTGGATAATAGAAAAATCTGCACCGCTGATGAAGAAGGCATAATTTCAAGAGCAAAAGAATGGCGGAACAAAATCAGATAAAAATTTACATCTCCCTTCTTCCTTCAAGAGCCTTGCTTAAAGTCACCTCGTCTGCGAATTCGATATCGCTTCCAATCGGGAGGCCATAAGCGATTCGCGTGACTTTCACATTGAAGGGTTTTAAGACATCTTTTATATACTGTGCCGTCATCTCTCCTTTTGTATTCGGATTAGTTGCAAGTATTACTTCCGATACACTGTCAGATTTTACCCGTTCTGCAAGTTCAGCTATCTTTAATTTGTCAGGAGTCATGCCGTCTATCGGTGAAATAGCGCCAAGAAGTACATGGTAAAGGCCGTTGAATGTCTTTGCCCTTTCGACAACAAGTATGTTGCTTGGCTCTTCAACAACACAGATCCTTGTCCTGTCCCTTGATTCGTCACTGCAGATGCTGCAAATCTCCGAGTCTGTAATATTAAAACACCTGCTGCAGAAACGCGCCCTTTCCTTCACATCATTTATAGCCCTTGCAATATCTTTTGCGCTTTCTTCAGGCAGTGTGAGTATGAAGAATGCAAGCCTCTGGGCGGTCTTCCTGCCGATGCCCGGAAGCTTTGTAAGTTCATTTATAAGATTTTCTATTATGCCCAGTGCCATTTTCAGCTCTCAGCTATTACTAATACGGCTATTAGTAAGGATACATTGGTTTCTATTTCTGTCATGCCGGCTTGTCCGGCATCCTTCTTTAAAGAAAGATTCCCGACAAGCGGGAATGACAAACAGTGTCGCTTTACTTTTGCCCGCCTTAGTAACTGCCAGTTTTCAGCAGCTGCTTTTAGAATATAGCTTATAAAGTTTCATTGTCAACTTGGACGATGTGAAGAAACGTGTTCCTTATTTTATCTATGCATTGTATAATATTAAAATTGATGAATTTATAGATGATTATGATTAAACGTCTACAAGAAAGTGCCGGTGTGTATATTGGCACAGGCAATAAGTTTCTCAAGAATATTTCACCGGAATGGATGTGGAAATCGGGTACTGATAGTTGCAGTCCACTCAGAATCGGGATTCCCCGGATGTTCTTCTACTATATATACCCCGGCCTGTGGGAGACCTTCTTTAGTGAGTTGGGAATGAAACCAATAGTCTCCAGGCCTTCAACTACAAAAACAGTTGAGAAAGCCTCTCAGATATCAGAGACAGAACACTGCCTGCCCAACAAACTGTTTGATGCGCACCTTGCCGAACTTGTCGGAAAAGTCGACATGGTATTTGTGCCCCGTGTCCTGTCAACCATCAAAAACCATCTCTCCTGTCCAAAATTTGGCCCGCTCCCTGATGCGGCAAGGGCAGATATCGCCCGGGGGACTGAAGTTTTGTCAATTGACATTGACGTGAGCAGGAGTCCTTTATCCAAGACCTTGTTGCTCCTCGGTAAAAAATTAAACATACAAAAGAGCAAAACCCTTTCTGCCATAAATAGCTCATTCAGCGCCATGGAAGCGGCGCATAAAAAAATGGCCCGGCCAAATAGAATAAAAGGGGCGCCGCGTTTTTTGCTTATAGGACACCCCTATGTAATTCATGACAATTTTATCGCGGGACCGATTCTAAACAAATTGGGAAGCATGGGCGTAGAAGTCGAACTGGTATCTTTTGCGGATGACACTCCGGCAAAGAGTTATATCCTGTGGAGTACAGCCAATAAAATTTACCATGAGCTCAATACCCTCTCCGGTGAAGATTATGACGGGGTGATTCAGCTTACGGTATTTAATTGCGGGTGTGATTCAATGATGATTGATACGTATAGGCAGCTGATGAAGGATAAAAACATCCCTTACATGTATCTGATGGTAGATGAACATCTGGCGCAGTCCGGGATAGATACAAGGGTAGAGGCATTTATAGACTCGCTCAGGTGGCGGCAATGACTTATATGGCCATCCCCAACATAGGCAACTACACAATAGCGCTTGCTACAGCCGTTGAATCTCTCGGTATTAACGCATGGGCTTCGACCGCAACTACGCCTGCAGCCTTAAAGTTAGGTATAGACGCGGCGCCGGAATCGGTCTGCCTGCCTCTCAAGGCTCACCTTGGCCACTTTATTGAAGCAGACAGAGCAGGTGTTGAGTATGCATTTATGGTCAATAGTGTCGGCACCTGCAGGCTCAGATACTATCGCCATATGATAGGCCAGATACTCAAAGATCTGGGGTTGAAAATAAAGATCTTCGGCCTTGGCTTCGATGGATTTAAACCGCCTATCGTACGGCATTTTGATCCCGGGCCGATAACTTTTATCAAACCCTTATTCCATACGGTACAAAAGATAAAAGTTATTGATGAATTGGAGGTTGCGGCCTGGCGGACAAGGGCCATTGAAATTACACACGGGGACACAACGCAGGTAATGAATAAGTTACTCGTGGAACTCAGTGAGTCCAAGACCATGGCACAGACCAGGGCCATCCGCAAAAAGGCTGCCGGCTGCTTCGCTGACATTCTCGTTGATAAAGATAAAAAGCCGCTCAAGGTCGGACTTGTCGGCGAAATATCTTTTCTGCGGGACAAGTGTTTGAATAAAAATATTGAATATATACTTGGAAGCCAGGGGATTGAATTGAGGAACTTCTTTTTGCTCGGAGAAGAGTTGCAGAATATAACGCGAATCGTGTTTTTGAACCAAAGCAGAAGAAAGTCCCTGTCCAAACTCGCAGACCGGTATTTACAAAACTCGGTTGGCGGACATGCCCTGGATTCCGTTGCTTACTCGATACATTGTGCGGATGAGGGCTATGACGGCATGATTCATCTGTGCCCCTCCGGATGCATGCCTGAAGTCAGTGTACGGCCGATCCTCAAACGTGTCAGTAAAGATAAGAATATTCCCATACTGGAAATGTCTTATGATGAGCATACCTGTAGCGTCGGTATTGCTACCCGCCTGGAAGCTTTTGCCGATGTCCTTATGGAAAGAAGAAAAAAAAATAACTCCCCTGCTCAGCGCGGGAAGAGGGCAGGCCATGGGTAAACAAATGAACAACTCCTGTTATCTGGGTATTGACGTCGGTTCAATCAGTACAAATTGTGTGGTTATTACGCCGGAAGGTGAAGTCCTTTGTGAAATATACAAGCGGGGGGACGGCCACCCGATTGAGTCGGTGCAGCAGTGCCTTGCGCAACTCACGACACAGTTGCCTGACCGGTTTTGCATCCGGGGTGTATGCACGACGGGAAGCGGCCGGATACTGGCCGGCGCAGTCGTCGGTGCGGATGTGATCAAAAACGAAATCTCCGCGCACGCCCGTGCGACGTTACATCTCTATCCCGAGGTGCGGACTATATTCGAAATCGGCGGACAGGACAGCAAGGTAACAATTGTCAGGGATGGAGTGGTTGTGGATTTCTCAATGAACCTGGTTTGTGCCGCAGGCACAGGAAGCTTCCTTGATTCACAGGCAAGACGACTGAATATCACTATTGAAGAACTGAGCGCCAGGGCGATGATGTCGGAAACTCCCACGAACATAGCCGGGCGCTGCACTGTATTTGCAGAGTCTGACATGATTCATAAACAACAGGTTGGGCATGAACAAAAAGACATCACGATGGGACTGTGCCATGCGCTTGTCAGAAACTATCTTTCAAATGTCTGCAATGGGAAGGAGATTAAACCTCCCATTGTCTTTCAGGGCGGCGTGAGCGCAAATAAGGGAATACATCGCGCTTTCAAAGAGGCGCTTCAGTGCGATATCATTATTCCGCCTTACAATATGGTCATGGGGGCCTATGGGGCCGCGATTATCGCTTCAAAATCCTGTATAGAAAAGACAAATTTCCGCGGGAAAGAAGCATCAACTAAGCCTATTATTACAAAGGGGTTTGAATGCGGTGATTGTCCGAATTGTTGTGAAATAATCGAGGTCCTCGATGCTGCTGAAATAATCGGCAGAACCGGCGGACGGTGTGGAAAATGGGAGGGAAAGACGGGGCCAAGAGAATCACTCAGAGGGACAGGCCCGAGGGGCCATGTTTCAGGACCTTCAACGTGCCGGGAAATGGGACATGAAATATGCAGGCAGGTGGACGATGTGCCTGACCTTATTCAAATAGGCGTCCCCAAAAAATAGCCCGCTTACTTATTACGCGGTGCAAATTCATTTTTCACCCTGAGAAATGTCGGCAGGTTCCGCAGCATCCTGAAGGTGCTGTGGGGTGATTTGAACATGAGGGGGCCGAACTTCCTTAGCCAGTTTTTGCTTGTATAAAATTTTTTGACAGACTGCCTGTATAACTCATCGAGCCTTTCCCCTGACACAATCCCATGAGGCACAAAGACAAAGTTCAGGCAGTTCATCAATTCCCAGTCTTCTTTGAACTCGCCTTCTTCTCTCACAGTCTTGTATATGGGGGAACCCGGGAATGGGGTGAACTTCGTCATATTGACATCGTCAAGCTCCAGCGTCTCGATAAAGTCCGCTGTCTTCTGTATGCTTTGTTCAGTCTCGCCGGGAAGCCCCATCATGAAGAGCCCCTTTACCCTGATGCCGCACCGCTGTATGCTCCTTACAGCGCTTCTTACCTCTTCCAGATCCATATTTGATTTATGGCGGGCAAGCAGGCCAGGGTCGCCTGACTCCATTCCAATACTCACCATCCAGCAGCCGGCTGCCTTGAGCATCTTGAGGAGGTCGTCATCAATGTGGCCTACTCTTACCGCGCAGTTGAAAGTCATGTGCAGAGGCTTCTTCCTCATAAGGCCGCAGAACTCCTCAATCCGCTTCCGGTGGAAGGTGAAGAGGTCGTCATAGAAAAAAATATGCCGTATATTGAATTCCTTCCTGAGAAAGGCCATCTGTTCGTAAAGGTAATCAGCTGAATTGTACCTGAAACTTTTCCTGAAGACCGAGCGGTCGCAGTATGAGCATTGATATGGACAGCCCCGGCTTGAAATCATCGTAGCGCTCGGAAACCTCGGATAATTGAAGAGCGGCGGCTGGAAGGTCTTCGGGAAACCATCGAGCATATTGTAAGCAGGGAAAGGAAGGCTGTCGAGCTCGCACAGGTCACTGCGCACCCCGTTGTCTTTTATCCCTGAACCGTTGCGATAAACCAGCCCCTGAATGCTGTCAAGGGAGGCCCCGGCCGCAAGCTCAGCCATTGCCTTCTCGCCTTCGCCGTTAATTACATAATCTATACAGGGAAAGTTCTCAAGGATACTTCCCCTCAACGCAGAGACATGCACACCTCCGAAAATGATATTGATACCCGGGTCAGCATTCTTAAGCGCCTCTGCTATGCGGTATGCGTCTATAAAGCCGGATGTCGTTGCCGTAAATCCTGCCATGTCAGGCTTGAACAGGAGCATCTTTTTAATGGCTTCGTTTGCGCGCGCTGCAGGCATCCGGCAATCTGCAACCTTTACCTCAAACCCTTTTTCTGCAAGATAGGCTGCGATAGAGAGAATGCCTATAGGCGCCATACGGACAGAAGTTTCAGCGCTGCCCTTGAGGCCCTCTATCCAGTTGGACCCGAAGGGATTGACGAGCAGTATCCTCATCTTTTTATCTTCCCGCTTGCTGTTTTAGGCAGATGATCAACATATTCAAAATCCTTCGGAACCTTGTAGCGCGCAAGCCTCTCATAACAGAATTTTCGCAGGTCGTTTACATCGATGTTGTTTCCGGTTTTATCTTTTAGAACGATTTTGGCTATTGGCAGCTGGCCATACTGAGGATGCTCGACGCCGTAAACCAAGGATTCTTTAACCAGCGGATATTGGTTCACCACCGCTTCCACTTCCTGAGCAAAGACCTTCATTCCCGTAAAGTTGATCACATCTTTGTCACGTCCGACTATAGTCAAAAAGCCATTCTCATCAATTATACCCAGGTCGCCTGTTTTAAACCATCCGTCTTTCAGGATGCTTTTGCGGTTTTGCCACGGCGAGAAATATGCATCCAGCATCCCTTTCCCTCTCAGGAAAATCTCTCCGGCTCCATCTGCATCTTTATTAAATATTGCGACCTCATAGCCTGGCAAGGCCTTCCCTACAGAACCCCTTTTATTTTTGTCTGAAGAAAGTTTTATGAAAGGCAATCCAACCTCTATTATTCCATAAGCCTCTGTCAATTCAAGATTGAACTTTGAACTAAACTCATCGGCAACAGCATCCGGAAGTTTTATGGCTGTAGAAACAGCCAGCCGCACACTCTTCAGGGATTCCGGAGACAGCATGTCTGTCCTTGCCAGTAAATTATAATGGAAAGGCGAGGCATAGATAAACGTCCCCTTGTGCCTGGTTATGCCTTCTATCAGGGATTCGGGGAAGGTATTATTGCAGATAATAATGGTTGATGCCCGCCGCAGGAAAAGAAGGATAGTCACAACAAAGTGGAAACTCATGGAAAGTACCCACAGTATGTTATCCCCGGATGTTATTTTAAGCCCCTTATCTGCTGCACCGGTTCTTTCGATAATTGATTCATGCGACAGGACAACCCCTTTGCTTATGCCTGTGGTGCCTGAACTGAACCTGATAAATGCAGGGTTGATTTTATAGTATTCTTCACAGGGTTCTTCCGTAATCTCTCTTACCCTGATAAAAAATTCTTTTTGATGAAAGCCTTTTGATTGAAGGGCCTGAGCGCCCTCATTTTTGTATGCCCCTTTTTCAAATACCAGAAAGTTTACGGCAATCCTGTCAAGAATGGAGGCAATCTCCGTCTCTGTTTGCCCCGGAGAGATGGGGACGACCACTGCTGATAACGATAAGACAGCAAGGCTTGTGGCAATGTAGTCTATGCTGTCGCCGCAGAGAAGTCCTACGCGGTGAAACGGCATGACGCCTTTTTCTTTCAGCGCAGATGCAATCTCCTCTGCGGAAGAGAGCAGTTTGCCGTAGGAAATTCTGTTATCACCTTCGATTACTGCCGTTTTACCGCTAAAATTTTTTGTTTCCTGTTTTATCGCCTGGAAAACATTCATATCACTTTCTGATCTCATACTCCAGATAAAGTTTTCTCAGCGCCATAACATACTTCACCCCCCTGTAAATCACTGTCCCGAGTTCTCTGAGTGGGAACTTGATTTTATTGAGTCTGAGGGGATTGGCCCTGAAGGCTATGCCGTACAGGTCTGAGAAATGCTGATAGAATCTCCTTATCGGAAGCCTTGTCGGAAGAATTGTGTGCATGCAATCGTAATAGATGTACGGGTCTTTGATAAAATCATTTTTATGTTTCTGCCAGAGTTCAGTGCCGGGTGAGGGTGAAAACACGGTGAAGGTAACTTCAGCAGGGCAGATATTCTTGACTTCTTTTTTCAGGGCCGCAAATTCCTCTTCGCCGAAATCAGGGTCAAGCATAAAGCTCGCGTGCAGCGTTATCCCCAACTCGTGCAGGATCGATATTGCCTTTTTGTTTGTTTCCACAGTTGTGCGCTTGTTTAATTTCTCCAGCCGCTCACCGGTCATGGCCTCAAGCCCAACATACACCATGCTCAGCCCGGCCTCTTGCCAGAGCTTAAATACCTCGGGGTGTTTAACAATGGTATCGCTTCGCGCCCAGCTGACATATTTCTTCTTGACCCCCCGTTCTATAAGAAGCTTTGCTATTTTCGTCATGCGGTCGCTATTGATAAAATTTTCATCGTCAACAAAATATATATGGTCTTCTTTTAGTTTCGAGATTTCATCTACCACGTCTTCCGGAGTTCGCTGCAGGTACTGGCCGCCCATAATATGATGCACAACGCAGAACGAGCAGTTAAAAGGACATCCGTAAGAAGTGCGGATAGTGGCAGTGCGCGGAAATATGGTCTTTAATTTTTTTTCGGTATTCGATGTCCAGATGATAAAATATTTTGACCGGTCTACCAAATCTCTTCTGGGCTTGGGGATATCTTCGATCTTGGGATACTTGGGAGGCTTCGCCGCGGCCTTTTCAGCAAAATCGGAATCCCGGGGGGACAATATTGCTTCCCCGAAAGCAAGCGGCATCCCCTTTTTGAAACGGTTCAGGATTTCCCGGAAGGCTGTCCCTCCCTCTCCGCGGACTATAATATCAATGCTGTCCGTTGCGTAATCCGCCGGTATAACGGTTGCATGGATTCCGCCTACTACATTAATAACTGAAGGCAATTGTTTTTTTGCAAAAACAGTCAGTTCTCTGACCAGTGCAGCCTGGCTGCTGAACCCTGTATAGCCTGCGATGTCCGGCTTCATCTCAAGCAGCTTGTTCCTGAATGCATCGAAAGGTTCTTTCTCAAAGCTCAGGTCCAGGATTTCGACCTCGTCTTCCGGCGGTACACTTCCGGCAACGATTTCGAGCTCCAGCGGCTCCAGATGAAGAAAAAAATCCATTAAATATTTAGACAAAGCAAGCGGTGGAAATGGTTTAATAAGCAGGATGCGCATGTAATACCTCCTTGGTTATTTTTTTATTTGAAGTTTTTTAACACGCTCAGGATAAACGCCATTCTTGATCTTGAACGCACACAACAGGCCGGCCTGCTCTCCCAATGTTATGCACGTGCCCATAACCCGCGTGGAGCCAAGGGCCCCGGCTGAAACCGAGATACAGCGGCCGGCGCACAGGAGATTGGGAATGCCTTTAACCTTTATGCAGCGAAAAGGGATTTCATAATAATCTCCTGTCCTGACATATTTATAAATCACCCCTTTATTTTTATCCCATAGCTCTATGGGCCAGGAATTCTTCCCGATAGCGTCATAAAATTTTCTGGCATTAAGGACATCTTTTTCAGTAAGTGTGAATTCTCCGCAAATCCTTCTGCCCTCTCTGTCTGAAACACTTGTGGAAGTTTCAGAGATATAAGAGTCTTTAAATGAAGGCAGCCTGTCTGCCAGATAACGATGCACTTTAACAGCATCCCTTTTTGCCTTCTGTTCGCGTTTAGCGCTGTCGACGCCATCAATGCTTAGTTTACAATATCCTTCGCCAAGAGTGTCGGCAGGGCTAAAGCTTGAAAATCGCAAATACGGAGATAATATCTTTTGCCTGACTGCCTCAGCAAGATAATACGGAACCTTTATTGCAAGTGTTTCATCCTGACCTTTTATGCCCTTTATATGGATGGTGTAGCCGGCCAGCTGAAGCTTTTTAGCCGGGGACAGCCTGAAAGATGCTCCGGCCATAGCAGACACATCCCCGTTTCCTGAACAGTCAATCACGAACTTTGGAATAATGGTATGGCGAACGCCGAAACTGCTGACAATGACTTTATCTATTTTTCTGATTTTCTTCTTAACGGAAACAACTGTTGTATTGTATAAGACAGTTAAATTAGGTTCCTGCCGGCAAAGTGAAGTAAAGACGGAATGCATATCCTCTCTGGAATACGGAAGCACATAAACCTGTCCGATTTTCTTTATTTTTTTTTGAGGAGATAATTTGTTCAGGAGTCCGACAATCTCCCGGACAATTCCCGGGTTTAATGTCTCAGCCGGGAAACTGCCGCCATTCAGATATAAACCGCAGATGTATTGCAAAAGCCCTGCATAACCTGTTCCTCCAAGAAAACTTTCTTTCTCTACCAGTACCGTGTGGGCGCCGCTGCGCGCAGATGCCAGGGCAGCTGCTGTCCCTGAAACACCGCCGCCGGCAACGAGGATATCACATGGAGTATTCATTAACCTTGACCTGCTCCGAATCTCTTTCTTAGCCCTGCTTCAAGCATATTGATTTCCTCGTTCTGTACCAGGCCTTCAAGATATGAGATCACAAGGTTAAGCTGTCCGTTAAAGTAATTGCAGAAGAATCCAAGGCCCGGGGGCACCGGCACACGCGGCATGTGAAAGATATTTTTAATTCCTATCCCCATAAACTCAGGGGGCTGTTGAGAATTTTTCCCAAGATAAGAAAAAACAAAGGTTGCCATTTTCCCTTTTAGGGGGAGGTGCAATAATTTTCCAAGGACCGGCAGGGGTGCAATACGGGTCAGCAAACTTGCCTCTGCAAGGTCTGCAGGAAAGTCTGCCTTTACCTGTTCATACATCTGCTGCTTGACCGAGTTTATAAGCCCTTTCAGATTATCTGTGCCATTCGCCTGTGCCTGGAAGAACAGGTAAGATACGTGATTAAAAAATAATTCCTGTATGGCATCTTTGCCGGGTCTCATGTCAATTGAAACAGGGATTAGGTAACTGGAAGTTGTCCGGGCCCTGCTTCTGAAAAGTTCGTGCACTGTTTGTATGACCACCGACAGCAGGTATGGCATTTCCATCAGATAGCCTGCCTCGTTATAAGCGTTATCATAAATCCTTTCGGTTTCATCTGCATCAAAGGAAACAAGCCTGTATCTGAAACTTTTCTTTTCCCCTGAAGACAGGGACAGGGTTTCGGGAGTGGATTTTGACAAGGCGATTATTTTGCGGTTGACGTTTCTTCCCGCATAAAGTTTTTTCATCCATCCGGTAAGCGCTGAAGATGACGTAAAACAAATATCTCCGGAAACGCTGAAATCATCTTCAGCCAGATAGCGCTGGAATAAACCAAGGAATGCTTCAGCGCCGCGGGCATCGAACAGGCGATGATCAAAGGTCATGGCAAAAAAACTTCCCTGTTTGCCCTCGATGAGATGAAATGCCAGATGTTCGTTATCATTCTTAAACGGCGTGTTGACGCTTTGTCCGAGCAAGGATAAGACGTCTTCGCATGAACCAAGGCTTTCTGCATGATGAACATTGAGATTTGCGTCAGCCGCTATCTTGCCCGGTATCTTCCAGTATGGAGTAAGCTTGTAATCGCGGGTTACGTTCCCATGCAGTACAGGGAATTCTTTTATGAATCTGTTCAGCCGGACCCTGAGCGCTGTCTCATCAATTGCAGAGTCCAGCGCGAGAACAATCTGTAACATATTGCCGGCGCAGGTTGTTGTCTTCATCATGTAATCCAGGGTGTTTATTACCCAGTCGGAACCGGAAAGATAACGTTTGCTTTTAGATGACAACATAACAAATCCCAAACTAAAGTTTTCTGCTGACAAGAGATGCCAGGGAATGGATTGTCTCAAAATCCTTTTTAGTCAAATCCAGTTCTATCAGCTTCAGGTTGAATGTTTTTTCTATAAACACAAGGATTTCAACAAAACCCATGGAGTCAATCCCCAATTTATGAAAAGGCATGTCTGCTTCAATAGATGCTTTGTCCCGGGATGTTATAGAGGCAATGCCCTGTATTAATTTATCCTCAATGTCATTCAATGTCATTTTTATTTTTTAGTAACGCAGAGGTTTTGAATCTATTTTTTCCTGAGATGGAAAACAGCTTTTTCCCTATGGCAATTATACCTTACACAGCGGATTAATTCAATATTGGAATGCCGCGCAGCATTGAGGATGTTAATGCCATGAGGATTGTCCTGGACCGGATTCGCATAGCAAGCCTGATTTTTAAGCATCAAGGCCCCTGCTGCGCAATTAAAGGCGCTGCCTATCATCATGCTGCCGAAGAGCGGGGAATAAGCTGCTGTTGGAATGTCAGGAGAGATAGAATCCCTGTAAGCAGACTCATCAGCCAACATGCCATCGGTATCAATTATATTCAGATCAACCGGCAGTTCGTACCCTGTGTCATTGCCGAACCGGATATCCCCGACCCTGCAATAAACATTGCCTGAGTTCTCCCTGCTCATCAAAAAGAAAACAGCGCCTTCTCCCGGAACCTGACATACAGGGCTGAAATTAAAGGGCCTTATCTTACCATCGTGTGACGGCGTCAGCTTCTGATCGTAGACATATCTCATGACATCGCCATATTGTTCAACAGCGCCGACAAGCACATAGTCATGCCGACCCTCATTAATCCATGCCTGAGCCAGCTGCAGGGCGTACTGGAAACAGAAATAAAAATTGGTCACCGTTAATGTCGGGCCGTGGATATCAAGGACAGAGGTTATATAAGATGCGGCTGCATTATGCACTGAATTTGAAAATGTTGTAGGAGAAACAGCTGCCTCGCCATAGTCGAGGATATTGTCCAGAAAATCAAAAGTGGTAACATGCGCTCCAAAGGCCGTGGCTAAAATTACGCCGATATTTTTTTTGTTTATGTCTTCTATCCTGCTGTTTTGCAATGCGTCTGAAGCAGCCAGGACAGCCATTTTGCTGAATTTGTCCGAACGCCTTGTTTTTTTTAACAATGACCTGTCTGCTGCGGTTTCAAGGCTAACAGTGAAGGCAGGTGAAGTTTTATTTTTTAAATGAGGGGTATCTGCTTCCGAAGGATTTTGCCATCCTCTGTTCAGGGCATTTTCGTAACAGTCAATACCCATGCCCCCGGCGAATATAATGCCGATGCCAAGGATGTTCATGTTTCACTCGCTATGCATTCCGGTTTATGTTTCATAATTTATGTTCATTTTTGTTGCCTGAATGTTAATAGTCAATTCCGACCTTATTGGTCTTTTCCCTACTATTCCATGTTTTTCTATCATGTCTTTTAGTGTCCTGCATAGCATTGCGGACAGTCGGACAGGACACAAGTCAATAATTACAATCTCCCCAATAAAAGTGCTGCGTTATTTCCGCCAAAGGCAAGGGATGTTGACAGCGCAAACCTTCCATTAATCTTTGTCACTTCTCTCACAGGAACTACCGGAATAGCATCATCTTTATTGCTAAAGCCTATACTGGCCGGTATCCATCCTTCCCGGAGAGCTGCGGCAGTGAATACTGCCTCCAGGCCTCCTGCTGCGCCAAGGGTATGGCCTGTGAATCCCTTGGTAGAGAGCATCTTAAGTCCCGGCCCGAAAATATTTGCTAAAACCTTTCCCTCGACCTTGTCGTTCTCGACCGTAGCTGTGCCATGTGCATTAACAAAAATAACATCATCCGGTTTTATGCCGGATTCCTTAAGGGCCTTATTGATTGATGTTGCCAGTCCCACACCTTCAGGATGAGGAGCTGTAAGATGATAAGCATCGCTGGACGAACCATATCCCAGAAGATACAGGTCAGAAGCCTTTCCCCTTTTTTGAGCTGAATATTTTGTTTCCAATACCAGCACCCCTGCTCCCTCACCCAGGTTCAGTCCTTTTCGGTCCCGGTCAAACGGCGCACATAAATCCCGGCTTACAATACCCAGAGAACCGAAACCGCAGAAAGGAATAAGGTTTAATTCATCCGCCCCTCCGGCAAGAGCTATATCACACAGGCCATTATTCAGCCAGGACAGCGCCACTCCGATTGCATCAGTTCCTGAAGAACACGCATTAACTATTGTAAGCGAAGGGCCTGAGGCCTTAATTTTACGGGAGATGAATTCAGCAAGGTTACCCTTCAGGTACCGGTCTGCCGGCTCCATGGGCGCTGCTCCGCTATTGCGGTATGCTTTGTAGAATTCTATGTCATTGAGCTGGCTTGCCACAGTTGTGCCCATACAGACGCCAACACGAAATTTTGACAGGTTATCTCCTCGTAGAGTCGAGTCTACGACAAGCTGCGCGCCTTTAAGCGCTTCGTCAACAGCACAAAGGGCAAGGCTTATTGTCCTCTGGCCTTCCAGATAGAATTTTTCAGGAATTCCCCTGGCCTCAAAAACAGGATATTCCAGAGATGTATCAAAGAGAGATACGCATCCTGCATTTCTTTTGCCATCCCTGAATGAATCAAGAGTCCTGGTAAGGTTAGCTCCTGCTGCGGAGATTGCGCCCAGCCCTGTTATCAGCACTTTATTGTCTGTCATATAAGAGGGCGCTGCTATAAATAAATATCCAATCCTTTGTCAATTGTTACTATCCGCATGTCCGGATATTTTGTATGGATATATTCGAGCATTTCAATAAGGGCTTCTTTCTGGTTGTAATCCACTTTGTCTAAATTGCAGGCAGCGCCGCTGGACTGGCCTGTAATAATGTCATTTGCCTGTGGAGTTCCCGATACCGGAACAAAATGCATCGCAGAACCATAGGCAACAATATTTTTATCAGATATGTATTTGCCTGTTGCTCCAGAGGGTTTAAAGGTCAGGGTTTCTCCGGACATGAAAGAGCCGTTCTTGTCAGATATTTCGACTTTAGCATCAATCCTGTGGTGGTAGAGAATTAACCATTTTTTTTCGGAATATGCCTTGTCAACGTGGCCTTTCAATTTGCTGAGAGGGTGTTTGTTTGAGTAGGCCTTCAGATCATACTGGTCCAGGATAGTCGGAGGGTTCAACATATTATGCCCGCTCCTGCCGGCCCTGTAATATTTTTTTGTAACCTCTCTGATGGTGTAATTGTTTTTGTTGTAAGGGTAAGCAAGATTTTTAACAGTAAGCCCCAGGCCTTCAAGGGTTGCTTTTGATTGAGCTAATTCAGTTTCGACCTGACTTTCAGGCAGGGTCTTCAGGTTTGGATGTGATACTGTATGGCTTAATATTTCCCAACCGTCATTTTGAAGTTCCGTAAGCTGGGGAACATTCAGGTGGTTTTTGGTATTAATCCAATTAGTTGTGATTGCCGAGCAGGCAACGTCTCCATGTGCATCAAAAATATCTTTTGCAACGATATAGTCCGTATCATTTCCATCATCAAAGATGAAAGTGACAAGAGGGACGGATTTATCCCTCTCGAAGTAGTTATAGCTGCTCCCGCTGCCGGACAATAAAAGTATAACCAGCGTAAATACTGCAAAGATTAAGCGCTTCCTGTTTCCCATAGTCCCCTGCTTCTTTAAAGTCAACTATTTTACCTTATATCCTGTATTCATTTCACTACCCTTTTTAAGCCGCCCGTGCACTACCTCAATCTCGTCCGCGCTTGCTTTATGCTTCCGCTCGTTATCCTTTACTTCGGTAACCTTTATTGTAAGGCAATTCGGGTCGCTTACTACTTCAACAACTAAAGAGACATGGGCGTGCAGGCATTCCATTGACAATAATTTGTGCAAATCATCATAGCCTTGAAGAGGTGCCTCCCTCTGAATGAGGAGTCCTTACCAGGCAATTTGATTCCTCTTTTAAGGCTGTATCAATAATATAGTCACAGACATCTTCAACGAAATAAGCGCCGTATTTCGTTAGGCTTATCGCACCGTCCTCTTGCTTGAGACAACCATACTCGTTGAGCTTTGAAAACAGAGAAGAAAACATATCAAGAGGGTCCGCAGTGAATCTGCCCCGGAACTGATCTATATCAAGGCCTCTTTTCATCTGCAGGTTCAGTAAAAGCGACCGGTACATTTGCTCTCTTTCGGTAAGGGAAATATATCTACCAATAGGCAGCCCCCCCCTCCTGATAATATTTGAATAAGTAGAAAGCTCTTCATGCTTATCATAGAAAATTGTTTTGGTATAAGATCTTGCCCGTGAGCCAAATGCGATAATAGGCATTTCTTTTAACCAGTGATATCTGTATCCCCACTGTTTATCATCAGTGAATCGTCCATTTTGCTCATATCCGTTTGCGCTCATCCATTCCTGCGTGATACACACCATTTCAAAAAGCGTGTCATTGCTCACAACAAGAGCCGGGTTATCTTTATACAGCTTTACAATGAGAGGGTTCACTATTTCGTGTCGAATATATTCAACCGAATCCGGACGTATCCCTGCCAATATCTCAATATCTTTTTTTACACTTTCTATAGTCTGCCCTGGAAGTCCTGTCATCATATCAATGTTTATTGATATGCCAGCGTCCTGAACATCCTTAACAATCCTTTCAACCTGGCCCTCGGTATTTTTTCTGTTACACAGTAGAAGTATCTTTTGGTCGAAGGTCTGACAACCAATGCTTAATCTGGTTATCCCGATATTGCCTAATTCCCTTATTCTTTGTTTGTCAGACAAAGTGGATGGATGCGCTTCAGAAGTAACACTACAGTTTTCTGATAAATCTATACATGATGAGAGCTTATCCAATATAAGCTTAATGTCATGGTTAGAGAATGACGTAGGGGTCCCGCCGCCAAGATATAGGCCTCTTGCCTTCTTGCCCTTAAAAACTCCATGATTTGATAAAAGTTCAATCTCCTTCAGTAAATTACTTAAATAATCATTTTGAGCTTCCCTGTCTGCCTTGTGAGGGAAAGAATTACAGAATAAACATTCAGAAAAGCAGAAAGGGAGGTGGACATACAACAATATTTCTTTTTCTTCTATCAAGCTTTCTTTTACTTTTTCAAGAAAGCTGTCTACTTGTGATGGTGCCAGTATTTTAAATCTATGGGGAATAAACAGGTCCGGCTGGCTCTTTGTGTAATCCGCCGAACCATAGAAGAGTTCATTTCTTATGACGTTTAGTGTTTTGTTTCTTTCCATAAGATTTGGTTCTATAATAATATCAGCCTTCGGGCCTGGATGCACAAAATGCTTACATAAGCAAATTACTAATAAGACCTTAAGAAAAGCCACATATCTTTAACTATTCTGTCATGCTGGCTTGTCCAGCATCTTTCTTTAAGAAGGATTCCAGACGAGCTGGAATGACAGTCAGCGTGGCCTTACTTATGAACTCCTTAGTAAGAACCTTATTTTTTGTTCTCGTATACATAATTTGCAAGGGTATCGATGGAATAAAAAATCTCTTTCCCCTGGTCCATATTCTTGACCTCGAGCCCAAAGTTGCGCTGTAGAAGAACGACAATCTCAACCGCGTCAAGGGAATCCAGTCCCAGCCCTTCTCCGAATAAGATTTCATTGTCCTTGATATCTTCGGGCCTGATGTCTTCGAGGGATAAATCCTTCACAAGCATTTCTTTCAGATTTTTTCTTATCTGTGTTAATTCTTCTTCTTTGCTGTTTGGCATTTTACGCTCCTTAATCCAAATTGTTAATTATTTCTTTTCCATATATCATGAAATACAAACCACTGGAAAGGATACCTGGCGACATAATCTTCCAGTATCCCGGCAAACTCTTGAACGCAACCTTTAATCTCTTCTTGCTTCTTGCCTTTAGAACTGTATCGGGGTTCGATAACATGAGAGATATCTATAATATATTTTTTTGTAGAAACCTTGGCTGACAGAAGTACAACTACAGGACATTGAGCTGCAGCAGCAATGCTGAAAGCTCCGTAAGGAAAACTGACTTTTTCGCCCAGGAAAGGGGCCTCGACAGAGCTGTATTCATAGGGGCGGTCTCCCATTATCGAAACAATATGGCCCTTTTTGACGGCGTCCATTGCCTCAATTACACCGCCAAGGAAATTTTCTGTAGAAATAATCTTAACATTTTCTTTTTCGCTGTCTATGCCAAGGGCTTCTTTAACTGCAATATTGTCCTCAGGCCGCATCAACAAGTAAACAGTTCTCCCGAATTTTTTCAAAGCAGTCATCGCAAGCTGCCAGTTACCGATATGGGCTGTCAGCAATATGACCCCTTTTTGAGAAGTATTTAAAAGAGTTTTTATTTTATCATATCCGTAAAGCTCTGTGTCAAACTGCCCCTGTCCTGAAACAACATAGTAGCGGTCAATGAGATTTTTGCCCTGCTGGATGAATAATCTGTAGACATCGCAGATTCTCTGAAAGGTATTATGATTTTTAAAACGCCTTTTTACATAAGCCATACTCACAGATACAGCGGTGCGGTCGCATATCAGATAATAAAGGCAGACAGGGTATAGCAGCCCATAGGTCCCTGCCAGTCCAAAGATTCTCAGTGAGGCCTGGAAGAACCAGAAGCCTAATTTATTGCCTCTCTTTTTAATAGTATCCTTGCCCTGAGTCATTAGCGCTGCCTTTTCTTTTTTATCAGGGATGCTGAAATAAAAACTACAGCGCCCATAAGGACAGCTCCGGCAGGCGCGATGATCAAAGAGCCCAGGAACCATTCAAGCAAGCGGTCTGAAAACTGTGAGAAGACAGTTGCAAAGGAAATATCTGTCAGCCAGCGGCCGTGTCTTATGAAATAACCTAATTCGATGCACAGGGCCGGCACAAACGGCGGCATAAAGAAATGCTGGACATTAACGGCAACCACTTTGTTTAAGTTCAGGCGGGCAGCTACATATATAATCACAAATGTGTGGATAAACAGCAGAGGCAGTATGGCAAGAAAAGTTCCCACGGCTGCTGCCATTGCCAATCCCTCCGGAGTTGTGTTTTCCTGAAGAAGCATTTTCAGGAATTTGCCGGGATGCCGAAGCATTGTCAGGTCTGTTTTTTTTTTGTTGTTTACCAGCATCTTGTGTTTCAGGGGCAGCAAACGTCTGCCAACCAGCATGGAGTGGATAAGTGAAATACGCAGGTTATCCTTAAAAGGCTTAAAGCTGGAGACGCGTTCTTCGGGTTTGGGATAGTGGACATCAATAATAACGGTCTTTAACTGCAGTCCTGCCCATGCAGCCTTTGCCAGAACCTCTGCTTCAAAATCGTAGCGAACGCCCTTGAAATTCAATTGGTTCAGATACCGGACAGGATATGCGCGAAAACCGCTTTGGCAGTCATCTATCTCCAGCCCGGTTTCCACGCGCAGCCAGAAATTGGCAAATTTCCTTCCGAAGCGGCTTTTCCCGGGGATATTATCTATATCGAAATTCCTGCAGCCGATAATTATATTTGAATCACTTTCATGTATCAGAGGAATAAATTTTTTGATGTCATCAGGATAGTGCTGGCCGTCCGCGTCAATGCTTATCATGTAAAGACCGCCACGGTCTTCTATATGACGTGAGGCAGTTAGAAGCGCATGCCCTTTGCCGAGATTCCTTTCATGCTTCAGGACAACAACATCTAAATCAAGGAGTAAAGACGCAACATCTGTATCTGTGCTGCCATCGTCAACAACAACAACATTTTTTAATATGGAACGGCATCCGGCTGCAACAGCTCTTAAGGTCCCCTTATTATTAAAAACAGGTACGGCACACCAGATTTGGTCCGGTGCAATGGAATTATTTTGGGGCATTCCGTTTCCTTCGTCTGGTGGAATCACGGGAAAGCAGCATATCCCATAATGTGCCGGTATATCCCATTTTATGCAAAACCCTCAGGCTGTCGTCTATTGCATCAGGAGGGAATATGCAGTGTCTCATCTTTGAAAATGCCTCAGTAAGGGTTTCCTCAAGCCATTTTTTATCAACCAACGGTGAGATATAGTATGTTGGTTTGAGCAGGCCATCTTCAGGAGATATGACTTTCTCGTTTATCGCTATTTTTGCAAGCGCCGTGTCAGGCAGAATCCTTATGCCCATGAAGATAAAGATAACGGATTTTTCCAGCCGTTTGATGTTTTCGATCCCGGCATATACGGTTTCCCTTGTCTCGCCCGGCCCGCCGAACATGAAGTAGTGTGATGTGGCGACCCCATGCCTTGCGAACAGGTCGTTGCATTCAACGATATCCTGAAAAGAAAATGTCTTGCCCAATCTTTTTAATGTAATATCACTGGGGGCGTCTGAACCTATCTCAACGGCGATAAGCCCTGTCTGTTTCATCATCTCTATGATTTCGTCAGTCAACCCCTTGGGCTTGAAAAAACCGGTCCACGGGACAGTTACTTTACGCCTTAGCATTTCTTTTATCACGCCAAGGTAAGCGCCTTCGTCGTCATTAAATACAGAATCAATGAAGAAAATATATTTAGCCTTATGTTTATTAAAAAGCAGTTCAATATCATCCACAACCGAACCGGCATCTCTCTGCCGGATTTTAGAGCCTTCCAGCAGCGGGTAAGAGCAGTAAACGCACTTATAGGTGCATCCGCGTTTTGTTTGTACTGAGATTATATTTCCGCTGTGCAGATAGTATTCCATCAGTTGTTCATCATACTTTGCCGACGGGATCTCAGTTCCGAAGAGCCTGGTTTCGGGCCCGATGAGACGTTTTTCCGGATAAATTCCCCTGGCTGCGTTATCTGCGAAATTGACCACTAATGATTCGCCTTCTCCAACAACGCCGTAATCAGCCCCTGTCTCTTCGAGGATTAGCCCCGGTATAAGGGAAAAACCAGCGCCTCCCATTATTACCTTGCTCCCGGAAACTTCCCTGATCTTTTTCACTATATCCCTGACGACTTCTATGTAGAACTGTTCATTCATGAGATTGACATTATCAATATTGCGGACTGAAATTCCGATTAGTTCCGGGTTGAACTGTTTAATTTCCTGTGCTATGGCATCCATGGATTTGTTTTGTTGCAGAAAATCAAACTGCCGCACCTCATGGCCTGCAGTTGTTAAGGCTCCGGCAATCATGCTGACGCCAAGCGGATAGATAGGGTATGGCGACATGGCTATATTGGATGAGATTAACAGAATTCTCATTCAGGTTTTTCCATGTTTTTGTTTGCGCTCCACCTGTTTTTTCTGAGGCGGGCTCCGTGATACATGCCTTCAGCCTTTTCTTTTTCAATGACCTTAAGGAACAGCTTTGCCATTTTAAGGCTCTGACTGCCATCACTGTAAAATGTATCCCATGAGTAATAATACATTTCCTGTAATTTATCAATGCTCATCTTTGCCGGTTTGAAGACAACCTCTCCTCCGGTATACCGGATCCAGTCATTGTGTAAAATCCTTTTTTCTTCTTCGAGCGTGGCCCTGATAGGGGTATGCGGAAAAGGTGTCATTATTGTAAACTCAGCCAGGTCCAGATTTATCTCAAGAAGGAAATCAACAAGCCTTTTTATGTAATCTTCATCATGGTCATCCATCCCCAGGATGATCGTACCCTCAACACCGATGCCGCGCTCCTGCAGCCGTTTAACGCGTCTTCTTATGTGATCCGAGGTATCAAAGATTGCCTGATATACGTACCAGCAACCGGCCTCAGCTGCAAGATCCAGTATCTCATCATCATCCTTGATGGGATGGGAGATCCATTTTTTCTTGAGGGGTATCAAGGCCCTGAACAGTTCCTTTTCCCATTTGTCATCCTGTGCCATGGAATTGTCCACGAAGAACAGGCGATTATTGTCTATTGATTCAAGCTCCTTAAGTACTGCATCAATATCTCTGGGCCTGAATTTGCGCCCTCCTAAAAATGGGGTGCAGCACGGAAAACAATTAAACCTGCAGCCGCGGGAAGCGTGAATGAGGTCCACCATCTGCACACCACGGTAGTTATATAACTCGCGCTTCAGGATGCTTCGCCTGGCAGGCCCCACTAACTGCATGTCCGGAAAATCTCTGAGGTAATTGTATACTTTTTTCAGTTTATTTTTACTGAGATCATCTATAACTTCTTCAAAACGCCCCTCTGCCTCGCCAAGGAAAACAGAATCTGCATGCTGCATGGTCTCTTCATGATGCAGCATGGTCCCTATACCGCCGAATATTACAGGAATGCCATTTGCCCTGTACTGGTCGGCAATCTCCCATGCCCTGGGAATCTGGCATGTGAGCATGGCAGAGATAGCAACCAGGTCTGCCTTTTCATTAAAATCTATTCGCTGAACGTTTTCGTCACAGAAGGAAATCTCTATGCCGCCAGGAATAGCAGCAGCAAAACAGCTCGGGCCATGTGGCGGCAGATGGAACTCTGTTTGCCTGTTTAATTTCGGCCACTTGGGATAAATAAGCTTTATCTTCACTCTTGACCTCTCTGTTCTTTTAAGGATGAGAATTCTTTTATCATCTTTGAGAAAATCATATTTTTGCCCAGTATCGCCCTAGCCCGGGTAACGTCGCACAGAACGTGCTCTATGGAATCAGAATCCCTTGCAAGGACAAAGTAAACAGCTTCATCCTCTTCTGCCATTCCTACAAGCATTGCAGGGGATTCATCCAGAAGGATCATCTCGGATGCCGTGTCCAGCGCGGTCTGCAGGGGTTTATCTGCAGCCGTGACATAAAGCAGAGGGCCCTGAAGGCCAAAATGTATGGCCGCTTCACCCAGGGGACTTGACGGCAGGGTATAAATAAAGAGATTTCCCCTTGATAATGTACGCCCGCTTTCCAGATAATCCTTGAAATAATCAATATCCGACTTAAGAGAGCCGGACTTATTTGTACAGATAATCCCAATATCGTGTTTATGGTCCATGAAATATTTGAGCCCTGCGTCTTTCAATGCAAGCGCAACAGCATAACAGGTCAGTTTGGAGATATTATTGAGCCTGCCAAAATTTTTAAATGGATAAGAAAATATTTCTTTCCCTGACAGCGCCTTGCCTTTTGAACTGTCCCTGTAATTAAACCGCATCCCATTCATTACACATCCATACTCCTCTTTATTAATCCATCCTATGCCGCAAATAGAAATCGCCATAAAATTTAGTCAGGCCACAACCAGCGCTGCATTTATCCCGCTGAATCCTGCATTAGTTAAGAGAGCCAATTTCCTTTCATCAGCCGGACATGGCTCCTGAGAAACCCATCCGCGCGCATCCTCATCAGCATCCTTGAGATTGACAGTGGGCGGGATATTCCTCTCTTTTAAGGCTCTCATAGCTATTATTGTTTCGATGAGGCCTGCTGCTCCCATGGTATGGCCTATCCCGCCTTTTATGGAATAGACAGGTATTTTTTTATCTTTGAATACAGAGTGAAACGCCCTCATTTCCATGGCGTCATTATAAACAGTTCCTGTGCCGTGCGCTGATATAAAACCAATATCGCTTTTATCAGTAGCAGCGGTCTTAAATGCTTTTTTTATAGCCAGTATCAGCCCTTCACTTTCGCGGGAGGGCCCTGTCATGTGGTTGGCGTCATCACTCAAACCCCAGCCGGCTATTTCACCGAGTATCTCTCTTTTTCCCTGTTTTGCCCTTGCCTCACTCATGACCAGTACGAAGGCTGCTGCCTCTCCCAGACTCAATCCTTTTCTGTTCTTGTCAAAAGGCCTGGCAGTGAATTTATCCAGAGCCATCAAAGAAGAAAACCCCGAAAAAACAAATTCAGTGACACTGTCACATGCCACTACCAGCACGCAGTCACTGCGCTTGCTGCGTATCATGGCTGCTGCTCTTGCAACAGCTGCTGCTGAGGAAGCACAGGCAGCCGAGACAACAGCCCCGGCGTCTTTGACTCCGGTGAGGGCAGAGACCTTTTTTAACAGAGATGTCAGGCTGCAGTCTGACATCTCCCCTGTCCCTTTAAGAATATTTTCTTCTAAAAGGTCAATCTCGCCCTTTGTTGTTGCCAGTATAAGTTTCGCATCTTCAGGGATAGATACAGAGGCCTTGCCAAAAAGAGACTTAAGCATTTGCATCACTAAAGAATCTCCCTGTCGGAGACTCGACTCTGCGAGATGATATTTCAGGCTGTCAATAGTGGCTGCATAATCAGATTGGAATGCCTTTGTGTTAAACCGGTTCAATCCGGAGATAGCGGTCCTGCCTGAAAGTATATTATTCCAGCAGGCATCCGTACCTTTGCCATACGGCGTCACCATATCAGCTGAGACAATGACTGCTCTTAGCCCGGACAATTGAACTCACCTGCCTTCCACCTTTTGTGGCACCTCTCCAGCAAGCCGGGAGAAACTATACAAACCTCCCATGAGTTGGGATCTATAAACAACTGCACTGTATAACCGCTTGAAGCAAGGCTCCCGTCCTGTTTTAAAAGGTAGTATTCAGTATTCATGCGGGAACCTTCATGCCAGATTAATGCAGCCCGGATCGTAAACTCCTCATCAAGGAAAAGAGGTTTGTAATAATCAATATGGAATTCAACAATCGGAGCCCGTAATTCTGCCTCATAGAAGTCTCTGTATGACAGGCCGCAGCGTCTGCCGATTTCCGCTGACGCCTCTTCGAAATATGCCGGATATCTTCCATGCCAGACAACTCCCATAACATCAACCTCACTGAAACGGGCGCGCCGCTTGAGTTCAACCACAACAGGCTCCGGCATCCCATCAACCCGTTCAAAATAATATTTTTTCTTTCGAAGTTTCATCTATGCCTTAATTTCCTCGCCGGCAAAGCAGACCCGCAATTTTAATTCCGATATTTTTTTGCCGTCTTTGCTGACAGCTGCCTTTAATGTAAATTCTTTTTCCGTATCTTTAATATCCCTGCATTCACAGGTTAATTTTTCCAAGGGTGAAACAGGCGAGAAAAATTTTGCAAGGACAATCTCTCTCAGAACAATGTTTTTCTTTTTCCACTTTTCAAGCATTGAAATGACGCATTGTATCTGGCAGACGCCGGGCAATATCTTATTGCCGGGGAAGTGGCCCTGAAAACCTATAAAGTCTTCAGGAAATAAAAAACTGGCAGTCAGCCTCTGGTCTGATACAACCAGGTCAGTCATGTATTGTACAATCTCTTTTTTAATGGTTCTCAAGCCTGAATCTCCTTCAGCCTTACCGTGAGGCTATATCCGTATTTGTAGTTGTTTAAGATAATTCCGCCGGGATATATCTTCCCATCTTTTTGCCGGTACTCATAAAAGGAAACCCGCCATATTAATGTATTGTCTTCATAATAATTTTTTTCGACCATGTTTCCGTCAGCTCCGGCAAAAACATACTCCATAATTCCCGGGCCGTACGGCTGGTTAAAGATAATTTTAAATTTTTTTCTGTTTATCGTTGCCCCGGAAGAGGGCACTGAGTCAAAGTAAATCCTTTTGATGTCTTCCCCGATTACAGAGACAAAATCACCTCTCTTGCTTAGTTCCTCAAAGGCGAAATGAGAGACCGTTCCATCCTTGCCGCCTGACAACTCGAAAAGCTTAACCCCCATTGCGTTGATGCAGACAACAGTAAAAGCCTTTTCCCTTGTATTGATATCCACATATCCTATGCCGGAAAGCTTGTCCAGGTTATACTGAAAGACAACAGTAGTCAGAAGCCTGAAACTTTCGGGGCTGTCGTTCCTGAAACGTTCCAGTATGGTCCGGGGGTCCGCTGATTCTAAAGAAACGCGGGCAGTCTCCTGAAACGGCATACTGCTGCACCCGGCAATAAATACTATAAAGAATCCGGATACAAGCTGTTTCACCCTGTTAGAAGCTTCCTTCATGTCGCCTGCCCCTGGAGTTTCGATTTTAAAAAAATACTGCAAAGAGCCGGGACCACAGTAATAGAAGAAAGGTATCCTGCCAATAGACAGATAACCATTGCTACCGCGGTGGAAAACAGGGCAGGGTGTTTGGCAAAAAGCAGAACCCCTGCGCCGATAATGGTTGTAACGGCTGATAACGACACTGCAATGACAGTCCCTATTTTCAGGTCATACTGACACTCATAGGTCATGCCGATGCCGTAATCTACGATAACCCCGCAGGTGATAATGGCTGCCAATATATTTACTACATTCAGCGGAAGGTTGAGCAATGACATTAAGCCCATAAGCCATACTATGCCTGTTACGAGAGGGACCAATGCTATTAAGGTCTCCTTGACATTCTTAAAAAACCAGAATGTTATACCGACATTGAGCATAAATGCAATCGGCACCAGAAATTTCAGTTCTTTCGCGGTGAAGTCGGATATAGACTTGGACATGGCCTTGCCGGATACCAGAAATGTTCCGGGATAACGCGCGCTTAGCGCTGCCATGGCATCCGCATGCTCTTTCTTGTCAGGAAAGAAAGATAATATCTGATACCCATCCTGTTTCTCCTGTACAAAGCGTTCTTTTAGTCTCGATAAAAACTCGTCGGAGTTATTATTGCCGGTTGTCCCATTATATAGATTATCGAAGAAAGGGGAAAACGCCTGTTCCGAAAACTGGTATTTAAAGGACTGCTCCCTGATTAGCCTCTTTAATTTTGTCTCCCTTTCGCCTTCCCAGAACCGGTTCCAGTTCTCTATATTTTTCTTTCTTGTTTTTTCCGATGACCAGAACGCTGCAATGCTCGAAAAGTTTTCAGCGCCAAGGGCCTGTGTTGCCTCCTGAAATATCCTGTCGTTAGTCTCAAGCGCATCTTCATAGTTCTTGTCAGTTACTACAAATATGGCCTGGCTGATCTTCCCGCCCCACGTATCATAGAAGTTTTTTTCTGCCCGGAGGACCTCTGGTTCGCTGCCGTCAAGCCGGGTAACCTCGCTGTCAAATTTGATGTTGAAGGAAAAAAATAAGGCTGCCAGGGTTAATAAGGCCCAGCTGCCGACAATCATTCTTTTGTACAAGTAAAGACTTTCGAGTTTCTTTTCCTCAGGCGGATTGAGAACATTGCTTTTCCCCATGGATAATAAAAGAGGCAGAATAAAGAGCGCAAGGACAAGGGAAAAGATGGTGCATAATATGGAGAAAGAAGCGAGCTGATGATACCCCTGTATATGAGAAAAATAAAGGGCGCTAAAACCAAATATAGTTGTAGCTGCATCAACAAATAAGAGTTTTGCAAGACTGACTCTTTGCGAGGCTCCGGCGCCTTTCCTTGCCGCTATGTATACATGGAGGCCATAGTCAGTGGAGATACCGGCGATTGCTGTTCCAAAACCGATGACCAGATAAGAAATCTTGCCGAGGATAAGATAAGACAGGCCGATTGACAGAATAACTGCAACCAGCGGAGCTATAAATACAAGTATGACCCTCATGTCACGGAAAACGGCAATAAATAAAAGCAGAAACGCGACCGATAAGAGTGTAGAGGCCACCAGGATATCACGCTTGATAACCTTTTCATTGCTGAAGGTGTGGAGATGGCCGCCAATGACGTCGGCAGAAATATATTCCGGCAGGCGCCCTGTCTGCTCCTGCAAGGCAGTTACAATTTTTTTGCAGCCGGGCGAGTCCGTCATTGCTACAGGCGTCTGGATTATGAGCAATGCGTGGCGTCCGTCGCGGCTTACAAAGTGTCCATCCTCTATACTGACGTCATAACCCATGGAGGCAGGAAGCGCCCTTAATTTATCAAGCAGAAGAAGCCTTATCCCGAGGGGGTCGGTGCGGGACATGGAAGTCATGAAGATGCTTTCGGGTTTCAGCGATTGCCTGTAAATCCCCTGCAGTTTTTCAGAGATGCCCGCGGCATTTATCTGGCTGTCTATAAAGGACAAGTCTTTTTCGCCCAGCATCTGGGGCGCATAATTTATAACAGAGAGGGCCTCCATAACATTCAGGACAGAGATGCCTGTAATAACTTTGCTGAACAAGGAAGGCGGAAGGGACGCTGCCAGTTGGTCGGCTGCATTAAAAAGGTCTTTCCTGGTTTTGTCAGAAGAGGTTAAGGCCAGCGAGATGATGACCTTGTCAGAGAGTTTGGAATCCCTTAAAAAATTTATGCTGCGACGGATGTCCCTGTCATTCGGGAGCATTAAATCAATATTGCCTTCAAATTGATAAAAAGGAAGCCCGATGCTTGCAGCTGCTATCAAAAGCACGACAATCCAGAGAACGAGTTTTTTTTTATTTTCCAGGAAGTCATGAATCAGGCGAAGGCGCTTATCAAACACCGCCTTTTACCTCAAAGCTGGCGCTGTCAACAGGAGCGTTTAATATGGTGTTAATAAAAATAATCGTTGTGACGTCCCTGCTGTTCTCCTGAATCTTTATCTGCTTCAGGTATTTTTCATCTTCCCTGAATGTGATCGTAATGTTTTTAATAACCTTTTTGACAATGTTCGTTTCCTTGGGAGTAAACTCGAGGATTAAGGGGGACTTTTGCAATACCTGCACATTATTATCTTCCAGAAGCGGGCTGTAATTTCCCGAGAACCAGACTGTCAGCTGATTCAGCACATTTTTAAGGACGGGATTTTTAGCCAGGACTATTTCCTGCACCTGATTAGTATCCTCATCCCACTGGCGGATTGACTTATCTGTAATTACCACAGAATATTTAACGGGCTTATCAACATGCCAGGCAAGCCTGTCAGGCTTTTGAAGATATATCCGCCCTTTCAGGATAATTTTATTTTTGAATATCGCTAATTCTTTTTCCTGGATGAAATCTGTCTTCAGGCTTTTGAAAGCGGAAATTTTTTCCCCCAGCCTGCGCAACAGGCCGGATATGTCAGAGGCCTCACTTTTCTTCTCTTCTTTTGCCTTTATGTCTTCTTTTATCCCGGCCCTTGCCAGGAATCCTTCCCCCTGTAATGGCTGGAATAGCGGCGTGCCCAGGTACAAAAATAAAAAAACCAGCAATAAAATCAGCAGAACTTTTTTGGCCTTTATCTTCATTTATTATTATGCCAGACCTTTATTTCACCTCTGGCAATTAACTCCTTTCCTTTAAACACCTCTCCCTTTATAACGCCAAACTCGCCGTATTTGGCAGCTTTATAAACAGACACGCGCAGCTTGTCTCCAATGCCGGCGTGACCTGTTATCTCTAAATTTTTTACGCCCAGCAGAAAGCCTTCCTGTTTAGACTTCCGGTTGCCCATATTTTTAAATCCATTTTGAGCTGCTATGGCCTGGGCAATAATTTCTATGTAGGAGGCATCATCGAGCTTACCGTTTTCTCCGGTAAATATCGTATCGTCCGTGATCTCCACCTCTGAAACAGATGACCTTTCCTTTACCTCTATTAATCTGCTGACTAAAAGCATGGGCGGCTTGTGAGGAACAAGCCCGGCAGCATCTGCCGGCAGATGGACAATATCTTTCTGCCTGCCTGAATTCTTCCAGCATAAGGGATCTGAAGCCAGATAATCTCCTGTCATCTGGTATGCCGCTCCGCGGCAGCCGTAACAGTCATTCACCTGCACACATTCACCGCAGGGCCCTTTTATGGTCTCTTTATAATTTTTCAGATCCTGAATAACCTCGCTGTCTCTGATTATATCTTTCAGTTTCCTTTCCCTTATATTGCCAACGGATATTGTAACTCCAACGCATGGCTGGACATATCCCTCCGAATTTACAGCGCAGGAGAATTGATGCCTCATGCACTCCCCGCCTACCAAAGGAGGCTGCGGGTTCCAGTGATATCCATATTTTCCCCTGTCAAGCTCTGCGATCTCGTGAAAAAGCTCCTGTATGCGGTTGATTTCAATATCTAAAAAATTGCTCCCCCTGGCTTTTCCCTGAGGGGTTATCATCTCGAAATAGGGATTAATGTTTTGCTCCCTCAGCCATTCCCACATCTTCGCAAGTTCATCTATATTCTGCCTGCAGATAACCGTGCTGATTCCCATGGGACAGCCGGAAGGGTAGCCTGCCTCTTTCAGATTTCTGAAAGCGGCCTGTATCTGCTGATAAGCTCCTTTTTTGCCTGAGAGCATATCCTGAAGCTTTTCATCAAAGGTATTCATCTTAAGGACAACGGTCACATTGTATTTAAGCAGTTCCTGCGCAACAGGCAGAGTAATATTTGCGCCGTTTGTAAAAAGTTCTATATCCAATTCCTCTTTTTTTATGAACTGTATCATCTCCATGATATGGGGATATAACATGGGTTCTCCGCCCAGGATTATGATTTTCCTTGCGCCCAATTCTTTGGCCTGGATAATGACATCGCAGATCTCTTCACGGCTCAGCTCATTTTCGTGCTTCGAATTATTTGTTGCATAACAATAGACACAATGGAAATTACAACTGCGGTTAAATTCTATTTCCATAGAGAGAAGCCTGTTGTTTCTTACGGCCTCTTCTATTTCCTCTTTGGAGAATTCCGCTCCATAAATGCGATTCTGGCAACTATTCATCTGTTTTCCTTGTGAGAATTAAACTATTAAATTCTGTCATATCCCGTTCTCCATCAGGGATAATTCCCTGCTTATAATTTCGCGCACCCTGTTCTTTAATGAAAACACGTTCATGTCTTTATAGTCATCCCAGAGAATAGCCGGCAGCCTGCGAACCCTGATGGTTCCCGGCCTCAGGAGCAGGGATCCCTTCGGAGGGATGTTTTCATCCCCTGATATGCAAATGGGCACAATAGGGGCTTGTGCCTGCAATGCAAGCCTGAAAGCAGACCCGTGGAAATTGCCCATCTCTTTGCCTCCTGAACGTGTTCCTTCAGGGAAAAATATGATAGAGACCTTCTCTTGCAGTAATTTTAAAGCCCTGTCAAAAAATAATCCGGAAGGCATCTTGTTGACATTCAGATAGCCTGCAAGCCTGGCATAGACGCCCAGAACAGGGATATTGAAGGGCCATACATTCACAATCTGGATGGCCTCATGAGGGAGCACACACATCAAAAAAGGATCTGATGATGACCTGTGGTTGGAAACAAATATATAAGGTTCAGGTCGGTACGACTCGCAACCGAGGGAGTTATTTTTTGAATGATCCTCGTAATGGATTTTGATTAACGGGAAAGGGATGAGTGTCATAACTCTTCCGTACCAACTTATGGCGCGCCGGAAGCGTTTCATGGCATAGCGATGCGGTATAAATATTGCCAAAAAGGCAACAAAAAGCGTTAAGGCAGGGATAACCATAATGGAAAATAGTATAAAAAAAGTATAAAAATATAAATTCATAAAATATAATTTAAACCTGTTCATTCCTGGTCATTAGTTTTTCTTGAGTTCCTTATTTTTTATATCGGAAATAAACTGATAAACATCCCCCAGCGTCCTTATGTTTCTGACATTTTCCTCATTTCGAATATTGACCCCAAAACTTTTCTGGAGCGCGACTATCAGATCAACAATATCCAGACTGTCCAGCCCGAGGTCGTTAAAGATGTGAGCCTGCGGCTGCAATTTTTCTTTTTCTATTTCAAAAGACTCTTCAAATACCCTGTTTATGGTATCAATAATTTCCTGCTCAGTCATTAATGCCTCCAATCAGATTTTTTTGCAGACCAGTGCAGCGTTAACACCGCCAAAGGCAAAACAGTTTTTCAAAATAAAACTTATCTTCTTTTTTGTCTGTTTTGTAACATGGGCAATGCCCTCGCATTCAGGGCCTACAGTGTCCAGGTTCAGAGTTGGGTAGATGACTCCTCTTTCCATCATCAAAAGGGAAGCTATCAATTCAGTCGCGCCGGAAGCGCCCAGTGTATGGCCAATATATCCCTTAAGGCTGCTGACAGGGACAGAATCGCCGAAGAGTTCTCTGATTGCCTCTGCTTCCTCCTTATCGCCCTGCAGTGTTGCCGTGGCATGGGCATTTATATAACCTATATCTTCAGGCGCTGCCTTTGCCTCGCTAAGGGCTTTCTTCATGCAATAGAGCATTGATTCCTTGTTTGACTGACTGACATGGGAACCGTTTCCACTGGTGCTGTAGCCCGTAATTTCAGCATAAATCCTGGCTTTTCTGCTGACTGCCCGTTTATATTCTTCAAGGACCAGGATACCGCTTCCCTCTCCGCATACCAATCCGTCCCGGTCCTTATCAAAGGGCCTCGGTGTTTTTGCAGGAGAATGATTATATCTGGTTGAAGTCGCAAAAAGCACGTCAAAAGATCCTGTGACTGTCGGATGCAGCTCCTCTGCTCCTCCGCATAACAATATATCCTGCCTGCCCAGCCTGATAAGGTCATAGCCGGTGCCGATTGCCTGAAGAGAAGAGGCGCAGGCAGCAGCAGTGGCCATTATGTATCCGTTTAATCCAAGATACTGGGCTACATTTGCCGCTGCAGTGTGCGACATGCACTGAAAAAACATCGCTGAATTGAGCCGGCTGATATCTTTTTCAGGCAGCATTATTTCAAAGGCATCATTAATGCTTTTGGCGCTGCCCATCGTTGAACCTATAATACACCCTGTCTGCCATGGGGGTAGCTCAGACAGCGCCAGGCCTGCATCAGCAAGCGCCTGTTCTGCTGCCTGGGCAGAAAAAATACTCATGCGGCCCATGGAGCGTCTCTTCTGTCGGGGGATCTTTTTTTCATCTATTAATTCAGCCGGCGCCCCGACATGACTGCGCAGGCCGGTATATTGGTCCCAGCCCTCCATATGTTTTACTGCACTCCGCCCTTTTTCAATTCCATCCATAAGTGCGGTTACCCCGTTTCCAAAAGGGGAAACAACTCCCACGCCTGTTATGACCACCCTGTTTAATTGCATAAGTTTTGGCTCAAGAATTTATTATACTGCTCCTCTTTAATGATAGAGCGGCCAACGATGAATGATGACATCATGGCGCCGATTATTCCAGGCAGAAGAGAACTCTGCCCGGCAGCATACAGGTTACGCAACGGCAGCTTTCCCACGAGATTATACTGGCCCATCTTCTGTTTTATTCCATAGGCTGAGCCGTCATGATTATTCAGATAGTCCCTGAAGGTAAGCACAGACGCTGAATCAATAATCTTAAGGTGGCCTTTATATTGAGGGAAGGCCTTAAATATCCGCTCCGTGGTAATTTCAACCTTCCTGTTTTTATAATCCTGATATTCCCTGGGCCTGCTGCCCGTCTTTGTATTACTCCAGGCCTCAACATCTTCTAAATAAGAAGGTTCAAAGGTACTGATTACCTTGTAAGTCTTACCTCCTGCATGTTCAATGGATTTGATAAGGACTAAAGCAGATGACCCCTTATGTGCCGGGTCCAATAATTGATTTATGTCATAATCCGGAAGAATAGTAACTATATTTGCATCAAAATCCGGCTCTTCATATCCCTGCTCCAATGCCGCAAACACAGAAAAGAATCCCGTGGAAGACTCAAATGATGAAACCCTGTCTATAAAAGCACGGCTCAAATATTTATCCGGCAATACTTTTAAGATTTCCTTGGGATGTATCGTAAATATGCAATTGTCACCTGAAACTTCTTCACCGGTATTCAATATAAAACGGCCTACCCTGTCGTCACGAACGTCTGCCAGTTCAGTAATGTATTTGCCGCTGCTGACTTCAACATCATAGTCTTTAAATTTCGTTCTGAAGGTATTCACAAACGCCGCCCCGCCGCCCTTAACCCGCGCAACCGATTCGTAAAGGCCGATACACATTCTGCTGTGATTGGCAAATGAAATCTCATCCGGCCTGACTCCATAGCACATGGCAAAGCAGGACAATAAAGCCTTCAGCACAGGGTTGCGGGTCAGACCGTTCAATACCTCATCTAAAGTAACGCTGTCTTCATTTATATGGTTATGCAGAGACATAAGGTTGTGCAGGTTCATCGAAGGTGTTTGTTCGCAAACATATTTGACCTTATCAAAATAACTGTCTATGGCCGCTGATTCTTCAGGAAAATAGCCCTTAAGTCTTTCTTTTATCTTTGTTATCCCATAGGGAACATTATAGTGTTTGTTTTCCGCTTCAAAGATAAAGACGTTGGCATTGTCTTCAGACAGGAAAATCGGCTCTATCAAATCATTGATTCCCAGAATTGACAGCATATTATACAGAAGCCCGCCTTTATGAAGCCCGCCGGTAAAATGGAATCCGGTATCAAATGGAATGCCTTGCTTATAGAATCTGGCCATGGCCCCGCCGATATGCGGGCTTTTCTCCAGCAACAGCACCTTGCGCCCGTTCATCCCAAGGATAAGAGACATGGTCATGCCGCTGATACCGCTTCCGACAACTATATCGTCATATTTTTTCATATAATTTTATGATGATTACACCCTGTGGTCTCTGCCACAGTTCCAAATTTCTGTCATTCCGGCTTGTCCGGAATCTCTCCGGAAGGATTCCCGACGCGCTTCGCTTGCGGGAATGACACCAAAAAATAAACATTCAAATAATGGACGCCCTGCGGTCTTTGCCGCAGGGTTTTTCACGTTTACTTATAGGAGATAAGACCATAAAGACCAAATTCTAAATTGCCAGTCCCCCATTAATACCGATAACCTGTCCATGTATATACATGTCTTCTTCAGTACATAAAAAATTAACAACTGATGCTACATCTTCAGGTCTCCCTACACGGTTAAGAGGTATCAGGTTCAGAACCTGCTCTTTGCGAAGCCCTTCTGTCATATCTGTTTCGATAAACCCGGGAGCAACCACATTTACAAGTATGTTTTTCTTGCCGACTTCACGGGCTAAGGCCCTGGCAGCGCCGATCAAACCTGCCTTGGAAGCAGAGTAGTTGACCTGGCCTGCCTGCCCTATCTGGCCTGACGCAGAAGAGATGACAACGATGCGCCCTTTTTTTGCCTTTAACATAGAGAATAATATTGTGCGGGTCACATTGAAGAATCCGTCAAGATTTGTAGAAAGTACTGTGTCCCATTCGTTTTTTGTCATCCACATAAGGAGATTATCTTTGGAAATGCCTGCATTGTAGACCATGACATCAGGGGAGAAATCCTCTACCCTTTTTCCTAATGCAGTTTCTGTCTCTTCATAGCTGGAAACATCGAAGGCGATTAGCTCACAGGCGCTTCCTGATTTTTCTATTTCTGCTTTTACATTCCGGGCAGCCTCGTGATTGCTTTTATAGGTTAACCATATATCAAAGCCGGAGCGAGCCAGGCGCAAGGCTATGGCGCGTCCTATCCCACGGCTCCCCCCGATTACTAATGCAACCTTTTTCGTCTTATTTTTCATGAAATCTTTTAAGATATTGGTTTTTTATTATAGCTAACTTTGCCTGTTTTTTTCAAGACATCCTGGCTGTGCTAAAGGAGGTGCGGCAGTATTCCGGCAGCAAACTTTTATCCGGTATTTACCTCTTTAGTTATTGTTATTGTATAACATTCCCGGCGCAAAATAAGCCAGAGGTGTTTTGAAATCAGGAGAGCAGCGTAGGGTCATTAAGATTTGCCCTTTTTACTCTCTCTATCCCGTCTCCCTGAGACCAATATTTTCATCTTCTCAGGAAGCCTCTTTGCGCCTTCCCTGAGGGTAAGGCCTGATGCACTGCCTTTAATCTTCATTAGAAAATCGAATGCCTCATCAGGATTTGATTTTGATATTTCCCTCAGGCACCAGCCAATTGCCTTTCTTATAAAAAATTCTTTTTCAAAGACCATTTTTTCAGCAAATTTAAAGAAAAGCTTTTTATCTCCTTTGCCATGTCTGAAAAGAAGTATTTGTGATATAAGCGAGGCTCGCCTCATCCAGAAATTATCAGACCTGCTCCATCTCTTCAGGTAATCAAATGCCCTCTTATCCTTTCCGAGTACAGCGCCTGCAAGGTGAATGGATATATCATCAACAAGGTCCCATCCTGTTGATTGAGTAAGCATGGTTTCAAATAAAGGCATTACTGAAAGGTCAAGGCATTCCGGATAATACTGCAGTACCCTTAACCCCAGCTTTTTTTCATCATGATATTCTGAGTTCCAGAGCCTTTCGGCAAGTTCGATAATATGTTCTTTACCGGCGTCTTTATTTGATTTCCGGAATTCTTTGGCAATCTCTCCGGTTATAGGCAGGGAAACACCAAAAAATTTGAAAGGGCTTTTTAAATATCTCTTCGAATTTACTGCCCGCGCCTTATTGGAATGTTTCTTGAGGGCATTCCTCAGCAGGGCAATCTGGTCATTGATAGTCTTATCCATTTATCCTTTGAAATCGTTTTATTTTAACATAAATTATTTTCTGAGCAGCCGGCGGAGTTTCGCCCTCTTATTTTTGTGTTGATTAAACTTGCTATTCCCCGTAGCTTGCCGTAGGGTGGTCCATTATAAAGAGAGTTGGAATTGTTTGGCATAGAATCAGAGTGCGGGTTATGGTAAAATTCGAAGGGACAATAAATATGCCGGAAAAAATAATAGAATCAATCAACGTAAAAAGACTTGATATCCTCGATGAAAAGGGGGATGCTGATGAATCCCTCATGCCTTCCCTGTCAGATGCTGATATAAAAATAATGTATGAATTGCTTGTTCTTTCACGTACCTTTGACCATCAGGCCCTGAATCTTCAGAGGGAAGGCAGAATCGGCTCCTATGCGCCTATTTTAGGACAGGAGGCGTCACAGGTAGGAAGCGCTTTTGCTCTTGAGAGAACTGATTGGATATTTCCGTCATTCAGAGAGATAGGTGTTTATATAACAATGGGCTATCCATTGCATATGTTGTTCCAGTACTGGTCAGGAGATGAAAGAGGCGTTAAAACTCCTGAGGAATTGAATATCTTTCCTGTCTGTGTGCCTGTAGGAACACAGGTGCCTCATGCTGTCGGCGTTGCCATGGGAGTTAAATACAAGGGAGATAAAAAAGCAGTCACAGCCTATTTTGGTGACGGAGGGACTTCGGAAGGCGACTTTCACGAAGGAATGAATATGGCAGGTGTATTCAAACTGCCTGTTGTTTTTATCTGCCAGAACAACCACTGGGCAATATCAGTTCCAAGAGAAAAGCAGACTGCATCAAAAACAATTGCACAAAAGGCATTTGCATATGGGTTTGAGGGAATTCAGGTTGACGGAAATGATATCTTTGCTGTTTACAAAGCAACAAAGGCCGCATTAGACAAGGCAAAAAAGGGTGACGGCCCGACACTTATAGAATGTTTTACATACAGGATGTCAGACCATACAACGTCTGATGATGCATCGCGATACAGATTTAAGGAAGAACTTGAGGCATGGAAACCGAAAGACCCGATTCTGAGATTGAGGTTGTTTATGGAGAAAAAAGGATTGTGGACAGAGCAGTATCAGAAAGAAGTTGAAGACAGAGCAATGGCAGCGGTTAATGAAGCTGTGAAAAAAGAAGAGGCAATAGAGCATCCTGAGCCAAAGGATATGTTTACATTTACCTGTGAAAAACTTAGTCCGAGGCAGGTGAGGCAAATGAGGGAGCTATTGTGAAATAATTTGTCTTTATCAGTGTCATTGCGAGGAGCAAAGCGACGTGGCAATCTCGTTGATCAGAGAGGCAAGATTACCACGCACCTTACAGGCGCTCGTAATGACAAAATAGTGTATCAGTGTCATTGCGAGGAGCAAAGCGACGTGGCAATCTCGTTTTTATACAAATGAAAACGGAAAAACAATACTATGTTTATATGATGACAAACAAGAATAATAAAGTCCTTTATACAGGCATTACTAATGACTTAAAAAGAAGAACTTATGAACACAGGGAAAAATTAGTTGAAGGATTCACAAAGAAATATAATGTTGTCAAACTTGTATATTACGAAGTCTGTAGAGATGTTAAGAGCGCTATTTCAAGAGAGAAGCAGATTAAAGACGGTTCAAGAGCGAAAAAAGAGAAATTAATAGACACAACGAATCCTGAATGGGAGGATATCTATGAGGAGCTGTGAGATTGCCACGGTCGAAACGACCTCGCAATGACAAGAAATAGGTGATATAAAGATGCCTAAATTAAACATGGTTCAGGCGATAAACCTTGCATTAAAAGAAGAGATGCAGAGGGACAAGGATGTCTTGCTGCTCGGCGAGGACATTGGCAAAGACGGCGGGGTATTCAGGGTTTCAGAGGGGCTGCTGGAACAGTTTGGCCCTGAGAGAGTCATAGATACGCCTCTGGCCGAGTCCGGCATTGTCGGCGCAGCAATCGGAATGGCTGTATACGGTTTAAGGCCTGTTGCGGAGATTCAGTTTATGGGATTTATCTATCCTGCCTTAGACCAGATTTTTTCCCATGCCTCAAGGATTCGCTCACGTTCAAGGGGAAGATTCACATGCCCTTTGGTCGTCAGGGCCCCATATGGCGCAGGAATAAAAGCGCCTGAACTTCATTCAGAAAGCACAGAGGCATTGTTCTGTCATATGCCGGGGATAAAGGTTGTTGTCCCCTCATCTCCGTATAATGCAAAAGGGCTGCTAATCTCATCCATAAGAGACCCTGACCCTGTGATATTCCTTGAATCAACAAGGCTCTACCGCTCCATAAAAGAAGAAGTCCCGGAAGGCGAATATGCAATGCCTCTGGGAAAGGCAAGGTTTGTTCAGGAGGGAAAAGATGTAACTTTGATTGCATGGGGAAGTATGCTTCAAAGGACCTTAAAGGCAGTTGAAGGAATTGATGCAGACATAATTGATTTGATGACCCTCAGTCCTTTTGATGAAGAGACAATATTTAAGTCAGTTAAAAAAACAGGCCGTGTCGTGATTATTCATGAGGCCCCTAAAACCTGCGGATTCGGCGCAGAGCTTTCAGCAACTATTGCAGAGGATGCGATGCTTTATCTTAAAGCTCCGATAATCAGGATTACGGGCTTTGATGCTGTCATGCCTTTTTCAAAGCTTGAAGATTATTACATGCCGACTGTTGAGAGAATTAAAAAGGGAATTCAAGAGGTGATGAAGTATTAAACCAGCTTTGAAGTCTCATTGTCCCGAAGTCCCAGAGTTTTAAATCTCTTCAGAACTACGGCACTATGCAACTTCCGCCCTTACAAGAGTAACCGCTGCTAAGAATATAGCAGCTTTCGTTCCAGGTCTGTTGTGCGGGAAATCCGCCTCGCTTCATCGAGAGTTATGATTTCCTTCTTGCAGAGCTGAACCAGATGCTGATCCAGAGTCTGCATGTTATATTCATCACGCCCTTTTTCAATATATTGTTCAAGTTCATCGAGGTGGCCATCCCGGATACAGGCCTTAATGGTGGCCGTCGCATACATTACTTCCATGGCAGGCAGAACAGTTTCGCCGCTTTTCCCCCGTACGAGACGCAGGGAAACTGTTGCCACGATAATCTCCGCCAGTCTTTGGCGCAGGCTCTCCTGGGCCTGGGGTGGAAAGTACCCTACGATACGGCTGATAGTGGAAGCTGCGTTATGTGTATGGAGGGTCGATAGGACCAGATGTCCTGTTTCGGCAGCCTTAATGCAGGCGTCAATTGTTTCCAGATCGCGCATTTCTCCAACCATAATGACATCGGGATCCATACGCATTGCTGCCTTGAGGGCTCCGCCGAAACCCTCTGTGTCGATACCTACTTCTCTCTGGATAATACAGCTTTTATTTGAATGGAAAATATATTCAATAGGATCTTCGATGGTAACAACACTGTAATTGAAATTGTCGTTGATATGCCGGATCATTGAAGCAAGGGTTGTAGATTTACCGTTGCCGGTGGGCCCGCAGACAAGGATCAGGCCGTTCGGAGCCTTTGTGATATTTCCCAGTACAGGCGGCAGATTAAGTTCCTCGAAAGTGCCGATATGGTGAGGGATGACACGCATCACAAGTCCGATATTTCCCCGCTGACGGAAAATACTGACCCTGAAACGTCCTACGTTTGACAAGGCATAAGAAGTATCGAATTCCTTTAAGTCTTCAGGCAGTTTCCGGTTGTGCTGCTCCATTACTGCTGATGCTATAGACTCTGTATCTTTTTGGGTTAACTTATTCAATTTTGAGCGAATTAAGTGCCCGCGAGCCCTGAATAAAGGGGGGTTGTCCACTTCAAAGTGGATATCGGAAACCTTCTTTTCAAATGCAATTTCCAGAATTTTTGTCAAAGTGGCGATGTCCATTTTCGTTTCCCTTTTGAATGTTATATTTTGAATGTTATATATTGTTAGGTATCTGTGTCAAGTCTATCATTTAGACGCCTTGCTGCTCTGTTTGCGATAAAGCATGTTTTCCAAAACAAGGCCGGCCTCGTTTGCCAGAATTTCCAATAAATCACTTTGTAAGGTTGCGACCTCTTTCCCTCCGAAATCTCCATATATCAGGGCCACGGTCTTACCACGGGTTCTAATCGGCAGGAGAAGTATAGTCGGCCTGAGAGGCGCGCCGATCAATTCAAAGAGATGATCCTTTAAGACTTCATCGTCGCTCTCTCCATAAAAAAACCGTCCTTTTTCAGTCACGTCACGGAAGACTGAAGATTTTGTCAGGGGTATCTTAAGATTTGTCACTGAAGTTGGTCCCGTATTTCTTTCGGCGAACACTCCTATGGCTTTTTCTCCTGCAAGCTCTGCCGGACGGACAATAAAAGTAACAGACCGTTCAAATATTTCAGAGACGTACTGAAGAAGGGCAAGGGAAAGGGCAGGCGGTTCTTTAATGTCCCGAAGAGTCAGAATGCGGCCCTTGAGTTTTCCCAGCTGATTGTCTGCTGCTACAAGGTTTTTCCGCTCATGGAAAAAACCTTTGATATAAGAGTTAAAGGTTTCCAGAAATGTTATCGTATCTTGAATGAAAGTCGCTTTCCCCGCCTTTGTTGAGGGCTTGGGGAAAACCGCCCTTGCGCCGTCATGAAATGCTTGTAACATGAAGGCGTTATCCGGCGAAGAAGCCATCTGGACAGTAGAAACCTGCGGATATTTTTCTTTTACCCGTTGCCTCAGCCCGATAATTTTTTCTTTGGAAAGTATCCCTTCCGTAGTTTCAGGGTTATCAAAAACCAGGAGGGGCAAGGCCTTTATTTTGAGGCACTGGTCTATGATGCGGTTAAGTTCCTCTTCTCCGGCAGTAGCGAATACAAGGACGCCATCATCCTTGCATATCGTCATAACCGAATGATTGATGAGTTCATCCTCGCTAAGCAGTATAAGGCCTTTCGTCCCGCCCTCCTGCCTTTGCGATCCGTCATAGGCGCCTTTGCTTACCGTATATTTTTCCAAAAAAGAGACAAAGGCTTCCTGCTCTTCGGCCGGGAAATCGCCTAAAGTCTCCTTTATCTTTTGGCGGTGAATTTCAGCCGGGTCAAAAACCTCATTCACAGGTAAAAACTCAGGTATTTTCCTCTCCATGTGGTCAAGGTCGCCCAGCCCCAAATCATCCGCAGTAAGTGCTGAACTCTTTGCCCCGGTTTCCAAAACCACTTCTGATGGCAGTACCTCTTCAAACAATTCTTCATCCGGCTCAGTTTTCCCGGGCTGGCGGTCGCGTTCCTGTTCATCAAAAATACGAAGGGATTCCATCAATACCATCTGCGAGTCGAGGCATATTTCCTGTTCCATCTTACTTATAGGATAACTGCATTCAGGAGACACCACTACGGATTCTGTATCGAGGGTGAAGGTTCCCTTTGTCCAGCCTACCAATTCAACGACAGTCATCTCTATCAGCTTTGTCAGTCCCCTGGTTGCGTCGTCACGCTTTAGTTTGCCCAGTCCTATAAGCGTGGCTATCAAAGGTTTGCGATTCTTCCCCGCATTTTTTTGGATTTTCAGCGCCTGCCTGAGATCTTCGACGGTTATAGCGTTCATTTTTACCAGGACAGTGCCGATGCGGACTTTGTTCAGATAATTTGCGCCGACGATATACCCATTACTGAAAATTATCCGGCTTTCGCCCCTGCTTCCTTTGACGGAAAGAGTGCCGGACTTCCGCGTTGTATTGAGCAGTTGAATTATATCAACTATGTGTAGTTGTTCTAACTCTCCGGTAAAGGCCATAGGTGTTTAACTCAACAAGCAGCTTTTTTTATGCATATAGAAGAATACCATAAGAAACTCGGCATGGTAAATACAAGAAATATGAGAAAATGTCCGGACTTCAGGAAGGTGCATTTACATCAAGTGATTCACTGCTTTCCGTTTCTCCTGCCGGTTCTGTTTCTTGCGGAGATTCCGTTTCAGCGTTTCCTTTTATCTCCTCATCTTTTTTAAAACGTCTTTGCCTTTTCTCTTCCTGTTTTTTCAGCCTCGACAATTCTTTTCTTCTTTTATCACTCTTAAACGCTCCGGCTCTTCCCAAAGTTCCTCCTTAGATGCATTGCGCTATCAACATTATATCACAGATGCATGTTTCGGGAAAAACTAAGGGCAGGATTAGTAAATCACTACGCTGTAGTCCGGGAGCTTGCCTGCCGAGCGAATCTTTTCCTTCAATCCCTTTGAATCGAATCTCCCGTATGCCAGAGAGGTATCATATAAACGGATTTGCTTTTGGGATTTATCAATATCAAACTTTCCTCCGCCAACTACTTCCCATCCTGGTTCGCGTATATCAAAACGCTTTCCCTCGCCTGCGTACGCGCCTTCAAGCCCCCTCTCCAGACAAAACCGCTCAACGATATTGGCGTGATAGAGGGTAAGCTCCTTTGGGGAAAAGACAAGATACTCTGTCTGATTGTTTCTTATCTGGACAAACTTGCCGTTAATTTTATCAGGCACGGATTCAGCCTTGCCTGAATAATAGGTTCCCGAGTAATCTACAAAAACTATATTCACCTGCTCTCCCTCCTGATACAAAAATTTTAGCCTATCGCCGTCATTGCGAGGAGTCCCCCGATATTGTCGGGAGACGACGTGGCAATCCTTAATAAGTGATCTATATAAAACCGAGATTGCAGAGTTTATCCCGAGCGATAAAAATTGAGATTGCTTCGCCTTCGGCTCGCAATGACAAGCGAGGGACCTGCTCGCAATGACAAATTTTAATGTTGCTCAGCAGTTTTAAATTATATCATAGTAGATTTAAGGAAGACTTTGCTCTCATGCTGTCATGCTGGCTTGTCCAGCATCTTTCTTGCAATACTGAACGGAAGGATTCCCGACAAGCGGGAATGACAACAAAAGTCCGAGATTCTTTATTTGACTGAAATTACATTCAATGATATTCTTTTATTGATTAAGAAACATTAAGACAAGGAGGCGTCATGCCATTTGATTTTGTATTGCCGGATTTGGGAGAGGGAATCACTGAAGGCGAGATTAGAAAGTGGCTTGTTAAAGAAGGCAATGCCATAGAAGAGCACCAGACCGTCCTTGAGATAGAGACTGACAAGGCAGTTGTTGAAGTGCCTTCCCCAAAAAAAGGAACGGTTTTAAAGATTAATAAAGAAGAAGGCGATATTGCAAAGGTCGGCGAGGTCTTAATGACAATTGCAGAGGCAGGCGAGAAAGCAGAAGAGCACCCTGTAGAAAAGCCAAAATCCGTGTCTGTTGTTGGAGTTCTTCCAGAAGAAGAGGAAGAAGTGCTTGCAACACCTTCTGTGAGGGCCTTGGCAAAAGAGCTTGGAGTAAAGCTTGAATCCATAAAAGGCTCGGGGCCTGGCGGAAGCATCACAAAAGAGGATGTGGCTGATGCATCTGAAAAGGGAAAGAAGACAGAAGACCAGTTCGGCACTATGGAGAGAATGCCTTTGAAGGGCTTGAGAAGGACAATAGCAAAAAATCTCTTAACAGCCCAGAAGACAACTGCATCTGTAACAGGCATGGATGAGGCTGACATCACTGAATTATGGAATCTGAGGGAAAAGGAAAAGAAGCCAATACAGGAAAAAGGGATGCATCTTACTTTTATGCCATTCTTTATCAAGGCTGTATATCATGCGCTTTTAGAACACCCATTATTAAATGCATCAATTGACGATGAGCGGGAAGATATTATCATTAAAAAATACTATAACTTTGGAATTGCTGTTGATACGCCGGAAGGTTTGATGGTCCCTGTAGTAAAAGATGCAGGCAAAAAGACCATCCTTGAACTTGCCGCAGAGATACAGAATTTAGGCCAGAAGGCAAGGGAGAGAAAGATAAAGCTTGAAGAGATAAAGGGAAGCACTTTCACAATCACTAATTACGGCCATTTCGGAGGCTGGTTTGCAACACCTATAATCAATTATCCTGATGTTGCAATCCTCGGCACAGGAAAGATTTCTGATAAGCCGTGGGTAAAAGATGGACAGATTGTTATCAGAAAGATACTCCCGCTGTCTCTCACATTTGACCACAGGGTAACAGACGGTGTTGATGCATCAAAGTTTCTGACAAAGGTGATTCAGTATCTCGAAGACCCGGCGATGTTGTTTATAGAGAGTGCATAGGACACATGAGTCTTGATTTTTTATTTAAACCTCAATCCATCGCCCTTATTGGCGCGGCGCATACAGAGGAAAAACTCGGCGGCGTGATACTTAAAAGCCTTCTTAAATTCAAAGGCAAGGTTTATCCCGTAAATCCCAAATACAAAGAGCTTATGGGAATAAAGGCGTATCCGTCGGCAGCAGATATTCCGGAGCCTGTTGACCTGACAATAATAATGCGGCCTGCAGCCGAAGTCCCTGAGATAATCAGCAGCCTGAGAGACAAAACAAAAACCATAATCATCATGAGTTCAGGATTTGCAGAGACAGGAGAAAATGCACTTCAGGATAAAGTTAAAAAAACAGGCAGGGATATCGGGGCAAGAATGCTCGGACCTAATTGCATGGGTATTTATAATCCGCATCAGAGGCTTGATACATTTTTTCTTCCGGAAAACAGACTGAAGCGGCCTAAAAAAGGAAATGTCTCTGTTGTATCACAGAGCGGAGCAATCTTAAGCTGTCTTCTCGGCGCGCTTTATGCTTCAAACTCAGGCATATCAAAGGCAATAGGTTATGGGAATGCCATAGACATAGATGAAGCCGATTTGTTTGAGTATCTTGCCGGGGACAGAAGGACTGATGTTGTGATTTCTTATATTGAATCCGTTGGCGATGGAAGAAAATTCATTGAAAAGGCAAAGGCATTATCAAAGAAAAAACCATTGTTAATACTTAAATCAGGCAAGGGCGAAAGCGGGCAGGCAGCGGCATTTTCACACACAGGAAGGCTCGCAGGAAGATACGAAGTCTTTCATTCTATACTAAAACAATTCGGGATACAGGAGGCTGAGGACTTTGATGTGCTGATGGATGCAACAAAGGCGCTGGCATATCAGGGAAAATTCACCCCCCCGATTCCCCCCCTTAGTAAGGGCGGGATAGGTAAGCGTGTTTTGGTAATAACCAATGGCGGCGGCTCAGGTGTGCTTGCAGCAGATGAATGCATGAGACAGGGACTTGAAGTCGCAAAATTACCGGAGGACAAAATAGAAAAACTAAAGAATATATTCCCGCATTTTTATGGAATAAACAATCCGGTTGACCTGACTGCACAGGTTAAGGATGAGGATTATACTTTGGCGCTGAATGAACTTAAGGATGCTTACGACGGCTTTGTCATAATTGCCTTGCCGAATGTTAATGGGATTACCATAAAACTCGCAGATATAATGAAAGATGCAAAAAAGAATATAAGCAAGCCTGTTGTTTTTTATGTTTCGGATGGGGAAACCTCAAAAAAATTAATTAAGGGACTTGAAAAGGCAAAAATTCCGGTTTATCCTTCACCGGAAAGGGCAGTGAGGGCAATCAGGGCGCTTTTGATACACACGTAGTTTTTTTAGCCGGTCTTGTTTTTTGTGTTGAGTACCTTTATTATTATAAAAACAACATGCGTATCACTTCATTAATAAATTACAGAAAGGAGGTGTAACTTTTATGAAAAAGTTTTTGGGAGTAATTACCGTTCTCGCAGTTATTTTTGCCGCTGGTGTGGCATTTTCAGGACCCAAGGCGCCAAGCTTGGGAGGAGAAAAGATTTCAATCTTTGTTCTGTTGGACAGGGGAATTACTGATGGCATGAATGGAAGACAGGAAAAGGCACAGAACGACATTGGCGCTTGGATGGATAACGACCTTATCAGAATGCTCAATAAAGCCGGATATGAGGCAACTCTTATCCAGAAACAGAATGAGTACACTCCCGGAGCCGGGAAATATCTCCTTAAGGCCACCATTGTAAAATATGACCCCGGCAGCACAGCAGCGCGCATGATAGTTGGTTTTGGCGCCGGAGCTGCATCAATGGATATGCACTATGAATTATCCGGAAAAGGAGAGGCTTTGCTGAATTATGATGACGGTGTGGGCTCGGGCATGGATTGGAAAAGGGTCGCAAGGAAACTTAACGAGAATACCCTGAAGAGGGTAACAGAGAAGATGAATGAAATGCACAAGTAAGGCGGCTGAGACAGAATGATTTTAGTATGAAGAGCGATAGCAGTAAATAATTACTGCTATCGCTCTTATTTTATCCTTTATGACACTTAGTGCAATCTGTTGCAGGTGAGGCCATGCTGCCGTTATGGCAGGCGCCGCAGAATTTCCCTTCATTTATCTTATCCATCGGCATCTTGCCCTGAGTCTTCTTCATCGCAAACAACTTTGGATGACATTCGTCGCAGGGGAATGTGCCTGCGTGGAACTTGTGGCTGAATGTTACCGGTCCCAGGCCTTCAACCTTGTAAACAAGCTCCTTGTCAAATCCCTTCAAATCATGGCATTTAGTGCACTCTGAAGACGCAAATGCCTTTTGCCCGTTATGGCAGGCGCCGCAGTATGCGCCGCTGTATATATCTTTCATGGCAATCTGGGCACTGCCGGCCTTCATTAAAAATACCCTTGGATGGCATTCTCTGCAGCTAACCTTCTTTGAATGTGCTTCATGGTTGAAGCGCGAAGGCATGTTCGTTTTTTTAAATGATATCACCTTAATATTGTGGCAATTGCTGCAAAGGTTCCGGTTAATAACCATGTGTTTATGGCCATAAAAATCGTGGCACTGGTTGCAGTGGTAGCCGGTGTTGATGTGGATTTTATGGGAAAACACACCTTTTTTGGGAACTCCTGAAAATTTCTCATAAGAGTGGCACTTAAAGCACGGAAGGCTCCCGATTGCCTCATCTTTGGAGATAACCTTCTCAGGGGCTTTTTCGGCATGTCCCTTTTCTGCTTTATGGGAACAACCGAGCGTCAGCGAGCTAATAATTAAAACTAATATCAGCCATCTCATTTATCAGCCCCTTTTTTATCGCCGAATTCGATATCATATTCAAGTGGATGTTCGTGCTTCATCTGCTCTAAGGTAATCCTGCCTGTAATCCAGGTCATGCTCATCGGGAACTTGTCGTATCTCAGGTGTTCGTTGTAGAAGTGCCAGAACAATATGAACACTATTGCAAGTAGGGCCTCATCGCTGTGCATAATCGAAATTACTTCCCATATCCAGTTCACAGTAAACATCGGGAACAAAAAAGAGACCTGAACGGGAAATGCAAGGAAAAACCCTGATGCCCCGATAATCCCCATGCCCCAAAAAACCGCCCAGTAATCAAATTTGTGTATGTAGCTGAATCTGCCGAATTTGGGTTTTTCTTTGCCCAGCCCGACAAAATAAAGGATGTTTTTAATGGCATCAAACACATCCTTGGGAAGCGGGATTATGGTTGTATTCATGCGGAGTTTCATCTTTCCTGTTGAGAGCATATATCCGAGATATATCACATGCCAGACAAAATCGACCAGCATTGTAATGCCTGCTACACGGTGGATTATCCCTGCTGTCCTTGCGCCTCCCCACATGGTTATCCACCATCCCTGGTGTTCAACGGTTATCTCAGGATATTTTAAGGCCCACCCGGTAAAGGTAAGCAGCAAAAATGTGGTAAAAAGAATCACATGCTGAATCCTCTCAACAACATTAAACCGAAGATATTCTTTTGGAAGTTCATTATTCATGATGTTCCTCCTTACCCTTTTTAAGTACTTTGTCCCTGATTTCTGAAATTGCCTCGAGAATCACATGCCCAAAAATAAACGCAAAGACTGACAGCAAAAGGACTATCAATGCCTTTTCAAACCAATATGGGATTGGGTCGTCTTTCCCCAGAGGTTTGTGGGTGATTGCCGTAACAAATTTTTTGGTTGCGCCTTTATGGCACTTGCCGCAGGTCTGCGTCCTGTTGTCCCAGGCAACCGGAGACTTCGGGTCATCCCATTTTTTTATATCATGCGCATTGTGGCAGTTAACACACGTAGGTGCATTAGGATGCCCGATGATATATTTTTTACCGTGAAAGCTTTCATAATATCTGTCCAGTATATGTGTTCCAAAATCATATTTCTTTGCGATCGCTTCATTTTCATGACATTCGCCGCAGGTCTTGACAATATTCTTTTTGTTAACTAAAGAAGTTGCCGTGTTTTTAGGCGTGATGTAATGAGGAGAACCATGGCAGTCAGTGCAGAGGGCGCCGTCAGATTGCTTTTTGTCAAATACGTTTTTGCCATGTATGCTTTCCTGTACAGACTTATAAGCGTCTTCATGGCATTCTGCGCATGCAGCAAGGGCTACAGGATCAACCTTTGCCTTATGTGCTATTTTGCTTGCAATGGCAGCAACATTTTTAGGGATATTTCCAGCCTTAGCCGGTTCGTGCGGGTTTGAAGAGAACTGTTTATGACAGGTCAAGCAATCAAAGCCGCCATGAACAGATCCGGCATACCGTTCCCCGTCCACATTTACATTAATCAGAGCGCCAGCCTCTGTCCGGATCTTGCCTTTCATTGCACTATGGCAGGCAAGACATGTAAAGGTTTCAGCACTTGCTGAACAGGTAAAACATAACAGAGGGAGCAAAATAAAAACTATCGGGAGCACCCTTCTCATGAAACCTCCTCCTTAAATTTAATATATTTTTTGAAAGTGGGATAGAACTCTCTATCACTTTATTGCGCAACTTTTATATTTTGTTTTGTTACGCAACGCTATATTTCATTTTGCACCAAGCTAATTATTATCTTAAAAGAGCAAGGTGCTGTCAAGAAAATTTTTTTAAGGGCTATCTTTTTAGTCTGAAGGAAAGTAAATCTTATCCCCTGCGACAGTCCTTAAGCATCCCGTTCTTTATTACCTCTGCAACGGAATTTTTATCCGCTTCAGTTCGACGGGTAGCTGTACAAAAAAATTATACACAAAAAGAATTTTTTTTGAAACAAAAAAATAACTGCCTGTCAGGGCAGGTTAAAAAACAGACAAAAAAGAGGGGAAAATTTCCCCTCTTTTTTTTATACGTTAAAGGCCAATTTACTTTGCCTTGGCAGTAGCCTCAGCAGCCTCTTTAACCTCTGCAGGTGATGTAACAGCCTCTACAAGATATCCAAGCCCTGTCCCCAGTATTGAGCCTACCACTATACTCACTGATGCTATGCATACTATCCCAAGAAGTATTCCTACTGCCACTACCATCCTTACAAGCACTGTCGCCTCTACAGGCCCGCCCATAAGGTGCTTAAGAACCACCAGTGTCCCATAGCTCCCGAAGTAAAACCCGGGGATTAATCCGAAGATTAAAAATGCTATACCTCCAAGTGTCGCCCCTATCTTTGTCCCCATCCTTACCATCTCTTTTCTTGCTTTCATCTCTCTCTCCTCCTTTTTTGGGTTTGTCTTTAGTTTTATTTAGCTTTCAGCTTCTTATTTCTTTGCCTCTGCTTCAATTGCTGCTATTTTACCATGCCTGATTGCATCTGCCGCATAACCGGCCAGCCAGCCAAGCAATGATGTGCCTACTACAAAAACCAATCCTGATATACATACTCCCAGCACCATTGATGCTGCAACTATCAATCTGGGCATCAATGATGGCCCCAGTGGTGTTCCAAATATACTGCCTGCTATATTCAGGCCAATCACTCCTCCGATGAATGAACCGGGAAGTAATCCGATTATTGCAAACAATACAAGTCCTGCACCTGCGCCTATGTATAATCCTTTTTTTGCCATTTCTTTTGTTTTCATTTCTTTTTCCTCCTTTGTCATGTTCTTGCCAATATAAAAGCAGATTCTATGCCAATTGACATTACATTGATTTTAAAGTATTTTTTAGCTTAAGGGCCTTTGCAGTCTTGCGAAAAAAATAATTGTTTTTGCATATCTGCAAGAATTTCAATAAATAAACAGTTTCGGATCCTTATAGGCATGACACCGACTGCAAAGACTCGCAGCCCTTGCCTGTCCCACAATCCAGGAGTGTGCCTTGTGGCAGTCAAGGCAGGTTAAACCTTTTTTCATATGAAAACCATGCTGCCCTACAGCTGCCTCATTCCGATGGCATTCGCTTATGCAAGTGTCAGAGCCGGGATTTATTCTGCCATGCGGCTTATGGCATTGATGGCAAAGAAGTTCGGACATAGGCCCTTTCATGGAAATTCCGGTATGGCATTTAGTGCACCTGTCTTTTGGAATCATCGCCGGTGTTTTCTCTGAAAAGGAGTGACATTTCAGGCACGAGAAGGCCTCCATCCCGATTCCGTGGACCCCTTTATCCGTATGGCATTTCTGGCAGGCATTCTCGTTTGGCTGGAAATTATGAAGTGTGCTCTTATGGCATGTCTTACAATCGATTTCCTGCATGAATACATGTCTTGCGTGGCCATAAGACTTCTTCAGCGTCAAAGACCCCTGAGATATCTTGTCAATGTGACAATTTTTACATGCACGCCAGGGTTTTCCCCTTCCATGAGTCTGGGAAAATTCTTTATTATCGCCTTTTACAACATAAGCAACAAGGAGCTGGTTTTGCTCGAGCATGCTTAATTGATGGCATGTCTGGCATATAATGTCACGGTGTTTTCCTTTCTGCCATTCCACAAACGCTTCTTTCATGAGATGGCATGAGGCGCAGTATTGCGGCTCATCCTGAGTATAGCGATAGTAGCGGTGCCCGACAATGCCGCCGAGAACCGCAACAATAACAACAGCAACGAGGATGAAGCCTTTTACCTCCTCCACACACTTAACAATTGAATCTATTATTTTTTTACCCTTGCTCATCCTCAGTCCGGGCACTATTCTTTAGTTATTGCCATATCTTCGAGCGCCTTCAGTTTTGATATTTCGCCAAGCGCAATTAATGTATCTCCTGTTTTTATTGCGGTCTTGTAGGTCGGATTAAATTGCATGTCGCCGGAAGTCTTTTTAATGGCTACGACTATAATGCCTAAATCCCTGCCAATGCCGCATTCATCCAGTGTCTGCCCTGCAAGGGCAGAGGCGTCCTGGATAGTTATTTCTTCCATCTGAAGGTCAATGTTGCCGCTTTTTGTGGCAAATTCTATAAAATCTACAACAGCAGGCTTCAATACTGTATGCGCTATCCTGAGGCCGCCAATGTGGTATGGAGATACAACCCTGTCGGCACCGGCCCTTATTAGTTTCTGTTCCGAGCCCTCCTCTCCTGCCCGCGCAACAATGAAAAGGTTAGGATTCAGTTCCCTGGCGCTTAAGACCACAAAAAGGTTCTCGGCATCAGTCGGGAGGACTGATATAAGCCCTTTTGCCTTTTCTATGCCTACTTCTTTTAATATTTCATCTTTTGTGGCATCGCCTTCGAGTATAAGGAGGTCTTCTTTTTCCTCAGGGAGGTCAAGTTTTTTTTCAACTACAGCAAACTTTATATTCTTTTCCCTCAGTTCCTTGCATATAATCTTTCCCATCCTTCCATAGCCGCAAACAATATAATGATTTTTTAATTCTTTAATTTTTTTTTCCAATTTTTTCCTCCCTAAGATTTCTTTGATTTCACCTTCCAGGACAATCTTTGCAACTGTAGTGAGCGTGTAAGCCACACTGCCTACCCCGCCTATTATAAGAGTTATAGTAAATAGCCTTCCGTTCGGAGACAGGTCATGGACTTCCCTGTAACCGACACTTGCAATCGTGATGATGGTCATGTAAAGGGAATCGAGGCAATTCCACCCTTCTATGACCATATAGCCGGCAGAACCTACGGTAACAACGAAGATTAAAAATATTAAGGCGAATATTAGTTTTTTTCTGAGCTCTTCCAATTATCGGCAGCCCTCCTTATAAAATATTTTATCATCGATTTCCTTTGTTTATACCGCTGAAACTCCCATTAAACTTTACCATAGTTTCTGAATATAAAAAAAGAATCAGGGCCTTGAAGCGCATGCCTTGATATCCTCAATCGCCTCTTTTGCTATACCCCTTACGTCAGGATTTCCGTCATTATCCGCTATTTCCTTAAGCAGCGGGATTGAATCGCTGTGCCCTATGATTCCCATGAGATATGCAGCATCCCCTCTGATAACAGGTTCGGAATTTTTTAAAAGAGGAAGTATGCCGGGAACAGCTTTTTTTATATGTTCAGGGGCTTCTTTTCCCAATGTCTCAACAAGCGCTGACATCCCAAGCCTTACCCTCACCCTTTCATCTGTCATAAGCTCCCCGACCAGAGAATATAGAGAACTGTCATGCCTGAACATATCAATGATGTTTTCGAGGAAGCCCTTCTCCATGTAATCGGCAATCATGGTTTTTAGTTCTTCCCTATCCATCTTTATCTTATTCATTGCAAATATATGATAACAGAATTTAAAATCCTCTATCGGTAAATGAAGGCGGGGCATAGTATTTGAGCGGTTTTATTTTGCCGATATCCATCAAGCAATATTTAAATTTAGATTGAATAAAGAGGCAAAATTCCTCGGAGCGCAGCGAGAATGAGCGAAAATATTATGCCTCGCCTGCTAGCCCATATTTCTGCTTGAACCAAGCCTTTATTGTATAATACCTCTATATGGGCTTCCGGGAGAACATAAAGCGCGATTACAAGGCTGTATTTGAGAAAGACCCGGCGGCAAGAAGCGGTCTTGAAGTTATACTTTCCTACGCGGGATTCCACGCAATATTTCTGCACAGGATTAATCACATCCTCTGGAATGCGGGCGTACCTGTATTGCCGAGACTGCTTTCACAGATAGGAAGATTTTTTACGGGAATCGAAATTCATCCCGCGGCAAAGATTGGATCGGGGTTTTTCATTGACCACGGCATGGGCGTTGTTATAGGAGAAACCGCAGAGATAGGCGAGAACTGCCTGCTTTATCAGGGGGTGACATTAGGAGGCACTGGAAAAGAAAAAGGAAAACGGCATCCGACACTCGGCAACAATGTTACAGTTGGCTCTGGCGCAAAGATTTTAGGCGCAATAACTATAGGGAACAATGCAGTCATTGGAGCCAACTCTGTAATACTCAAGCCTGTTCCTGATAATTCCATCTGCGTAGGCGTCCCGGGAAGAGTAACACGGAAAAAGGTTATCAGGATGACCACGGAAGAGGGGCTTGTAGAGCTTTATGATTATTTCCCTGATCCGGTTTCAGAAAAACTGAAAGAACTGGAATCTCATATAGATACAATCTCAAAGAGGATAGACACTTTAGAGAAATCCGAAAAACGAGGAGGAAGGATGAGGATTTATAACACCCTTGCAGGTGAAAAAGAAGATTTTATACCGCTGGTAAAAGACAGGGTGAATATGTATGTGTGCGGTGTAACTGTTTATGATAACTGCCATATCGGCCATGCAAGGAGCGCAATTGTATTCGATGTTATTCAGAGATATCTCAAATATAAAGGGTTTAATGTTAAATTTGTCCGGAATTTTACGGATATAGATGACAAGATTATTAACAGGGCTAAAAAAGAGGGTATCCCATGGAATGAGGTTGCAAGGAAATATACAGAGGAATTTTATAACGATATGGACAGCCTTGGTGTGGCACGCGCTGATATAGAACCAAAGGCTACAGAGCATATCAAAGAGATAATAGATATCGTAAAGGGACTTATAGATAAAGGATATGCATACGAGAAAGACGGCAGTGTTTATTTTGAGGTAAATAAATTTCACGAATACGGCAAGCTCTCGAAAAGAGACAAAGAGGATATGATTGCAGGCGCAAGGGTTGAAGTGGATGTGAGGAAAAAAGATCCAATGGACTTTGCCCTGTGGAAGGCATCAAAAGAGGGGGAGCCTTTCTGGGAAAGCCCTTGGGGCAAAGGAAGGCCGGGCTGGCATATTGAATGCACTGCAATGTCAATAAAACATCTGGCTGAAAGCTTTGATATCCACGGTGGAGGCGCTGACCTTATATTCCCTCATCATGAAAATGAGATTGCCCAGTCAGAGGCCTTCACAGGGAAGCCCTTCGTCAAATACTGGGTGCACAACGGTTTTATCACAATTGATAAAGAAAAAATGTCAAAGTCCCTCGGAAACTTTTTCACCATCAAAGAGGTGCTGGACAGATATGACCCTGAGGTTGTGAGATTTTTTCTGCTTTCAACCCATTACAGAAGCCCGATAGAATTCTCAGACGAGCAGCTTAAAGAGGCAGAGGTCTCTATAGACAGGTATTACACAACATTGATAAGGATTGCAGATTTTCCCGGTAAAGGTGATGTAAAGGATAAAACTTCGGAAATAGAAAAACCTTTTGAGGGCGTGGTCAATTCATTCAAGGAAAAATTTCAAGCGGCAATGGACGATGATTTCAACACAGCGCTTGCGCTTGGGCACATCTTTGAGCTGATAAGGGAAGCAAACAGATTTCTTGACAGCAAGCCTTCCGGCCAAAAACCTTCTGAACTTATATCAAAGGCAAAAGAGCTTTTATCAGAGGCAGGCGGAGTTCTGAACATTTTTAGAAGGATTCCTGGTGAATGGCAGAGCGCATTGATGAAGTCAAAAAAGATTCAGCTGACAGAGCAGGATGTCCTGAATAAGATACAGGAAAGGGAAGAGGCAAGGCAAAAAAAGGATTGGGCAGCATCGGATGTAATAAGAAAAGAACTTGATGAAAAAGGAATAATTCTTGAAGATAAGAAAGACGGGACAGGCTGGAAAATCAAGGTTGGATAAATGACAGGCCCTGATTCGAGGTTTAAATTAAAGACTGTTTTTCTGTCAGGCTTACTCCTTTTTTTCATATTTTCATTCACGCCATTCTTATACGCAGCAGGCAAGGTCAGCATAAAAGACATAAAACATCAATCATTCAAGGGTTATACGCGGGTTACAATCTATCTTTCAGGATCCGTCGAATTTTCAATGAACCATCTTTCTAATCCTGAGAGGCTTTATTTTGATTTAAAGAATACAACACTGCTCCCCAAAAACAAGGCCAATTTCACTGTCGGAGATACAATATTAAAAACAATCAGAACAAAACAGTTTAATAAGGATACCGTGAGGATAGTATTTGATCTGGGAAAGGCAGAGGACTTTAAGGCGTCTTTGCTTAATAAGAAAAATCCGCGGCTTGTTATTGATATTTATGCTGTCAAGTCAGCCAGGAAGGAGCCTGATGTCGCCAGGCCTGAACCAACGGCTGAAAAGGGCAGGTCCTCACCCGGGGAAAAACCTGATGCTGTTACCTCAGCGCCTGCAAAACCAGGACCCCTTGCAAAAAAAACAGAGTCTGAGATTGTTCCTCCGGCGCCTGTAAAACCTGAAGCTCCGGCAAAAGAGCCTGAGACCATTCCTGCCGGGAAGAAATCTGACATTGTCTCTCCATCGCCTGCAATAAAACCGGAACTTAAAGCTCCGGAGCCGATAAAACCTGAGGCATCTGCCAGGGAAAAGTGGCATATAACCGGAAAAGGAATTATAAGAAATATTCGTTCTCAGTCGTTTAAAGGTTACACCCGGGTAACCATCTATTTATCAGGGCCTGTTGAATTTACAAAGAACCGCATCTCAAGGCCGGAAAGACTTTATTTTGACCTGAAGAATACAACGCTTCCCAAAAAGGTAAGGGCAATTTTCAATGCAGGAGATGGGATATTAAAAACAGTGAGGGCAAGGCAGTACAGTAAGGATACGGTCAGGATTGTCCTGGATGTGGAAAGGACAGAGGACTTCAAGGTATCTGCGCTTACCAAACCAACAAGACTTGTTGTTGATATTTACGCCTCAAAACCTGACAAGAAAGAGCCTGTTGCTGCGCCGCCTGCACAGACAAAAAAACCCGTAATCACCCCGACGCCTTTAACAAAAGAGCCTGAGGTTGCTGCACCGGCTCCAACAAAACCTGATATGGTACCTCCATCACCACCGCAATCACCTGAGGTTAAAGCCCCATCCCTGAAAAAAGAACCTGATGTTGTTCCCCCGGAACAAAAGCCGGAGGGTTCTCCTATGATAAAAGAAGATGCCGCTGATTATATATCCTCAGGGGAAAAACATATTCAGTCAGGAGAAGATGAAAAGGCATTGCTTGATTTCAGAAAGGCCGCAGAATTAAGTCCGCAGAGTGCAGAGACCTATGTGGCAATAGGCCGCTCGCTTTTTAAGTTCGGGAAAAAAGACGAGGCGCTTGAAGTCTACAAAAAGGCCATAGAACGTGATCCAAATTCAGCAGATGCGTATAACGGGCTCGGGTATGCATATTATTTGCAGGGCAAGCTGGGCAGTGCAGTGGATGCTTTCCTGATGGCGATTAAATTGAATTCTGATCATGATGACGCTCATGCAGGTCTTGGTTATACCTATCTCACCATGGGGGATACGAACTCTGCGATTGACCAATACAGGATTCTAAAAAGCCTTGACTCCAATAAGGCAGATGATCTTTTCCGCCTCATTTTTAAGGAGCAACAGAACAAAGAGCAGGGCAAGACTTTAGAAGTAAAACCCTCCGGACTAAAATAAATATGTCAAAGGTCCTCGTAGGAATGAGCGGAGGGGTTGATTCATCTGTAACAGCATATCTTCTTAAGGAGCAGGGATATGACGTTGAAGGGCTGAGTTTTATTCTATGGGAAGCCAGACAACGGAATGATTTCACAACCTGCTGTTCCTCACAGGCAATCGAAGATGCATCAAAGACCGCCTCTCAAATTGGAATTCCTCACAGCTCGGTTGATGTAAGAGACGAGTTTATTGAAAAGGTCATAGAGCCCTTTGTTGATGCTTATACAAAGGGACGGACTCCCAATCCGTGCATATTATGCAACAGATATATAAAATTCCCATACCTTCTTAAAGAGGCTGAAAAAAGAGGCGCTGAATTTATTGCAACAGGGCATTATGCGAGGATTGAAAGAAAGGGGTCGAGGGGTCAAGGGGTCAAGGGGTCAAGGGCAACAGAAACACTACTCAAGAAAGGGGTAGACCCTAAAAAAGACCAGTCGTATTTTCTTTATGTTTTAAGACAAGAGGAACTTAACAGGCTTCTGCTTCCTCTGGGAGATTACAAAAAAGAGGATGTAAGAAAGCTTGCAAACAAGCTGGGGCTTCCTTCTGCTAAAAGGCCTGAGAGCCAGGAGATCTGTTTTATAGAAGACAAAAGCTATTTCAAGTTCATCAATAAAATTAATCCTCTTGCCGGAGCCGCGGGGCCTATAATGGGCATGAACGGCAATGTACTGGGAGAGCACAAGGGAATTTATAATTATACAATCGGCCAGAGAAAGGGGCTTGGCATATCTTCTCCATCTCCTTTATATGTTTCAAAAATCGATGCAGTCAAAAACATTGTTTATGTTGGCCCGCAGGAATCAGCGAAGATAAAAGAGTTTGAGGTACAAGAACTTAACTGGCTTACCTCAGCCATCCTCTCCTCGGTTGCGAGTCGTACCGACTTGCCAAGGAGAGGGGAGGGAGAGGCCATAAGAGCAACTGTTAAAGTCCGTTCTATGATGAAAGCTGAGCCTGCAATAATATCTGCAAGTCCTGATTCAGAAACAGTTAAGGTTATATTTGACGAACCTCAGTGGGCCCCTGCACCGGGCCAGTCCGCAGTTTTTTATAATGATGATATTGTGTTTGGCGGAGGAATAATAGTCTGACCTACTAAGGAGTTCATTAGTAAAGCCTCACATTTTGTCATTCCCGCAAGCGGAGCGCGTCGGGAATCCTTCTGAAAACAAAGAAAGATTCCGGACAAGCCGGAATGACAGAGTAAGCGGACATGTCGCTTTACTTTCATTCTCATTAGTATCTTATTTGTAAAGTTTTGTTTGTTTATAAAAGAAGGGCTTTAATATCTTCAGCGCCATAATCGAAACCACAGGCTTTAAAAGCCATGAAGCAACTGATTTGCTGCCCAGACATTTTTTGCAGTATGGATGAATTACCCGATATTTCCTGAATCCTTCTATAATCCTGCCAAGTTCATCAGAAGAAAGAATATCTTTAAGGGAAGAATTATGCAGATTCCCGATAGCAGTACGGCCGTTAAAATCTATACAGCATAGGGCTACGTCACCGTTATAAAGGATGCTGAAGTGGTCCCGCATGCCAAAACAATAGCCTGCCCATGCATCTTTGATGCTTCCATCCTCAAAGGCATGTCCCCAGTCTTCAAGGACATATGTCTCAAAAAACAGATTCGGATAAATCTCCACTACATTCCACTTATAAGCAGAGAGTTTCCCTATGTTTGCCATTGCCTTTTCTCTCTTTTCATGCTCCAATCCAAGTATATCGTAAATGCGTCCGGCCCAGTATCTGAATGTATCCTGCAATTCTGCTGTTGTTGATATGACTTTTATAGGGCCTTTCCTTTTTTCAAGACCCTTTTTGGGAAATCGCGTATTAAGAAAGCGGAATTTGAAGATTGTATCTGCATGTTTTGTGATATAGGAGGAGAAAAAATCAAAGATGCCATTAAGATAAGTATCAAAATCCAGCTTCCCTGCCTTTCTGAGGGCAAAGGACCTTTCATCAGGCGTCTGAAGGGAGATATCTATTTGGTGGAGGTCATAATCCAGAAGCTGTCTTCCTGTCTTGCCGCCAAGTCCGCCTCCGTTTGTAGTAAGCCCAACCTTCATGCCGATGTCACGGGCATGGGACAGTATTTCAAAAAAATCACGGTGCAGAGTTGGCTCTCCCATTACATGGAAGGTAATTTTTTCAGATATGCCGTTTTCTTTTATCTCAGTGATTATGCGTTTGGCAAGATCAGTCTCCATATAGCCATAAGGCCTCTTCATCTCTGATTTTGGGCAGAATACGCAGTTGAAATCGCATACATTTGTTAATTCAATATGTACGCGTTTAAGCGGAATCTCAATATGTCCGAATTTTTTATTCATGCAATAGTTTACTATAAGCTCTGTTCCTCTGACAAATTGACTATGTTTACCTTAAGGGGTTATCATAATTTCCATGCTTACACCTGAGAAACAACTTGAGATAATCAAAAGAGGCGCTGTTGAGGTTATAAGCGAAAAAGAGCTTCTTCAGAAGTTCGAGAAATCTTTCAAAGACAAAAGACCTCTCAAAATAAAGGCCGGATTTGACCCGACAGCTCCGGACATACATATAGGCCACACAGTCCTTCTTGAAAAGATGCGCCAGTTCCAGGAACTCGGGCATGAGATAATATTTCTGATTGGTGATTTCACAGGAATGATTGGCGACCCAACCGGACGGTCTGAGACAAGGAAGCCTTTGACAACAGAAGATGTTTTAAAAAATGCGGAGACTTACAAAAAACAGGCATTCAGGATATTAGAGCCTGAAAAAACAAAGGTTGTATTCAACAGCGATTGGCTGTCAAAGATGAGCGTGATGGATATTGTAAAACTCGGTTCGATGCAAACAGTTGCAAGGATGCTCGAAAGAGAGGACTTCAAGAAGCGTTTTGAAAACCAGCAGGACATAACAATACTCGAATTCTATTATCCTTTGTTCCAGGGGTATGACTCAGTTGCCTTAAAGACCGATGTCGAGCTCGGAGGCACTGACCAGAAATTCAATATCTTAATGGGAAGAACTCTGCAGAGAAAATATGGGGTTGAGGAACAGGTTGTTGTGCTCATGCCATTGCTTGAAGGCCTTGACGGGGTTAACAAGATGTCAAAGAGCCTCGGGAATTATATCGGCATCACAGAATCGCCAAAAGAAATGTTCGGAAAACTGATGTCCATAACTGACACTCTCATGCTCAGATACTATGAACTCCTGAGCCGCATATCTATTGAGGAGCTAAAAGAACTTAAAAAGGGAATCGAAAATGGCACAGTCCATCCAAAGACTGCTAAAGAAAATCTTGCACTCGAGATTGTAGAGAGATACTGGGGAAAAGACGCTGCCTTAAATGCAAAAGAAGAATTCGGACATATCTTTGGAAAAGACAAAGGGCTGCCTGATGATATACAAGTATTTGAACTTAAGTGGGAAGAAGAAGAGATGTGGATTCCGAAGATTATGAAGCTCTCAGGCCTTACAGCAAGCACAGGTGAGGCAATGAGGGTTATAAAACAGGGCGGCCTAAAAATCGATGACCAAAAATGTGACAACCCCGATGCAAAGCTCAAAAAGGGAACTTACCTTTTTAAGGCAGGAAAGAGAAAATTTTTGAAGATTGCGGGGAAATGAAATAACACATAATTACTCTAATTTTTCTTTTCCGGTTTTTCTTTCTTAGGTGTAATATTTTTCATAGCCTGCTTAGTATTCTTACCTGCCAAGTTCAATCTTAATATCCAAAGCAAAACAGGTGCTGTTATCACAATAATTAATATAATAATTGCCTTTAGAATGTTTTCCTCCTTACTTAATGCTGCTTCTCAACTTGCTATCTCTCCATTAACAGGCCTTATGTCTTTACCGTAAACTTCATCAAGTATCGCTTTTGCCCCTTTTGAAAGTAAGTCCTCGGCGAGTTTGAGGCCGAGGCTTTCTGCATCTTTGGGATTTCCTTCGATATGGCTCCTGATAATCCTGTCTCCTGAGACACTCCCGACCAATCCGTCAATAATTAGTAAATAGTCTTTATCTTCTGACTTCTGACTTCTGACTTCTGGCTTCTGCACTAAGCGCGCATGTGCAGCGATCGGCACCTGGCATCCGCCCTCGAGTTTTTTAAGGCATGCTCTTTCAGCCCTCACACAGACTGATGTCTCATTATGATTTAATGGAGCAATGAGTTTATTTATAAATTCATCATCAATCCTGCATTCAATTCCAACTGCGCCCTGACCGATTGCAGGAAGGCTTACAGAAGGCTCGAGTGTTTCTGTAATCCTATCAGCCCATCCAAGCCTTTTCACGCCGGCAGCAGCAAGAATGATTGCATCAAACTGCCCTTCATCAAGTTTTCTCAGCCTTGTATCAAGATTTCCTCTTAATTGCATAATCTTTAAATCAGGCCTGATACTGAGCAACTGAGATGACCTTCTTAAACTGCTTGTTCCTACAGTCGCGCCCTGCGGCAGGTCTTTAAATTTTTTAATTTCCTTCTGACTTCTGACTTCTGACTTCCCGCCTCGGCGGGTCGCCGAAGGAGACTGACTTCCGGCTGCTGTTATAAACGCATCACGCGGGTCTTCTCTTTTGCATATAACTGCAAGATAAAGCCCTTTTGGAAAATCAGTCGGCACATCCTTCATGCTGTGAACAGCAAGGTCTGCCTCGCCCCTTAAAAGCGCCTCTTCTATCTCTTTCACGAAAAGCCCTTTGCCGCCGACCTTTGCAAGCGGCACATCCAGAATTTTGTCTCCTGTTGTCTTAATCTTATTTAGTTCTATGTTTAAATCGGGGTTGAGTTTAAGCAGTTCTGACTTAACCCACTCAGCCTGCCATAATGCAAGCTTGCTTCCGCGTGTTCCTATTACAACTTTTTTCTTCTTCAATTAAAGCCCTCTTTCCTGTTAAAAATTATCTGAGGCTTTATAGTATAATATCTTTACAGAAAAAGCTTCAAGGAAGGCCTTGAAACTTCACTGTCATTGCGAGGAAGTCGAAACGACTGACGAAGCAATCTCTAAAGAAAAGATTGCCACGCTGTGTTCGCAATGACAAGAGGAAACCCGACAGAAAATCACTTTGAAATAACAGACAGCAGGATTTGTTTTGCGCTTATATTCAATCCTCTATGTCATTGCCGCTTGTCGGCAATCCTTCTTCGGAAAGATTCCGGACAAGCCGGAATGACAAATAAGAGATATGCGGAGACCGAGAATGAGCGAAAAATTAATCCTGCTGTCTAAGCTTAAGAAAAACTAAATGATTCAAAAGATCAAAAATAAAGTTCTCTCAGGGGAACGCCTCACAAAAAAAGAAGCCCTGGCTCTTTTCGAATCCGATGATATATTTACGCTCGGGAAACTTGCATCTTATGTCGCAAAAAAGAAGAACGGCAACAAGGCCTATTTCATCAGAAACATCCATGTTAATCCTACAAACATCTGCGTGAATCGCTGCAAATTCTGCGCATTCAGCCGCTCAAAAGGAGAAGCAGGCGCATATGAAATGACTATTGATGAAATAGTAAAAAGCCTTCAGCCCTCAGCTCTCAGCCCTCAGCCTTTCAGCGAAGTCCACATCGTCGGCGGTTTACATCCTGACTGGCCTTTTGAATATTACCTTGAGATGATATCAAGAATAAAAAAATCTTTCCCGAAAATATGCATTAAGGCATTTACTGCAACAGAGATTGACTATTTTTCAAGGATAAGCGGGAAAAGCATTGTTGAAACATTGACGGAACTTAAAAAACACGGGCTTGATACAATGCCGGGCGGAGGCGCTGAGATATTTGATACAGGAGTAAGAAACCAGATCTGCCCCGAGAAACTTTCAGGGGAAGGATGGATTAATGTGATGGAGGCCGCACATAGGGCAGGGATTAAGACAAATGCGACAATGCTCTACGGGCATGTGGAGAATTATGAACAGCGTGTTGACCATCTGCTAAGGCTGAGGAAACTTCAGGACAAGACAAAAGGGTTTCAGACATTCATACCCCTTGCATATCATCCGAAGAACACGGAGATTGGGGGCGCATATTCATCAGGAATAGATGACCTTAAGACAATTGCTGTGAGCAGGCTTGTTCTTGATAATTTCGCCCATATAAAGGCTTACTGGATTATGCTTGGAGAAAAGCTTTCGCAGGTTGCACTTTTATTTGGGGCTGATGATATTGACGGAACTATTATTGATGAAAAGGTTACTCATTCAGCAGGAGCGCTCAGCAGCAAGGGCTTAACTGCCGGTGAGTTGGTAAGTATGATTAAAAAGGCAGGGAAGGTTCCTGTTGAAAGGGATTCGTTTTACAGAAAGGTCAAATAAATATGTAAACAGTATATAAGAATTATCGGATTGAACGACTTGGAGATTTTTCGTCAGCAGTTCTTAGCGAATGGAGCGTTAGCAGCTTCGACTGTCTGAACCCGAAGGGTGAGTTTCGAAGATGCAGCGGAAGAGCTTAGAACTTCAGAAAAATCTCACGGCAAGTGAAAGCCGGTAATTCTTATATCAACTGTGGCTAAAAAACAATGGAACGACTGACAAAAAAACAGGCATTGGACTTACTTAAAAAAGCTGACCTTCTTGGCCTTGGGGAGTGGGCTGACGGGACAAGGAAAGATTTACATCCCGAGAAGATTGTCACTTTCGTAGTTGACAGGAATATCAATTACACAAACATCTGCATAAATAAATGCACATTCTGCGCATTCTGGAGAGATAAGAAAGATAAAGATGCTTATGTCCTGAGCAAAAAAGCCCTTTTCAAAAAAATACAAGAAACAATAGCGCTCGGCGGCACACAGATTCTCATGCAGGGCGGCCTTCATCCTGACTTTGATATTGGATATTACATTGATTTACTTAAGGCAATAAAAGCCAGATTCGATATTAATGTGCACGGTTTTTCACCTCCGGAGATATGTTACATCGCAGACAAATCAGGCCTCACAATTAAAGAGACTTTAAATATTTTAAGGGCTGCCGGCCTTGATTCAATCCCCGGCGGAGGCGCTGAGATACTTTCAGACAGGGTGAGGGAGATACTGAGCCCGAAAAAAATAAAATCATCCTCATGGCTTAAGGTCATGGAGAATGCCCACATGCTTGGTATGAGGACAACTGCAACAATGATGTTTGGGAGTGTAGAAAAACCAGAAGACATTATCGAGCATCTTGATGCAATAAGAAATCTTCAGGACAAGACAGGAGGGTTCACCGCATTTATCCCATGGACATTCCAGCCGGGGAATACGAAATTAGGGTCAAAGGGTAAAAGGGTAAAAGGGTCAGAGGGTAAAAAGAAAACCTTGGAACTCAATCCTGCAACTGCTGTTGAATATCTGAGAGTGCTTGCACTTTCAAGGCTATATCTCGATAATGTAGAAAATATACAGGCGTCATGGGTAACGCAGGGATTAAAGATTGCAGAGGTTGCATTGAGGTTCGGTGCAAATGATTTCGGTTCGACAATGATTGAGGAAAATGTGGTTGCATCAACAGGCATAAGCTACAGCGTTTCAATGGAGGATATAATCAGGGCAATAAAAAATGCGGGCTTTAAAGCCGCGCAGAGAGATACATATTACAAGATTTTGAAAGAGTTTTAGCTATTACTCTACATTTCTTGTTTTGTCATTGCGGCTTGTCCGCAATCTTTCTTAGAGGAAGGATTCCCGACAAGCGGGAATGACAATGTAGCCAACAAAACAATGCATGGCCCGAGAATGTCCGCCCCAGCGGATTCGCCGAGGCGAAGAGGTGTTTGCCTCTTTATATAAAAAATGTCATTGCGAGGAGGTCGATACGACCGACGTGGCAATCTTAAAAGCGAGATTCCTTCGTTTCACTCGGAATGACAATCGGGGGGTATATCGGCAAATAAAACCGCTCAAACACTATACCCGACCTATTTATTATCATATAAATCCCCTACAGTTTTCTGCCCTCTGCCTCGGCAAGAGCTATCTTTGCCTTTGTAATTCTCTTGAAATAGTTCCTTGCCTTTGCAGCGCTCCCATTTACAACCGCCTTATGCAGGTCACCTTCGAGTTCCGCAACCTCAAGCCTCCTGTAATAATCAAGCGACTCTATCATATGAGCAAGGACTATCTTGCCTGTAATTACCGGATGGTTGTTTGTAACATTAGCCTCTTTGTACATCGTGCCATGCTCAAGCTCGACATCAAGCCCTGCACGGAACTGTTCAGGTTCTATCTTCATTCCCCTTGCGTCAATCTCTTTTAAAATCCTTTTTGCTTCATTCAAAGTAACTTTGGGCTCTTTGATTTTTGTCCAGTCTCTTAATCCAAGAGCCTTGCATACTCTCTGTACTTCAGCTTTTGTCACATACTCAGGCAGTTTCATAATTCCTCCATCTTGATTCCTATATATAATAAAGTAGGTTTTTGATGCTCTCTCCTGTATGTTTAGACAAAACCTTTGATATTCTTCTGGCTAGCTCATATACATTCCTTCTTGAAGCTATGACAAAACCGGGATGGGTTATGTTTTTCAAGACCATCTCAGCATATAATTCCTCATAGTGAACACGATTATGGGTAAGAAAAACACATCCCTTTTTTACCGCATGAGCAACCTGCTGTCTGTCAGGCGCTCCAAGCATTTTCTCGCCCTGGGTAGTAAGAACCTTGAATCCTTTTGCCTCAAGAAGCGGCTTCAGGAGGATATCGACATCCTCATCGCAGTAAATCGAAATCATTTCAGGGCAGAGTGGATTTTATCTTCCGGAACCTGATTTTTCTCGATGTATTTATTGATTTCTTTCTGGTGGTCGCTGTAGTAGCTAAGCGCTTCAAATATCTGAGCAAGCTTAAGGTGAGGCATATGAATTACGATCTCTTCTGGAGAGAGGCCAAGTCGCCAGTTTTCCACAATAGCCCTCACAGGAGTGCGCGTTCCCCTGATTACAGGCTCCCCTCCGAGGATTTTTTTGTCGCTCACGACATATCTGTATTCGATTGTAGTCGCCATACAAAATTATAGTCCATATATCAAACTTCTGTAAAGAAAGATATGCCTAACTTAAGACCTAAACCTTCCATCCACCATTTCCAAAACCCTGTGGCACTGACGGGAGAGGGATTCGTTATGGGTGACGATTACGAATGTAATGCCTTCCTTTTTATTGAGTTCGAGGAGCAGTTTAAAAAGCTCCTCGCCTGTATGCGTGTCGAGATTCCCTGTTGGCTCGTCTGCAAAAACAACCTTGGGCCCAAGTATCAATGCCCTCGCAACTGCAACACGCTGCTGCTCACCGCCTGAAAGCTCTCCCGGCCTGTGGTTTTTTCTTTCATACACCCCAAGCTCTCTGAGCAGTTTTTCCGCCTTTTCCTGTATCTCCTGACTGCTGACTTCTGACTTCTGGCTTCTGAGTATCAGTCCCGGCATCATTACATTTTCAAGCGCAGTAAATTCAGGGAGCAGGTGATGGAATTGAAAAACAAAGCCTATTGATGTATTCCTGAAAGCAGCCAGCGCATTATCATCCAGAGAAAACACATCCTTGCCCTCATATAAGATACTGCCTGAACTTGGCCTGTCCAGAGCGCTCAGAATATGCAGAAGTGTGCTCTTGCCAACACCAGAGGCTCCCATTATCGCAACCATCTCCCCTGCCTTTATAGAGAGATTAATCCCATTCAGGACTTGCAGCTCACCTGCAGGCGGGTAAAAAGATTTTTTTAAATCTTGAACTTCAATCAAATTATTCGCTCCTCAACTGTCATTGCGCGTTCTTCGCCTGTCATTCCCGCCCCGTCGGGAATCATTCTTATCTCAAGAAAGATTCTGGACAAGCCAGAATGACAAATAGGGGAAAGCCCTACCCGAGAATGAGTGAAGATGCTATTGCCTGACTTCATCCTCTTACTCATACCTCAACGGCTCAACAGGATTAAGTTTTGCTGCTTGCCAGGCAGGATATATCGTTGCAAGAAAACTTATTAATATCGCAGACGCAGAAACAGCGATAAAATCAATCAGCTCCATCTTTATCGGCAGATGGCTGAGATAATATACCTGCGGCGGCAGTTTAATCACATTATTGAACAGATGGCCAAGCACATATCCACCGGCAATTCCAATTGTTGTGCCGGTAAGCCCTATAAAAAGTCCCTGAAGCATGAATATGAGCATGATTCCCCTGTTTGTCGCGCCCATTGCTTTAAGGATTGCAATCTCACGGCTTTTTTCAATGACATTCATTATAAGAGTGCCGACAATGTTGAACGAGGCAACAAGGACTATAAGGATAAGTATCACAAACATTGCAAGCTTTTCGAGTTTTAAGGCTGAGAAAAGATTGCTGTTCATCTGCATCCAGTCCCTTCCATAGTATGGAAAATCAAGTTTCTTCTGAATATGCTCTCTTGTTTCCTTTGCCTTGTAAATATCCTTAACCTTAAGCTGAATCCCTGTCACAGAATCTCCCATGCCAAAAAATTCCTGGGCAGGGGAAAGCCCTGTAAGAACAAGATTTGAATCATATTCGAACATCCCGACTTCAAATATCGCAGCAACCCTGAACTGCCTGACCTTTGGAAGCATTCCCAAGGGGCCGATTTCTCCAACAGGTGATATCACATTTATTGGGTCGCCTTTAAAAACACCAAGGCTGTTTGCAAGTTCTTTGCCTATTACAATTCCGGAGATTCCTTTCTCAGGCTTAAGGTCATCCATCTTCCCGTCTTTTATGTATTTGGATATTTCAGTGGTCTTTATTTCGAGTGCAGGGTCAATTCCCCTTAAATAAACACCGTGCGCCCTTTTCCCTGATGAGACCATAACCTGACCGAGAACAAATGGGGACGAAGAAACTACATCCTTTTCTTCATTAACTTTTTTCATTATATCTTTATAATCAGTTACCCCTCCCCTGTAACTCAGCACTACAATATGCGGATTCACGCCGAGTATCTTCCTCTGAAGGTCTTCGTGAAAGCCGCTCATTACAGAAAGCACAACAAGGAGCGCCATGACGCCGACTGCCACACCGCCGACAGAAATAGCTGTATTAAGCGATATCCCCTTATTCTTCTTTTTGGATTTGAGATAACGGAATGCAATAAAAAATTGATATGGAATATGTTTCTGCATGAGAATGAATATATCACGGATCAGGTGGTTTCAACAAGAGAAGAAGACTAATGAACAGATTTTATCTGTAATTTACAAGTTGTATATCTTTCTTTAATGTCTTAAAATATAAAATCAATGGACCCGATTTCGACCCAGCTAAACAAATTTATCAAAGAGCCGAAGATTGCCTATTTCTCTATGGAGATAGGCCTTGCCAATGACATCCCTACTTACAGCGGAGGCCTTGGCGTGCTTGCAGGAGACACAATAAAATCAGGCGCCGACCTTAAGCTCCCGATGGTTGCAGTAACTCTTCTCAGCAAAAAAGGATATTTCACCCAGGAAATAGATGAGAGAGGGCGACAGACAGAACTGCCTACTATCTGGGAGCCGTCACAATATATGACCCTTCTTCCATCAAAGGTATATGTGCAGATAGAAGGGCGTGACGTTGCTATACAGGCCTGGCTCTATGTTGTAAAAAGCCTTACAGGAGGGAACATCCCTGTATTCTTTCTTGATGCTGACATCCAGGGAAATTCTCCGGATGACAGGGAGCTTACAGCCCATCTCTACGGCGGCGATCTGTCATACAGGCTGAAACAGGAGATTATCCTCGGGATAGGCGGGGTAAAAATGCTCCATGAACTCGGGTTTGAAATTAAAAAATATCACATGAACGAAGGCCACGCCGCCCTGCTGACAATTGAACTACTTCTTAGATATAAAAGGCCTATTGAGGATGTCTGGGACGAAAGGCTTGTATGGGATGTGGACCGTGTAAAAGGCATATGTGTTTTTACAACCCATACCCCTGTTGAAGCAGGCCACGACAAATTTTCCTATGACCTGGTATCAAAGATAATGGGAGAACCGATACCCATTGATATATTGAAATCACTTGGCGGCAAGGATAATCTCAACATGACACTCCTTGCAATAAACCTCAGCGAATTTATCAATGGAGTTGCCAAAAAACACGGAGAGGTTTCAAAGCACATGTTCCCGGGCTATGAGATATCCGCCATAACAAACGGCGTGCATTCCTTCACATGGACCTGTGACAGCCTTAAAAAGCTCTATGATAAATATCTCCCGGGCTGGGCAAACGAGCCTGAACTGTTTGTAAGGGTCGGCCGCATCCCCGATGATGAATTGTGGACAGCGCATACAGAGGCAAAAAAAATTTTAATTGATTTTGTCAATGCAGAGACAAATGCCGGCCTGGATTATGATACCCTCACAATCGGCTTTGCACGAAGGGCAACCGCATACAAGCGCGCTGACCTGATATTCAGCGATATGGAACGGCTTGAAAAAATTGCCACAGGAAAGATTCAGATTATTTACTCCGGCAAGGCTCACCCGAAAGACGACCACGGCAAGTGGCTTATAGAAAAAATCCATGTAATAAAAGAAAAATTAAAAGGCAAGATAAAGATGGCTTATGTAAAAAACTATGACATGGAAAAGGCGCTCAAGCTTGTCGCCGGTGTTGACGTATGGCTTAACACGCCCCTCAGGCCCCGCGAGGCATCAGGCACAAGCGGCATGAAGGCAGCACACAACGGCGTGATGAATTTCAGCGTTCTTGACGGCTGGTGGATAGAGGGGCATATCGAAGGCTTCACGGGCTGGGCTATAGGTCCGAGCCCCACAGAGATAGCCCTTACTGATAATGTTGAGGTTATAGATAAAAGAGATGCTGATGATTTATATGCCAAGCTTGAGACCATCCTGATTCCCATGTATTACAATGACAGGCATACATGGATAAGGATGATGCAGAATGCCATAGGCAAGAATGCCTATTATTTCAACTGCCACAGGATGATGAGGAGATACGTCACCGAGGCTTATATAAGATAGCGTATCGCTGTTGTTTACGATATTGCAAAGTATGAAAAATGAAAATACCGGAGGTAAAAGCCATGATGTCTAATATCCCGACAGATCTTAAGAAGATTAGGAAAGGTGACATAGTAAAAGAGATACTTCGCATAGGAATGATAGCTGAACTTGATGCGATAAACCTGTATGAACAGCTTGCAGCAATGACAGACAGAGCGGATATCAGGAAGGTCTTTCTTGATATAGCAAAAGAAGAAAAGACCCATGTTGGAGAATTTCAGGAACTGCTACTGAGGGAAGACAGGGAACAGGTAGCTGAGCTAAAGCACGGCAAGGAAGAAGTAAAGGAAATTACAGGGAAGTAAGGATTTAAAATAAGCAGCGCTGCCTTTCTCTTTTTTGCCGGAGCATAGACCGGGATATGGGTTTATCTATACTATCTCCACAAGCGTGATATCAAATGTCAGGTTCTTTCCTGCCATAGGGTGATTGCTATCCATGGTAAATGATTTATCTGACTTGTCTATTACGGTAACAACTACCGGTTGTCCGTCAGCCCTCTGCATATGAACCTGCTGACCTATTGGAGGGTCGAAGTCCTGGGGAGATTTATCCCTTTTAAACTCAAATACCCTCTCTTTATTATGCGGCCCGTATGCATCTTCTGCTGAGATTTTTATTGTCTTTGATTCACCGGCGCTCATCCCGATAACGCCGCGATCAAAGCCTTTTATAAGCTCAGCCTTGCCGACTGTAAACGCCAAAGGCGTGCCATCTCTTGAGGAATCAAAAACTGTACCGTCCTCAAGTTTTCCTGTGTAATGAACCCTTACCCTGTCTCCTTCTTTTACTGTAGCCATTTTCTCTCCTTCTTTATTTATTCATTATATTGTAATATTCTATCTCAAGCAATCTTCTCTTTATATCTACACCTGACGAGTATCCGCCAATCGAGCCGTCTGACTCTATGACCCTGTGGCATGGCAAAACTATTGGTATGGGATTCCTGCCCAAAGCCTGCCCTGCGGCCCTGGTTGCCTTTGGATTTCCTATTTTCTCCGCAAGCCATTTATATGTTCTTGTCTGTCCGTACGGAATATCTTTTAATGCAAGCCAGACCTTTTTTTCAAAATCTGTACCCTCAAGGAAAATTATATTCTGCCCGAATTCAACGGTTTTTCCCTCAAAATATCCTTTAAGTTCTTTCCTGAACGAACCCGGCGTCTTCCCCCTCCTGTGCTCAGGCCTTTCAAAATATATACCCGAGAGATTTTTCCCTGAAAATATCAGATACAGCGTCCCTATCGGGCTATCGAATACATCAAAAAATAGTTCTGTTCCAGTCGACTCTTTAATCCTCATCCTGAATATCCATTTGTTCCCCGGATTTTCATTAAACTATAAAGTGTATAGCTTTACAGATAGCCCAGGCAAGCAGAGCACATGCCGGGATTGTAAAAATCCATGCAATTACAATGTTCCCGCCAATTCCCCATCTCACCGCTGAAAGCCTTTTGGAAGCGCCCACACCCATTATAGTTGATGAGATAATATGGGTTGTTGAGAGAGGAAGTCCTATTCTGGATGCAATCTCTATGACTGTTGCAGCTGACGCCTCTGCTGCAAACCCGTGAATAGGTTTTAGGTTCACAAGACGGACACCGAGAGTCTTTATTATTCTCCAGCCCCCCAACGCTGTACCGAAGGCCATGGCTGTTGCACACAGAATAATTACCCAGAATGGGACATGAAAGCCAGCGGGAGGAAGTTTTCCCAGGCTCACATCATAGCTTATCAATGCCATTGTAATAATACCCATTGTCTTCTGGGCATCATTACTGCCATGGCTGAAGGCCATGTATGCAGCTGATACAATCTGAAGCCTGTTAAAAAGGTTTGTAACAAGTGCTGGCGAGGATCTTTTAAAAATCCATATAAGAAACATCATAAGTAAAAAACCAAGTATTAGCCCTACTATAGGGGACAAAATCAATCCCATAAGAACTTTATAGACGCCTTTTTTTATAATAACTTCTGTGCCTGCCGTTGCTATTGCTGCTCCTACAAGACCTGATAGTATGGCATGGCTTGAAGATGTTGGAAGCCCAAAATACCATGTTATTAAATCCCATACAATAGCAGCCAGCAGCGCGGAAATAACCGTAATCTGTGTGACAGACGCAGTTTCTACAAGACCCGAACCTACTGTTTTGGCAACTGCAGTCCCTGACAGGGCGCCGACCATATTCAATATTGCTGCCATTGCAACAGCAACCTTAGGGGATAAAACCCTTGTTGAGACAGATGTGGCTATTGCATTTGCTGTATCGTGGAAGCCGTTTATGAAGTCAAAGATGGTTGCGAGAACTATTACACAAATGAGAAGAAAATATGTATCATGCATATTTAAGGACTATAGATTCCAGAACATTTGCGACATCTTCGCATTTGTCCGATGCATCTTCCAGGTGTTCGTATATCTCTTTCCATTTTATGATAAAGATGGGGTCATGCGCGCCATCAAACAGCGCTCCGAGGGCATCCCTGAATGCCCTGTCCACTCTGTTTTCCAGCCTGTTTATCTCAATGCAGTATTCCTGCACATGAGAATAATTCTTTCCCTTCAGTTCTTTTATCGCCTTATGTATAACCTCAGCAGTCGTAAGAAGGTCTTTTGACATTACAATTGCCTCTTTTGTCGGTTCTTTTATCTTAAATACTGCGATCCTGTCAACAGAGGCCCATATCAGATCCAGAACATCATCCAGGCTTGATGCAAGTGCGTGCAGGTCTTCTCTGTCTATTGGGGTAATAAATGTTTTGTTGAGCTTTTTCATAATGTCATGGGTCAGCATGTCACCGTCCTGCTCAACCTCGTATATCTCTTTTGCCCGCGCCTCGATATTGTCAAAATCTTTCATAAGGGCAACAAGAAGGGTAGCTGCCTTGGTTACGTTTTGCGCAGCCCTGTCGAAAATCTCAAAAAAATCTATTTCTTTGGGGAAAAGTTTCATGATGATTTAACTGTTATATAGTTTATAGGAAGTTAAAGTATGCTGTCAAATAAAACACTTTGATAAGATTATAAATTTTTGTGCAACCCCAAATTGCTATGGAGTTTGCAAGTAAAACCACAGCAATAGCCGGTTACTGTCATGCTGGCTTGTCCAGCATCCTTCCGACTTGTTCGGAATCGTAAGAAAGATTCCCGACAAGCGGGAATGACAATCAACAGGAATAGCTATGAACTTCTTAGTAAGTCATTGACTTTCCCCGGGATAAACCTTTCTGAGCCCAGTACGCCATGTACAAACCTGAAAATTAACCTTCTTTGCTCCCTGGTCACCTCAGGATAGAATACGGGGTTTGCAACAACAGCGCCCCTGAAGGCAAAAAATGGCGCAAGAGTTTCGTAAATTTCCCTGTCACCTGACAATCTCACATACTCATCAAAAAATAATTTCAATGCCTCAAGATAAGGCCCTGTTATGGCTCCGTGATTTTTTATAGAGAAAAAGATATAGTTTATCGTAAGCGCTGTCACATCATCAGCCGGTTCCCCCCACGGCCCCCTGCTCCGGTCAAGCAGCGTGAAATCATTATTGTTCTTAAACAATATATTCCCCGGGTGGAAATCTCCGTGTATCTGTGAAAGTCTTTTATATTTTGGTTTCAGTTTATAAATCCAGTCAACTGACTTTTTTATTATATCCGTCATCTCTTTATAGGGGAGAGCGCCGTCTGGATATATGTCAAAAACACCCATGAGGCATTCGCCGTGTCCCACGGTGTCCCTTAATTTTCTCCAGTAGAGTGTTTTTGAATCTTTTTTAACAGAATGAATCTTTGCAAGATATGACGCCATTGCCTTTACCTTTTCCATGTCTGAGCCTTCAAGCCTTTTTTTATGAGCAAACCCGGACAGGTCATGGAAATAATGCCTGCCCTCTGCTTTTTCAAGCAGAAGATAATATTCCTTGCCGCCGCCGATGGGCTTTATCAAACCGTTCTCCATCTCAGCAAGCACATCAAGCGCCTTAACATGTTTGGGCAGATTTTTATACTCGTCAAGGTCAAGAAGAAAAACAGATGCCCTGTCAGATGGATAGTCATGCCCGAACTCTTTGGGGCTCAGGCTCTTTATGACATAGGACTTGAGACCTTTGGGGGTTTTTATCTCTGCAAGAAATCCCGCTCCCTGAACACCTGCGCCTAATTTTTTGATTTTTATCTGAGAAACATTCCTGAATTTTTTTCTGAGATAAATCTTTATGGCTTTTTCGTTAAGCATGTGTGGTTTAATCCTTCATGTCCCATCAATCATCCGATTAATGTTGTTCTCCGCCGCCTGGCGCAAGAGTAGAATGTTTTTTAATGTCTGTCCCATACCCATAGGTTGAGACAATTACATATAAAGAGAATCGTCCAGTTTATCGCACTTAATTTATGCAATAAATTTCTTAAAAAAACTTTTTATATCGCTATTTACTGTGCGGCCTTTATAATATACGTCAAGATCTAAGGAGTTTTCGTCAGTAATATAAGAAATGTTTTCTAGTTTTTTAGTAACATAATTTATAAAATCACCCCACAGAGATTCAACATGTTCTATTTTTTCTTTTGCTATCGCGTCTACGGTCTTCACGTCGATGTCTTCATCGGATATGCCGTATGTGCCGATCGCTGCTATAATGGCCATCTTCCCATATTTCATGCTTGGACCAAATTTATGCTTTTTAGTTTTTTCTACCGTTTCTATATTTGTCAGCAGCTTATATGCAAAGAACATTTTTTTAAAATCCGCATATTTTTTCATTATTTCCTTAAACCTTTTTTCTTTGAACATAGTTTCTGTCCCGCTTCTTCTTGCATTTGCTGCATCTCCCTGCCACGCAAGGTATGCTTTTAATAAGCTATCCCTATTCACAACTAAATTTTTATCTATATATTTCCTCTCAATTCCGTTGTAAAATTCACCCTTTTTCCGTTCGTAAAAATAACCAAATGTATCAAATATCGCTTCCTCTATTGCCAGTTGAATCTTGTCATTAGAGCGCCTATCAGCCTCCTCAACCCTCGTTTGTTGATTTGTCGCGTTAGATATTTGTTCAATAAAATCAATATTAAGGTCTTTTTTGCTCGTTAAAATTATAACTTTAAGCATGACTTCTTTGCCGTCAAAGACTGAATAATCTTGTTCTTTTTGGCCTTCATAAATCTTGCTCAAGACATACGCAGTTTGTCCGCCATTTATTATTTGGGGGTTTAGCATTATAATTTGCCCCATATTTTTTGTTCCCGTAGATTCGGTCATTTGAAATGAGTCAGCAATAATAGTTATACCATTGTTATATATCGCAAAATCATTGGCCTTATTATTGATGATACTTTCCATTATTTTGTAATTCACTTTATTATTGGACAATGACAAAAAATTTCTTGGGTTGTACTTAAGAATAGCATTTTTGTATCTTGACATAATTCGACCTATTTCTTTTGTAGGAACAAAAATCACTCTTATTGGGAAATCACCAAGATTTGTCGAAATTTCTTGTTTTAATGTGGATTGTTCTTTATTGACCAGATCTATTGTTATCTTTATTTCTTTTGGATCGTAATATGTTCCCGAGCACAGGGGGAAAACCAACTCTTTATAGGTTCTATTAAAATCAAATACTTTATGGTCGCTATTGTCTATAATTCTTTTTATTTGTTCGTCAGTATAATTTTCTAAATTTCCTAAGATTATTACCAAATATTCATACAATGCGTGATCGCTTATTTTTGACCATTCATTTTGAAATTTTTTTATTTTGGCGGAAAAGGAGTTCCCTCGACTATCTTTTTCTTCACCCTTCAGAATTCTTTGAACCTCCATACTGACGAGATCATCAGCAGTTATCTTCTTTTTTTCAAAGTTATCTTTAGTGGTTCTGAATTTTGATTGTATTAAATATAATTTTTTGTTTTCTCTGTCAATATAATAGGCATCAACTCCGCCGTCTTGTGTACCCTCGGTAATAAAATTGTGCCTTTCAAGAAAACTCGCGAGTCCGCATTTTACTTTTAAATAAAGATGTATAAAGGCTTTAGACCTTGCCTGATTTAATGATTCTGGATTATTCTCATCAACCTTGTAAGAAACAAAATTATCCGGCGCCTCATCGCATATTTTATCTAATGTATTTAAGAGTGTTTCGTATTTCATAATTCATTTATCCTTTAACTTTATTGTGGAAAAATTAGGCATAGCGACCATTATCCTGTTATCCTCATCACAAATTTAGACTCAATGCACTCCTGCTGATAGAGCAAAGTATCCCCTCGCTTTTAGCCAATCTACTGTTGCCTTGTATGCTCGTCATAAAACAATCATTTCTCCTTCTTCGGCCAAAACACCCCAAGTATCACCCATGTGAATTCGAGTTTTTAAGGTTTTGTTCATATTCCCTTGCTAGTCAGTCTTTCATTCTTTCTGTCAGGAAAATAAACCAATACCTTTTTTCTTTCGGGCAATCTGCCGCAAATGCAAATGGGACATCCCCTTAACCCATTGAATTTACGATGGAAATAAGGACCCCTTGGTTCCATTTTCAGCCCCCCCTGCAAATGCTTTATCAAATTTATTGGAATATCAATATCTACTTTTTTGTTATACACATTCCCTTTAAAAGCCCTTTCCCGATTTTATAACCCTTTCATGAATTAGTAATTTATTCTTAATCATCAATATATTAGCCAATGCTTAATCTATCTTAAATCTAATTTTACTAATTTATTTTTCTCTGTCAGTTAGAACCCATTTAGGCGCTCTATCTGTGCCTATGTTTATACGTTGTATAAATTAATCACTTTTCCTTCTTCGGCCAAAACACCCCAAGTATCACCCATGTGCCGTGAGATAAAACTGTCCCGACAAAAAAATGGGTATCAATATCTGACGCATGAGTCATTAAAGAAATTTCTATTCATTTTCAGATGGCAGCGGCGGCACAAGCGGTTTGATTAACGCTGCAAGTTCAGGAATCTTCTTCTCAACAAGCGCCCACATTCTATCCTGTTTTATTTCCCCATACTCATGGGCAATGACATTCCTTTGGGCAATTATGGAACGCCATGGGATTTCGGGATGTTTTCCTTTGAATGTTTCAGAGATGTTCTTTGCAGCCTCGCCAACAACTTCAACACACCGCTCTATTGCAAGCTGCAATTTTCTGTCTTCCAGATAGGACTTATAATCAATGCCGGATGTGAATTTAAGAATTGTTTGTACTGAGTCAAGTATGTCCCAAAGATACGCAGCATCGCGGTCTTCAGGCTGCATAGATAATCTCTTTTGAACTTAAAATAGAATGGCGGCGGAATGGATTGCGCATTCCTGCTTCTTCAACTAAATCTACCTCGCGCCCAAAAATCTCCTTTAGTTCGTCCTGCATTTGCACAAAATCGAATAAACTCCAGTGTGCATCTTCAGCAAATCTCACCAGCACGTCAATATCGCTTTCAGGTTGAAAATCTTTGCTTAGCACAGATCCAAAGAGTGAAAACTCGGTGATTTCCCATTTTCTGCAGAAATCCAATATCTTGTCATGAGGCATTTCTATATTGCTTTTAGCCATAACCCAATAAGCTCCTAAACTTTTTTAATTCACATGTAATTTTATAACTATCCCTACGACCTTATCAAGAACTTAATACACCCTCACATCTCTCCAAAATTACTCCTGTACCTTTTTACAAAATCCTGATACGTATACTGATGCTCCTGTGTTCCGTATTTCTCTATTGCATATGTAGCCGCTACAGCCCCTATCTTTGCAGCAGACCGGATGTCTTTGCCAATAGCCAGCCCCTTTAGCAACCCCGCCCTGTACGCATCTCCTGCGCCTGTAGGGTCAACCACATCAAAAACTTTTGCTGCCCGGATACTAATGTCAGATTTGGAGGCGCTTATCAATGAACCTTTTTCTCCAAGGGTTGTGATAATCGTTTTTGTTAGTTTCAGCAATCCCTTTTTACCAATCCCGGTTCTATTCATAATCATCTCAAGTTCATAATCATTGGAGATTAACAGCATTGAACCTTTAATCCATTCTACAAGGGCTTTCTTGCCCCATGCAGTAAGAGATTGTCCGGGGTCACAGATATAATCAATGCCTTTCTTTTTGCATGTCTTTGCATATTCAATCATATCCTGAAGATTCCCGGGTGCAATCAGGACAATTGAATCTTCCGGGTCAACAGTGCTGAATTTATATTTGGATTGATGTTTCATGGCGCCCGGATTGAAACCCGTTATCTGGTTGTCTGACTTGTCGGTTGTTATATAAGCGCCTGCAGTAAACTCTCCCTGAATTATCTTCAGCCCCTTTATGGAAATTTTTTTCTTTTTCAACCATCTGAAATAACTTTCATAGTCCTTGCCGATAGTAGCAAGTATTACAGGTTTCTCTTTAAGAAGGCTGAGCGAATAAGCAATATTTCCGGCAGTGCCGCCGAATTTTTCGACCATACCATTGACTGTAAAACATACATTCAGGATATGTATCTTGCCCGGCAGGATGTGGTCTGAGAATTTACCCGGGAAGTCCATAATCCTGTCGTATGCCATCGAACCTGAGACATAAATATTCATAAGTGTTTCCTGTATAATCCTTTCCTCTTGATTATTTGCTGCTCATTTTAACGCAGCGCTTTCAGCTCCTCTTCAAGTCTCTTTTTTTCGTCTTCCACCTTTCTCTTTCTCATCATATTTTGCTGCAGCATGGACCGCTCTGCATCACTGATAGTACCCGACACACTCTTACCGTAAAGATTCTGAATTCTAGCCCTTGTAGTCAGCAGCTCTCCTTCTAATCTTCTAAGTTCGGATTCTTTACGGGCTATTTCCTGATCTTTTTTGTCTGGTTCAGCAGGTTGAGTTCTTATATCATCAGCAGGCTGAGTTTTTATATCCGATGTCTCTTTTGCTCTGTCACTTCCTGACACATCTCCTCTGGTTTCAGTCTCCGGTGGTTTTGTTTTTTTCTCTTTTAATTCTTCGGTTGGTTTAATTTCGGTTGGCTTAATGTCCTTAACCGGCTCTTTACTGCTTTCTATCCTAAGGATATCCGCCTCAGGTATCCCTACCATTCCTCCTTCAAAATAAAACTTTATCTCCCCCTCTGATTTCTCATAACGGTTTACACCTTTTATTGTTGAGCCGTTTTTCAGATAAATCTTGTAAGCAGCATCGGCGGTTACCGATGATGCAAGATACAGGATGCAAGATGCAAGATAGAAAACAATCTTTAATTTGAAACTTGAAACTTGAAACTTAGAACTTTTCATTTATTTTCTCCTGAGCTCCTGCAACAGTTTTTCCGCAATCTTCCTGTTAAACCCCTTTATGCCTGCAATATCATCAAGGCCTGCTTTTCTTATACCTTCTATACTACCAAAATGTCTCAAAAGAGCAAATCTTCTTTTCTTGCCTATGCCGGGAATTTCTTCAAGGGGAGACCGCATCAGCCTCTTATCTCTTAGCTTTCTGTGGAAACTTATTGCAACTCTGTGCGCCTCATCCCTTATCTTTTTAAGGAGAAGAGAGGACGGGCTTCTGTCCTCAAGGTCCACAGGCATATCGAGAGTTGTGGTAAAGGCCCTGTCAGGTTTTTTTGCAATGGAAATAATCTCTGTGTCTTTTATGTTGTATTCATCAAAAGCTTTTCTGGCAGCTTCAAGCTGCCCTTTGCCGCCGTCAATTATCATAAGGGATGGGAGCTTGTCACCAAGATTTTTAATAATTCTTCCTGCTATCTCCTCCATCATTGAATAATCATCCATGCCCTTTACAGTCTTAATCTTTAAATGCCTGTACAGCTCTTTTTTAAATTCGCCATCAGACCAGCAAACAAACGCGCCTACGGATTCACTGCCTGAAATAGTTGATACATCGAGAGCCCCTATGCTGTAAGGGATATCTGAAAGCGCAAGTCTTTGTTTCAGTGTTTCAAGAACATCACCGGAAACAGCGTGTTTTTTATTCCCGGCCAATATTTTTGCGTTCTCCTCCGACATTTTAAGAAGCTCAAGCCTTTTGCCTTTTTTCGGGGTAATTATCTTTACCTTTTTACCTTTTTTCCCCTTAAGCCATGCAGCCAGCATTGCTGCCCCTTCGGGGCTGCTGCTGAGGATAATCTCATCCGGCGGGATAATCTCTTTTGTGTAAAACTGCTCAATAAAGTTATGGAGTAATTCTTTAACCGTAATATCTCCTATCTCTTTCAGAAAGAAATCTTTTATGCCGACCATGAGCCCATTTCTTATGAAGAACACCTGAAATGCAGCCTCTCTTCCTTCCATGTAAAAGCCAATAACATCTATGTCTTTGAGTTCAGGGGCAACAACCTTCTGGGATTCCCAAATACTTTTAAGATTGTTTATACTGTCCCTTATCGCGGCAGCATCCTCAAACCTGAGTTCCTCAGAGAATCTCTCCATTCTTTCTTCAAGCCCATCAAGCAGATTCTTCTTTTTCCCCGCCAGAAAGAGCCTTACATCTTCAACTGTCTTCAAATACTCATCCCTGCCTATAAATCCGGCACATGGCGCGGGGCATCTTCCCATCTGATGCTGAACGCATGGCCTCATAGGTTTATCAAGGACATACCTGCACGGCCGCAAACGGAAATTTTTTCTTATAAAAGAAAGCGCCTCCCACATGCCGCTTGCAGGAATATAAGGCCCAAAATAAAGAGACCCATCCTTTTTAATCTTTCTCACAACCTCAAGCCTTGGCCATTCCTCACTTGTTGTGAGTTTCAGGTAAGGATAGTTTTTATCATCTCTGAGGATTATGTTGAAATGCGGCTTGTATTGCTTTATCAGATTTGCTTCAAGCACAAGCGCCTCAAGCTCATTGCCTGTAATGACATAGGAAAAGTCTCTTATTTTCCTGACCATCGAGGACTTTCTTTCATCAAGCGCTGCCGACTTCTGAAAATAGCTTCTCAGGCGGTTCTTTAAATTCTTTGCCTTGCCCACATAAAGCACATTTTCTTTAGGGCCTTTAAATAGATAAACCCCCGGTTTTGGAGGGACCAGAGAGAGTTTCTTAATTATCTGCGATGCTTGTTTGGAGCTCATTCCGCTTTATATATCTCTGCAATTCAAGACTAATCATTTATCATTAATATATCACAAAAGGAAGCCATGACTTAATAAAACCTATCAATAAGATATGCCGGATTAAGCGACCTTGCTACTTTTTCGGTGATAGTTCTTTTCGCCTCGGCTGATTGAACCCGAAGGGTGAGTTTCGAGGATGTAGTGAATAAACTCAGAAAGTTTTATGAATTAATTATGCCTTTAAAATAAAAAGGGGGATAATCCTGTATCCCCCCTTTTGGTTTTAGAAAAGGTTTAGGCTAATTCAGCAGCAATTCCTCTGCAACTGCAACGCCGGTTCCGAGTTTGACAGGATATCCCATGCCCTTTAAGGTCATCTCAACGCCGGCAATCGCTGTTATGACATCAAACGTATCAGCATAACCAAGATGTGCGATACGGAATATTTTCCCTTTTGCCTGTCCCTGTCCTCCTGCTGCAGTGATGCCGTATTTAACTCTAAGGTTCTTGTATATTTCCTGACCATCGAAGCCTTTTGGCGCATTGATAGCAGTAACAGAATTGGACGGAGATTCCTTTGTGAACATCTCAAGCCCGATAGCCTTTACTGCCTCTCTTGTCGCATGCGCAAGTTTTGCATGACGTGCAAAGGCATTTTCAAGGCCTTCTTTCTGAAGAATCTTAATACATTCATTCAGACCGATAATTAGCGTGACAGGAGATGTGAAGTTCGTCTGGTTGTCTTTGAGTTTCTTCCTCTCGGCAGTGAAATTAAAATAGAACTTGGGGGACTTCGAAGTCTCCGCGAATTTCCATGCCTTCTCGCTTACCCCTACGAATGCGAGTCCCGGAGGAAGCATCACGCCTTTCTGAGAGCCTCCTATCATTACGTCAATTCCCCACTCGTCCATTTTGAGGTCATGTGCTACCAAAGCTGATATTGCGTCAACAACAAGTATTGTGTTCTCATATTTTTTTACAATTGAGGCAAGCACCCTGATATCATGGTATACGCCTGTTGACGTCTCTGACGCCTGAACAAAAACTCCTTTGATTGATGGGTCTTTCTTGAGGGCTTTTTCTACATCCTCAGGTTTTACTGCATATCCCCAGTCGATCTTCATCTCTTCAACTGAAAGGTTGTATGCCTTGCAGATCTTGGTCCATCTTTCTCCGAAGTTTCCGGCGTTGATTACCAATGCCTTGTCTCCGGGGCTGAAGAAATTATTGACCGAACCAACCATTCCTCCTGTGCCGGTTGAGCAAATTATAAGGACGTCGTTTTTTGTCTGGTATAGCCACTGAAGCCCTTTTTTGGCTGAATCCAGGACAGGCAGAAAATCCGGTGACCTGTGATGTATTATGGGCATCGCCATTGCCAACAGCGCCTCCGGCGGAACAGGTGTCGGGCCGGGCGCTAACAAATATCTTTTTAACATGGAAAACCTCCTAAAATTTTAAGTGGACAGATAGTTTAAACGTTAAAGATTGTTGTAGTCAAGATTAGGGGAACCCTGCCTGATGAAATAGTTTACAACTTCCCCTTGACCAAGTTATCAACCACAGACGGATCTGCAAGGGTTGATGTATCACCAAGGTCTTCCATCTGGCCATGGGCAATCTTTCTTAGTATCCTTCTCATTATCTTGCCGCTTCTTGTTTTTGGCAAGCCCGGTGCAAACTGGAGTTTGTCCGGTGATGCAATTGGACCTATAGCAGTCCTTACATGGCCGATAAGTATCTTCTTGAGTTCTTCTGAAGGCTGCTGGCCTTCCTTGAGTGTCACGTAAGCATAAATGCCCTCGCCTTTAATCTCATGCGGAAATCCGACAACAGCAGCCTCTGCAACAGCCTCATGGCTGACCAAAGCTGATTCAACCTCTGCAGTGCCCAGCCTGTGCCCGGAGATATTGATAACATCGTCTATTCTTCCCATCAGCCAGTAATCTCCATCTTCATCAACCCTGGCTCCGTCTCCGGTAAGATATTTACCAGGGAATCTCGTGAAATATACCTCTTTTATACGCTTATTTTCCGGGTCCCCGTAAGTGCTTCTCAGCATCCCCGGCCATGGTTTTTCTATTACAAGATAGCCGCCTTCATTTACGCCTGCAGTGGAGCCGTCTTCCTTCAATACCTTTGGCACCACACCTGGAAAGGGCCTGTTGACTGAACCGGGCTTTGATGTCATTGCTCCCGGCAAGGGCGTTATAAGAATCCCGCCTGTCTCTGTCTGCCACCAGGTATCAACAATCGGCAGCTTTTCCTTTCCAACGTGAACGTGATACCACATCCATGCCTCAGGATTTATTGGCTCACCGACAGTGCCAAGAACTCTGAGAGAAGAAAGGTCGTGCTTTTCCACCCAGCTTTCACCTTCTCTCATTAAGGCCCTTATGGCTGTGGGCGCAGTATAAAAAATACTCACCTTATGCTTATCAACTATATTCCAGAATCTTCCTGCATCAGGGTATGTGGGAATGCCTTCAAACATAAGGCTTGTTGCGCCATTGCTCATCGGCCCATAAACAATATAGCTGTGGCCTGTGACCCATCCTATATCAGCAGTACAGAAATGTATATCCTCATCGTGATAGTCAAATATCCATCTGAATGTGAGATTTGTAAAGAGTAAATATCCGCCTGTTGTATGAAGGACGCCTTTAGGTTTTCCTGTGGAGCCTGATGTGTAGAGTATAAAGAGCGGGTCTTCAGCATCCATCTGTTCGGGCTCGCAATAATTTGCAATATCAGGGGCCTTCATCTCTTCATGCCACCATACATCCCTGTTGGGCTCCATGTCTATTCCATCAACCCTTTTTACAACTATCATTTTCCCCACTGTCGGGCATTCATGAAGCGCTTCATCGGCATTTGCCTTAAGCGCAACCATCCTTCCTCCCCTTACGCCTTTATCTGCGGTAATTATCAGCTTTGACTTACAGTCCTGAATCCTGTCCCTTAAGGCCTGCGCACTGAATCCGCCAAAGACAATGCTATGTATCGCGCCGATCCTTGCACATGCAAGCATTGAGATGGCAAGTTCAGGTATCATTGGCAGATAGATGGTTATTCTGTCGCCCTTTTTTATCCCATGTTTTTTCAGGACATTGGCAAACCTGTTTACTTCGTAATACATCTGCTGATAGGTGTATGTTTTATATGAACCGTCATCAGCTTCCCAGATGATTGCCGCTTTATTCCGTACGGGTGTATTTATAAACCTGTCAAGGCAGTTATATGAGACATTGAGTTTCCCGCCCTGAAACCATTTAATCTCGGGCTTTTCAAAATTGTATTCAAGGACCTTATCCCACTTCTTGAACCATGTCAGGTTCTTTTCAGCCATCTCCGCCCAAAAACCTTCAGGGTCATCAATTGATCTTTTATATATCTTCTCGTATTCTTCCAGGCTTTTGATATGAGCCCTCTTGCTGAATTCCTTTGACGGCGGGAAATGTCTTTTTTCCTGCATCAGCACATCAATTTTTTTAGCAACTGCCATTCTTTATTTTCCTCCTTTGTCGTATATGTATCCGTACCGGCAAAGCAGTCCGATGAAGCGAACAAACGCCGGAGCTTTTCCGGCACATGTCCGCCGGCACAGTATATTATATATTAATTAGCCTTCCGCTCCTATACCCCTGGTTGTCTTAGGGATGTGGATATGAACGGGCACGGGGTTGCTTGCAGGTGAAGAATGCCACGGATTTTTAATTTATTGAAGACAGGGGAAAGGTTCTTTAAGATTTTAAAAATGGGCGCTGACCTATTTATTTGCTAAGATCAATAACTCCAACTTTCATGCCGTAATGGTCTTTTATTCAGCTCCTCCTTATAGAATCTCCACTTTGGCAAAAACTTATCCATGTAAGCAATAAATCTTTCATTATGGTGTCGTTCTAATAGGTGCACCATTTCATGAACAACTATGTACTCGATGCATTCCTTTGGCTTTTTAGCCATTTCAAGATTCAACCAGATTCTTTTCGCTTCTCTTGTACATGTTCCCCATTTAGTTTTCATTTTTTTAATGGCATATTCAGCCACATTAACCTTCAATATATTTCCGTATCGAGCAATTATGCCGGGAATTATTTCTTTTAATCTCTGGCGGTACCATTCATCTAAAATATCTTTTCTTTTTTCCAAGCCCGTATTGGGCCGTATATATATTTCGATTGTTCTATGCTTTATTTCCACCTTGGGTGAAGCATTATGTTTAATAATTTTCAACAGGTATCGCTTGCCCATGTAGTAATGACTTTCTCTTGAAATATACTCTCTTGGTGTTTCTCTTTCCTGGCTGCGAAGCTTGCTTTGTTGTTTCTTTATCCAACTCAGTTTTGAGATGGTAAATATCCTGATGGTATCCAGATCCATCCGTAAAGGTGCAGAAATTTTTATCTTGCCAGATGGCGGATAGACACTGAGGTGCAGGTTTTTAATATCTTTATGCACTACAGCAATACACATATCTCCCAGCATTATTTTCTGCATCTCAATACTCGTTTTGCTGTTTAATGATTGAAAAGATTCTTTCAACTTCGTTTACATCCTTTAGGATTTTATATATTTCTGCTTTAATTTCATTTTCTTTTTGCGGGTTACCTTTCCAGTCTGCTTTTTTTACCCGGTTAATGGCTTCATCCGTTGCAATCGCCAGTGCTTCATTTTTACCAAGGTTGTTGTATAAAGCCCGTTGAGCACGGGTTTGAATACGCGCCGGCAAATCATCACGGGTAAGGTTATTTACCCTCTTTGCCAATTCAGCTATCTTCTTTAAATATTCTTCATAACTGACGGCATTGGCTTTTCTTTCCTTTATTATTTCATTCAAGAGTTTCGACATCTCTTCAAAGTAAGCAGGGTCTATTAAATGTTCTTTGATGATTTTCCGCCGGACATTGTTTTCTATTGTTTCGGCAACCGCTTCTTTGCTGCTCTTTATACCTTGCGGCAAATTGTTGATTGCATTGGCAATACCCGTGTTCACAATCAAATCTATCAGGGTTTGGTTTTCAAAAAGCGAAACTTTTCGGGGTTCCTCTGCCTGAATAAAGTTATCAATCAGGTGCCGCATATCGGCTTCGTAGGTTTTTAGGTCAAGCGTTTCACCGCTTGCCTTCCTGATTTCTTCCCTCAGATTCAAATAGAAATCAAGCTGCTTTTTGATGTCTTCTATTTCTTTGTCCGAATATCCGGCTTCTTCCATTTCTCCGGCAATATTGGCATATGCTCTTATCAATGCTACTGCTTGCTTGTATAATGCCGTTCTTTTCACTTCATTGGCTTTGAGGTCGTTTTCATTTTCGGGGTTGCCGCAGAAGTAGCGGATATATGCCAACGAATCTTTAGGCGGCGCAACAGGTTCACGCAATAAGGCTATTTCTTCCAAAGCATTGTCCAACCGTTCTCTGCCTTTTTCCAAACGGTCTTTCAATAGCACATCCACATCTTCTTTCTGGAAATTATCATAATCCAATTCAGATGTGTAAACAGCTACGGCATTTTCTACTTTTCTGAACAGGTCTTTGTAGTCAACAATGTATCCGAATTCCTTATCTTCACTATCCAGCCGATTAACCCGGCAAATGGCCTGGAATAAGCCGTGATCCTGCATGCTTTTATCTATATACAGATAGGTGCAGGGGGGCGCGTCAAAACCGACAAGAAGTTTGTCCACCACGACAAGCAATTTCATAATTGCAGGCTCTTTTATGAACTTTTCTTTGACTGCATCTTCATATTTTTCGGTGGCTCTGCCGTTAAGCAGGGCAACATAGGTTTTGTATATGTATTCCTTTTCGGTTTCGGTATTCGCGCCGGTATCTTCAGTAGTTATATCACGGTGAGAGGGATTGTATGAGGTAATGACCGCGCATTTCCCTTTCAGCTCGGTGTTTTGAAAGAGTTCAAAATAGCGGCAGGCTTCGTAAATGCTGCCTGCTATCAGAATAGCATTGCCCATGCCCCAACTTAACCGGGGTTTCACATTAAAATCAAAAATAATATCACTGACAATTTTCTCCAGCCGGGAACGGGAACTGAGCACCCGTTGCATGGTGCCCCATTTCCTCTTCAGTTCGGATTTTTGAAAGTCGTTCAACCCTTTTGTTTTTGCTTCAAACCACTCGTCTATTCGTTGCTGCGAAGAAATCTTCTGGTCAATATCACGGGCTTCATAAATCAAGTCCCGCACCACTTCATCCTCTACCGCTTCGTTGAATTTGTAGGTATGGATGTATTTGCCAAACACCTCCAGACTGGTCTGTTTGTCCTGCTTTAAGAGAGGAGTTCCGGTAAAGCCGATAAAAATGGCGTTCTTCATAATGGCCTTCATTACTTTATGCAGCTTGCCCGACTGGGTGCGGTGGCATTCATCCACAAAAACAAATATTTCGCCCACAGTATTTGTCGGGCCGCTCTTCAACTCTTCAATAAACTCATCAAAATTCTCAACATCTCTCCTGCCAAACTTATGCACCAGCGAACACAATAAGCGGGGCAGTGTATTGCCCAACTGCTCCATTAAATCTTTACCGCTTTTGGTCCGCACCATGCTTTCGCCCGAATCGTTAAACACCCGCTCTATTTGTTTGTCCAGCTCATCACGGTCAGTAAGGATGACCACACGGGCATTAGGGTTGTTTTCCAGAATCCATTTTGCCAGCCACACCATTACCAGGCTTTTGCCACTGCCCTGTGTGTGCCAGATGATACCGCCCTCACGTCTTCTCACATGTTCCTGTGCGGCCTTGACGCCGAAATATTGGTGTGTACGGCACAGCTTTTTAATGCCTCCGTCAAACAGGATAAAATTGTAAACAAATTCTAAAAACCGCTCTTTATCACAGAGTTTCAGCAGGTATTTATCCAATAAATTTTCTTCACTGCTTTCTTCCTTCCATTTCAGGAAATATTTTTCAGGCGTGCCAATGGCGCCGTATCGCAGGCCTTCGGTATCATTTCCGGCAAACACAAATTGAATGGTAGAAAAGAAGGATTGAATAAATTCTTTTTGCTGGTTTACGATGCTCTGTCTGATGCCGTCGCCAATGGAAACCGTGCTGCGTTTCAGTTCCAGCACACCCAATGCAATGCCGTTTACATACAGCACAATGTCGGGCCGCTTATCACGGTTGCCCTGCACGGTAACTTCTTCCGCAATGGCAAATTGATTTTTAAGCGGACGCTTCCAGTCAATCAGTTCTACGGTTTCGTAGTTCTCTCCAACATCAGCTTTTACCTTTACACCATACCGCAGAAGCCCATACACATTTTTGTTGTTGGTGTATAAACTTTCGTTGTAGTTGTTGGCAGTGATGCGCAGTTTATCCAGAGCCTTACCGATCAGTATTTCGCTGTATCCCTTTTGGCTCAGGTATTCTCTGACAATGTCTTCTTCGATATTGCTGTTGACAAGGCGTTCTTCCCAATTGCCGAGATAGGTGTAGCCCAGTTGATTTTTAAACAATTGCACTACACGGTTTTGAGTGGCTCTTTCTATATCGCCTACATTACTCATATCAACCTCGTTCTTCCATTAAGCAGTTCCTGCATCATGCCCTGCTTTATCATTTTGTATTTATCAAGCTTCTGCTCCAACTGCTCAATCTCCGCGTCCATGTCGGAAAGGATAGTGGCGATGCGGGTTTGTTCGGCTTTGCTGGGAATGGCAATTTCGATCTTAGCAATATTTGTCTTACTTATACCGCTTACTTTAGTTCCAACGGCGTAAAACTTAAACTGACTTTTTACTACTTTAGTCTGAAAACAATATCGTTTAAAATCATTATCAAGTGAATTATCTTTGCTCTTGGCAACTATGGTATGTAAACCAGAAATATAGGGTATTCCATCTGGGTTTTTTACAACGATATGCCTACTTGTACCTTCATCGTCTTCTGAGGCATCCACAAAAACAATATCGCCATCACTCAGCAACGATTTGGGCGAAACATTTTTTAATAAGATTTTAAGTTTAGGAATTTCAGTATATTCATTTTTTACATTAATAAAAGTTTTCTTAGCTCCATGTATATCTCCATAATGGAGATAACAAAATCCGTCATTAGATAATTGTTCTCTTGATGCTGAATAGCCTCCACTAAAGGTAAATATCTCTCCCAACTTCTTCATCATACAGCCCTCTTTGGGCATGAGTAGTTCCTGCATTGCCCCCTGTTTGATGTTTCGCTTTTTTGCAATGAGTTTTTCGAGGCTGCTGATGAGCGCATCGGCATCGGAAAGGGCAATGGCGATGGCGGCTTGTTCGGCTTGGGTGGTGGGGAGGGGGATAAATGTTTCTTCAAATTCCGATTTATTTATTATTGGAACAGCTTGCTCGCCTGCAAGGGACTTAATTCTTGGTGAAAGCAAATTGAGAGCGTAGTATAAGTAATCACTTGAGTAATTATCATTAGGAAAAATGGCATTAATCTGTTGGTTTGATGTCAATTCACATTGTGCAATACCAGATTTTCCAATTGTAGAACCAATGCATGTAAAGAGAATACTGCTCTTTGGGAATTTTCTCGAAATATCGAACCCTTTCTTTGAAAGTTTTTTATCGGTATCAACTATATATTTACCTCTACCTAAATCAGCCGGACTAACAAAAAAGTAATCATGTCCATAATTGGTTTGGTCATTTGTTGGAGGTGTGTTACCTGTTGCTACATGAGCAAATTCCCCCAACTTCTTCACTTCCCAATCCTCCGGAATAACCCCCACCTCGGTCTGTTTGTATCCCTTTTTCACTTCCATACAAACCCCATTTTCTTCAGGTGCGCAGATACCTTTTTCTCCACTGCCTCCACTTCGGTTGTCAGCGCGGGCAAGGTGGCTTCATAGCGTTCCGCCAGTTCTTTTATGCGCCCGGTAAGCCGCTGGCTGATGCGCTCCATCTCGGTTTTGACATCTCTTTCAAGAGTAGCCAGCCATTTATTTTCTACCACCAGGGTTTTAATCTCATCAACACTGAGGGCTTTATATTTTGTTAATACCTTTTTCTCCAGAACGGCCTGCGCTTCTTTAATTTTCTTGCTGGTTTCGGATTCCTGTTCGATTAATTGTAGATAAGTTGTTAAAACTTCGTATTCAGCTTCTGGATTTTCATTCACAGGAGAATTTCCGTAAACGCTTAAAGGTTCGGCAGCCATCAAAAGCTCTGTTGCAGGCATGTTCTTTTCTAACTCTTTCAACCTTTTCTGCACACCAACCTTTGTAATCTTGTCTTTATCGTTTTTCGCATCGGCCATTAACCCTTCTTCACCGCCATGCTCTTCTTCCATCTCTTCCATTTGCCGGGCAGTTGCATCACGGTCGGCTTCTAAGTTTTCAATGGCTTTTTGCTCCGGCGCGAAGTAGCGGTTAATAACAAGTGCCTTGGGGATAACGCGGCCTTCCCATTCTTTTTTCTTTTCCTGTTTTTCAATTTCCCTGCCTGCCTGCCTGCCGTCGCTTACGAGGGCATACACATCGTCCTGCATGGTTCCAGCCCAGTAAACCATGAGGTGCTGGTACACATCGTATTTATCAATCAGCTTTAAGTTGGAAAAAGCTTGTAGTAAATCTTCAGATATTTCGTGTATCAGTTTTTTGGGCTTATCATCAACAGTAATGCCTTTCAGTTTCGGCATGTTTTTGTTTTTCCATTGAGCAAAAACCCACTGCACCTTTTGGCTGTAGGCTGTAAATTCCGGGTGAGAAAAAATGGTTGGTTTTACGGCATCATGGGCAATAAGCAGTTTGCTGTAATTGGCTCTGCTGCCTGCTGTGAATAATGTTTTTCTCAGGGACGGATAAACTTCCCAATACTGGTGCAATGCGTCAATATCGGCATTGGGTATATCACCCAGCAAATGCGCTTCAATATTCTGAATGTCTTCGGCTTCCTGGCTGTCTATGTAGCGGGGAATGTTCAGGTTAAACTCATTGGCTTCAATCTCTGTTACCGGCACCATGCGGCTGTATTTTTCAATTTCGAATTGCTTGTTGAATACATCCACTATCTTGTGTAGATCCTGCTCACGAAGGCGGTTTTTGTTACCGTCTTTCTCAAAGCCTTTGCTGGCATCAATCATAAAAATGCCTTTGCGGTTTTCGGCATTTTCTTTATCCAGCACAATAATGCAGGCGGGAATGCCGGTGCCGTAAAACAGGTTGGCAGGCAGGCCGATAATGCCTTTGATGTAACCCCTGCGGATGATGTTGGTACGGATTTCAGCTTCTGCATTACCACGGAACAGCACCCCATGCGGCAAAATGACCGCGCCCTTTCCTTTGCTTTTGAGTGAGCGGATGATGTGCAGTAAAAAAGCATAGTCGCCGTTTTTGGCAGGAGGAATGCCGTAATCCTTGAAACGACCATATATGTCATTTACCGCATCCACGCCATTGCTCCATGATTTGAATGAGAAAGGCGGATTGGCCACCGCAAAGTCAAAGGTTTTTAGCCTGCTGTTGGCATCTAAGAACAGCGGATTGGAGAGGGTGTTTCCCTGTTTGATTTCGTGAATATCAGAAGCATGGTTATGCAACACCATGTTCATGCGGGCAAGGGCAGCGGTAGTAACATCCATTTCCTGCCCATAGATAGTCATGCCCGATTCTGACTCATCAGCCACTTTGAGTAATAGCGAACCAGACCCACATGTAGGGTCATAACCCGTGGTAGATGGACTTATCTTCACTTTACGGGTAATAATCTTTGCCATGATACGACTGACTTCGGCAGGAGTATAAAACTGTCCTTTGCTTTTTCCGCTCTCCGTGGCAAAGTGCCGCATCAGGTATTCGTAAGCATCGCCTAAGATATCATCGCCTTCTGCCCGGTTCTTGCTGAAATCCAGAGCAGGATTTTCAAAAATGGCGATGAGGTTGGAGAGTTTTTTGACCATATCCGGCCCACTGCCCAGCTTTTCAGCATTGTTAAAATCAGCCACATCAATAGTGCCGGTGAGTTTGTTGGCTTCGGCAATTTTTCCTATTATTTTCTTGTTAATGTCATCGCCAATGGTGGGCTTGCCTTTAAGGGCAACCATGTCTTTGAAGCTGGCGCCTTTGGGCACCATAATAGGCGCATAGGGCACTCCGGCATATTTGTCGGAGATGTATTTGATGAACAAAAGCACCAGCACATAGTCTTTATACTGGGAAGCATCCATACCGCCGCGTAGCTCATCACAGCTTGCCCAGAGGGAACTATAGAGTTCGCTTTTCTTAATTGCCATTGATTGATTCCTCGTTTGGAATTATAGCCGAACTTGCTTCTGATATTCCATCTATAACTTACCGATGGGAATTCTTAATTGTTAGGGTTTCAAAAAATTGCAGGTTTGCAGGTGGACCTTTTAGATTGCCGATATTCCGGGGACACCATACTTAATTTTCATATTGCCTCTGCGCTACCTTTATATAATAAAAAAGGAAGTCATTTTCGACTTCCTTTTTTATGTCGGTTAATTAAATGTGACTTAATAAAATTTAATATGAAATGGGAGATCCTTCAGTAGATTTGGTATTTCTGAACCTCGCGTTTTTAATGCTGTTGCCTTTTTCTGAGAAGCACACTTAATCTTGGGTGCTTTTTTTGTAATACTTTTTTTCATAGTCACCTCCTTTTTTAAATGGTATCACTTTTTAGCTATTTGTAAAGCCTAAAAAAAGCTGAACTTTTTATTCCCTGAAATTTTTCTACTGTTACTCTTCCGGATTCCAATGTCTTTTTTGCGTCCTCCATTGGATATGGGTCTGAGTACATAACTTTTTTTATTCCAGCAGCTACTATTTTATTTGCGCAAAGATTGCAAGGATAAGTCGTCGTGTATAATACTAAATCACTAGAATTATTTCTACTAATTTTTGTTAGATTTAATAAGGCATTTTCCTCCGCATGAAGTGCTCTACACATATCAAGAAGTTTCCCAAGCTTTCCACCACCCAATAAATATTCTTTATAGACCTCGGTTTGGCATTTGGGGCAAGAATATTTAACTTCTAGTTCATTCTTGCATTCCGGACAAACTTTAATAAAATCCATTGTTTTAAATGAACATTTTTTTGTTTTACATTTAACAACTGACAACTTTATTTTTTCCCCACAGGTTGGACAATTTTTATACTTAGCTGCTTGTTCCTCCTGTAGATGATCTCTGTAACATTTTTCATGCTCTGTAAAAACACACGGTGTCGTACCAAAGGGCACCTCATTATGCCCCGAAGAAATTATATGCACAGCATCTTTTATTGTTTTGTCAGCATTATTTTGAGGAGAGACAGAATTTATAGTCGCAATTACAGAACCAACTTTTCTTTTGAGGCATGAAGACATCTGGCTTTCTGCATATGCCATGGTCATTAAGGTTTCATCAACAGAAGGCAAATTTTCAGATGTAAGCCTTCCACCTTTTTTCTGTTCAAACAATGCAACATATTTATTATATATATCATCAATACGTTCTCTTTTAGCTCGATAAGCATTTTTGGGAATATCAGCATCATTTATAATAATGATATCAGATAAATCATTACATTTTTTTACCTGTTGTCCGGTAGGGGCATCTTCAGCCATATCTCGGTCATCTGCTTTTTGAAATTCATTTTCTGCCTTAAATTTTTTCATTTTTAATGTGCGCTTGCATCTCGTGTCACGGTCTGCATGGACTGAGAATAAATAAAAATATGGGAATTGTTTTAATGTTTGAACTTCCCCATCATTTCTTATACTATCCACAATAATCACTGGCGATGATTTTATGTCAGAGCTTTTGATTGACTCAAATAGCTTCTTTACTAAATAACTATTGCCATGTTTGGATCTTAGTTCGTCGCCGAGGTTTTGCAGTTGTTCACACGTTGGCTTTGGAAGCCCTTTTTTAGAGGGAATATTTCTTAAGATATCAGAAAGGCAAAAATATTTATATTTATATTGTGTTGATAGCCCCTTAGAAATATAAGTACAACCGCTACCTATAGAACCAGTAAACCCCAGGATAATTGTGTCGGCTGCCAACTTGCTATTCGTTTTCAGCACGTTCAAATTTTAACAAATTTAAAAATTTTTTTGTCAAGAAAAATAGTCTTGCTATCTTAAAACAGGATAATCAAGGCAATAAAATCTATTTTTAATATCCCATCTATGTACAACATATTTGTTATACAATTATTCTTGTTGTTTTGTCAGCGGCATTTTAGCAAAAAGAAAAGAACATCCCTACTGCTACGGATTCCACAGATGACACAATACAAGCCTGCCTTTGGGGAGCAGGGTGACAGAGTCAGGCTTGCTTATTGACATTTGAATTTCAACATCGGACAAAAAAGGTACAGGCTGTTATTTCTCATCCTTCTTTAACAGGTATCCTCACCTCTACCGAGTGTTCCTGACGGTCGTCAACAAGGGGAATAGCCTTGTCATGTTGTTCAACGCCATCAACGGTCACATTCGCCTCACCGCTGCCCACGGGCGTTTGTCGGACAGTGATATGATAGAGCGTTTCCCTGTATCGGTAATGCACCTTGAACGACTCCCAATCCGCAGGGAGGCACGGCTCGAAACGCAGCTTGTCTACTTCAAGCTTCAGCCCCAGGAGTGATTCCACGATAAGCCGGTACATCCATCCGGCCGATCCCGTGTACCACGTCCATCCACCGCGGCCGATGTGCGGTGAGACCGCATATACGTCAGCTGCGACAACGTACGGTTCTACTTTATAGATTTCAATTTCTTCCGGAGATCTCCCGTGGTTTAACGGGTTGATTATTGCCAGCAATTCCCATGCGCGCCGACTGTCGCCCAATGCGGCGAATGCCATAGCTGTCCAGATAGCACCATGAGTGTATTGTCCGCCGTTTTCCCTGACGCCGGGGACATATCCCTTTATATAGCCGGGATTCAAAGGCGATTTATCGAACGGCGGGGCCAGGAGCTGGATAAGTCTATGGTCCCGTCGAACAAGGTGCTTATCCACTGCTTCCATTGCCATAGCTGAGCGTTTGGCATCCCCTGCGCCGGAAAGAATAGCCCAGCTTTGCGGAATAGAATCAATCCGGCATTCAGGATTACTCGACGAACCAAGCGGTGAGCCGTCATCGAAGAAAGCGCGGAGGTACCACTCACCATCCCAGCCATGCTGCTCGATATTCCGGCGCAGTTGGGCCGCCTCTGTCCGGCAGCGTTCGACAAAGGGCAGGTCGCCATGCAGTCGTGCAATCTCAGTGAACCGCATGAGTACTTCATAAAAGAAGAAGCCAAGCCAGACGCTTTCGCCTTTGCCGTGTTCGCCCACCATGTTCATGCCGTCGTTCCAATCACCCGAGCCGATAAGCGGCAGGCCGTGCTCGCCAAGGCTGATGCCCCTCAGAATGGCACGCACACAGTGATCATACAAACCGGCTGTTTGTTCAGACAGGCCGGGAAGATCGTAATACGAGTCCTCGTCCGTGTTTACCTGGCGGCCATCGAGGAAGCGGACGGGTTCATCCAAGACCCCGGCGTCTCCGGTGTTCAGAACATAGCGGGAGACAGCCAACGGCAACCATAGGAAATCGTCCGAACAGTGTGTACGCACGCCCCGGCCTGACGGAGGATGCCACCAATGCTGGACATCGCCCTCCTTGAACTGATGGGCCGCGCACAGGAGGAGCTGCTTGCGCACGAGGCCCGGTTCCGCATGGATGAGCGCCATCACATCCTGCAACTGGTCGCGGAAACCAAAGGCGCCGCCCGACTGGTAGTATCCGCTCCGGGCCCAAAGACGGCACGCAAGAGTTTGGTAAAGGAGCCAGCCGTTGGTCAGGATATTAACAGACTGGTCGGGTGTTTCCACCTGCACGGCGCCAAGTGTGTTATGCCAGTACTGCCACACTGCTTCTAGCGCGCCGCGCGCGGCAGCTGCTCCTCGAAAGCGACGCACTAATTTGCCGGCGTCATCACCATCCCGCCCTGCGCCGAGCCTGAAGATGATCTCGCGCTCTTGCCCGTCTGCCAGGTCAAAGGGTACCTGGATAGCAGCGCAGGGATCCAAAGCGGTCCCCACCCTGCCGGAGAGGCGCAACCTGGTCATAGCCGCGGGATTCCGAAACGTGCCGTTGCGCCCGAGGAACTCAGTCCTGTCACCGGTTAAAGTCCGTGACACATCGTCAACATCAAAGAAGGCAACCCGGTCAGCGAATTCCGCGTTGTAGGAGTTCCGCGCAAAGAGTGCACCGCTGTTGGGATCAAGTTCAGTAATCACATGCATTGCTGTTTTTGGCCGCATGTCTCCCAGCACCCATTCCGCGTATCCGAAGGCGGAGAGCCGGCGTGTTCTACCTGACTCGTTTCGTATTTTCAGCACTGTGAACTTTATCGAAGCATCCACGGCCACGTAAACCCACATCTCCGAGCGGATGCCGCGCTCCGTGTGCTCGAAGACGCTGTAGCCAAATCCGTGCCGTGTGACGTAAGGCGTTGCCCCGCAGTTGGGCAACGGCGTGGGGGACCAGAAGTGGCCGCGCTCTTCATCGCGGATGTAAAACGCCTCTCCGCCCGAATCGCTCACGGGATCGTTCCCCCATGGAGTGAGACGGAACTCATGGGCATTCTCGCTCCAGGTATAGGCAAGTCCGCTCTCTGAAATAACGGTCCCGAAGTGCGGATTTGCCAGAACGTTCACCCACGGCGCCGGTGTCACCTGCCCGTGCGTTGTCGTAATGATGTACTCGCGCCCGTCAGGCGTGAATCCGCCGAGTCCGTTGAAGAACGTCAAATCGTGGCGAGGCAACGCAGCGATTGCCAGTGGTTCGGAGCGGTGGGTTCGGGTCAATGGAAGGAGCGGCACTGTTACTTCCACAAGACTGCGACGAATGATCTGCTCCGCCAGAGTTCCCCGGCTGTCGGTGATAATGGCGCGAGCAACGGTTTGGAGCAGGATGCGGTCCTCGTTCGATATCTGGTCCGCAGGTCTTACGAAAATGCCGCCTGGTTGATCGGTCACATTGACTTCTACGCCTGCGGCAATGAGCCCCATAATGCGGTCTTGCAGAAGTTGCCGGTAACCGGCGTGATCTTCGTTCCAGATCACCAGGTCCACAGCCAGTCCTTTTAATCGCCAGTATGCGTGGGCCTGCACGAGTTGGCGCACCAGGTCGATATTGGCCGGATCTTCAATCTGCAGCAGCACGATTGGTAAATCGCCTGAAATGGAGTAGCCCCATAGACCGGATTGCCCCCGGCGGTTGTTGATGATGACGCCAGGTTCGGCGCGCAGCGAAGAATTAGCATAGATCACAGAGCCGGCAAGGCGTCCATAGAGTTGCGCATCGGCCTCTGTGGCATTGAGCTGCCGCAGGAGCACCTGGCTATGTGTCCACGCCAGCTCAAAGACACGGTCTGCGAGACGCCGGTCCTGGTATTTCTCCACAAGGCCCAGGCACATGTCGCGGGTTTCGCCGATGCCGGAGACAATATTAATCGTTGCCGATTCTTCCGGATCGAGGGTTATCCTATACCGTACAGCGACAATCGGATCGAGCACTGAGCCTTGGCTGCCCGAGAGAGCCCCCGTAAAAAAACCAGCTACCCCGCGCATTGCTTGCGGGTCGGCGATAGTGCCTCCCCGTCCGATAAACTGCATGCGGTCCGTCTCATAGGAAGCCTCTTCTACATCTGCCCCGTGCACTGCCATGAGATGGAACATCCACGGTGGCTGCTCGTCCAGGGAGCGGGGACGGCGGGTGCAGAGTATAGCTCCCTGTTGGCGGATAATTTCAGTCTGAACAAAGAGATTGCTGAACGCCGGATGCAGTGCGTCCGCGGCAGACGATGCGAGGACTATTTCCGCGTAACTCGTGACGTCAATCGTCCTGCGTATCCGTGCGCGATTAGTGATGGTGATCCGGCGCAGTTCGATATCATCCTCGGGTGAAACAGCTATTTCGGTATGTGTGTCAATATCATGGTCCCGGCAGCGAAATTCCGCTTTCGCATCCGAAAAAATCGCTTCATAATTATCCGAACGCTTAAGCGTCGGTTGATATGCGGTTGACCAGAACTCTCCGCTTGTCACATCGCGTAGATAACAGAACGTGCCCCAGTTGTCGCAGGTGCTGTCTTCGCGCCAGCGTGTCACTGCGAGGTCCTTCCAGCGACTGTAACCGCCCCCAGCATTCGTGACCATTACGTGGTATCTGCCGTTGGACAATAACTGCACTTCAGGGATCGGCGTATCCGGGCTGCTGAAAACGCGCACCGGCGTCTCGGTACCACGGGAAGCCTCCTGTACGTCGGAGGGCTCGGCAATGTGCGAATAAAACGCCGTGGCCTTTGGCACCCGCTCCTGGAGCAGCAGCATGGTTGCCTGGAACACCGGCTCCGCCTCGAAGCGCTTCTGCATCGGACGGTCCAGGAGCAAATAGGCCAGCGAGAGAAAGCTCATGCCCTGGTGATGCGCCATGAAGGACCGGACCACGGCGCTCGATTGTCCGCGCGGCAGACGTGAAGGTGTGTAGTCGATAGCTTCATAGAAGCCGTATTTTCCTTCAAATCCTTCAGCGGAGAGTCGCTGCAGATTTAGACACGCCTCCTCGGGCGCCACCATCAGCGCAAGCGCCGAGGCATAGGGCGCAATTACCAGATCCCCGGCGAGCCCGCGTTGGAGCCCCAGGCCGGGCACGCCAAAAGCGCGGTACTGGTAGTTAAGACGGACGTCGATCGTGTTGTAGCCGGATTCCGAAATGCCCCACGGCACTCCGCGCTTCTTTCCATATTCGATCTGCCTGGCCACAGCCGACTTATAGGTCTGGTCGAGCAGCGTGTTTTCATACGTCGGCATCACCAGAAGCGGCATCAGGTACTCGAACATAGATCCGCCCCACGAAAGGAGAATCGGCTCTCCACTCGTAGTGGTGAGCAGTCGCCCCAGGGTGAACCAGCTCTCCTGCGGCAGTTGTCCCTGCGCAATCGCCACGAAACTGTACAGTCTCGCTTCCGAAGCAAGTAAATCGTAATAACTCGCGTCATGCCGGCGTTCACCCACATTGTACCCGATGGTCAATAGATGGCGCTCCTTGTCGAACAGGAAGTCATATTCCATGCGGCTGAGTTCAATTGATTGCAATGCAAGCCGTTCGATAGCAGCGATTCTCTCAATGGCGCGTTGGTTGCCAAGTACTGCCAAATCGCGCAGAGTCGGTATCTCGTCAATACCAGGAGCTGTCGACGGAGCGAGAAACGTCAAATCGTGGAGGGCATCCCGGCATTGACGGGCAAAGGCACGCGCCCACCACCCGGCCTGGTTCTCATGGTCGGCAGCAATGCCGGAGATCACTTCCTCGGCAGAAGTTGTTAGTTGATCAAGGCACAACCGCGCTGCCATAAGCGTAGTTGGCGGAGAATTGAGCGCGGACTCCAGATACTTCTGTAGTTGAGCAAGCCCCACCGGAGTGACTACTCCTGTAGTTTCCGCGAGAATCTCCACGAGAATCATTAATGTATCGCTGAGGCCGGTAAACAATCTCGCTCCCAGGATTTTTTGATCGGGAAGTGCGAGCAGGCCTGGCCGCAATGTCAGCAGATGGCCTGCAAGGTTCCCGCTGTCCACTGTAGAAATATAGAGGGGCGACAAAGGCTTCAAGGATTGTGTGTCATACCAGTTGTAGAAGTGGCCCCGGTATCGTTCCAATTTTTTCATTGTCTGAAATGTATTCTCAGTGCGCTTGATAAGCTGTCCCGTTGAAATATAGCCGAAGTCGTGCGCGGACAAATTCGCGAGCAGCGCAAGGCCCATGTTGGTTGGTGAGGTGCGATGAGCAACCACGGCAACCGGATACTCCTGATAGTTATCCGGCGGCAGCCAATTATCTTCCGGGTCAACGAAGGTCTCGAAAAACGTCCACGTCTTTCTGGAAAGCTTCCGGAGAAAAAGGGTCTGCTCAGCAGTCAGCCTTGCTCCGCGGCGGGTGAGTGGCCGGCTGATCCACCACGCGATAGCGGGGGAGAAAAACCAGAGGCACAGTATGGGCCCGGCCACTGCTAAAGCCGCCGGCCCCGAAAGCGCCAGGTAAATCACCGTGGCAATGGCAATGACCGGGGCGATCCACATGGTCCGGTATGAGCTGACGAGTCCTTCCTTGTTATTATGTCTCGTGCGCTCCGGATCGCCCGACGGACTCCATTCGAGAAGTCGCTTATGTGCGACCAGCATCCGCCATGTGGTGCGCACAATCGCATCCAGACTGTAAAACGCCTCGTAAGGCAGACAGACGAACGAAAATGCAGCTTGAGCGAAACGCCTGCGCGCAGAGCGCATTGAGGCAGCAAGGTGCTGCCTCAGAAGCACATCTCCCGGCTTCTGAAGCACATCCATGACAGAGGCAATCAAAGAAGGAATCAGGATGATGCCGATCATTGACAGGGTCCAGAACCAGGCCGATGATAAGATTGTCCAGCCCAGCAGCAACAGGAGTGTCAACGCTGCAGATACGAGACTACGCCGAAGGTTATCGAATATCTTCCATTGGGACAGAAGCGAGAGCGGATTCTTCTGAAGGCGCGCATCGGGACCGGGACCAGGGATATGCGGCAGCAGCCATCGCAAAAGCTGCCAGTCTCCGCGAATCCATCGGTGCCGGCGGCTCACGTCCGCGCTGTAGCGGGATGGATATTCCTCGTACACCATTACATCGCTCAACAGTCCTGCCCGCGTGTAGCATCCTTCCAGAAGATCGTGGCTGAGGATTCGGTTCTCGGGGAAGCGTCCATTGAGCGCCAGCTCGAATGCATCAACCTCATAGATGCCCTTGCCAATGAACGAGCCCTCAAGGAACAGGTCCTGGTAAACATCTGAGACAGCACGCGTATACGGATCGATTCCCGGCTCACTCCCGCACATGCGCGCATACCGGGACCGGTTCGTGCCCGGCAGGCTCACAGCCACGCGTGGCTGAAGGATACCGTACCCGGCGACCACACGTTGCCTGTCTTTGTCGTACTGCGCACGATTCAGCGGGTGCGCCATGGTCCCCACAAACTGCCACGCCGAATCGCGGGGCAGCTGAGTATCCGTGTCAAGGGTGATCACATACTTCACGTCGGATAGGATTTCCGTATTACCGACGATAAGCGAGAAGGCAGGGGAAATTAACTCCCCCTTCCCCCTCTTAAGATAAGAGGGGGGTGTCCCGAAAGCTTTCGGGAGGGCGTTATCCGTCCTGCTGCGCAGAAGGGAATTCAAATCCGCAAGCTTCCCCCGCTTGCGCTCGTAACCCATCCACATCCGCTCCTGAGGGTTCCATTTGCGCGGGCGATGGAAAAGGAAAAAAGTGTCGTCTTTTAAACTCTTGTACTTTTTATTCAGCTCTTCGATTCTTTGCCGGGCCAGCAGCAACAGCGGTTCGTCCTCCGGCAGCATTTCCCCGGCCGCGTCTCTAAAATCAGTCAGCAGGCCGAAGTGCAGGCTGTCGTCCCGATTTGCAAGGAACCGAACTTCAAGCGCCTCGACCAGGTCCTCTATATCCTGAGCGCTTATGAGCATAGTCGGGACCACGACAAGAGTACGCAATTCCGGCGGAATTCCTTTGGAGAAGTCCATTCGCGGCAGAGAACGCGGCGTCGCGAGTAATGTCGCCAACCAGTTTACCAGCGCTATTGCCAGCTGACTTGCAGCCAGCAGCGAGAGAGTGCCGATTAGTCCGAGTGCCCATCCATGTAACCCATTGGCATGCGCCTTCGCCAGTAAGTAACCGCTGAAGATCATTGTCATCAGCATGACCGTGCCTGCGTACAGCAGCAAAGGAAACCGTGATCTCAATTTTCGAAGAGACTCAGAGACAGATAAGCGCACCTCTGCCAGCTGCTCAAGCTGCGCCAGTCCCTTGTCTATAAGGTAAAAGCCGACATGTGCCGGGCGATCGTCGCAGCCTTGATTGCCGTCTTTATGGGCCGCGCTCTCGCGGGCAAGCCGGATCGCCTTACGCGCCACCTCGCTCTCGGACAGCCGGCTGCTCTTCGCAATTTTTTCTACTACGTGGCGGTAGCGGTCACGGGTTGAGAAATCCATCTTGCCGTAAACTCCGTCCGTGTCCTCACGCAGGGTTTTCTCCACAGTACTCATCGTCTCCACGAACTCACGCCAGTCCATCGCGTCCAGAAAACGGAGGCTGCCGATGCTGTTGCTCATCGAGACCTGATCAGCGGCCTGTTGTTGGTTCTCCGACTGCACCAATTGTTTGATTGTCAGGCCGGACTCGGACAGTCGCTGCTCAATCCAAGTGAGCGGCATTGCCAAAGCGGGACCCTGCCCCTGCAATCGGCGCGCAAATTCCGCGACAAACGAACTTACCATGGGCGGGTTCGAACGCGCCATGTCCGCAATCACTAAAATAAGGCTCTTCGGGTCTTTCTCCGCGATCTCCGTCATCTGGTCTGCCCAATAATCGGCGAGGTTTCGGTCAGTCCTGTCAGTGGCGATCCGGACTGCAACGCGCCGGAGATTCTCGATCAGCGCCAGGCGCAACATGATGGGAATTGCCCATAATTCGCCTAACTTCAGGTCGGTGACTGTCTGGTAGGCTGCCACGAAACTGCTGAGGCTCTCAGGATCTACCCTCCCATCGCCATGTGAGATCGTCTCCAGCGCAATGTCATACACGCGCGGAAGCCGCATGGATAGGCCATTCAGCAGTCGCGGCAGTTCCCGGCTGTAACCCTTTGGCAAGTGTCTCCTGGCCGTGCGAATCTGCTCTTCAATAAGGTAGAAGTTATCGAGCATCCATTCCCCGGCCGGAGTAATTCGGCGGTTTGCCTTAACAGCCTCCGTCAGCAGGTTGCGGACTCCAAGCAGCACGCCTTCATTATCAGCCAGCCGCGTCAGAAGCCGGTCCCGTGCATGTCCAGGACCCAGCTTGTGCAGGCCCGCCAGGGTCTTACCGTGCTGCTCCATCTGCTCGCTGCTAAACAGTTCTGATCGCAGCGGCGGCTCGGTGTCAGCGCTGTTTTGTATCCGGCTGTTTCCGCGGAACCTCTCCCGCAAATGGGAAAGGTTCCTCAGAATGCTCTTGCTGCGTATCTTCAAATTTGTGGTCTCCTTCTGAGAAGTGAAGCCTCAACGAACCAAATCGCAACTATCGGAACTGGGATGGTGGCTTTGGACTACCTCGTTTCAGTAGTCGGTGTTCATGCTGTAATCTACATTATTATAGCAGATTACTACCTTGAATGATTGGCCGCCCTGACCTTAATTTCACACAAATACTAATAAGTTCATAATCCTGTAAAATCTATATACTCAAATTTATAAACTGGTAAAATTATGAATCAGGAATTAACAGATCATCTGACGCATTGTGAATGCTGCCCGCGCACATGCGGGGTAGACCGGCTTAAAGGAAAAACCGGTTTTTGCAAGGTCAGCTCCGGCATTCAGGTTTCCCATGCAGGCCTGCATTTTGGGGAAGAACCGCCCATTTCCGGAACAAAAGGCTCGGGAACTATTTTTTTTAGCGGCTGCAATCTTCGCTGTGTGTTTTGCCAAAATTACCAGATCAGTCAAAAATTTAAGCAGGGAGATACCCGGACTCTGACTGAAGATGAGCTGGTATCTGAAATACTGCGCCTTCAGTATGAAGGCGCCCATAATATCAATTTTGTCTCGCCTTCTCATATGGTTTTCCAGATGGCCGATGCCATTCAGTCGGCTAAGGAGAAAGGACTTGTTGTTCCTGTTGTGTATAATTCGAATGGTTATGATTCAGTAGACGCGCTCCGGCAGATCCGGGGTCTTGTTGATATTTATCTTCCGGATATCAAATATCTGGACAATAAGCTTGGAAAACAGTTTTCTTTAGTGGACGACTATGCAGATATCGTCCCCGGTGTTCTCAGGGAAATGCTGGATCAGGCAGGCGACCTTGAAATGGATAATGCCGGCATAGCAATGCGTGGGTTGCTGGTCCGGCATCTGGTATTGCCAGGGCACCTGGATAACAGCAGGAGATGTCTCAGCTTTCTGGCAGACTTGTCACCGGATATTCATGTCAGTATCATGTCACAGTATTCTCCTCAATATAAAGCAGGCGCTTATCCCGGAATAAGCCGGACCCTGACAGAAGATGAATATGATGAGATCACAGACTATGCGCTTGGTCTTGGCCTGGAGAATGCCTTTATACAGGAACTCAAAAGCCAGTACCATTACCTGCCTGATTTTGATCAGGAACGTCCTTTCAAAGCGACTTAATCCATCCCTTCTGTTTCCGTTTTTAATCTATTTAAAGTTAAACTAATATTATGGGATACAGAGAAATTTCATTAAAGCTGCCCACTGATTACAATGAGGACGAGCTGAGAAAAGGCATCGGGAAAGAACTGGGGATACAGGAATTCTCATATCAGATAGAAAATAAAAGCCTTGATGCAAGAAAAAAAAATAACATCCACTGGCTGGTCAGGGTTTTAGTTTTATCGGGTGAAGTTGAGGGAGGCGTTCCCCTTCTGTCCCCGTCTTTAGAGATTCCGTATCGGAAAAGAAGAGAAAGGGCGGTTGTTGTTGGAAGCGGTCCGGCAGGATTCTTTGCAGCTTTTATTCTTCAGAAAGCAGGATTCCATACAACGATAATCGAACGTGGCACGGATGTTCATAAAAGGGCCGAAGGAATCAGGGAGTTTGAGAAAACCGGTGTTTTTAATTCTGTCAGCAATTACGCCTTTGGTGAGGGCGGCGCAGGGACCTTTTCAGATGGGAAGCTCACTTCAAGGTCCAGGCATATATCAAAAGAAAGACAGTTTATATTGTCCAGTTATATTAGCGCGGGAGCCCCGGAAGAAATAGGATATATGGCACATCCTCATCTCGGAAGTGATAATCTCAGGAAGATTGTTAGAAATCTCAGAGATGCGTTCAGCAATATAGGCGGGAGCGTGTTATTTGAAACCATGTTGGAAGATCTGAAAATTAAAGATGGAAAAGTCATTGAAGCAATTACTACATCAGGCGGAATCGAGGCTGATTATTTTATTATTGCCCCGGGGCATTCCGCCCATGAGACCTACCGGATGCTGATCATGAGAGGCGTTCAGTTCCGTACAAAGAGTTTTGCCATAGGCAGCAGGGTGGAGCACCCCCAGGAAATTATAAACAAGGCGCAATGGGGCAGGGAAAGGCTACCCGGAGTAAAGGCTGCTGAATACCGTCTTACATCACCGGGAGACGGCAATCTTCCGGTGTATACTTTTTGCATGTGTCCCGGAGGAACTGTTGTTCCTGCGGCTGCATATCAGGATACAAATATCGTAAACGGAATGAGCCTGTATATGAGGGACGGGAAGTTCGCAAACGCGGCTTGCGTAGCCGGGGTTCATCCTGACAAACTCATTGGCAGGGAGGCAACGCCGGGGGAAGCCCTTGACTGGCTGGGAGCCCTTGAAAAAAGTTTTTACCAATATTCGGATGGCTTTAAGGCCCCGTTTTGCAGTATACAGGATTTTATAAACAGGAAAGAGCCGGCAGAAATTGTTGAATCAAGTTATCCCCTGGAATTGAAACCAGCGGCTTTATGGAATCTGCTCCCTGCTGAAGTAAGCAGTTCTATCAGGGAAGGGCTCAAGGATTTCAGCAGAAAAATAAAGGGATTTGAAACAGGCAGCATAATGGGGCTTGAGAGCAAGACTTCATCACCCATTCAGGTTCTGCGGGAAAAGGACAGCCGCTGCACCGGCCTTGAAAATCTTTATATAGTCGGAGAAGGGAGCGGCTGCGCAGGAGGTATAATATCCAGCGGTGCGGACGGCATTAAGGCCGCCATGAATATTATAGAGAACAACGTATGAGGCAGCCATGATTCCGTGGGAATTGCTCGACAGTGTGCAGGTACCCGGGAACAGCGGAGAGCTTCGCCTTTATAAAAGGGGCAGGGAATTCTCTATCAGGGTGAACGGTTGTGAACTCATGAACAGTTCTGCGCATGGATCAGAGGACTCTCTGGCTGAACTGGCCTGTGCAAAGATAGCAGGCCGTTCCAATCCCAGGGTTTTGATAGGCGGGCTGGGCATGGGATATACACTGGCAGCAGCCCTGAACCGGCTCGGTACTGATGCCAGTGTTGTGGTGGCCGAACTGGCGCAGGCTGTGGTGAAGTGGAACAGAGGGCCCCTTGCAGCCTTGGCTGCAAACCCTCTGCGGGACAAACGGTGCTTTATTCGCGAAGAAGACGTTGCGGTGGTGATTGAAGAGAAGCGTTGTAACTACAACGCAATTCTGCTTGATGTAGATAACGGCCCTGAGGGCCTGACCCGCAAAAGCAATGACCGGCTCTATAGCAGGGGAGGACTGGAAGCTGCCTTCGCAGCACTGAGGCCCGGGGGTGTGCTGGCAATATGGTCAGTTAGTTCTAATCGTTCTTTTACCAGGCGACTGAAACAGGCAGGGTTTGAGGTGAAGGAGGTCAGTGCATACGCCCGCGGTTCACGTGGCGGAGGACGGCACACGATCTGGATCGCCATACGCGGTTCATGACCTGAACAAAAGCGCTCAGGTGTTGCAGCTTTCTTTGGAGAGTTTAGAGATATTGAATTAACTCCGTCATAAATCATATAATACTAACTGCGGACTGTTTTTTTGCTTAACAAGAACTACGCACAAAAATCCCGCTTCAGCGAAACTGCTAACCGGCAGCATGACAAGGCAGCAGGCCAGGATAACAAAATGATACAGGTAAGCAATTTAGAAAAATCATACGGACGTCAGGTACTCTTCGACAAGGTAGGTTTCACGATCAACCCCGAAGAGCGCGTTGGGCTCGTGGGCAGAAATGGCCACGGCAAGACCACTCTGTTCAGGCTGATATTAGGACAGGAGCATCAGGACTCAGGGACTATCAGCATCCCTGCCGGCTACAGGATCGGGCATCTCTCCCAGCACATCCGTTTTATTGAAGAGAGCGTATTGAAAGAAGCATGTTTGAGCCTGCCGCTTCGCGAAGACCACAGGGACGAAAGTTACAAGGCAGAAGCCATCCTGATGGGCCTTGGATTTTCCACTGACGACCTCGTTCTAAATCCTGCGCAGTTATCCGGCGGGTTTCAGGTGAGGCTGACCTTAGCAAAGGTGCTTGTCTCCAATCCAAATCTCCTCCTCCTTGACGAACCCACAAACTATCTCGATATCGTGTCGCTCCGCTGGTTAGCCAGGTTCTTGCGCGCATGGAAAAAAGAGCTCATCATCATCACGCATGACCGCTCATTTATGGACAGCGTTACCACGCATACAATGGCAATTCATCGCTGCGGGATAAGAAAGATAGCCGGGCCTACGCAAAATGTGTATCAGCAATTACTGCTTGAAGAAGAGATACATGAAAAGACACGGGTAAACGACGAGAAAAAGCGGAATGAGATAGAGCAGTTCATAAACCGCTTCAGGGCCAAAGCGACCAAGGCAAAGGCGGTCCAGTCGAGGGTCAAGGCATTGCAGAAAAAGGAACGGCTCGAAAAATTGTCTGATACAAGGAATCTTGACTTTACCTTTAACTCAGCGCCCTTTAACAGTAAGCAGCTGATGGAAGTGAAAGACCTGTCTTTTGGATTTGATCCCGGAGCGCCTTTAATTGACGGCTTGAGCTTTTATGTAGGGAAGAAGGACCGCATCGCGATAATAGGAAAAAACGGCAAGGGCAAGACAACGCTGCTGAACCTTCTTTCCGGGGAATTGGCTCCCCTCAATGGCGAGGTACGCCAGCACAATGACCTGAAGCTTGCGTATTTCGGACAGACAAATGTAAACCGGCTTAACCTGCATAAGACCGTGGAAGAAGAGATAATGGAAGCACACCCTGACCATAGCAGGGGCGCAGCGCGCAAGATATGCGGAGTCATGATGTTTCCCGGAGATGACGCATTAAAAAAGATCAGCGTCCTCTCCGGCGGCGAGAAGAGCCGGGTCCTGCTTGGCAAACTGCTCGTCAGCCCTGCCAACATGCTGATGCTGGATGAGCCTACGAACCACCTTGACATGGAGTCCGCCGAGTCCCTGCTTGAGGCGATAGATGCTTTCAGCGGCGGCGTAGTTATCGTTACCCACAGCGAAATGATACTCCATGCCATCGCGACAAGGCTTATTGTCTTTGATGGCGGAAAGGCAACCCTTTTTGAAGGCACGTATCAGGACTTCCTTGACAGGGTAGGATGGAAAAATGAAATCCCCCCGAAGCAGCGTGACACTAAAGTAAACGGGGGCAAAACAGTGGACAGGAAACTCCTCCGCCGCCGCCGTGCTGAACTGGTCAATGAGAAATCAAAGACCCTCGGGGCGTTGCAAAAACGGATAGTTGAAATTGAACGCGAAATCGTAAGCCTTGAAGCAATGGTTGAACAGAGCAACAAAGAGATTGTGGATGCTTCTGTTAAAGGCAACGGCACAGCAATTAATAAACTGTCAAAGGCGCTCCACGCTTCACAGGCAAAGATAGATTCCCTCTTCTCTGAACTGGAACCCCTGCATATCGAACTTGAGGACAAGACCAGAGAGTTTGAAGAAAAACTCAACGGGGTAGAGACGGCGTAGAAGCAGGGAAATTAAGAATTAGGGTAACAGTTCCGCACTTCTCGTAGCGTCAGCGAAGAGTCGCTCCCGCCTCGGCGGGTTCGCTGAGGAGAAGTGGCGACCAGCCTTGCTGTCCTTTGGACTATTGAACTACCTTATAATGTCAGGTTGCTCAAGTCCTTTTATCGAAATGAAGCTGACTTCCAGTTCCCCGTAGCGGCGCCGGTATAGAGTCCTGACATTGGGGCTCAGCACGAAATTTCTGCCCTCAGGATACAAAGAACGAAATACGGCAAGATTGGAAGTCTTGAAATCATCGGGATTAATTTTACACTCAACGGCGTCAACCCGCTTCCGGCTGCCTTCAATAATAAAATCTATTTCTCTGCCGGATTTATCTCTCCAGTAATGGAGACTCCGGTCGTCGGTAATTGTGCGCAAGGTATCGAGTGCCAGATGTTCCCATAAAAGACCGCGGTCATCTTCCCGAATGCTGTCCCAGCCTCTGACAAAGGTGACAAAGCCTGTATCAAAGCAATAGCATTTGGGTCTGCGCGTAATTTCCCTCCGTCCGCCCCCCTGAAAAGGAGAAAGCAGATATACTGCATGGGCAATGCTCATGGCTTCCACATGCGCCTTGACTGTGTGCCTGCTCAGGTCGCTTAATTGAGCCAGATGGCTATAATCCAGAAGGCCCCCGCTTTGCCGCATCAGCAAGTGCAATAACTTCATGAACCCTGTACGATTTCGGATGCCGAAAAGTTCCTGAATGTCTCTGGCATAAAAACTGTCTATCCATTCCGAAAAAAATGAGGCGTCTTTTTTCCCCGACATGAGAGGTTCCGGCAGCCCTCCATGCAAAAGGCGGCGGTCAAGTTCTTTTATGCCGAATTCATCCATGCACTCGCTCCACAGCACAGGCGGCAAATAGATCATTTGTTTTCGTCCTGTAAGACTATCGCGGAATTTTCTGGTTGCCGCCAAAGTGGAAGAGCCCGTTGCAAGCACTTTCAGGTTGGGATAGGCATCTGCAGCAATTTTCAGCACACGGCTTGGGTCATTAAGTCTGTGTATCTCGTCGAAAATAACTACAGTCCCTTTTTTCAGACTGTCATAGAAAGGTTCCGGATCGGCCATTTGGCGGTTTACCGACGGTAGATCGCAATTCAGGTACGCGGCATCATGCAGCATTCGCGCTAGGGTGGTTTTGCCTGCACGCCTGACCCCGGAGAGCCATACGACAGGCCGTTTTTTCCATGCTGCGTGAATCTTTTGTATCCAGAAAGTGCGCTTGACCATTGAAATCAAACTTACCATTTAGACGGCTATTTGTCAAGTACGATGCCGCTATGTCTCTACGGCTCTATGGAACTATAGATAAGAGTGGTCAGGGTCAGACTTGACTATTGACATTTGAAATCTCCCTTTCATCTTATCTTCCCATCCGCCACCAACCCCTCAATCGGGATATTTGCCGATATACTAAGAAAAACAGCGCAAAGTGCAACTGCATATTCCGGTGAGTCCATGCTCCGGAATTATTAGGGACACAGAGCCTGACCCCGCATTGCTGAGTTTTGTTAGTGTGTTACTAAGACGTTTTTTCTTTTTTCAATTGTCTTTTCTCTTTAAGCGTGTGCTGTGGTTTTTTCTTGTCACTTGCTTTTTTCTTGCTTTTTTCTTTACTCATTGGATGCCTCCTTTATTGATAGTAGTATCGTTTATTCCTCCAAAATTACGTTTCCAAACCTTTTTGAGATAGCAGCCCTTCAAAAAGAAGCTGTTCATAGTATACGTCTGATTTTGGCGAAAGCCTCTTCTATTATGTGCGGCTCAGGCAGAAACGTGGACCTGAAATACACTCCATCTTCCTGCCGCCCGAATCCTGAACCGGGAACAAAGACAACGCCTTCTTTCAGCGCAGCACGCACGAATTGCAAGTCCTTTTTCCATTTTGGTGTTTCTATCTTAATGAATGCGTAGAACGCGCCTTTTGGAACCGGGAACGAGAGCGGCAGTTTACCGGCCATCTTCACAAACGTGTCCCTTCTTTCGATGAGCTTTGCCTTCATGTTCGCAATGTACGCAGGGTATGAAGGGTGGACTAATGCCGCAGCAGCAGCCTTCTGATACTCCCAATTCACGGAGAGGCGCTGGTTACACAGCAGGAAAAATGCATTCTTGACTTCTGACCATTTATCGCCGTGAAAAGCCAGCCATCCTATCCTTGCGCCGGGATAGCTGAAGTCTTTGGAAAGCGAGCTTCCGTATATGAAGGGCACCTTGCCCCTTGCTATCTTCCTGAAGTCTACCTGCTTGCCCTCTAATATCAGCTGGTCATAGGAGCCGTCGTAAAATATGGGGACGTCGTACTCAGCACAGAGCTTTACAACTTCCGCGAGGTTCTTTTCCGAATAGACTGAGCCCAATGGATTGTTCGGGTTGATTATCACCATCGCCTTGGCTCCCTCTATCTTCTTTGCCAGGCTTCCTACATCTATCTGGCCTTCGGCATCGTGCCTGTAGAAAACGCTGTCGCCCTCGAACTGCTTTGCCTTGCTCAGGTAAAGAGGATAGACCGGATTCGGAAGAAGTACCTTCTCCCCGAACCCTATGAACGAATGGAAAAAAAAGTCTATGCCCTCGGTGAGGCCGGCAACCGCGAACACATCCTCGGGTTTGCACTTCTCAATCTTCGCCACGGTCTTTCTGAGCTGCTCGTCGCCTTCAGAAGGAGCGTATCCCTTCCAATTTTCGTCCAGTGCGCTTTTTACCCCTTCAGCTATCACCTTGAACGGCGGGAAGCCGTACTGGGGCGGGTCTCCGATGTTGAGGTAGATCATCTTCTTGCCCTTCGCCTCCTCGCGCTTCGCCTCCATCACTATGTCCCTTATCGGGTAGCTTACGACATTCATTCTTTCTGTGGGCCTGTATGGCAACTGCCGTCTTAGGTTTATCATGTCATCATCCTTTATATTTTATGGCCAATTGAATTAATAAGAATTTATTTTACCCCGTTAGAAAGACGAAGGTCTTCTAACGGGGTTTACTGAAAAAGAATAACATGTTAAAAAGGCATTTAACAAGAGAAACTCAGTTCTTCAATGTTTCCGGTCTTCCATTCCTGTTAACTTCGGGCTATGGGGATAAGTTGATATTGCTTTTGTGAATTGTGTAGCATTGACACTATGCATCACTAGTTTATCGAAAAAATACCCCGGTCAACCTTCAAGACGGCATTGAGCAACAGAAATATTTCCTTTTTATTATGTGGTCGTTTGACCATTATTCTGGCATCGTCCATTACAAAGGTGAGATAGAACCCAAAATTGACCTTCTTAATTTCCTGAAACTCCCTTTGAATCATGCCTCTCTCATCCTGGAATACAAAGCGAATCTTCCGGGCATCAAAATCAAGCGTCACCTCGCTGGCAAACCGCTTTCTAAACGCCAGACTCACGCCATAGGCCGGCAATACAAAAACGAGCGCGTTGAAGATGGCATACACCGTTGCCATCTTTGTGATAAAAACCCCAAGCAAGCTAAACAACAGCAGGAATGCAAATGCAATCCCATGGAGATGCTTGAAGAAGATGCTCTCTTCACGCGGCATGTAAAAGGTATAGTTATTTTTTCCAACAGAGTCTGTCATAATCTGTAATTCCGTTTGGGCCTTTAGAGTATTATTAGCGCCACACCCATTTAAAAGTTCTCACTATTTGGCAATATAGGCGTTCAGCCCGATTGTTAAAGGTTTCCCTTCTACCATGCAGGATGTTTTTATATTGCCTCTTGTGCTGACTACCACAAGTGTTTTCCCTGATGCGCTTGGTGTAGGCTTCTCCATGTCGCAAGTGATAATGAGCTTATTGCCTTCGATTTTTGTTTCAATTGCCATGTGTGTCACCTCAGCGTATTGGCGCCCCATTTTTATACCTCATAATGCAAGCAGGCACTATCCAGTATAAAAGGTTTGGTAAATAATGACAATCAGACAATATCGCCTTGACAGGCCTTCCTGATAGCTGTTACTGTTAAGCATAACAATATTAACTGTACCCGGACGAAAACTGCGTCTTTGTAGTACCCCCACTGCACCACGTTTTTTCCCCGAACAGAAAAAAGGAGTCTCATGGAATTCAAAGATTTTCAGTTTCACCCTCTTGTTGCGGCCGGAGTAAAGGCTGCTGGTTATAACGAGCCGACACCGATACAGGTGCAGGCAATCCCATCAGTTATGCAGGGCCGTGATGTTATGGGCCTAGCGCAGACAGGCACCGGCAAGACCGCTGTTTTTGCGCTGCCTATCCTGCACAGATTGATGCAGGGCGGACGCCGGAAGGCGCGTGCCCTTGTTATAGCCCCGACACGGGAACTGGCGGAGCAGATACACGAACATATTACCGGACTGGGCAGTAAGACCGGCCTCCGCAGCGTTACTATTTATGGCGGCGTAAACATAAATCCGCAATTTGAAAAACTGCGCAGAGGTGTAGAGATAATAGTGGCATGCCCTGGCAGGTTGCTCGACCATATGGGCCAGGGCACGGTAGACCTGTCACAGATAGAGGTGCTGGTTCTTGACGAGGCAGACCATATGTTTGATATGGGTTTTCTGCCGGACATACGGAGGATACTGAAGCATCTCCCACGGAAACGTCAGACCCTGCTTTTTTCAGCCACAATGCCGGAAGAGATACGTCGCCTTGCCAGGGATGTGCTAAACGATCCGGTCACAGTTCAGGTAGGGCATACTGCTCCGGCAGACACTGTATCTCATGCCTTATATCCGGTAGAACAGCATCTGAAGACCTCGCTTCTTATGGAACTGCTGCGCCATACAGATACAGAATCAGTACTGGTCTTCACCCGCACCAAGCACCGGGCCAAGCGCGTTGGAGAGCAACTGCAGAAGGCCGGTTACAGGGCTTCATCATTACAGGGAAATCTGTCTCAGAATAGGCGGCAGGCTGCACTCGATGGCTTCCGTGACGGCAAATACCAGGTACTCGTTGCCACCGACATTGCTGCCCGGGGCATAGACGTCTCTAACATATCTCATGTTATCAACTACGATATCCCTGCCACTGTAGATGCCTATACGCACCGGATCGGCAGAACGGGCCGTGCTGCAAAAACAGGAGACGCCTTCACCTTCATTACACATGAGGACGGGGAAACAGTGCGCAGCATTGAACGCGTCCTGGGTGAAAAAATAGAACGCCGGTTTATGGAAGGTTTCGATTATAAGAAGTCTGCGCCTGCGCGGGACCGTGAGTTTGTCCGTCCGCCTCGTGCAAGAGCGCCCTTTAGATCAGGCGCGACTATTGAGCGTGGCCAGAGAAAGAAAAGAGCGGCATACTAACAGGCAGAAGGTCTTGCAATATCATTTTCAATACTCATGATAGAATGGTAAAAGAAACAAGACTAACAGCTTGTTGAAAAACTCGTCACATGTCATTGCGAGAAGCAGTTCCTGCGACGAAGCAATCTCTAACCCACTGATTTTATTAAATGCAAGATTGCCACGCTTCGCTCGCAATGACAGAAAAAAGACTTTTTCAAGAGCCTCCTAATACTGATTCCACAGATGGCATGATATAAGCCTTCCCTTTGCCTCTTTCAGTTCAGGAATAATCTTATCGCAAGGCTCAAATCTTTTTGGACATCTCGGATGGAATGGACATCCCGGAGGAATATGTATGGGGCTTGGAACCTCGCCTGTATCAGGCTGATGGCGGATAGCTGCCGGCGGATAGCTGACCTTTGGCGCTGATGAGAGCAACAAAACAGTGTATGGATGCATCGGCTCGCTGAACAGGTCCTCTGTTTTTGCATGTTCGACAATCCTGCCCAGATACATAACCGCAACAGTATCGCTGAAATAATGGACTACCTTAAGATCATGGCTTATGAATAGAAATGTTATTTTTGTTTCCTTTCTGAGATCCTGCAGAAGATTGATTATCTGTGCCTGTATCGAGACATCGAGCGCTGAGAGCGGTTCATCGGCAACTATTATTTTTGGATTTACTGCAAGCGCCCTTGCAATGCATATCCTCTGGCGCTGTCCCCCGCTGAATTCGTGCGGATAGCGGTTCATGATATCAGTCCCGAGCCCTACCTTTTTTAAAAGTTCTGCGCACGCATCCTTCAAGTTCTTCTTCTCTGTAATCCTGTGTATCTTTAAGGGCTCTGATATTGTATCAAAGACGGTCTTTCTCGGATTCAGCGAAGCAAAAGGGTCCTGAAATACAATCTGCACGGACTTCCTGAATGCCTTTAAAGAATCACCGTCAAATTCGAATATGTTTTTGCCGTCAAAAAGGACTCTCCCTGATGTAGGAGTTATAAGCCTGAGGACAAGCCGGGCAACCGTTGATTTGCCGCATCCACTTTCACCAACAAGCGCAAAGACCTTATTTTCATCAACAGAAAAATCAATGCCATCAACAGCCCTTAACCATTGAGCTGTTTCACCAAAGGCTTTTTTAACGGGAAAATGTTTTTTGAGAGATTGAACCTTCAGTAGGGCCATTTTATCTCCGCAGCCCTTACGCACCGCACAAAATGCCGGTCAGCAATGGCTTTTAGTTCCGGTTCTTCTGTCCGGCAATACGACATCACAAACCTGCATCTGTCGGAAAACTTGCATCCCTGAGGAAGCTTATCAGGACGCGGGACCGTTCCCGGAATCGGTTTCAATGGTTTCCCTTTTTCCTTTGGCAAAGAATCAAGCAGTCCCATTGTATAGGGATGCCCGGGATTGTTAAATAATTCGCCTGCCTCTGCAAGTTCTACAATCCTTCCTGCATACATTATCGCAGCCTTTTTGGCATTTTCTGCGATAATGCCCAGGTCGTGAGTTATGAGGAGAATTGACATCTTTCTTTTTTCTCTGAGTTTCTGGAGAAGCTCAAGTATTTGCGACTGTATAGTCACATCAAGCGCTGTTGTAGGCTCATCGGCAATAAGCAGAGAAGGATTGCATGCAACTGCCATTGCAATCATTACTCTCTGCCTCATGCCTCCTGACATTTGATGCGGATACTCCTTTACCCTTATCTCAGGAGAAGGTATCTTTACATCTCTAAGCAAATCCACTGCCTTATCAAAGGCATCTTTTTTTGAAAGGCCGAGGTGTGTAGTCATAACTTCAGCTATCTGGTAGCCAATGGTCAGTACCGGGTTCAGGGATGTCATTGGTTCCTGAAATATCATCGCTATTTCCCTGCCTCTGAGGCGGCGCAAGGATTCCCTGTCAAGCATGAGCAGATCTTTGCCGGTAAAATTTATTAAGCCTTCGGCGTAAGCATTGGGAGGGAGGATGCCCATTATAGAGAGCGCTGTAAGGCTCTTGCCGCAACCGCTTTCGCCAACAAGTCCGAATACCTCGGACTCTTTAATATCAAGGGAAAGATTGCTGACCACTTTTATTGGACTTGCCTTAGTCCTGAATGAGACATTAAGATCCCTTATTTCAAGAAGGGACACTGCTGGCTACTGTTCCTTTTTTTTAAGGAGTTGGATATACGTCTTTGCTTCTTTAAGATTGGGATTTTGTTTCAGGGCGCTTTCCCACTCCTCAAAAGCAAGTCCTGCAAGGCCCTTCATGTAATAGGTCAGGCCCAGTTGGACCCATGCCTGTCCATAACCAGGATTTATTTCCTTGGCCTTTGTAAAATGTACTATTGCTTCTTCATGGAGCCCCTTGCTTCTCAGTGCCATGCCGAGTTTTGTGCGCACATCAGCAAGCAATGGATGAAGCTTCAGGGCTTTAGAGTATTCTTCTATGGCGTCATCGTACATCGCGAAATCAAAGTAAATGTTGCCTATCTTATAATGTTCGTTTGCCAGTTTTCCTGCTGCGAACGGGTCCAGAGACGTTGGGGTTGGACGAGCTATCTGGGCTGCCTTTGAAAATACCTCCTGCGCCTTCTTGAATTCGCCCATATCATTATATGCTATGGCAAGGTTGAGAGATGCCTCTGTGTATTTCGGGTTCAGTTCAAGTGCCCTTTCAAAATACTCTGACGCCTCTTTGGTGTTGCCTTTCAGGTGAGTTATAATGCCAAGCTTGTTTAATACATCTGCATAGTTCGGATTTATTTTAAGGATGTCCCTGAATATGGGTTCTGCCTCAGAGTATTTGCCATTCTGAAACAGCGCCATGCCAAACTCATATAATTCATTTATCTTTGAATCCATGGTTATTTAATATATTGGTTCAGGGAGTCTTTGTCAACCTGGTTATTTGCAACAGCTACTGATATTTTCATTATGCATCAGGTCATTTTATCCTGATAAGGCTTTTTTTATGGCGGTTGCAATTTCCCGGCGCGAGAAGGGTTTTTGAATAGAGCCAATTGCGCCTTGCTTTAAAAGCTGGTCTATGCCTGCAAAACCATTTTGACTGTAGCCCGAACAAAGCAATACCTTGACTTTGGGGGCAATTGTCTTTAGCGCCCGGAACACCTCGGTGCCGCCCATCTTCGGCATAATCATGTCCATTATGACAACTGCTATCTTGTCCTGCATCTGCCTGAAAATATTTATACCGACACTTCCGCTTTCTGCAAGCAGGACCGTGTAGCCGAGCGGTTCCAGCATGTCCCTGCATAATTCTCTGACATCGGGTTCATCATCTATAACAAGGATTAGCCCCGAGCCCGTGATATCCCGGGTGTCATGAGGCACTTCTTCAATATCAGTCTCCTTTGTAACAGGCAGATATATATTGAATTGAGTTCCCTTGAGCGCTTCGCTGTAAAGGTTAATGTATCCGCCATGATTATTTATTATCGAATGTACTATATAGAGTCCAAGTCCTGTTCCCTTGCCTATTTCCTTTGTCGTAAAAAACGGGTCAAATATTTTTCTCTGTGTTACCCTGTCAATGCCTGCTCCTGTATCTGAAACAGACAACTTTATAAAGCCGCTCTTCCCCGCATGTGTATTGCCGGGAGCGCCATTTTCTATGCCCACCGTTGCTGTTTCTATTAATAATCTTCCACCATCAGGCATTGCATCCCGGGCGTTTACCGCAAGGTTAATAATAACCTGTTGTAACTGGGACGGGTCTGCCTTTGTATGCGGGATACCCTCCTTGAGGTTTGTAACTATTTCTATGTTTTTAGGTATGCTTCTTCGAAGCAGTTCCAGAGAATTTTTAACTATCTCATTTATATCTACGGATTTTGTTTCCATCTTTTCTTTACGGGATATAGTAAGGATCTTTTTGCCAAAGTCCGCTCCCCTTTTTGCAGCATCGTGGATTATGGTTGCCGGTTTGTGAAAAGGATCTCCTTCCTGTGTCATTGATAAAATAATCTCGGCATATCCCAGTATAGCAGTCAGAAGATTGTTAAAATCATGCGCCATGCCCCCTGCAAGTGTCCCGACTGCCTCCATCTTCTGTGCCCTGATTAACCTTTCTTCCATCCTCTTTTTTTCCGTTATATTTATAAGATAGCCATCAAAGCCTGTTATGCTGCCGCTGCTGTCCGTCTCGGGATATAAAGAGAGCGATATGATAATCTCATCCCCTTTTTTCCCAATGGCCATGTCTTCAAGATGAAAACCTTTTTCAGCAAGCGCTTTTCTAAGGCAGTCAGGAGCGGTTTTTTCTCCAATCAGGATATCGCAAAGACCGGCTACCTCTCCAAACATTTCTTTGAATTTGCTGTTGGTCTCTATTACGGAGCCATCCTTGTCAAGCCTGAAAATAGCATGCTCAACCCGTTCAAAAAGGGATCTTATACGTTTATCGGACTCTACGATTTTATCTTCCTTGTCCTTAATTGTCCTGCACATCTGATTGAATTCCATGGAGAGCTGCCGTATCTCGTCCGCAGATTCCTGAGGCAGGTCTTTTTCATCAGGCATTATGCCGTTTTTAAACATCGCCATAGACCTGTAAAGGGCCATTACGGGCTTAATAACAAAGCGGCTGATAAGTATATTTATAGATATAATTGCAAGAAGAGTTATGATTGCTGATACAACGATATTGGTAATAATTATTTTTCTGAGTTCTTTTTGTATGGTGGCAGAGGACAAGATGATTCTCACAAACCCTATAGTCATGGGAGGTGAATCTTCGGATGTCCTGAAAAGTATGGGGCTGTAAAAGTCATAGCCACTGCTGATCTTTATCTGAAAAGGCGATGACTCACTCTTAAAATAGATGGCTGCATCAGGGTTCGGAGGCTCTTTTAATCTTTCAAAGGGATAGGCGTCAACAGCCTCCCATATATCTGAATAGACCTGCGCAAGAGTTACATCCGGCGACTTAATAATATATGAAGCCTTTTTAATGAGGTCAAGGTCTTCATGGATAAGCCCTTCCTCTGCTGCCTTGGAGAGGGAATATGCCAGCGCTGTTCCTCTTACTATCCGGCCCTGTTCTTTACTGCGGGTGTGGGCTGTTGTAAAGAGGTATGTGCTTACAGCGCTGATCAGGATTATAATCAGCGCTAAAAATATAGATACCTTTGTTTGCAGGGATACCTTCATTTTACATCTGAGAGCGATACAACACCCTGTGTTCTGATAAAGTTCTGCCCGTCCCTGCTTAATACAAAATCAACTAATTTTTTTGCCTCTGGCCTGGGTTTTTTAGGAATTAAAATAAACAGCGGCCTTTTCAGCGGGTAATTCTTATTTATAATATTCTTGCTTGTAGGAAGGACGCCCTTAACTTTCAGCATCTTGACATCCCTTTTCCTTGCGCTTGTAAAACCGGTTGTTGCAAATCCCCCGGCTGTCTCCTCTACCATCTGCTCAACTATGCCTGATGAGGCAAGGGACATGGTATTCGGAGTTTCAACCGGGTCGAGCCCCTTTAAGACCAGCGCTTTTGTTGAGGCCTCAACACCGCTAAGGCCTTTTCTGGGCCTTGATATAAAAATTTTTATTGGCGCATCTTTACCTTTGAGTTGTTTCCAATTGGTTATTTTACCTGCGTATATGGCCCTGACATCTTCGATAGAAATATTGCTGACAGGATTTGTTTTATGAACGATAAATACCAGCGCATCCCATGCAACCTGTATAAACTCAATATCTTCAGGGTCGCCTTCCTCCCTGGTTCTGCATGATGCTGCAAAGTCAACCTTGCCGTTCCGCAGGTCTTCTATGCCTATGACAGTGCCTCCCCCACGGACAAACACCTTGACGCCTGTCCGTCTTTCATATTCTTTGGCAAGCTCTGTCAGATAACCCACATTGCTTACAGAACATCCGCTCCCTATGAGATGTTCAGAATAGGCATCCGGCGTGGTTATAAACCATGTTAACAGGAAGATTAATAGTGATATTATATATATGCCTGTCTTATTTTTCATAAGCTGTCATGCTATATAATTACATCGAAAGTTCAATACCGTCGCGTTTTTTCTTTATCAAATCATATGTACGCATCTGAACTATTATAACTTAATACAAACGCATTAAGTAAGTTGACATAACCTTTTGTATCGTCATTCCCGCTTGTCGGGAATCCTTCTGAAAAGAAAGATTCTGGACAAGCCAGAATGACAGAATATGTATCATTACTTATTTAGTTTACTATAGCAACGGATCTTTTATCTTTGCCTCTTTAAAGCCCTTTGCCCTGAAAAGGCAGCTGTCGCACCTGCCGCAGGGAATTAATAAGGTTGAGGTTGAGGTTAAGGTTGAGAAATCCTTGGTCTTAGCCTTAGTCTTAGCCTTAGCCTTAACCTGTAATTGCTTTGGCTGCGGGTCATAGCAACTCCATGTCAGCGAATAATCGAGGCCAAGGCTTGAGCCATTTTTAATAATCTCTGCTTTTGTCATATTGATTAAAGGCGCATTGATTTTGAATTTCATCTGCCCTTCAACAGACGCCCTTGTTGCAAGGTCGGCCATAGCCTCAAAAGCCTTAAGATATTCCGGCCTGCAGTCCGGATACCCGCTATAGTCAACTGCATTTGCGCCTATGAATATATTTTCTGCTGAAAGCACCTCTGCCCATGAAAGGGCAAAAGACAGGAAAATTGTATTTCGTGCAGGGACATAGGTGACGGGAATGCTCGATGGTGCATGATGCGCGATGCACGATGCACGGTTCTTCTTATCCTGTATCTTGTATCTCGAAGCGAGTCTCCGCTGAGAGTCGCTCCGACCTGCATCCTGTATCTCCTTTGCCTTTGGCACTTCCATCTCTGATGTCAGGGCTGAGCCGCCAATCTCTCTCAGGTCAAATTTTATTGTCAGATGCTTTTTTACACCGAGAGCCAGGGCAACTTTTTTTGCTGCTTCAAGTTCTATTTTATGCCTTTGGCTGTAGTCAAAACTAAGTGCATATAGCTCATAGCCTCTTGATTTTGCAATGGCAAGCGTGGTCGAGGAGTCAACCCCTCCGCTTAAGAGGACAACAGCACGTTTCATAGGATAAAAGGGTTCGAGGATTCTCGCCTCAGGCGAGTCGCCGAGGAGACAAGGGTTCGAGGATTCAAAGGTTTGGAGAAATTTTTAACTTGACCCCTTGACCCCTTGACCCCTTGTTTTTTAATATACGTCATCTTCTGTCCCTTCTTTACCATCAGGGCCCATGCTGAGAAGGACAAAGTTATTGTCTTCTGCTTTAAAGATAAATGGCCTTCCCCACCCGTCATTCATCTTTGTTATTTGTTCTATTGTTGGCGGATAAGAACCGTTCTCGTATCTATATTTTTCAATTCTGAATCTGATGCCATCTATATCTTCCGATGTTTTAATTTTAGCAATATTGTTGTTTCCCTGGAGTAAAAGCGGACTCAATGGAATCAATGATATAAAAAAACTGATTAAAAAAGTCATTGCTGTAACAAATTTTGTAAGGGATAGCTTTCTTTTTGCCGGTGCTGCTGCTTCAGGCAAGGCGCTTACAGGCGCTATGGGTATGGCCTCTCTTGGCTCTATTGCATCTTTTTCCATTAGAGATACAAGGGCTTTGGATGCCTGAAAATTATCCATCTGGCTATTGTCGATTATTGCGCTTACATCCCTTTCCCCATCCACAAATCCGAGTATCTCTTCTTCGTCAGGTGTAAGTTCAATGCCTGCCTTGCCTGTCTTTTCAAATACAGTATCAAGGGTCAGCTTGCCTTCTATCAGCGACCACTCGTCAATTATGCGAAGCCCTTCCATCAGGAGATGTTGTGTGTCCAGCGTTACAGGTATTTCCTTGTCAACAGGGACTCCCTGAGGTGAAAACTCATAGATACCTTCCTTCCATCCAAAAAGCTGGGTCACGGTTTCGGTTATCTGAGAAGTGATAATCGTCTGTATCTGTTCTTTTTCAACGAGTCCATTTTTTATAAGGATATTGCCGATCTTTATGCCTGTTGACTGCTGTTCCTCGAGGGCTTTCTGAAGGTCTTCCTCTTTTAATATCCCTTTTTTTACAAGCACCTTGCCGAGACGATTTGCCTCAACCCTTCTTTTTGAGTCTGCCAACACAATATTGCCTTCGTAAAACAGGAGACGAACCTTGTCCATCCTGCCTTCAAGCGTAAGAATGCCTGTCTTGCGCTGGAAATATATCAGCTGCAATATGTCTGCAAGACCAAACTCTTTTAAAGAGCCCTCTAAAGCCATCCTCTGTTAAGCCTCCTCCTTACAACGATGCCGGAAATAAAGAATAAGACAACCATCAATGCCAGTGACGGAATGGTTAACCAACCATGAGAGAAAAAGGAAAGGCCTGTATGGAAAAAAGAACTCAGTAATATTAAAATCAGCAGGAACAGGAATGACCACAGAAACAGGCTTCCCTCCAGAATTTTCCCAGCATAGATATAGGCTATTCCCGGGAGAGTTAATGAAAGAATCCTGATTATGGTTCTTTTTTTCGTCTGAAGTTCCTGAACCTCCAGCAATTTTGCTACTCTTACCCTTGAATCGAGCCCGTCGAATTTAACCAGGGATTTGTAGCATTGGGCGCACATCTGTCCCCATAGCAGTTCTTTCCCGCATTTGTCGCAGAGTATAGAGTTGCACCTCTTGCACCTGTACGCCATGCCTTTCACTTTGGAGCCAAGCAGGTAAAACAGCACGATTAAGATTATTGCAATCAGAACTGTAAGGGCTGAGTTTAATAAGGAGATTTTTATCAATTCCTGGGCTCTGCTGTCCGCGTATTTCCATAAGACGAATAATGGAAGGGTCTCGTCCATAAGAAAGCGGTTTGGATCTCTTTTTGAGTTTGCGGCAAAACTTGATACGGCTTCCCTGTTTAGTTTTGTTGCTTCAATAAAATACTCCTCGCCTTTTACAAAATCAAACTTTTCCCGGGAAATCTGGCTCAGATTATAATATGCTGCAGCCGACGGCTTAATCTCCAGTGATTTTTTATAAAAATCTGTCGCGGCAGCGACGTCATTAATAGCGTAATAACAATTCCCAAGGTTTATATAAACCCGAGGGTCAGGAGATGATGGTGAAATATTTTTATAAACTGCTATTGCCTCTTCATAATGCCCTTCTCTTTTAAGCGCAAGCCCGTATGAAAAAAGAGAGAGAAAATCATTTTTGCCCTTGAGGGCAAAGAGGGCATGTTTGTTATCCCTGTCCTCATTTACAGCAACGCTGGCCCTGAGTTCAGGAGAAGCTGCCGAAAGGAAAATATTTGTTATGCGCAGCAAAAAGGGCGATAACAAAAGGAATAATACGGATGCATATACAACGGTTTTATCCACCCTGCTGAAATATAGCCCCAGGAGGCATATCGTGCCTACGATAAAAAATAAAGGGCCTGCAAGAGAAAGAGGGACAAGAGACAGGACAATTAAAGACTTCTTCTTGTTTTCTATAATGTCATGTGACAAGAGTGGTGAATCTATGAAAAACCTTATGCCTGCAACCAATAAAAGTACAACAATAAATGAAGACGTGAGACTGATAAATGCCAGCCCGGCGATACTTACCAGCCACCAGAAATTTCTTTCATAAGCCCTGATGCCTTCTATCATATAATTGAGGCCTTCAAATATGCCCTCCGGAGAAAGCGAGAAGCTTATCCTTGCCATTTCAAAATATACAGCCGGAAGATCCGGGGAATATTTTATTGCCTCTGTTAAAAGGCGTTTTGCATTGGATGGGTCAGCCTGCGCTTTTTTAATTAAGGCATAAGAATATGGCTCAGTGTTTTTCAGGCCACTGTCAAGCCTTGCTTCATAAACATCCCGCGGAGCCGGGTCTGCGACTTCTGCTTGCGGGGCCGGGCCTGCGATTTCTGCAAAGGAGGGCAGTGCTGTTGCGAAAAATGCAAAAATAAAAATTAAAAATGCAAATTTAAGGGAGAAAATATTTTTGGCACCTTCGTAAAAAGTGTCATTGCGAGCGGAGTGAAGCAATCTCACAGCTTGCAACTCATTGAAAAACTTAGATTGCTTCGTCATTTCATTCCTCGCAATGACAACATTTTTGAATTTTTAACTGCCCCGATGCCGTTCTCCAATTTTGCTTTCAGTCCCTTTTACGAGTCTCTCTATATTTCCAATATGCCTTGATAAGATTAAAACTGTAATTACGGCCGAGGTGATTAATTTCACCTTTGAATAATCAAATAACCAGACATTTACCGGCAAAAGCCCAAATGACATAATTGCCCCCAAAGAAGAATGTTTTGTCATGAGCACTACTACCAGCCATATTATAAGTGTAAATATAGCAATTTGTGGAGAATAAATTAACAAAACGCCAATACTTGTGGCAACGCCTTTTCCACCCTTGAAGCCGAGGAAGAGAGAAAAATTGTGACCGAGTATGGCGGAGATCCCCATTATCCCTTCGTAAGCAGCTCCCACAGACAAGTAACTTCCGATTGCTACGGCAGCGGCGCCCTTTAACATATCACCCAGCAATGTCATGGCAGCAGAGCCTTTGCCTAAGGCCCGAAGGACATTTGTTGCGCCTATATTCCCGCTTCCAACCTTTTTCAGGTCAATGCCTTTAGCCTTTGCGATTATAACGCCAAAGGGAATCGAGCCGAGGATAAATGAAAAGATTATCAGCAGGGATATTTTTATCATATCTTTTTCCAGAAAGAGACCGTATATTGGATACCTGAGATTACAGAAAGGACAAGGGCAACCCAGACAAATGCGCTGCCTATATCGTATAAGTCCAGCGGAAGATTGTCAAAAAAACTGCCCACCAGGATAAGGCATAATATAGCAGTTATCTGGGCGCCAATCTTTAATTTTCCGCCCATTTCAGCAGGGATGATTATATCTTTTGAAAGGGCAACAACCCGAAGGCCTGTTATAAGGAATTCCCTGACAATGATAATTATCGCCATCCAGGCAGACAGCCTTGCCATATCTACCAAAACCACAAGGGCTGAAATAACAAGGAATTTATCTGCCAGAGGATCAAGGATAATGCCGAACTTTGTTACCTGGCCGGAACGCCTTGCAAAGTAGCCGTCAAGAAAATCCGTTATGGAAGCGATGCCGAATATTATTGCGCCCCAGAACGGATGCTGGTAAACAACAGCAATAAATACAGGGATAAGGATAATCCTGCTTAAGGTGAGCAAGGTAGGAAGATTAAGTTTTGGAGTACTCATATATAATATCCTTCCAGAGACCCTTTGCCTTAAGAAGAAAATCACATACCTCCCTGACCGCTCCCCTGCCACCTCTATTTTTTGTTGTCATTATGGCAGCGTTTTTAACTTCATTCTCAGCTTCTGCAACAGCCACTGAAAGACCTGCCTTTTTCAGAAGGGATATATCTACTATATCGTCGCCGATATAGGCTATCTCGTCATCTTTAACCGAATATTTTTCAATGAGTTGATTATAGGCAACTCGTTTGTCATGGCATCTCTGAAAGACCTCTGCGATACCGAGTTCCTGAGCCCTTCTCTCGACTACCTTTGACTGCCTTCCCGTGATTATTGCAACTGTAATACCTGCCCTGACGAGCATCTTTATCCCATGGCCGTCACGTACATGAAAGGACTTGAATTCGTTTCCTTCGTTGTCAAGGATAATGCTCCCGTCTGTTAACACCCCATCAACATCAAGGATGAGGAGTTTTACCTTTTTTGCCTTTTCTTTTAACTCTGAACTTTTAACTTTGAACTTTGAACTTTTGTTCACGCTATCCCCTTCCTCAATATGTCATGAAGATGGATTATGCCCTTTGCCTTTCCATCCGAATCAGGCACTGCAAGCGATGTTATGGACTTGCTTTCCATGATGGATAACGCCTTTGCTGCAAGCTCGTCTTCTGATATGGTCTTTGGATTTTTTGTCATTACCTCGCCTGCCTTCATATCAAAAACAGCCTTGCCCCATTTTTCTATTCCGCGTCTCAGGTCGCCGTCTGTAATGACCCCGAGTATTTTTTTATCGGAATCCACAACAATTGCAACCCCGAGTCTTTTAGATGATATTTCCATAACAGCCTTTGTCATGGATATATCGGGTGATATCAAGGGAAGCGCATCGCCGGTGTGCATCAAATCTTTAACCTTTATGAATAGTTTTTTCCCGAGGCTGCCGCCGGGATGGAAAAAAGCAAAGTCTTCTTCCTTGTAGCCCCTTTTCATTAAAAGCGCAACTGCTATTGCATCGCCCATTGCCAGGGTCGCAGTTGTTGATGCGGTCGGCACAATACCGAGAGGACATGCCTCTTCTTTTACAGACACATCAAGGGTAATATCTGCTGCCTTTGAGAGAGTAGAATTTGGATTGCCTGTCATTGAAATCAGGCTCACATTAAACCTTTTTAAGAATGGGATTAATCCAATAAGTTCTTCTGTTTCCCCGCTGTTTGAGATGGCGATTATCACGTCATCTGCTGTTACCATGCCAATGTCCCCGTGGATCGCCTCGGCAGGATGCAGAAAAAACGCCGGTGTGCCGGTAGAAGCAAGTGTGGCTGCTATTTTTTTTCCGACAAGGCCCGACTTTCCCATCCCTGTAACAACAACCCTGCCTTTGCTTTTGAAAATAGTATTGACCGCCTCTTCAAAGTTGCTGTTGAGTTTATCTGTAAGGGCAAGGATAGCATCGGCCTCTATCCTTAAAACTCTTTTTGCAATATCAAGAATGTTTTCCATAAAAATTCCTTTTATATGTCAGTGTATCCTACAAAAGCTGTCATGCCGGCTTGTCCGGATATTGTCATTCTGGCTTGTCCAGAATCATTCTTTTCGGAAGGATTCCCGACAAGCGGGAATGACAAAAAAGATATGCTCCTCTCATTCAAACTGACACCTCAGCCATCCCGGAGGGACTTCTTTTCTATGGGCTTCACCCTCAAATTCAGCAAGATCTTTTTCAGCATATCTTAGCTGTTTCTTTGATTTCGTTATTTTATTTTGAATCGCCTTCTTCTTTTTATAGGCAATATGCATGCTGCTTTCTCCTAAAAGTCCTTTCTCAGCCTCTGCAATCTCATCTTGTATCTTTTCTATTTTCTTTTTGTAAGAGGTTGCTGTTTTGCACCAGTATTCTTTCTCGTGTTCTTCTTTTGATTTTTGTGATTTCCCGCTTTTTCCAGATGTCTTATCTGTCCTTACAACCTGGGATTTACTGTCAGAAGGCCTTTTGTATTTCTCAATATCCTGATTTGTGTAAAGAGGCGCTTCTTTTTTATCCTCTCCAAAAGCAGAACCGGAAAATAGTCCAATAGAAACAACCAGCAGTAAAATGAATAAAGACCCTGAGGATATTTTCAACTATTCCCTCCTTTTTGCCCTGAGACCAGACTATGAATACCTTTTATTATATTCAGCAGGTCCTGAACGTCATCTAACTTTATCATATTCGGCCCATCGCACAATGCCTTTGAAGGCTCCGGATGAACCTCCATGAATAAACCATCAACCCCTACAGCTACCGCTGCCCGTGCAAACGGCTCTGCAAATTCCCTCTGGCCTCCTGAAGAAGTCCCCTGTCCGCCGGGAAGCTGCAGGCTGTGTGTAACATCGAAAATCACAGGATATCCAAATGAGCGCATAATAGAGAACCCTCTGAAATCAACAACAAGGTTGTTATATCCGAAGGATGTTCCCCGTTCCGTAATAGAAAGATTATGATTACCCGTTGATGTAAATTTATCTATAATGTTTTTAATGTCCCATGGCGCCAGAAACTGCCCTTTCTTGATATTAACTGGCTTTCCTGTTTTTGCTGCTGCAAGAATCAGATTGGTTTGCCTGCATAAAAAGGCAGGTATCTGAATTGCATCAAGGACCTCTGAGACAGGCTTTATCTCTTCAATAGAATGGACATCGGTGATTACAGGGATATCCAACTTGCTTTTAATGTCTGCAAGCACCCTTAAGCCTTTTTCCATGCCGGGCCCTCTGAAAGATTTTATTGATGTCCTGTTGGCCTTATCATAAGAACTTTTAAAAACAAACGAAAGGCCGGCTGCTGAACATAGCTCTTTAAGTTTCCGGGCTGTATTAAAAGTTATGTCTTCGTTCTCAATTACACAGGGGCCTGCCATGATTAAAGGAGGATTATTTCCCCCAATCTTTGCGCCTGCTATGCTTATTTCTCTGGTCATTGTTATTTTATAGTCAAGAGAGCTTTTCTTTTTCGCTTTTGCCAATCTCAGGTTCAGTCTCGGTATAAGGGAACAATGAGCGTTTTTCGTTTAAAGCAGCGCCGATAAATTCCCTGAAAAGAGGATGAGGCTCTGTTGGCCTTGATTTAAATTCCGGATGAAACTGACATCCCAAAAACCACGGATGATTTTCCATTTCTATAATCTCAACAAGTTCGCCGTCAGGGCTTGTCCCGCTTATCTTCATCCCAAGCCTTGTGAGTATTCCTTTATATGCATTGTTGAACTCATACCTGTGCCTGTGCCTTTCAGATATCTCTTTTACACCGTATGCTCTGTCGGCATTTGTTCCCTTCTCAATAACACATGGATATGCGCCAAGCCTCATGGTCCCGCCTTTTTCAGATGCATCTGTCCGCTCTTCAACCCTGCCTTTTCTGAAATCAAACCATCTTTCCATAAGATAAATAACCGGATCTTTTGTATTAAGGTCAAACTCCGTGCTGTTTGCCTTAAGTCCGCATACATTTCGCGCATACTCTATGACAGCGCACTGCATCCCAAGGCATATGCCGAAATAAGGTATCTTTTTCTCGCGGGCATATTTCACAGCCTCTATCTTCCCTTCAATCCCCCTGTATCCGAATCCGCCCGGCACAAGTATACCGTCAGCCTCCGCGAGGTATTTTTCAGCGCCGTGAACCTCTATCTCCTCTGAATCCACCCATTGCAGATTCACCCTTGAATCATTTGCAATGCCGCCGTGTGTGAGGGCTTCTATAAGGCTTTTGTAAGAATCCTTAAGCCCCACGTATTTTCCTGCAATAGCTATGGTTACCTCATTTTTGGGTTCTTTTACTTTCCTTACTATATCTTTCCACTGCATCAGGTCTGCTTCTGCAGATGGAAGCTTGAGCTTGCTTATAATCTGCTGGTCAAGCCCCTCTGCGCTGAGGGCCAGCGGCACTTCATATACTGTATCCACATCCATTGCAGTGATTACGGCATCCATGTCCAGGTTGCAGTGGATTGCTATCTTTTTCTTTGCCTCAGGCGTAATGGGCCTGTCTGTCCTGCAGAGGAGAAGGTCAGCCTGTATACCAATTGCACGGAGTTCCCTGATACTGTGCTGGGAGGGTTTTGTTTTGATCTCGCCGGATGTCTTTATGTAAGGAACAAGCGTGAGATGAACATACAGCACATTTTCACGCCCGACATCATATCTCATCTGCCTTATTGCCTCCAGAAACGGAAGGCTCTCTATGTCGCCGATCGTGCCGCCTATTTCGACTATTACAACATCATAGTCATTGCTTACAGATTTTATTGCACGCTTTATCTCATCTGTGATATGAGGAATTACCTGAACCGTATCTCCCAGATAATCGCCCCGCCTTTCTTTTGTGATGACATTGTAGTAAATTTTCCCTGTGGTGTAATTATTTGCCTGGGTCGTCCTTATGTGGGTGAATCTTTCATAGTGCCCTATGTCAAGGTCTGTCTCTGCGCCATCGTCTGTTACAAAGACCTCGCCGTGCTGGAACGGGCTTAATGTGCCCGGGTCCACATTGATGTAGGGATCAAGTTTTTGAAGCGTAACCTTAAGTCCCCTTGCCTCAAGAAGCGCGCCGATTGCAGAGGCAGCAATGCCTTTCCCAAGAGATGATAAAACTCCGCCTGTTACGAAGATAAATTTAGCCATTTTTTTGCCCTTTCTAAATCCTGAGGGGTATCAACCCCGACAGTTTCGAATAATGTCTCTTTTACCTTTATCCTGAACCCGTTTGTGAGCGCCCGAAGCTGTTCAAGTTTCTCGATCTGCTCCAGAGGCGCCGGGTCCATTTTTGCAAGCTTTAAAAGCACATCCCGCCTGTAACTGTAAATGCCGATATGTTTATAATAGCTCTTAGCTCTTAGCTTACAGCTCTTAGCTTTCTGCTGATCGCTCCACTCATCTCTATTAAACGGTATCGGCGCCCTTGAAAAATACATTGCAAATCCATCCTTATCAAACACAGCCTTAACAACATTAGGGTCAAATATATCTTCAGGGTTTTCTATCTTTTTTACCAAAGTGCCCATAGCTGCTCTTCCATCATCAAGCAGCCTTATGACATCGTCTATCATCTCAGGCCTGATGAGCGGCTCGTCGCCCTGGACATTGACAATTATATCATAATCCAAAGAGGCGGCGGCCTCTGCTATGCGGTCAGTTCCTGACGCATGCGAGCTTGAGGTCATTGCTGCCTTTCCTCCAAAGCCGAGCACGGCCTCAAATATGGCCTTGCTGTCTGTTGCAACCATTACCTCTCTTGCGAGCTTTGATTTCTTTGAGTTTTCATAAACATGCTGGATGAGAGGTTTCCCATTTAGGGGTGCAAGGGGCTTGCCCGGAAAACGGGTTGATTCATAACGGGCAGGAATTATAACAATCGCTGTCATGCGTTTGGATAATTATATATGATTTGGGAGAAAATTTAAAAGAAAAAACCGCATCTTCTGTGCTATATTGTTCTCAATTATCAGAAAAAGCGAAGTTCGTATATCAATTGTTAGGTTCAAAATAATAAAATGACAAATGGAAATAACAATGTCGTCATTACCGAACACTATGGTGATTATGTCCCTCCCTTCCAAGTCAAAGGACTTATATCAGAACTTTTGTGCGGCGTTTCCAATAGATATCTTCGCGGGTTGCAAGCAGTCGTTCTTAATAGTTCTTCTGGACTAAATCGGAAAAGCCGTCGTCAGAAGACGCTGGCGCGAAAACGCAAAGTGGCAATTGCAGATTGTCGAGGCGTTTACAATCAGAAATGGCATGATGGTCAAGCAACCATTCAACTTTTTGTAGATAATATTATTGAATCACGACCAAGATGGATAATTAAAATTCCTTTTTTCAGGCGCATGGTTTTTGCAGAAGTATTATTTCACGAGTTGGGTCACCACATACACCATACAACTGCACCAGAACATAAAGAGCGTGAAGACGTAGCAGAAGAATGGAGAAAACGATTAACAAAAGAATACACGAGCAACCGTTATGGCTATTTGAAACCATTGAAGCCCTTGCTCAAAATAGTCGCAATAGTTTTGAGAACAACGGCCAAAATTATTGGATATTTTACTGAGAAAAAATTGAAAAATAGGGAAAAATAGGGACAGCGACCGTAGATACTTATGAGGAGATGGTTATGAGAAAACACTTTATGCTTTGCGTTGATAATCGCGGTTATGAATCGTCGCTGGAGATAAGAAAACTATACGAAATGTTGAGTGACAGGACGGCCGAAAAACATCACCAGGTAAGAGTCATTGATGAATCAGGAGAGGATTATCTATATCCTGAAAGATATTTTGCTCCTATAAGGTTGCCACTTGGCACAAAAGAAAAATTAGAATTGGCGACAGCATAACATTTCGCTTGTGCTGACTTCGTTTTGCTGCGCGGCACAGTTCAGCTGCCGCATAGCCTGAAATCACCTAAACCCTTATTCTGTGCTAAAATCCAACATGGAATTTATTGATGTGCTTTTCCCTATAAATCTCGGCCCTTTAACCTATAAATGCCCTGATAATCTTGTTGATAAAGCGCTGCCGGGAATGCTTGTTTCAGCGCCTTTGAAAAACCAGACAGCAAAGGGAATAATCTTAAGTAAATCTTCACATGCTGCACGCTCTGCGCCGAATGCTTTGCGCTATATAACCGACATCCATGGCGAATCTCCAATGCTTGAACCGTCTTTATTAAAACTGCTTGACTGGATGTCAGATTACTATATTGCAAACAAGGGCGTTGTGCTGAAGAATATGCTTCCAAAAGAGGCATTCAAGAAAGTAAAGGCAAGGGAAACCCAGGGCAGAGAGCAGAGGGCAGAGGGCACAGAGCAGAGGCCGTTAAATGAAATTGAAGAAAATATAATTTCAGCAATTAACGGGTCTGTTGTAACCAAAGAGTACAAAACATTTCTTCTTCATGCGCCGGCATCTTTTTATGAGATATCATTTATCAGGAAGCTCCTTCAAACACGCCAACAGGGTAGCGCAATAATCCTTGTCCCTGAGATTGTGCACATAAGCCACATTGAACCCTTTATAAGGGAGATTGCCGGAGAGAAGTTCTGCATACTCCATAGCGCTATGAGCCACGGCCAGCGTTCAGCCACAATAGAAAAAGTCCTTTCAGGAGAATGCAGTGTAGTGCTCGGAACAAGGGCAGCGGTTTTTGCACCCTTAAAAAATGTATCCCTGCTCCTGGTTATGCAGGAACACAGCAGTTCATACAAGACAGAAGAAGGATTGAGATATAATGCAAGGGATGTTGCTGTAATGAGGGGCTATCTTGAAAAGGCAACAGTTGTATTATCCTCAATATGCCCGTCTCTTGAGTCAATCTACAATGTAAAACAGAACAAGTATACATTCCTGAAGCCTGAGGCACCTGTCCAGAGGCCAAAGATAAGAATATTGAATATGTATAATGAAAAACAGCCTGTCCAGAACATATCAAAGACCGTAATTGATGCAGCAGCATATGCTATCAAAAAAAATGAACGGATTATGTTTGTCATTAACCGGAAAGGGTATTCATTGCTCACTTGCAAAGAATGCGATAATACAGAAACCTGCAACAGTTGCGGTATTCCATTGATTTTTCATAAGGATGATAAGACTCTCAGGTGCCATTACTGCGGTTTTAGCTCTCTGCCTCCTGAAAAGTGCAAAAAATGCGGCAGCTTCAAGATTGAGCTCATTGGCACAGGCATACAGAGGGTTGAGGAGAATATAAAAAAACTTTTCAATATCGCCCCTGTCAGGCTCGACAGCGACAGGATAGAAAAGAAGGCAGCGAAGGCCGGCCTTTCAGAGATGATAAAAGGCGAGACTATAGTCCTCGGGACAAAACTGATGACGAAAAGACTGACATCACAAGACGGCTTTGATATGGGCGCTGTCCTGAATGCTGATATATATATAAACCTGCCTGACTTCAGGGCCATAGAAAAGGCATACCAGGAATTGTCTGCCGTAGCTGACAAGATAAAACCCCTGGGCAGGGTGTTTATCCAGACAAGAATGCCCCGGAACTATCTGTTTAAATTTATCAGAAACTATGATTATGCCGGGTTTTGCGAAGAAGAACTCTCAAAAAGGAAAGAGATGTCATATCCTCCATATTCGAAAATTGCGCTTATTACTTTTAAAGGCAGTGATTACGATGATAACAAGGTGGCAGAGGTTATAAAAAAGCTTGCTGAAGATAATAAAGATATGGAGATTCTCGGGCCTTCAGTCTCAACGAGCAGAAAAGGCCTCAAGGAACGGACCATGCTCATAAAAACCACATCAAAGACAAAGCTTTATTCTTCCGCAAAAGAATTTTTAAAGCTTGCTGAGGGATGCAAGAATCTAAAAATAAGCATTGCTGTTGACCCCTGATTGCTTATCAGGCAAACAGATCAATTAGCCTGTCATTCTGACTTGTCCAGAATCATTCTTTTCAGAAGGACTCCTGACAAGCAGGAGTGACAAAAGGCGGAAATGACACCCTTAAGGGGTATATGCCAATAAGTTTGTCGCGTACCCAATTTATTTATAATCAAGATTGACGCAGCCCAAAGCTTAAATATAGAATATCGTCTGTGCTTAAGATCGGCAACGTAACATTCCCTTCTCCATATATCCTGGCCCCGCTCTCAGGGATAAGTGATCTGCCTTTTCGTATGATTAACCGTTCTTTCGGGTGTAAATTTGCGTTTTCAGAGATGATAAGCTGCCGCGCCCTTGTCACCCGGAACAAAAAGACACTGGATATGCTTGCAACGATTCCCTCTGACAGGCCTCTGGGGATACAATTGCTTGGTAATGACCCTGAGTCCATACGCGGCGCGCTGGAAGCGCTGAAAGAATACGACGTTTTCGATATTATAGATTTTAATGCGGCCTGCCCTGTGAACAAGGTAACGAACAGGGGCGAAGGAGCAAGCCTGCTTAAGGAGCCGCGCAGATTAAGTGAACTGCTTAAGGCGCTGGTTGAAAATTCCAAGGTCCCTGTCACTGTAAAGATACGTTCAGGGTGGGATGAGGCCTCTATAAATGCCAGAGATGTTGCGCTTTATGCCCAGGATTCAGGAATAAAGGGGCTATTTATTCATGGAAGAACAAGGGAGCAGGGTTATAAAGGAGGGGTGGATTATCAGGTAATCAGAGAGGTAAAAGAAGCGCTTGCAATCCCGGTCATAGCCAGCGGAGATGTGCTGTCCCCCCAATTGATTAAAAAGATGTTCGATGAGACAGGATGTGACGGTGTGGTAATAGCAAGAGGTGCGATGGGGAATCCCTGGATATTTAAAGATGCCGTGGAATTCCTGAAAAGCGGCACGATACCGCAGAGACGCTGCAGGGATGAGATAGTCAACACGATGATTACACACCTGAATTTATGCAGCGATTACCACGGTGAGATGATAGGGATTAAGCTTTTCCGTAAATTTTTTGTATGGTATACAAAAGGGCTTACTGATATTAAGCCGCTGAGAGAAAAGGCATTCCATGCAAAGACAAAAGATCAGATGATGGAAACCATTAATGAGCTAAAGGCGGCTAAAGAGGATGTTTTAGTCCGCTAAATTTTTCTTCCTGTATAACTCTGCTTCTTTTTTTACCTTCCTGTAAGCAAAGGGAAACAGAAAAACAACAAGCTGCGTTGAGAGGAACTCTAAAATACTTATTTCTCCTTCTCTGCCGATATACCTTTTGAGAAGGACAAAGGAATGGCGGCTTATTGAGGTCGCGCCTATCCAGAGAAAGCCAAACAACAGGACCATCACGAGCATTAAGAAGTTTATCCTCTGAATGAAAACAGCAGATAGAAAAAGGGAAACGAGTATGATGAATGAGCCTATTGCAGCAAGGCTCCAAAAGCAATAATTAGCCAGCAGTCTATCCAGGATATTATCTTTTCCGCTCATAGCACAGGGATGCCGAATTTCTTAAGGCTTTCCGTTAAAGCGCTTAAGGGAAGGCCTATTACATTAAAATAATCTCCCTCGATTTTTTTGATGATGACAGAGCCCAGCCCCTGAATAGCATAGGCCCCTGCCTTGTCCAGAGGTTCTTTTGTCCTGACATAGGCGTCTATCTCCTTTGAGGAAAGTTTTTTGAGATAGACCTTTGTCTCTACTGAGCTTGAGATTGTTTTATTGCTGCCGGTATCCATAATAGTAAAGCCTGTAATCACAGAGTGAGGCCTGCCATTAAGTGTCTTGAGCATTTTTTTGGCTTCTGCATCAGTGTGCGGTTTGCCGAGTAGTTTGTTTTTAAGGACAATAAATGTGTCTGCTGCAATGATAATCGCATTTTTATATTTTCCTGCGATTGTCTTTGCTTTTTGTTTAGACAGGAACCTTGCGAGTTTATGAGGTTTTAATTTCAGGTTCAGGTTTTCTTCATAGTTACTTGCATCAACCCTGAATTTCAGGCGCGTTAGCTTTAGCAGCTCTTTTCTTCTTGGCGATGCCGAGGCAAGAATTATTGTTTTACGCATATTGCCCCGCAGCATAACCTGACGCCCAGGCCCAGTGAAGGTTGTATCCTCCCAACTGCCCGGTAACATCCACAGTCTCTCCTATAAAATACAACCCTGCAACTTTTTCCGCTTCCATTGTCTTAGATGATAATTCATCCGTGTCAATTCCGCCAAGAGTAACTTCGGCTTTTTTATATCCCTCGGTCCCTGCCGGTTTAATCTCCCAGAGCTGGAGCTGCCGGGCAATCTTATTAAGTTCCCTGTCTGTATATTGGCAGATTGGTTTTGGCTGAATATATAAATCGCACCATTTCTGAATAAACCGCTTAGGCAGATATTGGGGCAGAAAATTTTTCATCTCCATTTTGCTCTGTTGTTTTGTCAGGAATAATTCATAGACATCTATTGCCGGCAACAGATTGATGATGATGGAATCGCCCTGATTCCAGTAAGATGAGATTTGGAGGACAGCAGGGCCGCTGAGCCCGCGGTGAGTGAAAAGAATATCCCCGCGGAACTCTTTATTGTTACAACTGACAGATGCATTGATTGAGACTCCGCTCAATTCTCCAAAAATGCCGGAATCTTTCCGGCTGAATGTCAGCGGGACCAGCGCAGGTTTTACCGGTGTGACCTTAATGCCGAACTTTCTGGCTATAGTGTGGCCAAAACCTGTTGTCCCAAGTTCAGGGTAAGACAGGCCGCCTGTTGCAATAACCAGTGATTCTGATTGGAACGCGCCGGGGTTTGTTGAAATGACAAAGGAATCTTTTTTCCTTACCTCTGAAATACTGCAGTTTAAGCGTATCTCAACGCCGGTTTCCTTACACTCATTGTGAAGCATGTTAACAATCTCTGCAGAGCTTTCATTGCAGAATAGCTGGCCGGGTTCTTTTTCATGATATTTGACGCCATGTTTTTCAAGCATGGCAATAAAATCATGAGGTGTAAAACGGCTGAGGGCTGATTTACAGAAGTGAGGGTTGCGAGAGAGATATTTGTCAGAGGAAGCATTAATATTCGTAAAATTACAATGCCCGCCCCCTGAGATGCGTATCTTGCTCCCTGTTTTTTTAGCATGGTCAAGAATTAAAACAGAGCGGCCGCGTTTTCCTGATTCGATAGCGCACATCAGGCCTGCTGCTCCTGCCCCGATAATAACGACATCCTTTTCCATGCTGTCTTTATTATAATGGGCTTCAGAACTTAAAGCATTTATGTTTTTTGCTGTACTGTAATAATTTATTCGAAATAACAAAAAACAGGCTATAATTAAACCATAATGATAAGAGATTTTTTCGAAAAGAACAAAGGCAAAAGAACTTTTCTTGAACACGAAGTAAAAGGGCTTCTGAAGAACATTGGGCTTTCCGTGCCCGGGTGTGTGTTCATACCCAAAGAAACGCCGCTCTCAGCCCTCGGCTCTCAGCTCTCAGCCCTTTCTTATCCAATGGCAGCAAAGGTCTCTTCTTCAAAGATAACGTCAAAGACTGATGCAAAAGGAATAAGGCTCGGGATTAAAGATGAGGATGAATTAAAGAATGCTGTTAATGAACTTTCGGGGATAGAGAATGCGGAAGGGGTGCTTGTGGAAGAAATGGCTCCGGAGGGGCTTGAAGTTATTGTCGGAGGGATAATAGACAAGCAGTTCGGCCCTGTTGTAATGTTCGGCCTTGGCGGGGTATTTGTAGAATTATACAAGGATGTTGCATTTGCCTTAGCGCCGATGAAGGAGAAGGACGCACTTTGGCTTATTCAACAGATAAAGGGGTATAAACTGATTGAAGGCTACCGCGGGAAACCTGCTGTTGATAAGGATGCGCTTGTAAAAGTAATCCTCTCTGTATCAGAGATTATTGCATCAGGAGACGTCGAGGAGATAGACCTGAATCCTGTTTCGCTTTATCCGAAAGGCGCGATAGTGCTTGATGCAAAGATGAAGGTAAAATAGTTCCAAAGTCCCATAGTCCGTAGCGCAGAAGTAGAAAGTTCCCGCACTTTTGAACTTATGCTTTTCTTTCGTGCTGAAAAATTCAGGTGGTTTAGTATAAAATGTGATTCAATAATACATGGCGACACCTGATAAAAAAACACAGCCAGCATTATTTAAAGACCTCTGGATAACCTCCGGCATCTTTTCAAACCATTATCTCTTGGAACGTCTGCCGCAAGCAGGGGCAAAAATATGGCCTTCTGACGAAGAAGTACTCTCTGCATATAAAGCTATTCAAGAATTACATAAGAAGAATATAGTCGGCTTGAGAAAAGGAAACGAAGCCAACACCGAAAGAAGATTTATTGACAAAGTTTTTAATGAATTAGGTTTTGGTTATCTTAATCAGGATAAAATCCCGGAAGCAGAGCGTAGACAAGTGCCGGATTATTTTCTCTATTCTACGCCAGAAGAAGCCGGCAAAGCCTTTGAACTGTCCCCACATAAGAAATACAAGCTCTCAATTTCAATTGCAGAAGCAAAACGCTGGGATCATAATTTAGATCAGCCGTCTTCCGGTAAAGGCAAAGCTACTAAAGGCAGGTATCCGCACCAACAGATAAGAGATTATATGAATGAATCCGAACATGTAAAGTGGGGGATTCTTACCAATGGCAAGGAATGGCGGCTTTATTTCAAAGAGGGACGTTCAAGCAAATTTTTTGAAATAGACCTTGAGGCATGTCTTGAAGACCTTCAGAAGTTTAAATATTTTTATATTCTATTCAGACCGGATGCCTTCATAAAAGACAGTTTGGGTAGATGCCTTCTCGACAACATCTATGATGAATCACTGAGATTTCAGGAAGATATAGAAAGAAACCTTAGAGAAAAGGTTTTTAAATGCGTTGAATGGCTTGGGCATGGATTCCTGTCCAGAGAAGAAAATCGCCTTTCAAAAAAAGACCTCGACTCGATATACCATCACAGCCTTATTCTTTTATACAGAATACTTTTTGTTCTTAATGCAGAGGCAAGAGACCTTCTTTCCACAAATCCACAAACAAAATACTACAAACATTACGGTATCCAGAGGATAAAGGATAAGGTAACGAATGAAAAGGGCGAATTTATAAGCAACAAAACAGTTCTGTATGATGCCCTTTTAGCACTTTTTCATCTTATAAACGGCAGTGATGAAAAGCTCAACAGGGATATGAATATACCGAGATATAACGGTGGCCTCTTTGATCCTGAGAGGTATAAGTTCCTTGAAGAAAACAAGGCAGGTGACGATATACTCTCAGAGGTGATTTATGAGCTCTCTTACCGCACTGACAAAACAGGGGAAACCCATAGCATTGATTATAAAGGGCTTGGGGAAAGACATCTTGGAACCGTTTATGAAGGTTTGCTTGAACACAAGTTTAGCCTTGCTAACGGTAAAGTAGTTCTTCAAAACGATAAAGGCGAACGAAAAGCAACAGGGGCATATTACACACCTGATTATATTGTTAAATATATTGTTGAAAATACATTAACGCCGATTCTCAAAGAGATAGATGAAAAGGTTAAAAAAGAATATAAAGGCATTAAAGATGATTCTTTTGCAAAAGAAGTTCTCAACCTCAACGTCTGTGACCCTGCGATGGGGTCAGGGCATTTTCTTGTTGAGGCAGTTCAATATCTTGCGGATGAGATTGCTTATCATCCAACAACAGAGCTAAAAACACCAAAAGGCGAAACAGAGGATGAAATTAATTACTGGAAGCGCAAGGTGGTTGAGTCCTGCATCTACGGTGTTGATATAAAAGAACTTGCTGTCGAGCTTGCAAAGCTATCTTTATGGCTTAAGACCGTTGATAAAAGCCAGCCTCTTAATTTTTTAGACCATCACCTGAGATGCGGCAACTCACTTATCGGCGCAAGAATTAACGATTTAAGCTATCTGCCGCTGTCAAAAGGAAAACAGAAGAAGCCAGAGGAGCAGGATAGTCAACTTGTGATGTTTGATAAATCTCGTTTTAAAGATGATATTACAACAGCAATCAAAGGCTTCCATGCAATAGAAGAAATGCCGAGCGAGAAACTTTCGGACATAAAGAAAAAAGAAAAGACCTTTAACACATTGAAAGAAGAACTCGTCCGATACAGAGAAATTGCAAACCTATGGACAAGTTTATTCTTTGGAAATAATCTTGAAGAAAAAGAACAGGTATTTGAAGACCTCTTGAAAGACCAGTTTAAATATCAGACAGATATGTTCGGGTCAGATGCTGAGGTTACTGTAAAAAAGAAATCAAAGGCAGGCATATCAAATCAGATTTATAGTTTCGTAGTCAGTTCATTGCAAAGCCCCGATAAAAAGGCGCAGATATCAGCACTCAGTTCTCTGCTTGAGAAGTCGGAGTCTATAGCGAGAGACAAAAATTTCTTCCACTGGGAACTTGAGTTCCCTGAAGTATTCTTTAATGAAGATGGAAGCCACAAAGAAAATTCCGGATTTGATTGTGTGATTGGAAATCCTCCGTATGATGTTTTATCAGAACTTGAACAGGGGCGGGATACTCAACATGAGAAAGACTTTTTTTCACAGCAATTAATGTATAGACCTGCTATTGGGAGCAAGCTAAATTTTTACCGACTATTTGGCGCAATATCTTTACATGTACTCAAAAATGCAGGTATGCATGGATTTATTGTTCCAATGGCTTTATTAGCCGATAAACAGGCAAAACCTTTGAGGGAATTTATGCTTCTAAAGAATTGTTTGCAGAAAATAGAGGCGTTACCCCAAAAGGATGACCCTACTAACAGGGTTTTCCCTGAGGCGAAGCTCTCCACCTGCATATACATCCTTTGCAAACAAAAACCTTCTCTGTTCAACATCAGAATCCATCAGGGGAGAGATATTCTTGAATCCTCATCTCAGCTAACTATAAAACCATCTCAGATTGAAGAATTTGATAAAGAGAACTTAAGCATCCCTTCCTATCCGAACATGACCACAAAGGATTTTGCCCTTGCGCTAAAATTGAATAAGGTTTCTAATGAAGCAGTACTCAAACATTTCGCGCCATCTCAGCAGGGAGAAGTTAATCTCACTTCACACTCAGAATATCTGACAGGCAAAGAAAAAGGGCAGATTGTGTTGAGAGGTGCGCACATAAATCGCTATGAGTTTCAAGAACAGCCAAAACAAGGAGAACCAGTGTATCTTGATGTTAAAAGATTTCTGGATGCTCATGGCAAAGATACAAAAGCTTACGACCATAAATATATCCGCATCGGGTATCAGAGAGGTGCTGCAATAGATAACTGGCGCAGAATTATAGCAACTGTTGTTGAGAAGGATAACTTCTGCTCAGATACCATTAACTATATTGTTAAACCAAAAGAATACAGTCTCTTTGCTATTCTTGCTTTACTGAATTCATCATTATGGGAATGGCGGTTCAGACTTACAAGCACTAATAATCATGTAAATTCCTATGAGATAGATTCTATGCCGATGCCACTTATCTCCTTCACCACCCCTGAAAAAGAGCGGAGGGAGTTTTTTAAAGAAGCTGTTAAGCTGTATGAACGTTCAAAATATGAAGACGTTATAAAATGGGCAGAGCATGAATTAGCGTTAAAAAGGACGGATACCTCCCATGACTTCCTTGCCTATCTCGCAGAGCAGATGATTGAGTTAAACAAGGCGAAAGGTAATGAGACAAAAGGATTTGTCAAATGGCTTGAGCGGGAAATCGGAGCAGAGATTGATCCCTTAGCAAATAAAACTGCTATCAAAGAATATCACGACAATGACTTCAACCATCTCCTTGATGTCCTCAAAAAGAATAAAAGCAGCCTCTCTATTGACCCTTCAAACCGCAATAAACAAGAACTCATTGAAAAGCATTTCACAAAAAGCATGGCAGTTCTTGAGCCATTGAAAGGAAAATTATCGGCTACCGATGAGTTGATAGACGATATTGTTTATAAGTTGTATGGATTGACGGAAGAAGAGAGCGAGGTTGTGGAAGGGAAGAACTAATTGGAGCATATATTCAAATGATTAAAAAAATATTTATTCAGAACTACAAAATCTTTGAACACTTTGATCCGGAGCTCAACAGTGATTTAAACATTATTGTTGGTAATAATGAGGTTGGTAAATCAACCATTCTTGAAGCTATTAATCTTGCCTTAACAAAAAGACTCAATGGAAGATTTATTGAGCATGAACTAACACCATATTTATTTAATAGGGAATGTCGTGATGAATATTTGAAATCTGTAAAAGAAGGTAGGCCGATAAAATTGCCGGAAATTATTATTGAGCTTTATTTTGATGATGACCCAGAACTGGAATCATTACGAGGCAGCATGAACTCTAAAAAAGAAAATTGTATTGGCATAAAGATAGAGATTGTATTCGACGAAGATTACAGGAAAGAATACGAAAATCTGATAAAAAAATCTGATGAATTACGATTGATTCCCTCAGAATACTATAAAGTTCAATGGTACTCTTTTGCGAATAATGCAATTACCTTAAGAAGTTTACCGGTACGCCTATCATACATTGACGCTACAACAATACGCTTACAGAGCGGTACAGATTATTATTTGCAAGATATTATTAAAACCGACCTTGATACCAAAGAGCGGGTTGAGCTTAATATCGCCTATAGAAACCTAAAAGAGGAGTTTTCTAAGCAAGAAGCTATTAAGGGCATCAATGACAAACTAACCAATAAGACGGGGGCCATTACAGATAAAGACCTTTCTATTTCAATTGATATTTCCCAGCAATCAAACTGGGAAACTAACTTGGTACCCCATCTGGATGATTTGCCTTTTCAGCTTATTGGTAGAGGAGAACAGAATGCTCTCAAAATAATGCTTGCGCTTGAACGTAAGGCTGGTGAGTCAAACGTAATTCTTATTGAAGAACCGGAAAATCATTTGTCTTTTTCTTCAATGAACACGCTGGTTTCAAAGATCAGGGATAAGTGTGAAGGAAAGCAAATAATCATTACAACTCACAGTGCTTATGTCCTTAATAAACTTGGGCTTGAGCATCTTATTCTACTCTATGGAAACGGAACAACAACTCTAAAAAACTTGCCTCCTGACACCCAAAATTATTTCAAGAAGCTATCTGGTTACGATACACTCAGACTTGTTCTCGCCAAAAAAGCAATTTTAGTGGAGGGGCCGTCAGATGAGCTTATTGTGCAGAAAGCTTATTTGCAGAAGCATAATAAACTTCCTATTGAAGTTGGAATAGATGTAATAAATGTCCGAGGATTGTCGTTTCCGAGATTTCTTGATATTGCAAGAGAATTAAAAAAAGATGTAGTTGTAGTAACTGACAATGATGGCGATTATAAAAAAAACGTAGATGGATACTACAAGGATTACCAAACATCCTCTAATATCAAGATTTGCAGATCGGAAAATGATTCAGCGCCTACACTTGAACCTCAGATAGTAGAGTGTAATGATCTTGAAGTTCTAAACAAAATATTTGGGACATCATACAAAGATCAAGAATCCTTGAAGAAATATATGGAAAATAAAAAAACAGACTGCGCTTTGAAAATTTTTGAAACGAAAGAAGATATTAAATTTCCGCAATATGTCGAAGATGCTATCGGATAAGAACAAAATAATAATAGCCTGTGCTGGGTCTGGCAAAACAACCTATATTGTTGAGGAAGCCCTCAAATTGAAAGACCAAAGGGTGCTGGGCACTACTTATACAAATGAAAATTTAGACCAGATTAAGGATTACTTTATTGAAAAAAATGGTTGTATTCCAGCCAATATAATCGTTCAGTCATGGTTTAGTTTTTTGCTAAAAGAAGGTGTGCGACCCTATCAGAACCACATGACAGAAGGGAGCAGGATTCAGTCAATTCTTTACTTTGGGAATGTAAAAAAGAGTGGCGCAATTAGGGAAAGACTCAGATATAGTCCTGAAACAAAGGACGAACATTATTTGACAGAAAAAAACTATATATATGAAGATAAAGTTTCCAAATTTATTTGTAAGTCTAATGAACAATCAAAAGGGTTGGTTATTAAAAGATTAGAGAAAGTCTTTGATTATATCTTTATTGATGAACTGCAGGATTTCGCTGGATATGATTTAACCTTATTAGAATTGTTCTTTGCTTCGAGTATTAATATTGTTGCTGTTGGCGATCCAAGGCAAGCAACCTTTACTACTAACACCGCGCAAAAAAATAAACAACATAGAAGAAGCAATATTTATTCATGGCTAAAAGAAAAAGAACGTAAGCATGAAGTAAGAATTAAAGAAATAAACGAATGCCATAGATGTAATCAACATATATGTGACTTTGCAGATAAGTTATTTCCTGATTTGCCCAAAACTGTTTCGAAAAATACAACTTTAACGGAACATGATGGCATTTTTTACATACAAAGGAATGAGGCGGATGTCTATATCAAAACTCACAACCCGGCAATACTGAGATACAGCAAAATAATAGACACATTAGGATCTCCTGCAATTAATATCGGAATGTCTAAAGGGCGAACTTACAATAGAGTTTTAATTTTTCCTACAAAGCCGATGCTTGAATACCTGAAGACAAAAGACATATCAAAAGCTGGGGATAGGTCTAAATTATATGTCGCAGTTACAAGAGCAAAATATAGTGTAGCCTTTGTGGTCAATGATAAAGATTTAGGAAAATAAATAGGGCATTGTTTTCAAAAAAAAGAACGCAGCCCCATCATCCCTTAGTCAGAGGGCAGGAAAAAACTCGATGAACTTTCCCAAAGCCTCATGCAGCGGGCGTTCACAGGGGAGTTAGCGGCGCGAATAAATATTATTTCTTTTCCGCCGTAATAGTTTGCTTAGTGGATTCCTTGCGAGATTGTTCTAACTTTTCATAGAAATTAATGAAGTTAACAGGATCCATGTGGAATGGCGGCAAATCTGCTCGCCGTGTTAAATCGGCAACAATCTCTCGGACATAAGGGAAAAGAATAGCTGCGCAATTAATATTCGCTATTTTTTCAAGTTCCTTCGGCTTAGGAATCTCATGAAAATCAAAGATGCCTACTAATACTGTATTAAAGATGAACGGTTGATTCTTATCATCCGAATTGACTGACAATATAACCCGGACATTTTTATTTTTTTTGGCATATTGAACACCGATAGAAGTAGAAACATTAACCGGCTTATTAGCCCAATCGAACTCAGGATTGATTTTGAAGTGACATTCTAAGAGCTTTATCTTTTGGATCTTAAATTTAAGTTCCATACTGTAGTTCCTTACCTTTAGTGTCAAATCTGTCTGGTTTAGTTCTATATTTTTTCTCCCTAATCTCTGCCAAGCTGATAATTTTCGTAACCCTATATTCTTGCGTTCTATCTTTCAGTATCACATTTATCACATTCGGATATTCATCAAGAATGCGCAAAAGATTGTCCATCGCTGTGCTTTGACAAATGGTTCCGGTTTCGTATCGTGCAAAAGCCTTTAACCCGCCACCCAATATCCTTGCCATTTGTTCTTGCGTAAGATTCAATTTTGCTCTTATTTTTTTTATCTCTACGCCTGTCAGAAGCCCATCCGCTTCGCGTTGAAAATCTTTTAGTATTTTGCCCGATTCCTTCAAAGTTTTTGGGTCAACTATTGATTCGCCACACTGCTTACAGGTATAAGTAACATAGTCAGGGATTGTTTTATTTTTGCCTTTGTACGTGAATGTTTCGTCAGTTACTTTCCTGCTTAAATTTCCGTCACATATAGGACAATTCTCCTGCATTAAAACCTCCGGGATTATTTTTTCTTAAACTGCACTACAACTACTTTTTTCCCATTTACTGAAAGCTGCAATTTTATATAGATTTTGTTATTGCCATCATTTACTCGATAAACATCTTGCCATAATCCTTGTATTCTTTCTGAAGGCATAGATTTATGAAAATCATCTTCCTGAATATTTTCAATCACGTCAAGTATAGATTCAGCATCCATGTACCCTAACTCAGCTGCACCGTGATGAGCTTCTAAAGTTATATGATAAGAGTCTGAATCGCATAATAGTTTCTTAATTTTATTGAGGCCGTATTTTGGCTTTGATGATGACATAGCCGTTGTATGTTATCACAAAGATAATCCACTTGCCAAAATATTATTTTGCGTAATATCTCAATCGGAAAGCTCATTTGGAGTATCATTATGATACAATTAACTGGGCTTGTCAAGTGTTTTTAATAAGAATGCAGCAACCTGATGATTTGTATGACTATTCAGATAGGGATCCCGAGAGGGACGCTTCCAGCATTTTCCGATGAATCACCCCGCCATTCCCATCCACCCACATATAGTACAGTCGCCCCTTCTCCGCCTGAGGCGGAGGCGACTATAGGCCGATGCTTCAAGAAGCGCGGGAGGCAACAGTGCAAAGGTGTAAAAGTTCAATACCGGCATTTTTTTATTTCCTGAGTTGGTGACAAGAGAGAAATGGTGCCGAAGGCGGGACTCGAACCCGCATGGGTTACCCCACACGCCCCTCAAACGTGCGTGTCTACCAAGTTCCACCACTTCGGCATTCTGATATAGTATTACAAAAATCAATATCATTTCAAGGACGTTACCGGAATACGCGATCATACAGGGCAATGTGATTAGCCTTAAACCTCGAATGCATCCATAATATGTTCTATCTCTTTTTTGCCATTGTTGATATGTATGCTCAGGACATCGAACCTGACGGCAAATTCCTTTTTCTTTTGTTTCATGTAAAGGAGGGCAAGGTTTTTGAGCTTGTGCTGCTTTCTGGCGCCAACTGCTTCAAATGGATAGCCGTAAGAATCATTCGTCCGCGTCTTAACTTCAACAAATACGATTGTGCCTTTATCTTCTGCAATAATATCCACCTCGCCTATGGGGGTCTTATAGTTTCTTGAGATTATCTTATATCCCTTTCCCTTTAAAAATGCCGCGGCAAGATCTTCACCCTCACTGCCAAGGAGTTTCATCTGCCTTGAGCCTTCTCAGAAGTTTTGGGATCCCCTCGATATCCTTTATATCTTTCTGGCAGAGGATTTTTATGAGTTCCCTGAATGCTGAGAATTCCTCCCATTGCCCGTTCAGGTGTTTGCACAGGGACTTGCTCAGGCTTTCTCCTTTTTCATCCCAGTCAAGGAGTATTATTACCCTGTGGAATCTCTCGGAGATATCTTCGCAAAAATCATAAATGCTCTGTCCGCTGTGAAGTGTTATTATCTCGCCCTCGAGGCCAAGTTCTCTGAGGGCAGCCGCATCCCTTTTGCCCTCTACAATAACAGGAACGTTTTTGTTCCTTTCGCAGAGGGCCTCAAAGACCTCCCGCAATCTTGACGCCCTTTCCATATTATCAGACGTCTGGCCATTTTTCCGGATGTTTATCATTATGTTTCTATTTTAGCTCTATTCCGGATAAAACTAAACCAAAATTTAATTGACATGTAAAGTCCGGTTGAATTATTCTATCTGTATAAATCTTCTGTTTCCCGAAGGAAAAAACCTGGACATGAAAGAAAAAATATTAAAGGCATTTGAAGAAAGCATCAGCGTTAAAGAGAAGTTTGTAAAAGACAACATTGATGCCATAGTAGAAGTATCAAAGGTCATAGCAGACACCTTTAACGACGGCAAGAAACTTATCCTTTTCGGTAACGGAGGGAGCGCAACAGATGCTTCCCATATAGCCGCTGAATTTGTCAACAGATTCAAAAAAGAGAGACCGAGCCTTCCTGCAATTGCACTTAACACTGACATGGCAATAATCACAGCTATTGCTAATGATTATGACTATTCGGAGATCTTTGCAAAACAGCTGAAGGCAATCGGGTCTGAAGGCGACATTGTTCTTGCCATCAGCACAAGCGGCAGCGCCGCTAATGTTCTGAAAGCAATGGACGTGGCAAGGAAAAAGAAATTAAAGACAATTGCATTTACCGGAGCTAAAGGAGAGAAGTTTGCATCAAAGGCTACCTATGCATTCATCGTCCCGTCTGATAATACCCCGAGGATTCAGGAGACCCACATAACGCTTGGTCATGTCCTCTGCCAGATGGTGGAGGAGATACTATTTGAGGCGCCAAGAAAAAAATAGGCCAAAACTCATACTCGGCATAGACCCCGGAAGTATTGTCTGTGGTTATGGAATTATAAGCGCTGAAGCGCCAAGGCGCAGCATGGAAGGCCTTAAAGCCGGCACTTCGAACTTCAGGACTTTTGCACTAAATCCAGCCTATGTCGCATCAGGGAGGATAATGCTTTCGCCCAAACAGCCTCTCGATGCAAGGCTCAGGGAAATTTATAACGGCCTTTCAGATATCATAAAAGAATATTCTCCGGATGAGGTTGCAATTGAAAAGGTTTTTTTCGCAAAGAGCATAAAGGCGGCGCTTACGCTCGGGCAGGCAAGGGGTGCGGCGCTTGTGGCAGCCGCTTCCCACGGGATTCCTGTTTATGAGTACAGCGCCCTTGAGGTAAAAAAGGCAGTTGTAGGGTATGGCAGGGCAGAAAAACATCAGGTTCAGGGGATGGTTGCAATGATGCTGAATCTAAAGGTCAAATTGTCTGCGGATAGTGCAGATGCCCTGGCCCTGGCCATCTGCCACACGAATACTCTGCGAATTACATGATGACGCCGGGCTACACTATAAGCAGAATCACTGATGTACTGCCTGATATAAAGATATCAACAGAACCCGAAGACCTGGTCTGTTACGGCTTTGATGCCTCAGGGCTTGAAGGAGTTCCCTCCGCAGTAGTCTGGCCAAAAAACACAGAGGAAGTTGTCAGGGTAATGAGATATGCCTGGCAGAATGAAATCCCTGTTACGCCAAGAGGCGCAGGCACCGGCATGACAGGCGGCTCAATACCATTGAAGGGGTCTATTGTGCTGAGTTTTGAAAAAATGAACAGGCTGATAGCGCTTGATACTGAAAATCTTAATGTCATAGTGGAACCAGGGATGATAAACGGCAGGCTTCAGCGCGAGCTTGAATACCTTGGATTCTTTTATCCGCCTGATCCTGCAAGCATGAACTTCTGCACAATCGGAGGAAATGTTGCAGAAAATGCCGGAGGGCCAAGGGCATTGAAATACGGCGTCACTAAAGATTATGTGATGGAGCTTGAGGCAGTTCTGCCCAATGGCGAGGTTATAACTACAGGCGTAAGAACCCCGAAAGGAGTTGTCGGGTATGACCTGACAAGGCTGCTTACGGGCTCAGAAGGAACCCTTGCAGTGATAACAAAGATTCGCCTCAGGATACTTCCTTTGCCGGAGGAGGTTATTACGCTGCTTGTTATGTTTGATAACCTTGAGGCCTCAGGCATCGCAGTTTCAAAAATAATAGCATCCAGGGTGATACCGAGGACACTTGAGTTCATGGATGCAGAAACAATTGCAGCAGTTGAAAGCTTCAAGCCCGTTGGTATTCCAAGAGGGGTTGAGGCGCTTCTGCTCATCGAGCTCGACGGCCATCCTGCAGCCATAACAAAGGAGGCGGCAAAAATAGCAGATATCTGCACCTCGCTTAATGCCGAGGTGAAGATGGCAGAAGATGCTGCTGCAAGGGGCAAGTTATGGGAGGCAAGACGGGCAGTATCGCCTGCGCTGTATAACCTGAATCCTACAAAGATAAATGAGGACATTGTTGTGCCGAGGAATAAGATACCTGATATGCTTAAGTATCTTAAAAGACTCTCTGAAGAAAGCGGCATAAAGATAGTAAACTTCGGGCATGCAGGGGACGGCAATATCCATGTAAATATCATGGTTGACAGGAATGATGCGGAAAGATACCGGCAGGCAGAGGCGCTGGTAAAAGAAATATTTAACATGACCCTTGATTTGGGGGGCACAATCTCGGGGGAACATGGCGTGGGAATCACAAAGGCCTCCTATATCGGCATGGAGATTAAAAAGCATGAACTTGAGCTGATGAAAGGCATAAAAAATATCTTTGACCCGAAGGGTATACTGAATCCAGGAAAGATTTTTATATAAGGCATATAATAAATCCCTTGCATTTTTAATTCAAATCATATTTAATAACTGGGGTTAATAAATGTCTTGATTGTTATGGTATAATTTACGCTAACGGCTTGTAAGAAGAGGGCTTATGAAAAAGGAACTGACAGAAGACGAAAAGAAAGAGATGCCGCTGTACCCAATCGGGATAGTGGCTGAGTTAATAGGCACAACAGACCAGACCTTAAGGCTTTATGAAAAGCATGGCCTGCTGAAACCTGCCCGCAGGAATAAAAACAGATTTTATTCAGAAAACGATATTAAGTGGGTGAGATGTTTAAGGGAGCTTATCCATACCAAAAAAATAAGCATCGAAGGCATAAAGAAACTCCTCGAATATGCTCCCTGCTGGGAGATAACAGTATGTTCTGAAGAGAGAAAGAATAAATGCTCTGCTTATATAGACAAAACAAAGCCCTGCTGGGAGCTTAACAGGATGATATGCAACAGGGAAAGCGGCAAGATATGCGAAGACTGCGTTGTGTATATCTCAAAAAAGACCACGAAAAAATAGCTGCAACCTAATCAAAATCTAAATTCACTGCATCTTTTTTCTCGGGTATTATTGGCGCGCTGGCAAACTGTGTTGGCTGAGTGCCTTCTTTAAAATATTCCCTTAGAACGCCCGGGATTTCTTCTTTTACCAAAAGCCCCGTGGCCGGGTCTATCGCATATCGTACAATCCCTTCCGGCACAGAGAAATCAAGAGGCGCTTCGCCACCTGATGCAGACCTCATGAAATTAAGCCATATGGGCGATGCTGCCTTTGCGCCTGTTTCCTGAGACCCGAGGGGCCTTATATCGTCAAATCCAACCCATACACATGCAGTGAGGCCGGTTGTGTATCCCACGAACCACGCATCCCTGTAATCATTTGTTGTGCCTGTCTTTCCTGCGGCAGGCCTGCCGAGCGCCTTAATCCTCCAGCCTGTCCCATAGTTTATAACGTCCTGCATCATGGACGTTATGAGAAACGCTGTCTGCTGGCTTATTACCTGAGTGCTCCCTGGCTCATTGCTCTCAAGTATGCTCCCTTTTAAGTCCGTGATATATTTAACAGCCGTCGGATTCATCTTATTCCCGCTGTTGGCAAAGACACTGTATCCTGAAGCAAGCTGCAGTGGTGTTACGCTTAAACTGCCGAGGGCTATGCTTAAATTGTGCGGTATGTCACCTTCAAGGCCGATGCTCCTTGCAAAATCAATAACCTTGCCAACGCCCATTGCATCCACAAGTTTTACTGTAACAACATTTCTGGAATACGCCAGTGCATCTCTCAATCGCGTGGCGCCATAGTGTTTGTGGTCATAATTTTCCGGTTTCCAGTCGCCTTTGGGGCCGCCCGTATAAGTAACCGGTTCGTCAACTATTATGCTTGCCGGCGTGAACCCATTGTCCATCGCAGCAGCGTATATTACCGGCTTGAATGCCGAACCCGGCTGGCGTTTTGCATAAATGGCCCTGTTAAATTCACTCTTTGTAAAATCGTAACCTCCCACAAGGGCCCTGATAAATCCTGTGCTCTGCTCAATTGCAACAACAGCGCCTTCTACCTCGGGTTCCTGTTCGAGAGAAAGGCTGACGTCTTTGCCTTTTGCTCCCTTAACCTTAACCTTTACCATATCACCGGGGGTCAGTATCTTCGTAAGATTAAAGCCTTTAATTGCAAATGGCTTCTTTGTTTTTTTGTCTATTGCAATGCCCGCCCACTGGGCATCTTCTATAGACAGCCTCCCAATAATTCCCCTTGTCTTGATAACAGCATCTTTTTCACCGGCCTTGAGCACCAGGCCTGACGTTATCTCGCTTCCATCCGTGATAACGGAATTGTATACATCTTTGCTTTCCAGCTCTTTTTTAATATCTATTTCCTTGTGTTCCAGCGGCCCCCTCCAGCCGCGCCTTTTGTCAAGTTCTCTCAGCCCTTCCTGCAAGGCCTTCTGGGCAGAGAGCTGCATTCTCCTGTCGAGCGTTGTATAGACCTTTAACCCGCCTTTGTATACAGTTTCTTCGCCATAGGTGCTTTCGAGATATTTCCTTACGTATTCAACAAAATAGTTATTTGCCTCTATGCCCCTTCTTAGGCTCGATAGATACAGGGGCTGTTTTACTGCTTTTTCTCTTTCGGATTTTTTAATATACCCTTCTTCCTCCATTCTGAGAAGAACCGTATCCTGCCTTTCCTTTGCCTTTGTAAGATTATTATATGGAGAATAAGTTGAAGGGGCCTTTATGAGAGCTGCTATCATGGCTGCCTCCGGCAGAGTTATGTCTCTTACAGGCTTGCCGAAATATACGCGGGACGCCATCTCCACTCCGTATGCGCCGTGGCCAAAATATATCTTATTCAAATAAAGCTCCAGTATCTCTTTTTTGTCAAGATTCTTTTCTATCTTTATTGCAAGTGACGCCTCTCTGATCTTCCTCTTGAGGGTCTTCTCCGGCGTAAGAAACACGACCTTTGCAAGCTGCTGGGTTATTGTGCTGGCGCCTTCCTTAAGCTCTACATGGATAATATCCTTGAGAATAGCCCTGCCGATCGCAACGTAATCTATCCCCTTATGTTTCCAGAACCTTGAATCTTCGGTAGCAATCACTGCATCTATAAGATGCTGCGGCATCCTGTTCAGAGGCACAAATATGCCTTTTTCCACCTTGAGTTCCCCGATAAGCACATCATCGTCTGCATATATCTTTGTGCCTGCTGCAGGCCGGGACTGCTTGAGTTCACCAATAGAAGGAATTCCCCTTGCAATGGCAAGATAGCTTCCGACAGATACACCGGTTACAATGGATATGATTATGAGAAAGATAACAACTCTTGATTTCATTTTAGAGAATTATTATAACCCTGATATGAAAGTCCTGTCAAAGATACCAGGTTTATCTTCTGCTATACTTTACTTATGAAAAACCAGGAGATAGCGGGAATCTTCAATGAGATAGCTGACCTCCTTGAGATAAAGGGCGAAAACCCCTTCCGTATCAGGGCTTACAGAAGGGCCGCCCAGAATCTGGAAGGGCTTACAAAGGATGTTGCCGCACTTTCCAGAGAAGAACTCCTTGAAATCCCCGGAATAGGGCATGACCTTGCTGAAAAAATTGAAGAATATATAAAGACTGAAAAGGTCAAAAGCCTTGAGGACATCAAAAAAGAAGTCCCTGAAGGCCTTGCAGCGCTTCTTTCTGTCCCAAGCCTCGGGCCAAAGACAGCTAAACTTCTTTATGAAAAATTAAAAATCAAAAATGTAGATGAACTTGAGAAACTTGCAAGAGAGCATAAACTAATCGGCCTTCCCGGAATAAAAGAAAAGACAGAAGAAAATATTCTGAGGGGCATTGAGATGCTCAAAAGGGGCAAAGAGAGACAGCCGCTGGGAAGGGTCTTGCCTGTAGCACATGAAATTATCGAACACCTGGAAAAAGCCACTCATATTGAAAAAATAAATATTGCAGGAAGCCTGAGAAGAATGAAGGATACAGTAAAAGATATTGATATCCTTGCAACATCAAAAAATCCGCATGCTGTAATGAAGGCATTTGTACATCTTCCGCATGTAAAAGAGGTATTAATGCACGGGCCTACAAAATCCAGCATTGTCACGCGTGAAGGGCTTCAGGTTGACCTCAGGGTTGTTGAGGATGAATCTTATGGCGCTGCGCTCGCATATTTCACGGGCAGCAAGGAGCACAATATCAGATTAAGGGAGATGGCTGTCAAAAAGGGGCTCAAACTTAATGAGTACGGAATATTCAGAGGGAAGGATAACAAAAAACTCGGCGGCAAGGATGAGAATGATGTCTATAAAATACTTGGGCTTCAATATGTCCCGCCTGAAATGAGAGAGGACAGGGGCGAGATAGAGGCTGCCCAAAAAAATGCTCTGCCCAAACTTATTGAGTTGAGCGATATAAAAGGAGACCTCCATGTGCATACAAAACAAAGTGACGGCAGCCATACTCTTGAAGAACTTATTGACGCGGCAAGGGGAAGGGGATATGAATACATTGCAATCACTGACCATTCAAAAGGGCTTGGAATTGCAAGGGGCCTGAGTGAAGAAAGGCTGCTGGAAGAAAAAAAAGAAGTGGATGCCCTGAATAAAAAACTCAGGGGGTTCAAGCTCCTCATGGGAATTGAGGTTGATATAAGAAGCGATGGCAGGATGGATTTTGATGATGCTATCCTTTCGAAGATGGATATTGTTGTTGCGGCAATACATTCAGGCTTCAGGCAACCCAAAGAACAGCTTACAAAGAGGCTTGTCTCAGCAATGAAAAACCCCTATGTCTCAATAATCGCTCATCCGACAGGAAGGCTCATAGGAGAAAGAGATGCGTATGAGATTGATATGGAGCAAGTTCTTAATATGGCAAGCGAGACAGGAACTGCGCTTGAGATAAATGCATATCCTTTGAGGCTTGACCTGAGTGATGTCTATGTTAAACCGGCAAAGGAACTCGGGGTTAAATTTGCAATCAGCACAGACACGCATGTGATAACGCAGTTTGATTTCATGCACTATGGTGTTTCAATAGCAAGAAGAGGATGGCTTGAAAAAAAGGATATGCTTAATGCGCTGAAATACGAACAGCTTATGAAGGCGCTAAAAATGAAAAGGTAAAATCCTCTTTGCCCCAGCGGACCCTTGAATCCTTGAACCCTTTGCATCAATCACCCTGGAGGCCAGTGCATGTGGCGGCCGCCGAGGATATGAAGGTGGATATGAAAAACAGTCTGCCCTGATTCAGGGTTGCAGTTCATCACAAGCCTGAAACCCCGCCCTGCTATCCCTTTATCTTTTGCGATCCTGTTTGCTGTTTGAAACATGTGCCCGATAAGTTCATCGTCTTCCTTTTTAATATCAAGGTTTGTTGATATATGTTTTCTGGGAATCACAAGGGTATGCACAGGCGCCTGCGGATTAACATCCTCAAAGGCCAAAACAAGGCCGTCTTCATAAATTATTTTAGCAGGTATTTTCTTCTCTATAATATTGCAAAAAATGCACCCCATAAAAACCTCCCAAAATGTTTTGTTAAGTATACATAATTAAAAATAATTTAACTTGATAATTCCCTGTAGCTTGCCACAGGGTTCTCTTCTTGTCATTGCGAGCGCAGCGTGGCAATCTTTCTTTTGAGATTGCGGAGACTGTTCCGAACCTGCCATGAGATTGCTTCGGCTCACTTCGTGCGCCTCGCAATGACAGGTGAGAAATCTTATCCTCCTCGCAATGACAGCATAGCGGCTGTCTTATCTTGCCACAGGGTTCTTTATTTATCCTTGCCTTGCGAATCCATGCAATGGTATATTTTGAACTATGGAACCAATAAAGCTTGAAGACGATAAATACTGTTTTGCCTGCGGAAAGAAAAATCCCTGCGGGTTAAAACTGTCCTTTAATTATTCCGGGGGCAGGCTTACTTCTGAATTCACGCCTTCAAAGATTCATCAGGGCTATAAGGACATAACTCACGGTGGAATAATAACAACCATACTTGACGAGGCAATGATACAGGCTGCCATAGCAGAGGGCCTGAACCCTATTACCGCCGAGATAAACGTCAGATTTAAAAAACCGTTAATGGTTGATGAAAAGGTGATTGTGGAAGCGGAAATAACAAAAAGAGGTTCCAGGCTCATTGAAGCAGCTGCCCGCCTTTTATTGCAGCGCGACGGGTCTGTTATTGCCGAGGCTTACTCCAAGCTGATTTCTACCAAATAGTTCCTATATACAGGCGGTGTATGGTATTCGAGCGGTTTTTTTGCCTGCCTATATGCAGAATGCATGGACAGGCAAAACCTCGGAGACCCGAGTCATCGGGTCGAGAATGAGCGAGAGTATTATGCACCGCCGGGTAAGTCATAGTTTATCAAACCTCCTGTTTTCTGTTATATTTAAGAGTGAAAGGTTATTTGCTGATAATCGGCACCCTTATAGTAATAATCTCTGCCCTCATTACCCTGAACATCTTTTTCCAGCAATCCCTGCAGATGGAGGTAGCAGAACAATTCAACAAGCACCAACTCCTGCTCTCCACATCCACGGCAAACAACATAAAGTCATATTTTTACTTCCTTAAAGAAGAAATTGTGGAAATTGCCAGGGCCTTGTCAGAAAAAGGCATTGAAAACGAAACCGCTTTTGACATATTAATAGCTAACGAATTGAAACATAAGAGACTGATAAAAACAAATGTTGGGATACTCGATGCCAGGGGAAATATCCTTTTTTACAGAGGGGATAAAGCTTTAATAAAGCAATTGGCGCCTCAGGCAGTAAAGGAGGCCGGCAATATAAAATCGCTGGATGCAAAAATAGTGGAAATGCAGCCGATGATTACTCTTATAGCCCCTGTATATAAAAACAACAAACTGGCCCAGATAGTGCTTTTCTCGTCAGAAATTCAGGATATTGCAAATAATTTTTTCAGAGATCTTAAATCAGCCACCAGGGGATATGCGTGGATGATGGACAAGGACGGCAATCTGCTCTATCATCCGACCCAGCCTGAAATGGTAGGGAGAAACCTGTACAAGGCTGACGCCACATGCTTTAAATGTCATATAAGCTTTGACCTTGAAAAAAGAATAGTTGAGGGGAAGGCAGATAATTACGGCAGATACATTGCTGCTTCGGGAGAAGACAAGATTATTGCTTTCTCCACCGCCGATATCGGCGGAAGCATTTCATGGGTAATCGCTGTGTCATCGCCGTATTCAGAGGTAACATATGCCACAAGGCAGAGCATGAAGCTTTATTCCTGGCTGATTATTTCCATTTTTATAACAACAAGCGTTGTTTCGGCGCTGTTAATTGTATTTAACAAAAAAAGAATACAGGCAGAAGAGGTGGCAAAAAGAAAACAGGAACTGGAAAAATATGCGGTTGAACTGGAAAACAAGGTGAGCGAGAGGACAACAGAGCTTGCAAGCGAAAAGGAAAAGCTGGATACCATTGTAAGCGCTATAGGCGGGGGAATTATACTTATAGATAAAAAAGGAAAAATTCAGTGGGCCAATCAGATGATAAAATATATGGCCGGCATGGAGCTCATAGGGAAGCCCTGCGAGGAGGTCTGTCCTGACTGCGCTATCTCTGAATCATACGCAAAGGACAATATTGATACGCTAATATTGTCCAACCTGTTCGGGCAAAAAGATAAATATTTCCAGGTAACTACAGCGCCTGTAAAAGGCGAGGGTGGTGAAATACATGGATATATAAGACTTGTGCAGGATGTAACAGAGATGAAAAACATGGAAGAACAGATAATCCATTCAGAAAAACTCGCTTCCATCGGCAGGCTTGCAGCAGGTATTGCCCATGAGATTGGGAATCCTCTCACATCCATATTTTCTTTTGTCCAGATACTCAGGGAGATGGAACAGGACGATTTCAAAAAGGAGAGCCTTGAGACCATCTACTTCCATATAAACAGGATTTCCGAGATATTAAAGCAGCTTTCAGGTTTTTCCAGGATGCCCGCAGGGGAGCTGAAAAAATGTCAGATAAATGAGATTATAGAGACGTCTGTAAACCTTATCCAATATGACAAAAAGGCAAAGAATATATCCATTGTAAAAGAACTTTCGCCGTCGCTGCCTGAAGTAGCATGTGACGGCAACATGCTCTCGCAGGTGTTTGTTAATCTTACATTGAATGCCATAGATGCAATGCCTGATGTGGGAACCCTCACTGTCAGAAGCCTTATAAAAAGAGAGGGTATCGTCATTCAGTTTGAGGATACAGGCATGGGCATTTCAAAAGAAGACCTGAAAAGAATATTCGACCCATTTTATACAACCAAGGAAAAAGGCACGGGATTAGGACTCGCCGTGAGTTATGATATAATCAAAAAGATGAACGGGACCTTAACTGTTGAAAGCGAAGCAGGCAAGGGGAGCATATTTACGATAACAATACCGTATAAGAACTGATATCCGGGAAACTTCAAGATGTCACTGCGAGGAACTTAGTGACGAAGCAGTCTAAAGGAAGAGATTGCTTCACTTTCAGTTCGCAATGACAAAAAAGATATTTTATGAAACCAAAGATATTAATTGTTGATGACGAACCTGATATTTGCAAGGCGCTGGAATTCCTGCTTAAGAGGGAGGATTACGCCGTAAGCGCTGTCCATAGCGGTGAAGACGCAATAAAAAAAATCAAGGAAGAGAGTTTTGATGTTGTGATTACTGATCTCAAGATGGGCAGGGTTGACGGCATGACAGTGCTTGAAAAGGCAAAGGAGCTGAGCCCCGACACAGCGGTAATAATCATGACGGCCTTTGCCTCAATAGAGTCTGCGGTAGATGCAATGAAAAAGGGCGCTGTTGATTATATTGTCAAGCCCTTTCTTAATGAAGAGATAAGGCTCACCATACGAAAGATTCTGGAGCAAAAGAAATTACTTATTGAAAACATTGCCTTAAAACATCAGGTAAGCCAGCGCATTGAGGCATGTATGGACTTTGTTGCAAACTCCGAGTCCATGCTGAAGATAACCGAGACCATTGAAAAGATAGTGCCGACAAAAAGCAATATCCTCATCCTTGGAGAAAGCGGAACAGGCAAGGGGCTTATAGCAGAACTTATTCATTGCAACAGCCCGCGCAGAGACAGGCCGTTTATCTCCATAAACTGCTCTGCAATCCCGGAAGGACTTTTGGAATCCGAATTGTTCGGTTATAAGAAAGGCGCTTTTACAGGAGCGGTATCTGATAAATTGGGGCTTATCCCGCTGGCCCATCAGGGCACGCTATTTCTGGATGAGATAGGCGATATGCCCCCGAATCTCCAGGCCAAGCTGTTAAAGGTGCTGGAGACGGGAGAGGTTTATCCCCTTGGAGACATAAAACCAAGGATCGTTGATGTGAGAATAATATCTGCAACCAATGTAGACATAGAAAACAGGCTGAAGAACGGAAGGTTCAGGGAAGACCTCTACTGGAGATTAAATGTAATAGAGATAAAAATACCGCCGCTCCGGGAGAGAAAAGACGACATAGAGATGCTGGCAGCACATTTCATGAATACATACACGGAAGAACACAAAAAGGATATAAAAGGCATTGACAAACAGGCGCTCTCGCTGCTGATTGAATACCACTGGCCCGGCAATGTAAGGGAATTGAGGAATATAATCGAAAGAGCTGTGGTGCTTACAGAGGGCAATTATATAACCCCTAAAGATCTCCCGGATAAAGTAAAAAATACAGGCATTGGAAAAGAGCCGTCAGGGGCGTCTTCGTCGCTTAAAACATATCTTGGCGATTATGAAAAAAATCTGCTTATGAAAATATACAATGCACACAACAAAGATAAAGAGGAAACAGCCGGGGCACTGGGGATAGACCTCGCAACCCTTTACAGGAAATTCAAAAAATACGGCATCGAGGAGTGAAGAGGGCATTTTATATCGGGCTCGTTTTAGGTTGCGTCCTGGGCATTGCAGTTGCCCTCAGCATGGACATCCTGCTCGGGAAAAGTCTTGGCGGGGGCTGGAGCGAGGCGGTGGCCAATGACATGAATCATCTGTTTGACTCTCACCTGCCGCAAGACCATTTTATAGTGATTGCAGGCGTTATATTTGTAATAGGGATTATCGGAGCCTTCGGGGCCCTCATAGGCGGAATCTTCCTTGTAATGATTGCCCACCTCTTTACAACGCTCACAAAAGAAGGCTGACCGTGTTAAAACACTCCCCGGTCCAGCGTCCTGTACTGTATCGCCTCTGAAACGTGATGGGATTGAAGTTCATCTGAGGCTTCGAGGTCTGCGATTGTCCGGGAGAGTTTTAAAATCCTTGTGTATGCCCTTGCTGAAAGACCGAGTTTATGCATTGCCGTCTCTATAAGGCTCTGGGCATCAGGTTTTAATTTGCAGTATTTTTTGATGTGCCTTGTCTTCATCTGGCCGTTTGAATATATCTTGTCATTTTTAAACCTTTCAAGCTGTATATCCCTTGCAGCAATAACCCTATACATTATGTCAGATGATTTTTCTCCTGAATATTCTGTTGAGAGTTCTTTGTAAGCAACTGCAGGAACTTCTATATGTATGTCAATCCTGTCAAGCAAAGGGCCTGAAACTTTGTGCCTGTAACGGTGTATCTGGCCTGTTGTGCATGTACACTGGTGCCTTGAATCTCCAAGATAGCCGCAGGGACAGGGGTTCATTGCAGCAACAAGCATGAAATTCGCGGGATATGTTATTGAGGCTACTGCCCTTGATACAGTCACCTCTCCGTTTTCCAATGGCTGTCTTAATACCTCAAGCGCGTTTCTTTTAAATTCCGGAAGTTCATCAAGAAATAAAACCCCGTTATGCGAAAGGCTCACTTCTCCCGGCTTTGGAAGTTGGCCGCCGCCAATTAAAGCAACATCCGAAATAGTATGATGCGGAGACCTGAAAGCCCGGGTAGCAAGCAGGGGCTGCCCTGTTTTCAACAAACCTGCAACGCTGTGTATTTTAGTTGTTTCAAGGGCCTCATCAAAAGTCATTTTGGGAAGTATTGTAGGCAACCTTTTTGAAAGCATTGTTTTTCCGGAGCCCGGAGGACCAATCATAAGCACATTGTGCCCTCCTGATGCAGCAACCTCCAATGCTCTTTTTGCATGCTCCTGCCCTTTTACCTCGGAGAAATCATCCTCATAAATGGAATTCTCTTCAATAATCTTCTTAACGTCTGTAATAAATAATTTTTGAGAAGAGCCATTCTTTAAAAAATCTATAACCTCCGGAAGGTTGTTAATTCCGAACACAGACACGCCTTTCACGACTGCTGCCTCAGGGGCGTTTTCCTCCGGAAGTATTATTCCTTTTAATCCGAGATTTTTTGCAGTGATGGCCATTGATAATGCGCCGCGCACAGGCTTTATCTTTCCATCAAGCGAAAGCTCGCCGGTGAAAAGATAACCCTGAACAGAACTCATCTCAATAACTCCTTCTGCTGCTATTATCCCGATTGCAACCGGAAGATCAAATGACGAACCTTCTTTTTTCAGGTCAGCCGGAGCAAGATTCACTGTTATCTGTTTGAGGGGAAAATTGAAACCGATATTTTTGAGCGCAGCCCTTACCCTGTCCCTGCTTTCTTTTACAGCCGCATCAGGAAGCCCGACCATAGAAAAATGAGGAAGCCCTCTGGCTGCAATGTCGACTTCAACATCAACAGGATGCGCATCAATGCCTATTACACTCGCACTAAGGATTTTGGAGAGCATGGTAGATTATATGTATAGGATGAAGGAAATGCAAGATTCTCTTCATTTCTTTTTATGGCCGGCATATTACACTGACAAAAAGTGAAAGAAGCAAGCTCGCTTCTCTGGCAACAAATATCCTCTGGGATATCAAGCTAAAAGCAACTTGCTATCGCTTACAGGCCCTTGTTATTTATGCAAAGGTTATTATTTCTTGTGTGAGGCGCAGAACTTCGATTTTCCGGTTGCAGTGTTTTTGCATTTTTTGCCTGCCTTTGTTTTTGCTGCACATTTTGCCATTTTGATATTCCTCCTCTTTTATTTTCTATAACTATAGCACAAAAATACATAAATAAAAACTTTTTTTGAATTTATAAATAATACACCTTGCGGTTTCTGCCGCAGTTTCCTATTTTTGTCATTCCGGCTTGTCCGGAATCTTTCCGATTGTTCTTCAGAAGGATTCCCGACGCGCTTCCCTTGCGGGAATGACAACAAAAGAAGAGATTCACCTTTTGGACGCCCTGCTTCAGTATTCATTAATGGTGTCGATAAGTTTCCGGAGTATCCCAAAGTCTTTACGGTTGAAATCAATGACAAGCCTCGGGAAACCGGCAATATCCGGCTCATCTTCCTCAGCAGGCAGGGGACATGACAGGCATATCCGGCCCTGCGGCAGGAGTATATCGCGAAACCTCTCATTGAGTTCATGGACAGCCTGCTCGCTGATTGAAGATGAGAGCCTGATTACAAGTTTTTTGTCTGCAAAGCGCAGACTGTGGTAACGCTTATAGAAACGGTTGATTCTTTCTACTGCAGAGCCTACTGAATCAACCCGTTCGAAGGTATAAAAGTCAGAAGCATTGATATAACCCTCCGCCAGCAGTTCCTCATGGAAAAATTTTATCCAGCGGGCCCAGTAAGTTCCTCCCGGTTCATCTAAAAGCACCAGGGGCAGGGGATTGTGCTTTCCTGTCTGAATGAGCGTGAGGGTTTCCATCGCCTCATCAAGAGTGCCGAATCCTCCCGGGAAAAGCGCAACGGCGCTTGCCTCCTTGAGAAATGCAACCTTGCGGTTGAAAAAATATTTATAGGTAATAAGGCGGGGATTCCCCTCCAGTGTTGGATTTGGGCGCTGTTCAAAGGGCAGCTGGATATTAACTCCGAAGGAATGCTCAGGGCCTGCGCCTTCATTAACAGCCTGCATTATGCCGCCGCCGCCGCCTGTAATGACCATGTAGCCGGCCTCAACAAGCTTCTGGCCAAAAAGCTGAGCCATCTTATAAACCGGTTCGCCGGGCTGAGTCCTTGCAGAACCGAAAACAGTAACCTTCCTCTTATTGCGGTAAGGCCCGAATATCTTCGAAGTAAACCGCATCTCCTTCAATGTGGAGTTCATGAGTTTCAGGTCAGCCTTTTCATAATTCTCCTGGCCTGCCTTGAGTGCAGTCAGAATCATCTCACGGATGATTTCAGCGTTATTGATATCGCCCGCGAGCTCAATCATCCTGTCAATTGAGTCGTCCATTGGCCCGTTATTTCTTGTAAAGTGGAGTTTCATAAAATGCATGTCATAAAGCTAACCAAAAAATCTCTCTCAATATTAAAATCTTCCCTGAATAATTTCAACACGAAGGTATAGATTATATTGATTGGCCAAAGGAAAAGCAAGATGGGCTATTGAGGACATTACTCAACCACTACCTTGCCTGACATGAAAGAGTGCATATCGCAGGTATAAGTATATGTCCCGGGCCTGGTAAACTTCAGCTTAAATTCTCCGCCCTGAGTGATTGTGCCGGAATTGAAACTGCCGTCTTCAGCAGATACAGTGTGGCCGGAGGAGTCTTTGTTTTTCCATACTACCTCTGTCCCTGCCTTTATCCTTATCACATCAGGTGAAAAGGCAAACTGGTCGATAAGAACCACAACAGAAGAAGTTTTTGAAGCTTCCTTTGGTATGCAGCACTGCTGCTTTTCGGTGCAATCAAGAAATGCGCCCGTCTCCGCTGCTTCATTAGGTGCGCAGGCTTCCCTGCATTTCCCTCCGACCTGAGGGCAGGTCTCACCTGCGAATGCCAGTGCCGGGAATAAAACCAGAATCAATAACCATTTCATATAGAATATTATACCCTTTTTATTCATCTGCTTTCTGCACTGTCTTCAGTCAGGAAGTCTGCAAGTCTGGAAGTCAGCAAGCACTTGCCCGCTTTCCAGCTTGCTTACTTCCGCACTGTCGTGCTTGTGGGGGCGGAGGGGTTAAGGCAGGCTAAAAATTATTTCAGGGTTTTGAAGATGTTATCTAATACGGCTATGAAATTTTTCCCTTCAACAGATTTCCCAAATTCCCTTAGCCATTTTTTAATATAGTTCCGGTCGCAGTCCGGGTTTTTGATAAGCATTACCCTGACATCTTCAATGTCTCTCTCACGTCCTGAAAAAATCTTGTGAATAACAATATCTTCAACTGCTGCGAACTTAACCTTTGTCCTCTCTATATTTATATCCTTTGCCCTTTTAATCGCATGTTTTTCATACGGTGTAAAAGAAAATATAAAATCAACTCTTATGCGGCTTTTTTTATCTTCAGCAGGCAGAACAAATGTTCTCAGTGCAAAACTTTCAGGATTCTCAGGAATTGCTTTCAACCCTGTCTCTCTGATTACAGTCAGCAAAACAGGCAACTTATCTATGCTCACTCCAAGGGTTATATCAATGTCTTTTGTAAGTCTTGGCGAGCCGTAAAGCAGGACAGCCTGCCCGCCGATTATCATGTAAGGAATCCTGTGTTTTTTTAAAGAAAATGCGGTTTTTGCTATAAGCTTTTCGAACATGAGTTCAGCACCCTGGCGAGTTCAATGTCTGTTTCGATACCTTCCAGAGGATCTTTTAAAGGAAGAACTCCGAGTTTCACAGCCTCCTTCCACATCGCCTCAAAAATCTTCAGCGCCTGTGCATAAGAAAGCCGTTCTTCCCTTAGTTGCTCATCCTCAAATTTTGCCAAAAGCCTTGCGTTTTTGACCATATAACGCTTTTATTATACCACTTCACGCAGCTATTAAGCACTTTGAATTCGGGCTTATTATTTATGATTCCACGCTCTCTCCAGTCTGCAAGTTGGCAAGTCAGCAAGCACTTGCCCACTTGCGAACTATCTAACTTACTGTCTTGTATGCTTGCCCGCTTTCCAGCTTGCTTACTTCCGCACTGTCGTGCTTGGTGGGGGCGGAGGGGGAGAGATTGACTTATGCATATAATATACATATAATGGATACAATGAAGGTTGTCTGGGATCCGAGAAAAGCTATGTTGAACATCCGAAAGCACGGGGTAGAATTTTCCCATGCTGCAACAGTCTTGGATGACCCGATGGCTGTAACTATTGAAGATAAAAGCCATGATGAACAACGGTTTGCAACTATAGGAGCAGATTTATTAGGGAGAGTATTGGTAGTTGTATATACCTATTTTGATGAAGAAGAAATAAGGCTGATTTCAGCCAGGAAAGCAACATCTAAAGAAAGGAGAATTTATGAAAAAAAATAAAGACATACCCGAAGAATATGATTTCAGCAAAGGCAAGCGTGGCCCGGTTATCAGCCAGAAAGGGAAGTCCAGGATAACAATCTGGGTTGATACAGATATACTTGAATGGTTCAGAGAGGAATCAGAGCGTGAAGGCCGCGGCTATCAGACTGAGATAAATCAGGCTTTACGCAACTACATCAAGCAGGATAAGCGCTCGATTCAGGATATAGTGCGCGATGCTGTGAGGCAGGAACTGAAGAAATTTAAAAAGGCAAGCTAAGCCCTTTGCTTCCTCTCTTCCGAACTGGCTGGCTATGGAACTATCGCTCTATGGCTCTTCTGCGCTATGTCGTGGGGGCGGAGGGGGTGGGTATTATGATATAATTAAAAAAAATCAGGAGGCTAAAAATGAAAGTTGTAAAACTGGATAATGATATATACAAAAAGGCCGAGAAGCTATCCAAAACCCAAGGCGTGAAAGTAAATGCACTAATATCAGAGGCTTTAAACCGGGGGCTTGAAGTAGTAAGCGAAAAGACTGTGCTTGAACTTTACACAGGCCGCAGGATAACCCTCCAGAAGGCAGCGGAAATGCTTTCCACAGATATATGGGACATGATAGAAAGACTTAAGAAGACTGATATACACATAGACTATTCAAGAGATGAGCTTGTCGAGGATTTAAAATAAATGCATGGTGATGTTGTCTGTAATGCATCACCTTTGATATTTCTTGCAAAAATCAATAAACTTAACCTTCTTGATATCTATTCTCTTCACGTTCCTTCTCAGGTAGAAACCGAAATCCTTAAAGGTCAAAAAAGAAAAAGAGAAGATGCCACGCTGATTATTGCTTACCTGAGTCAAAGAAACATAAAACCAGCTAGAGCCTCTCTTTTAAAGGATTTGCCAAATTTTCTAGGCATTGGAGAAAAGGCAGTCATAAGCCTCGCTGTAAAAGAAAAGATAGAGAGAGTCTTGATAGATGAGGCCAAGGCAAGAACTGTCGCCAGATTTAAAGGACTCAAGCCAAAAGGAACGCTTGGCATACTATGGGATGCTTACAAGTCCGGCAGAATCAGCAAAGAAAATCTTGAGGAACTGACTTTTGAACTAATTGAAAAGGGTTATCGTATAAAAGAAGAACTGTTCATAGAGTTTCTTAAGAAAATAAAAACATTGGATTGATGCTGCCAGCCATAAATTTTTGCCCTTCTCACTTCTGGTCTTTTGCTTGCCCGATTGCTTACTTCTGCTCTATTGCTCTATGGAACTATGGACTATCGCGCTTTCTTGGTGGGAGCGGAGGGGGAAAATAGCATTTTTGCTCAAGAAATGTTATAAAATATTAGCAACAAGGAGGCGAAACATGGCTGGCACAGCAATCAAAATTAAAGAAGCCGAAGAAGAAGCTTTAGAAAAGATGGTTAAGAGAGGCCTTTTTGCAAGTAAAGATGAGGCTGCGAGGGCAGCTATTGTCAAATATGCCTCTGACCTCGGAATACTCAGTCCTGCAATGCTGTGGAATAAAATAACCAAGCACAAAAGAAGAAAAGTCACGCCTGAACAGTTACGGAAAGACCTCGAAGCTTTAGAGAATGAAGCTTAGAGTTTTCCTTGATACAAATGTTTTCATCTATGCCTTTGAATTTCCCGAGTGCAATTCAGCAAAAATAATATCTCTGCTGAACAACAACCAGATAGAAGCCGTAATCTCAGAAAGAGTTCTTAAAGAAGTCCTTGTTTACTTCAAAAAATTCTACGATAAAGACTTGGCTGCAACTTACAGAGATTATCTTTTGAGGACATGCACGGTCGTATTTCATACAGACCTAAAAAGCGAGATGGCACAGTATAAGGGTTTAATAAAAGATAAAGACCTTGAACAATTGGCGACAGTTAAAAAGTTGGGAATAAAATTTCTCCTGGCCTATGACAGGGATTTTGAAGGATTTGAAGAGTACATTACCCCTAAGGTATTCCTAAAACAGATGAATTTGAAGCCAAGCGCCTCTGATTATTGATTCACTTTTGCTTCCGCGCTTCCTGACTTCTGCACTATTTTGTAGGGGCGGAGGGGGAATTGAAAAATCAGTTGTTAAAGATGGCGCTTTGCTATAAAATAAAAATATGAAAACGGTAACGATACCATATCCGGAAGGTCTTCCACAAACATTAAAATTGTCAGATTCCGAGTTTTCCGCGGAAGTAAGATTCCTTGCTGCTGCAAAACTTTATGAACTGGGGAAAATGTCTTCAGGGAAGGCTGCGAAACTGGCTGGGATGGATAGGGTTTCTTTCCTTAGAAAACTTGGGGAATATAAAATGCCAGCAATAAATGTACAATCGGAAGAGGTTGAAAAAGAAATAAGAGCTGTCAGAACTCTTAAATGAAAATTGTAATCAATACCGGCCCTCTTGTCTTTCTGTCAAAAATTAACCGATGTCGAACTTGTTGAACAATTGGCAAAAGAGATAGGCGAGCGTTAAACCGCCCATTGCCTCCCTTTCCCTTTAAACTTTAGAATCCTCTATCCGCCTTTCTTGAACCCTTTTTTCTGCTATGGCACTGTCGTTGAGGTGGGGGCGGAGGGGGAGGGAGGGGATATGTTCCTCGGCCTTTTAATTTGTTAGACCTTTTTTGTAGGCAATCCTAACCACGCCAAAGGAAGCTCATTAAATTTATAGTGGCAATTAACGCTATGAATATAATCCAGCACATCCTTATATTCAGGTTTTTTAAACCAATCATTTAACACATAGACATACTCAACTTTGATGCCAAGCGACGTTACGAGTTTCAAATACTGTTTGCGTTTGAAATCGCACGTTTGCAGCTTTTCGTCAACCGATCCTCCAACCTGTTGATATTTGACCTCGATGATAAACAATGTTTCACGCACAATCACCAAAAGGGCGTCATCAGGTAATAGCTTCTTTGAGATTATGTGTTTCCAATCAATGTTCTCTTCATCCAAGAACCTGTAAAAATCGAATTTTCTGAAACATCGAGCAACGAGCTTATTTTCAAAAAAAACTCCCAAGCCAGACTTGTGAAGAATCTTCTTTAATTCGTAGCCAGGAATCGACCTTATAAGCTCATTAAAGTCAACTTTTCTCTCAAAGTGCAAACCAGTGAGCGTATTACCGCCACCCAAGCCACCAGTTTTCATTTTTGATTCCTCCCTACAAACACAATGCTGTCTGTTTTTCTCTAATCGCTTGTTCGAAACGTTTTTTTGAAAGATCTAAGTATTCTGCCTCCAAATCAATACCAACATACTTTCTATTAAGCAAAACCGCTGCAACGCCAGTTGTTGAACTTCCGCAGAAGGGGTCGAGCACTAAATCACCTTTTTTTGTTGAGGCTTGAATTATTCTATTTAAAAGTCCTACAGGTTTCTGTGTCGGATGTTTGCCAAACTTTTTTTCTTCAGCTTGTGGCGCGGACATTTCCCAAACATTACGCATTTGCTTGTCATTGTTCGTTTTTTTCATCAAAGGATAATCAAAGTAATGTTTACTCTTTTCGTTCTTTGCTGCCCACAAAACTATCTCAGTGGAATGAGTGAAATACCTACATGAAAGATTCGGTGGAGCATTGCGTTTATACCAGACAATGTCGTTGAGAATTTTGTATCCAAGTTCCTGCATGGCAAAACCAACCGCATAAATAATGTGCGTTGTGCCTGAAACCCAAATAGTTCCATCGGGCTTTAAAACTTTCTGGCAAGCTTCAAGCCATTTTTTTGTAAATTCATAATTCTCTTTTGCCCCTTTTGATTTATCCCATTTCCCCTTGTTTACAGAAACCATCTTGCCAGCATGACAGGTAATGCCGCCGTTGGACAGAAAATAAGGCGGGTCAGCAAAAATCATATCAACTCTGTTCTCGTTTGCCTTATTTAGTATCTCAATGCAGTTGCCCTTAAGAAGTCGTATATAAGGTTCTTCATTTTTGTAATAATGTTTGAAAAGTTGCTGTTTCCCGTAAGTTGCTGTTTCATCAGCGATATAAAACTCGGAAGAATCTTCTGGAAGACTATATGTTCTAACCTTTTTTTGTTTCGCCTTGATCTTAAGTTTCGGTTTATTATTTGTTCTTTTTGGCATTGGCCCCTGCAAATAAATCTGAAATTTTTACTCGTAATGCCTGTGCTATTTTTTCGATATTCTCAATAGAAACATTCCTTTTCCCGCATTCAACATGACTAATGTAGGTCCTATGAAGCCCACAAAGATCGGCAAGCTGTTCTTGAGACAGATTTTTTGCTTCTCGATAAGTGCGAATATTTTTGCCAAATGTTTTTTTAATATTAGACATGTTTTCTTAGAGATCATTGTTGATCAAATGATGCTTATAAGTCTATAGACTATGAGTCACATCAAAAAGCCGCTGGATTCTCGCCCCGGCGAGTCGCTGAGGTGACCGCATTCCCGAAACATCGGGACGGAATGACAGCTATTCTTATCGGCGATACGAGGCGAAAGAAGTTTTACATCCCACTTGCATTCAGCGTCATGGAAAGATTTCTGAGAACGGGATTTGCACTTAGGGAGGACATCATTAAAGTCCAGCACAACTGCCGCGCAACCGGCTTCTGGGTCAAGAAGTCAAAAGAGTATAACTTCCTTTTGATTATGCATGAGCATGTGTTTGTGTTTAAGAAACAGTGCCAAAGTCCATAGAGCAGAAGTGCCATAGCACAGAAGCACTTAAGCTGTGGGGGAGAAAATTTGAGGATGTGATAAATTTGCTTGAGATGGTATAATTTAGAAAATGAAAAGAATAAGGCTATATTTAGACACGTCAGTTTTAGGGGGGCTTTTTGATACTGAAGATACACAGAGAGTATTAACTGTCGAACGCCTCCTGAAGTCAATTAAGGATGAAATTTATGAAGGCTTCGTGTCGCCGCTGACTATAGAAGAAATTTTAAAGGCTCCTAAAGAGATAACAGAGCAATTAACCAATAGGATTGCTGATACACGGCTGGTAATACTTGAAGAATCGGAAGAAAGCATAACGCTTGCCAATGCATATGTCGGCAGTGATGCTATTCCGGTTAAATTCAGGAATGATGCCAGACATATCGCAATAGGTGTTTGCAATGAAATCAATTATATTGTTTCATGGAACTATAAGCATATGGTCAATATTTCCGTTCGCAGGCTTGTAAACAGCACAAATTTGAAAATGGGATATAGTCCTATCGAGATTATATCTCCGGAGGAGGTGTTAGGAGATGGAGAAGTGGAAATATAAATCTCTCGAATGGATTCACAAAGTCAGAGAAGAAGACTATTACGAAACAAAAAATCTTTCGCCCAAAGAGATAGTTGAAAGGACTCGCAAGGCGACAGATAATGTTGTGAAGTCTCTTGGATTGAAGATTGCCAGCCATAAGGAACACATACGGACAAGGTAGTGCTTCAGAGTCTTAAAGGCAGGAAAATTCTGCGCACGGCGATACGAGAAGAAAGAAGGGAATGCATGAGCATGTGTTTGTGCTTCAGAAACAGTGCAGAAGTCCCATAGAGCCATAGTGCAATAGTATAAAGACAAAAACTACAGAACGATAGGACTTTGGAATCAAGACAATTGCATCTTTTAAGATGATTTTGATATTATTTGTGTAAGAGGAGGCCACAATGCCTACAGAGTTAAAGACAGAGCATCCTTACATTATCAAAAATCCGGAAATCTGCGGCGGCTCACCTGTTATATCCGGCACGAGAATTACAGTGCGCTTAATCGCTTCAATGGTGAAAAGCGGCAGCTCTGCTGAAGATATCCTCATTGGCTATCCTCATCTTACATTTGCACAGATCCATGATGCCATCAGCTATTATTTTGATCATAAAACTGAGATTGAACAGGAAATTCAGGAAAATACAATCAGAGCAATTATGAAAAGAGCGAATATGAGATTGGTTATTGGTGAATCCGGCATTGACAGGCTTGTAACTGAAGAAGAGTTTAAAAAATTATCAGATGAGGAAAAAGAAAAGACATATACGTGGGACACCCTGCCTGAAAAATATGACTGATGGCTCCTATTAGGCTTTATCTTGATGAAATGATTCCTGTGGACCTTATCTTAATATTAAAGCAATACAATTATGATATCTTGTCTGCTAAAGATGCGGGAATGCTCGGCAAAAGTGATTTGGAGCAACTTGCATTTGCAGTTTCTCAAAACAGAGCCATACTTACTTTCAATATCGGAGATTTTACCGGGCTTCATAAGTCATGGCTCATTGAAAATAAATCACATAAGGGGATTATTGTATCTCCTGAAATAAAAATCACGGAACTTATAAAACTTACGCTTAAGTTGCTCGCTGTTACCGGAGATAGTGGAATTGATAACCAATTGAGATTTTTGCAGGAGTTCCAATAATCTACAAATTCAACACAACTGCTCTCCTCGGCGACTCACCGGGGCGAGCGAATCCGCTTGGGTGCGGACAAAGCAACGCGCTCCCAGCCTTTTATACTTTGGTCCTATGGCACTCCCGTGCCGGTATGCCTCAACTGCACTGCATGCCTATGAAATAGGCTATGGATATGCCTATGCCGTAAAAAACTGCATACATGGCAAACTCAACCATTAAAGATGATGATGCTATTTCCATAACTCTGTCCTCCTTTGTTTAAGAATGATTCCCGGCAAGCGGGAATGACAGAAAAACATGTATTACCTGTATTTCCTTATTACAGCTGTTACAACGCCTGCAATCTTCAGTTCTTTTTTTGGCTTTATCGGTTTAAATTCAGGGTTTGCAGGAATAAGGGTTACGTCATCTCCTTTTTTCTCCAGATATTTTATTGTCCATTCACTGTCAACCTCTGCAATAACAATATCCCCGCTCTTTGGGGCCTGTTTCTTGTCAACAATAACCATGTCTCCGGGAAGTATGCCTGCCTCTGACATTGAGTAGCCTGATACCTTTAACATAAAAGTGGCCTGAGGATTTTTCACAAGGAGATCATCAAGTGAAAGGGTATCTGACAGCTCTTCCTCGGCAGCGCTTGGGAACCCTGCTTCAACAGTGCCGAGTATCTTTACAGAAGATGCTATGGAGCCTGGTATGAGCCTGCCCCTTTCGTCCCTTTCCAGAACCTTGAGTTTTTCGAGTTTATTGACCAGTTTATATACTGCATTCTTGGACTTTATTCCCACCATATCGCCTATCTCGGAAAAGCTCGGCATTCTGCCTTTATGGTGATAGAAATCCGCTATATCCCTGATTCTGGCTTTTAATCTGCTTTCCCTTAAGTCCTTTGTCATGGCCTTATTATAGGTGAACGAACGTTTACTGTCAAGAAGATTTTTAAAGGGAGCAAATTTTCGGGAACAAATCTTACGGACTGTTTGTCTAAATAACCAGAGACCAAAAAGAAAGGAGAAAGAATATGCGTTACACAATAGGTTCAATGTTTTTAGCTGTAGTGATTTTGTCAGCAATGCCGGCTTTTGCGTATTATCGCGGAGGCAATGTGAATGTCGAGATTGTTTCAGATAATGGAGGGGGTTTCACAACGCTACCTTTTAAAAACTATTCTTCAGGCCAGACACGGATAATCAAGAAATATCTCGAGGCACGCAGGGGAGAAAACTACAGCGTTGTTGTGAGAAATGACATGCCTGAAAGGATTGGAGTGGTAATTGCTGTTGACGGCAGGAATATTATCACAGGCAAAAAATCGTTTCTTAAAAACAATGAGATGATGTACATCGTTAAGCCTTACGGTTCTGCAAGGCTTGAGGGATGGAGAACAGACCAGAACACTGTGCATAAGTTCTACTTCACAGATGTAAAGGATTCCTATTCGGTGAGGACATTTGGCGATTCCTCTGCAATGGGGGTTATCACTGTTGCTGTATTTCGTGAAAAGGAAAGACCGCGTATTCTTTATGAGCAGACGTTAAAAGAAAAAGCCCCTGCACCTTCAGCAGGAGCGCCTGCAATGGACGGAGACAAAAGATATAAGAGCGAATCAGCAGGCACCGGCTTTGGCAATGAGAAATACGCACCTGTAACAACGGTTGAGTTTGAGCCTGAAGGCATACCCTTTGAAAAAATACTGGTAAAGTACGAATGGCATGAAGTTCTCTGTAAAAAAGGGATACTGAAATGCTGGCCTGAAGAAAGAAACAGGCTTTGGGATGAAAGCGGGTATGCACCCTATCCGCCTGAATATGGTAACCGCTAAAAGAAATAGTTATATCATCAGGGCCTATTAAATACAGGGCTGCGGGATATATATCTTGCAGCCCTTAACTGTGTTCAGGGCATAAGTTTCTTGCCCGGGAAAGTATTTAAAAAATAGATAGAAAGAGCTGTTATTGCAATCAGGACAAAACCCGAGACAGAGAAAATCCCGCTGAAGAAATTTTTGATGTCTTTTGAGGAGAGCCTGCCTGCCCATAGGAGCTGAATGAAAAGCCATACGAAAATAGCGTCTGAAAGAGAAAAGGATTCAAGCCTCTGCCATATCAGGGAATAATTAAAATGAGGAATCCACCCGCTCATCTGTATAAGTTTAAAATAAAGCAGCATCAAAATCAGAAACACCCACCACAACAGAGGCGCAGAGGCGATGAAAGATGAAAAGACCTTGTATCTGACCCTGTAGCTGACGCTTCCGAAGATAAAGCTCCCGCCTTCAATCTTAGGCATAAGTGAAAAGCCCTCGGGCTTTCCCAGAAAAAAAGCTGCGGTATAATGTGAAAGTTCGTGCAGGAATGTGCCGAAGAAATAGAAGATAAATTTTCCGATGAGCTTAAGCTTCACGGCTTATCGTACCATAGGCAAAAGAGCAAAAGTCAAAAGCGCCGGAGTGCGGAAGGCTTCCGCACTCTTTTTATGCTGATTCCGCCTGTTTTTCGTAGACGAGAATAGGTTTTTCCTTTTTTACTATCGTATCCTCATTAATAATACATTCTTTTATGCCCTTCTGTGAAGGTATCTCATACATCACATCCAGCATTATTTCCTCGAGGATCGCCCTCAGGCCGCGTGCGCCGGTTTTTCTGTGTGTTGCCTTTTTTGCGATTGCCTTAAGAGCGCTGTCTGTAAACCTCAGCCTCACGCTATCAAACGAAAGGAGTTTCTGAAACTGCTTTATCAGCGCGTTTTTCGGCTCCGTGAGTATTTTGACCAGCGCTGTTTCATCAAGCTCATCGAGTATTGCAACAACAGGAAGCCTGCCGACAAATTCGGGTATCATGCCGTATTTTATGAGGTCTTCAGGTTCAATAAGGTTTAGAACATCTCCGAGTTTTTGCTCTTTGCTGCCTACAACCTTTGCGCCAAAGCCAACGGTCTTTTTACCGATTCTCTGCTTAACTACATCATCAAGGCCTATGAATGCGCCTCCGCAGATGAATAGTATATTTGTTGTGTTCACCTGAATAAATTCCTGCTGCGGATGTTTTCTTCCGCCCTGCGGGGGGATATTTGCAACTGTGCCCTCTATTATTTTAAGTAAGGCCTGCTGCACACCTTCTCCTGATACATCCCTTGTTATGGAAGGATTTTCAGACTTTCTGCTTATCTTGTCTATCTCGTCTATATAAACTATGCCTCTCTGCGCCCTCTCGATATCGTAGTTTGACGCCTGAAGGAGCTTGAGTATTATATTCTCCACATCCTCCCCAACATACCCTGCTTCTGTGAGAGTTGTTGCATCTGCAATTGTGAATGGTACATCAAGAAATCTTGCCAGTGTCTGTGCAAAAAGTGTCTTGCCCGTGCCTGTAGGGCCTATTAAAAGTATGTTGCTCTTCTGCAATTCAACATCTGTTTTTGCAGGACTGTAGATTCTCTTGTAATGATTATGCACTGCCACGGACAACACCTTCTTTGCCCTTTCCTGGCTGATAACATAATCCTCAAGGAATTGGTGTATCTCTTTCGGAGTCGGAAGCTTAGGAAGCGCATGCCCTTCTTCCGCAGGGTAAAGCTCATCAGCCATTATCTCATTGCAGAGTTCTACACACTCATTGCATATATAAACAGCAGGGCCGGCAATAAGTTTTTTTACCTCATCCTGTCCCTTGCCGCAGAACGAGCATTTAAGTGCATTTTCATCTTTTTTCGACATAATCCTCCAAAACCCTATAAGCTGACAACTGTCAGCTTTGTTATTTATTTTTTAAACTGTGTATTACCTCATCCACAATGCCGTATTGCTTTGCCTCATCACCGGACATGAAGAAATCCCTGTCAGTGTCTGCCTGTATCTTCTCAAGCGGCTGTGCTGTATGGGTAGCCAGTATTCCGTTCAAGGTTTCCTTCATTTTGAGAATTTCCCTTGCATGTATTTCAACATCAGTTGCCTGCCCGTGAAATCCGCCCATCGGCTGATGAAGCATTATCCTTGAATGAGGGAGTGCAAACCTCTTGCCCTTTGTCCCTGCAGAAAGCAGTAATGCGCCCATGCTGGCTGCCTGGCCGATGCAGTAGGTAGCGATATCCGGCTTTACATACTGCATGGTATCGTATATCGCAAGGCCGGAAGATACTATTCCGCCCGGCGAATTTACATATACATGTATGTCTTTATCAGGGTCATCTGACTGAAGAAACAGCATCTGCGCTATGACTGCATTTGCAACGTTATCGTCAATAGCAGTTCCAAGAAATATTATCCTGTCTTTCAGTAGCCTCGAGTATATGTCATATGCCCGCTCTGTACGACCTGCCTGTTCTATAACAAAAGGGATAAAGCTCAAAGTTATTCTCCTTTCTCTGTAGTAGCCCTGGAAAGCAAAAGGTCCAGGACTTTTTGTCCATATATGGAATTCCTCAGTCCGTCAAGGGAACCGTCCTTCTGAATGTATATTCTCATCAGGGATTCCGGCGGCATGGAAAGTCTCTGCGATATATCCATTACCTTTGCCTTGACCTCATCGTCTGTCACAGTTACTCCTTCTTTTTCACCGATTATGGAAAGGAGTACCAGTGCCTTTGCGGTTTTTATTGCCTCAGGTTTTAATTCAGCCCGTAAAGCGTCATCGTTTTTATCGCCTGCTTTTTTGGACGCCTTAAGCTCAGCAAGCATTGCTGAGAGCTCTTTTTCGAGCATTGCATCAGGCACATCAAAGTCATGAGCATTAACCAGTTTTTCGAGTATCTCGTCTCTCTGGACTTTCATAACCTGATTTTTCTTTGCGCTTTCTATCTCTTCTTTAATGCCTGTCCTCAAGCTCTCCATATTTTCAAATCCCATGTCCTTTGCGAGTTCGTCATCCATTGCAGGAAGATTTTTCTTTTTGACTGCCTTTACTGCATTTTTTACAACTGCTTTCTTGCCTGCAAGTGCTTTCACATGAAAGTCTTCAGGGAACTGTGTTTCGACCTCAACAACGTCTCCGGCTTTTTTGCCTTTCAGGCTCTCTGATATCTCTTTTGGCAGGCCTTCTACCCCAATCTTTAATACCTGGTCTTTTGCAGACATGGTCTGGTCATCATGCTTGATTTCATAGTCCACTGTTATCAGGTCTTCTTCCTCTGTCTCCTTATCAGCAAGCTCATACGTTGCCTTGCCTTCCTGAAGCCTTTTTAATGAGGCCTCTATATCTGAATCTGTAACAGTCACAGGGATGTCTTTTACAGCCAGATTTTTATAATCAAGATTTTCTATCTTGGGCATTATCTCAACTGTTAAAGCCAGAGATAATGGGCTATTCCTCTGAAAATTAATCCCTCCGTCCAGGGCAGGCTGTGTAACAGGCACGATACCGGCTTCTTTCAATGCCTTTTCATAAAATTCAGGGATTATTTTTTCAATAGCCTCAGCCTCAGCGCTTTTCCCGAAATGTTTTTCGATTATATTCATCGGCGTTTTCCCCGGCCTGAAACCGGGAATCTTTGCCTTCTGCCTTACTTTCTCCAGGGTGTCCTTTATCTTTTTTTCTATATCTTCCGTTGGTATCTCTATCTTAAGCCGCTTCTTTGTTGAACTGATATCTTCTACTGTTTTAAGCAAAATGTCCTCCTTGGGTAAATTACGGTAGTTATTTACTATAAAATAATATGGAAACTTAGTCAATTTAAGGTCTATAATTGCAGCATGAACCTTTACCTGATTGACGGCAATTCTTATGTCTACCGCGCATTTTATGCAATAAAGGGGCTGACGAACTCCAAGGGTTTTCCCACAGGCGCGATATACGGGTTTACAAATACGCTGCTTAAGATAATAAGAGGGAAAAAGCCTGATGGAGTGGTTGTCTCCTTTGATTCGCCTGCCATGACTGAAAGGCACAAGATATTTAAGGAATATAAAGCGCAGAGACCCGAGACCCCTAATGACCTTGTTCAGCAGTTGCCTTATGTAAGGGAGCTGATTGCTGCTTTTAATATAAAGATATTTGAAGTTCCGGGATATGAGGCAGATGACCTCATTGGAACAATTGCAAAAGAGGCGGCAGGAAAAGGCATTGATGTTTTTATAGTCACTGCTGACAAAGACATGCTTCAGCTTGTTGATGAAAAAATAAAAATATATGACCCTGTAAAGGACCGGGTTCTGGATAAGGAATATGTCAGAGAGAAATTCGGCGTAGGCCCTGAAAGGGTTACAGAGTTCATGGCGCTTACAGGGGATGCAGTTGATAATATCCCCGGCATAAAAGGTATAGGGGAAAAAACTGCCAGAGAACTTCTTTCAACCTTTGGGAGCCTTGATGAACTCCTTCAGCATCCTGAGAAGATAAAAAAAGAAAGGCTGAGGGCCATGGTATCCGAAAATAAAGACATTGCTTTATTAAGCCAGAAGCTTGCAACGATAGATACCGCAGTGCCAATTGATATTGATGTAAAAGAGTTTGGATTAAAAGAGCCTGATTGGCTTAGCCTTTTGTCCTTATATAAGGAATTCGAATTCACCAGCCTGATGAAACAGATACCGTCAGTGGTATCTGCAGAGAAAAATAGCGAGACTGTGCTTTCTGTTGATAAACTTAAAGATATAGCATCATCCGTTAAGGAAGAGTTTGCCTTCGACATAGAGGCGACAGGGAAAAATCCACTGGTTGACAGTATTGTGGGCTTTTCAGTGAGCCTTAATAAGGAATCAGGATATTATATCCCGCTTTGTCATTCATATCCGGGAGCCCCGGAGCAAATTAATAAAACCGGCGCATTTAATGTATTCGCTCCTTTTTTTGAGAATCCTGAGATAGCAAAGATAGGCCATAACCTGAAATATGACACGATGATGCTCAGACAGGAGGGCATTAATACAAAAGGTACGCTGTATGACACGATGCTTGCCGCATATCTTATAAACCCGAATAAACCCAACCACAGCCTTGAGGAAGTTGGATTTGAGTACCTGTCATGCAGGAAAAAAACCTTTGCAGAGGTTTTGAATAAAAGAAAATCATTCGCTGATGTGCCTGTTGAAGATGCAACTGTTTATTCAGCTGCAGATGCAGCTCTTGCCCTGGAGTTAAAAGAGGTCTTATTTAATAAATTGAAAGAAAACTGTCTTGAGGGCATATATTTTGATATTGAGATGCCTCTGATAAATATCCTTTCAGATATGGAAGAGGCAGGGGTAAAGATAGCTGTAGACAAGCTTAATGACATCTCAAAGGAACTGACAAGAGAACTTGATTCTCTTCAGAGAAGGATATATTTCCTTTCCGGAGAGGAATTCAATATAAACTCGCCCAAACAGCTTTCAAATGTCCTGTTCCACAGCCTCGGCCTTAAGCCGGGCAGGAAAACAAAGACGGGATTTTCAACGGATGTCGGTGTGCTTGAAGAACTCGCGCTATCGCATGAACTTCCGCGTGAGATACTCACCTGGAGAAGCCTTACCAAGCTTAAGACAACCTATGTGGATGTTTTGCCGGGACTTGTAAATCCAAAGACAGGGCGCGTTCATACATCCTTTAACCAGACTGCAACAGCAACAGGGAGGCTGAGCAGCAGCGACCCTAATCTTCAGAATATACCCATCAAGGGAGAATGGGGCAAGAGGATAAGGGAGACATTTATACCGGAAAAAGGCAATCTCCTGCTTTCTGCTGATTATTCACAGGTCGAACTCAGGATACTGGCCCATCTGAGCAAAGATGAGGTGCTGGTTGAGGCATTCACTAAAGGGGTTGATGTGCATACAAGGACAGCTTCGGAGATATTTGGTGTGCCGGCAGACAGGGTAACTCCTGAGATGAGGAGGACTGCAAAAACAGTGAACTTCGGAGTTATCTATGGCATATCGCCATTCGGGCTTTCAGAGACTCTTTCTGTATCATGGGATGAGGCCAAAAAATATATAGAAAAATATTTCGACAGGCATCCTGGCGTCAGGAAATATATAGAAACAGTTTTGAGCGATGTAAAACGAGAGGGTTATGCAGTGACATTATCAGGCAGGCGCAGGCCCGTACCGGAACTAAAAAACCAGAACTCAAATATAAGGTCACAGGGCGAAAGGCTGGCTGTAAATTCGCCGATACAGGGCACGGCCGCAGATATAATAAAAATGGCAATGATAAATATATGGGAAAGGTTAAAACAGGAGTGCCTTAATACAAAGATGTTACTCCAGGTCCATGATGAGCTCTTGCTTGAGGCGCCTGAAGCAGAGTTGGAGATAGTGAGAGATATCCTTAAAACAGAGATGGAAGGCGTGATAAGACTTGAAGTTCCCTTGAAGGTTGATATAGGATATGGCAGGAATTGGGCAGAGGCGCACTGAATAAAAAATAGGTGATTTTAAAAAAATCTGCTACAATTTAGTTTGAAAGGAGCAAAGATATGAAAAAAAAGGAGACTAAGTCTAAAAAGACAGCAGCGCCGGCCAAGAAAAAAGCAGGCAAAACAGTGGCTAAAAAACAGGCAAAAAAAACTGTTGCAATGATAAAGGTAAAAACAAAGAAAAAAACAATAAAGGGAATAAAAAAACCAAAGAAACAGGCAAAAGCAAAAAAAGAAGTAAAGAAAGCAACTAAAAAAACCACTGTAAAAAAACCTGTCAAAAAGATCAAAGAAAAAGCAAAAAAAATAACTCCAAAAGAAAAACCAGCAAAGCCCCCGGGGATAGAAGCAGTCAGAGAAAAAGAGCCGAAGAAAATTGCCATGCCGGGAAAGAAAGTGGTAAAAGTACCGGCCAGAACTCTTTGGGCAATAGAAGCAAGGCCTGAAAATATATATCAAGATGTATCGAAAAAGGGGCTGCCGGCAGAATATGGGGAAAACAGGATTACCCTTATGACTGTTGACCCCTGGAAGCTGTTTGCATATTGGGAAGTTAGAGGGAACACGCTTGCCAAACTTAAAGGCAAGCTTGTTTTGAGAGTCTATGACGTAACAGGAATATATTTTGACGGCAGGAATGCAAATCTTGTCTTTGATATCCCGGTTCATGAGAGAGTAGGAGACAGTTATATAGGTGTAGGACCTAACAGGGATTTTATTGTTGATATAGGTATTGTATCTCCTGAAAGAAGTTTTACTGCAATAGCAAGATCAACCAAGGTAACAACCCCGGCCTTGAAAGCAGTCATCGAAGAAGGGACAGCGCCTGAGGAAACATACGGAATAAGCCATGCTGTTGGTTATTTCTAATCAAATCTTATTGTGGCCAACTCCGGCGGACGCAGTGATTTATGAAAACTGAACATAAAATTGTCTTTTTTTCATTTTTTTTTGGGATTGTTATCTGGATAACTGACTCCTTCCTCGAATCAGTATTTTTTCATGAAGGGGGATCAGGGAAATTATTAGTTTTTGATATGCCTGCCTTGATCTGGATTATCGGGTTTATCATATTTGGAATAATCTTGGCCAGAGTTGTAGCCAGACAAAAAAGTACCGAAGAATCGCTCAAGGAGAGCGAAAAGATGTTGCGTACAATTACAGATGGTGCAAAGGATGCCATTGTCATGATGGATGATCAGGGAAATGTTTGGTTCTGGAACCTTGCAGCGGAAAAGATATTTGGTTACAAGAGTAATGAGGCCATAGGCAAAGAATTGCATGCATTCCTTAGCCCTCAAAGCAGCTATGAAGCATACAAGAAGGGGTTTAAGAAGTTCAGGGAAACCGGAGAGGGGTCTGCGATCGGCAAGACACTTGAACTGAACGCCCTCAGAAAAGATGGGACCGAGTTTCTGGTTGAGCTTTCGCTGTCAGCTATCCAGATTAAAGGCAAATGGTATTCCACCGGAATCATTCGCGACATTACCGAACGCAAGCAGGCAGAAGAGGAATTAAGAAAACACAGGGAACAACTTAAGGAGCTGGTAGAAGAACGCACCGCGGAACTGAGAACTGCCAATGAACATCTTCACAGGGAAATCATTGACCGTAAGCGCGTAGAAGAGGAATTATACAAGTCTGAAAGATTTTTCAGTACGATATTCGGCAGTATTCGTGACCCCTTCAGCATTGTTGACCGTGATTACAAAATAATAAAGGCTAATGATGCGTATGCACAAATGAGAAATAAACTTGCTAAGGACTTGATTGGTAAAAGGTGCTATGAAATATTACAAGGCAGGAACACTGTCTGCGATGCCTGTGTGGTAGAAAAGACTTTTAAATCAGGAGATCCCTGCGCAAAGGATAAACTCCTGGTTTTTCCTGATGGATTAAAAATATGGGTGGAAATCTATACTTATCCAATCGTTGATGAAACCGGAACTGTATCACATGTTGTCGAGTATACCAGAGACATTACCGATCGCAAAAAATATGAGGAAGAAAGAACCCGGTTGATAGAAAAACTGGAATATTTGTCAAAAACAGACAGCCTCACTGGTTTATTAAACAGAAGGGCGCTTATTGAAAGTCTCGAATATGAAGTTGACAGATCGAAGCGATACAGCGCTGAACTCTCCCTGATACTATGCGATATGGATTATTTTAAGGAAATAAATGATACCTATGGCCATGTGGCAGGAGATGCGGTACTTCAGGTTGTCTCTCAGGCCATACGCGATTCGCTCAGGGGGACAGATATAACAGGCCGTTACGGAGGAGATGAATTTATGGTGATACTGCCTGAAACACCTTTTGACGGTGCAAAGAATTTTGCAGAAAGGATTCGTTTATCTGTAAAAAAGACTGAGATCGCAATAACAGAGAATCATAATATCAGAATGTCACTGAGCCTTGGGGTTACATGTTTTAATGCAGCATCGGATAATATAGACACCATCGTGAAGCGCGCTGATTCTGCTTTATATGAGGCGAAAAAAATAGGCGGCAATGCAGTCCATGCATTAGATTGCTTATCCATTATGCCGGCAGTTGACTGAAAACCAGCCTCACCACTCGGTTGCGAGTCGTACCGACTTGATTCCAAAGTTGTTTAGAAAAATTTTTCACAAGCCTCAGGGATATTTAAGCTGCAAGCCTTTGAATTGCTGTTGCTTTCACTTGAACCCTTGTCCCCTCGAACCCTCGAACCCTCGCAGTTTAGGCTTCCCCACTTGACCCCTCATCCGCAGATTTTTTAAAAAAACGGATTTGAAGACTATGGGTAGAAGTGCTCAATATAAAATCAGCGCCAAATGTCAACAATTCAAGTCTGACCCTAAAGGACCCTACTAAAGGACCCTATCCGTCCGCATCCATGATATTCCTGACATCTGACAACAGGATTGCAAACTCGTCTCCTCCGAACCTTGCAACCGTATCAGGTTCTGCAACTCTCGCGACCGTATCATAGGGGCGTATTTGCTTTTTCAGCCTTCCGGCTATTTCTATCAGGAGTTGGTCTCCAACCCCGTGGCCCAGGCTGTCATTTACATTTTTAAAACGGTCGAGGTCTAAAAAAAGAATAGCAAACATATGGTCTTTTTGCCGGTGTGCACGAGCGATTGACGCCATTATCTCGTCTAAGAACAATGTCCGGTTAGGCAATTGAGTCAATAAATCATAATGGGTGACTTGTCTCAAGTGCAACTCGGTAGTTTTTTTTATGAGCTTAGTCCGTTCATTAATAAGATGACTTATTACGGTTAAAATAAAGGGGGCCAACAATATTAAGGCATGAAACTTGATACCGTTTTGCTCTATAGATAAAAAGTGTTGTAAAACTGTGATGGTGAACCCCTGCTCTTGAGTAATGTTATAGATATAAAGACCAAGAATAATCCAGGCAAGGATAACGGTATAGGTTGCCAGCCTGGATAGTAATCCATATTCCGGAGTCTTTATTTGTGGAATCTCACTCAATATATTGCTTTGCCTTCGTCCTTTTTTGATTTTAAAGGGATAGTTGAACTGTTCTATCGGGATAATGTGTGCAGACCGTATCAGGAAGTAACGCGTTATATTGGCCCATAGCAGCCTTTAGACCTTCGGTTGTTGAGTTTCAGGAATAGTCTCTCTTAATTCTCTATATCTGTCTTTAAGCTTGTTTAGATGATATTCTTCCGTTCTGGCAAATTCCTCAAAGAGTTTCTTGCTTGCAGGATCCGGAGTATTCATCGCGGCCTTTTGATAAAAGCCGAATGCTTCGCTTTTGTTCTCAATAGCCGTTTTAAAGATGATAAAAAGGTTCTCCCTGTCCATGCTCCCTCCTTGCCGAACAGATTTTACAATATATATCGGCAACGTAAAGATAAACTTTAATCTAAAGGGGGGTTATTTTCTCTAGGAATATCGAGAAGTTAGGACTAGAAGGTGAAGTCCGCCCCGCTTCAGCGCTTATCTTAATTAAATAGAACCATCCGATTCTCCTTCGTCTTTTTCGAATGATTGTTAAATTGCTAACATATATTTCACAAAAAATATGATTTAGAATCAATGGGTTGAAAGTTGTGGTGTTTTTTCTTGACATACACAAGATGGTGTGGTTAAATAGCACATTAGCACTCGAAGGCAAAGAGTGCTAAGTGGCAATTAAAGAAAAAGCCGAGGGATCTTGGCAGACTTACTCGGCTCTTTCGATAGTGTGGGGCAGAACCCTACATTCATTGACAAGATGCAAGGTTATCTGTAGCCCCGGGTTGCTTTTGAAAAGTAATCTTACAGGTTTCCTTCCAGGGTTGTCAAGAAAATTAAGAAAATTTAGGAGGCTTTTATCGAGAGAAGAAGATTACGGATTTAAACCGAGCAAGCATTGGGAAGGATGACGGGGCCATCCAGATTTGTATAAATATTAAAGAGATGTTAAAAGGAGTTATTTAAAATGACTGACAAAGACAAGAAAGAACACCCCGAGCACCCTGACACACCAGGTAAGCCGACTCATACACCTGGCAGGCCGGATGGACCACCTGGACCGGCAAAGCCCCCAAAACCACCAAAGGACAGAGAGGTGGGTTAATGCTTCAGCCTTGGCGGATACGATTTCCCGGAAGGTTAGAGTATGAGGTTGAAAAACTGAAGGAGATCGGTGTTTCATGTGAACCAAAATTGGAGGGAGATACTATCTCCCTTCAATTCCCTTACAACTTGGATGGTGAAAAAATAGACCTCATTATCAAATTCCCGTCATCTTATCCATATTTAAGATTCACTGTTGATGCTCCAAACATCGAGTTACATCATCACCATAATCCATTTAATAAAGATTTGTGTATTCTGGGTCGCTCAACTGTAAATTGGGAGACGACTGATACCGTTGCTGCAACATTAACGACTCAGATGCCAAAGGTGATTAAAGCTGGAAGGAGCAAAGATATTGATGAAGTGAAAGAATTAGAGGAAAATCAGCCTGAGCCTATTTCCGTATATTTTGTTACAAGTGGCTTTGTGTTTATTGACGGGGAATTTCATGTTGGTGAAGGATATATAGGACAATGGGGTAATCTTGAAGTAGGAATAAATAGCAACAAGAGTGAGTTGTCCGTACTTAGCATATGCGATAAGAATGGCAAATGCATTGCTAACGCAAATCACTATATTGAAGGACTTTTTAAACAAAAAATCAGTGGCCGCTGGATTAGAATAGATAAACCAGTTATTGAAAACAATCTTGAACATTTTTTTGAGAGCTTGGTCTCGATGGAGCCAACACTAAAGGCTCCCAGATGGCAGAGGCTAATCAATAATGTGAGCATTGATATTATTGGAGTAGTATTTTCAGAAGAAGTTAAACAGAGGGAAGAATCAGGAGAAGGATGGCTGTTTCTTATCAGAAAAATATGAGCAGAAGAGCAAACAAAAGAAATAGGAAAAAGTTTCTACCATCGAGAAAGGAAGACTTTTTTTTATTTAGAGCGGAAAGAGTTGGCGAAACAGACATGGGGGAAAGAATTCCAGAGTTGCAGGCATTAAGAGACAAGAAGGTTGCAGTTATTGGCCTTGGTAATTTGGGTGCACCCAGCGCAATAGAATTTGCAAAGGCAGGAGTTGGCGAATTAAGAATTATAGATTACGATATCGTGGAAGGAGGAACAATTGTCAGATGGCCTTTCGGCTTGAGCGCTGTCGGATTAGGAAAGGTTGATTGCATTAAAGATTTCATTGCTAAGAATTTTCCATATACCAACGTGGTTCCAGAAATACATCGGCTCGGTTCAACAGAGCAAAGAGTTGACGGGAGAACCGAGTTAGAAATACTTAATAATTTTTTTGTCGGAATAGATTTAGTATTTGACGCAACGGCGGAATACGGCATACAACATTTTCTGGCTGATCTATGCCAAGCAAATAAAATACCATATGTATGTATTTCAACAACCTTCGGTATCTGGGGTGGAAGGATATATCGTATAGCCCCGGGGAAAACTGAGGGGTGCTGGGTATGCCTTCAAATATTCCGTGACAAGAATAAAGACTGGGTGCCAATTGCAGACCCAAAAGGCGAGGTTCACCCAAAAGGGTGTGCAGCACCAACATTTACAGGAGCAAATTTTGATTCCTTACAGATTTCGAGCGCTGGCGTTAGGTTAGCTGTGGCAACCTTATGCGCTGGTGTTTCGGACGGATATCCCAACTTTGATTGGGATGTTGGCGTTGTAGATTTTAGAGACGTAAACGGTCAAGCAATTGCTCCGAACTGGCGAACATTTCAATTAAAAAAACATCCAGAATGCAAAAGATGTAACCCGTGAATGCGAAAACCATATGGCTTGATAGAGAACATTTGCGAGTGCTATGTGAAGAAGCAAACGATAAATATCCAAATGAAACTGGGGGATGTTTTGTTGGCTATTATTTTAAAAAAAATAAAGACCTAGTTGTTACAAATATTGTTGGACCCGGACCAAATGCAATCCATGGCGAATATTATTTTAAGCCCGATGATGATTGGCAAGAGAAGGAAATAGGAAAGCTATATAGTGAATCAGGCAGACTTTATACGTATTTGGGTGATTGGCATGTTCATACAGTACCGGATGAAAAATTAAGCTGGAAAGATAAAAAGACATTAAGGCGAATTGCAAGACATACTCCTGCTCGTATAATAACTCCAATTATGGGTATTATGTATTTAACTGAGAATTGGAATCTTGCTATTTGGCAATTGAAGAAAATGAGTACTGTTTCATTCTATGATAATGGCGTTTATAAAAAACTTGATTTAAGATTCTTTTAAAAATGAAAAGGGGGCGGGTGCAATTATTTAATTTTAGTTCCATAGCCTATTAAGATAAGGCCAATGGGGTCTTGAAATATAACATTCCCTTTCGTGTCTCCTAACTTTTTCAATTCAAACAATCGTCGCAATATTTTTTGAATATAGTCTGAAATCAATGGTCCATAACTTTTCTTTATCAAATATGCTATCAACACCCTTAGCGTCAGAGGCCTTAACTAGTTTTTCGGTTAGGATAAGTGCTTCTGATTCCAATTCAGCACCAGTCAATTTAGCTGTTCCACAATTAAAATACAGTCCATTTGCTCCATTTTGCAGAAATTTCTTGCGCAAATTTTCAAAACGTGTATCGGAGCATTTTGCCAAGTATTTATTAAAATAAGAGTTTCCCAAACAAGCCGCGATTTTCAGGCAAATAACCTTGGAAAAATAACTTTCTTTCTTTATTGCCTGTTCTATCAAGCCGATTATGTTATCTCTATGCAAAAATTGAAGCCAGTAGAAACATGGAATGTCCTTATAGATAGAAATGAGAGCAATTTCCCCGAAGAAGTCTCGACTTAGTGTCAATTCCTTTCTTCGTGCATAAATTCTATATAGCAAGTTCAAGCCAGGTAAATTCTCATTATCTTTTCTGAAGAGTGCAATGCTGGATGCAATTTCAATGTCATCTGTCGCTGGAGTTTCAGTCATCGAAACTCCCTTTATGGGAACAGCCTCAGGGTGATTGCTTAAGATATACTTATTGCCTTTGGCAGTAATCTCCTCTTGTCCTTTTTCAATTATTAAAACATCACGTTCTAATGGTGCCTCTACAATTCTTGATATTTTGCTTAACAAACTATCCTTGAAAAAAGTTATGCGTCTGTTAATAACGCCCTCTAGGTCAATAGGTTCAATTAGTTGACTGCTCCCACTTCGCCTGACGAAGATTTCGCCCTTTCTAAGGCGAATCACTTCTTTTTTGTTGTTATCTATAAATTTCCCTTCTTTTACAACTATATGAGTATTGCCTAACGATTCTGGAATATGGAGAATTATAAAATTCATACCGTCTATCATTAAATGTTTAGAAGTCAGTGAGGTTAGAGGTGGTTGAATGTAGGCATTTATTCTTTTATGAATACTGTCGGGGTCAACAAGTTGTTTCCAATCTTTTTCTTCGACCCCGACTTTTTCAAAGGTTTTATCTCGAACACCAAAGACTATATATCCTCCACATGTGTTAGCAAATGCCAGAATGTCCCGGATTATATTTAACCATTCCCGTTGTTCATTGGGATCGAATGACTCCTTGTAATCTATATAAGTAGTTTCGCCCCTGTAATTAACTATAAAGTCACATTTGTCATCACTCAGAGGCTCCTTTGAGCATAAGCAATCAGTTAATGCTTTTTCAGTTTTATTATCCTTAAAGCTCATATTCATATTACTTATTCAAATTCCCACAATCATAGAACAGACTTAATCATTCGCTGCTGACCTAATTTTATAAAAAGGCTTGCTTACATAGGAATTATAAGTGCTCCTTCCGTTTTACGTCAAATGGTAAAGACAGGCCTAAGAAAAAAAACAAAAAGTAAAATTAATCAGGGACAGCGCCGGTTTTTCACAAGCGGGTAAAATCGCAAGCGGGGAAGTCTAAACTGCGAGGGTTCAAGGGTTCAAGGGGAACCATAGGGACACTTCCCGGTTTTTCACTTCCGACGTTCCAACCCCTCAGCGATTCGTTTCACGCAGGACTGTAAATTTCTACACGTAGTCTTTGGCCGACCATGCAAATAAAGACGTATATTTCTACATATAGTCCGGAAAATTTTTTAACCTGCTTGCATATGGGCATTCTAACGGAGTAAACTTTCCTTATGCTTGATTCCCTTTTCAATCCTGATTCTATTGCCGTAATCGGAGCATCGAGGGACCCTAAAAAGGTCGGCTATGCTGTGCTGAATAATCTGATACGGTTTGGCTACAAAGGCCAGATATATCCGATAAATCCGTCAGGCGAAGAAATACTCGGGCTGAAGTCTTTTTCAAATCTGTCAGATATCGGGGGGAAGATTGCTCTTGCAGTAATTGCGGTCCCTGCTAAATTTGTCCCTGAAACCATAATCAAAAGCGCTGATGCGGGGGCCGGGGCAGTGGTTATTTTAAGTGCAGGCTTTAAAGAAGCAGGCCCGGAAGGTGTAAGACTTGAACAAGAGCTTGGGAAAATCAGCAGAGAACGTAATATCAGAATACTTGGCCCGAATTGCCTTGGCATCATAAACACATCGAATAATATGAATGCAACATTTGCAGCAGGAATGCTGCCTAAAGGAAAACTCGCTTTTTTTTCTCAGTCAGGCGCTCTCGGGATTGCGATACTGGACTGGGCCATCGGCAATAAAATAGGGTTTTCAAAATTCATAAGCCTTGGCAATAAGACCGATTTAAATGAGATAGACTTTATCGAGTATTTTATCAATGACCCTGAAACAGATATCATACTCGGATACATAGAAGATGTTGTTGATGGCAGAAGATTTTTAGAGATTGCCAAAAAAGCCACAAAAACAAAACCTGTAATACTTTTAAAATCAGGCGGCACAGAGGCAGGTGCGCGTGCAGCCTCTTCACATACAGGGGCTCTGGCAGGCTCGGAAAACGCATTTAACGCAGCCTTTAAACAGACTGGCGTTATGAGAGCACAGGGCATTCAGGACCTTTTCGACACAGCGCTTGCCTTTTCCGGACAAAAACTTCCGCAGGGAGACAGACTGCTTATTATTACAAATGCAGGCGGGCCCGGGATAATTGCGGCAGACACAGCTGAAAAACTGGGGCTAAAATTGCCGCAGATGACAAAAAATACCATAGACTCCATTGTAAAACTTCTGCCTCCGAATGCGTCACTTTATAATCCGGTGGATATAATTGGTGATGCAACATCAGAAAGATATGCTGTTGTACTGGATAAGGCAATCAATGATCCAAATGTTGACGGAATTATTGTGATACTCACACCGCAGGCAATGGTAGACGTGGAGAATACCGCAGAGATAGTTATCAACACATCAAAGAAAACAGACAGGCCAATAATAACATCCTTTATGGGCGAAATGAGGGTCAGGGGCTCGGTAGAAAAACTAAAAGCCAATTTCATCCCTAATTTTTCTTATCCGGAAACAGCAGTAAATGCCTTCAAAAAACTCAGTGATTATAATTCATGGAGAAATCTCGAGGAAGAGAAGACACAAGCTTATTCATCAAATAGAGATATTATAAAAACCAGGATAAATGATCTTTTACAGGCAGGCAGATTTCAGGTTGGAGAAGATGACGCAATGGCATTACTTTCAGAATACGGGTTTATATTTCCCCGGCGGGCGTTGGCAAAGACATCAAAGGAGTCCTCTGATATGGCCTTAAGAATAGGATTTCCTGTTGTAATGAAGATTTCATCCCCTGATATACTTCATAAAACAGATGTTGGCGGAGTTAAGCTTAAGATAAACTCTAAAAAAGAGGCAGAGGATGCATTCATCGAAATTACATCAAACGCAAAAAGACTTATGCCTGATGCGTTCATAAACGGAGTAATGATATATGAGATGATTAAGTCAGGCAAAGAAGTAATACTCGGCGTAACATTTGACAGGACCTTCGGGCATATGATTATGTTCGGGCTTGGCGGTATATATGTTGAGGTTTTAAAGGATGTATCCTTCAGGATAGCGCCTGTATCACGTAGAGAGGCATCAGCAATGGTGAGTGAGATAAAAACCAATGCGCTTTTAAAAGGCGCAAGGGGTGAAAAACCAGTGGATATTGATTCCATAATTGATGGAATATCAAGGCTATCAGGTTTTGTAACGGATTTTCCAATGGTTCGTGAACTTGATATAAATCCATTGGTGGTTATGGAGAAAGGGGCAGTTGCATTGGATGCAAGAATTATTTTTGAGAGAAAAGAAAACAATTAGATTGAGGAGGAAAACATGATTCCAATATTTATAGCATCCACTAAAAGTTCTTCAGGAAAGACCTTTATTGCACTTGGACTTGCCATGAAGCTTATCGGGCAGGGATATAAAGTTGGTTACATAAAACCCATTGGTAAAACGCCTGTAAAAAAGGGCACAGATGTTTTTGATGCAGATGCAATTTTCATAAAAGAGGCATTGTCTCTACCGGATAAGTTAGATGTCATCTCACCTTTTGTCTTAAGCTATGAAACTCAGAATCTCATATTTCAGGGAAAAGTTAAAGACATTAGAAAACAGATAATGACCGCCTTTAAGTCTTTGAAAAATAAAGATTTTGTCCTCGTGGGCGGTGGAGCTGACCTTTTCGAAGGAGCAATTCTTAATATCAATACACTCAGCCTTTTGGAAGATATGAAAGCCCACGCCTTGGTAGTAGAATCGTGGACAGGAGATGTTTCTGCTGATTCTCTTTATGGTGTTTCTCAGCTTTTCGGGGAAAGATTCCTATGTGGAATAATCAATAAGGTTCCTGCCAATTCGCTCAATCACGTTAAAGATACTGTGAAGCCATTTCTTGAGAAAAAAGGGATTAAGATATTCGGCGTCTTTCAAAAAGACAGCGTCCTTGAATCCTTTACAATAAGGCAGTTGAACGATGTACTGAACGGTAAAGTTTTATGCTGTGAGGACAGGCTTGACGAGTTTGTTGAAAATTTTTCAATAGGCGCAATGGACGTTGACAGTGCGCTTAGTTATTTCAGAAGAATTCCTAATAAGGCAGTAATCACAGGCGCACACCGCTCTGACATACAGCTTGCTGCGATGGAAACATCAACAAAATGTATAATCCTTACCGGTGGACTTTATACAAATGATGTTGTCCTCGGCAAGGCACAGTCAAAGGGCATTCCTATAATCTCAGTGACGGATGATACGTTTACTACAGTTAACAGGATTGAGACCATACTGGGCAAGGCAAGAATAAGGGGAAAAGGGAAGATAGAGCGTGCAAAGGAAATTATTGATATGGAATTTGATATTAACAGATTTTTGAGGGAATTAAAAAAAAGGCAATAGCAGAGATGGTTTTGAGTATATATGGAAAAGACAGCAAAACAGATTAATATTCAGGTAGAGGGAATCTCATGCACGGGCTGTGCTACTGACATAGAAACTATTCTGCGAAATACTGATGGCATTTTAGATGCAAAGGTAATTTATGCAACAGGAATGATAAAAATCGAATATGACCCTTCTGAAATCGAAGAGAACAGGATATTTTCCATCGTTAAAAAAATAGGGTTTAATATAAAGACTCTATAAATTTTAAAAGCCATTCGTTTGACCAAACCCAAGGCAATCTTTTAAAATCACTTAGCGAGAGTGGCGGAACTGGCAGACGCGCAGGACTTAGGATCCTGTGGGAGACCGTAGGGGTTCAACTCCCCTCTCTCGCACCAACTTCCAACCCGCTATAAAAAGGCTCTTCCATTCTATTATTTAATTTAATAGATTTATAATATAATACACCTTGAAAAATATCAGATTATGAGTATTATATAGAAATAAATACCGGGGGGCTTTGATGTCGTTCAAATGTCAACACATGAAAGGCTGCACAATGTATAATTTCATTACAACTTCCGTCAGGATAATCCAGTTGCAGCCATTTTTGAATGAATATTGCATGAACGCGGAAGAATACAAGGAATGCGCAAGATACAAAATAAAAGAGAAGGGCGGGAAATCTCCTGACAATCTTCTGCCTGACGGTAAAATACTAAAAATTTAGTCTTCTTTGTCTATTTTACTCATATACTCTTCCCACTCTATCGGCAGCATGTGCTTCTTTTTGTTATTGCACTCTTTGCATGCAGGAACTACATTCCCCTTTGTAGATTTTCCGCCTCGGATAATCGGCACTATGTGGTCCATAGTGAGATATTTGGGTTTGAATTGTCTGTCGCAGAAATAACATCTGCCTTCAGCACACTTTCTTTTCCACCATTGGGATTTTCTAAGTTCGCGGGCTTTCTCCCTCTCTCTCTTAATTTCTATTTCCGTCACCTCTGAACTGAAAGGTTCCATTTTATTTTTCAACCTCGCTCCAGGGTACGCTCTTGTTTCTTCCATTGTGCTTTGCGTAATAAAGCGCCTGGTCAGCTTTTTCAATAAGGTCTTCTTTGCTCTTTGCGTCACCCGGAGAAGTTGCTATCCCAATGCTTAGCGTGATATTAAATGGCACGCTGTCTGCTGAAAAAGACGTATCCATAACTTTTGTTCTTAATCTTTCTGCTATATTTCTGGCTCCTTTGGTATCTGTCTTGGGCAGTATTGCAGCAAACTCTTCGCCCCCGTACCTTGCAGGAATATCTATATCCCTTATTGTTTCCTTTATTATTTTTGACACGCCCTTTAAAACAAGGTCCCCTACAGGATGCCCATATGTATCATTTACCTTCTTGAAGAAATCAATATCTATCAGGAGCAGGGAAGTTGGTTCTGAGTACCTGTTCAGTTCCTTGAATTTTTCCGATAGTTTTTCCTGGAAAATTCTGTGATTAAAAAGGGTTGTCAGGCCGTCGGTGGTCGCCAGTTTTTCTATTTCTGCATGCAATTTAGCATTTGCTATTGATGTTGATGCCTGATTGCACATCACTTTAAGCAGCTCTCTCTGAAAAGTATCGAGAAAATCTTTTTTCCCGGAAAGCATCACGAACAGGCCAAGCAGTTTATTTTCGTATAGCAGCGGTAAGGCCATAATAGAGCTAATATCTTCTGTCTTAAAGGGCATTACAGGAATTTGGTAGTTTGTCATATCAGCTATGTATAGTTGCTGTATGTTTTCAACTGCCATATTGATAAACGTTCCCTTTAAATCAAATTGATTTTTCTTTACCGGAATATTTCCTCTATAATGTATCAACTCAAACTTTTTCCCTTTTGAAATGAATAAAAATACCTGTGAAGATGCAATTTTGTCTGCACCCTCACACAGTTTTTCTGCAATTACATTTATATCAAGCGATGAAACCAGATTAGAACTCTCTTCGTTGAGTATCTTTAACCCGTTGTAATCACGCGTTATCTTAGGGTATATCCTTTCCCTCTCAAGTATCCTGACAAGATAGGCAGTAAACATATTCAATGTATTTCTTTCCGGCTCACTGAAGGCTGTATATCTGGAACTGTCAACTGTTAAAACACCAACCAGTGCGGCGCCCTCCATTACAGCAATAGCAAGAACAGAAGAAATCTTCCCTTTTTTCATGTAACCGATTTCCAATTTCTTTTCATTAACCTCTCCGGAGTAAAAGGTCTTTTTATCTTTCAGGCATGCAGCAATTATACCCTTGCCGGTAATAATGATATCGCCTTTTTTCTCAGTTGAACTTCTCAGCGTAAAATTGTTGTGGTGCGGTACAAAAAAATTCACTGAATCAGCAAGAACTGCCTGCTTAATCGTGAGAAGAAGTTCTTTTATCTCTTCATCTGTTTTAAGCATAGATGCAAAATAATGGGATATGGCCGCGTCACTGCCCGGTGATTCTATCACGGTTCCGGGCGCTATATCTCTTGCAGTGTCCTTAATTGTTTTCAGGGTGGCAAGCGCCTTTTCTTTTTCTTTCCGAAACATGTTGAATATGAGAGAGGAAATTATGGCTGTTAACAGCAAGGAAATTGAAAAGGCTATCTCCTCATTGATGGTTCCCCTCGCAAGGAAAGCCTTCAACCCAAGGGCTGTAATAAGAAGTGATAGTGGTATGATAGTTCCCCAGTTATAAAAAACTGCTATAGAGACAATAAAAGGGAAATAAGCAAGTTTCAGCCAGGACAAATTCAGGGAATGTATGAGCCCGGCATAAATTAATGCTATAGAAAAAAGAAACTCAATTGCAAAAAGTTTTCTTTTTTCTATGAAATGAAAAGTAGCGCATATTGCAAGAGTTAATGAAGCAAATGAAAACCACAGGTAAGGGAACAAAAGGTTTGTTGCATAGAAATCTTTAAATTGTCCAAGCCATAAGCCAAGCCACGTTAAGACAATAAAAAGAAGCGGGATGCCCCTTTTTATCCGGAAGCCCTGCCCTTTTTTATCTCCTCTTCCCTGAAAAACTTTTTGTATAAAATTTCCCACTCAGGACTCCCCTCAACCAGTTTTTTCGAAAAGGACTGGAGTTTCTTCCGCACGGCTTCATCAATGTCAGCGCCTACTTTAAGTTCATTCGAGATTATACGTTTTATCTCGCGTCTTACCGTCCCTTCCTCTTCATTGAGCGCTATCAAATCTCTGTCCATAAGCCCTTTCAGGAGTACATGCGTAAGATGGGATACCTTCTCTTCAGAGAGCATCATAATATCAGGTTTCTCTCCTTCACAAGTTTCTGTTTTGTAAGTTCAAAAAGCCTTCTGTAGTCGAGCCTGCTGTGCTCAATTTCAGGGCTATGTTTTTTCAGGATCTCTCTTACCTCATCATTAAGCCTGTCTTCTACCATGAGCTCTTCTACTATAATTTCTTCAGCGCCGGCAAACAGTTTGTCCATCGTGACGCGAGGCTCAATAAGATCCTTGGCGACAATGCCGTCGATAACCTTCCTGTTTAACAGCGTCACCCACGTTTTGGGGATTCTCATGGCTTATTTTTCTACGAAAGAAAGGAGAGCTATGTTCCTTGCCCTTTTTATCGCTTCGTTCAAATCTCTTTGATGCTTTGCACATGCTCCCGTCATCCGCCTTGGAAGGATTTTTCCCTTGTCTGTCAGATAGTGTTTTAATGTTTTTGTGTCTTTATAATCCAAAAATTTTACTTTTTCTGCGCAGAATCTACAAAATTTTTTTCTTTGAACTCTTCGCGGCTGCAATATATTCTCCTTTCTTATTTTAAGTGTCAGTTGTTAAAATGGCTCTGAATCCGTTGTCTCTTCCGGTGGAACAGCATCTCGTAGAGTCGAGTCTACGACATCCCCTGCGTTAGAATCTTCTGTTCCTGCCTCACTCTGCGCCGAAGACCTCTTTGACAGGAATCTAACTGAATTGGCAACAACCTCGAATTTGCTCCTCTGCTGCCCTTCAGACTCCCACCTTCTCTCCTGCAGTCTTCCTTCAACAAGCACAGACTTCCCCTTGCTAAGATACTGGCCTACATTTTCAGCCTGTTTGCCAAAAACAACAATACTGATGAAAAGTGTTTCGTCTTTGAATTCGCCTTGATGCTTTATCTTTGAGTTTACAGCTATTCTGAATGAGGCAACTGCAGTCCCCTGTGGTGTATATCTAAGTTCAGGGTCTTTCGTTAAATTTCCTACCAATATTACTTTGTTATACATTTAGGCCTCGCTTTTTGGCTCTGCTTTTTCCGCAGAAACAGGTGCGCCTGCTCCGGCAGAAATTGACTGTAATACTGCTTCGCTCTGTTTTTTCGGTAACTTTAAAACCATATATTTCACTACAGGATCAAAGACTTTGTAGTAATCCTCGAGCTTTCTTATTGCTGACGAGGGGGATTTAAAGAAAAGGAGGAGATAAAATCCTTTGTTTTGCTTCTCAATCTCGTAGGCAAGCTTTCTTCTGCCCCATACATCAACCTTGAGTATTTCACCGCCGGAACTTGTTATGAGGTCTTTTATTTTTCCTGATGCTGCTTCGATCTCTTCGTCAGAGAGCGCTGCATTAATGATAATAATATTTTCATAGATGTTCATTCGAACACCTCCTTATGGATTTATCCCGACACGTCGGGATTTTTAGCCCTACCCTAAAAAGAGAGAGCAAGGAGTCAATATTTATAACACAGGAAGCTAAATAAAATCAACTGACCGGGGTCTCGGGTACCAGCTTATAAAGGTTTGACAAGCTGGCTGTTTGTTCCACGTGGAACAATTTGAATATCAAAAGGTGTGTAATATCCCTATTCCGAACCTCACGGGTATATTGTGCTGCTTGCGCTGTTTTTCAAACAAATAAAGCTTTTTGCTTTTTATTAAAGGATATGAATATTGTGTCTCTCCGAGCTGACGAATTTTTTTGCCGAGAATCTCACCGACAACTGAAACCTCTCTGCCCCTGGCATATATAACCGTGTCAAGGTAGCCGTCATAAAGGATGAGAAATCTTCCATGCGATATGTCTGTATCCTTTGGTTCTCCTCTGTAATCTAATTCCTTCTCTACCACTTCAAGATAAGTGCCTTCGTCAGTATTTTTTGAGCTGGCAATTATCCCTCCGAGCATAACAATCTTTCCCTTATAAGCATCAGGGTCTTTAAATAATGCAGCGATTGTGAGGTCTTTGTCCACGGTTTCTATTAATTCCTTAGAAACTACATGACCGCAACCGGAAAGAAGCGCTATGATAACGCCTATCAAAATTATTTTCCTCATACAGTATTGTACCGTGTTTCATTGGTTTGATGATAGCGATAAACCGCCTATGCCTTATGCAGATTACCCTTTAAGAAGAATCTCTGTCAGTTTCTTTGAATACCTTTGGCTTTCTGAATCGTCTGTTAATATTTCTATATTTGACGGTCCTGTTACGCCAAGGCCAAGTTCAACTGCCCTTGATATCTGCTCCTGCTCAAATATCTTTTTAGACATGATTGCGCGATTGCTTCCGAGCTCTTTCAATACAGCCAGTCCAACTGCATCTATCGCAACCCTGTCAGTTCCGGCAAGTATTACATCAGCCTTTTTCTTGGTTCCATGCATCGGGCCTCCGTCAACAAATGCCTCAATGCCGTCAAGAAGTATCAGAGATGGAGAATAAGCCTGATTTATCTCTGCGATCATTTTCCTCATGCTTAAAGGTGATGTATGCAATTCTGTCATATTCTTCTTATGGGTTATGCCGACAGACAACTTTAGAGACATTGTAAACACTCCTCCAAAGCCATGAGTCTTAAGGCAGCATGTTGCAACTGTGCACTTTGAGTCAAGGATTGGTTTGGCTACATAAAAACCGTTCCTCCAGTGGCTTTTTTCAGGTTTTATCTTTATCCAGCCATCTGAAGAAAGTTCTTCAAAATTAATGAGCCCAACATCATACTCTTTACAGATTTCATCTATACTTTTTTCTTTTATAACACTATTTGTCTCCGGGGGGCCGCTTCTCTCGCCGATAGTAATGCTTTTGGCGCCCATTTTTTTGAGACATAAAATTAAATTGCTAAGCGTATCATTATGTGTAGAGCCGGGGAACGGGTCTGCTGTATTAAAGTTAGGCTTAAGAAGCACATCCTGTCCTTTAACAGGGTTTATTTCGAGCAGACTTATCACCCTTTGAATGCCTGTCGCCCTCTCGGATGTTTTTACCAAGGAAATCTTTGATTTTTTATTTCCAGGGACTCGTTTCATTATTACATTTCCTGAAATGTTTCCACCTCGCTTTGACAAGGCAGATAGCATACTGCCCGTGGCCCCTATCATAAACTCGCGCCTGTTAATCATCTGCCCCTGCTATTCCCATTCTGCTTTCACAGCATTAATTATATCGCGTCTTAGGCCGCTATGCCATAAATACAAAGATTGCTGCCAGCCATTTTACACCCGAACTGCAGAGCGAACAAATGATAAAAATTGTTCCACGTGGAACAATTTGCAGTTCACTGCCCCAAAGAAGAATGGCTTTTTACAAAATCTTCGATTAACTGAATTGAAACATCGCTAATAGTTGTGAATTTTATTCCGTACTGGCAGGCATCTTCTGTTGGCTTTTTAATCGTCCTGACAATCTCACCCGTAACGGAAATAGCAGAAGCTCCCGGCAGGAAGAAAGAGCAGTTAACAATATCTTCTATATTGAGCACCTTGGGAGTCTCTATTAGAAGACCTGCTGTGCTTATATTTATCGAGGTAGCAGAAAACTTTGCGTGTTCTTTTTCCCCGTTAACGCTTAAATTTACAAACACCCTGTAAGCCTTTCGGATTGCAACCCCGAGTAGGGCGGTTGCCTTCTCAAGAAGAATCTTTGGTTTAATGGGTTTTGTAATATAATCATTCGAGCCGCATTTTTTACATCTTGCAATGTCAGTTTCTCTCGGCCTTGTTACCATGAGAATTGAAACAAACTTCAAGTCAGGGTCTTTACGGACTATGGAGCAGAGCTCATCTCCGGTCATGGACGGCATATCAAGGTCAACTACCATTAAGTCTACTTTAACATTCTTATGAATAGAGAGGGCCTCCGATCCGGATGTTGCTGTAAATATATGAACATCTGATCTGCTTAAAATATTTTTTTCCTCCTCTATAAAAGGTTTTAGGTCATCAACAATAAGTATCTTTCTCAAGCGTAGCTCCTTTAGATAAATAGTCCACTGAGTTATTCAACGGGCAGTTATTATTATACTATAAATATGTGCCGGCAATACGAGAAACTCTTTTTTTGACAAATCTATTCTGCTTCATGTATAATTGTAATTGAGAATCAGTTGCAATACAAAAAATATTCAAAGCAAAGGATTAAACTAAGAAAGCATGGGCATATCCAATAAAATTATTCTTGTCGGCAATCCCAATGTCGGCAAGAGCGTAATATTCGGGCTGCTTACAAACAAATATGTAACTGTATCAAATTATCCAGGCACAACCGTTGAGATTTCTTATGGGGATATGCTGCTTGAAGGTAAAAAATATCTTATTGTTGATACGCCGGGCGTTAACAACCTTGTGCCCATGAGTGAAGATGAAAAGGTTACAAGAGACATTTTCTTGAAGGAACGGCCATTTACTGTGGTACAAGTTGCTGATACAAAAAATATAAGGAGATCTCTCCTTATAACTCTGCAGATAGCAGAGATGGGGTTGCCTTTAATACTCGTTCTAAATATGGAGGATGAGGCAAGGGACAGGGGAATTATCATAGATATCAACCAGCTTAAAACTCTTATGGGCGTCGAGGCGGTAAGCACCATAGCCCCTCAAAGAAAAGGGTTAAAAGATATTAAAGCTGCTATCCCGACCCCGGCTATCCCAACCATTAAAATTAAATATCGCCCCGTCATAGAGGAATATATCGGGAAAATATCAGCCCTTTTGCCGCAGTTTAGCGTGTCAAGAAGGGCGCTGTCCGTCATGATTCTTTCGGACGATGAAAGCCTGAAAGAATGGTTGATTACTAATCTTAATCCAAAGGCCATAAAAGAGATTGAAATTCTGAGAGACGACTGTCAGTCAAAGGTGAAAGAACCAATAAGCCTCTTAATCAACCAGCGGCGTCTTGATATTGCAGATGAAATAACTGCTAAAGTCTTTAAGAAAATTCCTGCAGAAGGTGGGAAGTTATTGTCTTTTATTGGAAGGATAAGCATGCACCCATTGTGGGGCATACCATTGTTACTATTGGTGCTTTATGGACTTTATGCTTTTGTAGGCATATTTGGCGCAGGAACCCTTGTTAATTTTTTTGAAAAAATAATTTTTGGAAGATACGTAAACCCGATGATTACAAAAGTAGTTCAATTAATAATACCTGTTGGTCTTATTCAGCAAATGCTTATTGGCGAATATGGTCTTTTTACTGTTGCCCTCACTTATGCTATAGCCATAATACTGCCTATTACTGCCACTTTCTTTATTGCATTTGCCATTCTCGAAGACAGCGGTTATCTGCCGCGCCTTGCGATAATGAGCAATAGAGTATTTAACATCATGGGGCTTAATGGCAAGGCTGTACTGCCGATGGTCCTGGGTCTTGGATGCGGAACCATGGCAGTTATGACGTCAAGGATACTTGAAACAAAGAAAGAACGGCTGATAATAACATTTTTGCTTGCCCTTGCTGTGCCTTGCTCTGCACAGCTCGGTGTAATACTTGGGATGCTCGGGGCGTTATCCTTTAAGGCAACCCTTGTATGGTCAGGAACCGTCCTGGGAACGCTTCTATTTTCCGGATATCTCGCATCAAAAGTTATAAGGGGCGAGAAAACAGAATTCTTTCTCGAAATTCCCCCGATAAGAAAACCGAACCTGATGAATATTCTTGTAAAGACATTAGGACGGATTGAGTGGTACCTTAAAGAGGCTGTCCCGCTGTTCATTCTCGGGACATTTATACTCTTTATATTGCATAAATTTAATTTTCTTAATACTCTTGAGGCCATAGCCTCTCCTGTTGTAGTAAGTCTTCTGGGATTACCTGAAAAAACAACAGAGTCTTTTATCCTCGGATTTTTAAGAAGGGATTACGGCGCAGCAGGCCTTTTTGCAATGGCAGAAAAGGGAATGCTTACCCCGGTTCAGTCTGTTGTAAGTCTTGTGACAATAACGCTTTTTATTCCTTGTCTTGCAAACTTTTTTATGATAATAAAAGAAAGAGGGATTAAAACAGCATTAAGTATTATAGCAATAGTTTTTCCGGCAGCTTTTTTGGGCGGGGGGATACTGAACTGGATTCTAAGGACATTTAATGTAACGTTCTAAAAGATGAAACAGATGGAAGATAAAATTTTCAAAGAATTCCTTGAGAAAAAGGGGCTTAAGTTTACAAAGGAACGAGCAGCTGTTCTTAAAGATGTATTCTCTACCCACAATCACTTTGACCCTGATGAACTTTTAATAAAGATGAGGAAAAAGGGAATAAGGGTATCAAAGGCTTCTATTTACAGGACGCTTCCGCTGCTTCTTGAATGCGGTCTTGTTGAACAGGTTGAAAAAATGGATAAGCATGCTCATTATGAACATACCTTTGGCCATGGGCATCATGATCATCTAATATGCATAAAGTGTGGCAGAATAATATCGCTTTTTTCTGAAAAACTTGAGAGGTTGCAGGAAAAACTCTGTAAAAAAGAAACCTTCAGAAGCATTTCGCATACCCTTGAAATAAGAGGATATTGCTCGAAATGCAATGCTAAACTTAAATAAACGCTATCCCGATAACCACACAAAAAGTAAAAAGCCCAACATCTCTGTTGGGCTTTTTAAATCTTAATCTGGCAGCGACCTACTTTCCCAGGACCTCGCGGTCCAAGTATCATCGGCCCTGGAGGGCTTAACTTCCGTGTTCGGGATGGGAACGGGTGTTGCCCCTCCGGCAACGCTACCAGAAACTCTATTTCTGGAAAGTGTTAGTAGACTAACACTAAAAGCGTTAAAAAATCAAGTGGAGGTGAACGGGATCGAACCGATGACCTCCTGGTTGCAAACCAGGCGCTCTCCCAGCTGAGCTACACCCCCTATGGTGGGCCTAGGTGGAATCGAACCAACGACCTCGCGCTTATCAGGCGCGCGCTCTAACCATCTGAGCTATAGGCCCATAAAATACTACCCACCCCGGCCATTGATATTTCCAAACTTGATATTTTAGCACAGGCCTGGTGTAATAAGGCATCTCAAGCGCTGTTTTAAACAAATAAGCTTTGGAAAAATAAAATAACTTAAATTACCAACCCCTGTCAAGTTTAAGAAAACTTTCCCCCGCGCAACTGACTTTAACAAGCGCCAAGTTTAGACCTGGCCATTGATGTTTTTTTAACAACTGGGTAAACTTAATCTTCATGAAAAAAAGACTGCAGGACATCTTACAGGAGACATTCAAAAGTCTTGGGATTTCTTTTTCCGGGGTAGATATAGAACTGCCTAAAGAAGAATCTCATGGAGACCTTGCAACGCCTGTTGCGATGTCATTATCAAAAACTCTTAAGAAACCGCCAAGAAAGATTGCAGAGGAAATTATACATTCCATCTCAGAAAAGGATACCTTTGAGAAAATAGAAATTGCAGGGCCTGGTTTTATCAATTTCACGTTTTCAAAAGCATATTTATATTCAGAGATGAACGCCCTCATAAAAGATGGTTTAGTATTTTTGAGGTCTGATATAGGGAAGGGCAGGAGAGTTCAAGTTGAATTTGTAAGTGCCAATCCAACAGGCCCGTTACATCTTGGGCATGGCAGAGGCGCTGCTGTTGGGAATGCATTATCCAATCTCCTTAAGGCAGGCGGATATAAAGTGGAAAAGGAATTTTATGTAAATGATGCAGGCAGACAGGTGAGGCTGTTAGGCATGTCTGTATTCGCAAAATATAAGCAGTTGTCCGGAATGGATTATCCTTTCCCTGAGGATGGCTATAGAGGTGACTACGTAGAAGAACTGGCAAAAGAGCTTAAAATTGCCTATGAAGAACAATTTCTGAAAATGGAATTCGATGAGGTTGCAGAAAAATTCATAGATAGTTCATACAAAAAAATGCTTGCCCTTATTAAAAAAGACCTTGAGGATTTTGGGGTTTACTTCGACTCATGGCAGAGTGAACGTGAACTCTATGAAAAAGATGAAGTGCAGCAAGCAATAAAGGACCTGAAGGAGCGCGGATATATCTATGAAAAAGAAGGCGCCATATGGTTTACATCAACAAGTTTTGGCGATGACAAGGATAGGGTCATAATCAAAAAAGATGGTGAATATACATATTTTGCTCCTGACATCGCATACCACAGAAAAAAAATTGAGAAAAAATTTGATGAGCTCATAGATATATGGGGAGCTGACCATCATGGATATATTCCGAGAATTCAGGCAGTTATCCAGGCACTGGGTTATCCAAAGGAAAGCCTCAAGGTTTTGCTTGTCCAGATAGTATCGCTTCTCAGGGGCGGCAAGCCTGTCCAGATGTCAAAAAGGGCAGGAGAGTTTGTAACGCTGAAAGAAGTGGTCGAAGAGGTCGGCGCAGATACAACAAAATTCATATTTCTCACGAGGCGCCCTGACAGCCATCTTGAATTTGACCTTGAGGTTGCAAAGGCCCAGTCAGCGGAAAACCCGGTTTTTTACGTGCAGTATGCAAATGCCCGCATAAACAGCATATTTGCTCATGCTAAAGAGCAGGGGATTGATATTGATAAACTTAAAAACACGGATTTGAGTTTATTAAACACCCATGAGGAGTTAAGGATAATAAAAAAACTTCTTACCTATCCAATGGTATTTGAAGGAGCTGTCATTGCACATGAGCCGCACAGAATTACATTTTATCTTCAGGAGCTTGCCGGTATATTTCATCCTTACTACCACAAATACAAAGTGGTAACAGCTGACCTGAATCTTACTCTGGCAAGGCTTGCACTATGCGAGGCCATAAGGATTGTCCTGAAGGATGGGTTTGAGATATTGGGACTGAGCGCGCCTGAGAGGATGTAACTGGATTTATACGCAATGTTTGTTATAGAATATTTCCTATGATAAAGAAGACAGAAAAGATATGGATGGATGGAAAGTTTGTAGATTGGGACAAGGCCAATGTGCATGTGATGACACATACGCTTCATTACGGGCTTGGGGTATTTGAAGGCATAAGGTGCTATGAGACAAAAAGCGGGCCGGCAATCTTCAGGCTTAGGGAGCATGTAGAAAGGCTCTTTAAATCCGCTCACATATTTCTGCTTGATATCCCTTATTCTCAAAAAGAAATTGAGAATGCAATAATAAGTACGGTAAAGACAAACAAAATCAATGAATGTTACATAAGGCCTATTGTTTATATTGGGTATGGAGCTATGGGGTTATATCCCAAAGGAAATCCAATAAATGTTGCTATCAGCGCATGGCCATGGGGTGCATATCTCGGGGAAGAAGGTCTGAAAAAAGGCATAAGGGTTAAGGTATCCTCATTCATAAGAAACCATGTGAACTCCCAGATGAGCAGGGGCAAGGTGTGCGGTTACTATATTAACTCCCAGCTTGCAAAGAGGGAGGCCATCACGTGTGGCTATGATGAAGCCCTGTTGCTTGACACAGAGGGATATGTATCAGAGGGAAGCGGTGAGAATATATTCATTGTGAGAAAGGGTAAACTTAAAACCACGCCATTAACTTCAATACTTGAAGGCATTACAAGGGACAGTATAATGGAAATAGCCCGCAATGAGGGGATTGAGATAATCAGTGAAAAATTCACAAGAGACGAGCTTTACATAGCTGACGAAGCATTTTTCACAGGGACAGCAGCAGAGATTACCCCAATCAGAGAAGTGGATGGAAGAACAATAGGAAAGGGCAAGCCAGGTGAAATTACAAAAAAGGTTCAGTCGATATTTTTTGATGCAGTAAAGGGGAGAAATAAAAGATATAAGTCATGGTTGACAAAAGTATAAAGCCTTTCTGATTCATACAATGCCTGATTAAAAAGGCCTGCAAAAATTTGCAGGCCTTTTTAAATGTGTTTATTTAATTATTTCTTGTGGCACTTTACGCAATTGTCTCCAGCCTGATCAAATGCCTTTTTGCCGTCATGGCATGTTCCGCAGAATTCTCCTGCTTTGTGAGGAGCTGCTATCTTTGCCGAACCCTTTTTCATTGCGAATGTCTTTGGATGGCAGTCATTGCACTTTCCGCCTTTGTCTGCGTGGATCTTTCCATCGAATACAACCTTGCCTTGAGTTGCGCTTGCAAATTCAACAGTCTTTCCTGTCCCAACTGCCATTGCATTGCCTACAAATGCTATCGCTATCAGAAGTGTTAACACAATTGTAAGAATTTTCATTTTTTCACCCCCTTTCATAAAGAAGTTTTCCAAACAAATCCTAAAGGATACTAATCAAATTCTATGCCAGTAAATTACATTGGAATTTATAGCAACAAAATAAAGCCTTATCCTGATTTAAAGAACTTGTCCCTATTTAGGGATATGGAATTAGCTCAATATATCAATATTTTACCTGGCTGTCAAGAGGAAAATAAATTCTCCTTGACAAAGATTATGATTACTGGCATATTTAGTCTAACCATAATAAATTATATGCCATTACGTTAAGTGATATGTAAGCATTCCCCAGGGCCTTGGTTCTGGGATTTTATTTTTAGGAGGAAGCATGGGTAAAAGACTTTATGTAGGGAATATCTCTTTTCAGGCATCAGAGGATGATCTGAAAGAACTTTTCGCAAAGGCAGGAGAGGTTGTATCTACAAAACTGATAAAGGATGCTGCTACAGGCAGGCCAAGAGGTTTTGGTTTTGTTGAGATGAACACTGATTCAGAAGCTCAGAAGGCTGTAGAGATGCTAAATGGCAGCAATTTCCTTGAAAGAAGCATTGTTGTAAACGAAGCAAAACCGCAGACAACAAGAGAGCACGGAGGCCCTTCAAGAGAAAGAGGCGGATTCAGGGAAAGAAGGCCGGGCGGAGGCGGAGGCGGAAGGAGATAAGTCTTATCTGATTTTCCCAGCCATTAGGCAGGTCAGGATTTTTTTAAAAGCATAGAACCATTAGAAAGTCCCAGTTCTTTTGAAACTACGTTACATTTGGACTGAAAGAGGAAAAATATTTTCTTTTGCAGGCCAACTAATGTTTCAAAGTTTCCCTGTCCTTTGCTGATAATAAAAGAAGCTTTTTTAAAGGTATCCTGAAAATCCTGCGATGTCCACTCAAGAATTGTTCCAACAGCATCAGAACCATTTTCTATAACCGTGCATATTTCCGTAAGATGCGTTTCCCGGGCATCATGGATTGTTGAATCATTAATAACAGCAGAGCCTTTTACGACTGCTTTTACTTTTTTCCCTAATGAAAGGATGGTTTCGATAAGGATCCTGTCAAAGACTATCTCGCCTGCATTATCAAGCAGATAGAGGATCTCATTATGCTGGTTAATCTCATCCTTAAATGCAGAATAATCATCTATAGTGATAGGCCCTGCAAGCGCCCTTCTGACTGTGCCTTCTATGTCAACAGATGTGAATATGCCGAAGTCAATAACATTGCCGGCAATCGCAAGTCTTGAAGCTGTCCATAAAGGGTCAGCGCTTGTCTCTACGTACTTTTTAAGAGCTGGGTAGAGATTAAGGGCAATTTGATTGTATTCAGCTTTTATATTTTTGAAGGGGTCTTCCCCGAGGAGCTCACGAATATCTCTATGAAGAAAAGTCGTTGTATGAGCGGGAGTTTTTGAGGTATCAACCCTTCCGATAGCGCCAGCTATGCGCTCGAGAATATATTGCCTTTTTGCTTCATCTTTTGTTCCGAGCCTGACTGCGATAATCGTCTGGTTAAGAAAACACGGATAGCAGTCTAAATGTACCTTCACTTTTTCCTGAGAGCCTTTGCCTTTTTCTCTACTTCAGATACCATTCTCGTTTTATATTCCTTCAGCTTTTTTACAATCCTTGCATCCTTCCTTCCAATAATCTCTGCTGCAAGAATCGCTGCATTTTTTGCACCCGCCTTTCCAACTGCCATTGTAGCAACAGGAACTCCGGGGGGCATCTGAACAGTAGAAAACAAAGCATCCAATCCCTGAAGAGGAGATGAATTTATCGGTACGCCTATTACCGGCAGTATTGTATGGGCTGCAATAACTCCTGCAAGGTGTGCTGCGGCGCCAGCGCCTGCAATAATCACATCTATGCCTTGTTTTTCTGCTCCGCTTGCGAGTCTGGCTGCCCTTTCAGGCGAGCGATGCGCAGAAGCAATAGTCATTTCATATGTAATTCCAAATTCATTTAATATCTTCCCTGTCTCTTCCATAATCGGCAAATCAGAATCACTTCCCATAACTATTAAAACTTTTGGTTTCATAACCCCTCCTTTCAGGTTTATAGTGTAACATGAATTTTTGTAAATTTGATTTGCTCTCAAGTCATTATCCAAAAAAATGTAGCTGTTACTATTTCGCCTTGCAAATATTGCTGAAAGATTTTAATATTGAGGGGATTTTGGGGGAGGATGTTAATTTTAACGAGTTACAAAGTAATGTTATTGTTTTATAAAAAGGAGAACATAAAATGACCTATCTGGAACGCGCCATAAAAGACGGCCACGCCAAAATTGCCGGGGAAGGCAAACAGCAGAAGATTCTTTACCTTGCCGTTAATCAGACAGAGCGGTTCTCTGATCCTGAAGAGCAAGTTCGGGCCGAGTTTTGGGCGGAATTGATATATCGCTATACTTACGAACCAAATTGCATTGGGGTGGAAGTCATCGTACCAGATAGAACGCCTTCGGACCGCGCAGACTTGGTAGTATTTCATGATGAAACACGCAAGAGGCCATATGCTGTCATTGAATGCAAGAAGGACGGCATTACTGATGCAGAATTCAATCAGGCGGTTGAGCAGGCATGCGGGAACGGAACATGGGCAAAGTTTCGCGCTGACTATGTAATGGTTGTCGCTGGTATCACGCGCAGAGCCTTCGACTTTACTGGAAAATATGGCGTGCTTGAGCGAGAGGACAATATCATTGCAGATTTGCCGATAAGATATGGCAAACCAGAAGAATTCAAGTATCACAAGGGCGGGTCTCTGGACATTCAACCGGTAAACAAAGAGATTCTCATTAAAGCCATCCAGAAATGTCACCAGACTTTGTGGGGTGGAGGACGGCTGTCACCACCAACGGCATTTGGTGAACTGTGCAAGATCATCTTTGTCAAGATCAGTGACGAACAAGTTAAACGAAAGAAAGGCGAACCCTATCAGTTCCAGATCAAGACACACGAATCAAGCCGCCGGCTTGCTGAACGTATACGCGCCCTATACGCAACTCAGAGAGACAAAGACCCTGAAGTTTTCACGGAAACCATCAAGATTGACGACGCAACACTTCGCACAGTCGTATCTCACTTGGAAAGCATCAACCTGAGTAAAACGGACCTTGACACAAAAGGGCTTGCCTTCGAGCAATTCATGGACGGATTTTTTAAAGGTGATTTTGGGCAGTATTTCACTCCGCGCGAAATTATTGAGTTTTCAGTCCATATGATGCGACCCTCGAATGACGATTTAGTGCTTGATCCTGCCTGCGGTTCGGGAGGTTTTCTCTTGCACGCGCTCGATGCGATCAGGCGCGAGGCAAGCGAGTATTATGATGAGGGAACGACTGAACATTACAAGCACTGGCATGATTTTGCTCAGAATCGTCTTTTCGGTATAGAGATAAATGAGGAGATCGCACGCGTTGCCAAGATGAACATGATTATCCACGATGACGGGCACACTAATGTTGCCGGATGGGACGCTCTCAGCCCCATTGCGCCTTTAACTGCAAACAATAAAGGCTTTGCTGAAAACCGTTTTGATCTTATTCTGACCAATCCACCCTTCGGCGCGATGGTGAAACAGGACGAAAAGCCCTATCTGTCGAGTTATGAAATGAGCAAGATAGCCAATACAGTCAAAGCGTCTATGAAAGTTGATCCAATGATGGGCAAGAAGGCAGTCAAAAAGAAAACCTCGGTCAAGACTGAGATTCTCTTTTGCGAACGGGTATGGCGTTTTCTTAAGCCCGGCACAGGACGCGCCGCTATTGTGCTGCCAGACGGCATTCTTACCAATTCATCGCTCCAGGGTGTGAGAGACTGGTTGCTAAGCAAGTTCCAAATGCTGGCAGTTGTGAGTTTGCCTCAGAGCGCGTTTGCTCATTTCGGAGCGGGGGTGAAGGCAAGCATTATCTTTGTCCGCAAGCGCACCGATGGTGAAAAGCCTAACGATAATGAGGCAATCTTCATGGCCGCAGCGGAAAACATCGGCTATGACGCAACAGGCCGGAAAACCATGAAGGTGATTGATTCCAAGGTCGTCGGAAAGTCGAAGACCGAAATACAACGGTGTGATTTATATGACGTAAGAGTGACTTTCGAAAATATCGGTCCCGATGATACTTCTACTTGGGTCGAGCGTCATAGCCTTACAATGCGTGATACGGGGATTCTCGGGCAATATCAAAAGTTTTTGAAAGACCCCACGCCTTTTTTCGTCTAAGCCCCGCTGATAAAAAGCAACCGTGTTTTGCTATCAGACGGGGCGAAGTAAAGGGACGAATTGACGCCAATTATTATCTATTATGGGGCCATGAAATCCTGTCTCTTGGTGAAACCCCGCTTGGAAATTTGGTCATTCAAGAGCCTGATTATGGTTCGGGATCTCGTGCGGTCCCTTTAACTGAGGCGTCAGCCATAAAGTATATAAGAATTACAGACTTTGATGACGAGGGCATCCCGCCTGGACATGAGTTTGTTACGGCTTCCCTGGTGGAAGAGCGTTATAGGTTGGAAGAAGATGACCTTCTTTTTGCAAGAACCGGTGCAACCGTGGGTAAGACATATATACATAGCAGAAAAATAGGGCCGGCTATCTTCGCGGGGTACTGTATTCGCTTCCGCTTTGATTCCAAAAAAGTCTTGCCAGAGTTCGTCTATTATTACACAAAGTCAAACCGTTACAGATTGTGGGTTCAGTCAATTCAGCGACCGTCTGGACAACCAAACATTAACAAGGAAGAATTTAAGGCATTCACAATACCGCTCCCGCCTCTCGGCGTGCAGAGGCAACTCGTTGCCGAAGTGGAAAAAGCTCGCGAAACCAGAAAAAGAAAATTGCAGAAGGCGGACGCTTTGCTCAATAGTCTTGATGAGTGGCTACTTCAAAAACTCGGCTTGAAGGCTCCCTCACTCATTGTTTTAAGTTCCTTTGCTATTAGACTTGCTCAATGTAAACATGGCAGGGTAGATGTATCTAATTTTCAACAAGCATATGTGTCTAAACCTGGTTCACTAATGGGGAAATATCAAAATGCGAAGTTGGCTGATATTGCCCACATCATAATGGGACAAGCACCCCTCGGTGAACATTACAATGAAGAAAAAAAGGGTATTCCTCTTATTGCAGGGGCCGCCGATTTAGGAGCAGTGTATCCGGCGGCCAAGAAATGGACGATATTGGCTCCGAAGCAATGTGCGCCTAATGACATTATCCTTTGTATTCGGGCAACTATTGGCACGTTGAACTGGGCTGACCGCGTTTACTGTCTTGGCCGTGGTGTGGCGGGTATTAGCGCAAGAGAAACAACCGTTTTGCCAGAATATCTTTATGAAGCTTTACATATGAGAAGAACCTATCTTACCTCACGCGGGACCGGATCAACGTTTAAGCAGGTAATTGCTCAAGAATTAGCTGATTGCCCTATCCCGTTGCCACCTATGAAAATTCAGCGGACGATTGCCGCTGAACTTAACCGCCGGCGTGATGAGACAAGGCGGCTGAGAGCCGAAGCAGCCACTGAATGGGATGCGGCTAAAAGACGGTTTGAACAGTCGTTGTTGGGAATAGAGGCATAGAATGTCGCTACTAACTTATTTATTAGACGAGATTTGTTGCGGGGTTGAAATCTATTTCACAGGTCGAACCGGACAGCAATATCTAAAAACGGCTTTCATCCTTTGCGATGATTATACCGAACTAACCTCAAAGCTGTTCCTTTTGAAGGATAATCCTCGCTGGTCAGATAAGAAACCTGACGGTAAGCATTACAAAAATTATCATGACATTCAAGAGGACGTGCAAAACGTGGTTACTGTCAAGAGGCCGAATGATTTAGAGAAAATCAAGGGCCTTCATAAGGCAATGAAAGTACGTCGTGAGCGAAGAAATGCCTTTTTCCACTCGACCCATCTTCTCGACCTTAGCGCAAATCAGCGAAGCTGTGTTGAATCTTTTTGCGATCTTATGGATTATGGGAATCTACTTTTCGGCTCTGAATGGGCTGCCAAAGTAAAGGGCGCGAGAAATCTTGACGTTTTTGAGGTCTTGCTGAGGTTAGAGAGAAAAAGTTTTGAAGATCCCTCGATGACGCCAAAGATTATGAGAATTCTTGCAGAATGGCCGCGCAACATTTCAAATGCCTCCCGCAAAGGAGTGCATCTTGCCGTCCATCCAGAAGACCTTCATTTAAGACTCTGCGTGATTCATGGCGGAAACTTGTTGAGAGATAAGCTGTTGGCTTTACTTGCGTGAGCAAATGCATTTACACAAAAAATAATTAGACACAGCGATCGGTTTTCTATAGCGGAATAGTGCAGAAGTCAGAAGTGCCATAGTCAAAAGCGTGACAAATATTTTGCCTTGAAATTTCTCGGAACATTGAGGAAGAAATGCTATCTTGACGAAAAGATAAAAAATGGATTGTTGAAATTTGCAGAGGAAGTGGAGGATGTAAAGGTGAGGAGGAGGAAGAGTAAGCGCAGTGGTGAATAGAGAGAAGACTAATGGAAAAATTTTGACATTGGACAAATTTGCAATTTAATTGCAGAATATCCGCATGTAGATAACGAGAGATGCAGAAGGAGCAGACAATTTCCTATTGAGTCTATTGAGGTTGAACCTCGATAAATTACCCCTGCCTTTTTATCGCCCTGTCAGCAATATCTTTTCTGTAATGCATCCCGCTAAAATGAATCTTTTCAATTGCCTTATATGCCTTTTCTTTTGCATCTTTTATATCTTTACCAAGGGCTGTTACACCAAGCACTCTTCCCCCTGCTGTCACAATTTTATTTTTATTGAATGCTGTCCCTGAATGGAACACAACAACATCATCCACCTTTCCGGCATCATCCAGCCCTTTTATTACCTTTCCTTTTTCGTATGCACCGGGATAGCCTTTCGACGCTGCAACAACACATACAGACACCTCAGGTTTCCATTCCAGATTGATGCCGGATAATCTTTCATCTGCTATGGCTAAGGCAATATCTGTAAGGTCTGTCTTAAGCCTTGAAAGGACAGGCTGGGTCTCAGGGTCTCCAAGCCTGCAGTTAAACTCAAGCGTATATGGCTTGTTGTCCTTGATCATAAGGCCGGCATAAAGAATCCCCTTATATTTTATGCCTTCTGATTGTAATCCATTAACAGTGGGGCGCATAATTTTTTCCATTATTACTGATTCAAGTTCTGGTGTTATAACAGGTGCAGGGCTGTATGCACCCATCCCGCCTGTGTTAGGCCCCTGGTCCCCGTCAAAGATCCTCTTGTGGTCCTGAGAGCTCACCATGGGAAGTATCGTCTTGCCGTCTGTAAAGGCCATAAAAGATGCTTCTTCGCCATCCAGACATTCCTCAACCACTACCCTGTCCCCGGCCTCGCCAAAGGCCCTGTCTTTCATTATAAGCTTCAATCCGGCAATTGCATCATCAACAGTTTTTGCCATAATGACACCTTTGCCGGCTGCAAGACCGTCTGCCTTAATAACTATTGGCGCACCCTTCATTCTCACGTAATCCTCTGCGTGCAGATAGGAAGTGAATACCTTATATTCTGCTGTTGGTATGCCATAGCGTTTCATAAGGTCTTTTGAAAAAACCTTACTCCCTTCAAGCTGCGCAGCCTTACTGTTAGGGCCAAGGATTTTTCTGCCGTTCCTTTCAAATACATCTACTATGCCCTTTGACAATGGCGCCTCAGGCCCTACTATTGTGAGGTCAACGCCTTCATATTTGACAAAATTAGCCACTGCCTCAAAATTATTATCATCAATATTTATGCATTCAGCTATTTCAGAAATGCCTGCATTGCCAGGACAGCAGTATATCTTGTCTACCTTAGAGCTCTGTGATAGTTTCCAGACAATGGTATGCTCTCTGCCGCCACCGCCGATAACCAGGACCTTCATATTCGTTATTTACCCCCTTTGCAAATCATTGTGCTGAAACTTTTGTAAGATAATCTGCAATTGCATTGTCATATTTTGACGTAAGTCTGAAGACTTTTTTAGCAAGCTCAAGCCGGGTTTTTGAACTGAGGTCGCCTTTGTTGGCCTTCATCTCTTTTATGATATTGTCAAAATCATTATTGTCGGTAACCACAGCAACGTCCTTGAAATTCTTTGATGCCGAGCGGAGCATTGTAGGGCCTCCGATATCTATGTTTTCTATGGCCTCGGCCAATGTTACATTAGGTTTTGCTACTGTTTCCTCAAATGGATAAAGATTTACTACTATCATATCAATCAGTTCTATCCCGTACTCTTTTATATCTTCCATGTCCTTTGGGTTATCCCTTCTTGCAAGGAGACCTCCATGAACTTTCGGATGAAGCGTCTTAAGTCTTCCGTCGAGCATCTCAGGGAATCCCGTGTAATCCGACACATCTTTCACCTTTACGCCCGCGTCACGCATGGCCTTTGCAGTGCCTCCTGTTGAAAGTATTTCCACCCCAAGTGAATGAAGCGCCTTTGCAAAGTCAATAACCCCTTTTTTGTTCGATACGCTTATGATCGCCCTCTTGATTTTTGGCATCTAAAAACCCCCTTTGGTATTTTTTATATATCCGCTGTCCATAAGGCTTATATGTTTGCCCGCTCCTATTATTACATGGTCCAGAACCTTTATACCCACTACCTCTCCCGTGTGCACAAGCCTTTCAGTTACAGAGATGTCTTCACGGCTCGGTGTCGGGTCTCCGCTCGGGTGGTTATGAACAAATATAACAGATGCGGCTGATTCCTTAATAGCATTTCTGAACGCCTCGCGCGGGTGCATAAGAGAGTTTGTAAGCGTTCCTTCAGAAATCCTGCAGTCTCTGAAAATCCTGTTTTTTGCATCAAGCATGGCACAAAACAATACTTCTTTTTTCAGGTCTTTTAACAGCGGATGGTAGTAGGAATACACATCGTGGCTTGAGGAAAATGCAGGCCCTTTTTCATCGGTTTCCCTGAAAAGCCTTCTGCCTAATTCAAACGCTGCTTTTATCTGCGCAATCTTTGCAGGGCCGATACCCTTTAGGTGCTCAAATTCTTTTGCCGAAGCGCTGTCTATATCCTTTAATTTTTTAAACGAGGCCAACATCTCCATTGCGAGGTCAATTGCGCTTCTTCCGCCTCCGCCTATTCTCAGTATTATAGCGAGCAACTGGGCATTTGACAGGCTTTCTGCTCCCATCTTCAGCAGCCTCTCCCTCGGTCTTTCTTCTTCAGGCCAGTTTTTTATGCTTTGGTAAGACATAGGATGCAGAATTCTAACATCTTAACAAACAGTTGGTAAACCCCACTTTCTTTCTAACGGGGTAAAGTATGTAGTTTTTTTAAGAGAGTTTCCTTGGCTGTTTTAAAATCCGACCTAATTTTACATCCTGCTGCATTTCTGTGACCTCCGCCGCCAAACGCTGCGGCTATCTTTGCAACATTCATTTCTTTTCCTTTTGAGCGGAGGCTGACCTTATAATAATTATTCTCTATCTCCCTGAAAAGGACAGAGATATTTACTGATTTCAGCAGCCGGGGGAACCCTACAAAGTTTTCTGTATCCTCAACCGAAGCTCCGGTCTCTCTGAACATATCCAGTGTCACCAGAGTAATTGCAATGCTATTATTAATCTCGAGCGTATTGAGAACCTTCAGCAGCAATCTAAACCTGCTCTCTGACCAGGTCTCATAAAGACTTTCTGCAATGTAAGACGGGTCTGCGCCTGCCTCTATTAATTCAGCTGCAACCCTTAGAACCTCAGGCGTTGTATTGCTGTATCTGAAGGTGCCTGTATCTATTGCAATTGCAGCATAAAGGTTTATGGCAATATCTTTTGTTATCTTTACGCCTAATTCCTTGATAATATAAAAAAGCATCAGGCCTGTTGCAGCGGCATGCGGCTCTATCCATTTTATATCTCCAAATTCCTTCTCTGTTTCGTGATGGTCTATGACTGCTGATGAGACAAATTCTATTTTTTCAATGCCGGTTCTCTCAAGCTCATTACAGTCAAGCAGTATTAAATTTGAAATTTCAAATTTGAGATTTGAGATTGACTGGGTGAACCTTTTATGCCCTGGCAGGAACTTGTAAAATTCCGGGACAGGGTCTTTGTCATATATTATTATTTCTTTTCCAAGCGATTCAAGGGCTAATGAAAGCGCTATTGAGGAACCGAGGGCGTCGCCATCAGGGCTTATGTGGGTTGCAATAAAAAACTGTTTCCCTTTGCGCAGGAAATCAAGCACATTTCCGGGGATATTCAACTCTCCTCCTCGTTGCGGGCAGAACTCGATTTTATTCCTTTTAAAAGTCTTTCAATCTTATCTCCATACTCAATAGATTCGTCTACCCTGAATGTCAGGGCGGGGATAAATTTCATCCTGACTCTTTTTGCCAGTTCTGCGCGGATAAAGCCTTTTGCCGAATTAAGTATCTCGAGGGTTCCTTTTTTTTCCTCCGGCTTCAGGACGCTTACATAAACAGTTGCCAATTTCAGGTCTTCTGTTATCTTTGCACCTGTAACTGTTATAAATCCGACCCTTGGGTCTTTTAATTTGTTCATTATTATGTCAGCAATCTCTTCTCTGATTAAGTCGCTGACTCTTTGTGAGCGTTTATATGGAAGCATAGTTCTTATAGGTTAAGGCTAAGGTTTAGGCTGAGAAAAACTTAATCTTGATCTCAACCTTAACCTTCTTAAAGTTTTCCTGCTATTTTTTCAATTATATAATTTTCGAGGATATCTCCAACCTTTAGATCATTGTAGTTTTCGATAGTTATGCCGCACTCGTATCCTGCCTGAACCTCTTTAGCATCATCTTTGAATCTCTTGAGGGTTGCTATCTTGCCGTCATAGACTACAATATTGTCCCTGATTATTCTTATCCCTTCGCTTGCACGGCTTATAAAACCGTCCAATACATAACAGCCTGCTATCGTTCCCACGCTGGAAACCTGGAAGGTCTGCCTTATCTCTGCCCTTCCAAGAATTTTCTCCTTTAGTGTCGGCGCCAATAGTCCTTCAAGCGCCTTTTTTACATCCTCTATGGCATTATAGATAATTGTGTAAAGCCTTATGTCAACCCTTTCTTTCTCCGCTGTCTGAGAAGCCTTTGCCTCAGGCCTGACATTAAAACCTATTATGATGGCATTTGAAGCTGTCGCGAGCATTACATCTGATTCATTAATACCCCCTACAGAGGCATGTATAACTTTAACCTTCACATGCTGATTAGTTATGCGCTCTAATGCATCCTGGGTAGCTTCCACAGAGCCCTGGACGTCGCCCTTTATTATAATGTTGAGCTCTTTTACCTCACCTTCTTTTATCTTTGCATAAAGGTCGTCGAGTGTCAGTTTGCTGTCCTTGGCCATCTGAGCAAGCCTTCCCTTCTGAAGCCTTGCAAGGGCAATCTGTCTCGCACGTTTTTCATCGTCTACAGCTGTAAAGATATCGCCGGCAGTAGGCACCTCAGGAAAGCCGATAACCTCAACAGGCGTTGACGGCCCTACTTCCTGAACACGTTTCCCTGTATCATCAAGCAGCGCCCTTACTCTTCCTACGCTTGTTCCGGCAAGGAAGTTATCTCCGATCTTAAGTTTCCCGGACTGAACAAGAACAGTTGCCACGGGACCTCTCCCCCTGTCAAGTTTTGCCTCTATAATTGTTCCCTTTGCCATCTTATCGGGATCGGCCTTTAGTTCCATTACCTCTGCCTGCAATAATATCATTTCAAGCAAATGCTCAATGCCTATGCGCTTCTTGGCTGATACTTCAACAAAAATATTCTGGCCCCCCCAGTCTTCAGACAGTATCCCATGTTCTGCAAGTTCGGTTCTTACCCTTTGAGCGTTCGCCTCCGGCTTGTCTATCTTATTTATGGCAACAACTATTGGCACATTTGCCGCTTTGGCATGGTTTATTGCCTCAATGGTCTGCGGCATAACTCCGTCATCTGCCGCAACAACAAGCACAACTATATCTGTCACCTTTGCTCCCCTTGCCCTCATGGCAGTAAAGGCCTCATGTCCCGGGGTGTCAAGGAAAACCAGTTCTTTCCCTTTAAGCGTAACTTTATATGCACCGATATGCTGCGTTATCCCGCCTGCCTCTGTCTCCGTAACCTTGGTCTCTCTTATTGCGTCAAGCAAGGAGGTCTTGCCATGGTCAACATGCCCCATTATTGTGACAACAGGAGGTCTTGGAACAAGTTTTAATATATCCTCTTCCTTGCCTTCTGTCATCATCTCTTCTTCTACAGCCATAATTTCAATTTTTGTCCCGAAACCGTCTGCTACAAGGAGTGCAGCATCTATATCTACGGGCTGATTTATTGTAGTCATGTAACCAAGTTCCATGAACTTTTTCATAACATCTGAGATTTTAACGCTTATAATCTCGGCAAATTCCTTCACCGTTGCGCCTTCACGAAGTTTTAATGTCTTTTTCCTTGTGATTACAGATTGAGGCTGCAGCCTTTGATCTTCTTTTTGTGCAAACTTATCTTTGCCGTGCCGTTTAAATGTCTTGGGATCATGCCATTTTTTGGTGTCTATTTTCCTTATCGCCTGAAATGCCCTCTGCATCTGGGGTTTGGCCTTGAATTTTTCTACCTTTTCTGTTTCTATTTCCTTCTTAAATCTATCAGGAACTTTACCCTCAACTTCCTCCTCCGGCAAGGTTATGCCGGGTTCTTCTACTGATGGTATCTCTTCAGGCGCTGTTTCTGTAATGTTTTCTTCAACTTGTACCTCTTCAGCAGGGACTTCCGGTTTTAATATCTCTGTTGTTTTTTTCTCAGGTACCCTTACTGCCTCAGGCTTTATTTCTTTTTGCGTAACAGAAGGTTCAGAAACTGGTTTTTTTTCAGAGACCGGCTTAGTTTCAAGGGCAGGTTTAACTTCCTGGACTATTTTTTTCCCGGGTTTTGTTGCCTTTACCGGTTTTTCCCTGACTTTTTTCTCTTCGGTCTTTTTTTCTTCAACTGATTTCTTCTTTTCCAGCTTTGCGCCTGCTTTTTTAGTTTTAGCAGCCGCCACCGGTTTTTTCTTTAAAAGCTTTTCTACTTTCTCCGTAATCTCAGGCTCTATAGCTGAAGAGTGCGTTTTACCTTTAATCCCAAGTTCTGCAAGCGTGCTCAGGATATCTTTATTGTCAACGCCCAGTTTTTTGGCAAGTTCATGAACTCTTAATTTGGTCATATATCTGTCTTTAACCCCTTCTTAAGGAACAAGCCCTAGCTTCGACCGGGCCAGCCTTGTAACATTAATCCTAAAATGTTATCATAAAAAACCTTTTTAAAGCAATTTTACTGAAACAGATTAAGGTTGAAATTTAAGGTTAAGGAAAAAGAAAATATCTCTCAGCCTCACCCTTAGTCTCAATCTGACTGTAGAAAGATGAAAGGAGGGAAAAACTTTGGCAAGTTGTTTTGTATGTGGAAAGACGAGGAAAGTAGCCAATTATGTTAGCCACGCTAATAATAAAACAAAGCGGCAGGTGCTGCCAAACCTGCAGAGGACAAAGATTATATCAAACAGCGCCACAAAGAGAGAGTATGTCTGCACAAGATGCCTGCGCTCAGGCAAGGTTAAAAAGGCTGTTTAGTGAAAAGGGCTGATTCTCTGCTTGCCCCTTTGATCAGAAACCTCGGGATAGAAGACTCTGTAAGGCTGGGGCGCATAAGGAATGAGTGGGCTGTCATATTTGAGAAACCGGTTTCACTTCATATGACGCCTGCAAGCATAAAGGAAAAGGAACTGCTCATTAATGTAGATTCACCTGTATGGCTGCAACAGCTTACTTTTTACAAAGATACCATCATTAAGAAGCTTAATGGTTTTGGCATAAAGACTGTCAAATTCAAGATCGGGAGAGTCCTGCCGGAAAAAAAACAGGACAAAACAATTTTGGAAAAGCGCCTGCTTACAGCAAATGAGAACTCTTATATAGAAGAAACCATATCTCCTGTACCGGATCAGGAATTAAGGGACAAGATTAAAAAGGCTATGGAAAAATCCATGGCTTTCAAAAGATAACTTTGTTATTGAGAGGCTATATGAAAAAAACAACTATTCTGTTAATTGCATTATTTGTCTTTATGTCCTGCAGTTCAAAAGAGGTTAAACCTGAGACTGACGAGTCAAAAAAAGCCAGGGAGGCATTTGCCGTTGCAGCGGCAGTCAAGGATGCCTATCTGAAAAGAGAGCTCTCTGCCATTGAGAATAACACAACAAAAGAAGGCTACAGGGAAATTCTCGGCGCAATAAAGAACTTTGATAAAGCAGATTTAACCTTTTTGCATAAATGGGTTGAGATAGACAAGAGTGCTGTTTCTCTGAAAATAGCGTGGAGCGGGACATGGGTTGTGAGCGGACAGACAACAGAGGAACGGGGCACAGCAATCTTTGTGTTTGAAGGAAGACCCTTAAAGCTCAGTCATATTCTCAGGGCAAATCCATTTAGACAGCCGGAATAATATATACCTCATGCCTTCTTAATTCTTAAAATCAGCCTGATATATTTTTGCCTCTTGAATAGATGAGAAATTAATGGGCTGGTTTCTGGTCATCAGGGGGTCTTGCTGAAAATTATATTCTTAAAAACCCCTTCAGCGCTTCCACCTGTGTGCTGCGTATTCATCTGCACTCTTATCCCCTCTACCCGGAGAGGTTCTTCATTAAAGAATTTTCTGTAATCATCGTATACATTTCTCCTGACTGTAAGCCACTTGCCGGTATCAGAAATTCCCGACTTCACCACTATCACTTTTATCGTAAGGCTTACGGGCCAAGGTACAGACTCTTCTGTAATAGTCCCCTCAGGCGCATTTGTATCCCACACATAGCTCAGTATCTTCTTGCCTTCAAAGGCCACAAAGAACTGCAGTCCCTGGTCATTCGTAGATCCCTTACGGACATCGCCCCGCAAAGGCAGTGTCAGCGCCTTCCAGGCCCACGTGACATAAGGGTAGTCCTTTACATTTAATCTGAATTCACGTTCAAGTGAAAACGATGATTTCAGGGACTTCATGTGCAAGGCAGGCTCTCCATTTTCCAGAACGACCTTTGCGTCAGCCTTGCCTTTTTTTACCTTCATCTTCCATGGAGAAGGAATACCTTCCGGGCTAACCGGTCCATTGAACCCTATAGTAACGGGTGGCGCATCAGCAGCGCCTGGGGAGGATAAACAAATAAAGAGAGAAAAAACAAAAATACAAAAAAGGATTATTCTGATATTAATAACAGTTCTATTTCTCATATTACCACTTACCACAAGAACAAAAACATAATTTCAGTTCATTCTATCTTATCCAGAATTGATTTTGATGATTTTATGAAGCAGACACCCTCAGGCATTTTGCAATTGCCTGCTTTCTTCTGCCCTTGTGCATTCTCAGGAGAAATCAGTTCAGCAAGATTCTTGCTGGTCTTGGCAAGAACAAGCCTTAATTCATCATCAATGTCCACCAGTTCGCCTGTATGCTTCTGCTCAAATTCCCTGAAGCCCTCCTTTACGGCTCGTGTTGTATTTGTAAGCGCCTTACATTTACTGCATAAAGGGTCTTCTGTTTGGGTTATAAGCACCCCGGAGGCATAATGATAAAACCGTATTTTATTACTGAGCCCTTCCTTTTTTCCCATCCTATTTCCTGGTTCGTTTTTTGCCCTTTGAAGTAGCTTTCTTTTTGGCAACAACCTTTTTTGCTTCTTTTTTCACGGCCTTCTTGGCCGCTTTTTTAGCAGGTTTAGAATTTTTTTTCTTTGCGGCCTTTTTTGTTTTCGTTTTTGACAAAGTTTTTGAAGAAGCCTTTTTCCCCTTCACAGTCTTCCTTTTTGCTTTCTTCTTTTCCGCGGCTTTCTTTTTCAGGGGGGTAACCGCAGGAATACTCTCCTTTTTTACGGCAACAGGATATTCACGCCTTTCAACAATATCAAACGATTCCTTTTTGACAATCTCATTTTCCTCATATGTGCCAAGGATATCTTCTTCCCTGACAAGCGTGAATTCCCTTCCGTCAAGTTCTACCTCGGTAGCAGAATATTCCGGATAGAAGACCCTCTGCCCGGGTTTTATGGTAGTGGGTGTGAATTTTAATCTGCCTTTTTCCATCTTGTATCTGCCGGGGCCAATCCGGATAACAACGCCTTCTGAGGGCTTTTCCTGTGCTGAGGCAGGTATTATTATACCGCCTGAAGTTTTCTCTTCTGCATTAAGCCTTTTAATCACTGCCCAGTCATGAAGTGGTTTCAATTTCATCGTATATTACCTCCTGAGAAATAAGTATTATTACACAAGCAGCTTATTATACAAGATGAGACGATTTTCCTGAAAGATTTTTTCTGAAACCAAAGTTATCCGCACCATACAAACAAGCCCGGCAGGGTTTCAATCCTATTCAGGTTTGTTGCATCTGTCAGCAGCTTTTGTTAATATTCCTGAAAAGCGATGCACTTATAGGAAAGGGTAAACTAATATGCAACCGCCTGTTAAAATGTATACACTTAGTACCTGCAGCCACTGTAACGCTACAAAAAAATTTATGGACAAATGCGCTGTGAAATATGAATTTACAGATGTGGATTTGCTGACCAGCGAAAAACGGCAGGCTGTTTTTGACGAAATCAGGAGACTGAACCCCAATTGTACATTTCCTACGATTATCATCGGCAATAAGGTAATTGTCGGATTTAAGGAAAAGGAGATCAGAGAGGCGCTGGGGTTATGATCACTGTTGAGCAGCTTTATGAGATGCTGAAAAAAATCCACGAACCCAAGGGCTATCTTTTTAATAAGGACAATGATGTCGTGTCCGAGCTTCTGAAAGGCCTTCTCATTAACAAGGAGCGTTACGGCTATATGTCCTGCCCCTGCAGGCTGGCGTCAGGAGATTACGGGAAAGATAAAGATATTGTCTGCCCCTGCGTATACAGGGCTCCGGATGTTGAAGAATTTGGAAGCTGCTACTGCAATCTCTACGTTTCAAAGGAATGGAATGAAGAAAAAATCCCGCACGTATACGTCCCTGAGAGAAGGCCTCCTGAAAAAATGCCTTATTGATTAAACCTGTTTCAGGCATTACAGGTATAATATCTATCTATGCCGGTTTATTCTGTCAGTGACTCTGAGCGCCAGATGAAGCTTCCTTTGTTTTTTGATGAATACTCCCTGAGGCATTACCTTGAGAAAACTGCCGGCAGAGCTGTTTCGCTCACCCTTACTGAAAACTCCAGCAGCATGATATCAGTAAAAATACATGGACGTTCTGTCTCGCTAAGACTCCACAGGATGTTTCTTTCTGCTGACACAGGTGTTCTTGCCGAGATAGCAGAAATGATAAACAACAAAAAACGAAAAACTCCGCATATAAGCAGATTTATCAAAAATAATGCTGTTGGTATTGAGAGGAAACCAAAGAGGTTAAAAATCAACGCGCATGGAAAGTTTTATAACCTTCTTGAGATATATGATTCCATTAATAAAGATTACTTTAACAGTATGGTCTCCGCACGCATCACCTGGGGCGCAAAAAGCCCAAGGCGCGCTGTAAGGCGCAGAACCCTCGGGAGCTATTTTAAAGACAATGGGATGATAAGAATAAACCCTCTGCTGGATTCCGGAAAAGTGCCGCGATATTACATTGAGTATGTTGTTTATCACGAAATGCTCCATGCTGATATGGATGCCGAAGCCGCCAATGGCAGACGTTCAGTGCATTCAAAAGAATTTAAAAGGCGCGAAAGGCTGTTCAACCATTATGAAAAGGCCCTGGCGCTGGAGAAAAAGAAATAAGAAACAGCCGCCCCTCTTTCCCTGTTACTGTCTTACTGTTGCCTTTACCTCAAATTTCGGAGGGTTCATGATAGCCTTTTTCACAGCGCACTGGTCAGCCACTTTTATTATTGCGTTGAGGTATTTTTCAGGAAAACCCTGCGGCACAATAATATCCAGCACTATCTTGTCCATTTTTGTCTTGCCGTCAGCAGTGGTGATATATTCTATACTCTGGATAAGAGAGAGGCCTTCAACAGGTATATTCCTTTCCCTGCAGAAGCTGAGCACATAAATGCCTGCGCATGTGCCTATTGATGCGAGGAAATGAAGAAAAGGGCTCGGGGCAGCGCCGTCACCGCCAAGTTCTTTTGGCTGGTCAGTATTTATAACCATTCCGTTAATCTCTGCGTTAACCTTTTTATTGCCGGGAAAAGTTATTTTTATTTCCATTTATCCTCCTTGCTGCTCGTCTAAGAATATCATAATACATACTCGCAAACAGAGAAAATGTTTGTCAGGAACCTCTTTTCTCATACCTCTCCATAAGATAAAACATACCTCCTGCAAAAACAGTCAAAAATATTATCACAAGCCAATGGTTTATTTTTAACAATTCAGGCAGTGTTGCTCCTTCCATTGCCGAAGATATGCAAAAGCTTTCACTGTATGGATACAGAACTGCAAACAAAAGGGAACCGGCGCCAATGCCTGTCATGGTAACCACCGCATCCAGTCTTCCTGATGCAAAACCTGCGACAGCAGTCCCGGGGCAGTAGCCGCTTACTACAAAACCTATCCCGAACAATGCTCCTCCAACTATCTGAGGCCAGAAAAAAGTCGGCACAAGCCAGACCCTGTCCATGTCCAGAAGCCTCAGGTCTGACAGAAGATATAATCCGGAAGCAGCAACAAGCATTGCAGTAAACATCACTTTTGGAACAGTAAAATCAGTCAGATAAAAAACTCCGGTCAATTTGTGAGGGTTGCCAAGGCCTCCTCTTTCGAGAAAAAGGCCAAAGAAAATCCCCAAAATTACAGCAATTAAAAGGCTGATATTCTGGCTGAATATAAAAGGAGCTGTCATGACCATAACCTCCTGAAAAAAGCTGCGATGATAAAGCCGCTTACAAACATTGCGATAACAAATATCCATCCTGATACTGCCAGCTGCGCGCCGCCTGATAAGGCAACACCGCTTGTGCAGCCCCTTGCCAGCCTGCTCGCAAAGCCTATAATAATACCTCCTCCAAAGGCTGTCAAAAATCTTGTCGTGGTCCTCATGTGCTCAGCCTTATCGAATCTGAACTTGAAATTACCGCTTATAAGCGAGGCTGCGAGGGCTCCCAGGAAAAGTCCGCCAACTTCAAAAAGAACCCAGTTCATTAATGGTGACTCAACATTCAGGTAGCTTGAAAAATATTTGAGAGTGCCTGCATACCCGGGACTGACATCTTTGAGGCCAACGCCTGTTAATAATGAAAATGCACTTGAGGCCCCCAGCCCCCACCCGGCAATATAAAAAGTTGCAAGGAGGGTCAAGCCAAGCCCGATTCCTGCAATGTATGGCGACCAGAAATTATTCTTTACCATAATAACCTCCTCATTTCTATTAACCTGCTCCCTTTGTCATCTTCCTGAATTTATAATTACACACTTTTGATGGGATGTCCATATGCGGCCTGTTGATGAGATACAGAGATACATTCTTAAAATAAATATGTTATAAAAGAATATCAATGCTGCAAAGGCAAAAACTTTTTAAAAGGACAAATGCTGTGAGCCATCTGGGCAGGGCCATCTTAATAATAATGCTGTGCATCCTGGTTGAAACACCAAGCGCAAAAACAGCGCTGGCCCGGATTGAACCTGCCCCTTCTTCCGTATTGCGCGAAGAGCAGCTTGCTCCAATAGCCGGGATAGTTGAGGAAGCAATCCGCAACAGCCGGATACCGGGCGCAGTTATCCTGATAGGGAATCAGGATAAGATCATTTACAGGCAGGCATTCGGTTATCGTTCTCTGCTGCCCGATAAGCTTCCTATGACTTCAGACACTATCTTTGATATAGCTTCCCTTACCAAGGTCGTTGCCACTACAACTGCTATTATGCAACTGGTTGAAAAAGACCAGCTTAGACTTGAAGACCCTGTGGCTAACTACTGGCCTGAATTCAAGGCCAATGGAAAGAGGAGCATCACGGTGCGCGAACTGCTTACGCACTATTCCGGGCTCAGGGCTGACCTCAGCCTCAAGGCAAAGTGGTCAGGCTACAACACAGCTCTCAAAAAGATTATTGCGGAGAAACCTGCAGCTCCCCATGGAAAACGTTTTATTTATAGTGATATTAATTTTGAAATTCTTGGCGAAATTGTTCACAGGCTTTCAGGCCAGACACTTGATGCGTACTGTGACGAGCATATATTTAAGCCGCTGGGAATGAAAGATACCGGATTCAGGCCGTCTCCTTCGCTGCATGACCGCATCGCACCAACCGAATACCAGTACGGGAAAATGCTCCAGGGAGAAGTTCATGACCCTGCGGCTTACAGAATGGGCGGTGTGGCAGGGCATGCAGGGCTTTTTTCAACTGCCGACAACCTTTCAATTTTTGCGCAGATGCTTTTGTCCGGGGGAAGCTTCAACAATGTGCAGATCCTTAGCCCATTGACAGTTGAGAAGATGACAATGCCGCAGTCGCCGCCCGGCAAAATTGCCTTGAGGGGATTTGGCTGGGATATCGCCGCGCCATTTGCATCAAACCGCGAGGATTTGTTTCCTGCAGGTTCTTTTGGGCACACCGGCTACACCGGAACTTTTATATGGATTGATCCTGTATCAAAAACTTATATTATTATTTTAACAAACCGTGTCCACCCTGACGGCAAAGGCAATGTGAAGCAGCTGCGTGCAGATATCGTAAAAACAGTTGCTGCAGCCATAGGGCCTGTTACGACTGAACAGATACTGGCCGGCTGTCAGTCCCTGAACAGCTACTATAATCTTATGAAGAAAAATAATTATAATGTGTCGCGTAAGCGGAATGTCAAGGTGCGAACAGGAATTGATGTTTTGAAATCTGAAAAATTTGCGCCCCTGTCCGGGCTGCGTGTGGGCCTAATCACAAATCATTCCGGCCTTGATGCTGCAGGGCAACGCACAGTAGACCTGCTCTACAAAACACGCGGTGTTAAATTGAAAGCCATCTTCAGCCCCGAACATGGTTTTTCAGGAACTGCCGATGAAATAGCTCCGGTCAGTTTTACCCGTGAACAAAAAACAGGTTTGCGTGTTTACAGCTTATACGGAAAAGTCTATCGCCCTTCAGATAGTATGCTTAAGGGGCTGGATGCGCTGGTTTTTGACATCCAGGACTCAGGGGCCCGTTTCTATACATATATAACTACCCTGGCTTATGCAATGGAAGCTGCAGCAAGGAAAGGAATTGCTTTTTACGTCCTTGACCGTCCTAATCCAATCACAGCCTCCATGGTCCAGGGCCCTGTAATGGATGAGGATTTGAAATCCTTTACAGGATATTTTCCGCTGCCTGTAAGGCATGGCATGACTGTTGGTGAACTGGCAAAAATGTTTAATGCAGAAAATAAGCTCGGGGTAAAATTGCACGTCATAAAGATGCGCGGCTACGAACGCACTGACTGGTACGACAAAACCGGCCTCAGGTGGGTAAATCCGTCGCCAAACCTCAGGACTCTGACAGGAGCTGTTCTTTATCCCGGAGTGGCAATGGTCGAGGGCGCAAACGTGAGCGTTGGCAGGGGAACAAATACACCATTTGAACTTTTTGGCGCTCCCTGGATTAATGCAGAAGAGCTTGCAAACTATCTGAACAATCGTAAAATTCAGGGCGTCAGCTTTATTCCCGCCGGCTTCACGCCAACCAGCAGCCGCTTTAAGAATGAATTGTGTCATGGCGTGCAGATAGTCCTTGCTGACCGCCAGGTATTGGATCCAACAGCAATGGGAGTTGAAATAATAAGCGCACTTTATAAGCTTTATCCCGAAGAGTTCCAGGTTGATAGAACACTGCCCATGATCGGCTCGCGAAAGGTTCTGCAGGCCATCAAGGAGGGCCAGGAGCCGGATTCGATTGTGATGAACTGGCAGGATGCGCTTAGCGAGTTCAACAAGATAAGGTCAAAATATTTGCTATACTAGCCACAATGAAGACGGATTATGTCAAAATAGAAAATGTTTGACCGGAATATAAACCATGAACAATGTTTTGGATATACTTACTTTATGAAAACAGGTTTATTGGCTTTCTGCATATTTGCCGTTTTCCTGTTAGGGCCTCCTTCAACATGTGGGGAGATAAGAGAGAAAAAAGGAATTCCTCCTGCTGAGCGCATACCAATTCTTCTTTACCACCGTTTCGGGCCTGCAGTTGCAGACAGCATGACTGTGACAACAAAGGTCTTTGAATCTCATCTGAAATATCTGAAAGATAACGTCTATACAGTAATATCCCTCAGACAGCTTGTGGATTACTGTCTCAGAAAAGGGCCGCCTCCACCAGCCAGGGCAGTAGTGATTGTGGCTGATGACGGTCACAAATCTGTCTATACAGACATGCTCCCTCTTATAAAGAAATACAATATTCCTGTCACGCTTTTTATATATCCTTCTGCAATCTCAAATGCATCATATGCCATGACCTGGAATCAACTCAGGGAAATAAAGGAATCCGGGCTTGTTGACTTTCAGTCCCATTCATACTGGCACCCTAATTTCAAACAGGACCAAAAAAAGCTGGGACCCGATGAATATGAAAAGTCTGTGGAGATGCAGCTTAAACAGTCAAAGGCAAAACTGGAAAAAGAACTCGGCATTCATGTAGATATGCTGGCATGGCCCTTTGGCGTCTATGATGACAGGCTTATCTCCAGGGCCATTGCCGCAGGATATATTGCTGCATTTACCATAGAGCGGAGACATGCAGGCGCTTCTGATAATATTATGACTCTTCCGCGTTACCTGATGACGGATTCAGACAGAGGAAAGACATTTGAGAGCATACTTAAGTAAAGAGCATAAAAAATTAATAATGGTTTTGCTTGTGCTGCTCTCCCTGTCGGCGCCGGGGTATGCAATGGGATATACAACAGGCAGGGTGATAGATTTTGTCACGGGAAAACCAGTAGGCGGAGCTTTCGTGACTCTGGATAATAATATTGTGCTTACTGATGAAAACGGCATGTTTGTCTTAAAGAACATGGGTAATAAAATAGCTGTGAGGGCATACGGATACCTGAGGAATGAACAGATTATCATTGCGCCATTAATCACCCTGCCATTGGAGATAAAGCTGATGCCTTTCACGCCAAAGGCATTATATCTTTCCCCTTACGGGATAGGCTCAAGAGTTTTGCGCGGCTCAGCTCTCAGGCTTATAGAAGAGACAGAGTTGAACGCGCTTGTCATTGATATAAAGGGTGACAGGGGTTTCATACCTTATAAGAGTTTAATCCCCCTTGCCCGGGAAGTTGGCAGCCAAAAAATAATAACTGTGAGAGATATGAATGATTTGATAAAATCCTTAAAAGGAAAAGGCATATATTTAATTGCGCGCATTGTAGTATTTAAAGATAATCCCCTGGCCCTGACAAGGCCTGATTTGTCTATAAAAACTGCAAGCGGAGAGATATGGCGCGATGGAGAAGATCTTGCCTGGGTAGATCCATTCAGGAAAGAGGTGTGGAATTATAATATCAATATTGCAGTAGAGGCCGCCCAATACGGGTTTGATGAAATACAGTTTGATTATGTCAGGTTTCCTGATGCCGCAGGCCTTAAATTCTCCATGGAAAGCACAGAGGAAAACAGGGTAAAGGCAATCTCGGGATTTCTCATGGAAGCAAAAAAACGGCTCATGCCCTACAATGTCTTTCTTGCTGCGGATATATTTGGTTATGTGTGCTGGAATATCAATGACACAAAAATCGGACAAAAACTTGAAAACCTCGCGTCTTCTGTTGATTACATGTCCCCCATGCTTTACCCTTCAGGGTTTCACTTTGGGATACCGGGCTACAGAAATCCTGTTGCATACCCTTATGAGATTGTTTACCTTTCAATTAAAAGGGCTCAGGAACGCACAAATATTTCTCCGGTTCGTTTCAGGCCCTGGTTGCAGGCATTTAGTGATTACGCCTTTGACAAAAGACGTTTTACAGGCAGGGAAATACGAGACCAGATAAATGCCGCTGAAAAATTCGGCTCTAACGGCTGGATGCTCTGGAATTCTCATAACACTTATTCAGCGGATGGACTAAAAAAAACGCTCTGAGAAAATAAATTTAATGGCAGGAAGTGCAGGACGGTTTGCTGCATGAAGAGCAGCTTGCAGAAGATGAGCCTGCGAATGGCTTTTCAACACCGCTCATGGCGAAAGTTGACATCTTCTTTTTTATATTACCGGAGTTGCATTTCGGGCATGTAACCTTCTGGCTTCCAAAGACAAGCTTTTCAAAATCCTCTTCGCATTTGCAGCATTTATATTCATAAATCGGCATGAATTATTATAACACGCCCTCTGATATTTCAGAGTTCTTTTGGCTGACGATATAAGCAGGCAGGGATTATTAGAGCTTGTTGTTATAACGTATCATTTACGTTTTTTATGCTTTAAGATTATGCGATTATATTTCTCTGCATATTTTGTCGCAAGTGCGTTTAACTTGCCGTGTTCTTCCTTTTGTAAAAAATCACTTGTACCTTCAATAGGGTTAATTCCATAAATCTCTTTGTATTTTGTATGGTCTCCTTTTATACCTGGGACAGTAAGCGTATAACCATAGACAGCCCTTAACCTAAAGTCGCTCTTTGCAATGGCATCCTTGGCGTCCTTTTCAGGATCTGCCTTGTATAACCAGCGAAGCTGTTCTGATTGATCAATAGATTTTTTATTTGCATTGCCAGCCCAAGAAGGATTCATTGACAGCGAGAAAAAGATTACTGATAGAACAATTATGTATTTATTCATATTCGTTATCACAGTATCCTTTATGCCACATGCCGCATAATTAATGAGTAAACTATTTCTTCGGAACTTTCTCCCAGTCTTTGAGGAACTTCGCTATCCCAATATCTGTGAGAGGATGCTTTGTGAGTTGCACTATTACAGAATATGGAATTGTTGCAACATGGGCGCCCATCTTGGCTGCCTCTACAACATGCAATGGATTCCTGATGCTTGCAACTATGATCTGTGTCTCGAATGCATAGTTTTCATAAATCGTCATTATCTCCTGTACTAATCCCATCCCATAATGGCTTATGTCATCAAGCCTTCCGACAAACGGGCTGACATAAGTTGCCCCTGCCTTTGCAGCAAGCAAGGCCTGGCTTGGAGAAAAAACAAGCGTGACATTTGTCTTTATGCCCATGCCTGAAAGTTTTTTTGTTGCCCTCAGGCCGTCTTCTGTCATGGGAATTTTTACAACGATATTTTTGTGTATCTTTGCAAGTACTTCCGCCTCTTTTATCATCTCGTCTGATTTAAGGCTTACTGCTTCAGCGCTTACAGGGCCGTCAACTATAGAGCAGATTTCTTTCAGAAGTTCAACAGGCTCTTTCCCTTCTTTTGAAACCAATGACGGGTTTGTTGTAACCCCGTCAATAACGCCGACTTCCCAAGCCTTTTTAATCTCAGCAACATTTGCCGTGTCAATAAAAAATTTCATATTTCCCCCAATTTGTAAATTTAAAATTGCTGTCTATAGCCTTTATAAGCAAAACTACATTAACACTTTTTCTGTCATTGCGGCTTGTCCGCAATCCTTCAGGAAAAGAAAGATTCCCGACAAGCGGGAATGACATTTTGTATCGCCTTACTAATGACCGTATTGGTAATTCGGTTTTTATTATAACTCATTGCTTCCGCAATATGCCTCTTCAATGAGCTCAATAATATGAAAAACAGGCCTGTCTTTACCTGCCTTGCTTAACTGCATCATGCAGCCGGGACATGCTGTTACAATTGTTCCGGCGCCTGTCTCTGAATGGCTTCCAAGCTGCTTTTGCAGCAGCCTGTTTGAAATATCCCTGTACGACAGGCTAAAAAGCCCGCCAGAGCCGCAGCACCCTTCCTGTTTTTTTTCTAATACATTAATGCCGATTGTCTTAAGTAGCTCCCTCGGCTGTTTTTTTACGCCAAGCCCGTACATAAGATGGCATGGGTCATGATAAGTTACAGTAGCAGGGCGTTTAGCAATCAGGGATAATTGATGGAGGTCTAATTTATCGAGCAGAAAACTTGATACATCCATTGCAGCATTTATTCCCTTGCCGATCATTTTCGGATATTGATTTTTTAATGCAAGGACACAGGCAGGGCAAAGACTCAGAACAGCCTCAACCTTTAGCTTGCCAAAGATCCTTACGTTTTTTTTTGCAAGCTCTATTGCCTCGTCTTCCATCCCAAGTGTCCTGAGCGGCATACCGCAGCATACCTCACCGCTTGGGACCACTACTTCATAACCGGCCTTAAGGAGTATATTTATCAAAGATACTCCGAGGTGCGGATACAGAAAATTTATGCTGCATCCTGTGAATATGGCCACCCTTCCCCGCGGCTTAGACACCTTATACACCTGCTGCCCATCTTTGAAAGGGACGTCAGGCAATCTGAAGTTAGAAGGTATAAAGCCTTTTTTTGCAAGATACGGGAATGTTATATACTGCAATATCTGAGACATCCTGAAAGTCAAGGCAGGCCTTTGTACAAAGAACTTTGCAAGGAGCCGTAAATACAGTCTTTTTTTATCGCTTTGTCTAAGGATGTTTCTGCCCCTGTATATATCCTCTGATATATCAACATTACTTGGGCAGAGGCCTGCACATGCCCCGCACAAAATACAGCTGAATATCTTATCATTCAGCACTGGTGTTGGTTTTAACCTATGAAGCATCAGCTCTCTTAACAGGGTAAGCCTGCCCCTTGCTCCCATGGCTTCTGTCTCAGCTTCATCATACGTGGGGCAATAAGCCTTGCAGCTTCCGCACCTGACGCATTTTTCAAGGTCTTTAAGCAAGTCTGAGTTTTTCATCAGGCTCGTCTGATTCGCCGGGGTAATTTTTTCAGCCCTTCATTCATTCTTCCGCTTCTGAAGCCTTCGAGGTCCAGAGAAATAAATTTATATCCGAGGGATTTTAATTTTTCCGTAACAGCTTTTTTAACACCTGATGAGAGCAATTTTTTAAAATCATTTTCTTTGAGTTCGAGTCTTGCAATATCTCCATGATGCCGGACACGAAGCTCTGCAAACCCGATAGACTTCAGGAACTTCTCTGCCCCTGCCACCTGTTTTAATGCCTTGCCTGTTATCTTCTCTCTATAAGGGAATCTCGATGCAAGACACGGCGAAGAAGGTTTGTCCCATGCAGGAAGCTTAAGTTTTTTAGATATATTTCTTATCTCTTTTTTGTTTAACCCGGCCTCTATTAAGGGACTCCTTATCCCGTGTTTCAATGCAGCCTTTCTTCCGGGCCTCCAGTCATCCATATCATCAAGATTGCTGCCGTCGAGCACAAAACCGTAGCCCTCTTTTTGAGCTATCTTCTTTATCTTCCCGAAAAGTTCATTCTTGCAAAAAAAACATCTGTCAGGCGGATTATTCATAAAGTTTTTAATCCTGAGTTCATCGGTCCTGATAATCCTTTGTTCTATCCCTGTTTTTTCAGCCATTTTTTTTGATGCTATGAAATCCTGTTCCGGCATTGTTTCGGAAACTGCTGTCACGGCAAGGGACCTTATCCCTGAAAGCTGCATCGCCTTAAGCAAAAGCGTGCTGTCAACCCCTCCTGAATAGGCAAGGACTGCGCTCTCCATCTTTTTTAGGATATCTACGAGAGCTGATAATTTGGCGTCTTTCATAGAGTAATATTTTAACTTATATCGGTTCTAAAAATTTAGTAGTCAAGTTTACTTTGTAATTCCCTGTCGCTTGCAAGTTGTCCGACAATTCATTATTTGTCATTGCGAGGTCGTTTCGACCGTGGCAATCTCTTAATTTTTAAGGTCTTAAGAAAGATTGCTTCGTCGTAAAACTCCTCGCAATGACATTTTTTAAAATAAAGAGGTAAAATTCCTCGGAGGGCAAGGCCCGAGAATGAGCGAAAAGATTATTCCCTCCTGTTCTTAAAGATAAAGATGCCTGTATCTATACTGCCGAACGTTAGAGTGATGCTATTTCGTAGTTTTCCTGATGAAGGTGAATGCTTTCTTTTATTATGACCTTTATGCCGTAACGGTTCTCTATCTCCTCCAGCCCGAGTCTTTCCTCATCAGAGAGAAGCTCTGCAACAGAAGGGTGTGCTGTGACAATTATCTTCTCGCTACCGTGCTTGGCAAGCTTGGTTATTTTTCTTAATATCTCGTAACAGAGGGTGCGGGGAGATTTCACAAAACCCTTTGCCTCGCAATAAGGGCATGGTTCGCAGAGTATTCTGCCGATACTCTCCCTCACGCGTTTCCTGGTCATCTGTATGAGGCCGAGCTCGGATATATGGAAGATTGTATTTTTGGCCCTGTCTTTTTTCATTGCCTCAACAAATGCATTAAACACTTTTTCCCTGTTTTCATGTCTTTCCATGTCTATGAAATCAATAATTATTATCCCGCCGAGGTTTCTGAGCCTTATCTGATATGCAATCTCTTTTACAGCCTCAAGGTTTGTTTTAAGTATTGTATCTTCAAGCCCTTCCTTGCCGACGAATTTTCCTGTATTTACATCTATTACAGTCATGGCTTCTATCTGGTCAATTACTATATACCCGCCTGACTTAAGCCAGACCTTTCTGCCCAGCGCCCTTGAGATGTCCAGCTCTATGCCGAATGCATCGAATATCGGCTCCTGTCCTTCATAGAGAATTATCTTGTCAAGCAGTTTCGGGAAATAAGTCTTGACGAATTCCTTAATCTTTTCGTATTCCTCGGGAGAATCAATTACAAGCCTTTCAACATTCTGGGTCAGCAGGTCCCGGATACTTCTGAACACAAGGTCCAGGTCGCTGTAAAGAAGTGAAGGGGCTGTTACCTTATCTTTTTTCCTCTGTATGTTCTCCCAGATCAAGATAAGAAACTCAAGATCTTTTTGAAGCTCTTCTTCGCTGCACCCCTCGCTTGCGGTCCTGATTATAAGACCATATCCCTTGGGTTTTATGGCCTCAACTATAGACTTCAATCGCGCCCTCTCTTTTTCGTCCGCTATCCTTCTCGAAATTCCAACATGCTCGACGTTAGGCATCAGCACAAGATGACGCCCCGGCATAGTTATGTATGATGTCACGCGTGCGCCTTTGCTTCCTATGGGATCCTTTGAAACATGAACTAGAATTTCCTGTCCCGGCTGTATCAGTTCCTCTATGGACAGGTCAGGCCTTCCTCTTCGCGAAAGGATCTCAATGGAATCGCCCTTTTCTTCCTCTTCAAGAAACGGCGCATACTCTTCGATATCAGCCCTTATATCGGCAACATAAAGAAAAGCAGCCCTTTCAAGCCCGATGTCTATAAAGGCAGACTGCATTCCGGGAAGTATCTTTACTGCTTTGCCTTTATATATATTACCTACAAGGCTTGCATCACGCTTTCTTTCAACATAGAACTCAACAACCTGTCCGCCGTCAAGAAGGCCTACCCTTATCTCTTCGTGCGTGGCATTAATCAGGATTTCACTAGCCATGACTCGCTCCCTTCCAGAGGCATTGCCCACCTGCTTTTCCAGCCGTACATCGCAAGCCTCGTTATATCAAGTTCTCCGCATGGGACATTGAATATCTCCGGCAGCAGTTCACTCAGCCTTACTTTTTTGCTTTCCTTATCAACCAGTATTAATCTGACTGTTTTTTTATCCATAACTTTTATATCTTCAAGCATCTGTCTTATGTTAGTTTCTTCCTTCTCAGAAAACTGTTTCACCACTGAGGAATCAGGGCATATTATTTCATATTCATACCTTGATACGAAACTGCTGAGGGAAGGTTCTTTAGCTGAAATCAGGGCGCAATCCCTCAACTTCAACCCCTCCGGCAGAACAGAATTCACTTCTGATAAGAGATAGTTTATATCAAACGGCTCCTTTATCTCCATATCAAAGTATTCTTTAATGCCGGAAATACCGACACCGAGCGCAGGGCCAAAAGATATTCGCGGTGAAGGATGAAATCCTTGCGAATATATAAGCGGGATGCCGGCCCTTTTCATTGCCCGGATGATTGCTGTTACTACTTCAAGGTGCGAAAGGTATTTCAGTTTGCCTGTTTTGGAAAATTCAACGCGCACCCGCAAAACTTCTGACCTGTCATTCCGAGCAAGGCGAGGAATCTCGTCTTTTGAGATTGCTTCGGCTTTGCCTCGCAATGACAAACCAAGGGGATCGCTTTCTTCACTTTTCACTTCTTTGCATTCAAGTCCGCATGCATGACATTTTTTTCTGCAATCAGTTGTTATCTCTGCTGATATTGCTTTCTGATATTCTTTATAGAGATATTCTTTTTTGATCCCTGTATCAATGACGTCCCAGGGCAGCGGTTCATCTTTTGCGTATGTCTTTTCTGCGTATGCAGAAGCATCTATCCCTGTTTTCTCCATTGCGCCGGCCCATTTATTAAAATCAAAAGACTCTGTCCATGGATCAAGCATGCAACCCGATGACCATGCCTCTTCTATAAGATTTGAAAGTTTTTCATCTCCGCGTGCAAATACTGCCTCCAACAGGCTCATCTCTTCATTGTGTGCTTTAGCCGTCAATTTCTTTCTGTGAAGCATGTTTTTCAGAAAGTTCAACTTTTCCCTTATCCTGCCGATGTTCTCCTGCCCGTACCATTGAAATGGGGTGTGGGGTTTTGGAACAAATGGTGACAGAGTGATGTTTATGGTCACATATCTGTTTGTATGTTTTTTTGCAATCTTCAATGCCTTGAGCGCCATATCCGGAATAGCTTCAATATCTTCCTGTGTCTCTGTCGGAAGGCCTACCATGAAATAGAGCTTAACTTTCTGCCAGCCTTCTTCAAAAAGCATCTTAAGGCTTCGCTCATAATCCTCTTCTGTGAAGTCCTTGTTTATCACATTTCTGAGCCTTCCTGTTGCTGCCTCAGGCGCTATTGTGAATCCTGTTTTTCTTACACTTTTTATCTCCTTAAGGACATCCCGGTTCACAGCAGCAACTCGCAACGAGGGCAAAGACAGGGAAATCTTCCGGTCCAAAAAACGGCAGTTAAATGCTTTCAGCAAAGGCAGAAGGCATGAATAATCACCTGCGCTCAGGGATGTGAAAGAAACCTCTTCGTGCCCTGTATTTTTGAGAGATTTTTCAGCGATACTCAAAGCTTTTTCAGGACTTCTCTCTCGCAATGGCCTGTAAATCATTCCTGCCTGGCAGAACCTGCAGCCCATTGTGCAACCCCTTGAAACTTCTATATTCACTCTGTCATGGACAATCTGTGTATAAGGGACAACAGGAGATTCGGGATATGGGAAATTGTCGAGGGATTCGATGTAACGGCGTTTAACATGTGCAGCGTGCAGCGTGTAGCGTATAGCGTGTAGTGACGGCACATATATTCCCTCGATTTGAGAAAGCGCTTTTAAGACAGATTCCTTTTTAGCGTCGCCTTCTTTTTTCCATAGCCTGTATGTATCAAGAATCTCTACAATTGCTTCTTCAGCATCGCCAATCAAAAAGGCATCTATAAAAGGCGACATCGGCATTGGATTAACAGTGCATGGCCCTCCCGCAATTACAAGCGGCCATTTTCCTTCTGCCCTATGCTCACTTCTTATCGGAATTCCGGCTAGGTGGAGCATATTAAGTACAGTGGTATAAGAAAGCTCGTATTGAAAACTGAAACCCACAATATCAAAATCCTTTAAAGGCCGCTCTGTTTCAAGGGAAGAAAGGAGGATGCCTTTATGTTTCATCTCTTTTTCGAGGTCAAGCCAGGGGTGGAATGCTCTTTCAGCAGATGCATACGGGAGGTCATTGATTATTTTATAGAGGATTTTCAGCCCAAGGTGAGACATCCCTACGTCATAGATATCAGGAAATGCAAGGGCGACTCGCACCTCTCCCTCTTTTCTGAGAGAGTTTACCTCACTGTTTATGTATCTGCTTGGTTTTTGAAAAAGTGAAAGATTCATTGTTTAAGGATAACACAAAAGGCGGAGATGAATGAGGGGAGTAACTACATTCGAAAAGACATTTCCCTTGACAGATATCCCCAATCCCCATAAAATCTTATAAAAAGTCGTAGACTCGACTCTGCGAGACGCATGCGGTATAAAAATAATGTTAAACAGAGATAATAATAAATGATGAATCAAATATTAATCCGAGCCTTAGGCTATATATACACTTTTGTCGCTCTCCCAGCGTTGGCCATTGTCGGAATCGCATATTATCGAAAATACAAATCTAAAGGCGGCGTTTTATTCGCCATTGGCTCGCTCGCTACCGCAATCGGCTCAATGTTCAACAAAGTCATCCCTTTCAAATTTTTTATTGACGAATCAACCCATGGCTTCACACAACTTGGATCATTACTAACTTCTTCGGCTCTAATTGTTCACATTGTGGGCTTTATGATCCTTGTGCTTGGCTTGGGCATGATTACTTTTCAGAATAAGAAATGAAGGCACGTTTAACAATTAAATCGAGGCGCAGGGAATAGCCTCTGTGGTTTTTTGCAAAGGCTGGTTGCCCCGGCGCCGCTGATTTAAGTCGAGGGAATAAAAATGTTATCATTAAGTTAGTTATCAGAAAGGAGGAAAGTATGCGCGTAATAGATATTCCACAAATTGAAAAATTAGGTGTAGCAGAAAAGATTCTTCTGGTCGAGGATCTATGGGATAGTATCTCTTCTGAAGAATTTGCTATCCCTGTTCCCCAGACTCATATGAAAGAGCTGGATAGAAGGCTTGCAAGGCACAAATCCAGTCCGGGGGCACTTTTATCTCTGGATGAACTTAGGACAAAAATAGAATCAAGGAAATGACATACACCCTGCGGTTCATTCCTGAAATTGAAGAAGATGTAATCAACGGTTATGTGTGGTATGAAACAAAGTCCAGAGGTCTCGGTGAAGATTTCCTTCGTATTTTCTATGCCGGTGCAAATGAAATTTCATATAATCCCTTGCTTTACCCGAAAGTTTATCAGGACTTTCGGCGTCGTCTGCTCAGGCGATTTCCATACGCTATCTATTTTGCAATAGAAAACGAACAGGTTGTTGTATTTGGGCTTTTTCATTGCGCGCGCAACCCACAAGCTATAAATGCAGAACTCCAAAATAGAGAGAAATAGAGACCCCAGAACAAACCACTCGTGCGTATGGGAAATCGCCACCGCAGAGTTTAAACGGTACTCATAACGAAAA
>Ga0265292_1000049_pt1 | contig 267582 bp, 258 predicted proteins | sample Munlanlewell296A_FD_189080 | JGI IMG/M metagenome (GOLD analysis project Ga0265292, IMG submission 189080) | Leachate microbial communities from a municipal landfill in Southern Ontario, Canada - Leachate well 296A | ecosystem: Engineered > Solid waste > Landfill > Unclassified | place... | reverse complement strand
CTACAAGCTCAACGCCCGCAAGAACCCGAGATGGAAAGAGGAGGTGAAGGCGTCCGACGTCGAGTACCTTTATTGTGAGGCAACGAATCAGTCGCTCGAGTACCTTTTATTCTGAGGCATCACGGAGCCGCGGAAGACGGAGGGAGACGATCGCAGTGAACGGTCGCGCCGCCATCACGCTCGCCTTGACGCTCGCACTGCTCGCAGCCTCAGGGTGCTCGCGGTCGTCCGAGCCAGCCGCGCCGCCGCCGGCGCCGTCAGAGGCGCCATCGACACCGGTCCCGCCACCGTCCCCCACGGCTGTCGAAGCGACGACCGCGGTCATCGTCTACCTCGTCGAAGGAGAGCGCGTCGCGGCCGTGCGTCGCGAGGCCCGACTCCCCAGCGTCGCGGCACAAGCGGTTCGCGCCCTGCTAGCCGGGCCGACGGCGGCGGAGCGTTCGCGCGGTCTCGGCTCGGCCGTGCCGACCGGGACGGCCCTGCGCTCTCTGTCCATCACCGCCGGAGTCGCGACCATCGATCTCTCCGGCGCCTTCGCGTCCGGCGGCGGAAGCCTCTCCATGCGGATGCGCGCAGCGCAGGTCGTGTGCACCCTCACCGGCTTCCGGACCGTGCGCTCGGTCAGGTTCCGGCTCGACGGTAGTCCCCTGACCGCTCTCGGCGGAGAGGGTCTCATCCTCGACACGCCGCAGACCGCAGCGGCATTCGAGGACCTGATCCCGCCGATCGTCATCGAGACACCGCAACCGGGCGACGCCGCCGGAGCGACTCTCTCGGTGCGCGGTACCGCCGATGTGTTCGAGGCGGTCTTCTTCCTAGAGATCCGCGACGGAGCCGGACGCCTCCTGGTGCGGCGCCGCGTGCTGGCCTCCGCAGGCACCGGGACGCGCGGCCGCTTTTCTGCAACTCTCGCCCTGCCGTCGGGCACCGGGGACACGGGCGAACTGGTGGGTTGGGTGACGTCGCCCAAGGACGGCTCGCGGGTCGTGCTCGCCCGGATCGCGCTGCGACTCGAGGACCGACCCTAGCCCGCGAGCGGTAACCGCAGCGAGAACGTCGTCCCTCCGCCCTCGCGCGCGGCCACGGTGACGCCGCCGCCGTGGCGATCGACGATCTCCTTCACGACCGCGAGCCCGATGCCTAGACCGCCCTTCGAGAGCTCGCGCGCTCCCGCCGAGCGCCAGAAGCGGGTGAAGACGCGGCCGGAGTCCTCTTCCGCGACCCCGATGCCGGTGTCGGAGACCTCGATGAGAGCCTCACCTTCGTCGGCAGAGAGGCGCACGACGACGGTGCCGCCCGGCTCCGTGTACCGGGCCGCGTTCGAGAGCAGGTTCCCGACCGCCTGGGTCAGCCGGTCGGCGTCACCGCGCACGCCGAGACCTTCGCGTACGTCCTCCACCAGCTCGAGGCCGGAGGACTCGATCAGCGCCCGATGCGCCTCGATGGCGCGAGAGACCGGCCAGGCGGGATCGAGGACGTCCGAGCGGAAGGGCACCTCTCCGCGCTCGAGCCGCGCCAGTTCGAGGATGTGGCCCGTCAACCGACCGAGCCGCATGGTCTCCTCGCGGACGACTCCGAGCCGCTCCACGTCCATGGGCAGGACGCCGTCCTGCATCGCCTCGACCGTCGCCTGGATCGCCTGCAACGGCGTGCGCAACTCGTGCGCGACGTCCGCCGTCAGACGACGCTCGAACTCGCGATCCGCCTCCACCGCGTCGGCCATCTGATCCAGCGTCGCGCCCAGGACAGCGACGGCATCCTCACCTCGCATGCCCGTACGTGCGTCGCGCCGTCCGGCCCGCAGCGCCGCCGCGACCTCCGTCACCGCGTTGATGGGCCTCACGATCGACCGCGCGTACCACGCTCCGGCGATCGAAGAGAGACACACGGCGATCAGCGCCGCGATGAGCAGCCCGCGAAAGGCCGCCCTGACGAACTGGCGATCGCGTTCGGTCAGCAGCCCGCCCGGAGCGATGGGAGAGACGCGGACCGCGCCGACGTCCACACCTCCGACCGTCACACGCGAAGAAGCGACGGGGCCGACGTCGGACTCCGGGAGGGTCAGCGCACCGCCCATCACGTCGGCAGTGTCCTCGATCACCTTCCCATCCGCGTCGAGGATCCGGACCCGCAGTCCCGACATCATCGCCGAGTGCGAGAATTGGAGGCTGAGGTCCTGCCATCCCCCGGCTGCCGCGTAGGCTTCCGCGACCGACTGCGCGACCCCGTCCGCCTGGGCTTGGAGTCCCCTGCGGACGTAGCTCGTGAACTGGCGCTGCCAGGTCACGCCGAGGAGCGCCGCCGCTAGAAGGGCCGTCACCGCAGCCACAGCCGCGAAGGCGAGGCCGAGGCGCCAGACGAGCGTCGAGCGCGGCATGTCAGCGAGACTCCGGTTCCGATGGTGCATCGAACCTGTAGCCGATCCCGAAGACCGTGTGGACGAACCGCGGGGACTTGGGATCGTCATCGAGCTTCGCGCGAAGGTTCTTCACGTGACTGTCGATCGCTCGCTCGTAACCCTCGAAATCGTAGCCGAGCACCTTCTCCACGAGTTCCATGCGCGAGTAGACGCGACCAGGATACCTCGACAGCGTCGCCAACAACTTGTACTCGCTCGCGGTGAGCTCTACCTCCTCGCCGTCGAGGTAGACTCGGTGCCCGGCGATGTCTATCGAGAGCGGTCCGAACTCGGCACGTCCGCGCTGGGGCTCGGTGTCGGCATGCGCCCTGCGCAGCAGAGCCCGTGCCCGTGCGACCAGCTCGCGCGGACTGAACGGCTTCACGAGGTAGTCGTCGGCGCCCAGGTCCAGACCGGCGACACGCTCCTCCTCCGAGCCCTTCGCCGTCAGCATGATGATCGGGACGTCGGAGGCGTCCCGCAATCGGCGGCAGACCTCCTCGCCGGGGACTTTGGGGAGGTTCAGGTCGAGAACGACCAAGTCGTAGCCGTGCGCCGCCACCGCGTCGAGCGCGGCCTGGCCGTCGCCGACGGCGCTCACCCAGAAACCCTCTCTCTCCAGGTAGGCCTCGACAGCCTCTCGGATCGCGCGTTCGTCCTCGACGACCAGTACGCGCTTCGCGCTCGCGATCACTCGTCGGCTCCCGCGGGCGCGAGCGGGACGACCAGGGAGAACGTGCTGCCGACGCCCGGCTCGCTCCTCACGTCGATCCGGCCTCCATGCGCCAAGGCTACCTGCCTCGCGATGAAGAGTCCGAGCCCGAATCCTCCGAACTCGCGTGTCGTCGACATGTCCACCTGGGTGAAGCGCTCGAACGCGCCCTTGACCTCATCCGCGGTCATCCCGATCCCCTGGTCGAAGACCTCGATGATCACATCGCCGCCGTCGAGACGTGCCACGAGGCGGACATCGCCGCCATCGGGAGAGTACTTGACGGCGTTGCCCAGGAGCCTGCCGACGGCGCCGGCGAGCCGGTCCGGGTCGCACCACACACGGTCGAGCCCCTCTCCGACCTCGACGGAGAGCCGATGCTTGTCTGACGGCCGCGTCTCCGCCGCCCTCTCGCGCACCACCCGGCCGAGGTCGGCCCAGCGCAGGTCGAGCCGTACTCCCTCGGCCTGGATCTGTGAGACCTCGAGTAGTTCCTCGATCAGACGCTTCATGTCGAGCGATCTGGCGCGCACCTTGTCGATGAGTTCCGCCGCGACGGCCGGCTTGCCGGACGCCTCGGGACGTTCCAGCAGTTCCGCGTACCCGATGATGCTCGTGAGCGGCGTGCGCAGTTCATGCGAGACGGTCGCCACGAAGCTCGACTTCAGCATCTCGAGCCGGCGGCGATCCGCCTCCACGCGATCCCGTTTGGCGATCTCGGCGTCGAGGTCGGAGATCAGTTGACGCTTCACCTCGACCTCGTCGGAGAGGATCTCCATCGCGCGCTTGAGCTCGGCGTTGGTCGACTGCAGCGAGAGTGCCTTCTGCTCGAGCTTGTGCACGAGCCGCTCGCTGTACTCCCGCAGCACCTCGGCCTCGCCCTTCTGGGCGGGACGGTTCGCGCCGCCCTCGGCCTGGACGCGCGCGACCGTCCGGTCGACCGCCGCGACGAGCGCCACCGGGTCCTGGGGCTTCGTGAGGAACGCGTCAGCGCCGAGACTGATCGCGAACCGCTCGTCGGCGACATCGGTGTAGGAGGCGGTGTAGAAGATGAGAGGCGAATCGGCAAGGACCGGGTCGGCCTTCCACGCTCGGCACAACCGATAGCCGTCCATGCGCGGCATCAGGATGTCGGTGATGATCAGCCCGGGCGGTTCGCGCCTCCCCGCCTCGAGCGCTTCGATGCCGTCGGACACGGTCTCCACCTCGTGACCGTGGGCGGACAGGATCGTCCGGCTCAAGTAGCGGCTCGCCTCGTCGTCGTCGACGACCAGGATCCTCATGCGCGCGCACTCCCGTCCAACCGGGGTACGAGGAACGACATCACCCGGGAGACGAACGTCTCCGGATCGATGGGCTTGGAGATGTAGCCGTCACACCCCGCGGAGAGCACGCGCTCCCGATCGCCCTTCATCGAGTACGCCGTGAGTGCGATCACGGGAGCGGTGAACGTCTCGTCGGCCTTGATGAGCTTCGTGGCCTCGTATCCGTCGAGCTTCGGAAGGAGCATGTCCATGAGGACCATCTCCGGTCGACGGGAGAGCGCGAGATCGACGCCCGCTTCGCCGTCGCTCGCCACGATGACCTCGAACCCGCTCTGCTCGAGAAGGAACCGCACGAGGTACTGGTTCTGAGGATCGTCCTCGATGACGAGGATGGTTCCGCCCACGCCCAGACCTCCAGATGTCCTCGCTTCGCGACCGGCCCCATGCCGATCGCGTACCCGTTGCTGACTATACCCCGGCGGCTAGAGTCCTGGCGCCGCATCCCCGAGCACCGCGTTCCCCGCCGGCGTCCGACCCATCGAGCGGTCGGCCAGACTTGCGAGCGGCTGCGCCAGGTCGGGAGCGAGCGGGTCTAGGAGCTCGATCTCCTCCCCCGAGGCAGGATGCTCCAGCGAGAGGCGGTAGGAGTGCAGGAACTGCCGGGACAGCCCGAGATCCGCCCTCGCCTTCCGGCGACCGTAGAGCTGATCCCCGACGACGGGATGGTCGATGTAGGCCATGTGGACGCGTATCTGATGCGTCCTCCCCGTGTAGAGCTTGCACTCCAGCAGCGTGTATCCGTCGTCGCCCGAGCCCGCCATGAATCGCTCGAGCACCCGGAAGGTCGTGACCGATTGCCGCGACGCCTCGGACTCGACCACCCCCATCCGCATGCGGTCCTTGGGGTGACGCGCGATCGGCGCGTCGATGATGCCCTCGTCGGGAGATATGTATCCGTGAACGAGGGCGAGGTAGCGGCGATCGACGGAGCGCACCTTGATCGCCTCGGAGAGGGCCGCCTGTGTCGTATCGTCCTTCGCGACGAGCATCAGTCCCGACGTGTCCTTGTCGAGGCGGTGGACGATGCCCGGACGGTCGTCGCCGGACAGCGTGCCGAGATCCTCGCTGTGCGCGAGAAGAGCGTGCACCAGCGTCCCCGACCAGTGGCCGTGCGCGGGGTGGACGACCATCCCGGCCGCCTTGCTCAAGACGATGAGGTGGTCGTCTTCGAAGCGGATGTCGAGCGGGACGTGCTCAGGGATGAGGTCCGACGGCTCCGCCGGGGGGATCTCGACGAGGACGTGCTCGCCCGACCGCACGACGTGCCGCTTGCCCGTCACGGTCCCGTTCACCCGCACGAAGCCGCGCTCGATCAGCCGCTCCGCGGCGGAGCGGCTCGGCATGAAGTCGAGCTCGCCGAGAAGCTTGTCTAGGCGCTGGCCCGCCTCGTCGGAGCGGACGGTGTGTGTGTGGATGTGAGCGCTCATGCCGCCGCAGCATCGCCGTCGTCGACCTGGTCCGGGTCCTTCTCGATCAGGAGCAGGAATGCGAGGCAGGCCACTCCGACCACGATCGCCGAATCGGCCACGTTGAACACGGGGAAGACGTCCCGATGGCGGAACTGGATCTCAAGCATGTCCGTGACCCGGCGGTCCCCGCTGACGCGATCTATCAGGTTGCCGAGCGCACCACCGGCGACGAGCCCGAGTGCGAACGCCGAAGTCCGCCGACGGACCTCGCCGAAGGACGCGAACACCCCGATGCCGACGATCACGAGAGCCGACGTGACGACGAACATGACCTGCCGACCGGGCATGATCCCGAATGCGGCGCCGAGGTTGCGCACGTGGGTGATGTTGAGGAAGCCGTCGATGACCGGGACGGTGCTCAGCGGCGCGAGAGCCGCCCGGATGGCGGCTTTCGATGCCTGGTCCACGACGACGACCGCGACAGCGGTCGCCGCGATCATGGCGCCCGCCTCGACGCGGCCTAGCGCGACTCTTCCCATTCCTTGCACGAGATGCAGAACTCGGCCGCGGGAACGGCCTCGAGCCGGGACTCGGCGATCCGTTCTCCGCAGCGCAGGCAGACACCGTAGCCGCCGGCTTCGAGCCTCTCCAGCGCCCGCTGGGTCTGCGCCAGACGCTCGCGAGCGCTGTCGACGATGGTCATGTCGATCTCCCGGACGAAGGTCGCGGTGCCCTGGTCCGCCATATGGTCGCGATAGTTGTTCTCACCGCTCGCGTCGGAGAGGTTCTCCTGGCCCTCGAGTTCGTACTCCTCGACCTCGGCGATGAGCCGGTCGCGCTCGGCCTCGAGCAGCGACTTGAAGCCGGCGAGCGTCTTCGCATGCATCGTCGATGCCTCCGTGGTGTATCTCGCAGACGACGCCCCGGGTCGGGGCGCCGCGTCATGCTCCGTCATACCCCATGATTATACCATCAGGGCGCTGACGACCTCCGCACAACGGCCGCACAGGTCGGGATGCTTCGCATCCCCGCCGATGTCCTCGCGCCAGTTCCAGCAGCGCGGACACCTCCGGCCTTCGGCCGCCTGGACGAGGATCCAGACGCCTTCCGCCGAGCCGGGGACCGCACCGTCGGGCGCAGGAGCGTCCGCGACGACTTCCGCGTGCGAGGCCAGGAAAACATCCCCGAGATCCTCGCGGGCGGCGAGGACGGACGCGAGTGGCGCCGGCGCGCCTATGACTACCCGCGTCTCCTGGGACTTCGTGAACTCCTTCGACGCCCTGCGCTCCTCGAGCGCGCGCATGACGTCATCGCGGACCGCGAGCACCTCGGCGTAGTCGGCGATCAACGCCGCGGACTCGGACTCGTCGACCGCGATCCGCGGCCATCCGGTCAGCTGCACGGACTCCGCGTCCCGCAAGGACTCGGGCATGAAGCGCCAGACCTCCTCGCACGTGAAGGTGAGGATCGGCGCCGTGAGACGCACCAGGGCTCCGAGCACGGCTGCGAGCACGGTCTGAGCGCTGCGCCTCGAGAGCGAATCGGCTCCATCCGAGTAGAGACGGTCCTTGATGACATCCATGTAGAACGAGGAGAGGTCCGTCGTGCAGTATCCATACACCGCGTGGAAGACGCGATGGAACTGCCAGTCGTCGTAGAAGCGGGTGACGTCCTCGACCACCGCCGAGAGACGCGACATCGCCCAACGGTCGAGCTCCGGCATGTCCTCCCAAGCCACGGCCCTTCCCGGCTCCCACTCGGCGAGGTTGCCCAGCAGGAAGCGGAACGTGTTGCGGATGCGCCGGTACGCTTCGCTGGTGCGCGACAGGATCTCGTCGGAGACCCCGATGTCCTGACCGTAGTCGGCCGACGCCGCCCAGAGGCGTACCACGTCGGCGCCGGACGCGGCCACGACATCGAGCGGCGAGACGACGTTGCCCATCGACTTCGACATCTTGCGGCCGTCGCCGTCCACGATGAAGCCGTGCGTGAGGACCTTGGAGTACGGCGCGGTACCGTACGCGCCGACACTGGTGAGCAGGGCGGACTGGAACCAGCCCCTGTGCTGGTCGGAGCCCTCGAGGTAGAGGTCCGCGGGACGCCGCAGTCCCTCGCGCGCGTCGAGCACGCTCGTGTGCGAGACGCCGGACTCGAACCACACGTCGACGATGTCGTCCTCGGGCTTGAGCGCACTCCCGCCACAGCGGGGGCAGACGACGCTCGAGGGGAGGTACTCGCTCGGGTCCTTCGCGAACCACGCGTCCGCGCCCTCGGTCGCGAACAGGCGCTCCACCGCATCGAACGTCTCGTCCGTGGCCACCGTCTCGCCGCATGCAACGCACGTGAACACCGGGATGGGCACGCCCCAGGCCCGCTGGCGGCTGATGCACCAGTCGGGACGGTCGCCGACCATGCCGGACATGCGGTTGATCGACCAGCCGGGGATCCATTCGACGCCCGAGATCGCCTCCATCGCGCTCTCGCGCAGCGGGCGAACACCCTCTGCGGCCGTGTCCATCGAGACGAACCACTGCTCGGTCGCTCGGAAGATCACGGGCTGCTTGCAGCGCCAGCAGTGGGGGTAGGAGTGGTTGGTCTTCCCCGCGGCCGCGAGCGTGCCACGCTCGGCCAGCCAGTCGACGATCACCGGGTTGGCTTCCGAGACCTTCATCCCCGCGAACGGGCCGCCGCCCTCGTCGAACACTCCGTCGTCGTCGACGGGCATCGGCGACGGCAGACCGTAGCTCTGGCCCACGAGGTAGTCCTCTTCGCCATGGCCGGGCGCGGTGTGGACGGCGCCCGTGCCCGTCGACAGGTCGACGTGTTCCCCGGTGACGAAGACCCCCATGACGCCCGGATGAACGGGGTGCTCGTAATGCAGACCCTCGAACTGCGAACCGGAAGCCCGGACAACGGAACCGTCGGTGCCCTTCACCAGCTCCCACGACTCCCACCCGGCCGTACTCGCGACGGCTTCGACGAGCGCCTCGGCGACGATCAGGACCTCACCCGAGACGCGCACGCCGACGTAGGGCGCGTCCTGAGCGAGCGTCACCGCGACGTTCGCCGGCAGCGTCCATGGAGTCGTCGTCCAGATCAGGATGGAGACCGGCTCCGCGCCAGCCCGCAACGACCCGGGTATCTCGGTCATCCGGAACTTCACGTAGATGCTGTCGCTCACGTCGTCCGAGTACTCGATCTCGGCCTCGGCCAGGGCGGTCCGGCATCGGACACACCAGTGGATCGGCTTGCGGCCCTTGTAGACCATGCCCTTGTCGTACATCGACTTGAAGACGCGCACGTCACCGGCCTCGTAGGACGGGTCGAGGGTCAGGTAGGGGTCCTCGAAGTCGCCGCGCACTCCCAACCGGCGGAACTCGTCGGCCTGCACGGCCACGAACCGCATCGCGTGCTCGCGGCAGAGTCGCCGGACCTCCGACTGCGAGGTGTTCTTCATCCTCTCGGGGCCCAGCTCCTTCTCGACCATGTGCTCGATCGGCTGACCGTGGCAGTCCCAGCCGGGCACGTAGGGGGCGAAGAAGCCGCGCATCGTCTTGTACTTGACCACGAGGTCCTTGAAGACCTTGTTGAAGGCGGTGCCCATGTGGATGTGGCCGTTCGCGTACGGAGGACCGTCGTGGAGTATGAAGACCGGTCCGCCCGCGTTGCGCTCGAGGCTCTTGCGGTAGACGTCGATCTCGTCCCAGAACGCGAGCGACTCCGGCTCCCGCCGGGCGAGGTCGGCCCGCATGGGGAAGTCCGTGCTCGGGAGGTTCATCGTCTGCTTGTAGTCCGGCTGCTCGGCCATCTCATCCCTCTCGTGCTCGCACTACTCCAGGGCGCGAAAAAGCGCGCTCGTCCACACCCGCCGGGACGAAGCGCGCTCGCATGCCGCTCCGCGGTACCACCCAGCTTGCGCGAGGCCTTCTCGACCCTGCGCGCCACTCGGTCGCCCGATAACGGGAGCTCCCGTCGGAGCCTACTGGGCGCTCAAGCGCCGTTCGGTCCGAGGCTGATGAGGGGATCTTCGGACGAGGTCCGCCACCTGCGGGCTTGCACTGTCCCCGCTCGCTGTCCGGGCCGCGACCCGCCTACTCGTCCTCGTCGTCGCCTGTCACGATGTGCGCATAAGGGTAGTCCAGGGCCGTGTCGAGGGTCAAACCGCGGGATCGACCGGGGGCGAAGGGAACGCCGCACGGATCCCGGCCTCGTCGAGGCCGTCCACCTCGAGTGTCTTGTGCCTCGACCCCGCACCGCGCACGACACGCACTGCGCTCTTCGGTACGCCGAGGGACTCGGCCACCGCGCGACAGACCGCGGCGTTGGCCTTGCCGTCCTCCGGCGGGACCCTCACTCGGACGGCGAGTTCGTCGCCCACGAAGCCCACTACCTCGTCACGATGGGCGCGCGGCGTCACGACGACGGCGATGCGGGCGGACACCCGCTAGTCGATCTCCTCGATCTCGACGTCGTCATCGCGCTCTCCGAGAGAGCCGAACGACGGCATCACGAACTCCTCGGGCTCGGAGAACGTCGGTTCTTCTGGGCCGAGGTCGGGCGGCGTGATCTCGCCGAGCTGCAGACTCGTGACGAATCCGGAAGCGGGAACGTCCTCGAACAGCGGCTCCGCCACGGTCGCGACGGGCTCGTCGCCAAAGACCGAGGCGACGTCGAGAGCATCGTCCGCGGGCTCGGGGACCTGGATCGGCTCGGGAACCACCGCGGCGGGAGCGGGAGCGGGAACGGGAACGGGCTCCGTGACGAGGGGCTGCTCCTCGACGATCCGGGCCACGGTCTCGGGAGCCACCTGCGCCTCGACGAGCGTCTCTCCGCCGGACTCGGCCGTGAGGAGCATGACGTCCTCGGGAAGGCCGATCTCCCCGATGCTGCGCAGATGCTGGTCGAGCAGCGACTTGAAGCGACCGCGGAACTCCTCTTCGGCTTGCTTGATGCGCAGGAGCTCGGCGGAAGCCTTCTGCTTGTCCGACAGCGCCTGGTGGATGACCTCCTTGGCCTTCACCTCGGCGTCGCGCAGGACCAGGTCGGCCTCCTTCTGAGCCTTGGCGATGATCTCCTCGGCGGAGCGCTGCGCCTGGAGAAGGGTGTTGTTGAGCGTCTCCTTCATGTCCTCGTAGGACTTCACGACCGCGCTCGCCGCCTCGATACGCTCGGCGAGCTCGATGTTCTCCTTGAAGAGCCGCTCGAACTCGTCCGCGACCTGGTCGAGAAACTGATCGACCTCCTCCTCGTGGTATCCGCGGATGGAGTGACGGAACTCCTTATGGTGGATGTCGAGCGGGGTGAGCTTCATCTCTGGTCCTCCCTCACAGCCCTGCCATCCCTAGGATAGCGAAGATGACCGGGCTCAGCACGTATTGGAGCACGAGGATGGCGACGAGCGGCGAGAAATCGATCCCTCCGGTGCTCGGCATGATGCGCCGGAACAGACCGAGGTACGGCTCGCAGACCTGTGCGAGCACGTGGTAGACGTCGAAGAAGATGCCGGAGCGCGACGGGAACCACGAGAGGATCACGTACGCGAAGACGAGCAGCGTGTAGAACTCGATGACGGACCCCAGGATGCCCCTGACGGACAGCGCACCGATCACGACCCCAGCTCCTTGGCGCGCGAGACCGCCGCTGCGACGCCTGCGGCGACCGCAGCGCGGAAGCCGCGGGCCTCGAACGCCTCGAGTGCGGCGATGGTCGTCCCGCCCGGACTGCACACCGCGTCCACGAGCTCTTCCGGATGCATCCCGGTCCGCGCCAGGAGCTCCGCAGTGCCCGCGACGGTTGCGACCGCGAGCGATTGGGCGACATCGCGGGGGAGACCCTGGCGCACGCCCGCGCGCGCCAGGGCGTCGATGAATGTGGCGACGTACGCTGGACCCGAACCCGATATCGCGGTGGCTGCGTCCTGATGGCGCTCGTCGAGGACGATGGCGTCGCCGAGCGCGGCGAAGAGGCCGCACACGAAGGTGACCTGCTCGGGAGTCGCGTCGGGCCCGCCGCTGACCACGCTCATCCCCCGACCGACCATCGCGGGGGTGTTCGGCATGACGCGGACGAGAGGCTGGCCCTCGGTCAGACGCGCCGCCAGGCGGGCGAGCGTCGCGCCCGCGGCGATGGAGACGACGACCGCGTCGGACGCGAGGGCCCCAGCAAGGGAGTCCACGACCGCGTCGAGCACTTGCGGCTTCACGGCCAACACGACGATCCCGGCGCCCGAGACCGCCGAAGCGGCGTCGGCCACACAGGCGACTCCGTGCGTGTCTTGCAGGACCTCGCGGCGCGCGGCGTCGGGCTCGGCGACCGTGATCGAGCCGGCATCGGCGCGACCGGCCGCGAGCCAGCCGGCGACGATAGCCTCTCCCATACGGCCGCCCCCGATGACGGCGATGCGCGGGATACGATCCATGCGGGGGACGCGCCTTCCTCTCGGTGTGCGGACGAGCCTCAGATGTCGAGACCGAAAAGGCCCGTGTCCTTCAGACGGCGACGGTCCTCGGCCGAGACGTCGACGTTGCGCGGCGAGAGCATGAACACCCTGTCCGCGACGCGCTGAAGACCTCCGTCGCATCCGTACGTCAATCCCGACGCGAAGTCGATGAAACGCTTCGCCAGGTCCGAATCGGTCCCGGTCAGGTTCAGGATGACCGGCACCTCCTGCTTGAACTTGTCCGCGATCGACTGTGCCTCGGAGAAGGACCGGGGCTCCGAGATGTACATCCTCACCTGAGGGGAACCGTCTCGCGCGCTGCGATGCACTGCGGCCTCGCGGGCGCGGGCGACGTCCGGCTCGCGGTCGACCCTGCGGATGGTCAGAGGGTCGGAATAGGGACTGCGGTACGCGACGGGGGCCTCCTCGCCGGGCTCGTCGTCGTATTCGTCCTCGAAGGACTCGTCGTACTCGTCGGACAGGCCCAGACGCGCCTTCATCGACTGCCACAGGCTCACGTGGTGCTCCTCGGTCCCTCGTGCCGGTCCGACTCGGTTCATCGGCCGAATATCGCCCTTCCGATCCGGACGATCGTCGCACCCTCCTCGACCGCGACACGGAAATCGTTCGTCATCCCCATCGAGAGTTCCGTGAGGTCGACTCCATTGAAGCGCATGTCGCGGAATCCGGCAAAGAGGTCGGCGAGCCGACGGAAGACCCATCGGGCCTCTTCCGGCCTTCCGAGCGGCGCCATCGTCATGAGGCCTTTCACGAGGACGTTGTCGAGGTCACCCGAGGCGAGCAGCACGTCCTCGACCTCGTCGGGGGCAAGACCGTGCTTCGTCGGCTCCCCCGAGACGTTCACCTGCAGGAGGACCTGCTGGACTGCGCCGGCCTCGGCCGCGTGCCTGTCGACATGCTCCAACAGGCGAAGACTGTCGATCGAGTGGATGAGAGTCGCCCTGCCGGCGACGTCCTTGACCTTGTTCGTCTGCAGGCTGCCGATGAAGTGCCATCGCTCGTCGGGGAAGAGCGCGCGCTTGGCGAGGAACTCCTGCACCCTGTTCTCTCCGAAGTCCCTGCATCCGGCCACGACGGCGTTGCGGACCTCCACGACGCCGACGGTCTTCGCGACCGCCACTATCGTGACGCGCGCGGGATCCCGACCGGCGATGTCGGCCGCATCCGCGACCTGACGGCGCACCGAACGAAGCCGCTCGGCGACGGCGCTCATATCGGGCTACCTCTTCTGATCCGGCCGCGGCTCCGAGAGCGCCTCGAAGTCTCCCGTGACGAGGAACGCGATACGCTCCCCGATGTCCACGGCGTTGTCGGCTATGCGCTCGAGGTATCGCGCCGCCAGCACCATCGAGCTGGCCCACTCGATGTCCTCTTCGTCCTGCAGCCGTGCCAGTTCGCGGAAGAACTGCTTGAAGAGGTGGTCGATCGGCTCGTCGAGGTCCTCGAGCTTGCGCGCGAGCTCCAGGTCGTTCTTCTCGAACGCTTCGAGCGTTGCTTCCAGCACACGGTGCACGAGGTTGCCCTGCGCCTGTATGAGGTCGTAGAGGGTCTGGGGACCGTGCCGGGAGGCCGTGCGCCGCGCCGCCTTCGCGATGTTGACGCCAAGATCCCCCATCCGCTCGAGGTGCATGGCGATGAAGGTGAGCGTGTGGAGCAGGCGCAGGTCGCGCGCGACCGGGAACTGCGTGGCGATGATCTCGAGGGCGTGCTCCTCGACGCCGAGTGTGCGCCGGTCGATCTCGTCGTCGCCCGCGATCACGACCTCCGCGGCGTCGAGATCGCCTTCGACGAGCGCGCGCACCGCGTCCTTGGTCGTCTCGCGGACGAGACGACCGATCGACAGCACCTCCGCCTTGAGCTCCTTGAGTTCCTTGCGGAAGACCTCGCGCATACCCGCTCCTCAGTGATGGGTGTCGCCCATGATACCACGCGTCGGATGGCCTCCGACGCCGTGGCCTAGCCGAACCGGCCGGTGATGTAGTCCTCGGTCCGGCGGTCCTTCGGGCTCGTGAAGATGTTCGCCGTCCGGTCGAACTCGATGAGCTCCGCCGCCTTCCCGATCTCCTCCTGCAGGAAGAAAGCCGTGTAGTCGCTGACGCGCGCCGCCTGCTGCATGTTGTGGGTGACGATGATGATCGTGTACCCGTCCTTGAGCTCGGCCATGAGGTCCTCGATCTTCTGGACACTCGTGGGATCGATGGCCGAGCAGGGCTCGTCCATGAGCAGCACCTCGGGCTGGACCGCCAGCACACGCGCGATGCACAACCTCTGCTGCTGGCCGCCGGAGAGTGTGAGCCCGCCTCGCCCGAGGATGTCCTTGACCTCCTTCCACACGTTCGCTCGCTCGAGCGACGTGCGCACGACGTCGTCGAGCTCGGACTTGCGCCGCACGCCGTGCAGGCGCGGCCCGTACGCGACGTTGTCGTAGATGGACATCGGGAAGGGATTCGGCTGCTGGAAGATCATCCCGACGCGGCGGCGCAGGTCGACAGGGTCGACCCCGGGCGCATAGATGTCCTCGCCGTCGAGGCGGACTTTTCCCGCGACCCGCGTCCCGGGGATGAGGTCGTTCATCCGGTTGAAGGCGCGCAGGAACGTCGACTTGCCGCAGCCGGAGGGGCCGATGCATGCGGTCACGGCGTTCGCCTTGATCCCCACGGTGATGCGCGTGAGCGCGTGGAAGTCACCGTAGAAGAACTCGAGATCGCGGACGGACAGCTTCTCGGGACCGGGGAAGCGCGCGTCGACGAGGGCTGACGAGTCTGTCTCGCTCATCCCTGCATCCTCCTGTTCTTGCGGACTACGAGCCTGGCGGCCAGATTGAAGGCGAGGATCATCAGCACGAGGAGCAGCGCGGTGCCGTACGCGCTCGGGAGGTTGATGCCCTCCATCGACAGGATCATCAGGTGCACGGGCATCGAGCGGCCGGGCGACAGCGGCGACAGCGGCAGGTTCAGAGCGGTGCCCATGGTGAAGATGACCACGGCCGTCTCGCCCGCGGCGCGTCCGGTCGCCAGGATGATGCCCGTGATGATGCGCGGAAGCGCCGAGGGCAGGACGACGCGGCTCACCGTCTGCCACTTCGTCGCGCCCAGCCCGTACGAGCCCCAGCGGATGTACTTCGGGACCGAGCGGATCGCCTCCTCGGTGGTGCGCATGACGATCGGGAGCATGAGGATCGACAGCGCCAGGGCTCCGGAGAGCACCGAGAACCCGAGACCGAGACCCTCGACGAAGAGCGCGAGGCCGAAGAGGCCCATGACTATCGAGGGTACGGACGCGAGCGAGTCCGCCGCGAACCGGATGACGCGCACGAGACGCCCCTGCGCCGCGTACTCCGCCAGGTAGACGGCCGCCAGTATCGCCACCGGCGCGACGATGAGCATCGCGAGGCTGGAGACGTACAGTGTCGCGACGATGGTCGGGCCGATGCCGCCCTCCGCGTTCACACCGCGCGGTGCTGTGAACACGAATCGGGGCGTCAGAGAGCCGATGCCGTTGATCACGATGTAACCGAGGATCGTCCCGAGGATGAGCACGGTCGAGAGCGCGGCGAGCCAGAGCACGCCGATCGCGATCGCGTTGGTCAGGCGCCTGTTCACGCCTCACCCCCGATCCGCGAGACGATCCGCACCGCCGCGACGAAGCCCATCGACAACGCGAACAGGATGATCGCCATCCCGAACAGCGCCGTGCGGTGGTCGCCCGAGGCATAAGGCATGTCGAGCACGATCGTCGACGTCAAGGTGGAGAACGGCCGCGCGATGCCGTCGGGGATGACCGGCGCGTTGCCGGCGACCATCAGTACCGCCATCGTCTCGCCTATCGCGCGTCCCATCCCGAGGATGACCGCGTCGATGATGCCGATCCTCGCCGCGGGCAACAAGACCTTGTAGATGGTCTGCCACTTCGTCGCGCCCATCGCGTAGCTCGCCTCTCGGATGCCGGGAGGCAGGCAGCGCAGCGCATCCTCCGAGATGGTGGCGATGGTGGGGACGATCATGATCCCGAGGATGATCCATACGGGCAGCAGCCCGAAGCCGAGACCGCCGGTCATCCTGGCGATCACGGGTCTCAGGATGATGATCCCGAAGAAGCCGTAGACGACCGACGGGATCCCGGCGAGAAGCTCGACGGCGGGCCGGACCCACCGGCGCACGCCCGGACCGGCGACCTCCGAGAGGAAGACCGCCGCGCCCAGCGCGAGCGGCGTGCCGAGAGCGAGCGCGCCGAGGGTGCCGGCGAAGGATCCGAACAGCAGCGGGAGTATCCCGAAGCTTCCCTGCGTAGGATGCCAGACACGCCCGGTGAGGAACGCGCCGAGACCCACCTTCGCGAAGATCGGCCAGCCCCGGTAGCCGACGAAGGCGAAGATGAGGAAGACGCCCGCGACGGCGACGAAGGCGCACGAGAAGAAGATGTAGCGCAGCGTGCGCTCACGGGCGTGCGTCGCCGCCGAGACGCGGCGCAGCTCCCCGCCGTCGGCGCTCACGAGGACGCACCCCGGATCGGGATGAATCCGGCCTTCGGGATGACGCCGTCCTGCACGGGTTGTGCGAGCAGGAAATCGATGAATTCCTTCGCGATGCCTATCGGCTCGCCCTTAGTCAGCATGTGGAGCATTCGCGATATCGGGTACCTCTTGTCCGCGACCGTCTCCGGCGAGGGCACGACACCGTCGATGGAGACGGCCTTCACCGTCTCGTCCACGAAGCCGTAGCTGATGTATCCGACGGCGCCCTTGGAGCCGGCCACCACCGCGCGGACCTGTCCGGTACCCGGCAGCACAGCCGCGGCAGGATCGAACGGCTGCTCCTTGAGCGCGATCTTGAAGAAGGCCTCGCGCGTACCCGATGCCTCATCGCGATTGACGAGACCGATCGGCATATCGGGTCCGCCGACCTCGCGCCAGTTGCGCACTCTACCCTCGAAGATGCTTCGGACCTGCTCCATCGTGAGGGCATCGACCGGGTTGGACTCGTTGACGATCACCGCGATGGCGTCGTACGCGATCGGGGTGTCGACGAGACCCAGGCTCGCTTCCTCCGGCTTGAGGTCTCGCGAAGAGGTGCCGATGTCGCTCGAACCACCCGCGACGCTCTCGATCCCCGCCGAGGATCCCACGCCGGAGACTAGGACGCGGTCCCCGGGGTGCTCCTCGGCGAACATCTCCCCCGCTATCTCCGCGATCGGTAGGATGGTCGTGGAGCCCGTGACCGTCAGGATGTGGGAGGAATCCCTGCCCGAACGGCAGCCCCCGGCTGCTAACAGGAGCGGGACTGCGACCGTCAAGAGGAGCGCGGTACCGAGGCGCCTAAGGGACATCAGGCGTCTCCGAGGATGACCGCGAGCGCGCCGTGGCGTCCGGTGACGCCTTCGGCGCGATACGAGAAATAGCGGTCGGTCGTCTGTGCCGTGCACACCCCGAGGTGGCACTGTCGGTCCATCGACACTCCGGCCTTCGCGAGATCCTCGGACACCGCCGCGCCCAGGTCGAGACGATCCCCGGCCACGGCCGCGGCCATGTTAGCAGACCGATTCGTGAAACGCGATAGCACGTCCTCACCGACCTCGTAGCAGCACGATCCGATGTGCGCGCCAACGTACGCGATGATGTCCTGGACCGGGCGATCCGAGCTCCCCGCGAGGACGCGAACCGCGTTCCCGGCGATGCCGGCGAGGGCGCCGCGCCATCCGGCGTGGACCACGGCGACAGCCGGACGCGGCCCCGGGACGACGAGGACGAGAGGCACGCAGTCGGCGAAGAGGAGCATGAGTGGAATGCCCACCTCGGTCGTGGTGAGCGCGTCGGCCCCGGCTATCGGGGGCGATCCTCGGGTGGCGGAAGCACCCGCGCCCGCCGCCCGCGGTTCGATCTCGGCGACGCGAGCGCCGTGCACCTGTTCGGCAGTGGTGAGATGCGCGGACATCGCGCCGATCCCGAGCGCGTCGAGCAGGCGGGAGCGGTTCTCGTCCACCCGCTCGGCGACATCGCCCACGTGCGCCGCGAGGTCGAGCGAGGCGTACGGCGCGACGCTGACACCCCCGGTCCGCTCGGAGAAGGCGATGACGACGCCGCGGGCGCGCATCGCGGGGTCCTCGTGCCACGCGACCCCTTCATGCTCCATTCGAACGAGCCTCGGGCCCGATCGACCGGCCATCAGATCCCCCTCACAACCCGCCACTGCTGGCAACTATAAGCTCTCTCGTTCACACTGGCACCGAGGGGACGTCCGTCGCAGCTTACGGTGGACGTCCTGACCGCGAGCATAAGGGGGTGACTCGATGAAGCGGTCCTTCTCGGGAGCCGTAGCCGGTGCCGTGTGCGCCGCCACGCTCCTCGCAGCGTCACCTGCCCTCGCCGACACGTCCACGGACGCCGCCGGTGCGGGTGCGGCGATGTTCACGCTCGTGTGCATGGGGCTCCTCAGCCTGCTTGGGCTCGCGTACTTCGTGCTCTGGATATGGATGCTCGTCGACGCCCTGAGCCGCCAAGAGTGGGAATACCCCGGTTCGAGCGGGAACAGCAAGATCATCTGGGTGCTCCTGATGGTCTTCCTGAACATCGCGACGGTCTTCTACTACTTCATGGTCTACCGCAAGGTGAAGCGCGGAACGACGCCTCCGCCGGCGCCACCGGGCTATGCCGCTCCCGCTGCGTACGCTCCTCCGGCTCCAGCGGCGTACGCTCCTCCGGCACCGCCTGCTCCTCCGGCGCCTGAAGCGCCTCCCGCACCGCCCGCTCCACCTTCGCCACCTGCTCCTCCGGTGGAGTAGCCGCTTCCCTCGACTGCACGACGCAGGCCCGCCCCGCAAGGGACGGGCCTGTTCGATCCCGGGGTCCGGACAGAATGAGGCCGGGAGGCGGTCGAGGTCTCATCCGTCGCCGCCCCCCGGCCCACAGCCGGTCGCCCGCAGCTTGACGCGGGCGGCATTGACTACACGGAACGCCGCTTCAGGAACGCGGGGATGTCGAGTTCGTCCTCGGGCAGCGGCTCGAAGGTCGGCACGGACGTGCTCGACTCCTCGAACTGGATAGCCTCCTGCTTGCGCTTCCCGGCGAAGCCGGTCGCGATGACCGTCACCCTGATCGACTCCGCCATCGAGTCGTCGATGACGGCGCCGAATATGATGTTCGCCTCCGGGTGCGCGGCGGCGGCCACGACCTCCGCCGCTTCGTTGACCTCGAAGAGACCGAGGTCCGAGCCGCCCGCGATGGAGAGAAGGACGCCCTGCGCCCCTTCGATGCTGCTCTCCAGCAGAGGGCTCGAGATGGCCGCCTTCGCCGCCTCGTTGGCCCGGTTGTCGCCTGTGGCGATCCCGATGCCCATCAGCGCCGTGCCTGCGTCGGCCATGATCGTGCGGACGTCGGCGAAGTCGAGGTTGATCAGTCCGGGCACGGTGATGAGGTCAGTGATGCCCTGCACGCCCTGACGCAGCACGTCGTCGGCTATCCGGAACGCGTCGAGGATCGATGTCTTCTTCTCCGCGACCTGCAGCAGGCGGTCGTTCGGGATGATGATCAGCGTGTCGACCATGTCACGTAGACGCTTGATCCCCTCGTCCGCGACGATCGCCCGTTTGCGACCCTCGAACGCGAACGGACGCGTCACGACGCCGACCGTGAGCGCGCCGATGTCCTGCTTGGCCACCTCGGCGATGATGGGAGCGCCACCAGTACCGGTCCCACCACCTTCGCCAGCTGTGATGAAGACCATGTCGGCGCCCTGGAGAGCTTCCTTGATCTCTGCTCGGCTCTCTTCCGCAGCCTGGTATCCCACGTCGGGATCAGCTCCCGCACCGAGTCCCTTGGTCAGGTTGATCCCGATGTGGACCTTGTAGTCCGCATCGGACATGAGCAGCGCCTGAGCGTCCGTGTTGACGGCGATGAACTCGACACCCTTCACACCCGCCTCGACCATGCGGTTCACGGCGTTCGTTCCGCCGCCTCCTACCCCGACCACCTTGATCACGGCAAGGTAATTGGCACCTGTCTCGACCATGTTCGCCTCCCCGCACGACCCGCATAGGAACGACAACGGCATACTGCGAATAACCCTCAAGTTAAGATTGATGCTTGTCTGAAACCGTCAATCTTGGCACAAACCTTAACCCACACACAACCGTTGCGCAAGGGCAGGCTCCGATGCCTTCTGGCCCTCGTGGCGAACAGGTCACTGGCCGCTGCCGAGTCCCCGCCAGACCGGACGTTCCGTGGTCCGCACGTCGATGAAGACGACGGTCGCCTTCTGCTCGCGAAGGAATCGTCTGATGATGAAATCCTTCGTGCGCATCTGCTTCGCCTCCCCTACGTAGATCTCGACACCGTTCGTCGTGATCAGCGCCGTCCGATCGATGCTCGGCGCCGAGACGGCACGCACGATCGAACGCAGATCCTCGGAGACCCCGACGAGGGCGGTCAGAGCGTTCCTGAGCGGCTCGGTGTACATCCTGCGCCCGACCTTCGGATCGAGTCCCGCGACATCGCGCACGACCGGCAGGGCGCTCGTCGCCTCCGGCGATTGCCGCTCGAGGACCATCCCCGTCCTGTCGACGACCCAGAAGGTGTCTCCCGTGTCCACTAGGGCGACCGGGACGCGCTCGGTCACGCGGATGTGCAGCGTATCGGGGAAGTCGCGGGTCACCAAGGCCGATGCGACCCAAGCGTCCGCGACGATACGCTTCTCGACCGCCCGACCGGGGAAACGTAGCAGGGTCGCCCCTGGCTCGACGTCCGCCAGCCGACGCACCCGCTCGGCCGTGACGCGCGCGTTGCCGGTCACGTCGATCCGGCGGATGAGGAACGCCGACGAGCGATAGAGCGCGACCGTCCCGCCCGCGACGATGAGCAGGACGGTCAAAGCCGATGCCGCACGCACCTGCGTCTGACGGCGTCTTTGCGCGACACGTCGCTCGCGCTCGAGGCGCCGCGCGCGCGCCGCGGGCGTCTCATCGCTGCGGATACGTCCGGATGCAGTCTCCGCGCGTCGCGGCTCCATCGGCGCCTGGCGCGCCCGACTGGTCCGCTGCGGTTGGATCCGTACGCTTCTACGACCCACCGAACGGTCCGATGAATCTGATCTCCGGTCGGAGCTCGATGCCATGCGCGTCTCCGACGGCCTCGCGGACCCTGCGGATCAACTCCGCCACGTCCGCGGCCGTCGCACCTCCTTCGTTGACGATGAAGTTCGCGTGCACGTCGGACACGGCCGCCCCGCCCACCCGAAGTCCCTTGCACCCCGCCGCCTCGATGAGGCGTCCGGCGGACCCACCGTCCGGGTTGACGAAGACGCTGCCCGCGCTCGGCTTCCCCATGGGCTGGGAACCGGTCCGGCGCTTGAATACACGGTCCATCGCGCGCCTGATGGCCGCGGGGTCGCCCTCGGCGAGCCGCAGGACGCCCTCGACGATGATACCGCGCCTGGAAAGACCGCTGTCCCTGTATCGCCAGTCGACCTCGCTGCCGCCGAGCAGAAGGAGCCCTTCGCCCGGCGCATACAGGGTCACCGATTCGACTATCGACCCGATCCAGTCCTTCGAGGCCCCGGCGTTCATCGCAAGAGCGCCACCGAACGTACCGGGGATCCCCACGCCGAACTCGAGACCCGCCAGCCCTTTCGTGTACGCGTCCTGAACCAGCGCGGCCAGGATCGCCGCGGCGCCGGCTCGAACGTGCTCGCCGTCGATCGAATGCCGCATGAACTCGCGGCCGAGCGCCAGCACGGCGCCCTGATAACCACGATCCGACACGAGGAGGTTCGTACCCTTGCCGACCACGAGGCGATCGACCTTCTCGTCGTCGAGCACGCACACGGCTGTGATGAGATCCCGGTACGTCTCGCACGAGAGGAACAGCGACGCAGGACCGCCGATGCGGAAGGACGTGTGCCGTGACATGGGCTCGTCGGAGCGGATCTCCCCAGCGAACGACTCGGCGAGCCGTTCGCGAGCACGCGCTACGGACATGTCCGCTCGACCCCTGCCCGGGCCTCGTCGAGTGCGCGCACGAGTTCCCCGCCGATCGCCGTCACGTCCCCAGCGCCCATGGTGATGACGAGGTCCCCGGGACGGACGCGCGAGACGAGGTACGGCTCGACGTCGCCGCGATGAGGGAAGTAGGCCACCGCAGACGTGGGATCGGCTTCGAGCAGCGCGTCCAACACGGTCTTGCCGCTCACGCCGGGCACCGGCGCCTCACCAGCGCCGTAGACGTCCATGAGCACGATCCTGTCGGCGTCGCCGAAGGCGGAGCCGAACGCTCGTCCTAGCGCAGCGGTGCGAGAGTAGCGGTGCGGCTGGAAGATCACCCACACCCTATCGCTTCCGACCGTGCGCGCAGCCGCCAGGGTCGCCTTCACCTCCGTCGGGTGGTGCGCATAATCGTCCACCACCTCCACACCATCGACGCTCCCCACGTGCTCGAAACGGCGCCGCACGCCACTGAACCCGGCGAGGGTCTTCGCCGCCGCGACGACGTCGAGACCGAGATGGTCGGCCACGGCCAGGGCCGCCGTCGCGTTGAGGACGTTGTGACGGCCCGGTATCGCGATGCGCGCCTCGAGGGACTGCTCGTCCGGGAATGTGACGGCGAACTCCCCGCTCGCGGCACGCGTGTCGTCGCAACGCACGTCCGCTACCGGCGAGCGCCCGTACGTTAGAGCTCGCACGCCGGACTCCGCGACCACGCGCATGAGCCGCTCGTCATCCGCGCAGACGACGGCTACGCCCCCAGGCACGATCCTGGACAGGAACTCGCCGAACGTTCGCTCTATCTCCTCGATCGATCCGTAGTGGTCGAGGTGGTCCGCTTCCACGTTCGTCACCACCGCTAGCCACGGCTCGAGTTCCAGGAAGGAGCCGTCCGACTCGTCGGCTTCGACGACGTAGTACCCGCCGGTGCCGTTGCGGGCGTTCCCGCCCATGTCGTTGAGCTCTCCCCCGATGAGGAACGTCGGGTCCAGCCCCATGCGTGAGAGCATCATGGCGACCATCGAACTCGTCGTCGTCTTCCCGTGCGTGCCTGCGATGGCGACGGTCCGGCGCCCGCCGGCGAGATGCGCGAGCATCTTCGCCCGCTGCCATACCGGCAACCCAATCCGCCGCGCCTCGACCAGTTCGGGATTGGTCTCCGGGATGGCGGAGGAGACCACGACGACCTCGGGGTCACCGAGGTTCCGGGCGTCGTGGCCGATGGAGACGAGGACACCCGCATCGGAGAGGGCCCGCGCGTACCGCGACATCTTCAGGTCCGAGCCCGTGACACCTACACCGCGCTCGTGGAGCACGCGCGCGATGCCGCTCATCCCGGCTCCGCCGATACCGATGAAATGCGCGTAGACGCGCTCAGCCACCCTCAACCTCCGTCCTCGCGCCGCGGACCAGGTCCGCCACGGCGCACGCCGCTCGGGGCCGAGCCAGGGCCCGTGACGCGGAAGCCATCGCCGCTCGCCTGGATCCATCCAGGAGAAGGTCGAAAAGGGCGTCCGCGAACGCATCCGTGTCCAACGCCGCGTCGGCGACGACGTGTGCCGCGCCGGCTTCGGCCAGCTCCCTGGCGTTCCCGGTCTGGTGGTCGCCGGTGGCGAACGGGTACGGCACGAGCAGCGACGCCCTCCCGATCGCGGTGATCTCCGCCAACGACGTCGCTCCGGCGCGAGCGACCACGACGTCCGCCGCAGCGAGTGCCGAGCCCATGTCTTCCGCGTAGTCGATGATCCGGTAGCGCGGTGTCGGGCCTCCGGCCACATCATCCAATCGCTCACGCGCCGCGGCAGCTTCGATCCTACCGGCAACGTGCACCACCTGCAACCTGTCCACTTCCATAAGCCTCTGGTAGAGGTTGATAGTGGCTTGATTGAGGTGCCTGGCCCCCCTGCTGCCGCCGAAGACGAGGAGGACCACCGCATCGTCGGCGAGTCCCATGACCGCCCGGCCGGACTCGCGCGTCGCACCCAGGACCGCGTGACGCACGGGGTTCCCGGTCACTTCCACCCTCGTCCGTCGCGGGAACGCCGCCGCCGTGTCCCGATACGTCACTGCGACCGCTCTCGCCCATCGCGCGAGAAAGCGGTTCGCGAGCCCGGGGACAGAGTTCTGCTCGTGCAGGACGAGGGGTATGCGGGTAAGGATCGCGGCCAGGCCGAGCGGCAAGCACACGTATCCTCCGAAGCCCACGACGGCATTCGGCCTCAAGCGGCGCAGCATCGAGACGGCACGCCATGTGGACACGAAGAGGACACCGAGCGCCACGGGAAGACTCAGCGGGGACGAGCGGTCGAACCCGCGCGCGGCGAGCGGGAGGAACTCGAGCCCGGCCTCGCGCGCGAGTCGAGCCTCGGGGCCGTCGGGAGTCCCGACGAAGGCGACCTCGTCACGCCCGCCTGCGGTCAGCTCCGCTGCCACCGACAGCGCGGGGTGGACGTGTCCAGCCGTCCCGCCGCCGCTCACCAGATACCGCACGCTTCCCGCCCTCCGCTTCGTGTCGGACCGCCTTCACCGGCACCGGACCGCGAGCGCCGTATCGGGAGACCGACAGTACCATGCCGACGCACATCATCGTGAAGGTGATAGAGGAGCCGCCGGCACTCACGAGAGGCAGCGGTATGCCGGTGACGGGCATCAGCCCGGTGACGGCCGCCATGTTCATGACCGCCTGTACCACGATGGTCGCCGTCAGACCACCCGCGAGCACCTTTCCGAACGGGTCGCGACAGCGCATCGCGATGAGGAGACCCGCACACGCGAAGACTCCGAACGCCGCCACGACAGCGAGCGTGCCCGCAAGACCCAGCTCCTCGCCGATGATGGCGAAGATGAAGTCCGTGTGCGCCGCCGGCAGGTAGAAGAACTTCTGGCGCGACATCCCGAGGCCGACCCCGAAGAACCGGCCGGACCCGAACGCATAGGTGGCCTGGATGATCTGGTATCCGCCGCCCAGAGGGTCCTTCCATGGATCGAGGAAGGCGAGAAAACGCGCGAAACGGTACCGTTCGACGGCGACGAGCCCCGCACTGACGACGGCACCGGCGCCGAAGATCGCGGCGAGTTGGATCACGGGCAGTCGTCCCAGGACGAGCACGACGAAGACGGCGGCGAGGATGGAGAGCGTCGTACCCATGTCGGGCTGTAGCATGACGAGGACCACCACCGGCGCGAGGACGACACAGAGACGTCCGTAGAGGTCCTTGGTCGCCAGCCGGCCCCTCTGCCACTCGACGACCCATGCAGCTACGAGAAGAAGGCAGCCGAGCTTGGCGTACTCGGACGGCTGGATGACCAAGGGGCCGATCGACAGCCATCTGCGGCCGCCGTACTTCTCCACACCTACGAAGAAGACCGCGACCAGGCCCGCCAGCGATCCGCCGTAGACGAACCAACGCGAAGAGGAGATCGCGCGGTAGTCGATGCGCGAGACCGCCCACGCGAGCACCGCACCACCCAGCAGCCACAGCGCCTGGCGCTTGAGATGGTAGGCGCTGTCGTGAAGCTTCACGTAGTCGGAGACCGACGAGGCCGAGTAGATCATGACCAGACCCCCGAGCGCCAGCAGCAGAACGGACGCGAGCAGCAGGTACCTGGGTACTGTCATCCCCCTCGCGGCGCTCTCGACGCTCACGCCTTTCACCACTGCCCGGCCAGATACGCGACGCGCTCGCCGAACGCACGTCCGCGCGCCGCATAGCCGTCGAACTCGTCGAAGGAGGCGCATGCCGGCGAGAGCAGCACGACGTCTCCTGGGCGAGCGATCTCGTAGCCGGCGTCGACGGCGTCGCGGAGGCTATCGCGAACGAGAAGCCGCCTCACCGGGGATCCCTCGAATGCGGCCGCCAGATCCTCGCGAGCCTCCCCGAAGGTGATGACGGCCGAACAGCGCGCTGCGGCAGCGGCGGCCATCGGACCGAGGTCCGTCCCTTTCCCGCGTCCGCCCAGAAGCAGGACGATACCGCCCTCGTCGAACGCCGAGAGCGCCTTGATGACGGCATCCGGGTTGGTCGCCTTCGAATCGTCGATGTACTCGACACCCGCCACGACGCCGACGGGCTCGAGCCGGTGTCCGATGGGCTCGAAGGAGCGAAGGCCGACTCGCACGCTCTCGGCGTCGGCACCCATCTCGAGCGCGACGGCGCAGGCCGCGAGTGCGTTGCTCAGGTTGTGATCTCCCCGCAGCTGAAGCGCATCGGCCCGGACCAGCTCCATCGGTCCCGTGAGCCGGTCCACGACGAGCATCCCGTCCTCGAGCCACGCGCCGCCGGGGGTCGCGGACCTCAGGCTCACACGGCATATGCGAAGTCCCCTCGAGACCAGCCCGGCTTCGAACGCCGCGGCGCCCGGGTCGTCCATGTCCAGTACCGCCAGGTCCGCGGAGGTGAGGTTGTCGAACACCCTCCCCTTGTCCGCCGTGTACGCCTCGAGCGTGCCGTGCCAGTCCAGATGGTCGGGTGTCACGTTGAGGAGGACGGCGACACGCGGATGGAACGCCGACGATGTCGATAGCTGGAACGACGAGACCTCCGCGACGAGCACCGTTCCCGGACCCGCCTCCCGCACGAGACTGATGGGTGGTCGTCCGATGTTGCCGACGAGTTCCGCCGCGACACCCGACTCCCGCAATAGATGACCGATCAGGCACGTCACGGTCGTCTTGCCGTTGGTGCCGGTCACCGCGACGAACGGCGCGCGCGCGAAGCGGTATGCAAGATCTATGTCCGAGATCATCGGAACGCCGAGCGCCGCCGCCGAGACCATCAGCGGCTGCCGAGGAGAGATGCCCGGGCTCACGACCACGAGGTCGAACGGACCCTCCACCGCGCTGACGCCGGTCAGCACTTCCGCGCCGGTCTCCTCGAGCGCCGCCGCCCTTGCGAGAGCGGCCTCGTCCCCGGCCTCGTCGGCCGCGACCACCTCGACGTCCGCCCCGCGACGTCGTTCCTCGGCGAGGAAGGCCGTGACCGCGGCGCCCACCGTCCCCGTGCCGAGCACGAGGATCCTTCCTCTCGGCTCCACCGTCATCGCCTCACCGACGAGACGAAGTAGAGAGCGAACCCGGCTCCCGCGAGGATGCCCGTGACGATCCAGAACCTCACCATGATCTTCGTCTCGGACCAGCCGATCATCTCGAAGTGGTGATGTATGGGCGCCATCCTGAAGACTCGCTTCCCGGTCAGCTTGAACGAAGCTATCTGCAGGATGACCGACAGCCCTTCGATGACGTATATGCCGCCGATGAGCGGGAGAAGGAGCTCGGTCTTCGTGACGATCGCGAGCGCTGCGATCGCCGCGCCGAGACCGAGGGACCCCGTGTCTCCCATGAAGATGTCGGCGGGATAGCTGTTGTACCAAAGGAAACCGATGCAGGAGCCGGCGATGGCCGCCGCGAGCAGGGCGACCTCCAGGTGGTCCTGACGGAACGCGATCGCCGCGTACCCGAGGGCGACGAGAGTGACCGTGCCGGCCGCGAGACCGTCGAGGCCGTCGGTGAAGTTCACGGTGTTCGAGGTCGAGATGATCATCCCGAAGATGAGCGCCATGTAGAGCCATGGCAGCGCCACGTCGAATCCGCCTATCACGACGTGCGAAGCGAGGACGCCGAGATCGATGTCTCGCGAAGTCAGGGGGATCATGACGTCGGTCCTCAAGCCCGCCCAGTTCACCGCGAGCACGCCGAACGCGAACGCGATGAGCGCCTGCCACAGTATCTTCGCCCGAGGGCGCAAGCCGAGCGAGCGCTCCTTGAGCACCTTCGCGTAGTCGTCCACGAACCCGAGGAGTCCGCACGCGAGGGTCGCGCCAAGAGCCAGCAGGCCGAGACGTCCGAACCGCCCCATGCCCAGATAGGTACCTGCGACGACCAGAAGGATGAGCACGCCACCCATCGTCGGCGTCCCCTGCTTCACGAGATGGCCCTGCGGTCCGTCTGCCCGCACCTGCTGCCCGAGGTTGCGGTATCTCACGACTCGGATCCAAGCGGGGAAGAAGACTCCCGAGGCGACGAGCGAGACGACCGCGGTCACGAAGACCTGGTATGTCGGGTAGCGGCCGATGGCCGACCATAGGTTAAACATGGGGCTCCATTATCCCCTCCACCACACGTTCGATGCCGACGACCCGCGACGCCTTCACGAGGACCACGTCCCCGGCCTCCAACAGGTCGTCGAGTACCTCCGACGCCTCCTCGACCGTCACGCACGGCCTCACGACCGACGCAGGCATTCCCGACGCGAGAGCGCCGTCCGCTATGCGCCGCGCCAGAGCCCCGACAGTCACCAGAGCATCGAGACCGAGAGCGGTGACCTCCTCGCCCATGCCGAAATGCGCGAGCTCGGTGAGCGAACCGAGTTCGGCCATGTCCCCGAGCACGGCGATCCTCCGGCTGGCGGAACGCACGTCCGCGAGGGTGCGCAAAGCCGCGCGCATGGAGACCGGGTTCGCGTTGTACGCGTCGTTGACGACCGTGACTCCCGTCGCGCTCGTGAAGACCTCCATGCGCATGCCGGTCATGTCGGCCGCGGCGAGTCCGTCCGCCGCCTCTTCGAGTGTGAGCCCGACGGCCCGAGCCACTGCGAGAGCCGCCGCGGCGTTGTAGACGTTGTGTCGGCCGAGCACGGTGAGCGCGACCTCGACGCGCTCGTCGGCTGTGACAAGCGAGAACGTCGGCCGCCCGTCCTCGGAGACGCTGACGTCCTCGACGCGGACGTCGGCATCGGGACCCGTGCCATAGAAGGTGACGGGGGCGGCCGCGCTCGCAGCCAGGTGCGCCGACCACGCATCGTCCCCGTTGAGGAAGACGCGTCCGTCCGCTGGGACCGCGCGGACGAGCTCGCCCTTCGCCTCCGCGATCGCCTGCTCGCTGCCGAGGATCTCGACGTGGCTCACGCCCACGTTCGTGACGAGCCCCATCGTCGGTCGCGCGATGGCGCACAGCCTGGAGATCTGTCCCGGTCCGCGCATGGCCATCTCGACGACGAGGACGTCGGTGTCCGCTCCCGCGTCCATCACGGTGAGCGGGACACCGAGCTCGTTGTTGCGGTTCCCTTTCGTCGCGACGACGCGCAAGCGGGCTCCCAGCGCGGCCGCGAGAAGATCCTTCGTGGTCGTCTTCCCCGTCGAGCCGGTGATCCCGATGACGGAGCAGGTGAGTCGCGCCCTGTGGTGCGCGGCGAGTCGCTGAAGGGCATCGAGCCCATCGGCGACGAGTACGAGCGCGACGTCGTGGCGCCGCGACGCGACGATGGCTTCGCGAAGGTCGTCGCCGTCGCGGGTGACGATGAGCGCTCTCGCTCCTGCCACGAGCGCAGCCGCAGCATACTCGTGACCGTCCGTGCGCTCGCCCGGAAGCGCGACGAACACGCATCCGGGTCCGGCGTCGCGCGAGTCTATGACAACGCCGTTGACCACAGACGCGGCGGACCCCGCGAGGAGTTCGCCGTCCACCACGTCGAGAAGCGCGCCGACCGCTATCGTCAGCACAGTCTCTTCAACTCCTCGCGCGCGACCTCCCGGTCGTCGAAGTGGATAGTGCGGTCGGAGAAGATCTGGTAGTCCTCGTGCCCTTTGCCCGCGATCAGCACGGTGTCTCCCGGCTCGGCCAGACGCAGGGCGTCGGCTATCGCGGCGCGCCGGTCGACTTGGACGAAGTACTTCCCGCCATGGCGGCGCAACCCCTCCTCGACCTGAAGGATGATGCCATGCGGGTCCTCGGAACGAGGGTTGTCGCTCGTGAGGAAAGCGACGTCCGCTGAACCGGCCGCCTCGCCCATCATCGGCCGCTTCTCAGGGTCCCGATCGCCGCCACAGCCGAAGACGACGAGCACGCGGCCCGACGTCACGGCACGCACCGCATTCAGGGCCTTGTCGAGCGCGTCGGGAGTGTGCGCGTAGTCCACCAGGACCGTGAAAGGCTGGCCCGCGTCGACCCGCTCGAGTCTGCCCGGCACCTGTTCGACGCCCTCGATGCCGTCCACCACCTCGTCGATCCCGATGCCCAGAGCCAGAGCGCATCCTGCAGCGACGAGCGCGTTGCTGACGTTGTACGCGCCCGCGAGAGGAAGCCGGATGGTGCGCGTGCCTCGCGGCGTGAGTAGTGTGAAGACGGTCGACGCCGGCTCTGGGCGCTCGTCGCGAGCCCTTACGCGGGCCGCGTCGGAACGGCCGACGGTCCATGCGGCTGAGATCCCTCTCGCGAGAAGAGCGCCCCTGTCGTCGTCGACGTTGACCACCGCACTCTCGGCGCCGATATCGGTGAACAACCGGCGCTTGACCGTGTAGTACTCCTCGATGGAGCCGTGGTAGTCGAGATGGTCCTGTGAGAAATTGGTGAACGCCGCGACGGCGAAGCGGACCTGATCGACACGGTGGAGATCGAGCGCGTGGCTCGAGACCTCCATGACGCCCGCGGTCACCCCACGGTCCGCCATGCGTGCGAACAGTCCCTGGAGGTCCGTGGACTCGGGGGTCGTCCGCACGGATCCCTCACGCTCTCCGGCCACGCGCGTCTCGACGGTCCCGATGAGGCCGGTGACGTGTCCGGCGGCGCGAAGGATGGACTCCACGATGTACGCCGTGGTGGTCTTCCCGTTGGTGCCGGTGATGCCGACGAGCCGGAACCGCGACGACGGGTCTCCGAAGAAACGGGCCGAGGCGATCGCGAGCGCGACGCGCGGGTCATCGACTAGAAGCGTCGGCACGCCCAGACCGGGCAACGGCCGAAGAGCGACGACGGCCACCGCCCCCCTTGCCACCGCATCGGCCGCGAAGTCGTGTCCGTCGTGGACCGACCCCGGCACGCAGAAGAAGACGTCGCCCGGGCGGACGGCGTCGGACCGATAGGCGATACCGCTCACGGCGACATCCTCGCCCGCCACGAGTGTCGCGGGGGCGTCGCCGAGCAGTCGCGTGAGGGTGGTTTCATTCATCATGGCTCGTAGACCCGCTCATGCTACCACGCACCCCGGACGAGACCTCTGCGCCCGCGGGTACCGTCAACGTACCGACACCGGCGCGCGAAGCGCCGCCGGGCGTCGTCGGCGGCACCTTGAGGTGCGAGACCGCGAACGCCGCGATGCGACTGAAGCTCGGGGCTGCCACGGCGCCGCCGTAGATCGCCCTGGACGGCTGGTCGATGAAGACCGTGACGAGCACGCGCGGGTCGCCGGCGGGCAGGTAGCCCGTGAACGACGCCACATAGCGTCCTTTCGCGTAGCCCCTGCCGTCGTCTCTCGCCTTCTGGGCGGTCCCCGTCTTCCCCGCGACCTCGTACCCGGCCACGGCCGCCGCCTTGCCGGTGCCCTCGACCACGACGTGCTTGAGGACCTCCGTCGTCGTCAGCGCCGTCCGCGCGGACATCACGTTGCGCGACTTCCACGTCGACTGGTCCCCTTCCCCGGAGCCCATCGACAGCAGGAAGTGAGGCGTGACGAGTCGCCCGCCGTTGGCGATGGCGGCCATCGCACGCGTGAGCTGCAGCGGGGTCATCGACAGCCCCTGGCCGAACGGGATGTTCCCGATGGAAGAGGCCGACCAGTCCGACGGCTCGGGAAGCCGTCCTTTCGACTCTCCCGGGAAGTCGACACCCGTACGCTCCGTGAGGCCGAAGCGCTCGAAGTACCCGTAGAGCCGCTTGGGCCCGAGCGCGAGGCCGAGCTTCACGGCTCCGATGTTGCTCGAGTTCGTCACGATCTGCGCGAGCGTCCAGCGGACGGTGCCGCGCGGATGTGACTCGTGGATCACCCGGTCGGCCACTCGAAGGGTAGGCGGCAGGGTGAAGGCGCTCTGGGGACCGAAGAGGCCCGCGTCTATGACCGCCGCGGCCGTGAGCGACTTGATGGTCGAGCCTGGCTCGAAGGCGTCCTGGGCGCCACGGTTGCGCATCGCGTTGGGGTCGGCCTCCCCGTAGCGGTTCGGATCGAAGACCGGCGTGGACGCCATCGCGAGTATCGAGCCGTCCCGCGGGTCCATCACCACGACGGAACCGCCCTTCGCACCCCAGCGCTTCACTGCCGCCAGGAGCTCCATCTGGGCGGCGTACTGGATGTCGCGGTCGATCGTGAGCGTTATGTCACGCCCGTCGACGGGCTCCAACGAGCTGGAGACACCGCCGGGGATGATCCGGCCGAACGGGTCGCGCTCCGCGATGAGACGCCCCGGAGTACCTGCGATCACCTCGTCATACTGCTTCTCGATCCCCGCGAGACCGCTGTCGTCGACGCCGACGAATCCCAGCACCTGGCACGCGAGGGAACCCGAGGGGTAGACCCGCTTCGAATCCTCGATGAAGCCGATGCCGGCGAGCTCCATGTCGCGCAGGGGCATCGCCGCGCCCGCGTCGACCTTGCGTGCTATGTACACGAAGTTCGTCTTCTTCTTCAGCTTCGCGAGGTAGTCGCTCGGCGCCCCGCCGAGTTCGGCGGCGAGCGCACGCGCGACGCCTTCGGGATCGATGACGTCGGTCGGCACCGCGTAGATGGTCGTCGCTGGGACGTTGGCGGCGAGAGGCTCGCCTTCGCGATCGCGGATGGTGCCGCGTCGCGGCGACAGTGTCAGGTCGCAACTGCGCTGCCGCTCCGCCATCGCGGCGTAGGCGGGTCCGGCGACGGCCTGGAGCCACACGAGCCGGCCGGCGACGACTGCGAGGAGCAGACAGAGTCCCCAAGCCATGACTGGGCACCGGCCGGGACCCTTCTCGCGTCCTCGCCGCGGCATCCCGACCTCCTTCGCCTTCGCGCCCGCCGGCGTCACTTCGCAGAGGCGAGGCCGACATCGCCGAGAAGCAGTACCTGCGCCTCACCGGCGGCCATGTCCATGATGGTCGAGACGAGCCGTGCGGAACGGGGACTTCGCTCGACCGCCCGCGGCTTCGCGGCGACGAGGGGGGCCGCCGCGCGGTCGAGGTCCGGGACCGTGATGAAACGCACGCGTGCCGCATCGCGCATCTTGAGGGTATCGCCTGCGATCCTGCGTATCCTCGAAGGTGCCATGAGCGTACTCATGTCGGCCTGCAGACGGTCGGCCGCAAGACGCTCGACGTGGATCCGCTCCCGTATCCGTGCCGCATCGATCGAGGCCTCGACCGCCTCGGCGGCGCATGCGACGCGCACGAGAGCGACACCTGTGACGAGGAAGAGGACGACCGACCATACACGGAACCTGGCCCGCCAGCGGGCCTCCGACGCCGTCTTCCTGCGCGTGCTCGTCATCCCCTCCACCTCCTCCAAGTCTCAGACCGCCTGAGCGGCCGACTCATTCCTTCTGCGCGACCCGCAGCTTCGCGCTGCGCGCCCGCGGGTTCCGGGCGACTTCCTCGGCCGTCGGTACGACGGGTCGTTTCGTCACCACACGGAGTACCGGAGACCTCCCACACCGGCAGATCGGCAATCCGGGAGGACAGACGCATCCCTGCGCGTACTCGGCGAACAGCCCCTTGACTAGGCGGTCCTCGAGCGAGTGATAGCTGATCACGACGATCCGGCCGCCAGGGGCGAGCCAACGCACCGCCGCGCGCACCCCCTCCTCGATCGACTCGAGCTCGCGGTTGACGACCATCCGAAGCGCCTGGAACGTTCGCCTGGCCGGATGACCGCCGCCTCTCCTCGCCGCTGCGGGAACGGCCGCCTTGATCGCCTCCACCAGGTCGGCGGCGGTCACGAGCGGGCGGCGGCCTCGCGCGGCTACGACGAATGCTGCGATGCGCGAGGCCCACCGCTCCTCACCGAACTCCCGGATGATCCGGGCGATCTCGTCCTCGGGGTACGTGTTGACGATGTCGGCCGCGGTGAGCTGCGAGCGCGTGACGTCCATCCGCATGTCGAGAGGAGCGTCACCGTGGTACGTGAAGCCGCGGTCGGCCTCGTCGAGCTGGAACGAGGAGACACCGAGATCGAAGAGGAATCCGTCGGCGTACGCGAGACCGGCCTCGCTCAGAAGCCGGTCGAGATCGGCGAAGTCCCCTTTGAGGAGAAGGGTCTGCTGGCCGAGGCGTAGTGTGTCTGCTGCTGCGATGAGTGCCGCGTCGTCTCTGTCGATCCCCACCAGAAGTCCGGTGGGCGAGATAAGCTGTGAGATCCGGTCCGCGTGTCCTGCCCCGCCCAAGGTGCAGTCGACCACGATGGAACCAGGGTGCAACGAAAGGTGCTGCGTGACCTCGGCCAGCAAAACTGGGATGTGCCGGTATTCCATTGTCAAGGCCTAGAGCAAGCCGAGCTCGGCGAGCTCCTTGGCAGCGTCCTCGATGTGCTCGGTAGTGTCACCGTTGTATGCGGAGAACCGCTCCGCGTCCCATATCTCGATTCGGTCCCCGTTGCCGTTCACGGAGACCTCGCGAGAGAGACCGGCGAAATCGCGGAGAGCGGAGGAGAGCATGACCCGTCCCGCGCCATCGATCTCCACGTCCACCGCACCCGACGTGAAGAACCTGCGGACCTTGCGGAACTTCGGATCGAAGTCATCGCGGCCCATGAGTCTGCCGACGAACTCCTCGTAACGCTCGACGGCGTACACATGAAGGCAACCCTCGAAGCCCTTGACCACGACTAGGCGGTGTCCTTCGAGCTCGTTGCGGAACTTCCGCGGAAGCGAGACGCGGCCCTTCGCGTCCAGCGTGTGCTGGAACTCGCCGAGGAACATCCCGCCTCCCCCCACCTTCCGATGGGCCACTAGCAGCCCGAACCTGACATCGCGACCAACCTACTCCACTTCATCCCACATTGCAACACATTTTGGGACAGTATCCCACGGAGCCACATCCGCCACCACTCGGCTCCGTCGGACAGCACCCGTCGCGCGAACCTTCCAGGCAATGGACGCGTCGTATCGATCGCACGCGGAACGTCCGGCACGTTGACAGCATCGGCGGGAGTGGGGAAGAATCGAACCGGTAGCCCGACGGGCACATCCGGGAGGTGAACTGCCCGTGACTCCGAACATCGCCAGTCCCATCTTCAACACGCTCCTACTCGCATTCTTCGTGGTGGTAATGATCGGCGCGGCGCTCGGCGCGTATGCCGCCACAGTGCTCAAGAAGCGCGAGACGGACGCGTAGGGAACCCGCGAGACGCTGCATGCGATGACCGGACGCCCTTCTGCCCTTCTCGGGCCGGAGGGCGTCCGCGCACATGGGGCCGCCACGCGCGGCCGGACCGAAGGAGGTATGCGCATGGAGCGTCATCGGACCAGGGAGTCCACACTCCTCGCGGGGCTGGTGCTCCTCGCCGCCGCGCTCGCGCTGGGCGGCTGTTCGTACGTGCGTCGCGACGCGGCGACGCTGACCAAGAGCCCGTCGAAGTACGTCGCCACCCAGGAAGGCGTCGTCGCCGGGGCACCAGAGCCGGCGCAGGCTCCGGCGGCACACGGCACGTACTCGTACGGCGTGTCCGCGTCCGAGGTGGGACACGCGGCCGATGCCTACTTCGCCGTCTCCCCCGGACAGCGCCTCGTCGTCCGGTCGAAGACCGTTCGCCTGCAGGTGAAGCGCGTTCCGGCGACCGTGGCGCGACTGCGCATACTCGCCACACGCGCCGGCGGCTACGTCACCGAGGTCCGGCTCGCGTCGGACGGTCAGCCCGTCTACCGCGAGTCCTCGGTCCCGGTCCCCGACGCTTCCGGAGCCGGTCCCCTCGCCGGCTACATCACGGTCCGGGTGCCCGTCGCCCGCTACGACGCGTTCGTCTCGTCGGCCTCGGCGCTGGGCAAGCTGCTCTCCGAGAGCGAGTCGACGGACGACGTGACGCAGCAGCACGTCGACCTCGCCGCGCGCCTGCGCAACCTGCGCGTGGAGGAGGCGCGGCTGCGAGCGCTCTTCGCCCGCGCCACGACCGTGCGCGACACGCTCGCGGTCGAGTCGGAGCTCGCCCGCGTCCAGGGTGAGGTCGAGTCCATGGCGGCGCAGGTGACCTTCCTCGAGCGTCAGGCCGCGATGGCGACCGTCTCCATCGAGCTGGCCGAACCCGAGCCGGTCGTGCGTCCCTCCGGGACGGACTGGGGATTCGTCGCAGCCGTCCGCGACGCTCTGCGCGCGGCCGTCGCCACGGTGAACGCCCTCATCATCTTCGTGGGTGCCATGGCGCCGGTCGTCCTACTCGCGACCATCGTCCTCGTCCCGGTGTTCAGACACCGCCGCCGCCGGCGCGCGATCGCCGAACCGAAGAACGAGGGACCGCCGGCCGAGTGATGCGCGCCGGTCATTCCTTCTCGTACGGCTTGCCGACGGCGGCCGGAGCGATGGCGCGACCCATGACGCCGGCCAGCACGACGACCGTCAGGATGTAAGGGAGCATGAGGAAGAACTGCGGAGGGATGCGGACCACCGCCCGGAATATCTGCATCTTGATCTGGAGAGCGTCCGCGAAACCGAAGAGCAGTGACGCGAGGTAGGAGCCGACTGGGGTCCATCTCCCGAAGATGTTGGCGGCGAGCGCGATGAAGCCGCGGCCGCTCGTCATGCCCTCGGTGAAGCTTCCCACCTGCTCGAGAGAGAGATTCGCTCCCGCGAGCCCGGCGAGCGCCCCGCTGATGAGCACGGCGCCGTAGCGCCCCCTGCGCACGCTGATGCCGACGGTGTCGGCGGCGCGGGGGTGCTCGCCGAGGGAGCGCAGACGCAGGCCCCACCGCGTCCGGTACATCGCCCATTGGGCGACGACGGCGACGAGCACGGCGACGTAGACGAGCGGGGTGTGGCTCAGGAAGACGCCTTCGACCCATCGCCACACAGCGCCCGTGAGACCTGCCGTCGGTCCCTGGAACCGGAAGACGGGACCGAGGGTGGCAGCAGCATCGGTGGTTCCCGGATGGCCGTAGATGACCTCCATGAGGAACCCCGTGAGGCCCAGAGCGAGGATGTTCACCGCCGTGCCGGAGACGACCTGTTCGGCGCGAAGATCGATGCAGACGAACGCATGTAGTAGCGCCATGAGCGTGCCGGCCGCGACGGCACACACGACGCCGAACCATGTGCTCCCCGTGGCAAGGGCGACGACCACCCCGGTGAACGCGCTAACGAGCATCATGCCCTCGAGCGCGATGTTGACGACTCCCGATCGCTCGCAGATCGTCCCGCCGATGGCCGCGAGCGCGAGCGGCGTCGCCATGCGGATGGCGGAGGCGAACAGGTCCGGTGTGAAGAAGTCACGCAGCACGGGACATCGCCTCCTTCTGCCGGCGCTTGATGAACCACGTGACGATCGACTCCGAGGCGACGAGCAGGATGACGACCGCCTGGATGATGGAGACCAGCTTCTGAGGGACGTTCGCCTCGAGCTGCATCGTGCCCGCCCCCGCCGAGAGACCGCCGAAGAGCAGCGCAGCTGCGATGATGGCGAGAGGGTTGTTCTTCGCCAGCAAGGCGACCGCGATGCCCGTGAAACCGAACCCGGAGGAGAACTGGTCGAAGAGGCGGTGGTGGACACCCATCACCTCGACGACGCCGGAGAGACCGGCCAAGCCGCCGGAGATGCACAGCGCCTTCACGGTCGTGATGGGGACCGAGATGCCGGCAGTCTCCGATGCCCACGGGTTGTGGCCGACCGCGCGGGACTCGTAGCCCAGCGTCGTGTACTTCAGCACCACCCAGACCACCACGCAGAGGAGGATGGCGACGAGGAAACCGAAGTGGGCCCTGCTCGGCGTGAGGGAAGTGAACACGTCACTGAACTTGGGGAGTGTGGATTCCGGCGGCATGAGACGTGTCTGCGGGATCTGCCCCGGGGCCTTGAGCGGACCGGTGACCATCCACGACACGAAGTACTTGCCGATGTATGTGAACATCATCGTCGTGATGACCTCGTGAGCGCCGACCTTGGCCTTGAGCACGGCGGGGATGAACGCCCACGCGGCCCCCGCGAGCGCGCCGAAGACGAGGATGACGGGGACGTTGATGAACCACGGCAGTCCCGTCATGACGACACCGAGCCAGGCGGCGGCGAGACCGCCCATGAACAGCTGCCCCTCGGCCCCGATGTTGAACAGGCCTGCGCGGAACCCATACGCCACGGCGAGTCCGGTGAACATCAGCGGCGTCGCCCTGAGCAGCGTCTCCCCGATCTGCCTGGGTCCGCCGAGAGCGCCCTTGAACAACGCGGAGAAGGCCGCCGCTGGGTCGTAGCCCGACAACTTCACGAACACCGAACCGATCAGGATCGCGAGCACGACCGACACGAGCGGCACTCCGGCCGTTCGAGCGGCCGTCATCCAGGGCGAGCCGACCACCGCATCCCGCTTCTCGGTCACTGCCGCACCCCCCCGGCACCGGCGGCGACCGCCCCGAGCTTGGCGCCGCCACCACCGGTCATGTGGTACCCGAGGGTCTCCTCGTCCGCCTCTCCCGCCTTGAACTCCTTCACGATGCGTCCCTCGAAGACGACGAGGATGCGGTCGGCGAGCGCTAGGACCTCCTCGAGTTCCAGGCTCACCAGCAGGACCGCCTTGCCCGCGGCGCGTGCGGCCAGGATGCGCCCGTGCACGAACTCGATGGCGCCGACGTCGAGACCGCGCGTCGGCTGTGCCGCGACGAGCAACTCGGGATCGCGGCCGAGCTCGCGCGCGAGGACGAGCTTCTGTTGGTTGCCTCCCGAGAGACTGCCCGCGAGCACGTGTTCCGAAGGTGTGCGCACGTCGTAGTCGGAGATGCGCTCCCTTGCCGTCGACGCGATCGCGGCCGGACGCATGAGACCCATGCGCGCATACGGCTCGCCACGGTGGTCGCCGAGGATGACGTTCTCGGAGAGGTCGAATTCGAGCACGAGGCCTCGGCGCTGCCGGTCCTCCGGGACGTGCGAGACGCCCGCCGCGATCGTCTCGCGGGCCGGAGCGTGCGTGATGTCCGCGCCCTTGAGGTGGATCGACCCCGACCTCGGCCGTCGCAGCCCGACCACCGCCTCCACGATCTCGCGCTGCCCGTTGCCGTCGACTCCCGCGAGCGCGACGATCTCCCCCGCGCACACGGTGAAGGTCACGCCGCGCACGGCCTCGAGGTCCCGGTCGTCGAGGACCGAGAGGTCGCTCACCTCGAGCACCGTCCCGCCGCAGGTGGAGCCCGTCCTCTCGACACGCAGCACGACATCGCGGCCGACCATCATCCGCGCCAGACCCACCTGGTCGGTCGCGGACGGTCGCGTCTCGCCGACCACGCGGCCGTCGCGCATGACCACGATCCGGTCAGCGACCGCGAGTACCTCCTCGAGCTTGTGCGTGATGAAGACGGCGGACATGCCCTCCGACACCAGCGAACGGATGACCGCGAAGAGCTCCTTGACCTCATGCGGAGTGAGAACCGCCGTCGGCTCGTCGAGTATCAGGATGCGCACGCCCTGGTAGAGTGCCTTGAGTATCTCGACGCGCTGCTGCATGCCCACCGACAGCTCGCCCACACGCGCGCCGGGGTCCACCTTCAGCCCGTAGCGCTCGGAGATCTCTGCCACGCGGGCGCGCGCCTGCTCGAAGTCGATGACCCCCGCTCGCGCGGGCTCGTGGCCGAGGATGATGTTCTCGGTGACCGTCAGCGTCTCGACGAGCATGAAGTGCTGGTGGACCATCCCGATGCCGAGATCTATCGCCTGGCGCGGCGACCGGATGCGCACCGCTGCCCCGTCGACACGGACCTCTCCGCCGTCCGGAGAGAGGAGGCCGTACGCGACGTTCATGAGCGTCGATTTCCCCGCACCGTTCTCCCCCAGCAGAGCGACGATCTCGCCGGCCTCGAGCGCCAACGAGACACGATCGTTGGCGACGACCCCCGGGAAGACCTTCGTGATGCCGCGCAGTTCGAGAACGGACACGCTCACTCCCCTCGCATCGGGCGAAGCGACTCGTGAGGGCGACCGGGACGATCCCGGCCGCCCTCACGGATCAGGCTGCGTTCGTGTGCGACATGGCGCGGGAAGGGTCTACTTCGCGCGCGTGGCAGGGACCGTCACGGAACCGGAGAGGATGTCCTGCTTCGCCTTCTCGACCGCGTCCTTGATCGCCTGCGTGACCTTGGTGTCGAAGTCGTGGAACGGCGCGAGACCGACGCCGCCCTCCTTCAGCCCGAACGTGATGTTCTGGCCGCCGGCGAACGTCTTGTCGTTCGCCTGCTTCACGGTGTTGTAGACGGCCTCGTCGACCCGCTTGATCGCCGACGTCAGCATCACGTCACCCGAACCCGTCACGGAGTCGAACTGGTCGACATCGACGCCGATGAACAGCGCGCCGCGCTCCTGGCAGGCCTTGATGGTGCCGAGACCCGTCTGACCGGCAGCGGCGAAGAGGACATCCGCCTTCTGGTCGATGAGCGACAACCCGAGCTCCTTGCCTTTGCCCTGGTCGTCGAACTTGCCCGCGTAGAGGATGATCACCTTCGCGGTCGGATTGACGGACTTCACGCCAGCCACGAAACCGACCTCGTACCGCTCGACCGGCGGGATGTCCATGCCGCCGACGAACCCGACGACGTTGTCGGCGTTGAGGCGCGAATCGAACGTGTCCTTCGTCGCCAAGCCGGCGACGACGCCGGCGAGATAGCCGGCCTCCTGCTCCTTGAAGAGCAGGCCGACGAGGTTCGCGTCGGGCTTGTCGAAGAACGTGTCGATGCTCGCGAAGCTCGTGTCCGGGTACTGCTTCGCCATCTTGGCGACGGCGTCCTGCATGAGGAATCCGACCGTGAAGATCGGGTTGTACCCCGCGTCCGCGAGTTGCGTGATGTTGGACTCGTAGTCGACCATCTCCTTCGACTCGAGCACCTTCGTCTCGACGCCGATATCTGCCTTGGCCTTCTCGAGTCCGGCCCACGCCGCGTCGTTGAAGGACTTGTCGCCGAGACCACCGACGTCGGTGACCATGGCTGTCTTGATGTCCGACTTAGGCGTTTCCGCCGCCGGCTCCGCCGGTTCCGCCTTCTTGGCACAACCCGCGCCGAAGGAAGCGAGCAGCGCGAACGCCATGAGCACCACGAGCACCTTGCTGAACCTGTCCCTCATGCCTCATCCCTCCCCGATCCGCCCTGCGATACAGAATGTGGAACGTCGTATCCATGGTAATCGTACCCATCGAAAAGGGGAACGAAGCACGTCGAGAACTCCGTCACCGCAGGCGGGCCCTCGGGTGTGTCGACAGGTACTCCTCCCTGATGTGGCGCTGATCGACGTGCGTGTAGACCTGGGTCGTCGTGATGTCGGCGTGCCCGAGCATCTCCTGCAGGGCCCGCAGGTCCGCGCCGCCCTCGAGCAGGTGCGTGGCGAACGCGTGCCGCAGCGTATGCGGGTGCAGATCGAGCCCGACCTCGCTACCGTACCGGCGCACGAGCACGAAGACTCCCTGGCGGGAAAGCCTGCCTCCACGATGGTTGAGGAACACGGCTTCGGGGTCTTGCCGCCGCGAGGACCGCGGATGCAGGAAAGGACGTCCGTGCGCGAGGTACTCGGCGAGCGCGCGCTGTGCGGCGCCACCGATGGGCACGAGCCTCTCTTTGCTCCCTTTGCCGAAGACGCGCAGGAATCCCTCGGCGAGATCGAGCCCCGTCAGGTCGAGTCCCGTGAGCTCGCTCGCCCGCAATCCGCATCCGTAGAGCACCTCCAGGATGGCACGGTCCCTCGCCCCGGCGGGCGTCGTCGGGAACCTCTGCCCGAGAAGTGCTGTCGCCTCGTCGATGGAGATGGTCACGGGAAGGCGTTCGGGGACCTTGGGAAGAGGCAGCGTCGCGGTGGGATGGTTGCGCGTCACCCCTTCGCGCACGAGGAAGCGGTGGAAGCTGCGCACCGCCGCGACCTTACGCTCGATCGAGGCGGGAGCCAGCCCCCGCTCGCGCAGCACGGCGATGTGCGCGGTGACGTCCTCACGGGTCACGCGATCAGGATCGTCGACGCCGCGCTCCGAGAGCGACGCCAGGTATTCCGTGAGGTCGCGTCCGTACGCGGACACGGTGTGCGGTGAGGCGCCACGCTCGATCGCGAGGTGTCCCAGGAACTCGTCGACGTGGATGCGCATGCCAAGAGTATAGTCGGCCGGACCCGCAACGGCCTGACGCTTGCTTGAGGGAGCACGCGCTAGCGGCTAGTATCTGCGAGTACCCCACTCGACGAAGGGACGGCGGGTGACAGAGCCGGACCACAGCATCGATATGCCCGAGGACGAGTCCGTGGACGACGACACCGTCCTCGACACGGTGGAGACCGACTTCGGGTTCGAGTGGGACCTCGACCCCTCGGATCCGGCGGATCCCGACGAGGAGTCGGACGACGCCGATGACGAATTCGAGTGGGACCTCGACCCCTCGGATCCCGCATATCTCGACGAGGAGTGGGACTACCTTGCCGATGATGGCGAGGAGCCCGTGGAGGAAGGGCCTCCGACCGAGGAGCCCGTCTCCTTCCTGCGCTGGCTCGTCGAACTCGTCGCCCTCGTGGGGCTGGCGTTCGCACTCTCGATGGGCATCCGGACGTTCCTCATCGACACGCGCATCGTCCCCACCGGCTCCATGGAGCCGACGATCCACGTCGGGGACCGGCTGCTGGTGAATCGCTTCGACACGCGGTTCTCGCCGCCCGAGCGCGGCGACGTCATCGTCTTCAAGTCGTGGACACAGGGCCAGCCCGACCTCGTCAAGCGGGTCATCGCCCTCGGCGGGGAGACGGTCGCGATGGACACCCAGGGCCGCTTCACCATCGACGGCATGCCCCTCGACGAGCCGTACATCATCAACAGTAACCGGCTGACCGATCCGGGCGGACTCCTGCCCTACACGGTGCCGCAGGGCTGCCTCTTCATGATGGGCGACAACAGGAACAACAGCAGCGACAGCCGCTTCAATGGACCCGTCCCGCTCTCGGCGGTGCTCGGACGCGCCTTCGCGGTCTACTGGCCGCCATCGCACTGGCGTACCTACTGAGGACGCGACGAGGCCGGGGACCTACGCGATGAGCGCCTCCAGTGGCGTGTACGTCATGCCGTGAGCGTCCGCGACAGGCTTGTACGTCACCTTCCCGTCCAGTACGTTCACGCCCTTCGCTAGGGCCGCGTCCTCGCCCACCGCGCGTTCCCATCCCTTGTTCGCGATAGCCAGTCCGTAGCCCAACGTGGCGTTGGTGAGAGCCATCGTGGAGGTGTTGGGCACGGCACCTGGCATGTTCGCCACACCGTAGTGGAGTACGCCGTCCACGAAGTACGTCGGGTCAGCATGCGTGGTCGCGTGAGTCGTCTCGATGCAGCCTCCCTGGTCGACCGAGACGTCGACCACGACCGAGCCGGGCTTCATCCGCGGCAGCATGTCCTTCGTCACCAGCCACGGCGTCTTGGCGCCGGGAAGGAGCACGGCGCCGATCACGAGGTCCGCGGCGTACACGGCCTCTTCTACGTTGTGGCGGTTGCTGTAGAGCGTCCGCACGCGATTGCCCCACAGGTCGTCGATGTATCGCAAGCGGTCGAGGTTCACGTCCATGACCGTCACGTGCGCACCCATACCGACTGCCATGTACGTGGCATTGATGCCTACGACACCCGCCCCGAGCACGACGACGTTCGCAGGCAGCACGCCCGGCACCCCGCCGACGAGAACGCCGCGTCCGCCGCGCGGCTTCTGCAGACACTCCGCGCCGACGAGAGCCGACATGCGACCCGCGACCTCCGACATCGGCGCGAGCAGCGGAAGGGTGCCGTTCGGCAGCTCGACGGTCTCATACGCGATGCAGACCGCGCCGGAGTCGACGAGGCCCTTCGTCTGAGCGAGGTCGGGGGCGAGATGCAGGTACGTGTAGAGGATCTGGCCGGGCCTGAGCATCGCGATCTCGACGGCCTGCGGTTCCTTGACCTTCACCACCATCTCGGCGCGCGCGAAGACCTCGTCGGCCGTGTCCACGAGCGTGGCGCCCTCAGCGGCGTATTCGGCGTCGGTGAACGACGATCCTTCGCCCGCGCCCTTCTCCACGAGCACCGTGTGGCCGTGAGCGACGAACTCCCGGGCACCGCCCGGGGTCGTGGCGACCCGGAACTCGTTGTTCTTGATCTCCTTCGGGACTCCGATGATCACTTCGTCCTCCTTCTCGCACGGACGGCCCGCCGGACGATCCCGTCGTTCGGGCCCCGCCCAGTCTAACGCGTCGTCCGCGCTCGGCAACCCGGCACGCGAAAGTCAGGCGAGCAGACTCGCGGCGACCTCGCCGGCGGCGCAGGCGGCAGCGAAGAACGCGGGGTCGTCGGCGGGCCCGCGTCCCATCGTGCGCGGCTGCACGCCCCTCATGTCGGGAAGGTCGCCTTCGCCGGAGAGCGCATCGGCCCGGCGATGGCGATCCCATACGCGCGCATCGTCAAGTGCCTTCTCGAGCAGCGAGGCACGCGCGGGAGCGAGCGAAGGGACGGCCACATCCGCGGACGCGAGCGCCACGACTGTGAGCGCGACGATCGTGTGATGGCTGAGGACCCGATGGCGCTCTCGTGCGTCCGCGAACGAGACGCGCAGGACGGCGACCGAACGACCGCCGAGACACGACGCCGCGTTGATCGCCTCTCCCTGGGCGACGCCACCGTGACCCAGCGGCGTCGCGGTGCCGACGACCCCCGGGCCTATGGCGACTATCGCGACGTCAGCGCCCGAGACGTGTCTCGCCGCAAGAAGAGCGGAGTGGAGCGTGACCGCCTCGGACTCTCCACCGAACGCCTGGCCGCACGTCAGCGTCGTATCGAGCAAGCCGGCCGCGCGGGACGCTCGAACGGACTCGGAGAGCGCGATCGGAAGCGCGGCCTCGTCGGTCATCACATAGGCGATCCGCGCGGCCGGTACGTCGCGCTTCACGGCGGCCGCCACGAGAGGCACTTGGCTGTGCAGCCCGCAGCAGACGACCGGCATGCCGTCGAGGACCTTCGCAGTGGCCATCGTCGCATGGCCGGGCGCGTCCTGCTCCTCGACGCTGCGGACGTCACACTGCAGCGGTGTGTAGCGCAGCTTCATGATGTGCCCGCCGGTCGCTGCATCGACGGCGACACCGCGTGGAGACCCGGTCCCCGCGCGAGCCACCACGACGTGCGAGCCGCCCGTACCGAGCGCGAGGTCCACCGCCGTCGTGTTGCACAGGACGCGCTCGCCGAGGACACAGCGCCCCGTGAGAGCCGGATAGCAGAGCGCGACACCCGGTTCGCCCGGAGGATCGTCCAAGACGACCACCAAGCGCTGGACGTCGTCTTCGTCCACCTCGATCGCGCTGACATCCGCCCAGACCAGACGCACGGTTCAGTCCAAAGCGCGGCCGAGCACGGCCTCTAGCAGGCGCGTGAGGGCCGAGAGATCCGCCACGGAGAGGGACTCGTCGGTTCCGTGGACATCCGTCATGCCCGTCGAGAGCACGAGAGCGGGCACGCCGCGATCGGCGAACACGTTGGCGTCGCTGCCGCCGCCGGTCTCGAACCGGCGTGGCACGATACCCGCATCCCCACAGGCCGTCTCGACGAGCGAGAGGAGCGGATGGTCGTCCTCCCAAGAGAAGCCCCCGTACTCCTTCGTCCACGAGACATCCACGCGACCGCCGCCCGACGATGCCGCGTCGCTCAGGGCCAGGTCCATCGCCTGGCGCACCTCCTCGACGCGAACGGGATCGATCGAGCGGCACTCGCCGGTCAAGACGGCCTGTGCGGCGACGACGTTCGTGGCTGTGCCGCCCTCGATGGTCCCGATGTTCGCGGTCGTCCGGCCGTCCAGTCGACCGAGCGTCATGGCGGCCACGGCTCGCGACGCCATCACGATCGCCGAGCGGCCCGCCTCCGGCCGAACACCCGCATGGGACGCCTTCCCGCGGAACCGGGCGACGAACGTGTGGTGCGTCGGCGCCGCGGTGACGATGCCGCCCACCGCGCCCTCGGCGTCGAGAACGAGGCACAGGTCGCCTAGATCGACGCCTCTGTCGAGGGATTTCGCTCCCAGGAGACCGCACTCCTCGCAGACCGTCAGCACGACCGTGACCTCCGGACGCGGTCGGCCGTCCTCGACCGCCCGAGTGAGCGCCTCGATGATCGCAGCGATGCCCGATTTGTCGTCCGCGCCGAGCACCGTCTCGCCGGACGCCCGCACGCGTCCCCCGGCGACCGTGGGCTCGATCCCTCGCCCCGGCTCGACCGTGTCTAGGTGCGCCGAGAACGCCACGGCGCGTCCAGGAGCGGTCCCCGGCAACGTCGCAACGAGATTGCCCGTCTCGGAACCGGTCTTGGAGACGGAGTCGTCGAAGCCGACCTCACAACCGAGACCCTCGAGGATGCTCGCCACGCGCGCCGCGACGGCCCCCTCGGACCTCGACGGGCTGTCCGTGCGGACCAGCTCGAGGAAGGTCGCGAGAAGTCGCTCTTCCGACACGTCAGGCCTTCCGGCCCCGCCGATGAGCGACGGCCGCGCCGATGAAGTCGCGGAAGAGAGGAGCCGGCCTCGTCGGACGGCTCTTGAACTCGGGATGCCCCTGATGACCGACGAACCACGGATGATCGGGCAGTTCCACCATCTCGACGAGGCGACCGTCGGGCGAGAGACCGGAGATCACGAGACCGGCATCGGTAAGACGGTCCCTGTAGGCGTTGTTCACCTCGTAGCGATGGCGATGCCGTTCGTAGATGGTCTCAGCGCCGTATGCCGCGGCACCCTTCGTGCCAGCCGTGACGGCGCAAGGGTAGGCGCCGAGCCGCATGGTGCCTCCCAAGTCAGCGACGTCCTGCTGCTCTCGCATGAGGTCGATGACGGGATGCGGGGCCACTGGGTCGAACTCGGCCGAATTCGCTCCGGCGAGCCCGGCGACATTGCGCGCGAATTCGCAGACCGCGACCTGCATCCCGAGGCAGATGCCGAGGTAAGGGACCTTGTTCTCCCGGGCGTAGCAGGCGGAACGGATCTTTCCCTCGATGCCCCGGATCCCGAAACCTCCGGGGACGAGTATGCCGTCCATCTCCGCGAGCACCTGGTCGACCTCCTCGGGCGTGATGCCCTCGGCGTCCACCCAGTGGATCCGCACCTCGTGGTCGTGATGGATGCCCGCGTGGCGCAGCGCCTCGTTCACCGAGAGGTACGCGTCGGGAAGCTGCACGTACTTCCCGACGAGCGCGATGTCGACCGTGTCGGTGAGCGACGAACTGTGCGCCACGAAGGACTCCCACTCGCGCATGTCGGGGCTGCCGCACTCGAGACCGAGGTGCGCGATGACCATCTCGTCGAGGGCCTGCTCCCTCAGCCTCAGCGGCACCTCGTAGATGGAACGTGCGTCCAGTGCACTCACGACCGCGGCCGGGTCGACGTCGCAGAAGAGCGCGATCTTGCGGCGGATACCCGCGTCGATCGGCCGGTCCGAGCGGCAGACGATGAAGTCCGGCTGGATGCCGATGCTCCGCAGTTCCTTCACGGAATGCTGCGTCGGCTTGGTCTTGAGCTCGCTCGACGCCCCGATCCACGGGACGAGCGTGACGTGGATGTAGCAGACGTGGTCGCGCCCGACGTCCTTCTTGAGCTGACGGATCGCTTCGAGGAACGGCAGGGACTCGATGTCGCCCACGGTCCCGCCGACCTCGGTGATGATCACGTCCGGACGCGTGGCGTCGGCCAGGCGCAGGATGCGGTCCTTGATCTCGTTCGTCACGTGAGGGATGACCTGGACCGTGCCGCCGAGGAAGTCTCCGCGGCGCTCCTTCGTCACGATGGTCTGGTAGACCGATCCTGCCGTCACGTTGCAGTCCCTCGAGAGGGACTCGTCGACGAAGCGCTCGTAGTGCCCGAGATCGAGGTCGGTCTCGCCCCCGTCATCGGTGACGAAGACCTCGCCGTGCTGGAAGGGGCTCATCGTCCCCGGGTCGACGTTGAGGTAGGGATCGAGCTTCTGGATGGTCACCTTCAGACCGCGCGACTTGAGCAGCCGCCCGAGAGAGGCGGCGGTGATGCCCTTCCCGAGCGAGGAGACGACGCCGCCGGTCACGAAGATGTGTTTCGCCATGTATCCCTCTCAGGCTCGGTCCGCGCGCGTGTCGGCTCCCCGCTTCCGTCCGCATCGCATCGTACCCCAGCGCCATCCGCACCGGGAGGGTCTAGGGGACGTCACTTCCCCGCCCAAGGCGATCGATCGCGCGCAGGAGCGGTGTGCGTTCGATCACCGCGGAGAAGGAGACCCTCTCCGAACTGCGGTTGAGCTCGAGCAGGACGACCGCGGCCAAGGCGAGACCCCAAAGTGGAAGGACCTGCGCGAGCAAGTAGCCGGCGAGCGCCCCCGCCGCGTTCGCCCCCGCGTCGCCGAGCATCCCCCTCTCCCCTATGTCGTAGCGCCACACAGCCGCCACCGGGCCGAGCACGATGAGGAGAGAAGCCGCGGTCAGCAGGAAGGTCTCGACCGGCGCCGAGTACCAGGGGTCTGAGACCCGCCAGATGCCGACCGCGACTATCCACGCCATACCGAAAGCGGCCGGAACGGCGAGCACCGAGTATGCCTTCAGCGCCCTGCCGGGCCGGAGGTCGAGGAGGTTGACGAGGTTCGCGCTCAGCGCGATGACCAGAGTGGCGCACACCCAGATCCCGACGACCCATGCCGAGCGGAGGACCCAGGATGCCGACGTTGCGGCCGACATCTCGTGGTTCGCGACGATGTCCGCGGCGGCGGCGGCGGAGAGGGCCCCGATGCCGAGGAACTTCAGGCCTCCGGTCGTCAACCGTCCCCGGCGCAGGGAGGACAGGTGTCCACGGAACCCGCGCACCTCGTTCGACCCGATCAGGTCGTCGAAGAGCCCGAACGCACCCGCGCCGACGACGAGCACCACCGGCATCGACACGAGCAGCGCTCCCACTGCACCGCCCGTGAAGCGTCCAGAGCCCGATACCGCGATCGAATCCGCGATGTGCATGACGGCGAGTGCGACGCGCGTCCCCGCGGCCCACACGATCCAGACGATCCCGAGACCCAGGAAGACCGGCCTGCCGCGATGATTCTCGACACCGCGACGTCCGTCCTCGAGCACTGGGACGAGCGCACGGATCACGAGAGCGGGCCCGACCCAGGTGGTGATCGCGATGAGTACGAGCACGGCGGCCCAGCGCAGGGTCATCCGACCTCCCGATCGGCCGAGATGCCCGACAACATCAGGCAGAGGATGCCGACGCCGGCATAGAGCATGATCAGCGCGGGGATGACGATCCCCGAGTCCTCCGTGAAGTACGCCACGAGACTGGCGACCAGACACGCCGACATCGCACCGGCGAAATGCGGATTCGTCTCGAGCGTCGAGGCGAAGTCGCCGTGCGGACGCCACCGGAGATACCCGAGGAACGCGAGCGTCACGACTAGGAGGTATGACCAGTTCGTGTGCGTCAAGACGCGCACGTTGGTCGCGGCCTTGCGCGCGACGATGAGCCAGAGCTGCCCCGCTCCGCCGCGTTCCGCGCTCGCCCACGCGCGTCCGAGATGCGTCTGCGCACCGTTCAACGGGCTCATGTCCCAGACGGAGAAGACCGCCACTAGCGCTACGGCTGCGAGCAGGATGAGAGCCGCGGCCTTCCATCTCAGGCGGTGGCCGTTCATCTGGGCCCACGCGACGGCGAAGGCCGTCGTGCCCCATATCGCGACGCCGACGTTCGCCCCGAGCGTCGGCGCCGAGGCCGTCACGACCACGACGGCGCCGACTGCTGGAAGCAGCCAACGCCGCGAGAACGCGACCCACGGCCGTTCGCGCCCGTGATCGAACAGAAGCGCGAGCCCGACGATGCAGGAGCCGATGATGATGCTCGCTCCCTCGTTCCCGAGACCGTAGTAGCGCGCACCCAGGAGCGGGGAGTAGCCGAAGAACGACGTGAAGGTCCAAGGAGCGCCGCGCCACTGGTCGACGAGTATCGTCGCCGTGGTGGCAAGCCCGACCGCGGCCACGGCGAGCACGCCACCGCCCGCCCTCCCGACCAGCGACCCAGCCACCCATATCGCCACGGCGACGACCACGAGTGCGGCGACCGCGACGGCGGGGCGTCCGGGACTCGGAACGAGACCGAACATCACGAGCGCCGCGAGCGGCACACCCGTTAGGAAGAGGAGTGTCGACCTCGAGACGAGCGCCGCGCGCGAAGCGAAGTGCTCGCCCACACTGCGCACCTGCAGGAGGAGGGCCGTGCCGAGAAGGAGGACGATCGCCGTGACCGCGATGAACGTGTTGACCACTACCGGCTTCGCGCCGTCGATGGCGACAGCCGAGAGCGCCATTCCTTCCAGGCGATCGACGCGAGCCGAGAGCGAGGCCCGGTCCCCGTCAGCGGAGATCGGGTTCCCGAGCATCCCGACGGGACGCTCGACCTCGAGAAGTGAGAGCGCCGTCGCGCTGACGTCGAACAGCGTCGCCAGACCCTTGCGATGGGTCGATGACGAAGTGACCAGACCCCGCCAGCCCGGCGCGCTCACGACCACGGGAGCGAGACCGCCAGGTCCCGTCTCCGGGGCGGGCATCGCCACCGACGCCACGATGAGCGCGGTCCCGTCCGGGAGGGCCTCGAGAACCCCTCGTACCGTCTCATCGGTGGCGCGCAAGGCGATCCCACGCTGCTGCTGCGCGACCTCGGGCAGCGACTGCATCTCCCACATGACCGCGCGCGTGAGATCGCCAGGATCGACGATGATGAGACCCGGGCCGCCGTGAGCGTCGACGGCGTCGACCGTGCGTGCGAACGCGAGTCTGAAGGCCGTGGGATCGGTCATGACGCCGAACGGGGCGCCATCACGGCGCATCAGCAGTCCGGGAGAGACGTCCCCGTAGCGAACCAGCCCCGCGGAGTCCATGGCCGCGATCGCCGCTGGGCGCAGACCCGACGCTTCGGCGAATGCCGTTCCGAGATCCGAGCCGCCCACGGCTCCCGTCGAGCCTCCAGCATCCTCCACCGCCTGCCCCAGCGATCCGAGCCGCGTCTCGACCGACGAGTCCGCGTTGGCCCGTATCTCGACCGGCAAACCGAGATACGCGATGCGCGCGCCTGACAGACCTCGCCCCATCATCCGACGGTACGCCTGAGCAGCGTCCGACGACGCGACGGGCTCATCAGCTCCGAACGCCGCCAGAGCGGACTCGTCGGCGACGGCGGGCGCGCCCGCCGAGAGTGCGAGTACCGCGGGGACGGGGGTGTCCATCGGGGGATTCCGAAGATCGGAGCGCACATTGAGCAGACCGACCGCGCCTTCGCGCGCCAGTTTCTCCAGTACCGGCATCGAACCCGAGACGACGTCGCCCCACTTCATGTAGGGAACTAGCACGACGACGACGAGGCGACCGCTCGGCGTGGGGGCGCCCGACGCCGCGAGCGGCGCGAGCAGACACACGGCGAGAGCGAGTACGAGTACGCTGGCGAGGCGCTGCTTCATCGGTCGAAGTATAGCGGATGGCCGTGGCCGCCGGGCGACGCGCCGGTTACGGAGGGGTGTCGGACGCCACCGACGCCCGAACTCCGTGGGCTACAATGGGGCCGACCCCGCCGATGGAGGGAACCATCAGCACACCGTCGCTCGCGCGATCCACCGCCTCGATGTCGATCGCCACCACGTTGTCGCGCGTCACAGGTTTCGCGCGCGACTGGGCGATGGCCGTCGCGATGGGAGCGACTCTTCTCACGAGCGCGTATACCGTCTCTAACAACGTGCCGAACATGGTGTACGAGCTGGTGGCCGGGGGCGTGCTCTCCGCCGTCTTCGTCCCGATCTTCATCGAACGTCTCCAGAACGACGGCGAGGAGGCGGCATGGCGCTTCGCGAGCAGCGTTCTCACGCTGGCCGTCATCGCACTCGGCGTGATAGCCGTCGCGGGGACGGTCTGGGCCGAGGCGTTCGTGCGCACCCAGACGTTCGGCGTGCCCCCACAGCAGGTCGAGGCCTTCGTCGCCAAGGGCGCGTTCCTCTTCCGTTTCTTCGCCGTCCAGATCGTCTTCTACGCTGTGGGCGCGGTCGTGACCGGAATACTCAACGCGCGTCGCCGTTTCCTCGCACCGGCCGTGGCGCCGATATTCAACAACCTGGTCCTCATCGCGGTCATCCTCGGCGTCTATCTGCCGCTCCACACGACGCGACCGCACCTCGCGGAGACACTCCTCGCGATCGGGACGACGGCGGGCGTGGTCGTCATGCTCGTGGTCCAGGTCCCGAGCCTCGCACGCCTCGGTGTCCGGCTCCGGCCGGTCATCGACCTCAAGGATCCCGCGATGCGGGCGATGGGGCGCACGATGCTCGCGACCCTCGTCTACGTGGGGACCAACATGGTCGGCGTCTCGCTGCGCAACGCATACTCGTTGCGCGGGGCCCCGGGCGCCGTCGGGCCGGCGATCGTTCGCTACGCGTGGATGTTCTACCAGCTCCCTTACGGCATCTTCGCGGTCGCGCTAGCGACGGCGTTCCTCCCCGAACTCGCCTCGGCGGCCGGCGCTCGCGATATGACGACGTTCAAGCGACGCTTCGCGACCGGCCTCGGCGCCACGGGAGTCCTGATGCTTCCCATGGCCGCGATGCTCGTCGCCCTCGCGCGACCGCTCGTGATGCTCCTGCACGCCGGACGCTTCACCACCTCCGACGTCGGCTCGGTCTCGGCCGTCCTCACGTGCTGGGCGTTCGGACTCTTCTCCTTCGCGGCCTACATGTTCACCCTGCGCGCCTTCTACGCGCTCCAAGACACCCGGACACCCATGGCCACCAACGTGTTCGCCACGTCCCTGCAGGTAGGCCTCTACGCGGTTCTGACCGTCGGGGTCGGCGCGTGGAAAGGTGTCGGGCTCCGGGGCATCGCGCTCGCCGACGCCGCGGCCTATACGCTGCATTTCGGGGTCCTCTGGTTGCTCTTGCGGCGGAAGCTCGGACCTATGGGCGGTCGCACCGTCGGCTCGAGTCTGCTGCGCGTGCTGGCGTGCTCCCTCGTAGGTGGCGCCGCCGCGTGGGGCGTCTCGGCTGCCGCAGGCGGATTCGTCTCCGGCCTGCGACTGGGCTTCCTCGCCCAGCTCGTGCCCGCGGGAGTGGTCGGCCTCTCGCTGACGTACGCGCTCGCTCATGCGATGCGCGTACCCGAGGTCGCGGAGGCGGGGCGGCTCGCGCGTCGCGTCTTCTCGCGGTTGCTGCCCGGCGGCGTCTCGTGAGGATCGTCGCCCTCATCCCGGCTCACGACGAGGCGGACCGCATCGCCGACACGGTGCTCGCGGCGAGGAACGTCGCGGGCGTGACCGAGGTCGTCGTCGTGGACGACGGTTCGGCCGACGACACCGCGTCGTCGGCCGAGTCGGCCGGGGCTCGTGTCGTGCGTCTGCCGCGCAACGTCGGCAAGGGGGCGGCGCTCGACGCGGGTCTCGCATCCCTCGACGGACCCACCGACGTGCTGCTCCTGCTCGACGCGGACCTCGGCGCCTCCGCGTCCGAGGCCGCAGCACTGCTCGGGCCGATCGCGGACGGAAGCGCGGACATGACGGTCGCGAAGTTCCCGCCTCCCTCGGGCAAGGCCGGCTTCGGCCTCGTGAAAGGGCTCGCGCGCTGGGGGATAGCGCGACTCGGTGAAGGGATGCGCGTGAGTGCTCCCCTGTCGGGACAGCGCGCGCTCGACTCCGCGGCGGTCCGGGCCGTGACGCCTTTCGCCTTCGGCTATGGCGTGGAGGTCGCCCTCACCGTCCGGGCCGCGCGCGCCGGACTGCGCGTGGTCGAAGTCGAGACGACGATGGAACACTCGGCGACCGGTCGGGACGCCGCGGGCTTCGCTCATCGCGGCCGCCAGTTCGTACACGTCGCATCCGCCCTGCTCAGGCTAGCCTTCGAGCGGGGACGGAAGGTCTAGCCTCACTTCCCGAGAGGCGCGAAACCCGCGTCGGCTCCCCTGCGGACGCCGAAGTGCCCATGAGCGGATCCGTCGAGCACGAAGATGACGCTCACCTGCCCCTGGGGCCTATCGACGTCGTCCACGACGGAGAGCCCCGCTTCGAGCGCGGGACCGGTGACACCGGCCGGACGCGCCAGCGACTCGGCCGCCACCGAACCGACGCCCAGGTCGCGCATCCTCTGTCCCAGCGCCAGCGCGAGGGGGTCGGCCTTGCCGTCCCACGAAGCCATCACGACCACACCGTTGACACCCGCAGGCGGCAGCGTCCTGTCGAAGCGCAGGACCCCGGCCTTCACCAGCGCATCCGTGAGCGCCCTGTATGCGCCGGGCCTCCACCACTCCTGCGCGATGCTCGCGACGACGCTTCGCCGCATCTCCTCGAAGGTGGTGGTGGCGATGACCGACCCGGCGCTCAGACCCTTCGCGACCGCGGGATCGTCGAGCCCGAGGCCCTGCCTGGTGAAGGTCGCGACGATCGGTGTGCCGCCCGCGAGCGAGATCGCGCGCGTGACGGACGACAGACCGTCGGAACGACCGGTGTTCATGAGGACCACGACCACGCGGCCTCGAAGCCGTTCACTCACCAGCGCGGGCACGGCCGAGACCGCGAAGCCCTCGTATCCCCTCAGGTCGTTGTTGAGCGCATCATTCTCGTTCTTGATCCGCGAGAACTCGTCGTTGAGGCCGGCCACGAGTGTCGACTGCTGTCTGTCGAGCGTCCCCCTCTCGACGACGACCGACCCTAGGATCAGACCGACGGCGAGCGAGAGGAACACCGCGACGAGCGAAGCGATATGGTATCGCAGGTTGTACACGGACGGACTCCCTTCAGGTCCTCACAAGCCTACCACCGCCCGGAGGCGGAGCAGGAGCAGACCTAGGAACGAGCGGATCGGGGCCGAGATCACGACGACAGCGGAGACCGCGACGAGCGCCGCGGCGACGATGAGCATCAATTGGAGCGGGTGGACCGATTCGCGGTAGAGCTTGCTGACGCCCTTAGCGTCGACGAGCCGCGGTCCGACCTTCAGCCGCACCAGGAACGTCGACGCCATCCCCTTGCGTCCCTTGTCGAGGTACTCGACGAGGTTGGCGTGCGTGCCGACCGCGACGATGAGGTCGGCTCCGGATTCGTAAGCCAACAACAGCGCGAGGTCCTCGCTCGTCGCGGCGAGCGGCCATGGCGTCCCGGTCAGCCCGAGCGCCTCGAGCCGCGCCATCCCAGGACACCGGCCGTCAGGATAGGCGTGCACGAGCAACTCGGCGCCCGTGCGAAGCGCCGAGTCGGAGACCGAGTCCATGTCGCCGACGACGATGTCGGGCCGGAAACCTGCTTCTATGATCGCATCGGCGCCTCCGTCGACACCGATGAGCACCGGCCGCATCTCCCGGATGTAGGGCTTGAGCGTCTGCAGGTCGCGCTTGAAGTCGTACCCCCGCACCACGACCAGCGCGTGACGCCCCGCGATGACGGTCCTGGTGGTCGGCACACCGCTGCCGTCCGTGAGCAGCGCCTTCTCCTTCTCGAGGAAGGCGAGCGTGTTGCGCGCGAACTCGTCGAGCTTCTCCCCGAGGCCGGCCTTCGCGTCCTCCATGGCCTGCTCGACACTGTCGACGGTCAAGCGCTCTCCCTTGGCGACGACCTCGCCGTCGAGGAGCACCTCATCCCCGGAGACCACCACGCGCCGGCCCTCGCGCACGCGGTCGAAGACCTCGGTCCCGACGGCGTCGAGCAGGGCGACGCCGCCACGCGTGAGGATGAGCGGGCCGACGTTGGGGTAGGCCCCCGAGATGGAGGAGGCGGCGTTCACGACCACCTCGACGCCCGTCTCGATCAGCGATTCCGCGCTGACGCGATCCATATCCTCGTGGTCGATGAAGGCGATGTCGTTGCGACCGAGACGCTTGACCAGATCCTTGGTCCGCCTGTCGAGCCGTGCGGTCCCTTCGAAGCGCATGCCGCCCCCTCGTCAGCCCGTGCGACCGGTCACGGTCCTCGCGGGAGCGCCGGACGGCGAGACCGGATTGACCTGGATGTGCGTGTGATCGGCCGCCACGGGAAGATAGCGGTTGACCTGGGAGTTTATCAGAAGGTGCCTCACGCGGCCAATCGGGGTGACGCCGGCGCGGACTCGCGTCCCGGCGCGGACGCGCACGTCACGCACGTGGATCATCACCACTCGCACTCCCGGCGCCCCGTCCAGCTCGATCTCGATCTGCCGGTCCTCCCAGCGCCCCTCCAGGTAGTACCGTTTCACGAGGCGGACGGTGCCGTCGACCGGACTGCGCACCGTCGTCCCAGGCAGCACGGCGCAGTCCAGCGCGGTGTGCGCCGCGGTGGCGCGGTCACGCGTGTTCATCTCGAAGAGCTTGAGCCCCGGGTCCCGTGCGAGCGCCGCCTTTATGACGTCCGATCGCGCCCGCGTGTGGAGTCGCTCCTCCGGGACGAGGACGAGGGCCTCCGGGCGGCTCGCCTCATGGAAACCGACCGCCACGAGCCTGTCGGATGTCGCCGGGAAGACAAGCCCGACGTGCGTCCCGGCGATCGTGGCGAAGAACTCGCCGGCAACGTCGGAGGTCTTCGTTCCGGCGGCTGACGCTGGCGCCGCACGCAGTGGTAGCGCGATCGGCGAGGACGTCGCATCCGGCTTCGCCCTAGTCCGGACGCCGAATGCCAGGACGGTGGCGATCAGGATCACTCCGGCCCCGAGAACGACCACACGCACGCGAGCGCGTCGCGTCTCGGCCCGCATCCGTGCCCGCTCGGCACGCGAACGCCGCGGCCGCATCATCGCCCCGACACCGCAGCCGCAAGCAATTCGCGCGCGTGGGCGAGCGCCGTCTGCGTCCCTTCGCCCGCGAGCATGCGCGCGACCTCGGCCACCCGCTCGTCGCCCGCCGCTTCCCGCACGGTGGTGACCGGACGGCCCGCCGAGTCGTCCTTGGTCACGACCAGATGACGATCGGCGAACGCGGCGACCTGCGCGAGGTGTGTCACGACGAGGACCTGTCTTCCGACGGCGAGGTCGGCCAGCCTCCGGCCGACGGCAAGCGCCGTCTGTCCTCCGATGCCCGCGTCGACCTCGTCGAAGACGAGGACGGGGACCTCGTCCGCGTGACCCAGCACGCCCTTGAGCGCGAGCATCACACGGGAGACCTCTCCGCCCGATCCGATGCGCGCGAGCGGTCGCGCCGGCTCGCCCTCGCCGGGCGCGTACATGAACTCGATCCGTTGCGGCCCGTCCGCACCCCACGCCGCGGGCGGCAGGTCCTCGAAGGCCACCTCGAAACGCGCGCCTCGCATCGCCAGCTCCGCCGCCATCGCGCCGAGTCTCTCGACGAGCGTCGGGACGAACGCGGTCCTCGCCTCGAAGAGGACACCGGCCGCCTTCTGGAGCGACTCCTCCGCGAGACGTGACCCATCGCGAGCTGCGTCAAGACCCTCCTCGCCCCTCTCCAGCGCGTCGAGCGTGGCGCGCGCCTCGTCCCGCGCGGCGATGACGTCGTCCAGATCGGGACCGTACTTCTTCTTCAGGCTGGAGAGCATCGCCAGCCTCGTCTCGGCCTCGTTGAGCGCCTCCGGGTCGAACTCGACGCCCTCGCCCCTGTCCCGAAGGCGCGAACCGGCGTCGTCCAAAGCGGCCGCGGCCTCGCGCAGCTCGTCCGCGAGCGCATCGATGGCGGGATCGAGGCCCTCGACCCCTCGCAGCGCCGCCATCGCCGCGGCGAGGCCGTCTGAGGCGCCACCGTCACCACGCACGGCCGCGAAGGCGTTCGACGCCGCCGAAGCGAGGCGCTCGCCGTGGCGCAGCGCGGGCAGACGCGCCTGGAGCGCGACGTCCTCCCCGGGGGAGACCGAGACGGCGTCGACCTCGTCGACAAGGAAGCGGGCGCGCTCGGACCGGACCTCACGGTCGGCCAGCGCCGCCTCCGACTCCGCGAGCCGTTCACCCGCCGCTCGATACGCTTCTCGGCACGCGCGATACCCGGCTAGCGCGTCGGCGATCGGCTTCCCGCCGAAGCGGTCGAGGTATCCGACGTGACTAGCGGGACGAAGGAGCGCCTGGTGATCGTGTTGGCCGTGAAGGTCGACCTGCCCGCCGAGCGCCTCGGCGAGTCCCGAGACCGTCGTCATCTCACCGTCGAGCGTGCACCGCGAGCGGCCGTCCGCCGTCACCCGGCGGCGCGCGACCACCTCGCGTCCGTCGATCACGAACCTGCCCTCCACGACGGCCTCGGAAGCCCCGGCACGCACGAGGGTGGCGTCACCCCGCTCGCCGAGCAGCAGCATCAGCGCCTCCACGAGCACGGTCTTGCCCGCTCCCGTCTCGCCGGTGAGCACCGTGAGCCCCGCTCCGGGCTCGAGCCAGGCATCCTCGACCAGCGCGAGATCGCGCACGTGCAGCTGGTCGAGCACCTACGGTCCCCCGAGGAACTTCTCGCGCACGACCTCGTAGAAGTCGCGGCCGTGGACCTTGACGAGCCGCACGTCCCGTCCGCCGGGCGACACTTCGACGCGGTCCAAGGCGCGCCGGCACGGAACGGCCTCTCCGTCGACGGCGACGCACGCCTCGGCCCGGGAGGGGTTCGGGCAGGATATCTCCACGATGTCCGTCGGCCCCAGGACAAGAGGCCGCACTGCGAGAGTATGACTCGCGACGGGGACGACGACGGTCCCGCGGACCTCCGGCGAGACGATCGGTCCGCCGGCCGACAGCGCATACGCCGTCGAGCCCGTCGCCGTGGCGACGACGACTCCGTCGCAGGCGAACCGCGTCAGGCGGGTCCCGTTCACCGAGATCGCGAGCTCTACCACGCGTCCTGAAGGGCCACGGCCGACGAACACCTCGTTGAGGGCGCGATAGGTACCGACCTCGCGGTCGCCCACGGTCACCGTCGCGCGAAGCGTCGCCCGCGTCTCCACCCGGCCCTCTCCGGCAAGAGCGGTCCCCACGGCGTCCTCAAGGCTCCCGCGGTCCGCACCGGACAGGAACCCGAGGCGGCCGAGGTTGATGCCGAGGACAGGGGCGTCGATCTCCCCGAGAACGTGCACCGCCTTGAGGATGGTCCCGTCTCCGCCGAGCGCGACGACCAGAGCGGGCTCCCCGATCTCCGTGCGCGCTACGGCCGACTCGGCGAGGTCGCACGCGCGGGCGTCCTCTTCGGTCAGGACCGGCTCCCAACCTCGGGCGTCGAGCCACTCGGACAGCGAACGGGAGGCGAGGACGGCCTCAGCGTTCTCCGTGTTCGGGACTAGCAGGACGCGCACCGGCACCTCCGAGCGCTTCGTGCGCGCGAGCGACGGCCTCTTCCGCCTCGACGGCGGAGGACTCCCCCTCGCGCGACAGCCACATCAGGAACTCAATATTACCTTCCGGACCGCGTACCGGCGACCACGTGAGTCCTCGCACCACCCACCCGCTCGCGCGCGAGCCCTCCACCACGGCGCGGAGCACGTCGACATGGACGGAGGCGTCGCGCACCACACCCTTCTTACCGACTCGACCCTTACCAGCCTCGAACTGAGGCTTTACCAGAGCGACGATACACCCGTCCTCGCCGACCATGGACGACACGGGACCGAGCACCTTCAGCAGGGAGATGAACGAGACGTCCACCACCGCGATGTCGAACGGCGCCCCCAAGACGGACGGATCGGCCGAGCGGATGTTCGTGCGCTCGAAGACGGTGACGCGCGGATCGGTCCGCAGGGACCATGCGAGCTGGCCATAGCCCACGTCGAGTGCGACCACCGAGACCGCCCCGTGCTGCAGCAGGCAGTCGGAGAATCCTCCCGTCGACGCGCCTACGTCTAGTGCGCGCATACCCGAAGGGTCGATGCCGAAGCGCTCGAGCGCTTCCGCGAGCTTCAGGCCGCCGCGCGACACGTACTTCGGACGGGCCGCGACGACGATCCCTGCCTCCGGGGAGAGTTGCCTGCCGGGCTTGTCGAGGATATCGCCATCGATCCTCACCTCGCCGGCGAGGATGGCCGCGTGCGCCTGTTCCCGAGACCCGAAGAAGCCAAGATCAACGAGGAGCGCGTCTGCCCGCTGTCGGGTCACGGCGGACGTCCTCCCTCGCCGGGGCCGGCGTCGCCGTGACATCGAGTAGCCGTCCGAGAACGGCGCCGCGCACGCCCGCTGGAGTGAGACCCACCTCCGCGAGCAAGCGCTCGGTCGCTCCATGAGTCACGAAACAGTCGGGAACGGCGAGGCGCAGGAGTGGCGCGTGCGCCCCGAGGTCGGCGAGCGCTTCGAGCACCGCGCCCCCGAAACCTCCGATACCGGCGTTCTCCTCGATGGTGACGAGCAGATGGTGACACATCGCCGCGTCGGAGACCGCCACCAGATCGAGCGGCTTGACCCATCGCATGTTCAAGACCGTCGCCGAGACGCCGTCGGCGGCGAGCAGATCGGCCGCCGACTCCGCGACGCTCACCATGCGCCCGACGGCGAGAAGCGCTACATCGCTCCCCCCTCGCCGAAGCTGCGCGCGACCTGCCTCGAGCACCACAGGGTGAGCCGGCAGTGGGACGCCGACCCCCTTTCCGCGCGGGTAGCGGATGGCCACGGGCCCGTCCGCGAGCAACGCCGTGTGCAGCATGTGGACCAGTTCGGCCTCGTCAGCCGGAGCCATGATGCTCAAGTTCGGGATGGCGCGCAGATAGGAGAGATCGAACACCCCGTGATGGGTCGGTCCGTCCTCGCCGACGAGCCCTGCCCTGTCGAGACAGAACACTACATGAAGACCCTGCAGCGCCACATCCATGATCACCTGGTCGTAGGCTCGCTGCAGGAATGTCGAGTACACGGCGACGACGGGCACGCGCCCTCCCGCCGCGAGTCCCGCCGCGAGTCCCACCGCATGCTGCTCGGCGATGCCGACATCGAAGCAGCGATCCGGGTACTCCGAGGCGAAGAGGTCGAGACCGGTCCCCGACGGCATCGCCGCCGTGATGGCGACGATGCGGTCGTCCTCGGCGGCTTCCGCGACGAGCGCTCGACCGAAGACCTCCGTGTAGGATGGCGGCCCCTCGCTCGGATGTGCCATCCCCGTCTCGATCGAGAACGGGTTGATCCCGTGGAAAGCGTCGGGGCGGTCCTCGGCGTGTACGTATCCGGTCCCCTTCCGCGTCACCGCGTGCACGAGCACGGGACCCTCGGCCTGTTTCGCCCACGTGATGGCGTTCTGCACCTGCGCCACGTCGTGCCCGTCGATCGGGCCGACATAGGTGATGCCGAGTTCCTCGAATATCATCCCGGGGACGAGCAACTGTTTGAAGGACTCCTTCGCCGCCTCGCCCGCAGCGACGAACTTCGCGCCGAGCTTCGTGCGACCCAGCGCCGACTCGACCTCATCCCGCAGCCGCGTGTATCGCGGGTCGAGCCGCACTCGCGCCAGGTAGCTCGCGAGTGCTCCGACGTTCTGCGAGATGGACATCTCGTTGTCGTTCAGGACGATGATGAGATGGGTGCCCAGGTGACCTATATGGTTGAGCGCCTCGAAGGCCATCCCGCCGGTGAGCGATCCATCGCCGATGACGGCGACGACCTCGCGGTCCTCGCCTGCCGCGTCGCGCGCGAGAGCCAGGCCGAGCGCCACGGACAGCGAGTTCGAGGCGTGACCCGTGTCGAATGAGTCGTGCGGACTCTCCGAGCGCTTGGGGAAGCCGCAGATCCCGCCGTATTGGCGAAGCGTCCCGAAACGCTCGCGGCGACCGGTCAGCAGTTTGTGCACGTAGGACTGGTGTCCGACGTCCCACACGATGCTGTCGCGAGGGGACTCGAGCGCCCGATGCAGCCCCAGGGTCAACTCGACGACGCCGAGGTTCGGCGCAAGGTGTCCGCCGGTCTCCGAGACGGTGTTCACCAGGATCTCGCGGATCTCGCCGGCGAGCGTCTCCAGCTGCGAGGCGTCGAACGACCTGATATCGGCGGGTCCGTCTATGGTATCGAGGATGCGCTCGGAGGGCACAGAGGTCCATCTCCCGGCGGGGCTTGTCGCGGTATCCGCCGGTTTCCACCGACGGTCCCGCCCAGCATACTGCGGCTTCAGAGACGCGGACAACCTGGGACGCGATGCCGTCGCTGAGCCGTCACCCCTCGGAAGCGGAGCCGTCGACCGACTCGAGGGGCTGCTCCTCGAGATCGGCGGTCTCGGCCGCGAGGTCCCAGTCCGCTCTGTCGGAGAGCTCCGTGCAGACGTTCGCGAGGCGAACACCCTCCTCGAGCAGGTCGAGGCTCGCCTCGAGCGAGACGTCCTTCCGCCGCGCCTGCCCCACGATCTCTTCCAGCCTGATGCGCGCCTGCTCGAAGGTGTATTGCTCGTCGGTCATCGTCACTCCGTCTCCGGGTCGGTCTCGTCCGGGCCGCCCGTCGCTCGCTCGGCGATCTTTCCGAGGATCCCGTTCACGAACTTCGAAGAATCGTCTCCGCCGTACGTCTTGGCGAGTTCGACCGCCTCGTTGATGGTGACCGAGTCCGGTATCGCGTCCTCGTACAGCAGCTCGTACACGGCTATCCGCAGGATGTTGCGGTCCACGAGCGGCATCCTGCCGAGCGTCCAGTGCTCCGAGGTACGCTCGATCGTGGCGTCTATGCTCGTCTGGTGGGCGTCCACGCCAGCCAGGAGCGCTCGGCAGAACTCGGACGGTTCGCCGTCCTCATCGCTGAAGGTGCGCGCCGAGAGGATGAGAGCGACGCCCTCCCCGGTCACCTCGCGCTGGTAGAGGATCTGCATGGCCTGCCGCCGGGCCCTCGAACGCTCCAGCATCGGTGCGTCGCGCCGAGGGCTGTTCTCCGGATCGCTCACTCGTCGAACGTGACACCGTCGACGAACACGTCGACGGAGGCGACCGGCTGGCCGGTCTGACTCGAGAGCGCCTCCGTCACGGCGAGGCGGACCGACTCGGCCACCTGCTTCAACGGACGCGGGTACTCTATCGTGAGACGCACGGTCGCCGAGAGCGCGCCCTCGTCGTCGAGCGTCACGACGACGGGATGACTAGCGCCCTTCTTGACCAGCCCGGCGAGCTTCTGCCCGCCACCCACGGACGCGACGCCCTCGACGGTCTGCGCGGCGAGCATCACGATCGTCTCGAGCACGGTCGAGGAGACCCCGACGCCATCGAGGCGGATCTCGTCAGACATCGTCCCTTCCCGTCGTGGTCACAGAGCGCCCGGCGCCCTTGAGGATTCGGGTCTCGACGAAGTCAGTATAGACCTCACCGCGCTGGAACGCCTCGTCCTCCACGACCGCCTGATGGAACGGGATCGTGGTCGGGATGCCGACGACCATGAACTCGTCGAGAGCGCGCCGTGCGCGGTCGACGGCCTCCTTGCGCGTCTCGCCCCAGACGATGAGCTTCGCGATGAGTGAGTCGTATTGTGGCGGCACGGTGTAGCCGGAGTACATGTGGCTGTCGATGCGGACACCGAACCCACCGGGCGCGTTGAACACCTCGACGAGACCAGGATGGGGCCTGAAGTCGTGAGCGGGGTCCTCCGCGTTGATCCGGAACTCGATCGCGTGGCCGCGCAGAGCCACGTCCTCCTGCTTGGCGTGCCGCATCGGGAGTCCCGCCGCTATCCGGATCTGCTCCTTGATGATATCCACTCCGGTGACGGCCTCGGTCACGGGATGCTCCACCTGGACGCGCGTGTTCATCTCCATGAAGTAGAAGGAGCCGTCGGCGTCGAGGAGGAACTCGACCGTCCCAGCGTTGACGTATCCGACGGCGCGCACTGCCTTGAGCGCCGCCTCACCCATCGCCTTCCGCAACTCCGGAGTCAGGGCGGGACTCGGAGACTCCTCGATGAGCTTCTGATGCCGGCGCTGCACCGAACAGTCGCGCTCGTACAGGTGCACCGCGTTGCCGTGCGAGTCCGCGAGCACCTGGAACTCGACGTGTCGCGTGCGCGTGAGGTACTTCTCCAGGTAGACGCGGTCGTCGCCGAAGGCCACTGCGGCCTCGGCCTTCGCAGCGGAGAAGTTCGCGAGAAGGTCGCCTTCGTCCGTCGCGACACGCATGCCGCGGCCCCCGCCGCCGGCAGCAGCCTTGATCAGCACCGGATACCCGACCCGCTCGGCGAAGCTCAAGGCGTCCTCCCCCGAGTCCACCTCCCCGTCGCTTCCTGGCACGCAGGGCACCCCCGCGGCCATCATGGTGGAGCGGGCCACGGACTTGTCCCCCATCCGCTCGATCGCCTCGGGAGAAGGGCCGATGAAGACGAGCCCCGAATCGAGGCAAGCGCGCGCGAATCCCGCGTTCTCCGCGAGGAAACCGTATCCTGGATGGACCGCGTCGGCGCCGGTCACGAGCGCCGCGGAGATCACGTTCGTCATGTTCAGGTACGACGCGGACGACGCCGGCGGGCCGATGCAGATCGCCTCGTCCGCCATCCGCGCGTGCAGGCAATCGCGATCGGCCTCCGAATAGACGGCGACGGACGCGATGCCCTGCTCGCGACACGACCTGATGACACGGAGCGCGATCTCACCGCGGTTCGCGACGAGTATCTTCGAGAACTCGTGCGACACTACGGCATCGGCTCCAGGTAGAAGAGCACCGTCCCGTACTCGACGGGCTGGGCGTCCTCGACACATGCCTCGCGCACTACCCCGGTCTCGTCCGCGCTGATCTCGTTCATGAGTTTCATCGCTTCGAGGATGCACAGCGCCTGGCCCTCGTCGACGGTGTCCCCCACCTCGACGAACGGAGCCGCTCCCGGCGCGGAGCATCGGTAGAAGGTGCCGACCATCGGCGAGACGACCGGCTTCCACGTCGCGGGACGCGAGCTCTCTGGGGCCGCGGCGGCCGCGGGCGAACCGGCGGCGGCCGGCGCTGCGGCAGTGGCGGGCGCGGCGGCGTACACCGCACCGCCCTTGCGGACGGTGACGGTCGTCCCGGCTTCCTCGACGACGACCTCGCTCACGTCGGAAAGCTCGACCACACGGATGAGCTCCCGGATCTGGTTGACGTCCACGGATTCTTCCTCCTTGACCGTGTTCACTTCTTCGCTCATGAGGAAGACCGCCTTCTCGGCGCCCTCCTTGTGCAAGGTGAGGTACGTGCGGGCCTCGTTGGGGAAGAGCGCGTACATCAGCACGTCCTCCTCGCTGTGCGCGAGATCGCCCACCTCCGCGGCCACGTCGTCGTACCGAGTGGTCACGAGGGAGCCGGGCCGGACGTCGTCGGCGAGCGGAAGGTCCTTCCCCAGCACCTTCGCGACGATCTCCCGGTCCATCGGCCCGGGCGCCTTCCCGTACAGCCCCTTGATGTAGTCCTTCATCTCCTGCGGCACGACGTTCCAGCGCTTGCCGGTCAGGACGTTGAGGACCGCCTGGGTGCCGACGATCTGCGAGAGCGGCGTTACGAGCGGCGGGAAACCGACCTCGGCGCGCACCTTGGGGATCTCGATCAGGACGTCGGTCAGACGGTCGCCCGCCTTCTGGAGCTCGAGCTGGCTCACGAGGTTCGAGATCATGCCCCCCGGGACCTGGTGGCTGAAGACCTCCATGTGCATCAGCGACGTCACGCCGCGCTTGAGCTTCTTGCGTTCCCTGACGGTCTCCCAGTAGTGGGCGATCTCGAAGAGAAGGTCGAGGTCGATGCCGGTGTCGTAGGGCGACTCCTTCAGCGCGGCGACGATCATCTCGACCGCGGGCTGGCTGTTGCCGAAGGCGAGTGCGACGACCGCGGTGTCGATGATGTCCGCGCCGGCTTCGACCGCCTTCAGGTAGTTCATCGGGGCCATGCCACCGATGTAGTGGCAGTGCACGTGGACGGGAAGACCTATCTCGTTCTTGAGCGCCTTGACCATCTTCTCCGTGCGGAACGGAGTGAGCATGCCCGCCATGTCCTTGATGCAGATGGTGTCGGCGCCCATGTCCTTGAGCACCTGCGCGAACTCGACGAAGGAGTCGAGCGTGTGCACCGGGCTCACCGTGTAGCTGATCGCTCCCTCGAAGTGACCGCCACACTCCTTGATCGCTTCGGCGGACACGGAGAGGTTGCGCGCGTCGTTCAGGGCGTCGAAGACCCGGAAGACATCGATGCCGTTGCGCTTGCTCGCGTGCACGAACCGGCGGCAGATCTCGTCGCTGTAGTGATGGTACCCGACGAGGTTCTGACCTCGCAGCAGCATCTGCAGCGGCGTCTTCGGGCAGTGCTGCTTGATGGCGCGGAGACGCTCCCACGGGTTCTCGTCGAGGAACCGGAGCGCGGCGTCGAAGGTCGCCCCACCCCAGACCTCCAGCGACCAGTATCCGGCCGAGTCCATCTTCGGCAGGATCGGCAACATGTCCGCGAGCTGCATCCGCGTCGCCCACAGCGACTGGTGCGCGTCTCTTAGCGTCGTGTCGGTGATGTGGACGGGTCGCATCGGTTGAGTTCCCTCGTGGTCGAAAGGCCTCTTCGCGTTCTTGGCCACGTGCGGTTCCGCACAGTATACCGGACGCGCACTAGACGCGGGTGATGTAGCTCCCATCGCGAGTGTCGACTTTCACGCGGTCCCCTACCTGCACGAACATCGGGACCTGGACGACGGCACCGGTCTCGAGCGTCGCGGGCTTCCCGCCGCTCTGCACCGTGTCGCCCTTGAAGCCGGGCTCGGTGTCGGTCACCTCGAGTTCGACGAACATCTCAGGCTCGACGCCCATCATGTCGCCGCCGGCGAGCATGATCTCGGCCTCGTCGTTCTCCCTGAGCCACTTCGCCGCTTCGCCGATGAAGTCCGCCGACAGCTCCAGCTGCTCGTACGACACGCCGTCCATGAAGTGGAACGTGTCGCCGTCGCGGTAGAGGAACTGGAGACGCTTCGTCTCGAGCCGAACGTCCTCGAGCTGCTCGCCGGCGCGGAATCTCACGTCGACGACGCGCCCGGTCCTGATCTCCTTGAGCTTCGTGCGCACGAACGCTCCGCCCTTGCCGGGCTTCACATGCTGGAACTCGACGACGGTCCACAGCTTGTCGTTGTAGCTGATGCACATGCCATTCTTCAGGTTGTTGGTGGAGACCGACATCGCCTGCTGCCTTCCTTCCACGAAGTGCGTCCGCGCGCGAGCGCTAGACCTCGAGCAGACCCTTCGGGGCGTGGGAGAGAAGGCGACATCCGCCTTCTTCGACGACCACGAGGTCCTCTATCCTAACACCCCCTATGCCGGGCAGGTACACACCCGGCTCGATGGTCACGACCGACCCTTCCCGCACCGACTCGCGAGCGCGTGCCGACAGACTCGGCAGCTCGTGGACCTCGAGGCCCACCCCATGACCGAGCCCGTGACCGAACGCGTCCCCGAGACCGCGCGCGCGCAGAAGGTCGCGCGCGACGGCGTCCACAGCGGAACCGGGAAGCCCCGGGCGCAGCGCCGACAGTGCGGCCTCGTTCGCCTCGAGCACGGCATCGTACAACTCGCGTTGGCGCACCGTGGCGGGTCCGATGACGACGGTCCGCGTCATGTCCGAGCAATAGCCGCCGTACCGCGCCCCGAGGTCGAGCACGACGAGATCGCCGCGCTCCAGGGGCCGTCTCCCGGGCCGCGCGTGCGGCCGCGCGGAATCCGGCCCACCCGCGACGATGGACTCGAACGCGACACCATCGGCACCGGCTTGGCGCATCGCTGTCTCGAGCGCGACCGCGACATCCGTCGCGAGCATGCCCGGACGCAGCGTCGGGAGGACGGATCCGAGAGCGTGGTCGGCGATCGCGGCGGCAGCGGAGATCCTCTCGATCTCCTCCGGCGTCTTGACCTGCCTGATCTCCTCGATCCACTGGTCGGTCGCGACGACGTTGCCACAGAACTGCTCCGAGACGAACTTGAAGCGACCGTAAGGCACGGACGACTCCAGAGCGAGCGTCTCGACACCGTCCTCACGCGTCGCGGCGCACAACTCGATGTAGAGGGACTCGACCTGCACCGCGACGTCCCACGCCGTGCCCCGAGCCGCGTCGACTGCGGCCTCGGCGTACCGGAAGTCGGTGTGGAGGCGGGCCGAGGTCCCGGTGACGACGCACGCGGCGTTCGCTCCCTGATCGAAGACGTCCTCGAACCCCGTGACGTAGCGCATGTTCGCGATGTCGGTCACGAGAAACGCGTCGACGCCGCCATCGACCATCCGGCGGCGCAGCGCGGCCAGAGCGTGATCGGCGTTCATCGCCCGGCTACCGCCGCGACGGTGGCCTCCAAGCCCAGCACGTACGAGTGCGGACCGAATCCCGATACCTGCCCCAGACACGCGGGTGCGATGACGCTCTCGCGCCGGAACCCCTCGCGCGCGGCGATGTTGCTCAGATGCACCTCCACGACGGGAAGCTCGACCGAGGACACGGCGTCGCGCAGCGCGTACGAGTAGTGCGTGAAGGCCCCGGGATTGAAGACCATCGCGTCGTATACCCCACGCGCGGCGTGGATCGCGTCGATCAGCTCTCCTTCGTGGTTCGACTGGACGAACGCCACGTCCACTTCCAGATCGGCGGCGCGTTCGCGGACCATCCTCTCGATGTCCTCGAGCGTGGTCGTCCCATAGACGTCGGGCTCACGCGAACCGAGCGCACCGAGATTGGGTCCGTTCATCACGAGCACCTTCATGTGAGATCCACCCCCGTCTTCTCCCCTTGTCCCGTACTCCACGACGCGAGGACCTCGCGCAGCAGTGCCTCGGGCGGCTCGACGACCGTCCAGGAACCGGGAGCGCGCAGAACGACGAACCGCACCGCTTCGCCCCTCACCTTCTTGTCGGCGCGCATCGCTTCGAGCAAGTTCCCGGGGTCGGCGGACAACGCCGTCCTCGTCAGACCGAGCGCGTCCAGAAGCGACGCCTGCCGTGCTACGAGTCGGGAGTCCGACTCGCCGAACCGGACCGCGAGCGTCGCGGCGAACCGCATCCCCTCGGCGACCGCGAGACCGTGCGGAACGGTCCCGTACCCGGTGACGACCTCTATCGCGTGACCGAGGGTATGACCGTAGTTGAGGCTCTCCCGTGGACCCGCTTCGCGTTCGTCCAGCGAGACCACGGACGCCTTGTGCCGGACGCACGCGAAGACCGCCCCGGCGGTCGCGGACGACTCGCCCTCGGCTAGGGCCGCCGCGTCCGTCTCGATCTCAGCGGTCTGCTCCTCGCCCGCGAGCAGCGCGGTCTTCGCGACCTCGCCGAGACCGGAGACCCTCTGCGCGGCGGACAGCGTGGCGAGCGTGGCGACATCGGCCACCACGCAAGCGGGCTGCAGGAACGCACCGGCGAGGTTCTTGCCATGCACGAGATCGACGCCCGTCTTGCCGCCGACCGAGCTGTCGACCTGGGCGAGCAGGGTCGTGGGAACCTGGACGTACGGGATGCCGCGCATGTACGTAGCTGCGCAGAAGCCCGCCAGGTCTCCGACCACGCCGCCGCCGAGAGCGACGACCGCATCCTTCCTCGAGAGCGGGACCGACGCCAGCGTCTCTAGCACCTCGCCCGCGCGCGCCCATGATTTCGACGTCTCGCCGGGCGGGACGACGATGCGGACCACTTCGACACCGGCGCCGGCGAGAGACGCCTCGACGGCGTCCGCCCACAACCCGGCCACCGTCGTATCGGTGACCAGCGCCGCCCTCCGTGCGCCCGTCGTCTCCCGCAATCGCTCGCCCAGGAACGCGAGCGAGCCTTCACCGACGAACACGTCATACGGACTCGCGGTCCCCACATGTACCGTGAGCGTCTCCCTGTTCATGGCGTGCACCGTACGGGGAACCTGTCGCCCAGGACGTCCGCGACGAGACCGGCGACCTCCTTCGGCGTGCGACCCGCCGTGTCGACGATGAGGTCGGCGGTCGCGCGATACAGTGTCGACCGCGCGGCGAGGAGCGTGTCCGCGAGCGCAGCGCCCTCACCGGCGAGAAGCGGGCGGCCGCCGGTGTCCCCGATGCGCGCGAGCGCTTCTTTGGCGGACACCTCGAGCAGGACGACCGTGCCACTCGAGCGCAGCGTCGTGCGATTCTCATCGCGCACCACGACCCCGCCACCGCACGCGACTACCGAAGGCGACCCGTCGAGCAACGCGCATAGCGCCTCGGATTCCGCGCGGCGGAACCCGTCCTCGCCTCGTTGCGCGAACAGGTCGCTCACGCGAGTCCCTTCGCGCTCCTCGACGAGCGCGTCGAGATCGACGAAGGGCATCCCGAGCCGACCCGCGACAAGGCGTCCGACGACTGTCTTGCCCGCACCCATGAAGCCGATGAGGTAGAGATTGCTCACCGATGGATCCTCGCACGGTAGGCGACGAGCGCCGCTACGATGTCTGCGAGACAGTCCGCGCCGAACTTCTCCGTGTACGCGCCGGCGAGGGTGAGCGCGACCTCCGCCTCCGCGACCACGGCCGCCGCCGGGACGGCGCACACGTCCGAGCGCTCCCGCGCCGCGTCGACGGGCTCGTGCGAATCGATGTCGACGGTGCGCAGAGCGGACGTGAGCGTGGGGATGGGCTTCATCGCGGCATGGAGCACGACCGGCTCGCCGTTGGACATGCCGCCTTCGAGACCGCCCGCGCGGTTGGTGGCCCGGAAGAACCCGCGTTCCTCGTCGAAGAGGATCTCGTCGTGCACCTGGGACCCGAGTCGGCGCGCCCCGGCGAATCCGTCCCCGAACTCGACGCCCTTGATCGCCGGGATCGAGATCACGGCCGCAGCCAGACGCGCGTCGAGGCGTGCGCACGCCTCCGCATAGCCGCCCAGACCGGGCACGACGCCCTCGGCGACGACCGTGAAGACGCCGCCCAGACTCTCCCCGGCGGCCGCGGCCGCGTCGATCGCCGAGCGCATGAGCGCTGCCGCCGGCGCGTCCGGACACCTGACGTCGCTGCTCTCGACGGCCTCAGGATCGACGTCCGCGGGATCCGAATCGATATCGGCGACCACTTCCCCGATCGAGGTCACCCAAGAACGCACCCGCACACCGAGAGGAGCGAGCAGCGCCTTCGCGACGCCGCCGGCGGCGACTCGAGCAGCCGTCTCGCGCGCGCTCGCGCGCTCGAGGACATCGCGTATATCGTTCGCTCCGGTCTTCTGGAGGCCCGCAAGATCCGCGTGACCCGGACGCGGCGCGGTCACGCGGTCCGGCGACTCGGGACCTTCGGCCGACATGACGTCGGTCCAGTGCTCCCAGTCGCGGTTCGCCACGGAGAGGGCGATCGGGCTACCGAGCGTGCGCCCGAAACGGACGCCGGAGAGGATCAACACGCGATCGCGCTCGATCGCCATGCGGCCGCCTCGGCCGTAGCCGACCTGACGCCTCGCAAGGTCCGCGTCGATCCTGGCGGCTTCGAGTTCGATCCCGGCGGGCACTCCGGTGACGACGGCCATGACGGCACGCCCGTGGGACTCTCCAGCGGTGACGTATCGCACGCGACCATCCTCCAGCGTCTCGGTGGCTCCCATCCTACCGCACCGGCGTGAGGGAGCCCTACTTGGAGACGCCGACACCCGCGGTCAGGATGACCTGTTCGTCGCCGAAGAGCATGACGACCGACGACGACCTGATGTGAAGGACGCGCCAGTAGACGGACTCGCCGGGACCGGTGACGAGTTCCTCACCCTCGGCCAGGGTGTAGGTGTTCCCCCCGAGCAGCAGCCGCGCCTTGGGCGTTCCGTTCTCGGTCACGATGTCGTCCAGGTAGAGCGTGTTCGGATCGAGTACCGGACCGGACGACGCGGAGGCCGAAGAGGACGCCTCCACCGCCTTCACCGGGAGCTTGATCGGCTTGAACGGGTCGCGGAACGTGAACACCTCCGTGTTGGGCACGCGAACGGCGGGGGTCGGAGGCACCTCCGGTTCGAGGGTCGGCGCGGGAGCGCTGGTGGCCGGTGTCGCCGCTCCTGGCTTCACCGCGGTCTCCACCGGCGGCACGGTGACGCTGTTGTCGAGCACTGTCATGGCGAGCAGCACGACAGTGCTGGCGATGACGACCAGCAAGAGGGCGGCGGTGCCCGCAAGAAGGCCGCGCCCGGCTCGAGTCGCGAGGAACGTCATGACGCGCCCCTGGGGTACGGCGACACTCCCGGTACCGTTCTCGGCGGACGTCTCGAGCGCTGCCAGATGATCGACCATCGGTGTTCGCCTCCTCCCCTACTGGGCCGGCACGGCTGCAGGCGGCAACATGATGAACGCCTCGAGGCTGATGGACACGTTCTCGATCATCGGCGCGCCTGTGGCCTCTTCCGAGACGGCCTCGGGAGCGACCGTCAGGTTGAGCACGCGCACCCGGCGCGTCATCTTGTCGAGCTTGCGCAGGAACTCGATGATGTCCGCCCACTCGCCGGAGACCTGCAGGCTCAAGGGCAGCGCGGCGAAGCCTTCGCGGACCGCCGGACGGTTCGACTGGAGAGTCGTGAAGTCGAGACCGGAGTCGTTCGCGACGTCCTGCAACTCGATGATGAGGGCCGGCAGCTGCGGGGCGTCGGGGAACTCGTTGGCGAGCCTCATGAGTTGAGCCTGCGTGCCGGCGGCGCCGGCCTTCGCACCCTGACGTCGGGCGAGAAGCGCCTGCGCCTGCGCGATCTGGTCTTCGGCGACCTTGATGTCGGCCTTGACCTGACCGACGGCGCGGAATCGAGGCATCACGACGAGGACGACGACCGCCACGGCCGCGACGACGATCGCGGCGATCGCCACGATGAGCTGGTCCCTCGGCGAGAGCTTCATCGGCGTGCCTTCATCACGGTGCCTGAGCGGGCTGGCTGGGCGGGGCAGGCGCGCTCGGTATCACTAGGGACGTGGATATCTGGAACGTTATCGTCGACGCCCCGCCTTCCTCGGTGGGCTCGGCCTTCGTCGATGATCCAAGCCACACGTTGTAGAGCTGGTCGAGGTCGGCGAGACGCACGAGTAACTTCGCTATGGCCTTGTGCCCCGAATCCGGAGCGTCGACGGCGTCGACGGCCTGTCCGTCAAGCGTGAGTCCGCTGTCCTCAGCGGCGGCGAGCGAACTGAGCCAGACATCGTTGGGGAGTACGAGTGAGAACTCGGTGAGCAGCTTCGCCCAGTCGATCTTCCCCACGAGCGCCTTGTCGGCGATGACCTTCCGGGCTTCGAGGTCGGCCTGCTTCGCCTCGAAGACCTTGAACAGCTCGGCCTGACTCGACAGGTTCGTCGCCTGCTGCTCCTTGTCGGCGAGTTCGCCGCGGACGTTCATGACGGCGAGCGACGCATAGCCCCACGCGCTGAAGAGCAGGATGGTGACACCGAGAGCGCCGAACATGACGTAGACCCAGCGCCGCTCGGCTTTGCGCTTCGCGATTATCTCGGGAGGGAGGAGGTTGATGCGTATCACTTCATCGCACCTCCGAGCGCAAGACCGACCGCGGGAGCGCATCCCATCCGGTCGGCCTGGACGACCGCGGACGCCGACGAAGCGAGCTGAACGCGGTCGAGCGGGTCGGCCAGTTCGACCGTCGCCTGCAGGCCCTTCTCGAGGTACTCCGCCATGTTGCCGAGCTGTGCGCCGCTACCCGTGAGCAGGATGCGTCTGATCGTGCGGATCTGCGCCGTCTGGGTGAGGTAGTAGTCGAGCGAGCGGCGAACCTCCGCGATGAACTTGTTGACCTCGCGCTCGAGCGCGTCCTGAGCGACCTGCACGACCTGCGGGTCGAGATCGCTCGCCGTGGCCGGGGGACCCTCCGAGCCCATGGCGGGGAGACCGACTTGGAGCTTGATCGCCTCCGCCTCGTCGAAGGTCAGGTTCAGCACGTTCGCGATAGCCTGGCTGAACTGGTTGCCCGCGAGAGACGAGACCCTGTTGAAACGCGGGATGCCCTTCTCGACGACCGCGATGTTGGTGACGCCGGAGGATATATGGATGACGCCGACGGCTTCGCCGGCCTCCTCGCCCTCCTCGGGGAGCACGTCGGCGGAGTCGGCCATCAGCGCGCGGACGATCGCGAACGAGGTGACGTCGATCTGTGTGAGCTTGAGGCCGGAACTCTCGACCGCATGTACGGCGAGCGAGATCATGTCGCGCTGTGCCGCGACGAGCAGCACCTCCATCATGTGCTCGTCGCTGGGCGTCATGTAGTCGCCGATGACCTGGAAGTCGAGGATCGCGTCCTCGATGGGGATCGGGATGTAGTCCTGCGCCTGGTACTGGATTGCGCCCTCGAGCTCGGTGCGCTCCATGAAGGGCAGGTCGATGAGGCGAACGACGACCTTCTGGTTCGAGACGCCGATGGCGCACTCGCGGGTGCGGATACCCGACCGGCGCAGGACCTCCTTGATGGAGCCGCTCACCGCCTCGGCGTCCACGATCTCGCCTTCTACGACCGCGCCCATGGGAACCGGGACGACGCCATAGCCGTTGAGGACGAAACCGGAGCCTGCTGGCTTGACGGAGGCGACGCGCACATGGTCGGTCCCGATATCCAGACCGATCGCGGTCGCACTGGTACCCAAGGAGAAGAGGCCCACAGGAGTCCTCCCTCTTTCACTGCTGCGTCAAGGCTACTACTGTGCTGCTGCGATGTGCTCCCGTGCGCCGGTCCCGCGTGACGATGGTCCTTCGGACATGCGCGAAGGCCGGGCACGCGGGCCCGTCGATGCCTATGAAAGCGCAATTCGCCCAGCTATGCAAGCGCAGACCCCCCCGCTAGTTGATCCCCTCGTGCCAGCGGGTCGACAGAACGACGCGCCCGTTGCCGCCCGGAAGCGACGGCGGGAGGTAGTTCGGCAGGTTCGAATCCGTGAACAGGTGAGCGTTGTTGACCGTGCTGGCGCCGTCCATGAAGGCAAGGTCGGCAGCGAGTACCGACCCCACGAAACCGATGTTGTTCGCGGTGAACTCGAGCCGCGTCCCGGCGAACCACGCTCCCGCGACGACGATCGAGTTGTTCCCCGCGCCGGCGACGCTCACGCTTATCTTGCCCGGAGAGGTGATGCCGAGCACCGTGCCCGCTAGCGTGCGGTCGGCGTCGGTGAACCCCTGCGGAAGGAGTATCTCGGAGATGCGGGCGTCCCCCTTGACGACCATCGTGCCGTTCCCGACGTAGCGGATCGGCACGTCGAAGTAGACGTCCCCGTCGACGAAGACCGTCCCGTAGACGTAGAGGGTCCGCGTGCCCGCGTCCCACACGAAGTCGTCGCCCTCCGCCGCGTCGCCGAACGATGCCATCGTGGAGAAGCGCACGGCGGGAGCCGTCCCCTGGATGCCGTCGACGTCGTCGAGGACCTTGTAGTAGCGGGTCGCGCCGACGAGCAGCGAACCGGCCGGATTCGGCGGGTTGATCCCGCGCAGCTCGTTGTTGGGGGTCGTCGTCTGCCCGGTAGTACCCTTCAGACCGTCGAGACTCTCGGTCTTGGCGTTGTCGTACGCCTGATCGAAGTTCGGTGAGGGCAGGGTCAGCTGCGGCACGTTCGGGTCGACGTTCCCGTAGATGTGTCCGCCCGTGATGGTGCCGTCGCAGAAGATGTCGACCGGCTGGGTGGTGGTGCCGATCCCGGCCGACATGCTGTTGAGCGAGATCCCGCCATCGCGCACGAAGAGCGGCCCCACGTTGAACTGCGAGTTGCCTCCTGCCGATAGCTCGCCCGTGATGTAGAACGGGCCGTCGACGGAGGTGTTGCCGTGCAGCGTGCCGCCGCCGCCTCCCTGGAACGTGCCGGCGCCCATGACGAAGTTCCACAGCGAGACGTAGAAGACCCGGCTCGAGATCGTCCGGTGGATCGAGCCGTCCTCGTTCACCGTGCCGGTCGACACGAGGGCGTACTGGTAGCTTCCCTGTGGGACCGCCTTCACGTAGGCCGTCCCAGATGGCGTCGTGACCGTCCACGAACTCGGGACGGAACTGCCCATCGTGCGGATGCGCCACATCGCGGAGTCGAGACCCGCCTCAGCGACGTGCAGCGACTGAGTGGACATGCGCTCCCGGCGGCTCTGGAAGACGTTGTCGCTCGACATGGCGAAGGCGCCGATGGCCAGCGCCGAGATGATGGTCATGATGCCGAGGACGGCGATGAGCACCGAGCCCTCGTCCGCCCGTCCGTCCTGGCGCGGAAGCCGCCACATCGCCGTCACTCTCCCTCGCTCACTGCGCGTTGCGCAGGAACACGTCCGTCGAATCCTCGAAGACCGTCGGCACCGCTCCTGTCGTCTGCGTCGAGACCCGGACCGTGATTATGTGCGTCCGCGTGAGGCGGTCACCGTTCTTCGGCGGGGTGAAAGAGGGGTCGGGCACGGCCGTGGTGCCGACGGACTCCCAGTAGCTGAAGAGCGGCTGCGAGAGGGAGACGTTACGGACGTTCGAGGCCATCGTGCGCTGCTGGAGCAGTGTGTACGGCGAGTTCAGCAGGCGGACGGTCACCGTCAGCCTGCGAGTCGTCCCGTCGAGCGCGTACGTGATCGACTCCATGATGCCGTCGTCATTGCTGTCCGCGCTGAACCGGATCGAGTAGTCCTGGGCGTCGGCGATGTCCATGGTCTCGCGCAGTGTCCGCGCCATCTGGTGGAGGGTCGCGCCCACCTCGCGCGACTGGCGCGTGTTCGCGTCGACCGCGTTGAACGCATGGAGACTCGTATCGAGCATCATGTACGCCGCCGAGAGCACGAGCAGCCCGATGGTCGAAGCGATCGTGAGCTCGAGGGCGGAGAAGCCCCCGTCGCGTCTCGCGTGTCGCGTGGATGTCCGCATGCCGGCAGGCTCCTAGGGGATCATCAGGGGTCCCGTGGCGGCCCCGGTCAGGTATACGACGTTGCTGCGCATGTAGGTCACATCGGGCCCACCTGAGGGTATGGCGGCCAGTCGTGCCTCCACCTGGAAGTACATCGGCGGGTTGACGGAGTTCGTCGTATACGAGCTCGCCGCGGTCGAGGCGACAAGGGTCGGAATGTTCGTACCCGGCGTCCACGAGGAGGATTCGTAGATGTAGTACGTCACCGCGACAGCCGGGTTCGGAACCGAGTAGAGAAGGGTCACGTCCGAATTGTTGCCGATCTTGACCCCGGTCCCCGTCAGGCGCGGTGCTGTCCAAGCCCTCGGGCGCGTCGAGTCGATGTTGTTACGGTCGAAGCCGGAACTCGGACCGCAGATTCCGCGCGGGCCGAAGATGTGCAGGTGCACATCGTAGAGCGTCAGAGGCGCGAAGATGAGCCCGGTAGGCGCGCCTGTCCCGAGCATGTAGCTCCCCGACGGGTCGAGCGCCGTGCGGTTCGGCTCGGTCGGGAAGCTGTCCAGGTTGCTGTTCCCGCCCCCGGCGGTCACCGTGGCGATGCGGACGTTGTAGTGCCTGCACACATCGGTGCCGTCGTACGGCGGCGTCCACTGCATGAGCAGGCGAGAATAGTAGCGGTCCTGATTCGCTGTCGGCGTCGTCAGGGTCACCGTGTTGCTCGTCCCCCACGAAGGCGCGTAGTTGTCGACTAACAGGTCGCGCGTCCTGTAGTCCGTCGAGCCGTTCGCCGACCAGACCTGCACCTTGACGGTGCGAACACCGTCGCGCCACACCGGCGTCGAGGAGTCGTCCATGGACTTGCTGTCGACGGGGTAGCCCGGCGTGCCCGACGTCGTGAAGCTCGCCACCGCCAGCGACCAGTACGCGGGACTCGGCAGCGGCGTCGCGTAATCGTTGAGCAGCGGCATCTGGGCGCCGTTGGCGCCCGAGATCCAGAACTGCAGGCGCGTGAGCATGCCCGCCGTTCCCGTGGTGTTCGCCGACGCCTTGAGCCAGACGAGCCCGGCTGTCTCGCTCGGACTGTTGGAGTTCCCCGACCATTTGCACGCCTGGTGCTGACCGGTGGGATTGAAGATGACGGAGTTCGCCGCGGGTACGACCGTGTTGTCGTAGACGACCGTCGGGATGCCGCCTTGCTCGTTGCTGCGGTCGCGCACGTACGTCTCGAAGGACATCGATCCGGTGGCCCAGGTGACGCCGATCGTCACGTGCTTGTAGTCCGTCGCGTTGACCGTGGACGTCGTGTTGTTCACCGGATCGTCGACCCAGGTGACGGAGCGCGTGATGGTGAACTCCACGCCCTGATAGCTCGTCGTCTCGGAAGAGGCGAGCGTGCCCGATATCTCGGGGCTGACCCCCCCTACCGTCCCCACGTCGAGATACGTCATCGACCTGGCCTGCTCGATGAGCAGGTTCCCGAGGTTCGTGGCGATCGACATGACGTTCGCCGAACGGCCCTGCTTCGCCGACGAGACGACCAGACCGAACGTGGCCGTCAGCATGAAGAACGCCAGGAACGCGGCGAACATGACCTCGATGAGGCTGAAGCCTTCTTCGGACCCGCAACGGCGCCGCACGTCGCACCGACCTCCGTCTCCCCCGTCATTTATCGGCAGAGCGAGAGTGTCGCTTGACCTCGCGCCCGTCATGTCACATACCCACCAGGCGAAGGTACCAGCCCCACATCTGCGGCCCGGCGAGCACGGTCGCCACGCCTGAGATCGCGAGGAACGGTCCGAAGGGTATCCTGCGGAACCTAAGAACCCCCTCGTCGTCACGGGGGCGGTGCACCAAGCCGACCGCGCTGCCGAGAGCGCTGCCGAGGAAGAACGCCAGCGCGACGTAGAGGCCGAGGTGAAGCCCCATCGCCCCGAGCAGCTTCACGTCGCCCATCCCGAAACCCGCGCGTCCGCGGACCCTCTGGTAGGTCACGGCGACGGCGAAGCTCACTCCGGCCCCTGCCACGGCCCCCACGAGAGCGGCAGGCAGAGGCTCGCTGAAAGGACCGCTCACCGCGACGCCGACCAACGGCAAGATGGGAGCACCGCTCGACTGGGAGACGGCCGCGAAGACGAGACCGAACGCCGCCAAGAGCCCCACCAGGGAATCCGGAAGGCGGTAGGTGTCCAGGTCGATGAAGGCGAGGATGAGCAGCACGTAGAAGAACCCTACCGCGGCGACACAGGCCAGAGTGAGCCCGAATCGCCAACCCGCGAGCACCCAGAGCGCGCCCGAGAGTGCCTCGACGAGAGGGTAGCGGCCCGAGATCCGGACGCGGCAGTCGCGGCACCGCCCCCCGAGGACGACCCAGCTCAGGACGGGTACGTTGTCGTACCAGCGGACCGGCCGGCCACAGAGCACGCAATGCGAGCCCGGCGATGACAGCGACTCGCCGCGCGGGAGCCGCCAGATGACCACGTTGGCGAAACTCCCGAAGACGAGTCCGAACACGCCGAGGGCGACGAGAAAGAAGTCGTGGTACATGCCATCAGCGTACCGCCGGCGGCGGCCCAGGGGAACCCACACACGTAAGGAGGCCGGCGGGCTTCTCCCGTCGGCCTCCTTGATCGGCTCACCGTTCCCGGCGAGCCGCGACTATCAGCAGTAGGGTGCGGGCTTGCTGTTGGATCCTAGTAGTGCGCGTGCACCTCTCCGGCAGCCGCGAGGTTCTCAGCTCCGAGGATACTGTCGATCCTGCCGTTGCCGGCGATGGTGCCGTTATACGTGTAGGCAGTCGTGTTCACGGGGCACGCCGGCGGCGTGGCGATGTAGCTCGGGCTCAACGGAGTCACCGGGCTCGCAGCCGCAGCGGCGGGGAAGTTGCCGTTGTGCTCGGCTGCGTAGGTCTGCAGAGCGCCTTCGATGGTGCGCTGGTTGGCGAAACACGACTTGCGCTGAGCGTTGGTCTTCGCGGAGTTGAAGACCGGGATGGCGATAGCGACAAGGATACCGATAATGAGAACTACGACCATGAGTTCGACGAGGGTGAAACCCTCCTGCTTCCGGAACATTCTCATGTCCGTAAGCCTCCTCTCCCCTATTGGGGTTGTAAACCGCTCCCGCGGCCCTACTGCTACACCGTGTATATCGGGTTCCCGCTTCCACACTTTAGGGTCTCTTCCCCCATTTCCTGACAGACGCCGGACCCGCGCCTACTTGACGAGGCTGATGATGCTGAACATCGGCATGTAGAGCGCGATGACCATGCCGCCGACGATCAAGCCGAGCGTGGCCATCATCAGCGGCTCGATGAGCGATGTGAGGCCCTCGACGGACGTCGAGACCTCTTCGTCGTAGAAGTCCGCAATCTTGTTGAGCATCGCGTCCAGAGCGCCCGTCTCCTCGCCGACCGCGATCATCTGCACGAGCATCGACGGAAACACCGACGACTCCGAGAGCGGCTTCGCGATGGTCTCGCCTTCCTTGATCGCGGAGCGGACCTTCTTGACCGCGCGCGCGACGACCTCGTTGCCGGCGGTATCGCCGACGATGTCGAGCGCGGAGAGGATGGGCACGCCCGCCGTGACGAGCGTCCCGAACGTCCGCGTGAACTTGGCGAGCGCCATCTTGCGGGTGATACCGCCGAAGACCGGCATGCGCAGCTTGATGCCGTCCCAGATGAACCGCCCGCTGGCGGTGGAGGTCCAACGCTTGAAGGCGACGTTCAAGCCCACAGACACGACCACGACGATGATCCCGCCAGCGCCTCGCACGAAGCCGGAGATGTCGACGAGTACCTGCGTGGGGACCGGCAGCTTGCCGCCCATCGACGCGAACATCCCCTGGAAGGTCGGCACGACGAAGACCATCATCGCGACGAGGATGATCAGCACGAGGGCGCCCATCGCGACCGGGTACGTCATCGCGGACTTGATCTTACCTTTGAGTGCGGCGTCCCGCTCGAAGAAGTCGGCGACGCGAAGGAGCACCTCGTCGAGCACGCCGCCGGTCTCGCCCGCTCGCACCATGTTCGTGAAGATCGGCGGGAAGATCTTCGGGTGCTTGCCCATCGCGTCGGACAGGGACTGCCCGGACTCCACATCGCGACCGACCTGCTGCACGATGTCCCGCATCGTGGCGCTCTCGGTCTGACCGGCGAGGATCGAGAGGCACTTCGTGAGCGAGAGGCCCGCGTTGATCATCGTCGCGAACTGGCGCGCGAAGATGGTGATGTCCTTCATCTTGACGGAGCCGCCGCCGATCTTGAAGCCGGTGACGGCGGCGAAGCGGTCCTCGTCGAGGCTCAGGATGATGAGGCCGGACTGGCGCAGCTTCGCCGAGACGGCCTCGCGCGTCTCCCCCTCGATCTTGCCCTTGGTGACCTTGCCGGACTTGTCTCGCACCGAGTAGGCGTACGTGGACATAAGCCCGCTGCCTTTCGTCGTGAGGGACCCTCGACGATTATACCGCGCCGCTCAGACGATGACCCGGACGATCTCCTCGATCGACGTGGCGCCGTTGCGGACCTTCTCGAGGCCGTCCTGCTTCAACGTGAGCATCCCCTGCGCGACAGCGACCCGTTTGATCGACTCCGCGGTGGCCTCCTCGACGGTGAGCTTCGAGATCTCCTCGGACATGAGCAGGATCTCGTGTACGCCGAGCCGTCCGCGATAACCGGTCCCTCCGCAGCGCTTGCACCCGCCGGGACGGAACAGCGTCTCGGGGAGAGCGTCCTCGGGATAGCCGGCATCGAGCAGCATCTGTCTGGGCGGATTGAACTCCTGCTTGCAGTCGGGGCACAGCCGCCGCGCGAGGCGCTGCGCGAGCACGCAGTCGACCGCGGAGGCGATGAGGAACGGTTCGACGCCCATCTCCGTCAGCCGCGAGATCGCACCCGAGGAGTCGTTGGTGTGCAGCGTGGAGAGGACGAGGTGGCCGGTGAGCGCGGATTCGATGGCGATCTGGGCCGTCTCCTGGTCGCGGATCTCGCCGACGAGGATGACGTCGGGGCTGCAGCGCAGGAACGAGCGCAGCGCGCGCGCGAACGTCAGACCGGCCTTGACGTTCGTCTGGCACTGGTTCACGCCGGGAAGCCGGTACTCGACCGGGTCCTCCGCGGTGAGGATGTGGCGCGCCGGATCGTTCAGCACGTTGATCGCCGCGTACAGCGACGTCGATTTCCCCGAACCCGTCGGGCCGGTGACGAGGATCGCGCCGTACGGCTTGCGGAACGACGACTCGAACCTCTCGAGCGCGTTCGGGAGGAAGCCGAGGTCCTCGAGGCGCAGCATGATGGAGTCCTTGCGCAGGATGCGCAGGACGACCCTCTCGCCGTAGACGGTCGGCAGCGTCGAGACGCGGAAATCGAGCTTGTGCCCGGCGATCGTCAGAGCGGTGTGACCGTCCTGCGGCTTCCGGGACTCCGCGATATCCATGTCGGCCATGATCTTGAACCGGCTGATGATCGACTGCTGGACCGACTTGGGGCTGCGCATCACCTCGTGGAGCACGCCGTCCACACGATAGCGGACGCGAAGATCCTTCTCCTGAGGCTCGATGTGGATGTCGGACGCACGGTCGGAGACCGCCTTGTTGATGATGTAGTTGACAAGCTTGACGATGGGCGCGTCGGACGCGAGGTCGGAGATGGCCTCGATGTCGGCAGCGTCGAATTCTGCCGCTCCCGAGAACTCGTCCATGTCCTGGTGCTCGGCGACCTTGTAGTACTCCTCGATGGCCGCGACGATGTCGTCCTTCGTGGAGATGGCGGGCTTGATCTCGAAGCCGGTGATGATCCGCAGGTCGTCGAGGGCGAGCACGTTCTGCGGATCGGCCATCGCGACGAGCAGCTGCTCGTCCTCGGTGATCTCGATGGGCATGAGCAGGTACCGCGCCGCAAGGTCCTTCGGGACGATCGCCACCGCGTTCGGCTCGGGTTTGCGCTCGGCGAAATCGATGTACGGGATGCCGATCTGCCGGGCCATCACGGAGAGGATGGCACCCTGGCTGGCATAGCCGAGATCGACGAGGACGCGCCCGAGCGGACTGCCCGTGGCCTTGTGGACCTCGAGCGCGTCGCTGAGCTGACGCTCGGTTATGATACCGGCCTTGAGCAGGAGCTGGCCGAGACGCTGTCCGGCTTCCGCCACGGTCACGACCTTCTCGGTTCGCGGGAGACGTCACCGATCCCGTCGGACGCGTTCACCGCGCCGACGTCATCAATCCTACGACACCCATGCTTATCGGGACAGTCGCGCGGGGTCTTGAGCGTCAGCGACCTTCCCAAGCGCGGCGCATCTCGGCGAAGAGTCTATTGGCGATACGGCGGTACTCCTCATACGAGGGCGATCCCGGATGCACGCCGACCCTGCCCTTCTCGTCGCTGAAGCGCAACTCCACGGGTGCGACGGGTAGCCACGAAGCCGCCCGGTCGCGCCCGGTCGCAGGCTGCACGTCGGAGGCGACCGGCGCGGGCGGCTCTTCCGTCGGCGGCACCCAGACCTGATCGGGTTCGGGAGCGGCGACCGGCTCGGGCACTGGCGCGGACTCGGGTTCTGGCGCGGGCTCGAAGACCGCTGCGGGCGGTTCTTCCGTCGGCGGCACCCAGATCCAGTCGGGCTCCTCCGCGGCGGGTTCGGGAGCGATGACCGGTTCCAGCGCGGGCTCGAAGACCGCTGCGGGCGGCTCTTCCGTCGGAGCGACCCAGACCTGATCGGGTTCCTCAGCGGCGGGTTCGGGAGCGATGACCGGCTCGGGCACTGGCTCGGGTTCGGATTCCAGCGCGGGCTCGAAGACCGCTGCGGGCGGCTCTTCCGTCGGAGCGACCCAGACCTGATCGGGTTCCTCCGCGGCGGGTTCGGGAGCGATGACCGGCTCGGGCACTGGCTCGGGCGCGGGTGTGGGCGTGATCACCGGAACAGTCGAGCTGGGTTCCGGCGGAATCACAGCCACAGGTCCCATATTCGGCGATTCGGAAGGGAATGGCGGGAGCATCTCGGACAACGGCCTGCTGACTTCGGGTGCGGCGACCGAGGGCCTGCCGCGACCGAACGGCCAGAATCGGCGACGATCGGATGGCATCTCGAAGACCGGGCGCGTATCAGGTATTGAGGGTAGTCCCTCGACCCCCGTGACGAGCCCGGTCGAGTCGGGACCGGACGGCTCGGAGACCGCATGCTTGCGGCCGAACGAGAACCCGAACGACTTCGGAGCCCGCCCGGATCCGCGTCCTTTCTCGGGCTTCGGCGGCTTGGGCGCCTTCTTCGCTTTCTTCGCCTTCGGCTCCTTCGGGGCCTTCTCGGGCTTCGGTGGCTTGGGCGTCTTCTCGGGCTTCGGTGGCTTGGGCGTCTTCTCGGGCTTCGGTGGCTTGGGCGTCTTGGGCAGCTTGGACGCCCTCGAGAACAGTCCCCTCTTCCGCTTTGGCGCGCGTATCGGCTCGTCGACCGTCGGCTCGGCCATGATCGCCGGGATGTCCTCGTCCTGAATGAGAACCTCGCCTACAGCGGCAGGCGGTTCGAACGATCCGGGGACCGCGACCGGTGTCGTCTCGACGGGCATCGCGTCACCCAGACCGGCCTCCGCCTCTGGCGGCATCTTCGCCGCCTTCCCGGGCTTCGGCTGCTTCGGCGCCTTGGGCGGCTTCGGCGGCTTCGGCGGCTTCGGAGCCTTCTCCGGCTTGGGCGCCTTGGGCGGCTTCGGCTGCTTCACGGGCTTGGGCGCCTTAGCACGCGCAGCACCGGGCTTGCTCACCTTGATGAGCAGCGAGACCACGATCCCGAAGAGCGTGACCGAGACGACGAGAACGACCAACAGGACGATGACCATGATGTCCATAGCTCTATCCCATACTCTCGAGTATCCGATAGAGGAGTCCCAGCAAGACCGCTTTCACACTCTCCTTGTCGCGAGCGTCCACCGCGAACAAGGGGACGTACTCTTCGAGCCGCAGGTCGTCGCGTACCTTGCGAAGAGTCTCGAGGTCCTCCGCGGCGACCTTGTTCGCCGCGACCACGAACGGCACGTCTGCCATCCCCGTGAAGAACTCGATCATGGCCGTCGCGTCACGCACGGAGTCGGAACTCATCGCGTCGACGAGGAGCACGAAACCGAGCATGCCTTCCGACAGAGTCTCCCACATGAAAGAGAACCGCTGCTGGCCGGGCGTCCCGAACAGGTACAGCACCACGTCGTCCGAGATCGTGATCCGGCCGAAGTCCATCGCGACGGTCGTCTCGCCGCCGCTCTCTCCCGAAGCGTCGCTGACCTGGCGCTCCGTCGAGAGGACGGTGATCTCACTCACCGCCTTGATGAACGTCGTCTTGCCGGCGTTGAAGGGCCCTGTGACGACGACCTTTACCGACTGCATCCGCGCGTGCTCCGTCCGTCGTCCGACTACAACTGTTTGATGCCTTCGATGATCCGCATGACCAGATCCCGGTCCACGCCCTGATCGCGCTGAAGCGTCTTCCCCTCATGCGTGGCCTCGGGGATCCGGTTGACGCTAGCCTGCAGCCGGGGCCGCCCCGCTCCTCCACCGGTCAGCGCGGTGAGCTCGTCGCCAAGCACGCTCGTGAGCCCGACGTCACCGTCGAATTCAGCGAGATAGGCGTCCGTACTGATCACCTGCGTGGGCTCGTTCTCCGGCTTGGACAGCGACGTCAGCAGGTCGCTGAGGTCCGGACCCTCGTGCGGCGCCGCCTTGGTACCGATCGCCTCGACATCCGCAGGCTCGGCCTCGAGTTCGACCGGAAGCTCCCCGAGACCGAGCGCCATGATGTCCTTCTCGAGGTCCCCGGTGAGCTCCGGAGTAGGCGCAGCCGCGGGAGCCGCGGACTCCACGGTCTCGGCCGACCCCGATTCCGACATCGGCTCGAAGACGCCGGGTACGAACGGGACATCGGCCTCCTCGGACTCGACGGGCGCCGCGGGCATGGCCGCCGGGGCAGCTGGAGCGGATACCGCCGCCGACGGCTCGAGCACCGCTCCCATCATCTGCTCGAAGACCGCCATGTCCTCGGCGGAAGGCACGGCCTTGTCGTCGGCGAGGAACTCCGGCATCTCGGGCTCGGGGGCGGATCCGCCGAGTTCGAGAGCTTCGGGGAGCGAGACGACCGGCGCGTAGCCGACCTCCACCGGCATCTCGCCCTCTACGGCGACTGGAGCGGACGCGTCGGAGTGACCGAGACCGCGCTCGGCACTCTCTGCACGGAGCCGCTCGACCTCGTCATCGGTGGGCACCTCGAGCAGGCCCGCCGAGAAGAGCCCGTAGATGACGCGCGCTATCTCGAAATCGGTGCGGCCGGTCTCCGTCGCCAGTTCGGCGACGGAACGCGTACCGTCGACACGCAGCAGGAGGTTCCATTCGACCGGCTTGAGCGAGATCTCGAACGTGCCCTCGCCCGGTGCCGTCGCCATCTTGAAGACCATCTCCGTGGAGGGGACCTTTCGCTTGATGCGGGTCCACTCTTCGAGGCGTCGGCTCCCCTCCATGATGACGTTCTCGATGGAGACCGACAGCCCGATGTCCTCCTCAGATGCCGCTTCGAGAGGCTCGAAGTCGAAATCGCCCTCGTCCCAACGCATCAGGTCGAAGATGGTGTCCTGTATCTGCTCCTGGACGAACGTCTCCAGGACCTTCTCGGTTATGTAGCCCTCATCCACGAGGATCTGCCCGAGACGCCGCCCGTCGGAAGGTTCGGCGCGTCTGATGTCGAGACCCCGCGCGAGCGCCTGCGGTGTGATCCTGCTCGCGGCGACGAGACGCTCGCCGAGGGGGGCGCGCTGCCAGTTCGACTGCGCGAAGTAGATGTCGCCCTCCCGGAACCAGACGCTGCCCGCCGTCTCGGCGCGACGGATGCGCAGCACCCCGTTCTTCCGGCTGAATGTGACCAGCTGGAAGACGTCAGGAAGGCTGAAATCCTTCAGATTTCCCCGGAGTGCCACCGGCGACGGACCCTTCTCCCTCGAGCGAGCGGCGCCGCGCCGCTATCCGAGGATCTCACCCATCTCGGCGGCGGCGCTCTTCATGTCGTACAGCACGAGCCCGAGCTTCGCGTCCTGGGCGGCCAGCACCGTGAGGACGGCGCGGACGCCGGCGTTCACGAGCAGCACGTACCCGTCGTCACCTTCGATGAACACCTGCGTGAGGCGGCCCTTGCCGAGTTCGACCGCGGCGCGCTCGCCGAGACCGAGGATCGCAGCGGACATGGCGCCGACCCGATCCTCCTGCATCCCCGGCGGCAGAGCCGACGCCATGGTGAAGCCGTCGAGGCTCACGAGAGCGGCCGCCTGGATCTCGACGGAACGTGCTATGAGCCCGTTGAGACACCCGACGAGCCGTTCCTCGCGGCTTCCTTCCACCGGCAGCGGTGCCCGCGCGGTCGCCGTCGCCGGCGCCGGGTACGGCGCGACCTCGGCGACCTGCACGTCCGGCGCCATGGGGATCACCGGCGCGGGCGCCGGCGCCACCACGACCGGAGCGATGATCAGGTCGTCGTCCTCGAAGACATCGTCCTCGACATCACTGATGAAGTAGTCCCCGATGCCGCTGTCTGCCATGCGCGTGCCACCTCCTGGCGTGACCCTCCCAGCGGGACCGGCAGCGAACACCGGCGCGAAGGCCCGCCGTCGTGGGCGAGCCTTCTCAGTTTCTCACGCGTGAAGCGCGCGCACAACGGCACCCGCCACGATGGCGCTGCTAGACGACGACGCGCATGATCTCCTCGATGGATGTCTGACCCAAGAGCACCTTCGAGAACCCGTCGTCGCGCAGGGTGAGCATCCCCTCTTCGCGCGCCTGCCGCGCGATCTCGTCGCCGGAGGCGTGCTCGACGGCGAGACGCTCGATCGTCTCCGAGAGCACCATGACCTCGTGGACGCCCATGCGTCCCTTGTAGCCGATGCCGTTGCACTTCTTGCAGCCCTTCGCGCGGTAGAGCGTGGGAAGTTTCCCCGGCTCGAAGGGGAACCCGACGCGGCTCAGCGCTTCCTCGGACGGCTCGTACGCCTCCTTGCACTCCGAGCACAGACGCCTCGCGAGACGCTGAGCGAGCACACAGTTGACCGCCGAAGCGGTCAGGAAGGGCTCGATGCCCATCTCGGTGAGCCGGGTGATCGCCGAAGGAGCGTCGTTGGTGTGCAGCGTCGAGAGGACGAGATGGCCCGTGAGTGCGGCCTCGATGGCGATCGTCCCAGTCTCCTTGTCGCGGATCTCGCCGATCATCACGGTGTCGGGGTCCTGACGCAGGATCGAGCGGAGAGCGGCGGCGAAGCTGAGGCCCGCCTTCTCGTTCACCTGTACCTGCGACAGCCCCTGGAGCCGATACTCGACCGGGTCCTCGACCGTGATGAGGTTCGTCTTGGGATCGTTCGTCTTGTTGATCGCCGCGTAGAGCGTCGTCGACTTGCCCGAGCCCGTCGGCCCGGTGACGAGCACGGCGCCGTAGGGCTTGCTGAGCGCGTCCATGAGTCGCTCGAGGGGTTGCTGGAGGAAGCCGAGGTCCTCGAGTGAGAGCAGGATGGAGTCGTGCCGCAGGAGGCGGATGACGCACATCTCGCCGTTGACGACGGGCAGGACCGCGACGCGGAAGTCGACCGCCTTCCCGTCGAGGACGACCCCGAAGCGGCCGTCCTGCGGGATGCGCTTCTCGGCGATGTCCATGCCCGATGCGATCTTGATGCGGCTGATGAGTTGCCGGTGGAGCTTCTTCGGGCTGCGGATGACCTCCTGGCAGACGCCGTCGATACGGTACCGGACGCGCAGTTCGTTCTCGAGGGGCTCCACGTAGATATCGCCCGCACCCTGGCGGATGGCCTCGGTGATGATCAGGTTCATGAGCTTCGCGACCGGGGCGTTCTCGTCGCTCGCCTCGGCCTCATCGTCTTCGGTCGTGCTCGCGCTCGGACCCATCGTGCCCTCGAGGTCACCGACCATCTCGTCGACGTTCTCGTGCATCGCCGAGAACTTCTCGATCGCGGCAAGAAGATCGCTCTCCGCGCAGACCACGGGCCGGATCTCGTATCCGGTGACTATGCGCAGGTCGTCGATGGCGAAGATGTTCGCCGGATCGGCCATCGCGACGACGAGTTCCTCGTCCTGGAAAGCAATGGGCAGCACCGTATAGCGATGGGCGAGTTCGACCGAGAGGATCGTGGCCGCGTTCCCATCGATCTCGTACGTTCCGAGATCGACGAAGGGCAGGCCCATCTGCTCCGCGACAGCCTGAGCGACCTTGTTCTCGCTCACGACGCCCGTGTCCGCGAGTACCGACGTGAGGGTTCGCTCTTCGCCGGCCTCGTCGAGGGCGGTCTGCATCTGCTCGGCGGTGATGACACCCGCCTGCACGAGGATCTTGCCCAGGCGCTTCCCGGTCGCAGCAGTCACGTCTAGATCCCGAGTTCCTCGAACGTCGCGATGGAGCCGGAGAGCATCTCCGCGGCGGCGGCGCGCATGACGTCGCGCGGCGTGCGGGACTGCGCGCTCTCGTTCCAGATGTCGATGGCGACCGCGCCTTGAGCGACGAGCATGCCCATGCCGCCGACGGTCGTCGCGCCGGCAGCTGCCGCATCGAGGAGCAGCGCCGTCGGCTCCGGCCGGTAGACCATGTCGGCGACGACCTGCCCGGACCTGAGCCACGACGAGGGTATCGGGCTCGGGTCGTCCCGGCTCATCCCGACCGGAGTCGCGTTCACGACGAGGTCCGCCGACCGGACGACGTCGGCGGCGCCCTCATCGAGCAGAGCGACGGAGACCTGGGTCCCGTGGACCCTGTCGCCGAGACGCTCGATGAGCTTCTCGGCCCGGCCGAGCGTGCGGTTCACGATGGTGATGCGGGCGGCCTTCCCGAGGATGAGCGAGACGATGGCGGCACCCGCGGCACCGCCGGCGCCAATCATCGCGACCGATATCCCCTCCGAGACGAAGTCCGTCTCGGAGCCGAGCGCCTCCAGGAAGCCCCTGCCGTCGGTGTTGTAGCCGATGAGCCGTCCGTCGACGCAGTGGACCGTGTTCACCGCGCCCGCGAGCTTCGCGAGCATCGCGACCTCGTCGCAGAGCGCGAGCATCGCCTGCTTGTATGGCATGGTGACGTTGAAGCCGACGAACGGCAGCACGCGCGCGGCCTCGCAGAGTTGTATGAGGCCCGACTCGTCCTTGACGGGCAGCGGCAGGTAGACCCAGTTCAGGCGCATGGCGTCGTACGCCGCATTGTGCATGGCGGGTGAGAGGGTATGGCCGAGCGGCCAGCCCACGACGCCCGCCAGTTTCGTCCGTCCGTTGATCTGCAGGCCCACGGTCGTCAGCTCCTCTCGGTCCAGAGGCGCCCGCTGTGAAGTCTACGCCAGTGGTTGCCTATCGGCCAGGATACGGCCTTCCATCAACCGAAGCGCGAGCGTGTGCGGGAGGTCCGAGCGCGAAAGGGGCATGACCAGCACGGTCCGGGCGACGCCCACCAGACTGCCCCCGAGGATGTCCGTGAAGAGCTGGTCTCCGATGACCGCCGCCTCATTCGGTCGCGCTCCGAGGATCCGAAGCGCCTTGCGGAACGCGAACGGCAGCGGCTTGAGCGCCTTGTCCACCAGCGCGCAACCGAGCCCGTCCGCGACGGTCTTGACCCTGTCGTGCCAGTTGTTCGAGACGAGACAGAGCCGGAAGCCTCTCTCCGCGACGGCCGCCGCCCACGCCTTCGCGTCGTCGGAGACGATGTTCGTGTCGCGCGGCAGGAGCGTGTTGTCGAGATCGACGAGCAGCGCCGAGACGCCGGCCGCCGCGAGGACGTCGAGATCGATCGCATGAACGCTCGCGTAGTAGAGATCGGGGCTCAACAGCTTCATCACACGGTCCTCGGGTCCGTCACTATGGTCGGGTCATCGATCGGTGTGGCCCCGTTCGCCAGCCTGGCTCTCCTCGGAGCCCTCAGGTGGCGTCACACCGTCGAGTTCGCGGTCGAGCCTGTCGATACTGGTCTGCAGGTACGCAACGCGGTCGAGGCGACCAGCGGCCCGGTAGACCGACCGTAGAACCACGTAACCGTCGTGCTGCTCGAACCCGTTCGCCCAATCGGAGTGGAAGAGTGCCAGGTCGGCTTCGCGCACCGCTTCCTTGGGCCTGTGCGCGTAGATCATGAGGATCTGAGCGAAAGACGCGCGGAGCAGTCCCGAGCGAGGGTTGTTCTTCACGCTGTCCTCGGAGATGTTCAACGCCTCGTCGACACGGCCGTTGCGCACGACGATCCACTGCGCGACGTAGTAAGCCTGGATGAACTGCGGGTCGAGCACGGTCACGAGACGCATATTGGGAAGCATGAAGCGCTGACGGTCGACCGCCCCTTCCCCGTAGTACTCGTGGTAGACCGGGTCCACGCGGTTCCAGAGCACCGCCGCGGCGAAGGTGCGTAGCCCGGTGAGGTACGCGAAGCTGGCGCGACCGAGCGCGTATCCGGTGCCCGTGACCGCTGTGGCGGGAGGGTTCGCGTCAGACAGCGCCTGTCCGAAGAGCGCCACCGCGAGCAACGCGACCGCAAGCGCCACCGAGGCGGGCGCGGAGCGAAGCAGACTCACAGGTCCCGCCTCCGGAACGCGACGCTTCCCAGGAGCACGAACATCGCGGCGTACCCTATCGCGACAAGGATCATGTAGCCGGCGTACGCCGCCGAGATGCCGTTCCCATGTGCGACGGGGTTGATGACGTCGAGCGGGTCGAGCGACGGGAAGAGCGCCCAGGCGATGCGCGGGGCCGCGGAGCCGAGCAGCGCGGCCCGCGAGTGCGCCACGAACACGAACGCGATGGAAGCCACCACCACCACGATGGGACCGACGAGGGTCGATACCGCGACGGCGAATGCGGCGACGACGCTCGTCTCGAGCCAGACGCCGAGCGCGCCTTCCCACAGACGCCACATCGCGTCTCCGTACGTGATCTGACCGATGACCTGGTTGACGACCGTGAACGCCGCGATGCACGCGCCCAGGACGCCCACGATCCCGAGCCAGGTCCCGAGAACGTACTCCGATCGGGCCACCCTCTTCGAAAGGACGTTGTACACCGTGCGACGCTCGATCTCACCAGGGATGCGGTTCGCCGCGAGCGTCAGCGCGACGACCAGCGCCGCCGCGTAGCTCAACGCGAGTGCCACCTCGCGGAAGACCGCCTGGACGATCCCCAGGCTGTAGCTCGGCAACGACGGGATCGCGACCGCCATGACGCTGCCGAACAGGACGACGACCCACACTATCTTGCGGCGGACGCTGTCCATGACCACGGCGGCCGCTATCGCGTAGACCCGCCTCACGACGACCCACCCTCGACCGATGCCGAGAGCAGCCGCGAGAAGTAGTCCTCGAGCGACTCACGCTTGGGCGACACGGAAACGATGGAGCCCCCCGCATCGTCTACCGCGTCGACGACGCGGCGGACATCCGCATCCGCGACGGAGAAGACCCATACCGCGCCGGAGACCGCGACGTCTCGAACCAGTCCTTCCAGCGCGTCCGGCAGTCCTGACTGGAGACCGCGCACCCTCATCGACGTCTGCCCCGCGATGTTGAGAAGGTCGTCGATGTGGCCTTCGGCCGCGACCCGGCCGCGATTCATGATGGTCACGCGATCGCACACGACCTCCACCTCGGAGAGCTGGTGGGACGAGAGAAGGACCGTCACGCCCCGCTCGCGCAGGCCGAGCATGAGGTTGCGCATGTCTCGCTGGCCGACCGGGTCGAGACCCGAGGCGGGCTCGTCCAGGACGACGACGCGCGGGTCTCCCAGGAGAGCCTGTGCAACGCCGAGCCTCTGCAGCATCCCGCGCGAGAACTTCGAGACCTGGACGCGTTCCTTGCCTTCGAGACCCACGAGTTCGAGCAGGTCCATCGTCCGACCGCGTATGTCGCCTTCACGCAGCCCCACGAGGCGGCCGTAGAGACGCAATGCGGCTGCGGCGGTGAGCTGCTGCGGGAAGTACGGCTGTTCGGGAAGGAATCCCAGGCGCGCGCGCCCGACGGGGACGGTCGAAGGGATGCCCTCGACCTCGAACACGCCCGCCGTCGGAATGACGAGTCCGAGGAGCATCTTGATCGTCGTCGTCTTCCCGGCGCCGTTGGGACCGAGGAGCCCGTGGATCGTCCCCTCCGCCACCGACAGCGAGACGTCGTCGACGACGCAGCGCTTCGGCTTCCCGATGCGGATCGGATACTCCTTCCGCGCCCGCTCGATCCTTACGGCGAGCGCCTCGCCTCCATCACCCGCCATCACGGCACCACCTTCCGTGACGCCCGCTTGGCTTTGAGGAAATCCGCCACGTTCGTGGTGAACGTATGCGCGCCGCTGCGGCTCGTCAAGACGTAGTAGAGATACCCCGTCTCCGCCGGCTTCGCCGCCGCCTTCAGCGATGCGAGCCCGGGGCTGCTGATCGGGCCTGGAGGCAGTCCTTCGTGGGTGTAGGTGTTGTACGGGCTCTCGACCTTGAGGTCCTCGAGACTCAAGCGAGGCTTCGTCCCCGGCAGGACGTATTCGAGGGTGGCGTCGATCTGGAGCTTCATGTGGGTCCGGAGACGATTGTAGATGACCGAGGCGATGAGGGGCCTGTCCCGCGCGATCTTCGCCTCGCGCTCCACCATCGACGCCAGCGTCACCCACTCGTGCCGGTCGAGACCGCTCCCCGTGAGATAACTCAAGTCGATGCCGGACGTCTCCGTGCCGAACTGAACGAGCATCATGCGGATCACCTGCTCCGCCGTGGTGCCCTGCTTCACGCGATAGGTCTTGGGGAAGAGATAGCCCTCGAGCGACCCGGTGTGGTCGTCGGCGAGGAACGGGAAGTCGAACCGTCCGGCGCCGGACCTGGCGATCCGGCGGAACTCCTCGACGTCGATACCGGCCACCTTGCCGAACCGCTGCGCCATCTGCTCTATGGTGAAACCCTCGGGGATGAGGACGCGGTAGAAGACCGCTGGCGGTCCGGCCACCAGCGCGTCGATGGCGGCCGTGTAGCCCATCCCGGTCACCATGTCGTACGTCCCGGCCTTCAACTCGCCGTCGACGCCGCGCCTGCGCGCCTGAAGGCGGAGCATGTTCGCGTTGCGCACGATGCCCTCGCCGGCGAGGATCTGTGCGATGCGCTCGCTCGATGCCCCATGGGGCACGACGACCTCCACGGAACGGCCCTCATCGACCGGGACCGCGGCGCGGACGAAGATGGACCACCAGACGACCGCGACCGCGAACAGGACGACGAAGGCGACCGCGAGCCCTGCCGCGACCCCGGTCAAAGTCCTACGGCTCGCTCGCCGCATGCCGTGGCGTCCGCTCACGCCCTCACACGCCTCCATCCCTGCTCGCGGCGTTCGCGCGGGCATCGAGGAAACCCTGCAGGATGATCGCCGCCGCGACCATGTCGCGCGCGCTCCGTCCCTTCCTTGGGTCCGCTCCGGCGGCACGCATGACGCGGCTCGCCTCCGCGCTCGAGAGACGCTCGTCCCAGTAGCTGACGGGACACGGCAGCCTACGAGACAGTCTCTCCCCTACCGCGCGAACCGCCGCGGCCTGGGGGCCCTCGTTCCCGTCCATGCTCGTCGGAAGACCGACGACCACCTCTCCCACCTCGTATTCCTCGACGAGACGCGCGACGGCGTCGTCCGCCCCGTGGCGTCCCCTCGCGTCGAGCACGACCAGCGGTGTGGCCACCCGGCCGTCGGGATCCGACAACGCCACTCCGGTCCGCCGTTCGCCGATATCGAGACCGAGGAGTCGCACCGTCACCCGATGCCGAGGAGTGCCCGCGCCGCGGCCAGCGACGCATCGATGCCGGACGGGTCCTTCCCGCCGGCCTGCGCCATCGCCGGCTTCCCGCCGCCGCCGCCGCCCACGTGAGGCGACATCGCACGCACGACCGCACCGGCGTCGAACCCAGCGCGGACGGCTTCGTCGGACCCCGCCGCCAGCAACAGCGCCGTCCCGCCCGCGTCCGCCGCGAGCACGACCGCGCCTCCAGGGACGCGCGCACGCACGGCGTCGGAGATCTCGCGCAGAGCCGCGCCGTCCCCGGCATCGACGCGCGCGACGACGACCGGATATCCCACATCCGCGGCAGCCGCCACCAGATCTTCGATCTCGCTCGAGCCCCCACGCCGGCGCGCGTCGGCCAGACCGCGCTCCGTCTCCTTCAGCTTCGCGGTGAGCACCGTCGCGCGCTGCGCGACCTCGGAGGGACGGCACTTGAGAGCGGCCGCGGCCTCCGCGAGCACGCGCTCATCCTCGTAGACCGCTTCCAGAGCGCCGAACGAGGTGACCGCCTCGACCCGGCGCAGGTTCGCCCCGACGCTGCCCTCGGAGACTATCCTCACGAATCCGATCTCGGTGCTGCGCGCCACGTGCGTGCCGCCGCACAGCTCCTTGCTGAAGTTGCCGACCTCGAGCACCCGCACGATGTCGCCGTACTTCTCACCGAACAGCGCGGTGACCCCCGCCTCGCGCGCGCTGGTGAGAGACGTCTCGTAGTTGCGGACGGGATGGTTCTCCATGACCTTGGCGTTCACCATGCGCTCGACCTTGGAGATCTGCTCGGCGGTCGGCGCCTCGAAGTGGGTGAAGTCGAAACGGAGCCGATCGGGGGCCACATGAGATCCCGACTGGCGGACGTGCTCTCCGAGAACGAGCCGCAACGCCCAGTGGAGCAGGTGCGTCGCGGTGTGATTGCGCCTTATGCGGGCCCTTCGGGCGACGTCGATCGCCGCGTGGACGCTCCCGCCGACCATGAGCGGGACGGATCCCTCGGTGAGCGATCCCCGATGGGTCGTGAGCCCCACGAGCGGGAAGTGCGTGTCGACCACTTCGAATACGGTCCCGGAGGCCGTCAGCCGGCCCGTGTCGCCGACCTGACCGCCCTGCTCGGCGTAGAAGGGGGTGCGATCGAGGACCACCTCGGCGGTGACACCCGGCTCGAGACGCTCGACGGCGTTCCCGTCGACGACTATGCCGACGACGGTGGAATCGGTCTCGTCCTCCCCGTATCCCATGAACTCCACGCCCGGGACGGACGAGGAGATGGAGGCGAAGGCGTTGCCGAACGCCGTCCAGGAATCGTCCTTGACGGCCGCCCGGGCGCGGTCACGTTGCCCGGACATCGCCTTCTCGAAGGCGTCCATGTCCACGGTCATCCCCTGCTCCGCGACGATCTCGGCCGTCAGTTCGATGGGGAACCCGTAGGTATCGTGAAGGACGAACGCGGTCCCGCCGTCGAAGACCGAGCCGGGAGCGCGCGAGCCGAGCGCGTCCTCGAGAAAGGCGAGCCCCGAGCGCAGCGTCGTGCCGAAGCGCTGCTCCTCGCTGAGGACGATGCGGTGGATGAAGTCGTGATGCTCGACGATCTCCGGGTAGGCGCCGCCCATCCCTTCGACGACCGCGTCCACCAGCAGGCCGAGGAACGGAGTCTCCACGCCGAGCAGCCGCCCGTGGCGCACCGCGCGGCGCAGAAGGCGCCGCAGGACGTAGCCGCGACCCTCGTTGCCCGGCAGGACACCGTCGGCGATGAGGAACGCGACCGAACGCGCGTGGTCGGCGAGGATGCGCAAAGAGGTATCGATGCGCTCTCCGCTCGAACCGTACTTCGCTCCGGTGACGCTCTCGGCGACCGTCATGATCGAGCGGAGGATGTCCGTCTCGAAGTTGCTGTGCACGCCCTGGAGGATGGTGGCGATGCGCTCGAGGCCCATGCCGGTATCGATGTTCTGTTTCGGCAGCGGCTCAAGGGAGCCGTCCTCCTTGCGGTCGTACTGCATGAAGACGAGGTTCCAGTACTCGAGGAACCGGTCGCAGTCGCATCCCGGCGCGCACTCGGCACTCCCGCAGCCCACCTCGGGCCCCTGGTCGTAGTAGAGCTCCGAGCACGGACCGCACGGACCGGTGGGCCCGGCCGACCAGAAGTTGTCCTTCGCCCCCATACGCACGATGCGATCGCGCGGGACGCCGACCTCCTCGGCCCATATCCGCTCCGCCTCATCGTCGTCCTCGTAGATCGAGTACCACAGGCGACCGGGGTCGAGTCCGAGCACCGAGACGGAGTACTCGTACGCCCACGCGCAGGCCTCGGACTTGAAGTAGTCCCCGAAGCTGAAGTTGCCGAGCATCTCGAAGAAGGAGTGGTGGCGGCCGGTCGTCCCGATGATGTCGATGTCGGTCGTCCGCACGCACTTCTGCACGGTAGTCGCACGCGTGTAATCCCGCTTCTCGATCCCGAGGAAGACGGGCTTGAACTGGACCATCCCCGCGGTGGTGAGGAGCAGCGATGGATCGTCGGGCACGAGAGAGGAGCTCGCGACGCGCCGAGCGCCCTTCGACTCGAAGTACGTGAGGAAGCTCTCTCGGATCTCGGCGGACTTCACGCGGCTCTCCTTCGGGTCACGTCTCGTCTGACGAGGGGTCGTCGTCGGGGCGCCCGTCGTCCTTCACCTGCCGGAAGAGAGCGCCGTCCTCGGTGCCTAGCGTCGCCGCCGTGTTCTTCTCGAAGTAGTAGACGAACATGCCCTTCGCGACGGCCGCGACCGGGATCGCCATCAGGACGCCGACGAACCCGAACAGGGTCGCTCCGGCGAGGAGTGAGAATACCACGAGCAGCGGATGGAGGTCGACTTGGCGCGACATGATGCGCGGAGCGAGGATCAGGTCGTTGACCTGCTGGACGACGAAGATCGCCAGGACCGCCCAGACCGCGAGGAGAGGATGCACGAACGCGGCGGCGATGGCCGCGATCGTGGCGCCCAGCGCCGGACCGGCGTAGGGAACGACGTTGAGCACGCCGTTGAGCAACCCTATCACGAGCGCGTACGGGACGCCGACTATGCTGAGCGCGACGGCGGAGAGAGCGCCGGTCGACGCGGAGATGATGATCTGTCCTCGCAGATAGCCGCTGAGCGCCGCCGAGACCTTGCTGAAGACGACCTGCGCCTCGTCGCGTCCGTGCGGGCCGGCCAGCGAGAGGATCTCCTCGCGCAGCACGGGCAGGTCCTTCAACGTGTAGAACGCGAGCACGAGCGCGAGCAGACCGTCGAAGAGGAGAGTGACGACCTGTCCGCCAGCCGCGAACGCTCCGCGCGCGAGCGAGCTCGACCATCCCATGAACCGCTGGCTGACGACGGCCCGCGCCTCGAGCCCGAGACGCTCCGCCCACGCGGGCAGCGACAGCGCCACGTAGCGCTTGCCGAGGTCCGCCCAAAGACCGTACGCGCGATCGTAATACTGCGGGAACGCCGAGACGAATCCCGTGACCTGTTCCACGACGAGCGGGACGATGAACACCGCGAGCACCGCGACGATCGCTGCCGCGCCCAGGTAGCACACGAGCACCGCGAGCGCCCGAGGCAGACCCCTCGTCGCGAGCTTGGAGACGCTCCTTCGCAGCAAGTAGACGATGACGAGCGCGAGAAGGAACGGCACGAGGGCGTGGCGGAGCCGGTCGAGCAGCCAGAGGACTCCGAGCCCGAGCACGGCCACGCCTATGAGCGACCAGCTCACGACGCCGATCCGACGCCATGTCGCCTCGCGGGAAGGACGCGGGTCCATCGTCACTCCTCCTCGTGGAGCAGGTGGTCCCGGAGCACGCGCAGGGTCTTGCGCAAGAGTCTCGAGACCTGCATCTGCGATATCTCCAGCCTTCGGGCGATCTCGGTCTGAGTGAGCCCCTGGAAGAACCTCAGGTAGAGGACGTGCTGCTCCTGCGGCGCGAGGTGCTTGAGCGCGCGCGCGAGCGTCGTCCGATCGTCGACGACCGACATGAACTGGTCGTCCTTACCGATGTACTCAAGGATGCTGAAGGAGTCGGAGCCGTCCGCGTTGCGGTCGCTCTCCAATGAGACGAAGTTGTACGCTTCGCTCGTCTCCATCGCCTCGAGGACCTCCTCTGGAGTCACTCCCAGATGGTCCGCGATCTCGAGGATCGTCGGCGAGCGCTGCTGCATCTGCGTGAGCCGGTCGACCGCCTGGTTGACGCGGAAGGACAGCTCCTGGAGCCGGCGCGGCACCTTGATCGCCCAGCCCTTGTCGCGGAAGTAGCGCTTCAGCTCGCCGATGATGGTGGGTGTCGCGTAGGTCGTGAACTCGACCTCGCGCTCCGTGTCGAAGCGGTCGATCGCCTTGATGAGGCCGATGGTGCCTACCTGGATGAGGTCGTCGATCGGCTCGCCCCGGTTCCGGAAACGGCTCGCGAGGAACTTCACCAGGTTGAGGTACATCGTGATGAGCTCGTCGCGCGAGGCTTCGTCGTGGTGTTCCCGGTAGTGTTTGAACAGGTCGCGCGTCCGCTTCTTGTCCCAGACGAGCCGACGCGACCCTTTCTGTGTGGAGCGTGGCCCCATCGCCGCCCGCCTAGCCGATCCGCTTGACGAGACGCAGGTAGGACACGTCGCCCTCGACGACGCATCCGAACTCATCGCAGACCGACTCGAGGATGAACTCCGCGTACCTGCCACCTTCGTCCTCGAGAGCGCCGCCGTCGCCGCAGGGCATCGGGCCGACGACGCAGACCAGGGTCCCCTCGTCGATGTCGAAGGTGAACGTGAGACTGGAATCGGGCTGCAGGCGGGCGCACGCGAGAACGAACGCCTCGTCCGCCGCCATCCTCACATCGTCCACGTCGTCGTAGGACGCGCCACGACGGCTCACGACCTCCGATGCGGTCATACGGACGGTCCTCGCGAACTCGCCCCTCGCTGGGACGGTGAGCATCACTCGGTCGGTCGGCATGTCTCCTCCGGATCGCCGGGGACGGTCGGCTCTTCCAGTATAGCGGCTGGCGCTCGTCGTGCCCGAAGGCGGCTAGCCGCGCCGCGAGCGGGCGGACCGGCGGACCCTGTCCACGAAGGCGGCGAACCCGGCGATCCGGGCGCCGACCGCGGTCTCGGCGACCCGCGTCGCGGAGCCCATCCGCTCGGTGACCTCGTCCACGCGCTCGACGATCGTGTCGACGCGCGCGATGCCGGCGTCGAGAGCGGCGAGAGTCGCCCTCGCCTCGTCGAGCAGCGGCGGAAGCCGGTCGCCCGTATCGGCGGCGAGACGCTCGATGGCGCGCGCGGCGCGCGCGACGGCGGCCAGGGCCCACACCGCGAGGCCGCATAGCGCGATCGCCGCGGCGGTGAGCGTCAACGTCAGGACCTGCTGGAGGGTCATCGTGTCTCCTTACGGTCGGGCTTCGGCTCTCCGGCCCGGCGCTCCCGCTCGCGCTCGGCCTCCCACCCGCCGGCGCCGGGCTCCCAGAAACGCCCCCGCTCGAGCCCGTCCGGAAGGTAGCGCTGACCGGCGGCGCGGTCCGGATCGCCAGGCGGATACCTGTACGCGGGATACTCCTGCGCGCAGGGCCGATGCCGGTCGCGCAGGTGGTTCGGGACCCCGCGAGCGGGACCTTCGCGCACCTCGGCCAGCGCCGCGTCGATCGCACGGTACGAGGCGTTGCTCTTGGGCGCGAGCGAGAGATAGACGACGGCCTGCGACAGGTTGATACGGCACTCTGGCCATCCGATGAACTCGGCGGCCTTCACGGCCGCGTGTGCGACCAGTACCGCTTGCGGATCGGCGTTCCCGACATCCTCGGCGGCGAAGATGAGCATCCGGCGCGCGATGAAACGCGGGTCCTCGCCTCCGTGGACCATCCTGGCGAGCCAGTACACCGCGGCGTCCGGGTCAGAGCCTCTCATCGACTTTATGAATGCCGAGACGACGTCGTAGTGGGTGTCTCCCGTCTTGTCGTACGAGAGCGCCCTCGTCGGGACGGCCGTCTCGACCGCGGCGAGATCCACCCGCGTGCGACCGTCCTGGAGCTTCTCGCCTCCGGTCACGGCGAGCTCGAGCGTCGTGAGGACGGCGCGCGCGTCCCCGCCGGCGGTGAGCACGACGCGGTCCTCGGCGTCCGGCTCGAGGACGACCCTGCCCGCGAGTCCCCGCTCCTCGTCTCCGAGAGCGCGCCTGACGATCTCCAGGACGTCTTCGTCGGTCAGCGCGACGAGCTCGACGACGCGCGACCGGGAGATGAGAGGAGCGTTCACCTCGAAGAAAGGATTCTCGGTCGTCGCGCCCACGAGGGTCACGACGCGGTCCTCGACGGCATGGAGAAGCGCGTCCTGCTGGCTTCGGGAGAAGCGGTGGATCTCGTCGACGAACAGGATGGTCCGCTGACCGGTCTCGCCGAGCCGGCGCATGGCTTCGTCGATGGCCTTGCGCAGCTCCGCCACACCTCCACAGACGGCGGACACCTCCGCGACGTGGGACTTCGTCAGGTTCGCCACGACCATCGCGAGACTCGTCTTCCCGGTACCCGCGGGCCCGTAGAGGATGAGCGACGTGAGCGTGTCGTCCGTGATCGCGCGTCGCAGCCAGGTGCCGGGACCGACCGCTCTCTCCTGCCCCACGAACTCGTCTAGCGTGCGCGGACGCATGCGGACCGCCAGCGGCGCGCCCGCGCGCAGGGCCTCGCGCGCGCTCTCGGAGAAAAGGTCGTCCATCGGGGTCACTCGGTCGCCCGGAGCACCTCGCGCTCGAGGATGCCGCGGTCGAAGAACCCCCTGCCGCGCCAGACCATGAACCCGTTGCGGTCGACCATGATGATGTACGGGGTGTACGAGACGCGCAGCTGGTCTGTCATGAGCGCAGTCTTCGCGGCGGCGGCGTCGCTCGCGCCGCCCGACCTCAAGCGGGCGCCCACGTCGAAGGTGAGCAGGTCGATGAGACCGCGGTACTTCTTGAGCGCCGCGTCGATCTCCACCCTGACGTCGTTCGTGTCGGACTGCAGCGGGTCGTAGAAGTAGAGCACCATCGGCTGGCGCATCTCGAGCCGGTTCGTTATCGACTCGGGCGTGATCGCCTTGTCGACCGGGAACAGGGCGAGGTCGACGACCTCGGTCGGCGAGTCATCGGCGACGGGAGCCGCTGCGGCTGCGGCCGGAGGGGGCGCCGCGGCTGCAGCCGCGTCCGGAGCGGGGGCCGCGGTCTCGGCGGCCTTGCCGCCGCAACCCGCGAGGGAGAACGCGACCGTGACTATGACGAGTGCTGCGACGAGTCTGCGCATATCGGCCTTCCTCCAGTGACGTCGGGAGGTGCAGCCCGCCTTGCCGTGTCTCCGACCCGGGTGAACCTGCCCTCAGCAGGTGGGTGTCCGCATCCCGGCTTCGTGCTTCCCCGGCGAGGGGGATACCATTCCGCCAGGCTTGTAAGGCTCCCGATCACATGGTGTTGGTTCGACCGATATGCGGCCGAAGGCATCGGCAAGGCAGAGCCACCACAATAGTACCGCCGCGCTCGACCAGGCACAACGAAGGCGGGTACTCAGTCCGTCTTGATGTGGACGTCCGCAAGCTGCCGACGGCTCACCGTCTCCGGAGCGCCCGTGAGTGGACAGGCCCCCGAAGAGGTCTTGGGGAACGCGATGACATCACGGATGGAAGCCGCGCCCGCGAGCAGCATCACGAGCCTGTCGAGACCGAGAGCGATGCCGCCGTGCGGCGGCGCTCCGAGAGAGAGGGCCTCGAGCAGGAAGCCGAACTTCTCCTGCGCGTCCTCATCACTCGTGCCCATGAGCGCGAGGATGCGGCGCTGGAGCGCCGCGTCGTGGACGCGCAGCGTGCCGCCGCCGATCTCGAGCCCGTTGAGCACGAGGTCGTACGAGTAGCTGAGCACCTCGCCGGACCTCTCCTCCAGCATCCCGACGTGCTCGTCGAACGGCCGCGTGAAGGGATGGTGGTTGGCGGTCCAGCGCTCGTCGTCCGCGTCCCACTTCAGCAGCGGGAAGTCGACGACCCAGAGAGCGGCGAAGCCCGACCTGGCGACGGCGAGCTCGTCCGCGAGCCGCAGGCGCAGCTCGCCGAGGACCGTCTCGGCGACTTCTCTCGCGTCCGCCACGACGAGCGCGAGATCGCCGGGCTCGATAGCGAGTGCGGCGCGCAGACCCGACATCTCCTCCTCGGAGAGGAACTTCGCTATGGGGCTCTTGACCTCTCCGTCGCTGGTGAACGCGACCCACGCCAGCCCTTTCGCCCCGGCATCACGAGCGGCCTGGTCGAGAGCGTCGATCCTCCCCCGGCTGAGGTCGCCCGCGCCTTTCGCGTTGATGCCCTTGACCAAGCCTCCGGCGGCAAGCGCGCCCGAGAAGACCTTGAAACCGGACGAGCCGAAGACGTCCGAGAGCTCGACGAGTTCCATCCCGAACCGGGTGTCTGGACGGTCGGAGCCGAAACGGGCCATCGAGTCGGCGTACGTCACGCGCGCCAGCGGGACCGGGAGCTCGACCCCGGCCTCCGCCATGACCTCGCGCATGACCTCTTCCATCAGCGAGAGGATGTCCTCCTGCGTGCAGAAGGAGAGTTCGATGTCGACCTGCGTGAACTCCGGCTGCCGGTCGGCGCGCAGGTCCTCGTCGCGGAAGCAGCGGGCGATCTGGTAGTAGCGCTCGACCCCGCCGATCATCAGGAGCTGCTTGAAGAGCTGGGGCGATTGCGGCAGAGCGTAGAACCTGCCCGGGCTCATCCTGCTCGGCACTATGAAGTCGCGCGCGCCCTCGGGGGTCGACTTCGTCAGTATCGGCGTCTCCACCTCCATGAATCCGCGATGCTCGAGCGAGCGCCGGAACCGCTGGGTCACCCTGTCGCGCAGTGTGAGCGCGGCGAGCACCTCGGGGCGGCGCAGGTCGACGTAGCGATAGCGCATGCGGGTGACCTCGTCGGTCTCCACACCGGCTTCGACCTCGAACGGCGGCGTCTCGGACGCGTTGAGCACCTCGACGGCGGTGACGGCGACCTCGATCTCGCCGGTGGCCAGGTTCGGGTTGACCGTCCCTGAAGGCCTGGGACGGACCGTCCCCGTCACCTTGAGGACCCACTCCGGACGGACCCGCTCGGCGACCGCGAACGCCGCACCCGATGCGTCCGGATCGAAGACGCACTGCACCAGGCCCGAACGGTCGCGGACGTCGATGAAGACGAGACCGCCATGGTCGCGACGGCGATGGACCCATCCAGCGAGTACGACCTCCGCGCCGACGTGCTCCGGACGCAACGCGCCGCAGGTGTGGGTCCGTATCGAGTAGCGGGCGTCGAACATGGCGTCAGGCCTTTCCGTCGGTCGGTACCTGGACCCGAGAAGTATACGCGAAGGCGGGTCTAGTCACTCGGACCCAGCACGCGATAGCGGAGCCACACGAGTCCGCCCGCGACCTCCTCGCAGTGCGTCGCCTCGAGCCGCGTCCCGTCGGGCAGCGGGGCCCGGACGAACGAGAGAGCATCGCCGTCGGCGATCGCGGGATGCACGAGCAACGACACCTCGCTCACCAGCCCGGCGTCGAGAAGCGCGCTGTTGAGGGCTCCCCCCGATTCGACACGTACGGTCCGGACACCGTACTCCGCGGCCAGCCACGCCAGAGCGGCGCTCAGATCGACACGATCGGTCCCCGCCACTAGGTACGGGACACGGCGAGCAGACAGGTGCGCAAGGTGCGTGGCCGGGGTCGATACGCTCGCCAGAGCCACCGGCTCCCCCCAGAACTCCTGCTCGCGCAGCCAATCCCAGAAGCGGACGCGACCGCGCGAGTCCACGATCGCCAGCAACGGGCCGCGCTTGCGACCGACCGCGTACTTGGGGATCTCGGGACCGTCGAGGGGCACTTCGGGGCCGCCCGCCAGCATCGTGTCCGCGCCGGCGAGGATAGCGTCCTCCCCGAACGCGCGCGACAGCTCGTAGAAACGTCCGATGTCGGCGTCGAAACCCTCGACGCGACCGTCCAGAGAAACGGCGTCGTAGATGATGACACGCGGAAACACCTCTCGAGACCTCCCGACGACGTCGAACGCGTACGCGGCCTACCTGCCGAGAGCGGCTCCCACCGCGGCCACGGCGTCGGCTATCGCGACGGGCGCCTCGTCCTTCGTACCCATGTCGCGCAGCGTGAACTTCCCCGCGGCGAGTTCGTCGGGTCCGATCACCAAGACGAACCGCGCGCCGAGACGATCGGCGATCTTGAACTGGCTCTTCAGGCTGCGCGCCTGGTGGTCCGCCTCGGCGGCGATGCCGGCCTCCCGAAGCTCTTGCGTGAACCGGAAGACCTCGCCGGCGACGGAGGCGTCGACCCTGGCGACGAAGACCTCGGCGACCGGATGGCCGGGCGTCTCGACGCCCGCCGCCTGCATGGCGAGGAGTGTGCGTTCGAAACCGAGCGCGAAGCCGAGCCCCGGAGTCGGGGCGCCGCCGTACGCCTCCATCAGGCGATCGTACCGGCCGCCTCCGCCGATGGCGTTCTGCGAGCCGAGCCCCTCGGCCTGCACCTCGAAGACGGTGCGGGTGTAGTAGTCGAGACCGCGCACGAGCGTCGAATCCTCCTCGTAGAGGATCCCGAGCGCGTCGAGATGTCCCTTGAAGGCCGCATAGTGTGCCGCGCAGTCCTCGCACAGGCGCTCCCGCAGCAGCGGCGCCTTCGCCATGATCGCCACGCACTCCGGGACCTTGCAGTCGAAAGCGCGCAGGGGATTCGTCTCCGCACGTCTGTGGCACTCCTCGCACAGGCCGTCGGAGTTCGAGAGGATGAACGCGCGGATCTCGTCACGGTACGCGGGACGGCACGCCTCGTCGCCCATCGAGTTCACGAGAAGGCGCATCCTCTCGCCTGGTACGCCCAGTGTCTCGAAGTAGCGCACGAGTAGGGCCACCACCTCGGCATCCGCGGTCGGCTCGGCCATCCCGAGGGCCTCGACACCGATCTGCCAGAACTGCCGCATGCGGCCCTTCTGCGGACGCTCGTAGCGGAACATCGGTCCCGCGTAGTAGACCTTGGCGCCCCGCCCGTTCGACGTGAGCCCGTGCTCGAGAGCGGCGCGGACGACGGACGCGGTGGCCTCGGGACGCAGGGTCAGCGAGCGCCCGCCCTTGTCCTCGAAGGTGTACATCTCCTTGCCGACGATGTCGGTGGCCTCGCCGATCCCGCGCACGAAGATCTCGGTGTGCTCGAACAGGGGCGTGTAGACGGGCTCGTAGCCGTAGAGCGCGAAGAGATCCTGGGCGACCCGCTGCAGATGCTCCCATGCGCGAGCGGTGTCGGGCAGCATATCGGCGGTGCCTTTGGGGGCGCGGTACTCCATGAGGATCGTGGCCTCCGGCTCGCGGATCTACGGGGCTTCCCGACTATACGGCATGGTCGCGCACGGTGCCACGCGCGCGATTCACGCCCTCGGGAAGAAGGGGTTCACCCTCCGCTCGCGGCCGATCGATGTGTCGGGACCGTGCCCGGGGTGCACGCGGACAGAGTCCGGCAGACCGGAGAGTCGAGCGACGGAGGCGCGCATCGCGAGGAGATCGCCGCCGGCGAAGTCGGTGCGGCCGACGCTCCCGGCGAAGAGGGTGTCTCCGGCGAACAGCTCGCCGCCGTCCTGCTCCTGTACGTAGAGGCAGATGCTGCCCGGCGTGTGCCCCGGCGTGTGGAACACGACGAGGCGCAGCGCGCCCGCCTCCACGGTATCTCCCTCGGCGAGCGTGCGATCGGCGGGCGGCGCGGAATCGTCGAAGCCGAAGAGCGTCCCGCCCGTGCCGTCGGCGGTGGTGATGGAGTCCGCGTCCGATGAGTGGACGAGCAGAGGCGCGCCCGTCGCGGCGAGGACCTCGCGCGCGGCGGCGAGGTGGTCGAAGTGCCCGTGCGTGAGGACGACGGCCGCGACCGGCCTTACGCCGACCGCCGCGAGAAGCGTCCGCGCGTCGTGGGCCGGGTCGATCACCACGAGCGGGCCGCCCGCGGTGTCCGAGACGAGCCACGCGTTCGTGTCGAGCGGTCCGACGACGAACCGTCGCAGTCCCACACCGGACACGATCAGGTCTGCTTGCCGTTGCGCTGGCCCGCCTCGGGCAGCATCCGGCGCGCGTCGAAGACTCCGTCGACGGCCTTCACGTCCGCGAGCACCTTCTTCATCTGCTCCATGTTCCCGAGCTCGAAGAGGAACCGCAGGTTCGCGATGCCGTGCTTGTCCGTCGCGACCTGCGCCGAGAGGATGTTGACCCCGGAATCGGCGAGGACCAGCGACACCTCGTGGAGCAGGCGCGTCCGGTCGAGCGCCTCGATGACGATCTCGACCTGGTAGGTGCTCGACGACGCCTTATCCCACTCCACGTCGATGATGCGCTCGGGCGTCTTCAGCAACTCGTCCGCGTTCGGGCAGTCGGCGCGGTGCACCGACACGCCGCGGCCACGCGTCACGAACCCTATGATCGCGTCGCCCGGGACGGGATTGCAGCATCTCGCTAGGCGCACGAGCACGTCGTCGATGCCTTTGACGCTGACGCCCGGACCGCCGCGTCGCCTGCTCGAGCGCGGCGGCGTCATCGGGGTCGTCGCCGGCAGTTCGGGCGCGGCGGGTACGGCGGCCTTGCCCGCGACACCGGTCGTCGCGGACATCTGCTTGAGCACCTTCGTGACGACCTGCTTCGCCGAAGTCTTGCCCGCGCCGATCGACGCGTAGAGATCGTCGGAGGACGCGTGGTTCATCTCCTTCGCGACGGCGGTGACCGCCTTCGCGGTCGTCGCGCCGCCGGTGTTCATCCCCTGCTTGCGCAAGGTCTTCTGGACCTCGTCCTTGCCCTTCGCGAGATCGTCCTCGCGATTGACCTTGCTGAAGAAGCTCCTGATCTTGCTTCGCGCGCCGGTCGTCTTGACGAGCGAGAGCCAGTCGCGCGACGGCTGGCCCGTCTTCGAGGTCAGGACGTCGACGCGATCCCCCATCTGCAGCTCGTAGCTCAAGGGCACGATCGCGCCGTTGATCTTGGCGCCCACGCACCTGTTGCCGACCTCGGTGTGGATGGCGTAGGCGAAGTCGACCGGCGTCGAACCGCGCCGCAGGCTCACGACATCGCCCTTCGGGGTGAAGACGAAGACCTCGTCCTCGAAGAGGTCGATCTTGAAGGCCTCCATGAACTCCCGCGGGTCCTTGAGCTCGGTCTGCCACTCGAGCATCTGCCGCAGCCAGCTGAGGCGCTCGTCGAAGGAGTCACCCTTGCCGCCGTCCTTGTAGCGCCAGTGGGCGGCGATGCCGTACTCGGCCGTCCGGTGCATCTCCTGCGTGCGGATCTGTATCTCGAGCGGCCGGCCGGCCGGGCCGATGACCGTCGTGTGCAGCGACTGGTACATGTTGAACTTCGGCATCGCTACGTAGTCCTTGAACCGTCCGGGCATCGGCTTCCAGATGGAGTGGACGGTGCCGAGCGCGCCGTAGCAGTCGCGCACCGAGTCGACGGTGATGCGGAGCGCGATGAGGTCGTAGATGTCGGAGAAGTCCTTCTCTCGCTGGGTCATCTTCTGGTAGATGCTGTAGAAGTGCTTCGGACGTCCCGAGATGTCGGCCACGACCCCGACCTTGGCCAGCTCCGCCTCAAGCGTCTCCTTCACCTGCGCGAGATACTCCTCGCGCGCGTCGCGGCTCTCCGCGACCATCTTCGAGATCTGTTCGTACTTCTTCGGCTCCAGATGCGAGAATGCGAGGTCCTCGAGCTCCCACTTCATCGGCTGGATGCCGAGACGGTGTGCCAGCGGCGCGTATATCTCCATCGTCTCGATGGCCTTCTCGCGACGCCTCTCGTCGGGGAGATAGTCGAGGGTACGCATGTTGTGCAGCCGGTCGGCGAGCTTGATGAGGATGACCCGAACGTCCTTGGCCATGGCGATGAGCATCTTGCGCAGGTTGTTGCTCTGCGCCTCGGCGAGCGTCGCGAACTTGATCTTGCCGAGCTTGGTGACGCCGTCGACGAGCGCTGCGACCTCCTCGCCGAAGCGGGTGCGGACGTCCGTGATACTCGCGGCGCTGTCCTCGACGACGTCGTGCAGGAGCGCGGCCTCCAGCGTCGCCGTGTCGAGGTGCAGATTGGCCAGGATCGCCGCCACCGCCAGGGGATGGCTGATGTACGGTTCGCCAGAGAGGCGCGTCTGTCCCTCGTGCGCCTCGAGAGCGAAGGCGTACGCATCCTCGAGGCCGGTGAGGTCGGCTCCGGGGTGGTACTCGCGGACCTGGGCCTCTATCTGTTCGAGCGTGGCCGGCACGGGGCCTCCGGAGTCCGGGGTCATCGTCGTGTGGGCAGGATAGGTCTATCGAACCTGGCGAGCAACTGCTGCGCCGAGGCGGTCAGCGCCCACTCCTTGAACGACGCGAACTCCTCGATCTCGTCACGACCCTCCGCGTAGCGCACCGACGCGGCGAGGTCCACGCCCCCTTCAGGCGCCGGGAGCAGCCGCAACCTGCGGTAGGCTCCCGTCCCCTCGCTCGCGGCGAGCTCCAACTCCCGGAAGACGCCGATGCCCGTCGAGACGCCGTCCTCGGACAGACGGCTGGCCGGACGGCGACGGCGTACGCGCTCGGCGAGATCCGCGTTCGTCACCTCGAACCCCTCGGGGGACTCGGAGTCGAGGTCCTTGAGACAAAGATACAGCGAGGCGAGGTCATCGCGCTCGGGCGCACAGGATTCGAGTATGCGCTCGTTGAGGCCCGCGTCCTTCTTCCCGTACAGAAGGTGGACCGTGGCCTCGCGTCCGTCGCGGCCCGCGCGGCCGCTGAGCTGGTTGAACTCCACGCTGTTGAAGGGCATGTGGTAGAGGACGATGTGACGCACGTCGGCGATGTCGACGCCCTCGCCGAACGCACTCGTCGCGACGATGCCGGTGATGTCCCCTTCGCGCAGCGCGGCCTCGACCGCATGCCTCGCGGGGCGCGCGAGACCGCCGTTGTAGAAGGCGACCCTATGGAAGAGCCCTGGTGCTCTCTCGCGCATCGCCCTCGCGACGCCTACCGACGTGTCGCGGCTGTTCACGTAGACGACGACCTTGTCGCCACGGTCGGCGAGAGACGCGACGTACGCCCTGCGATCCCCATGGCCACGACGATCCTCGACGCGCAGGTTCTCCCGCACCGTCGGGTCGAGGACGACGGACGACGCGCCGAGCGAGGCGCGTACGGCGTCCGCCGTCTCGTCATCGCACGTCGCCGTCGCGGCCAGGACGGTCGGCCCGCCGAGGATCTCGAGCGCGCGGTCGAGACGGCCGTACGCCGGACGATGACCCGCCCGCGACAGGCGCACGTGGTGCGCCTCGTCCACGACGACGAACTCCACGCGCCCGGAGGCGGCGAATCGTCCCGCGTGGCGGTCGAGGAACTCGGGCGTGGTGAGCACGACGTCGAGATCACCCGCGGCAAGGTCGTCGAAGGCCCGGTCGCGCTGCGCCTGGGTCGACTCGCCGGTGACCGGCTTCACTGTGAGACCGACAGAGGCGAGCGTCTCTTCGAGGTGGTATGCCTGGTCCGAGACGAGCGCCCGCAGAGGGTAGACGAAGACGGATGCCTTGCCGGCCGCTATCGCGCGACGCGCCGCGTGCATGTGGAAGACGAGCGACTTCCCTCGGCCGGTGGCCATCACGAGCAGGCAGCTCCTGCTGGCCGCCAAGTGCGCCAGCGCCTCGCTCTGCGCGGAGTGCAGCGGGCGGTCGCCGATGAGCGCGCAGCGCAGGGCGTCGTCGAGGCCGGTCGCGGGCAACGAGGCGAGCGAGGCCCTCGTCTCCGCCGCGGTCTCGTCGGCAGACTGCGCCCCTTCGTCCATGCGCCGCTCGATGAGGACGTTCACCCCGAGCGAGGTGCCCTCTCCCCCGCCGGTGACGTCGGCCACCGAGACGTCGTACTCGACGCCCGCGTCGATCAGCGGTGCGAGTACCGCGGCGAGGCGCCGATTGCAGTAGCCCACCCTGTCGCCGTGAGGGTCGGCGAGCGCGCACGCGTTCCCGTCGTGGGGGTTCTCGGACTCGCGCACGAGACGCAACGGCGTGCCCGGCAGGAGTCGCGCCACGACCTCCTGCCGCCCCTCGAACGTGACGCCCGCGAGCTTCGTGTGGAACGCGTCGGCGTCCCCGATGCCGGCATACTCCCCGCGCGCAACGATCTCGTCGGCCCGCGAGAACAGGTCGTCGACGAGGTCCGCGGCGGGGGCGTCCTCCTCCGCGCCATGGACGAAGACCCGGCGCACGCGGAGCTGGACCCTCTCCCTCCCCTGCCACGAGTCGGCCTCGACCTCGTAGACGAGGTCGACCGCCGAGTCGCGCTCGGAGTGCTCCCCTATGTCCTCGCACCGGAACGCGATGGCCGGAAGCGACGCGGCGCCATCGTACGCGGTGAACCTCAAGTGGCGCCCGTCCTTGCCGACCCTCTTCCGGGCCGTCATGAAGACACCGCCGGTCGCCAGCACTGGACGCGGGTTCCCTTCGCCGAACGGCTCGAGGAGCGCGAGCTCGGCTACGAGTTCCCTGTCGACGGCGTGGAGACCGACCTCTGCATCGGCGACGGGACGGACGTCCGTGGACGCAGGCGGCTGTGCGGCGATCGCGGCGTCGAGCAGGTCGCGGAAGCGCGGCAGGTCCGCCTCGAGGAGCGTCACCCCGACCGCCGCCGCGTGCCCTCCGAACCGCTCCAGGACCTCCGCGCACGCACTCACGGCCACGAAGAGGTCCACGCTGGGGACGCTGCGTCCGGAGCCCGTTGCGACGCCGCCGGAGACGGAGCACACGATGGCGGGCACGCGAAGGGAGGAGGCTAGCCGTGACGCGACGATGCCCTTGACGCCCTCGTGCCAGCCTTCGCGCGCGATGACGGCCGCGCGCCTCCCGGCGATCACCTGCTCGATGGCGGCCGGCTCGGCTTCCAGGGCGAGTTCGGCCTCGGTCTCCTGCCGCCGCCGGTTGTGGTCCTCGAGCGCGGTGGCCAACAGGACCGCCCGCGAGGTGTCGTCGGTCAACAGCAGGTCGAGGGCCTGGACGGGATCGGCCATGCGCCCGGCCGCGTTCAACCGAGGACCGAGGGCGAACGCGATACCGTCGGACCCGAGTGTGGCGAGGTCCACCTCCGCGACCGCGGCGAGCGCGGCGATCCCCGGACGGGGCGCCTCCCGCATGCGTCTCAGCCCGTCGGTCACGAGCGCACGGTTCTCGTCGACCAACGGCACGATGTCGGCGACGGTCCCGAGCGCCGCGAGGTCGGTGAGTTCGCGCCACGCATCGGGCTCGCCGAGGAGCCGCCCGACGGCATGGATGAGTTTGAGCGCGACACCCGCGCCCGCAAGCCCCGGGAACGGGTACGCGGCCGCGCCTTCCGGGACGAGCTTCGGGTCGGCGACCGGCACCCCGTCGGGGACCTGTCCGCTCGTCTCGTGATGGTCGGTGACGACGACCCGCACCCCTCTCGCGAGAAGCGCGGCGATCTCGACATCGGACGAGACGCCGCAGTCGACGGTCACGACGAGGTCGGGTCCGTGCGACAGGAGCCGCTCGACGGCGGGCGCCGACAGCCCGTAGCCTTCGTCGAACCGGTGTGGCACCACGGCGAGCGCGTCCGCCCCTAGCGCGCGCAGTCCGTGCGTCGCGAGCGCGGCCGAGGAGATGCCGTCGAGGTCGTAGTCGCCGAAGACGACGATGCGCTTGCCGTCCCTGACGGCATCCGCCACCTCCGAGGCGGCCTCGTCCATGCCGGGGATGAGCGAGGGGTCGCGCCAGTCGCGCTCGAGCGTGGGATCGAGGAACGCATCGACATCATCGGCCGTCACGCCCCGAGAGACGAGGACGCGCGCCGTCACCTCGGTGAGCCCCCGCGCCGCCGCGAGCGAGACGATGCTCGACTCGTCGGCGGGCGCCAGAGCCCAGGGGGTGCGGCGCGCGCGCTCGTCCATACGGCGCGGCCGGAGCTTCCTACGCCTTGGCCAGTTTCTTCGCGAGCGCCCGGAAGCGGGGCTCGCGTTCCTTCCACATCGCGTAGAGCGGGGCGGCGATCGCGACCGACGAGTATGCGCCGGAGACGAGACCGACCGTGAGCGCGAACGCGAAGTCCTTCAGCGTCGAGCCGCCGAAGATCAGCAGCACGACGACGGGTATGAGCGAGCTCAGGCCCGTGTTGATCCACCGGATGAGGACCTGGTTGATCGAGTCGTTCGCCATCTGCATGAACGTCTGCTTCGTGATCCGCTGCGAGTTCTCTCGGATGCGATGGAAGACGACGATGGTGTCGTAGAGCGAGTAGCCGAGGATGGTGAGCAGCGCCGCCACCGTGTTCGGCGTCACCTCGCGTCCGACGAGCGCGTAGACCCCGAGTGTGATGAGCGCGTCGTGCACGAGCGCGATGACGGCGGTGACGCTCATCTTGTACTCGAACCGGAACGAGATGTAAACGAGGATCGCCGCCATCGACAGCGCGAGGGCGATGAGGGCCTTGTTGGTGATGTTCTTGCCCCAGCCGGGACCGATCGTTGTGACGTCGCCGTCCTTCTGCGCGAGCTTGAGGTCGGTAGCCACCTTCGTGTAGGCGGTGCTCGCCTTGTCGGCGTCGACCTCGGCGGTGCGCACGATATACCCGCCGTCCTGCGTCGACTGGATCAGCGCGTTGCCCGAGTCCGGCACGCCGGCCTTGCGCAGCTCCGCGCGGACCTGGGAGATACTGACGCCCGGCGCGCGGTTGAACGTCATGACCGTGCCGCCCTTGAACTCGATCCCGAAGAGGAGGCCTCGCAGCAGGAGCGCCCCGATGCCGACGGCGATGATGACTCCGGAGGCGATGAAGAGGCGGTTGCGGTTGCCCATGAAGTCGATGTAGACCTTACGCACCTGCCCCACCCCCCTTCAGACCGAACAGGACGGGGTATCTGTTCACGACCGTCTCGGCGAGCATGATCAGGGCGGTCCTCGTGAAGAGGATGGCTACCGTGAGGTCGCAGACGATGCCGAGCATGAGCGTGAACGCGAAGCCCTTGACCGGCCCGATCGCCACGCTGTAGAGGACGAGCGCGGAGACGAACGTGACGAGGTCGGCGTCGACGCTCGTGCCGATCGCGTGGCGCGTGCCGGACTTCGCAGCGGTCCTCGGCGTGCGTCCCATCCCCACCTCCTCCTTGAAGCGTTCGAGGATGAGGATCGACGAGTCGGCGGCGAGGCCGACCGTCAGCACCATGCCGGCGAGGCCCGGCAGCGAGAGCGCGAACGCCCCGAACTGCGAGATAGTCGCAAGTATCCCAAGGTATATCGAGGAGAAGATGCCCAGGCTGAACCAGGTGAGCACCCCGAGGCCGCGGTAGTAGATGGCCATGTAGAGCGCGACGAGCCCGAGGCCGACGAGAGCCGCGACCAGACCCTGCTTGAGCGAGTCCTGTCCGAGCGTCGGGCCGACGACGCGCGACTCGGAGAAGACGAGGGTCACGGGAAGCGCACCCGTCTCGAGGACGGTCTTCAGGCGCTTCGCCTCGGCGGGAGTGAAACTGCCGCTGATGAGCGTGTCGCCGCTCAGGATCGGCTCGTTGACCGTCGGCGCCGACTCGGTCTTGCCGTCGAGGACGATGGCGATCTGCTTGCCGACGCGAGCGGTCGTGATGTCGGCCCACTTCTTCGCGCCCGCCTTGTTGAAGGTCACCGAGATCTGCAGCTGGCCCGGCTGCTGCGGGTCGGTCACGATCTTCGCGCTCGTGATGACGTCGCCGGTGAGGAGGATCGCGCCGAGTTCGGGATCGGGAGTCACGGTCGTGCCGACCACGTCGCGGATCTCCAACTGACCGGTGCTCTTGAGTGTCTTCAGCGCGTCCTGCGGGTCCTTGATGCCGGGGAGCTGGACGAGGATCGAGTCGTTGCCCTGGCGCTGCACCGACGCCTCGGAGGCGCCGAGGCGGTCGACGCGGTTGCGCACGATGAGCTCGGCGCGATCCATCGCGTCGGGGGTGACCGGCGACTTCGCGGTCCCCTTCGCCGTGAGGATGACCGAAAGACCGCCCTGGAGGTCGAGACCCTTACGGATACTCTTGTCCAGCGGCCATGCCTGCCACCACGCCAGCGCTACGACCACGATGACGAGGGCTATCGCCAAGAGGTTCTGCTGCTTCTGGTCCATGCTCCTGCCTTCCGTGTCACTCGTCACGTGCCCCGAGCGCTAGAGCAGCTTCGTCCCGTTGATGACGAGGCTGAACCGCGCATCGAGCACGGCCGCCGCCTTTCGGCACATCTGCATGCGCGAGAGGAATATCTCGAAGTACTCCATGACCTGGCTGCCCTCTGTGTCGATGTCGATCTCGAGGGTCACCAGGCGCGTCTCTGAATCCACACGCAAGAAAGACCGCTTGGCAGCGTAGTTTACTCGGTCGTGGATGTCGAACGCCGCCGGGTCGGGGTTGCGTACCCGCGTGTGGTGGACGTCGGACTTGTCGGCGATTATCGCCGCGGCTCCCACCGGCGTGGCGGGCGTCCCGTGCTCCTCCTCGTGGTTGCCAACCGCGTTCATCACGAGCGCGATCTCGGCAGGCGCCATGCCCAGCGCCCAGAGGCGGTCCTTGGCGATGAGCGCCGCCGACACCCCGTGGAAGTCGCGCGAGATGCAGTTGCCGATGTCGTGGAGGAAGCCCGATATGGAGGCGAGTTCCGCCTGGCGCTCGTCGTAGCCGAGACGGCGCACGACGTTCCCCGCGATGTGCGCGCACAGATTCGCGTGGCGCAGGCCGTGCTCGGTGTACCCCAGGGCCTCGAGGTAGACGTCCGCCATCTCGACGTACGCGAGGATGCCCGGATCGTCCTGGATGTCCTCGAGGGTCACGGGTCGCGGGGCGTCCGCCATCGTCAGCCCTCGAGGCGCTTCGTGATGGCCGGCCTCGCGACCTCGACGACGATACCCGACGCGATCTCGAGCTCGACGCGATCGTCTTCGAGGGCGCGGATCGTGCCGTAGAGACCGCCCGCGGTGATCACCTGGTCGTCGACGGCGAGCGAAGCCAGAAGCTGATCGTGCTCCTTGGTGCGCTGCGCCTGCGGTTTGATGATGAGGAAGTAGAAGACCGCGACGATGACGGCGAAGTAGATGAGCGGACCGTATGATGCGGCGTTCATGAGATGCCTCCAGTCCACGGAGACGGAAGGCCCGTCCCCCGGCTCGACACGGTAGATGATGATAGCACGGCGGGAGCCGTCAGTAGTCGTCCGCGCCCGGTCCCGCGAGCCAGTCGGAGAGGAACCCGCCGTAAGCCCCCGCCTCGACGGCGACCCGGGCCCGAGCGGTGAGGTCGATGAGGAAATGCAGGTTGTGGACGGAGAGCAGGATGGCGCCGAGCATCTCCTTCGTCGTCACGAGGTGGCGCAGGTAGGCGCGCGAGTGCCGCGCGCAGGTCGGGCACGAGCACGCGGGATCGAGAGGGCCGAAGTCGCGGGCGAAGCGGGCGTTGCGCAGATTGAGGCGACCCTCGCGCGAGAAGGCGGTCCCGAGCCGGGCGGTGCGCGTCGGGAGCACGCAGTCGAACAGGTCTATCCCGAGACCGATGGCGCGAAGCATGGTCGTGGGGTTCCCGACCCCCATCAGGTATCGAGGCGCGCCCTGCGGCAGCGCCGATGCCACCGGAGCGAGCGACTCGAGCATCATCTCGTGCGGCTCTCCGACCGAGTACCCGCCGATGCCGTAGCCCGGGAAGCCGGTCTCCACCGTTCGCTGCACGCTCTCCGCGCGCAGATCCGGATACAGTCCGCCCTGCACGATGCCGAAGAGCATCTGGTCTTCGCGCCGGTGCGCGGCCTTGCAGCGCGCCGCCCACGCAGCCGAACGACGGACCGCGGCCGCCACGACCTCGCGATCGGCGGGATAAGGCGGGCAGACGTCGAGCACCATCGCCACGTCCGCGCCGAGGTCCTCCTGCACTCGCACGTTCTCCTCAGGCGTCCAGGAATGGCGCGCGCCGTCGATGACGGAGCGGAAGCGCACGCCGTCGTCGTCGACGTCGAGGGTGTCCGAGAGGCTGAAGATCTGGAATCCGCCGGAGTCGGTCAGCACCGCGCGGTCCCAGCCCATGAACGCGTGCAGGCCGCCCGCGTCGCGAACGACGTCCGCGCCCGGGCGCAGGAAGAGATGGTACGTGTTCGCGAGCACGATGTTCGCGCCGAGGTCCTCGAGGACGGAAGGCAGGACGCCCTTCACCGTGGCGCGCGTGCCGACGGGCATGAACGCCGGAGTCTGGACGGGTCCGTGCGCGGTGCGGAGCACGCCGCGACGCGCCGAGGTGGCGGTGTCTCGCGCGAGCAGGCTGAATCCGAGGTCGTCCATGGCGTGGATTCTACCAGCCCGCGGCACCGTGCTGCGGTATCCTCGCCTTGACGGCGCCGAGGACGAACCTCACAGCGACGCGCGGCGTCGAAGGGGGTGGAGGCGGTAGGAGCGACCGACCGTGAACTCGTTCTCGCGGCGCGCGACGGAGACGTCGCCGCGTTCGAGACGCTCGTGCGCCGGCACGCCGACGCCGTCTACGGCCACGCGCTGCGCTTCTTCCGCGAGAGGACCGCCGCGGAGGACGCGTCGCAGGAGGTGTTCGTCAAGGTGTACCGCTCTCTCGCCTCCTTCGACGGACGATCCGCTTTCTCGACATGGCTGTTCCGCGTCACGCGCAACGTCTGCCTCGACCTCGCCAGGACCGCCAGACGGCGTCCGGCTTCCTCCGCCCTCGACTCGGCGCCGGAGCCCTCCGCCCCGTCGTTCGACGACGCGGTCGCCACGCAAGTCGCACTTGCTGGCGCGCTCGCCGAGATCCCCGAGGACGAGAGAGCGGCCTTCGAGGCGGTCGCGCTCTTCGGGCTCGCGTACGACGAGGCCGCGACCGCGCTCGACGCGCCCGTCGGGACCGTGAAGTCCCGCGTCTTCCGCGCGAGGCGCCGACTCGTCGCGGCTCTCGGACTCGACGCGGAGGGGGGTGCCTGAGGTGGACTGCGACCGCGCGCTGGAGATCTACTCCGCTTCGCTCGACGGCGAGACCCCCGAGGGTCTGGACGACGCGCTCGACCACTGCGCCTCGTGCCCGTCGTGCGCACCCGAGGCTCGGAGCATGCGACGCTTGGCCGCGATGAGCACGATCGCCGCGCCGGACGGCTTCGCCGAACGGGTGATGGACCGCATCGCCGTCGAGACCGCTCGCGGCGCGGCGAGCCCGATCGAGTGGGAGAGCGACCTCGCGACGCACGCGCCCCCGGCTCCTTCACGCCGTCCCTTGTGGTGGGTCCCGCGCGTCGGAGCGTTCGCTGCCGCGGCCGCCGTCGTCGTCCTCGCCGTCGTCGCCGTCCGCGGTGATGTGACGCTGCGCGGAGGACGCCCCGCGCCCGGGAGCCCGGTCGCCGAGAGCGCGGCGAAGTCGGACGCTGCGGCGCCCGCGCTGTCGGCCGCGCCAGCCCCGGCCGCGACGCTCGCGCAGGCCTCGCCGGAGTTCGCGGAGTTCGGTGGACTGGTGTACGCCTCGCTGGGCGAGACGTCGACCAACATCCATCTCCACCCGCCGCGCCCCGGGGATGTCGTCACGAGCGCGCTCGACACGCCAGGCGCGCCCTTCGTCTCGAGAGCGCGGCGCGTAGAAGGTGGCCTGGTCCTCTTTGTGCCCGATGGGCGCGCGCTCGCGTTCCGCCTAGTCACGCGCGCTCGCGCCGGCCGCGCGTTCGCGCTGCGCGGCGACGGACGCATCACGCGCTTCGGCATCTGGCCCGGCTGGCCTCCGGGCATGGCCTCTCCCATCGACGCGCACGGCGTGACGCGCCTGCACGCTGCCGGCGCCGACGACGCCGGGGTCGCGGTGTTCGTGCCTGCGGGGAAGGACGTGTCGGCCGGCTTCGCCGTCGCGCCCGGCGCACCCGCGGGCGACCCGATCGCGGGCGATCCGCACTGGACGTGGTGGGAACCGCAGCCCTAGACGATCAGCATCGCGTCGCCGAACGAGAGGAAACGATAGCCTTCCTCCAGCGCGAGGTCGTACGTCCGCATCACGAGGTCGAGACCGGCGAACGCGCTCACCATCATCACCAGCGTCGAGCGCGGCACGTGGAAGTTCGTGACGAGAGCGTCGACGGCGCGGAACCGATGCCCCGGCAGGATGTAGAGGCCGGTGCGGCCTTCAGCGGCCTCTACGCGGCCGGTCTCGTCGGAGAACGCGCTCTCGAGCGCGCGCACGACGGTCGTGCCGACGGCGACGACCCGGCCTCCGCGCTCGTGCGCGTCGGTGATCGCGTCTGCGCCGCGCTGCGTCACGCGGTAGTGCTCGGTGTGGATGACGTGCTCCTCGGGATCGTCCTCCGCGACCGGCCGGAACGTGTCGAGCCCGACGTCGAGCTCGACCTTCACGATGCGCACGCCCGAGGTCTGGAGCGATTCGAGCAGTCCGGTCGTGAAGTGCAGCCCGGCGGTCGGCGCGGCGGCGCTGCGCTCGTCGACCGCGAAGACCGTCTGGTAGAGTTCCGGATCGCTCAGCGGCTCGGCGATGTAGGGCGGGAGCGGCATCTCCCCCAGCTTGCGGACGGCTTCGAGCAGCGTGCCGCGCATCGCGCGGAACTGGACGAGACGCCCGCCCGACTCGGGCAGCACGTCGACCACGAGCCCGGTCAGCGCACCGTCGCCGAAGACGACCTTCGCGCCCGGCTGCAGTCTCCTGCCCGGCCGAACGAGGCACTCCCACGTGTCGCCATAGCGCTCGCGCAACATGAGCACCTCGATCGCACCGTCGGAGCCGTCCTTCACGCCCCTGAGACGTGCCGGGAGCACGCGCGTCTCGTTGACGACGAGCGCGTCGCCGGGCTTGAGGTACTCGCCGATGTCGCGGAAGGCACGGTGGTCGACCTGACCGCTGGAGCGGTCGAGGACGAGCAGGCGGCACGCGTCGCGCGGCACCACCGGATGCTGTGCGATGGACCCGCTCGGCAGGTCGTAATCGTAGTCGTCGGTGCGCACGGCCCCCTCCTTAGGCTCGGAGTGTACCGCAAGGAGCCGACAGCCGCCGAGCATGATAGAATCCGACGCGACTACAGGCCGGACATCCGCGTGGAGGTCTTCCATGGACGCGAAGTTCAAGCTCATCCCCGAGGAGATACCGCCCATCCGCAAGGGTTCGCTCTACGAAGACGTGCTGGCCAGCTTCGTCAGAGGCAAGGCGAAGACAGCGCGGGTCGAAGTGGCGAAGCGCAAGCCCGACACGGTGCAGCAGGGCCTGATCAAGGCGCGAGCGGCCGATCCGAAGCTCGCCGAGGTGTCGATCGTGCGCCGCGGCGACCTCGTCTACCTCAAGAAGTAGGCCGAGACGGCCGCCAGGGGCACCGCCATACGCACGCGCGACCTGTCGGCCGCCGACGTGCACATACACACCACCGCGTCGGACGGGACCGCGAGCCCGCGACAGATTCTCGAGTGGGTGCGCGACCGTACCGACCTTGCGGTGATCGCGATCACCGACCACAACACCGTCGAAGGCGCGCTCGAGGCCGCCGCGCTCGCCGAGGCGGGCGACTATCCGTTCGACGTAGTCGTGGGGCAGGAGGTCGAGAGCTGCGAGGGCCACGTCCTCGGCCTCTGGGCGCCGGAGCCCGTGCGCCCGGACATGACCGCCGCCGAGACCGTCGGGGCGATACACGCGCAGGGCGGGCTCGCGGTCGCCGCGCATCCGTTCGCGCCGCGCTGGTGGCACCGTCACGGCCTGCGCCGCGGCAGCGTCCTGACCTACAACAGCGTCCCGTTCGACGCGTTCGAGACCGCGAACTCCACCCCGCTGCTCGGGCTCGCGAACCGCTACGCGCGGCTGTACTGGCTCGCGAACCGCGAGCGCCTCGCGCGCACGGGCGGCAGTGACGCGCACATCCTGGCGGCCATCGGCTCGAGCCGCACGCTCTTCCCTGGCGAGAGTGCCGAGGACCTTCGCCGAGCGATCGAGGAACGCACCACGGTCGTCAAGGGACCGGACATGTCGGCGACCCGCGGACTCCGCTACGCGCGGCGAGCTCCCGAGATCAAGAGACGCGGCAGGGACTACAAGGAGCGCCAGCGGGAGGCGGAGGACGAGGGGTAGCGCCTTCCTGCGCCCCGTGACTCCCGTCCGCGTGGTATACTCATTGTAGATACCTTGCATCGGGAGGCCGCCATGAAGACCAAGATCCAGCGATGGGGTAACAGCCTCGCGGTCAGGATCCCAAAGACGTTCGCGGAGGAGGTCGGCCTCGACGACGGCTCCTCCGTCGAGATGCGCATGGTGAAGGGCGGGCTTCTCGTGGAGCCTTCTGCCGTATGGGCGCCCAGTCTCGACGAACTGCTTGAAGGCATCACGGAGTCCAACCGGCATGATGAGGTCGACACCGGCCCGGCCCAGGGTTCGGAGGCCTGGTAGCATGCCGTGGATCCCGGAGCGCGGCGACGTCGTCTGGATCACGATGAGCCTAGGTACCGGGCACGAGCAGTCCGGCCGCAGGCCCGCACTGGTCCTCTCCCCCGGCTCGTACAACGGCAAGGTCGGCCTCGCCATCCTGTGCCCGATCACGAGTCAGGTGAAGGGCTATCCGTTCGAGGTCACGATCCCCGACGGTCTGCCCGTGGAGGGCGTCGTCCTGTCGGATCAGGCCAAGAGCCTCGACTGGGTAGCGCGCAAGGCGGAGTTCGTCTGCGCGGTGTCGCAGGAGACCACCGCGGCCGTGCTTCAGAGACTGGGACGGCTGATCGCACCGTAGCCGAGCGAGGAGGTCCTTGAGTGATCGCTTCGATCGTGCGGGTGACCGCATCGGTCCTCAGCGGCGGGATCGTCTACGGCGTCTGGCTCGCCGGGGTACTCGCCACCATGCGCCGCCCCACCGCCCCGCTGCCTTTCGCCCTCGTCCTCACGGCGCCGATCGTCACGGCGGCCGGCTTCGCGCTCGGTGCGCTCCTTGGGGACCTGCTCACGAACCGCTCGCGCCGCAGATTCCGGCCCGACTACCTCTGGCAACTCGCCGCGTGCGCCGCGGGGGCGCTCGTCGTCTATCCGTTCGGGCCGATGCTGATCGTCTTCGGGATGTTCGCGGCAGGCACCGCCGTGGCTGTGGTCACCGAGGTGCGCTCGCGCCGCTAGGCGCGACGCCGCTCCGCCTTCCGCTGTGCCCGCTCGGCATCGGCCTCGGCCTCGCTGTGCACGCAACCGCAATAGCGCTGGCGATACATCCCGAGCGCTCTCGAGCGCTCCGTGGCGGCGCGGTAGCGGTCGCGGAAGTCGGTCGCGAGGAACGCAACGCCCGCCGCCTCGCAGGTCTCCTCACCGGCTTCCCGAACGGCGTCCTGGTCTTGGTAGGGGCTCACGGTGAGCGTCGTCGCGACGGCCTCGAAACCGTCCTTCGCCGCGCGCTCGGCGACCATCCCTAGCCGCAGCCGAAAGCACGCGCGGCAGCGCGTCGCGCGGTCGCCCGCGTACGGGGTGACGGCCGCGTCCCACGCCTCGGGCTCGTACGCCAGCTCGATGGCGCGCACGCCCGTGCCTTCGGTATACGCGAACAGCGTGTCGCGACGGCGGCGGTACTCCTCGAGAGGATGGATGTTGGGATTCGCGTACGCCACCGTCACGTCGTGCTCGAGAGCGAGCGCGTCGTACGGCTCGAGCAGGCACGGCCCGCAGCACGCGTGGAGCAGGACGCGCATCGTCACGCCTCCCCGTCGAGCAGCGCCGCGATCCTAGCAGCGGCCTCGGCATCGACCGAACCGCGCTCGACGGCGATCCTCAGTTGCTGGCGGCCGAGAGCGACGTATATCTCGCGCCACTCGGGCGGCGCGTCGGCGAGCGCGGCGAGATGGCGCGCGACCGTCTCGGCATCGCCGCGCGAGACAGGCCCCGTGAGCGCAGCCTGCGGCCCGAGCCGGATCACGTTCGTCGCGGTCCCGCGCAGCAGCGGCGCGAGGGCGGTCACGGCTTCGTCCCGTCCGAACCCGGCGCGCTCGAGCATGCGCACCGCGACGTCCTCGACGGCGACGAGCCCGTTCGACGCGACGGCGGCGGCCGCGTGGTAGAGCGCCTTCGCCTCCTCGGGCACGTTCACGGCCGTACCTCCGAGAGCGCTCACTAGCGCCTCGGCGGTCTCCCCCGCCCCGGGACCCGCGGTCACGCCGAAGACGGATCCCGGCAGCTCGCGCACCGCGTCCGACGCGCTCGCGAAGGACTGCAGCGGATGGATGCTCGCCACGAGAGCGCCCGCGCCGGCGGCGGGAGCGAGCACGTCGAGGCCGAGCGCGCCGCTCGTGTGCACGACCACCTGCCCCGCTCGCCATCCGCCCCGCGCGGCGACGTCCGCGACCAGCGACGCGATCGCGTCGTCGTTCGCCGTCACGAAGACGATGTCGGCGGCCGACGCGGCGCGCGCGTTGTCGGCGGTAGCCTCGCCGCCGGTCGTCAGCGCCGCCGTGCGCGCGTGCTCGTTCGAGCGCGCGGTGACCGCGACGATCTCGAATCCCGCCTCGCGCAGGAGCACGCCGACCGCCTGGCCGACCTTCCCGGCGCCGAGCACGGCGACGCGACGGTGTGTGTTCTCGGGGCCGCTCATGCCCGTATCGTACTCGCCATGAGGGTCGCCACTCCGAACAGGATGAAAACGACCCCCGAGACGCGAGCGACCACGCGACGCGGCAGCCGCTTGCCGATCGCCGCTCCCGCGACGATCGACAGCGAGTTCACTGCGACCATGCCCAGCGTCGAGCCGAACCACACGCCGAGGAAGGCGGCCGTCCCGCTCGGAGCCGGCCCGCGCAGCCACCCGCCGAGGAACGCCAGCGGCCGCGCGGCCGCGCCGGGATCGGCGGCGATCGACATCGTCAGCACCTGCGTCTTGTCCCCTAGCTCCGCGAGGAAGAACGCGGCCGCCACGGCGAGTATCGGCCCGAAGCGCGAGCCGCGGTCCGCCTCCTCCTCGGCGTCCTCGTCCGGACCCGGACGCAGCGTCCACAGGCCGAAGCCGATGAAGAGCAGCCCGGTGACGACTGCGAGCACGCGCTCGGGGACCAAGCCGCCCACGGCGCGCCCGAACGCCGTCGCGAGCAGCTGCAGCCCGAGCACGGCGGCGGTGACGCCGGCGAGCACCTGCCATCCCCGATACCGGGAGGCGAGGACGAGCGTGAGCATCTGCGTCTTGTCACCCAGCTCCGCGAGCGCGACGAGCACCGCGGCTACCGTGAAGGCGGCTAGCATCTCCCCTCCCGTCCTCTCTCATGAGAAAGGCGGCCCCGTGGGGCCGCCTTCCCGGCATATCCGTTGTCGGCGGCTACTCCGCGCGGCGGACGTTGCTCGCCTGCAGCTTGCCGTTCTGGCCGGTGGTGATGTCGAACGACACAGCCTGACCCTCGTCGAGGGTCTTGAAGCCCTCGCCCTGGATCTCGGAGAAGTGGACGAACAGGTCCTCTCCATCCTCCCGGGAGATGAAACCATAGCCCTTGTCCGGATTGAACCACTTGACGGTACCTTCAGACATGCTCGCACATCCTTCCGCCCCGACGTGCGGGGTCACACCCGCGCGACGTCTGCGGGCCCTGTGCCCGCACGGGAAAATGGTAGCACAAGGCAAGGGACGCAAGAACGGCGCGACGGTCCCCTACTCGACGGCGCTTCGGCCTTGCCTCTTCAGCGCCAGGACGAGTGTCCCGACGGCGGCTGCGAGCGCCACGCCGAGCACCGAGAGCAGGATGTCCATGGTCGACGTCCTGCGGGCTTCGGCCGCGGTCTTCGCGCCACCACGGACGTACTTCGCGTGGACGGGCACTCGGTCGCCGGTCTTCGGGAAGAGCGGCTGCAGCGTGTAGAGCAGCTCTCCGGCCTGGTTGAGCTGCGGAGCGCCGGCGGAAGCTGGTGAGACGCGCACGGAGCCAGCACGACCCGGGAGGCGGACGGACAAGGCAAGCTGTGAGCAGGGCGTCGTCTGCACCCATTCGAGCGTGGCGCTCGCGCTCGTGCCGCGCACGTCGATGGGACGGTAGGTCGCCTCGTACTGGGCGTCGCGATACTTCGTGAGCCGGATGACTATCTCGGGCCCCCCGGAACCGCGCACCACGTCGTACGTACGCGTCTCGTCGAGGGATCCGTCACCACCGTCGAGCTCGCCGACCCAGGTGATCTGCGCGTCCGCCGGCAGCGGCATCCGCACCGTCGCGGGAAGCGCCACCGTATCGGGCAGCTTCAGGCCGACGATGATGACGGAGCGCCCGGGCTCGCCTTCCGGCCAGAACTGCACGTCGAGTGGCACGCGATCGGAAGCCGCGGCCGCGGCGGAGGCTGGGATCGGCGCGGCCAGCGCGGCGACGAGCGCTACGAGCGCGAATGCGGCGGCGAGACTCTTGCGGGACACGTGCATGGCTGCTCCCTGACGGCGGCGCGAATCGCCCGTCAGCGTATCACAGCAGCCCCTTGCGCATCCCTATCGCGACGGCGTGCGCGCGGTCCTTGGCGCCTAGACGCGCGAATGCACGCGAGAGGTGCGTCTTGACCGTCTCGACCGTCACCCCGAGGTCGCGGGCGATCGACTCGTTGGTCAAGCCCTTAGCGGCGAGACGGAGCACGTCGAGTTCCCTGCGCGTGATCCGCACCTCGGGCTCCTCGTTCCCCGACCGGTGCATCGCCTTGGTGAGCAGGTGGCCGCTCACGCCGGGATCGATGTGCGCGAAGCCGGTGGCGACCCGGTGCACCGCGGCTCTGATCTCGTCCGCGGAGTCGCCCTTGAGGACGTAGCCCTTAGCGCCGCGGCGCAGCGACTCCTGCACGGTGTAGGCGTCGTCCGCGACGGTGAGCATCATGACCCTCGCGGTCGGCACGATCTCGAGCACGCGGCCGATGAGGTCGAGACCGCTCTCGGACGCGAGCTGCACGTCGAGAAGGACGACGTCGGGGCTGGTCCGCTCGACCTCGCGCAGCGCCTCCGTGATGTTCCCCGCGGTGGCGACGACCTCCATGTCGGGATCGCCGTCGAGCAGCGCTCGGATCCCCTCGAGCACGAGGGGATGGTCGTCGACGACCATCACGTGCACCGTCATGCCGCCTCACCCTTCCGGATCGGCAACCATACCTCCACGCTCGTACCCGCTCCCGGCGTCGAGACGAGCTTCGTCGACCCTCCGACCGCCTCGATCTTCTCCCGCATCCCGGCGAGACCGAAGTGCCCCTCACCAGGCAGGACCGTCACGCGCTCCGGATCGAACCCGACACCGTCGTCGGAGACGAGAAGGCTCACCCCCGCGTCGTCTTGCTCGAGAGAGAGGGTCACGCGCGAAGCGCGCGCGTGGCGCACGACGTTGAAGACCGCCTCCCGGGCGACGCGGTAGAGCATCGTCGCCTCCTCCTCCGACAGACCCTGGACGATGTCGGGACCGTCGACCTCCGCCGTCAGCCCGCCCGTCTCCGCGAGCGAACGCGCCTCGTCCTTGATGAGACCGGCGACGTTCCCCGAACGCAGCGGGAGAGGGCGCAGGCCCTTGATGATCTCGCGCCCGGCAGCGAGCGCGTCGTCGATGCCGACCTTGACTCGCCCCGCGCGCTGGCACATGTCGTCGGGGATCCCCGGCAGGCCGCAAGCCTCTTCGATCCACAGTCGCGTGGCGACGAGAGGCTGGAGGAGCACGTCGTGGACGTCGGCGGCAAGGCGGGCGCGCAGGTCCTCCTCGGTGCGGATGAGGTCCCGCACCAGGTGGGCCGCCTCCTCCCTCCGGTACTCCAGCTCGCGGACGAGCTCGCGCACGCGCAGCGCCGTGTGGATGCGCGCCCGGAGTTCCGCGAGATCGAACGGCTTGGTGATGTAGTCGTCCGCGCCCGAGCGCAAAGCTTCGACCCGCTTCGCCGCGTCGCTGAGCGCGGTGAGCATCAGCACCGGAATGGAGTCGTTCCCCGGGTCGCTGCGCACTGCGCGGCACACCGCGATGCCGTCCATGCCCGGCATCATGATGTCGAGCAGCACGAGGTCCGGTCGGTCGTCCATGACGACGCGCAGCGCGACGTCACCGTCGCCGGCCGTCAGGACCTCATGACCGTCCGCACTCAGCACATCGTGAAGGAACGACTGCAGGTCGGTGTCGTCGTCGACCACAAGAACGCGCGCCACGTACACCTCCTAGGGACGGCACACCAGGTAGGTACCCGAGACGCGCCGTGCGTCACGCACGCGTCGACGAGCCCTCGGTGGATTCAGGCGTTCTTGACGAGGCGAAGGACCGCGCGGAACTCGTCGGTGCCGGCGCGCCCGAGCGCCTCGTAGATCGCCGCCTCGGTGGTCGTCACGGTCACGCCCGCTGCCCGCAGGCGGTCGAGCGCCACGTCGTGGTCGCGCCCGCGGCGCGAGCAGCAGCCGTCGGCGAGCACGTGGACGAGCATGCCGACGGAGTGCAGCGCGAGCGCGGTCTGCGCCACGCAGATGTGCGTCTCCATGCCGGCGATGACGATGTGATGCCGGCTCGTGGCCGCCAGCGCATTCGAGAACGCGACCTCGCTCGCGCAGCAGAAGTGCATCTTGTCGACGCGCAAGACCTCGGTCCCGGACGCTTCCGCTTCCGCGAGGACCTCGGCTACGCGCGGCGTGAGATCGCCGATACCTTCGGGGTTCTGGCGCGTGACGACCAGCGGGGCGCCGAGCACGCCAGCCGCTCCCGCGAGCAGCGCGACGGCCGACTCGACCTCATCGCGGCGCTCCATCGCAGCCGCGAGGCGCTCCTGCACGTCGACGACGACCACGACGAGTTGGTCGCCGCGGATGATGGTGGGTGCGGGCATGGGTTTCCTTTCGTCGCGTGCGTCCGAGAGCGCGGCCTCAACCACGGATGATATCCGACTTCGGGTACATACCGGGACATCCCAGGAGAAAGGAGCCCGACATGTCCGACGCACCAGTGCTCGCCCCCATCAACCTGGTGGCCGACCTCTCGGCCGCCGGTGATTTCGAGAAGAAGCACACCCCGCACATCGACGTCGCGGACGCCGGCGAAGGCAAGAAGACCGTGACCGTGACGGTCGGCTGGGGCGTGCCCCATCCGAACCAGCCCGACCACTGGATCACGTTCATCGAGCTCTACGCGTCAGACTCGCCGATCGCCCGCTTCGACCTCTCGCCCGTCGCGACCGACCCCGTGGTGTCGGTCGTCGTCGCGCTCGACCCCGGCACGGTCATCCGAGCCGTCGCGAACTGCAACCTGCACGGCCTGTGGGCGGCCGAGGTCGGGGTGTAGGGAGGGACGGATCTCAGAACAGCCCGGTCTGCCCCTCTTCCGGCATCCGCAGGCCGAGGTGCTCGTACGCGCGCGGCGTCGCCTGTCTCCCCTTCGGCGTGCGCTGGATGAAGCCGAGCTGCAGCAGGAACGGCTCGTAGACGTCCTCCAGGGTCTCGGGCTCCTCGCCGACCGAGGTCGCTAGCGTGTTCAGGCCGACCGGCCTTCCCGAGAAGCGCTCGACGAGCGCGGATAGTATCGCCTGGTCCATCTTGTCGAGGCCGACGTGGTCGACCTCGAAGAACGCGAGCGCTTCGGCGGCGACGTCCTCGGTGACCGTCCCGTCGTGGCGCACCTGCGCGTAGTCGCGCACGCGCTTGAGCAGGCGGTTCGCGAGCCGTGGCGTGCCGCGGCTGCGGCGCGCGATCTCGCCGGCGCCGGCGGCGTCGATCGTGACCCCGAGGATCGCGGCCGAGCGCGTCACGATCGCGCGCAGGTCCTCCACCGCGTAGTAGTCGAGCCGGAACGACATGCCGAAGCGGTCGCGCAACGGCCCGGTGAGCAGCCCGGTGCGCGTCGTCGCGCCCACGAGCGTGAAACGCGGCAGGTCGAGACGGAGCGAGCGCGCCGCCGGCCCCTTGCCGATCACGACGTCGATGCGGTAGTCCTCGAGCGCCGGGTAGAGCACCTCTTCGACCGTGCGCGAGATGCGGTGGATCTCGTCGATGAAGAGGACGTCCCCCTCCTCGAGGTTCGTGAGGATGGCGGCGAGATCGCCCGGGCGCTCGATGGCCGGGCCGGACGTCGTCTTCATGGCGACGCCGAGCTCGGCGGCGATGACTCCCGCGAGCGTCGTCTTCCCCAGCCCAGGCGGGCCCGAGAGCAGCACGTGATCGAGCTGCTCGTCGCGGCCCTTCGCGGCCTCGATGAGCACGCCGAGGCTCTCCTTCACCTTGTGCTGGCCGAGGTAGTCGGCGAGACGCTTGGGACGCAGCGTGCGGTCGATCTCGAGGTCGTCGGGCGTGTAGCGCGCCGAGACGAGGCGTTCGCTCTCAAGGTCGGCGGACCCGTCCACGCGCCCCTCCTCCCCACTCACCGGCCGGACCCCAGGCGCTTGAGCGCGTGACGCAGCAGCTCCGCGTCGCCCGCACCCGCCGGGGCCTCGCGCAGCGCGGCGGCGGCCTCCGCGGCCGAGAAGCCCATACCGAGGAGTGCGTCCCGCGCGCCGGAGAGCGCGTCGGACGCACTACCTCTCACAGCTGAGGGCCCGACGCCGGCGTCGAAGCGGTCCTTCAACTCGATGATCAGACGTTGCGCGGTCTTCTTCCCGATGCCGGGCACCGACGACAGCAGCGCGACGTCCTCGCCGGCGATGGCGCCGGTGAGCGCCTCGGGGTCGAGGGATGAGAGCACGGCGAGCGCGACCTTCGGGCCCACTCCCGAGACCGAGATGAGCAGCTCGAAGAGCTCGCGCTCCATCACCGACTCGAAGCCGAAGAGCGAGAGCTCGTCCTCGCGCACGTGCAGGTAGGTGTGAAGGGTGACCTCGTCGCCCTCCGCGGGCAGAGCTGCAAGCGAGCTCGTCGACATCGCGAGCTTGAAGCCCACGCCGCCGACCTCGACGATGCACCACGACGCCGTCTTGTGGGCGACGCGTCCGGTGAGGAAGGCGATCATCGCGCGCCTCCCGCGGCTGCGCGGACGCGGTTGCGCGCCACGCGGCTGTTCGCGTGGCAGATCGCGACCGCCAGCGCGTCGGACGCGTGATCGGGCTTCGGCTCGCTTCCTAGCCCGAGCAGCGCGCGCACCATGTACGCGACCTGGCCCTTGTCCGCGGCGCCGTTGCCGACGACCGCGAGCTTCACGGCGGCAGGGGCGTACTCCTCCATCGGAAGGGCGGCGTAGGCCGTCGCGAGCAGCGCCGCCCCGCGAGCGTGGCCTGTCGCCAGCGCGCTGCGCGCGTTCCCCTTGAGGTAGACGCTCTCGACGGCGCACTCCTCGGGACGATGCTCGGCGATGAGTGCGACCAGCGCGTCGTGGATGGCCTTCAGCCGCGCCGGAAGGCTCTCGGAGGGGGTGGTCCTCACGCAACCGTAGTCCACGCAGCGCAGCCGGTTCCCGGTGACCTCGACGAACCCCCAGCCGGTGTCGGCGAGGCCGGGGTCGATACCGAGGATGATCACCTGCGCTCCCCTCGCGTGACGGCGGGTGAATCGAACGTATGTTCAGTGTAGCGCCACGTCCGTCACGCGTCGAGCGCGGTCGCGATCTCCTCGGTCATCTCCATGTTGTGGTAGACGTCCTGGACGTCGTCGGACTCCTCGAGCGTGTCTACCAGGCGCAGGACCTTCTTCGCGGTCTCGACACTGACGGCGACCGGCGTCACCGGCCGCATGGACAGCTCGGCTCCGCGCACCGCGATCCCCGCCGCCTCGAGCGCGTCCTTCACCCGCAATACCTCGCCGGGCGCGGTGACGACGACGTACTCCTCGTCGTTGTCCTCGAGGTCGTCCCCTCCCGCGTCGGCGACGGCGAGCAGGAGCTCCTCCTCGTCCGGGGCGCCGGCCCTGTCGATCACGATCTCGCCCGTGCGCTGGAACTGGAAGGCGACGGCGCCGGTCGCGGCGAGGTTGCCTCCCGCCCGCGTGAAAGCGCTGCGGACGTCGGCGGCCGTGCGGTTGCGGTTGTCGGTGAGCGACTCGACGTAGATCGCGACGCCGCCCGTGCCGTAGCCCTCGTAGATGACCTCCTCGTAATCGGCGCCCGCGCCCGCTGCGAAAGCCTTGGCGATGGCTACCTCGATCTTGTCCCTCGGAAGGCTGTACGACTTCGCCTTGGCGATGGCCGCGGCCAGGCTCGCGTTGTTGTCCGGGCTCGGGTCGCCTCCAGCCCTGGCGGCGACGGTGATTATGCGCGACAGCTTGCTGAACAACGCGCTGCGCTTCGCGTCCTGCGCCGCCTTGCGGTGCTTCGTCGTCGCCCACTTCGAATGTCCGGACATGGCGAGTCCCCTCCGGGTCAGGAGCCGATGACGGTATCGAGGAAGTACCTGTGCACGCGCGGGTCGCCCGTGAGCTCGGGATGGAACGCCGTGGCCATCACGCTCCCCTTTCGAGCGGCGACGATGCGGCCTTCGTGCGAGGCGAGCGTCTCGACTCCCTCGCCGGCGCGCTCGATCCACGGCGCGCGGATGAAGACGCCGCGGAACGTGCCTCCGGGCAGGTGCGCGAAGTCGAGGTCCGCCTCGAAGGAGTCGATCTGCCGCCCGAAGGCGTTGCGGCGCACGGCGACGTCGAGCAGCCCGAGCGATTCCTGGCCGGGCACGCTGTCGAGGACCTCGTCGGCGACGAGGATAGCGCCGGCGCACGTACCCCACACGGCCATGCCCGCACCGGCCTGCTGGCGGATGGGATCGTAGAAGCCGTACGAGACCATGAGCTTGCCGATCGCGGTCGACTCGCCTCCGGGGATGACGAGCCCGGTGAGGTCGCCGAGCTGCTCGGGAAGACGCACGGCGAGGGCCGAGACGCCGAGCGCCTCGAACGTCATGATGTGCTCCCTGAACGCGCCTTGCAGCGCGAGGACGCCGACACTCACGCTATCGGCCCCCGTCCGCCACGCTACCAGCCACGTTCCTGCATGCGCTCCGAGTCCGGGATGTCGGAGATGTTGATGCCGACCATCGGCTCGCCGAGGTCGCGGCTGACGCGCGCGATGATGTCGGCGTCCTCGAAGTGCGTCGTCGCCTCGACGATCGCCTTCGCCCGCTTCGCTGGGTCGCCGCTCTTGAAGATGCCGCTGCCCACGAAGACGCCGTCGCAGCCGAGCTGCATCATCAGCGCCGCGTCGGCGGGCGTGGCGATCCCTCCCGCGGAGAAGTTCACGACCGGCAGCCTGCGGTTCTCGGCGACCCACTTCACGAGCTCGTACGGCGCCTGCAGGTCCTTCGCGGCCGCGAAGAGCTGCTCGCCGCGGACCCCGGCTACCCACGCGATCTCGTCGGTCACGGCCCGCATGTGGCGGACGGCCTCGACGACGTTGCCCGTGCCCGGCTCGCCTTTGGTGCGCACCATGGCGGCGCCTTCAGCGATCCGGCGGAGCGCCTCTCCGAGGTTGCGGCACCCGCACACGAAGGGCACCGTGAAGTCCCACTTGTTCACGTGGTGCTCCTCGTCGGCCGGCGTGAGCACCTCCGACTCGTCGATGTAGTCGACGCCGAGCGACTGTAGGATCTGCGCCTCGACGAAATGGCCGATGCGGCACTTCGCCATCACCGGGATGCTCACGGCAGCGACGATCTCGGTGACCTTCGTCGGGTCGGCCATGCGCGCGACGCCGCCCGCGGCCCGGATGTCCGCCGGGACCCGCTCGAGCGACATGACCGCGACGGCGCCCGCGTCCTCGGCGATCTTGGCCTGCTCGGCGGTGACGACGTCCATGATCACGCCGCCTTTGAGCATCTCGGCAAGACCGGTCTTGACGCGCGATGTGCCGGTCGCGTTCTCACTGCGCTCGCTCACGATGCTCGACTCCTCGGGGACGGGGACATTGTCGTCCCTGGACGAACGGGGCTTTGACCTTGAGATTCTACCCGCGCCCGGAACATGGTTCAACCGAGACCGCGCGCGTCCGCGGCAAACCGCTCACCGCGTCGAGATGTTGACCGAGGTGGGAAGGACCTGGACCCAGGTCGTCCCCGGGCTCAGCCTCAGCAGAGTCCCGTCCTCGGCGCGCAGGACCGGCGGGGCGGAGGCGCCCGCCGACCACGTGCCGTCGTATCGGCGGCCCATCCGGAAGACGGCGACCCTGCCCGAACCGGTGAGACGGATCTCGAGCGTGGGGTTGCCGAGCCGGTCGCGGACCGTCTGGTCGATCCGCGTCCACAGCACGATGACGTTCGTCGCACGGTATTGGCGGCGCGTCTCCTTGTCGATGTGCGGACGTCCGTCGATCGAGCGCAGGTACGACTTGCTCGAGGCGTCCCATGCCCACTGGACCCGGTTGTCGGGCGCGAACGGGACCTCGATCGCGGCGACCGGACTCGTCGCGGGCGCGGTCGCGCGCTCGAAGGCGAACGGCGTCACGGACTGCGTGGCGGAGAAGCCCTTCCGCCGCGCGAGGGCGCGAAGCCGAACGATCGAGAGGTACATGTTGTGCGGCATCGACCGAGCGCTGCTGCGCCAGTACGGCGAGGGGTTGAAGTACTGGTCGAGGTCCTGGACGTGCAGGGCGCGAAGGCGCCGGATGACGCCGGAATTGCCTCCCACGTGGGCGAAGAGCGCCCCGTACTGCGGCACGATGTTCGTGTCCGACAGGCGCGCGCTGCGCACCGGACCGACGACCGCAGGTGCCTTCGACTGGAAGAGCGCGTTGAACCGCGTGATGCCGCCCTCGGTGAGCGTCTCGTAGACGACGTCCGCCTGGTCGAGCCCCGTCTGCGGGCGCGCCGGGCGCGAGTTCTCGATCTTCACCGAGACGACCCGCGCGTGAGTGGACGCCTCGTCCGGCGCGGGCAAGCCCGTCAGCGGCCAGCGCGGCGGCTCGGCGGGACGCTCGACGACGCGCTCGCGTTCCGCGCGCGGCCAAGGGGAGCCGATGGTCGCCTTCTTCGGCGCGGCGCAACCGGGCACGAGCAGCAGGATGGCGAGCGCGAGCGCGCTCGAGACTCGGGTCGTGGAGCGGGTCATTCGGCGATGCCTCCTTCATGTGTCGTCCAGCAGGATACACTAGAGGAGCGAAGCTTCCGCGCCCTGCTCCGGACCGGACGGTGGACATGCCCTGCTACCTGCTGCACATGATCGAGCAACCCGACGATCGGCAGTACGCGGACCCCGACGTCAAGGACGTCGTCGGCACGTTCCCGCAGTTCTACTGCGCTCACTGCGACCCGGCGAAGCGTCTGCGGGCGAGCGAGGGCGTCCGCTGTCTCGACCGCGAAGCTCCCTGCTGGAAGGCGCCCGACCGCATCTGCACGGACGACAGCTAGACCGCGTCCTTCTCGCCCTCGCGCCGGACGCGCACGAGGAGCCACAGGCCGACGGCGACCATCGGAACGCTCAGCAGCTGCCCCATCGTCACGCCGCCGAAGAGGAAGCCCAGCTGAGGGTCGGGCTCGCGCACGGTCTCGACGAGGATGCGGAAGACGCCGTAGAGCGTGAGCAGCCATCCGAGCATCTCGCCCTCGGGTCGTTTGCGCCGCGCGAGCAGCAGCACGACCGTCCAGAGGACGGCCCCCTCCAGCAGCGCCTCGTAGAGCTGTGAGGGATGGCGCGCCAGCGGACCGCCTCCCGGGAAGACCATCGCCCACGGAGCCGCCGAGACCCTCCCCCACAACTCGCCGTTGACGAAGTTCGCCAGGCGGCCGAAGAGGAACCCGGCCGGCGCGCCGACCGCGCCGACGTCGCACAGGCGCAGGAACGACACGGGCAGGCGCCCCTTGCGCGTCATCCACACGCCCGCGAGCAGGATGCCAGCGAGCCCTCCGTGGAACGACATGCCGCCGTCCCAGATAGCGAAGACCGACAGCGGGTCGCTCAGGTAGTCGCGGAGTCCGTAGAACAGGACGTATCCGAGCCGTCCGCCCGCCACGACGCCGATGATCGCGGCGAGGACGATCGAGAGTTCGTCGTCGACACCGATCCCGAGCTCCCAGCGCCGGTCGAGGATGTGCAGCACGACGTACGCCGCCACGAAAGCCGCGACGTACGCGAGGCCGTACCAGCGCACGACGAACGGCCCGAACCGCGCGAGCACGGGATCGATGTCCGGGTACGTCCAGACCGCCACGACTACATCGCCTCGAGCCGGCGGATGCGATCCTCGATGGGCGGATGGGTGTTGAACATCGCGTTCGTGCGGCCGCCGATGTCCTTCAGCGGGTTGTAGATCCAAAGCGACGCCGTCGCCTTGTTCGCGACCGAGAGCCGGTTGGTGTCGGCCGCGATCTTTCGCAACGCACTCGCGAGACCGTCGGGATACCGGGTGAGGAGCGCACCGTTCGCGTCGGCGAGGTACTCGCGCTTGCGCGAGATCGCCATCTGTAGCATCACCGCGACGAGCGGCGCCAGTATCGCCAACACCAGTCCGAGCACCATGAAGACCGCCTGCACCTGCGCGCCGCCCTCCTCGCTGCTGCGGCGCCGGCCGCCGCCCCACCAGAAGCTGCGCAGCAGCCAGTCCGAGAGCAGCGCCACGGTGCCTGCGAGCACCGCCGCGAGGGTCGAGACGAGCGTGTCGTAGTTCTTCACGTGCGCGAGTTCGTGCGCGATGACGCCCTCGAGTTCGAGACGGTCCAGCTTGCTCACGAGACCCGTCGTGACGGCGATCGCGGCGTGCGCGGGGTCGCGTCCGGTCGCGAACGCGTTGGGCGCGGGGTCGTCGATGACGTAAGCGCGCGGCATGGGAAGCCCCGCGGCGATGGCGAGACCCTCGACGGTGTTCACCACGTAGGGCTCGGTCGCCTTGTCGACGGGACGCGCGTGACTCATCGCCAGCACGAGACGGTCGGAGTACCAGTACGACCCCCACGCCATGGCGAACGCGACGCCGAGCGCGAGCGCGAACCCGCCCCAGCCCCAGTTCGTCGCTCGCCCGAAGACCCATCCGAGCCCGAGGACGAGCGCCACGAAGACCGCGACGATCGCCACGCTCTTGAACTTGTTCGAGGATATCTGGTCGTACATGAGCTAGAACTGGACCTTGACCGGCTCCTTGGCGGCGGCCTCGATCTCGAAGTAGTCGCGCTCGGCGAAGCCGAACATGCCGGCGAGCAGGTTCGTCGGGAACGTCTGGGTGGCCGTGTTGTAGCTCATGACCGAGTCGTTGTAGAACTGGCGCGCGTACGAGATCTTGCCCTCGGTCCCGGCCAGCTCCTCCTGGAGCATGAGGAAGTTCTGGTTCGCCTTCAGGTCCGGATAGGCCTCGGCGACCGCGAACAGCGACTTCAGGGTCGACGACAACATGTTCTCCGCCTGGCCCTGGTCCTTCACGTTCTGGGCGTTCATCGCCATGTTGCGGGCCTCGGTGACCTTCTCGAGCGTCTCCTTCTCGTGCGACGCGTAACCCTTCACCGTCTCGACGAGGTTCGGGATGAGGTCGTAGCGGCGGCGCAGCTGCACGTCGATCTGCGACCAGGCGTTGTCCACGCGGTTGCGCAGGACGACCAGCCGGTTGTAGATGCCGATCACTCCGGCCAGGCCGATGACGATGAGCACCAGGATGATCCCGATGCAGCCGAACACCACCTGAGACATGTTTCCTCCTCGAACTCGAGAGCTCCGTCGTCGAGACGAGCCCGGCCGAGCGCCTACGCTACACTTGGATACGGAGAGCGCCTCCCCGGACGCCCACCACATGGTACCAGAGGAGTCCGACGCTTGATCCCCCTGCGCGACTACAATCCCACCCGGCGAGTGCCCTGGATGACCGTCGCGATCATCCTCGCGAACGCGGCCGTCTTCGCGGTGGAGCTGGGCGTCCCCCGCGACGCGCTCCCCGCGTTCATCGTCTCCAACGCGTTCGTCCCGGCACGCTTCCTCGCCTCGCCGTTCTCACCCTCGCAGTGGCTTACCGTCTTCGCGGCGATGTTCATGCACGCCGGCTGGCTGCACATCGGGGGCAACATGCTCTACCTGTGGATCTTCGGCAACAACATCGAGGACCGGCTCGGCTCCCTCCCCTTCCTCGGCTTCTACCTCACCGCGGGCATCGCGGCCACCGCGGCACAGACGCTCGCCTCGCCGACGTCCGCCATGCCCACCCTCGGGGCCTCCGGCGCCATCGCGGGCGTGCTCGGAGCCTACCTCGTGCTCTTCCCTGGGGCGGTGGTGCTCACACTCGTCCCGGTCTTCTTCTTCCTGGAGATCGCGCGCCTGCCGGCTTTCGTCGTCATCGGTTTCTGGTTCGTCCTGCAACTCGCCAACGGCGCGCTCTCGCTCGATCCCGCGGTCGCGGCGAGCGGAGGTGTCGCGTGGTTCGCGCACATCGGAGGGTTCGTCGCGGGCCTCGCTCTCGTCGCGCCGCTCGCGATCGCGGACCGCGCCCGCCGGAACCGCTAGCGGGCGTCGATCTCGGAGAGCATCCTCTCGACGTCGTCGACCTCGGCGAGCTGACGCCGGAAGTACTCGCAATAGTCGTCGATGCGCCGACGCTCGGAAGGGTCGACATCGCACGGCTCGGCCGAGGCGGACCGAAGACGCCGCTCGTGCGGTCTGAACACGCTGGGAGCGTCGTCGTGCGACGGCTCGTCCTCGGCGAACATCGAGAGGTCGACGGAGGTCACGAGCATGCTCGACATGCGGATGGTCACACGGATCTCCTCCCCGCACTGCGGGCAGGAGAAGACGATGTTCACGGATTCGGCGTCACCGAAAGAGACCGACGAGATGTCTTCGAGGCTGACCTCGACACGTCCATCTTTCGGGCAGATGACCGAGAACTCCATCGCGACCGCCTCCTTGATGGTGCCTCTGCAAGTATCATACCGCTCCCGAGGCCTCCATGGCCATGTGGTAGGATGGCCGGCATGTCGGCCCCAGCCCAGAGCCTCGGATCGCCGTCGACGCCCCGGCAGCGCCTGTCGCGCGGCGCGCGACTCGGTCTTCCCATCCTGCTCGGCTACGCGCCAGTCGGCGCCGCTTACGGAGTCCTCGCTACGTCGTACGGGCTGACCGCATGGCAGGCCGTGGCATCCTCCGCGACGGCGCTGGCCGGCGCGGGACAGTTCATCGGACTCTCGCTCATGCACGCAGCGGCCCCGGTCGTGGCGGTCATCACCGCGACGACGGTGGTCAACCTGCGCTACGTGCTCTTCGGGGCGACCCTCGCACCGCACCTGAGGAGGACGCCGCTCGCCGGTCAGGCCGCGCTCGCCTTCTCGATGACCGACGAGACCTTCGCGGTCAACATCGACGACCTGCGTCGAGGTTTCGGCGACCCGTGGACGATGGCGGGCGTCGGTGCGATCGCCTGGCTGGGATGGGTGGCCGGCACCGCGGTCGGCGCCCTCGGCGGATCGCTCGTCGGCGACCCTTCCCGCTGGGGAGTCGACTTCGCGATGCCGGCGATGTTCACGGCCCTGCTCGTCGGGCAGGCCGAGGACCGCAAGCGCGTCCTCGCGGGCGTGCTCGCCGCCGTCCTCGCGATCGTGCTCGCGGGCGTCCTCCCCGGGACCTGGTACATCGTCGTAGCGACACTCGCGACCGCGACCGTCGCGACGGTGATCGACCGATGAGCGCGAGCTACGTCTGGGCCGTCGTCGCCTCGATGGCCGTCGCGAACTACACGGTGCGCTTCCTCCCCATCGCGCTCGTGTCGCGTCTGCGCCTTCCCAAGCCGCTGGAGCGATGGCTCTCGTACGTTCCGGTCTCGGTCATGGCCGCCCTCGTCGCAGTCGCGGTGCTCCGGCCCGAAGGTCGCCTCGTCCTGGGTCTGGACAACCCCCGCTTGCTCGCCGCGCTGCCGACCGCGTTCGTCTTCCACCGCACGCGCAGCTTCCTCGGAGCGACGCTCGTCGGCGTCGCCGCGTTCCTCGCCTTGCGCGCGCTGCTCGGTTAGACTTTCTCGGACACCCGAGTGAGGGAGCTTCGTGGCTGCAGTCCGCCCCTTCCGCGCCGTGCTCTACGCCCGCAGCACCGGTACCGACATCACCCACCGCACGGCACCGCCCTATGACGTCATCTCGCCCGCGGACCGCGCCGCTCTGCTCGCCGCCGACTCCCGCAACGTGGTCGCTCTGGAGCTTCCTGAAGGCGCGGACGACCCGGCATCGCCGGACTACCGGTACGCGAACGCCGGGCGCACGTGGCGCTCGTGGCGCGAGAGCGGTGTCCTCATGTACGACGCGTCGCCCTCGATCTACGTGCTCGAACAGCGGTACGACCTCGGCAAGCGGGTCGTGCGTCGACGGGCGTTCGTCGCCGCTGTCGGCCTCGAGCCGTTCTCGGCCGGTATCGTCCTCCCGCACGAGCGCACGCTCCCCAAGGCTCTCGCGGATCGGCTCGAGATCACCAGGTCTTGCTCGGCGAACCTGAGCCCCGTCTTCGGACTCTTCTCCGACCCCGCCGGCGAGACCGACTCCACTTTCGAGATGGCGACGCGTGGTCCCGTCCTCGTCGAGTCGAGAGACGACGACGGCGTCGCGAGCCGAGTGTGGGCGATCCGCGACGCGGACATCGTCGCCGGGATCACCGACACCTTCGCCGCCAGACATCTCTTCATCGCGGACGGCCACCACAGGTACACCACGGCGCTCGCCTATCGGGACGAACGGCGCGCCGCGGACGCCTCAGCGGGCGTCACGCCTCGGGACCCGGCCTACGACGCCGTGATGATGGCCCTCGTGAACATGGACGACCCGGACCTCGTGGTCCTGCCGACACATCGCGTCGCCGACGCCACTGGGCCCTTCGACCCCGAAGCCTTCTGGACCGGTCTCGCTCCCTATTTCGATGTCGAGGACGCCCCGACCGGCCACCCGGCGGTGCGACTCTCTTCGGCGCGGCGTCCGACCTTCATCGTGAAGACGCGTGAGGGGACCGTCCGCATCGCTTCTCTGCGCCCGGACGTCGACCCGGTCGCAGCGATACCGGGACCGATGTCCCCCGCCTGGAAGTCGCTCGATGTAGCGGTGCTCCAGGAACTGGTGCTCTCGCCCCTGCTCGGCATCCACCCCGACAGACCGGAGACTCTCGAGCGTCTGACGTTCGTGAAGGACGCGCATGAGGCGCTGGAGATGGTGGGCACGCGCGACGTCGCGTTCATCATGAACGCGACGCGCATGGAGCAATTGCGCGATGTCGCGCTCGGGGGAGAGACCATGCCCCAGAAGTCGACGTACTTCTATCCCAAACTGCCTTCGGGGCTGCTCTTCCGCCCGCTCGACTGAGGCCCGCCAGCGCCGCGGACACCGACGCCGCGCACGCCGAGATCGACGCGCCGCGCGCACACCTCGCCGAGCCTGCACGCCTCACACTCGGGGGACTGGGGCCGGCACCACTGCCGACCGACGAGCCAGGCGGGCAGGTCGAGAAGACCGGGACAAGCGGGAGACGCACGCCGCGCCGCCTGCTGGACCGCCTCGGGCGTGTCGGAGTCGACGAGGCCGCTGCGCAGGAAGACGCGCCGCACGTGCACGTCGTAGGCGACGCGTCCGCACTGCTCGTCGATGAGGTCCACGCCGAAGTGCCTGCGAAGGATCTCGACGGTCATCGCCGCCTTCTTGCGCCCGATGCCGTCGAACGCCTCGAGACGCGCCGTCACTTCCGCGACGCCGCTGCCCGCCGCCCAGATGCGCGTCGCGTCCCCGCCGTAGGAGTCGAGCAGCCGTCGCGCCGCGGAGGAGATCCATCGCGGGAGGGTCCCGACGAACCGGTGTAGGGCGGGCGGAGACGCCACTGCCGCGGCGACGGCCTCGGGCTCGTCAGCGAGCCGTCTCATGTCGAGATGGCCGAGCCGCTCGCGCAACGCCCATGGGGCCGCCCACGCGCGCTCCGCGCGCACGCCCTGCGTGAAGAGCACGCCGATAAGGAACGCCTCGGGACTCGCCTTCAGGAAGTCGTCGGCACGCGGATCGTCGGTGAAGGCTCCGCCGACCTGCGCGGCGCGGGCTGCCGTGAGCTCCTCGCCGAACTCCCGCAGCGCCCCGCCGACCGCATCGGCCGCGCTCGTCATCCGTCGAGCCGCGGGCCGTTCCGGAGGAAGAACGCGCACGACATACACGTCTCCTTGATCGCCGTCTCCCGATCGACTTCCGTGGAGAAGATGAGCGCGGGATCGGCCGTCGCGATGTACGAAGGCTTCACGCAGAACGCGAACGCGCACTTGGCCGGGCAGCGGTCGGCAAGCTCGTTCGAGTGCGGGCAGTCCGCCTGCATCTCTTCGTCGCAGCCTCGCTGCGTCCAGCATGCGCCCATCGCGCGGCCTCCTTCGTCCGATGCGCCACATCCTAGCACGCACCGTGCCGGGCGCCGAAGCGTCTCCCGCCCGCCGACGGCGAGGGTTTCCCTTCGGACGCCGGGTCGACTAACATACTCCCGTTCGCCCCGCCGGCACGGGGCGGCATTCCCGGTGCCGTGAGGGGAGAACCTTGAAGGCGATCGGAGACACGCCGCGCATGCGGCGATACGACACCGTCGTCGTGGGCGCGGGTCCCGCGGGCGTGTGGGCGGCCAAGGAGGCGTCCGCGCGCGGGTCCGTCCTGCTCGTCGACGCCTCACCTGTACCAAGGGACAAGAGCTGCGGAGGCATGCTCAACGAGTATGCGCAGTCGTTCCTGACACCCGTCGGCAGCCTCCCCGATTCCCTCGTCCTGCACCCTCGTCACGTCAATTTCCGATATGTCGACTGGGACCGGGGCATCCGCAAGCCGACAGGGCTGCGATTCATCAACGTCGACCGGCGCGCCTTCGACGTATGGCTTCTCGACCTTCTCGACGACTGGGTCGAGGTGATCGCACCGTGCGCCCTCGAGACTCTCACGCAGGACGCGAACGGCGTCGTGGCCACCCTGCGCACGCCGGACGCCACGCACGAGGTGACGTGCGCGAACCTCGTCGGCGCCGACGGCGCGCGCTCGGCGGTGCGCCGGACGCTCGGTGTCGGGGCGACCGCGACGTACGTGACCCTACAGGACTTCGTGAAACTGCGCGGACCGCTCGAACCGTTCTTCGACTGCATCTACATGCGCGGCATAGGTGACTCCTACGCGTACTCCTACGTCGTCCCCAAAGGCGGTCGCGCCATCGTGGGCTCGGTCTTCTACCCCCGCACGAAGCGCCCCCACCTGAAACAGGACATGGCCTTGGGGATCCTGCGCGAGACCATCCCGCAACTCGGTGAGACCATCTCGCGCGAGGCAAGCGTGGCGCTGTCCGTCCGTTCGCCCCACGACGTCGTCCCCGGGGTCGGCCGTGTGCTCCTCGCCGGCGAAGCGGGCGGCTTCATGTCGCCCACTTCGGGTGAAGGGATCTCCTACGCGATGAACACCGGGCGCCTAGCGGGACTGGCGATCGCCGGTCACGACCCCGCCGACGCGCTCGAGGGGTACGCGAACGCAACGCACGACGTCCGGCGCAACATCGCGAGGAAGCTCAGATGGCTGCCGTTCATGGAGTCGCCCACGGGCAAGTACCTCGCCGGCTTCGTCCCCACGTCGCTCGTGAGCCGCGTGACGAAGGGACTCTGATCCCCGCGAGGCGAGGCGTCACAGGATCGGCAGGTACTCCTCGATCTCGAACGGCGTGACCCGTGTGCGGTACTTGTCCCATTCCATCCGCTTGTTGCGGATGAACCACTCGAAGACCTGGTCCCCCAGCGCATTGCGCACCAGTTCGCTCGACTCCATGACGCGGATCGCCTCGTACAGGTCCTCCGGCAGCGAGGCGATGCCGAGAGCGGCCCTTCCCTCGTCCGACATCTCGTAGATGTTGTCGCTGACGGGCTCAGGTAGCTGATAGCCCTTCTCGATACCCTCGAGCCCGGCGGCGAGCATGACCGCGAACGCGAGGTAGGGGTTGCACGCCGGATCGGGAGAGCGCAACTCGACGCGTGTCGCCTTCTCCTTGCCGGGCTTGTACATCGGAACGCGCACCAGGGCGGACCTGTTCCGGTCGGCCCAGCAGATGTAGACGGGCGCCTCGTATCCCGAGACGAGACGCTTGTACGAGTTGACCCACTGGTTGGTGACCGCGCAGATCTCCCGTGCGTGACGCAGAAGGCCCGCGACGTAGGACTTCGCGATCGGCGAAAGGTGGTAGGGGTCCGCCGCGTCGTAGAACGCGTTCTCCTCGCCCCGGAACAGCGACTGATGGACGTGCATGCCGCTCCCCGCCTGCCCGTAGATCGGCTTCGGCATGAACGTCGCGTAGACGTTCGCCAGCTGCGCGACCTCCTTCACCACGAGACGGTAGGTCATTACGTTGTCCGCCATCTTCGTCGCCTCGCAGTAGCGCAGGTCGATCTCGTGCTGGCTCGGGCCGACCTCGTGGTGGCTGTACTCTACCTGGATACCGAAGCGCTTCAGCGCCCGCACGGTGTCCTTGCGCAGGTCGACGGCGAGGTCGCGCGTGGTCTGGTCGAAGTACCCCGCGTGGTCGAGCACCTCGAGTTCGCGATCGCTGCGCAGGTAGTAGTACTCGAGTTCCGGTCCGATGTAGAACGTGTACCCGAGCGCCGAGGCGCGCTCGACTTGACGCCGCAACACGAACCTCGGGTCGCATTCGTATGCGGTGCCATCAGGACGGAGGATGTCGCAGAACATCGTGGCGACGAGCTGCCCGCCGGTCCTCCAAGGGAGGATCTGCAGGGTCGAAGGATCGGGCAGCGCGACCATATCGGACTCCTGGATGCGAGCGAAGCCCTGGATGGAGGAGCCGTCGAAGCCCATCCCCTCGGACATGGCGAGATCGAGCTCCTCGACGTCGATGGTGAAGCTCTTCAGGAACCCCAGCACATCGGTGAACCAGAGGTGGATGAACTCGATCTTCTTGTCCTTGATGGCCTTCACGGCGTCTTCGCGCAGGGCTTCGGGCATCCGTGCCTCCGTCTCGTCGGGGCCGGCTCGCGCCGCGCCCGTGGCCTCACCTCGGCGCCGCGGCGACCGAGGCGGGTCGGTGGTCGTGTTTCATTCGCTTTTCTGCTGTGTTTCTAACAGATTACACAACCGTTACAATGACGCCACCGCGGTGCGCTTTCAGCGGGCACCCGCGAAGCCGTCAATCACGAGTGTGAGGGAGAGAAGCATGACGCTCCAAAGACCCAACGGGAACGACGCGACCCAGACATCGAACCGCTCGCGGGACGTGGTGCCGGGTTCCGGCCTGTGCTCGCGTTGCGTCGACGGCTGCCGCGGTAACTGCGAGGTCTTCAAGGCCTCGTTCCGCGGCCGCGAGGTCATCTATCCTGGGCCTTTCGGCGAAGTCACCGCCGGCGGCGACAAGGACTACCCGGTCGATTACTCGCACCTGAACATCTTCGGCTACGCGTTCGGGGCCAAAGGGCTTCCCGGAGGCGCTGAGGGCGATTCGGACAACACGCTCTTCCCCTCCGTCGACACAGGGACGTCGTACGGGACCAAGAATCCCGTGAAGATGCGGATGCCCATCTTCACCGGCGCCCTCGGCTCGACCGAGATCGCCCGCAAGAACTGGGAGCACTTCGCGGTAGGCGCCGCCATCTCCGGCGTCTCTCTCGTCTGCGGCGAGAACGTGTGCGGCATCGACCCCGGCCTAGAGCGCGACTCCAAGGGCAAGGTCGTCGAGTCGCCCGACATGCGCCGTCGCGTGGAGTCGTACCGCCGCTACCACCAGGGATACGGCGACATCCTCGTGCAGATGAACGTCGAGGACACACGGCTCGGCGTCGCCGAGTACGTCGTCGAGAAGCTCGGAGTGGAATGCGTCGAGCTCAAGTGGGGTCAGGGCGCCAAGTGCATCGGCGGCGAGATCAAGGTCTCGGACCTCGATCGGGCTCTCGAGCTCCAGCGGCGCGGCTACTGCGTGACGCCGGACCCCTCCGACGCCGCGAACCAGGCGGCGCATCGTGACGGCGCTCTGCGGCAGTTCGAGCGCCACAGCCGCCTCGGCTTCATCGACCGCGAAGGATTCGCATCGGAGGTCGCGCGCCTGCGCTCGCTCGGCGCGAAGCGCGTCACGCTCAAGACCGGCGCCTACTCCATGCGGGAGCTCGCGATGGCGATCAAGTGGTCGTCCGAGAACCGGATCGACCTGCTCACGATCGACGGAGCCCCGGGAGGCACGGGTATGAGCCCGTGGCGGATGATGGAGGAGTGGGGCGTCCCGACGTTCTATCTGCAGAGCATGGCCCACGAGCTGTGCGAGGCGCTCGCCGCGAAGGGCGACTGGGTGCCCGATATCGCCATCGCGGGCGGCTTCTCCTCCGAGGACCACATCTTCAAAGTGCTGGCCATGGGAGCCCCTCACGTGAAAGCGGTCTGCATGGGCCGTGCGCTCATGATCCCGGGATTCGTCGGCAAGAACATAGGCGTGTGGATGGCCGAGGGCGACCTCCCGAAGAACGTCTCCCAGTTCGGCACGACGAAGGAGGAGATCTTCGTCGCCTACGAGAACATCAAGGCCGAGTTCGGCGCCGACGCGGACGCCATGCCACTCGGCGCGATCGCGTTCTACACTTTCGCCGACAAGCTCAAGGTCGGCCTGCAGCAGCTCATGGCCGGCGCGCGTTGCTTCACGGTGCCGTCCGTGAGCCGCGCGGACATCATGGCGCTCACGCGCGAGGCGTCCGAGGTCTCTGGCATCCCGTACGTCATGGACGCGTACCGCGACGACGCCATGCGCATCATCGCGGAGTAGCCCTGCCCGACCCGTCTTGGCGCCCGGCGGCGACGATGCCGCCGGGCGCTATCATGTCCAGGGGCGGACGACCGAGAGCGAGGGACGAAATGGGCGTGACCATCAGACTCGCCACCTCGCAGGACGCTCACGACATCGCACTCGTGTACAACCAGGCGGTGACGGACACCACCGCCACCTTCGACACCGAGCCCCAGACCGATGAACAGCGCATGCGTTGGCTCGCGGCCCATGATCCCCGGCACCCCGTGGTGGTGGCGGTCGAGGACGACGTGGTGATCGGCTGGGGGTCGCTCTCCTCGTGGTCCGACAGACCGGCCTACGACGGCACCGCCGAGGTGTCGATCTACGTCGAGCGGTCGAGTCTCGGCCGGGGCATCGGAGGCGCGCTCGCCGACGAGCTCGAGCGTCGCGCTCGCGACATCGGCCTACACGTCCTCGTCGCCCGGGTCTGCTCCGAGAACACCGCGAGCCTCGCGCTCTCGGAGCGCAAGGGGTTCGCGCAAGCAGGGACGCTTCACGAGGTCGGCTACAAATTCGGCCGCTATCTCGACGTGGTCCTGCTCGAGAAGATCCTATGAAGGCCGGGCTAACGTCCGCGCCATGCCTTGCTCGGCGTAGGGTCTGACTGCCCCTGGTAGCGGCTCCCGAGCCCCGGGGTGCCGTAGGGCCGATCGACCGCGCTCGTCAAACGCATGAACGAGATCTGCCCGATCGCCATGCCGGGCGTCAGCACGATGGGGAGATTCGCCACATTGCTCAACTCGAGGGTGAGTGTCCCCTCCCATCCGGGGTCGACGAAGCCCGCGGTCGAATGGATGAGAAGGCCGAGCCGTCCGAGTGAGGACTTGCCCTCGAGTCTCGCCACGATGTCGTCCGGCAACCCTACGCGTTCGACGGTCGCGCCAAGGACGAACTCGCCCGGGTGGAGCACGAACGGCTCTCCCGCGCTGGCCGTGACGAGGTCCATGAGACCGTCCTGCTCGCGGGAAGGGTCGATGTACGGGTACCGCGAGTTGCGGAAGACCTGGAATCTGGGTCCGAGGTGGAGGTCGACGCTGCTCGGCTGGATGTCGTCCGGGTCGCACGGCTCTATCCGGACGCGTCCGGCGAGCATCTGCTCCTTTATGGTGCGATCGGAGAGGATCACGGCCGAGACCGCCTCACGCGCACTTGCTGTAGCCGCACGCGCGGCAGACCATGCATCCCGACTCGTGCTCCACGGCGCCGCCGCACTCCGGACACGCACCCGACAGGTAGTCGAGGTTGTCGGACGTCTTCGCGACCCCGACGCTCGCCTTCCCCGTCGCCTGCCACTCGAGGAAGTGCTCGAGCGCGATACCCACCGCGTCGGCGCAGGAAAGGACTTTGCCGCCCGTCGCCCAAGCAGGGCTCGGGCAACGGATGCCGCGCATCTGCTTCACGATCGCCACCGGGTCGACACCGGCGCGCAGAGCCATCGAGATCATGCGGGAGAGCGCCTCCGATTGAGACGCCGCGCATCCGCCGGACTTCCCCATCGAGGTGAAGATCTCGCACAGACCGTGCTCGTCGGAGTTGATGGTGATGTACAGGTTCCCGCACCCGGTCTGGATCTTCTCTGTCCGCCCGGCGGTGACGGTCGGCCGCGGACGCGGCTCGAGCTCTCCCGGACGCGCGGCGGCAGCGGGCTCGCCCGCTTTGCCCGTCTTCCCGGTCGAGAGGACCTGGTTCTCCTTGCTGCCGTCGCGGTAGATCGTCACGCCCTTCACGCCGAGTTCGTGAGCGAGGTCGTAGACGCGGCGGACGTCCTCGGGAGTGGCCTCGTTCGGGAAGTTGACCGTCTTGCTCACGGCGTTGTCGGTGTACGTCTGGAACGCGGCCTGCATGCGCACGTGCCACTCGGGAACGATGTCGTGCGCCGTGACGAACGTCCGCTGCAGCTCGACCGGCACCTCGTCGACGCCTCGCACGGAGCCGTGCTCCGCTATGAGCGCCATCAGTTCCCGACTGTAGAAGCCCTGCTTGACAGCCATGTCCTCGAAGATGGGGTTGACCTCGACGAGCCGGTCGTTGTCCATCACGGTGCGCACGTAGCTCACGGCGAAGAGGGGCTCGATACCCGATGAGGAGTTGGCGATGATCGAGAGTGTGCCCGTCGGCGCGATGGTCGTGACCGTGGCGTTTCGGACGCGCATGCCGTCCCGGGTGTCGTAGACCGAGCCTTCGAAGTTCGGGAAGACGCCACGCTCCTCAGCGAGCTTCGACGAAGCGAGCCTCCCCTCCGCCTGGATGAAGCCCATGACCTTCTCCCCGAGCGCCACCGCTTCCTCGGAGTCGTACGCGATGCCCATGAGGACGAGCATGTCCGCCCAACCCATGACGCCGAGACCGATCTTGCGGTTGCCGCGCGCCAGCTCGGCGATCCGCTCGAGCGGGTACTCGTTCACGTCGATCACATCGTCGAGGAAGCGCACGCCGCGGTGGACCACGTCCGCGAGGCGGTCCCAGTCGACGTCGGGCTGTCCCTCCCGCATCGTCGAGAAACGGGCGAGGTTCACCGAACCCAGGTTGCACGCCTCGTACGGCAGAAGGGGCTGCTCTCCACAGGGGTTCGTCGACTCGATGTCCCCTAGCCGAGGCGTCGGGTTGTCGCGGTTGATGCGGTCGATGAAGACGATCCCGGGATCCCCGGTCGCCCACGCCATGTCGACGATCCGCTCGTATACGTCGCGAGCGTCGAGCTCGCCCGCGACCTTCCCATCGCGCGGATTGCGCAGCTCGTAGCCCGTACCTGCGCGGACGGCGTCCATGAACGCCTCCGTGACGGCGACCGAGATGTTGAAGTTCGAGAAGTCGCCGTCGGCCTTGCACTCGATGAAGCCGAGGATGTCCGGATGGTCGACGCGGAGTACCCCCATGTTCGCCCCGCGACGCGTCCCGCCCTGCTTGACCGCTTCAGTGGCCTGGTTGAAGACACGCATGAACGACACGGGGCCGCTGCTGACACCCTGGGTCGAGCGCACCATGTCGCCGCCCGGACGAAGCCTCGAGAACGAGAAGCCCGTGCCACCACCCGACTTGTGGATTATCGCCGTGTCGCGCACCGCCTCGAAGATCGACTCCATCGAGTCCTCCACGGGCAAGACGAAACACGCCGAGAGCTGTTGGAGATCCCTGCCGGCGTTCATGAGCGTCGGAGAATTGGGGAGGAAATCGAGAGAGGTCATGAGGTCGTAGAAGTCCGCCGCGACGGCCGCCGCACCCTCGTCGCCGGCCCCGTACGCGCGCTCGGCGGAGGCGATGTTCTCCGCGACGCGGATGAACATGTCCGACGGCTTCTCGGCCGGGGCACCGGCCTCGTCCTTCATGAGGTACCTGCGCTGCAGGACCTTCAGGGAGTTCGGCGAGAGCGTCTCGTCGATCGCCCTGGAATACGTCGTGGACTCGCGTGCTTCAGACATCTCAGGCCCTCCTCCGATGCACGGCTGCGTCTGGCCCATGCCCCCGCGCCCGCCGCCCACCCCGCGACGGACAGCCCGCGCACAACATATCGGGCTCGTTCATTCTGGTGCCCCCAGATATAGTGCGTCAACGCCGGCCGGACGAACGGCCGCACACGCGCTCCGAGCGGCTGGCATCCGCCGTCGGGAACCGCAGGAAGAGCGACGGACGCCGCCCGTTGGGACGACGTCCGCTGTACATCTGGAGGAGGGGTGTCAGACAGGCTCGACGCGAACGACCTCGGGAACCTCTTCCTTGAGGACGCGTTCGACACCGTTGGCGAGCGTGATCTGCGACATCGGGCAACCGCGGCACGCGCCCACGAGCCGGACCTTGACGACGCCGTCCTCGACGTCGACGAGCTCCACGTCCCCGCCGTCAGCCTGCAGGGCGGGACGGATCTTGTCGAGAGCTGCCTGCACCTGTTCCTTCATCGGGTCTTCTCCTCTCGCATCCCGTCCCCAGCTGCACGCGAGGCCGGGCCGTTCGGACCATCGGTCCGACAAGGTTATCACAATCATTACCGATCCGGTCATGTACGCGTCAGCGACCGCCATGCCAATGCGGGCGGATACGGATGTGACGGCAAGAGCCGCCGGATGTGTTCAGCAGCGTCCTACTCTCCCACGGCGGCTGCCGCAGTACCATCGGCGCTGGAGGGCTTAACTGCCGAGTTCGGGATGGGATCGGGTGTACCCCCTCCGCCATAACCACTGAACACATCCGGCGGCTCTCAAGCCGACGGACGCGTATATGCGTCTGTCAAACAGCAGCGCCCGGGTGCGTCCGCACCCTGAGAGCTGCATAGCGCTTGCTCGAACGTCAGGATAGAAGATCAAGACCTCGGCCGATTAGTACCGCTCGGCTGAACGCATTGCTGCGCTTACACCTGCGGCCTATCAACCTCGTAGTCTACGAGGGGCCTTACCCGGTTACCCGGTGAGAGACCTCATCTTGAGGTGGGCTTCCCACTTAGATGCTTTCAGCGGTTATCCCGACCGAACGTAGCTAACCAGCGGTGCCATTGGCATGACAACTGGTACACCAGAGGTTCGTCCATCCCGGTCCTCTCGTACTAGGGACAGATCCTCTCAAGTCTCTTGCGCCCACGGTGGATAGGGACCGAACTGTCTCACGACGTTCTAAACCCAGCTCGCGTACCGCTTTAAATGGCGAACAGCCATACCCTTGGGACCTACTACAGCCCCAGGATGCGATGAGCCGACATCGAGGTGCCAAACCTTGCCGTCGATATGGACTCTTGGGCAAGATCAGCCTGTTATCCCCGGAGTACCTTTTATCCGTTGAGCGACGGCCATTCCACTCTGAGCCGCCGGATCACTAGAGCCCACTTTCGTGTCTGCTCGACTTGTAGGTCTCGCAGTCAAGCCCGCTTATACTCTTGCACTCTACGAACGATTGCCAACCGTTCTGAGCGGACCTTACGCGCGCCTCCGTTACATTTTGGGAGGCGACCGCCCCAGTCAAACTACCCACCTGACACGGTCCCCCGCCCGGATTCACGGCACGGGGTTAGATCTCCAGCCTGTCGAGGGTGGTATTCCAAGGTTGGCTCCACGAGGGCTGGCGCCCCCGCTTCACAGTCTCCCACCTATCCTCTACACGGCAAACCAAAGATCAATGTCAAGCTGTAGTAAAGGTTCACGGGGTCTTTCCGTCCTACCGCGGGAAATTCGCATCTTCACGAATAGTACAATTTCGCCGAGTCTACGGTTGAGACAGCGCCCAAGTCGTTACGCCATTCGTGCAGGTCGGAACTTACCCGACAAGGAATTTCGCTACCTTAGGACCGTTATAGTTACGGCCGCCGTTTACTGGGGCTTAGATTCAGAGCTTCGCCTTGCGGCTGACCCCTCCTCGTAACCTTCCAGCACCGGGCAGGCGTCAGACCCTATACGTCGTCTTACGACTTAGCAGAGTCCTGTGTTTTTAGTAAACAGTCGCTTGGGCCGTTTCACTGCGACCCCAGGCCGCTCACACCGCGAAGGTGATCACAGTCCAGGGTGCTCCTTCTCCCGAAGTTACGGAGCCATTATGCCGAGTTCCTTAACCGTAGTTGTCTCGATCGCCTTGGTATTCTCTACCTGCCTACCTGTGTCGGTTTGGGGTACGGGCACCGGTAGAACTCCCTAGAGGTTTTTCTTGAAAGCATGGGATCACTGACTCTGGCTCAATCGCCTCGTCATCAGCTCTCGGGCTTCACGTGGGACGGATTTGCCTATCCCACACCCTACGGCCTTTCACCGGGACAACCAACGCCCGGCTCAGCTACCCTTCTCCGTCACCCCATCGGTGTTAACGCGCTACCAGTGGTACGGGAATGTCTACCCGTTGTGCATCGACTACGCCTCGCGGCCTCGCCTTAGCTCCCGACTGACCCTGGGAGGATTAGCCTTGCCCAGGAACCCTTAGGCTTACGGCGGAAACGTTTCTCGCGTTTCTCTCGCTACTCATGCCAGCATTCGCTCTTCTGTCCAGTCCACCGACGGTTACCCGCCGACTTCAGCCCGAACAGAATGCTCCCCTACCACTCCGCCAAAGGCGAAGTCCGCTGCTTCGGTATCCAGCTTGAGCCCCGTGTATTGTCGGCGCATGTCCACTTGACCAGTGAGCTATTACGCACTCTTTAAATGAATGGCTGCTTCTAAGCCAACATCCTGGTTGTCTGAGCAAACGCACATCCTTTGCCACTTAGCTGGAACTTAGGGACCTTAGCAGGCGGTCTGGGCTGTTTCCCTTTCGACAATGAAGCTTAGCCCCCACTGTCTGACTCCCGGACTCTGGAGTACCGGCATTCGGAGTTTGGTTGACTTCGGTAAGCGGTGAAGCCCCCTAGGCCATCCAGTGCTCTACCACCGGTACTGAACATCCGAGGCTAGCCCTAAAGCTATTTCGGGGAGAACGAGATATCTCCAGGTTTGATTAGCCTTTCACTCCGATCCACAGGTCATCCCCTCCGTTTTCAACCGAAGTGGGTTCGGCCCTCCACGGGGTCTTACCCCCGCTTCAGCCTGCCCATGGATAGATCACCTGGCTTCGCGTCTACGACGTGTGACTGAGCGCCCGTTTAAAGACTCGCTTTCGCTGCGGCTCGCTTTAAGCTTAACCTTGCCACACACCGTAACTCGCTGGCTCATTCTACAAAAGGCACGCCGTCACCCTGCCGATCCCGAAGGTTCGGCTTTCCGGGCTCCGACTGCTTGTAAGCACACGGTTTCAGGTACTATTTCACTCCCCTCTCGGGGTGCTTTTCACCTTTCCCTCACGGTACTGGTTCACTATCGGTCACTAGGGAGTATTTAGCCTTGGAGGGTGGTCCCCCCAGATTCCTACCGGATTTCACGTGTCCGGCAGTACTCGGGTGATCGTCTCGGAGTCCACGCGATTTCGCATACGGGGCTATTACCCGCTGTGGCCGGCCTTTCCAGGCCGTTCCGCTACCACGTGGATTTGTAACTCCGGCGTAGGTCTGCAGGCCTACGACGACGATTCCCACAACCCCTCATGCAGCAACGCCTGCAGGCTTTAGCGCATACATGGGTTTAGGCTGTATCCCGTTCGCTCGCCACTACTAGGGATATCTCGGTTGATTTCTTTTCCTCGGGGTACTGAGATGTTTCAGTTCCCCCGGTTGCCTCCTACTGCCCTATGTGTTCAGGCAGAGGTACGTGGGCATGACCCCACGTGGGTTTCCCCATTCGGACATCTCCGGATTGACGGTTGTGTGCACCTACCCGGAGCTTATCGCAGCTTGCCACGTCCTTCATCGGCTCCTAGTGCCAAGGCATCCACCGTGTGCTCTTAGTATCTTGATCTGTGTACTATCCGTGTTTTCTCGCTTGCGCTATGCAGCTCTCAAGGTGCGAAGCGCGCCCCAGGAGGGCGCGCGGAGGGTCTGAACCCTCAAAACTGGATACTGTGGGTGACCGAGTCTTGGCCAGGATCGGCCGGACTACGAACCAGATCGACGTTCGGCTTCTAAGGTCCGGGAGCCAGAAGGCTCTACCGGTCCGCCCGCTGTGATGCGGGCGCCGTACTCCCTAGAAAGGAGGTGATCCAGCCGCACCTTCCGGTACGGCTACCTTGTTACGACTTCACCCCCCTTACCCTCTACACCTTCGGCGCCTCCCTCCCTTACGGGTTAGGCCAGCGACTTCGGGTGCGGACGACTCGGGTGGTGTGACGGGCGGTGTGTACAAGGCCCGGGAACGTATTCACCGCGGCGTGCTGATCCGCGATTACTAGCAACTCCGACTTCACGAAGGCGAGTTGCAGCCTTCGATCCGAACTGGGACCGGTTTTGTGGGATTCGCTCCGGGTCACCCCATCGCAGCCCATTGTACCGGCCATTGTAGCACGTGTGCAGCCCAAGACATAAGGGGCATGATGACTTGACGTCATCCCCACCTTCCTCCGGCTTGACGCCGGCAGTCTCCCATGAGTCCCCAACTTAATGCTGGCAACATGGGACAGGGGTTGCGCTCGTTGCGGGACTTAACCCAACATCTCACGACACGAGCTGACGACAGCCATGCACCACCTGTGCAGGGCCCTTTCGGACACGACGTTTCCGCCGCTTTTCCCTGCATGTCAAGCCTTGGTAAGGTTCTTCGCGTTGCGTCGAATTAAGCCACATGCTCCGCTGCTTGTGCGGGCCCCCGTCAATTCCTTTGAGTTTTAGCCTTGCGGCCGTACTCCCCAGGCGGGGCACTTAATGCGTTAGCTGCGGCACGGAGGGAGTCGATGACCCCCCACACCTAGTGCCCATCGTTTACGGCTAGGACTACCAGGGTATCTAATCCTGTTTGCTCCCCTAGCTTTCGCGCCTCAGCGTCAGTCGTGGCCCAGAAAGCCGCCTTCGCCACTGGTGTTCCTCCCAATATCTGCGCATTTCACCGCTACACTGGGAATTCCACTTTCCTCTACCAGACTCAAGCCTGCCAGTTTCAGATGCAGGCCGCGGGTTGAGCCCCCGGTTTTCACATCCGACTTAACAAGCCGCCTACGCGCTCTTTACGCCCAATAAATCCGGATAACGCTTGCCCCATACGTATTACCGCGGCTGCTGGCACGTATTTAGCCGGGGCTTCTTCTGCAGGTACAGTCATCTTCGTCCCTGCTGAAAGCGGTTTACAACCCGAAGGCCTTCATCCCGCACGCGGCGTTGCTGCGTCAGGCTTTCGCCCATTGCGCAAGATTCCCCACTGCTGCCTCCCGTAGGAGTCTGGGCCGTGTCTCAGTCCCAGTGTGGCCGATCAGCCTCTCAGCTCGGCTACCCATCGTCGCCTTGGTGGGCCATTACCCCACCAACAAGCTAATGGGCCGCGGGCTCATCCCTCGCCGCCGGAGCTTTCCCGATCAGGCCATGCGACCTGAAAGGAGTATCCGGTATTAGCTCCGGTTTCCCGGAGTTATCCCAGTGCGAGGGGCAGATTGCCCACGTGTTACTCACCCGTTCGCCACTTTATACACCCCCCGAAGGGGGCTTTAATCGTTCGACTTGCATGTGTTAAGCACGCCGCCAGCGTTCATCCTGAGCCAGGATCAAACTCTCCGTGGAAATGCGTCACAGGCATCGCTGCCTGTGGTCCGCGAAGGTTGAACCCGGATTTTGTATCCGGATCGCCCGCCTTCCGACGGCAAAGGAGTCCATCGGTGGTTCGGACATGGAGTTGTCTCACCGGTTTGACCTGTTAATGGCCCTCTCGGTGTGACGGGGTCAATCGCGGTCCGTGGTCACGGACCGCCTGGCTCGTCACAGTATCCAGTTTTCAAGGTTCAGGCGCAGCGGGGAGATACGTTACGCATACCCTGCCCAGCTGTCAATCGACGTTCCGGCCGCCATCGGGCTTCCCGAGAAAAGAAGAACGCCCCCGCTTCACGGAGGCGTCGGTGGTGGGCGGACCGTATGACGTGGTCCGTCTTCCCTATCCGATCGCCTCCACACGGGTGTTGCTCTTCAAGACGCGAACCACCCTTTCAAGATGCGCCGCCGGAAGCGGCTCAAGTAGAGTAGCACCCGTGGTGACCGTACGCAACATCTTTCCCGAACGGGTCGGCGGACTAACCGCAGGATGCAAGGGGTGTCGGGCCAAGACCCGGTCCCAGGGTCGCCCATGGACCAGCCGGGGCCTCACACGGGACGCGCAACTAGAGAGGTTTGAACGCGAAGTCAAACCTGTAGAAATCTACGTCAGGTCTTCTTGTCATGCTCCTCGGCGTCATCATTGAGCGCACGGAACCACTTGCGCTTTCCGACTTGCCAGGTGGAACCGAACAATTCCTTCTCATCGACCCAGTAAGAACCAACGTCTACTTTCACGCCGTCCTTGCGGACGGCACCTCCGTCGATAGCGTTCCTTGCCATACTCGCGGATACAACCGTACCCGAACTGGTGATGAACCCTGGAAGATAGCGCTGCCCTTCAGCATTCTGTTGGATTCCATCCAACGAAATGGGAATCTCGGGAACGTCCGCCGGCGCCTCGTGGCGCTTGAACACCCTGTCGAACGCCTCCTCGGCAGACGTTGCGGCCTCGGCGCCGTTGTAGAGAGCCACGATCTCGCGCGCGAGGCGGCGCTTGACGAGATCGGGCCTGCCGTCATCCGCGGCGAGTCCGGCCTCGATGGCGTCGACCTCCTCGACGGGCAGACCCGTAGCCAGCCGGAAGTACTTGACGATGAGTCCGTCTGGGATCGACATGACCTTCCCGAACACCTCGCCGGCGGGGTCGGTGAGCCCGACGTAGTTGCCGTAGCTCTTGCTCATCTTCTGGACGCCGTCCGTGCCCTCCAACAGAGGGAGCGTGAGGCAGACCTGCGGCTCCATCCCGTGCTTCTCCATGAGCTCGCGCCCGGCGAGCAGGTTGAACAGCTGGTCCGTACCTCCGATCTCCACGTCGGCACGGACCGCGACCGAGTCGTACGCCTGCGCGACCGGGTAGAGGAACTCGTGCAGCGAGATCGGCTGCTGCGCCGCGTAGCGCTTCGCGAAGTCATCGCGCTCGAGGATGCGCGCGATGGTGAAGCGGCTCGTCAACCGGAGCAGGTCGGCGAAACCGAGCGCGTCGAGCCAGTCGGAGTTCCGCACAAGCTCGGTCCGATCGGGATCGAGGATCTTGAACGCCTGCTCGACGTACGTGTTGGCGTTCGCGTCGATCTCCTCGCGCGACAGCGCGGGGCGAGTCGCGTTCCGGCCCGATGGGTCTCCGATGAACGCCGTGAAGTCCCCTATGATCAGCACGACCTGATGTCCGATGTCCTGGAACTGGCGCAACTTGCGAAGAGGCACGGCGTGACCGAGGTGGAGATCGGGGGCGGTGGGGTCGACACCGAGCTTCACGCGCAGCGCGCGACCCGTGGCGAGTTTCTCGCGCAGCGCGTCGCGGGTGTGTATCGCGGATGCGCCGCTCTCGATGACGTGCAGCTGGTCCTCGATGCTGCGCACGCGCGCCACTCCTTCCCGCGGTCGACTCGTCGGCCATGGTACCACGTCGATGACGTAGCGCGGCGCGGCGCCCGCGGCACTATATACTAGTGCGCATGGACGATCGCGACCCCTACGAACCACGACGTCGGACGACGGGCGGCGGCGCGCGCGGGCAAGGACCCCGGCCGAGGGCGCGCCGCTCCGAGTCCCGCAGCGCCCGCCCGCCCGCCGCGCGAGCACATCGCGCGCCGTCGCGCGCCCGTCGGCCCGCGCGCGATCCGCGTCGAGGACGCGCGCTTCGCGCGATCCTGCTCGCGGCGCTCCTGTTCGCTGTCGCGGCGACGATCGTCTTCGGAGCCGTCTACACGTCGGTCGCCCGAACGCTTCCCGACCCGACGCGGCAGCTCAAGGGCCGCGACCAGACGACGCGGATCCTCGACCGCAAGGGCAGGCCGCTCGCAAAGCTCTTCGCGGATCAGAACCGCACCGACGTCGCATTGAAGGACGTCCCGGTCGCCCTTCGCCAGGCGGTCATCGCGACCGAGGACCGCCGTTTCTACGAGCACCGCGGCGTCGACCCGATCGGCATCCTCCGCGCTCTCGTCACGGACGTGCGGGCCGGCTCGAAGGTGCAAGGCGGCTCCACCATCACACAGCAGTACGTGAAGAAGGCCTTCTTCACGGACGAGCGGACCTTGCGCCGAAAGCTCGCCGAGGCGCTGCTCGCCTATCGGATAGAGAAACGCTACGGCAAGGACCGTATCCTTGAGATGTACTTGAACACCATCTACTTCGGCCACGGTGCGTACGGGGTCGAGTCGGCTGCGCAGATCTACTTCGGCAAGAACGTGCGCCGCCTCAGCCTGCCGGAGTGCGCGATGCTGGCGGGCGTGATCAAGTCACCGGGCAGGTACTCTCCGTTCCTCGATCTTCGCGCCGCGAAGACGCGCCGCGACACGGTTCTGGCCCAGATGCTCGCGGGGGGGGTGATCGACCGCCCGACGCAGGATCGTGCCGTCGCGGCCCAGATCAAGACCGCGAGCCTGCGCCACGCATCCACGGTGGCGCCGTACTTCGTCGAGTACGTGAAACAGCAGATCATCGAGCGTTTCGGCGACGACGCCGTCTTCCGCGGGGGTCTCACGGTGCGCACCACGCTCGACATCCCCATGCAACTCGCCGCGGAACGCGCGGTGGCCGAGACCCTCGACCGTCCCGACGATCCGTCGGCGGCCCTCGTGGCGCTCGATCCGAAGACCGGCGCCATCCTCGCGATGGTCGGCGGGAGAGACTGGAAGCGCCAGCAGTTCAACGTGGCCGCACAGGGTCGAGGTCGCCAACCCGGTTCGGCGTTCAAACCCTTCGTGCTCGTCACCGCCCTCGAGAACGGCGTCTCGTCCGAGGCGACGTTCGAGTGCGGCCCGATCCGCATCGACATCCCCGGCGGCGCACCGTGGCGGGTCACCGGCGCGGGTGGAGGCCGCAGGGGGCCGATGCGCCTGCGTGAAGCCACCGAGAAGTCCGTGAACTCCGTCTACGCGCAACTCATCGTCAAGGTGGGCGCCAACAAGGTCGTCGACGTCGCACACCGTATGGGCATCACGAGCCGGCTCGAACCGCTGCCGTCGATCGCCCTCGGCGGTCTCGAGGACGGTGTGACCCCACTGCAGATGGCGGATGCGTACGGCACCCTCGCCGCAGGCGGCACGCGCGCGACTCCGTTCGGCGTGAGCGAGGTGCGCGACCCGAAGGGCGCGATACTCTTGTCCGTCAAACCCAAGCGCAGCGCGGCCATCGACCCTGCGATCGCCTACCTGACGACCGACATCCTCCAAGGGGTCATCCGTCGCGGGACCGGCGAGTCGGCGGCGATCGGTCGCCCTGCCGCGGGCAAGACAGGCACGACCCAGCAGTACCGGGATGCTTGGTTCGTCGGATACGTTCCCCAACTCGTCGCGTCCGTGTGGGTAGGCTATCCCGATTCGCAGCGCGAGATGCTCTCGGTCCACGGGCGCAAGGTCACGGGCGGCTCCTTCCCCGCACACATCTGGGCGACGTTCATGCGCGCCGCGCTCAAGGGCGCGCCCGAGACCCCATTCGAGCGGCCGGCCGGCCTGAGCGCGGCGACGATCTGCCTCGAAACGGGGCTTCGGGCGACCCCGTTCTGTCCAAGGACCGGACCCGGTCTGTTCATAGTCAGCGCGGTCCCCGGTCCTTGCACCGTGCACACGGAACCGACCGCTACCGTCGTGCCCAACGTCATCGGCATGACGAAGGTCGACGCTCTCGCGGCGCTACACCGCCTCCTCCTCCAGGTACGAGTCCTCGAACAGCCCGTCGCCGGCGTACCCGCCGGCGTGGTCGCCGAGCAGTCGCCGCGCGGAGGCAGCGTCGCGACCACGCGCACCGTCGTGACCGTCACGGTGTCGAACGGTCAGAGCGCCGGACGACCGCCGACAGCCGCTTTCACGGTGACCCCGGCCTCTCCGACTCGCGGCTCCCCCGTCATCTTCGACGCCGCCAACTCGACGGACGACGGCCGTGTCGTCGACTGGGTATGGGAGTTCGGCGATGGCGAGGGAGCCAAGGGGCGCAACGTCTCGCACACGTTCGCTGCAGCGGGCTCGATCAGCGTCACGCTCTGGGTCACCGACGATCAGGGCCAGGTCTCGTCGGTGACGAGGGCGATCGCGGTCCGCTGACTGGAACCTCAGCGCACGCCGCGGAAGAAGTGCCCGCTGGTCGAAGGCTTCACGAACGCCTCCACCGGCAAGGAAAGACCCTCATGGATGGCGTCGAGCGATCGCCGGTACGATGCGACCGCACCGATCGCATCCTGCCGTTCTTCCCCCGTCAACTCGAGCCTGACCGCCGCCACGCCTGCCCTCACGATCTCCGGAAGGGCACGTGAGAGGTCGAGCGGGACCGAGTTGAGCACGTGCGTCCTCCCCGCGGAGTCCGTGCTCACCGGGAAGGCATACCCCTTCGCGTCGACCAGCGTCCAGCGGGTCCGCCGCCGGTCGCAGTCCGCACACGCGCACGCGCACGGTCCGGCGGCCTGGAGAGCACAGTGCTCGGCGATCATCATCTCCAGCCGCCCGTGCACGACGAATCCTACGTCGACGGCCGATCCCTCGCATGTCGAGGCGAGCTGCCGTCCCGAGAGCTCGGGCGAAGCCCACACGAGATCCGCGCCCAGGTCAGCGAGGGCGGCCACGGTCGAGGGGTTGCACGCGTTGAGCGGCCAATCCGCCTCGACGCTCGACCCGTGGGAACGGAGCGCGGTAAGCAGGCCGAGAGTCCCGGCCATGACTCTCGCGCCGGCCGGTATCCGCTCGAGGAGCCCGCGAGACTCGCCGTCGTGCGCGACCCTGGGAAGCCGCACGTCCATCCCCTGAGGCCACGGGCCTTCCGGGACCGAGAGTGCGTCGACGGCGACGCGATCAGCGCCGGCGTCGTACAGTGCGGTCGCGACCCCCGGATCGTCGGTGACCGCGACGAGTGCGGGCTTGGAGCGCGCCGTGGACCGCGGCCGGGTCGGTCTCCCGACGTCGGGACGCGCGGGCACGCGTCCCGCCCACGGACGCAGCAAGGTCTCGCGAAGGCGCTCCAGCGCCTCTCTGCGAGCAGCATGCAGCGTGGAGAACGGAAGTCCTGCCTGCGCGTCCAGATCGAGGTCCCATCCTCGCGCGGCGAAGCCACTGCCACCGAGACGTCCTACATGCCCGATGACCTCCTCCGCCGTCACCGTCCTCGTACGCGCGAGTTCGACGACCGGCCCTTCGCCGCGCCCGCACGCGCCGCGCGCGGTGGCTTCCACGACGATGGGCTCGCCGACACGGACCTTGACGGCGAGGTCGACCGGAACGGCGGCTGCGTCCGGGCCCCGGAAGGTGCGTCTGGCCGCGTCGATGAGCGCGGCGTTCGCCACGCGGAAGACCCGGTCGCCGACGGCGGCCGACCGTTCGAGCCGCAAGGACACGCGAGACGAAGCCGGAGCGGACGAGACCGCGCTGCCTGAGATCGCGAGTCCGCCAGCGGTCTGCGCGAACCGGCCGTCGCGCGTCCAGACCTCGATGGTGTCGCCGGGTTCGAGTGAGCGATCGAGTGCGACGACGGCCAAGCCGTTCGCGATGTCCACGACGCGCCCGAGCGGCACGCCACGGTTGTTTGGACGGCTGCGGCTCATCATGCTCTCGTCTTTCACGCCCGTGAGATATGCGGTGCTGAACCCGCGGTTGAACGCCTCCTCGAGCGTCTCCCACTCGACGGGTGAGACCTGAAAGCCCTCGGGATCGAGCGCGGCGCGATCCAGCGCGGCGCGGTAGACACGCACGACGAGTGCGACGTACTCGGGCGACTTCATCCGGCCTTCGATCTTGAGCGCCGCGATACCGGAGCGCACCAGCCGAGGCAGGACCTCGATGCCCGCGAGGTCGCGCGGGCTGAGCAGGTATGCGCCTCCGGTCTGCGCCTCCCGGCCGTCCTCGTCGACGAGACGGTGCGGCAGACGGCAAGGCTGGGCGCACAGGCCGCGGTTGGCGGATCGCGCGCCGATGAGGGACGACATGAGGCACTGCCCCGAATAGCAGTAGCACAGCGACCCGTGGACGAAGGTCTCGACCTCGGCGGACGATGCCGCTGCCGCTGTGGTCACTTCCTCGATCGAGCACTCGCGGGCCAGGGTGATGCGCGCGAACCCCACGTCGGCGAGGACTCGGACCGTCTGCGGATCGTGCGCGTTCAGCTGCGTCGACGCATGCAGCCGGACATGCGGGAGCAGGGCTCGCGTCTCCACCGCGAGCCCGAGGTCCTGTACGATGACCGCGTCGACGCCGGCCGTCCACGCCTCGTCGATCATCGTCAGGGCGCGGGGCATCTCGTTCGGGAGCACGACGACGTTCGCGGTCAGGTAGACTCTGACTCCGCGCAGGTGCGCCCAGTCGCACGCCTCCCTCAGGCCCGGCAGTGAGAAGTTCTCGGCGCCCCGGCGCGCGTTGAGCTCCTCCAAACCCAGGTACACCGCATCGGCCCCGTTCGCGACGGCGGCGTGGAGCGCATCAGGGCCGCCCGCGGGGGCGAGCAGCTCGGGCACTCGGGTGTGTTCGGCGGCTTCTGACATGACGGGAGGATGACGCGGACGCGACCGGCCTGGTATCAAGCATGCCGCGTGCGGCACAATGAGAGCCTGGATGCGAAGGGAGCGGCATGTCAAGTAGACGCCAGCGGCTGCGCCGCCGGCCGAACGGCGCGGCGATGATCGTCCTCAAGGTCTCGCTCGTCGTCGCCGTCGCACTCGCGCTGCTGTTGGCCGCGGGCACGGCTACGGCACTGGCGGTCGTCTCCCGCTGGCTCGTGGACCTACCGGACGTCGACGCCCCGAACGCGTTCGCCGTCGCCCAGACGACGAAGATCTACTCCGCCGACGGCAAGCTGCTGGCGAACCTCTTTCTCGAGAACCGTGAGATCGTCCCCCTGTCGGCGATATCGACCGACCTGGCCAACGGCGTCGTCGCGGTCGAGGACGAGCGATATTACGAACACCAAGGCGTCGACTTCGTCGGCATCGCCCGAGCCGCCGCCGCCGACATCGTCGCGGGACGGGTCGAGGAAGGCGCGTCGACCATCACGCAACAGTACATCCGCAACACCATCCTCTCGGGAGAGCGCACGCAGATCACCCCTGCGCGCAAGATACGCGAAGCCTATCTTGCCGCCGAACTCGAGAAGCGACGGAACAAGCAGGACATCCTCGGCATGTACCTCAACACCGTGTACTTCGGCGAAGGGGCGTACGGCGCCGAGGCCGCCGCGCGGACGTTCTTCGCGAAGCACGCCAGGGACCTCACCCTCCCCGAGGCCGCACTCCTCGCCGGCCTGCCACAGTCGCCGAGCCGTCTCTCACCGTACGAGAATCCCAAGGGCGCCCTCGCACGCCGCGGCTGGGTGCTGCGGAAGATGTTCGACAACGGCTACATCGACCGCGAGGCATACACTGCGGCGATGGTCTCACCCGTCCGTCTCAAGCGGGCCTTCCAGCCGATGCAGGGGATCTACTCGGCGCCGTACTTCGTCTCGTACGTGAAGAAGGTGCTCCAGCAGCAGTACTCGACCGCGGTCGTCTTCCGTGGAGGACTCAGGGTCACGACCACCCTGGACACCCGGCTGCAGAAACTCGCCGAGGACTCGTGTTCGCAGGTGCTCGACCGCCCCGGGGACCCATCGTGCGCCCTCGTCTCGATCGATCCTCGCACGGGATACGTGCGGGCGATGGTCGGGGGGCGCGACTACGCCAAGAACAAGTTCAACCTCGCGACCCAGGGCAAGCGCCAGCCCGGCTCGTCGTTCAAGACGTTCGTGCTCACGACGGCCATCGAGCAGGGCATCCCACCGTACAGGGGCATCAACTCCGCATCCCCCGTGGTGATCCCCTGGAGACCGAAGGCATGGGTGGCCTCGAACAGCGAGGGCAGCGGCCGGGGCTTCATCACCCTGGCGTCGGCGACCCGCGCCTCGGTGAACACGGTCTTCGCGCGGCTCATCGCGGAGGTCGGACCCGAGGCGGTCGTGCGCACCGCGAAGCGTATGGGGATCACGTCGTACATCCCGCCCTACCTCTCCATCGCCCTCGGCAGTCAGAACGTCACGCCGTTCGAGATGGCGTCCGCCTATGGGACACTCGCCACCGGCGGCGTCCACTACAAGCCGGTGTGCATCGCCAAGGTAGTCGATTCGGACGGCAAGACCGTCTTCCAGACGAAGCCGCGAGGGACGCGCGTGCTCTCCGCAGCGGTCTCGTGGGCGGTGACCCAGCTACTCGAGGGAGTCGTACGTGGAGGCACGGGCACCGGCGCCAGCATCGGCCGCCCCGTCGCCGGGAAGACGGGGACGAGCCAGGACTACCGCGACGCGTGGTTCGTCGGGTACACGCCGCAACTGGTCACATCGGTATGGATGGGCTACACCCCCGAACGGCCGATGCGGAGCGTCCACGGCCGCCGGGTCTTCGGGGGCACGTTCCCGGCGATGATCTTCAGGCGGTTCATGACCGCGGCCCTACGTGGCCAGCCGGTCCGCGACTTCGCACACGCTCGCGCCCCGCACTACAAGTGGAAGTCGAGCTGGTCCCATGCCGGCTCCGCCACGGTCGAGCCCTCGCGTACGCCGACACGTCCGGCCTCCGGAGGCACGCAGCCGCCGATCGACGGTGGCGGCGAGACCCCGCCTCCACCGCCTCCACCGCCTCCACCGCCTCCGCCCACGGACACGACCGTCACGCCCTAGCGTGTAGCTACCCCCGGCGGCTGACGCGGACCATCCCGGAGACGCAGACGATCTCGACGGACCCGAGAGCTTCCACGGCGTCGAGCACGAGGTTCATGCCGAGCGTGTCCGAGCTCACATGCCCCGCGATGACAAGGTTGAGCTTGAGTTCCTCCGCGCGCTTCCGATGCTCCTCGGAGTAGTGCATCCCGACGAGCGTCCCGACTCCCGCCTGGGAGAGGCGATCGAGCGCGTCGGCTGGGCCCTCGGTCCCACCGGTCATGTCCGCGACGACCCTGCCCGGTCGGGCCGAGCCCGTCCCGAGCACGATGGAGGGCCCGTATCCCTTGCGCGCGGCGTCGGCGTACTCGGGGATGGCTCGCAGGACCTTCACGAGCTTGTCGAGCGTGCCCGGCGCCTCGGCGTCGATGTGGCGCTGCACGAAAGCGTTCACGGCGTTGTCCGCCGGCGTGTGACACGACATCAGCGCGAACCCGAGCTCGCGCGCCGCGTCGACACTGCGATAGTGGTTCGCGGGCAGGATGCGGCGGCGCACCTCCTCGGCGCGCGGCTCCATCAGCGAGTCCGCGGCCGCGATGCTCACTCCCTGCGCCGCCCAGAGGTCGGCCTGCATCCCCATCACCTCGTGCAGTCGCGCGAACCCCGGACCCTCGGGGTGATGGGCAAGGATGAGGTCGATCGGGGCTCCGCGCTCGCGGAGCCGGTCCGCGAGCAGGACCTCCCCTACCTCCATGTCGATGCCGACGATGAGTCCTCGCACCTCCGTGTCCGGCCCGCCGAGCACCACGCGCGTGTCCGCGTACGGGTTCGTGAGACCCTCGGCATCGAAGAACGCTCTGTCGTCCTCTTCGAGTCGGTCGTACGCCTCGCGCGCCGCGACCAGCGCCCGCTCGACGCCCTCGCGGCCACGACCGTCCTCGCCAATACCGAACTCGACCGCAGTCCGGTAGATGTCGCCCAGTCTCACTGCCCAGGACCTCCCTCTCGAACGGCACGTCGTCCCGTCCTACCTTTCGACACGAACGGACAGCCTTCCTCGTAGAAACGCAACTCCTTCTCGTGCCCCGCCGACAGACCGACGCGCCCGGTCGCGCGGATGCGCTCCGGTGCCGGACCGTCGAGCACTTCGAGCCGCCCAGCGCCGAGAGTCGCGCCGTTGTCGGCGAGCGTGATCCCGAGCGCCGCGGCCAACTTGCCGGGGCCGTCCGCGAGCGACCCGTCGCGAACGCCTGCTCGACGCGAGCGCATCTCCTCGAGTCCGATCAGGGGCTCGATCGCCCTGACCAGCACGGCGCCCGCCGTTCCCTCCACTTCTGTGACCAGGTTCAGCATGTGATGGTTCCCGTAGGTGAAGTAGACGTATGCGTTGCCGGGCGGACCGTACATGACGGAGTTCCGACGAGTGATACCCCGCGTCGCAGCATGGGAGCCGGGGTCGTCGGAACCCAGATACGCCTCGGTCTCGACGATGCGGCCACCGGTGACAGTCTCGCCGTCCGCGCTCACCAGTATCTTCCCCAGCAGCTCTCGAGCGACGGAGGCCGTGTCGCGCGCGAAGAACGCGCCGGGAAGCGGTCGCGGCGCGACATGACCGGTCGCCGGAGGGGACACGCGCTCAGCCCGTGACGCCGTCGAGCCACTCGGCCTCGAGGCGCAAGACGCCCCGGACGGCATCGATCTGCTCGCGCACGCGATCGTGTCCGGTACCGCCCTCGCTCGTGCGCCTCGCCACGACCGCGTCGATGTCGAGCGCCGACAAGACGTCGTCACCGAACGCCGGCGACGCCGCGCGCAGCTCCTCAAGGGTGAGGTCCTGCAGGGTCCTGCCCTCGCGCTCGCACGCGAGCACGACGCCGCCGACGATCTCGTGCGCCTCGCGGAACGGCATCCCGCGGGCCGCCAGGTGGTCGGCGAGGTCCGTCGCGGCCATGAAGCCTCCGAGGGAGGCAGAGCGCATGCGCGAGACGTCGAACGTCATCGTCTCGACCATGCCCCTGACGGCACGCAGGCAGTCACGAAGCGTGTCGGACGCGTCGAACGCTGCCTCCTTGTCCTCCTGCATGTCCTTGTTGTACGCGAGCGGGAGGGCCTTGAGCGTCACGAGCAGGGCCGTGAGGTCGCCGACCACACGACCCGTCTTGCCGCGCGTCAACTCGGCGACGTCCGGGTTCTTCTTCTGGGGCATGATCGAACTGCCGGTGGCGTACGCGTCGTCGAGGCTCACGAAGCCGAACTCTTCGCTCGACCAGAGCACGATCTCCTCGCACAGGCGGGAGAGATGGACCATGGCGAGCGCGCAAGCATAGGTGAGGTCGAGCAGGAAGTCCCGGTCGGAGACGGCGTCCATCGAGTTCGGGACGACCGAGGCGAAGCCCAGCGTGCTCGCGACCGCGGCGCGATCGATCGGGAACGGCGTCCCGGCCAGCGCGGCCGCTCCCAGCGGCATAGCGTCCGCCGCGTCGTAGGCGTGGCGGACGCGAGAGAAGTCGCGCGCGAGCATCCACACGTACGCGAGCAGGTGGTGCGAGAGCAGGACGGGCTGGGCCTTCTGCAGGTGGGTGTAGCCAGGCATGACGGCGCCGAGATGCTCCTCGGCGCGGGCGAGTAGCGTCCCTTGGAGGGCGAGGCACGCCCGGGCGAGCGACACCGCCGCGGACCGGGAGTGCATGCGCGCGTCGAGAGCCACCTGGTCGTTCCGGGAGCGGGCGGTGTGCAGCTTGCCGCCGACCGCCCCGACCTTGTCGATGAGCGCCCGCTCGATCGACATGTGGATGTCCTCGTCCCCGAGGTCGAAGACGAAGGAGTCGTCACGGATCGCGCAGCCGATCGCATCGAGACCGTCCTCTATGCGCGACGCGTCCTCGGCTCCGACGATGCCCTGCGCCGCCAGCATCCTCACGTGCGCGATCGATCCGCGGACGTCTTCCTCCCACATCCGCCGATCGATCGGCAGCGACGCTCCGAACTCCTCGATGAACCCGTCGAGGGGCTTGTCGAACCGTCCGCCCCAAGCCTTCTTCTCCTGCGCCATGGTCCTCTCCCCGCCGCCTGCCACGATGACGCACGTCCTTATACGGCGCCTTCCTTGCCGACCTTGCGGCGCTGACGTGCCCACACCCGCGTCGGGAGGCCCCAGAGCTCGATGAAGCCCTTCGCGGCGGCATGGTCGAACGAGTCCGTCTCGTCGTAAGTCGCAAGGTCGTAGTCGTACAGCGAGTACGGACTGCGCCGCCCGACCACGACACAGCTTCCCTTGAAGAAACGGAGCCGGACATCGCCGGTCACGAGGCGTTGCGTCGTCTCGACGAACCCGTCGAGCGCCTCTTTCAGAGGCGAGAACCAGAGACCGCAGTAGACGAGCTCCGCCCACTTCTGCTCGACGCCGAGCTTGTAGTGGAGCAACTCCCTCTCGAGACACAGGTCTTCGAGCGCCTTGTGCGCCTGGATGAGAGCGAGCGCCCCCGGCACCTCGTAGATCTCGCGGCTCTTCAAGCCGACAAGGCGGTTCTCGATCATGTCGATGCGTCCGAATCCGTGCCGCCCGGCCACGTCGTTCATCTTGAGGATGATGTCGTGGAAGGAGCAAGCCTCGCCGTCGACCGCGACCGGCAGTCCCGCCTCGAAGGCGAGCTCGACGTACTCCGCATCGCTGCTGGACGCGGTGCGGGCGTCGTCCGTGAGCGTGTAGATGTCGGACGGCGGCTCCACCCACGGATCCTCGAGCACGCCGCATTCGATCGCGCGGCCCCAGAGGTTGTCGTCGATCGAATAGGGGCTCGACTTCGTCGTCGGCACGGGGATGCCGTGCGCGCGGGCGTATTCCATCTCCTGCTCGCGCGTCTTCAGATCCCACTCGCGGACCGGCGCGAGGACCTCGAGGTCGGGGTCGAGGGCGGCGATGCCCACCTCGAAACGGACCTGGTCGTTGCCCTTGCCGGTACAGCCGTGAGCGATGTAGCGCGCCCCGGCCGCATGCGCCTCCTCGACCAGATGCTTCACGATGATCGGCCTCGAGAGGGCGGAGACGAGAGGGTACTTGTTCTCGTAGAGGGCGTTCGCCTTCAGCGCCTTGGCGAGGTACTCCTCGACGTATTCCTCACGTACATCCTTGACCATGGAGGCGACAGCTCCGATGTCGAGCGCCTTGGAGCGGACGACCTCGAGGTCTTGGCGCTCCTGGCCCACGTCGATGGCGAGGGCGATGACGTCGAGGCCCTTCTCATCCCTGAGCCACTGGATAGCGACCGAGGTGTCCAGGCCACCCGAATATGCGAGCACGACCTTGTCGTTGGCCACGGACCCGCTCCTTGTCTTGTCTCGGGCCGCCTAGCGGCGGCCGCGGAACCTGTCGATCCGGTCGACCAGGCTCTCCGCCTGATCGTCCGACGAACAGATGATGAGGATCGTGTCGTCGCCCGCGATAGACCCGAGCACATCCTCGAAGTCGGCGGCGTCGAGCGCCGCGGCGACGCCGGGCGCCGTGCCCGCCGCCGCCTTCACGAGCACGAGAGTCCCGGAACGGAGCACGGACAGCACGAGGTCGGAGACCATCCGCTGCAGGTGAAGGTCCTCCGCGAGGACGTACAGCCCCTCGGGGAGCTTGCGCAGCCCCATCTCCGTGATGTCGCGCGACACCGTCGCCTGCGTGCAGCCGAATCCCTCGACCTTCAGCAGCTCGACAAGGTCGCGCTGGGTACGTACCCTGTCCCTCCGCACGATCGTGCGGATCGCGTCCTGGCGTTGCGTTCGTCTCCTCATCGTTCCCGTCCGTCTTCCGGCCGCCGAGAGGACCCGACGGCGTCGGGTAGGTCAGCCGATCAACAGCGACAGTATCGCCTTCTGGGCGTGCAGCCTGTTCTCGGCCTCATCGAAGACGACCGAGTAATCGGCGTCGATGACCGCGTCCACGACCTCTTCCCCCCGATGCGCCGGAAGGCAATGCATGAAGATGGCGTCCTGCGCGGATTGCGCCATGAGCGCCGGGTCGACGGTGAATCCCCGGAAGGCCGCGATCCTCGCGTCGTGCTCGGCCTCCTGGCCCATCGACGCCCAGGTGTCGGTCACCACGACGTCAGCGCCGACGACCGCCGCGAACGGATCGCTCCCGACCTCGACCGAACCGCCCGTGGCCGTGGCGATCTCGCTCGCCCAGCCGACGATGGTCTCCTTCGGCCCGAACCCGCGGGGCGAGGCGACGCGCACTCGCATCCCCGTCAGCGCTCCACCCAGGAGCAGTGTGTTCGCCATGTTGTTCCCGTCGCCCACGTACGCGAGCGTCAGACCCGCCAGCCGGCCCTTCTTCTCCTGGATGGTCAGAAGGTCCGCCAGCACCTGGCACGGATGGAAGGCGTCGGTGAGCGCGTTGACGACCGGCACGCGCGCGTGCTCGGCGATCTCCTCGATGTGGCCCTGGGCGAACGTCCGCACGACTATCGCGTCGACGTAGCGCTCGAGCACCTTGACGGTATCGTGGACGGTCTCCCCGCGTGAGAACGCGTCGCCGGGCCCGAGGACGATGGGCGTCGCGCCGAGTTGCCTGCACGCGATCTCGAATGAGACGCGGGTACGCATCGAAGGCTTCAGGAAGATGAGCGCCACGGCCTTCCCTTCGAGAGGCCGCAAGCGGTTCGCGCTCATATGCAGGGCGTTCTTCAACGCCTTGGCCCGCTCGAGGACCATGTGGATCTCATCGGGGGCGAGGTCGCCCAGCGTGAGGAGATCGCGCCCGTGCATCTGCATCGACTACACCCCCTCCAACAGGTCCGCCAGGATGTCTGCGAGTGTATCAACTTCCGCTCTGCCACACACGAGAGGCGGCAAGAAACGTATCGTTCGATCGCCGATGCTGTTCAGGACGAGGCCCCTATGCAGTGCCGCGACGGTGATGTCGACCGCGACCGGACTCGCGAGGTCGATGGCGAGCATGAGCCCGGCGCCGCGCACGGAAGCGACCGCGCCGGTCGCGGCGGCGAGCGCTGAGAGCCGCTCGCGCAGGTAGGTCCCTGTCGCCACCGCGTTCTCGCCGAGACGTTCGGCCGCGAGCGCGGCGATCGTGGCACGCCCGGCCGCGCAGATGACCGGGCCGCCTCCGAAGGTCGAACCGTGATCGCCGGGGCGGAAGGCTTCCGCGACATCCGCGCGCGCCACGACGGCGCCGATGGGAAGACCGTTCGCCATCGACTTCGCCAGCGTCATGACGTCGGGCTCGACGCCCATCGCGAGGTGCGCGAAGACCGGACCAGTCCGCCAGAATCCAGTCTGGACCTCGTCGAGTACGAGCAACACGCCGCGCTCGTCGCACAGCCGCCGCGCAGCCGCGAGATACTCGGGAGCGCACGGGAAGACCCCGCCTTCCCCCTGGATGGGCTCGAGCATGACGGCGCAAGTGCGCGGGGTGATCGCGACCTCGAGCGCATCGGTATCGCCGAGCGGAACGTGCCGGAACCCGGCCGGAAGAGGCTCGAACGCCTCCTGCTTGGCGGGCTGACCCGTCGCGGCGAGCGCGGCGAGCGTTCGGCCGTGGAAGCTGCGAAGCGCGGACACCACCTCGACGCACTCCGGCCCGTGCCGGTCGCGACCCCACCGGCGCGCGAGCTTGATGGCCCCTTCGGTCGCCTCGGCGCCCGAGTTCGCGAAGAAGACCCGGCCGTCGAATCCGGCAAGTCCGACGAGGTCAGCGGCGAGCTCCGCTCGATGCTCCACGTGGTAGAGGTTCGAGACCTGCACGAGCCGGGACATCTGTGTCGAGACCGCCTCCGCCACGCCGGGATGGGAGTGCCCGAGGTTCACCGAGCCGATCCCCGCGACGAAGTCGAGGTACTCGCGACCGTCGTCGTCGTAGAGCCGCATGCCCTCTCCCCGCACGAACATCACTGGTTTGCGCGCGTATGTGCGCATGTGGAACGCGGCGTCGAGAGCGGCGGCGGACTCGAACGCGATACCCATCACGCATCGCCCCCGGCCGCGCCGCTCGCTGTGACCCCCGGCGCATCGCGAGTGATCATCGTCCCGACCCCTTGGTCCGTGTAGACCTCGAGAAGGAGCGCGTGCGGGGTGGTCCCGTTCAGCACGTGCGCGCGCTCGACACCTCCACGCAGTGCTCGAGCACAAGCCGCGACCTTCGGGATCATGCCGCTCGAGAGGCGGTCTCCCGCGACAAGGTCCTCCGCTTCGTCGAGGCCGAGCGCGCTGATCAACGAGGACTTGTCGTCGAAATCGGCGTAGAGACCGTCGACGTCCGTGAGGAAGATGACCTTCTCCGCGCCTAGCGCGACGGCGACATCGCCGGCCACGAGGTCGGCGTTGATGTTGTAGCTGCCGCCGTCGTCGCCGTATCCGACGGTCGCTATGACGGGGATGAAGCCGTCGGCGATGAGGTTCGCGAGCACCGTGGCGTCGATCGACTCGACCTCGCCGACGCGACCGAGCCGCTCGGAGAGCGGACGCGCCTTGATGAGATTCGCGTCGTCGCCGGCGAGACCGACCGCGAGTCTCCCGTGAGCGTTGATCGCCGCGACGAGTTCCTTGTTGACCTTCCCGACGAGGACCATCTTCACGATCTCCATCGCGGCGTCGTCGGTGACGCGATACCCGTCGAGGAACTCGACCGGCATCCCGAGCCGTTCCATGTAAGAGGTGATGTCCGGCCCTCCACCGTGGACGATGACCGGGTTCATGCCCACGAGCTTCATGAGCACGACATCCGAGGCGACGGAGTGGCGCAGGTCCGGGTCGGTCATCGCAGCGCCGCCGTACTTGATGACGACCGTCCTGCCCCAAGTGCGCTTGATGTAGGGCAGCGCCTCGGTGAGTGTGCGGGCCTTGTGCAAGAGCTCCTCCATGGCTTCCATCCCTAGCTCCGATACTCGCCGTTGATGCGCACGTAGTCGTACGTGAGGTCGCACGTCCAGACCGTCGCCGAGGCGTCACCCACGTGCAGGTCGACCTCGACCAAGACCTCGTCGGACGAGAGCGCGGCCGCGGCCGCAGCCTCGTCGAAGAGCACCCCGGTCCCCTCGACGCAGGTGGTCACTCCGGCGAACACGACCTCGAGGAGCGTCGGATCGACGGCCGCTCCCGACTTGCCCACGGCCATGGCGACTCGACCCCAGTTCGCGTCGCCGCCGAAGACCGCCGTCTTGAACAGAGGCGAATCGGCGATGGAGAACGCGGCTGCTTCGGCGTCTGCCTCCGACACCGCACCCCGCACGACCACCTCGATGAGCTTCGTCGCGCCCTCTCCGTCCCGGACGACCATCCGCGCCAGTTCGCCGCACACGTGCGCCACCGCCCTCGACACGGCTGCGAACGCGTCGCCATCAGGCCCGATGGGCTCGCCGCCCGCGGCGCCGCTCGCCATGAGGAGCACCATGTCGTTCGTGGAGGTGTCGCCGTCGACGGTGATGCGATTGAACGTGCGCGCCACTCCCGCCCGCAGGGCCGCGTCGCACGCATCGGGGTCGAGGGGCGCGTCCGTGGTGAGGAAGGCGAGCATCGTGGCCATGTGCGGCTCGATCATCCCGCTGCCCTTGGCCATGCCACCGACGACGTAACGTCTGCCCGCGAAATCCACAGCGACGGCCATGCGCTTCGGAAAGGTGTCGGTCGTCATGATCGCCTCGGCCGCCGCTTCCGCCCCTGCAGCGTCGAGGACCTCGACCGCGTCGGCGACGCCCGCGACGACGAGCGGGAGCGGAAGCGGGACTCCTATCACCCCCGTCGACGCGATCGCCACCTCCGCGGGCGCGCAGCCGAGCGCCGCCGCGGCGGCATCGGCGGTCGCGCGCGCGTCGGCCAGACCCTGCACGCCCGTGCAGGCGTTCGCGTTGCCCGCATTGACCACGATGGCGCGGCAACGTCCGGACGAGAGGTGCTCGCGCGTGAGCAGGATCGGCGCCGCGGCCATGGTGTTCGTGGTGTAAACGGCGGCGGTGGGCACCGCCCGCTGTGCGGCGATGACGGCAAGATCCCGCTTCCCCGATTTCTTCAGGCCCGCGCTCACTCCGGACGCGACGAAACCGCGCGGCGCCGTGATACCGCCCTCGACGAACGGGAGCGTATCCTTCGGTTCATGCCCCATCGCCGAAGTCATGGCTGCTCCTCACACCACGGGAGACGGGTACGCGAGACCGGCGGTCTCCGGCAGTCCGAGGACGAGGTTCGCGCACTGCAGCGCCTGACCGGCCGTCCCCTTCACGAGATTATCGATGGCGCAAGCGACGACGAGTGTGGCGCTGGCCTCGTCGACGGCGATACCGATGTGGGCCCGATTGCTCCCGCGGACCTCGCCGGTCGCGGGCATCCGGCCGGCGGGATGGACGGTCACGAAAGGCTCGCCCGCGTACGCGGCGGCATACGCGGACACCGCGTCGGCGGTGGTCAGTCCGGGCGCCGCATCGAGGTAGACCGTCGCCAGCAACCCCCGCGTCATGGGAACGAGGTGCGGCGCGAAGGCGAGCCTCATGGACCGGCCGGCGGCCTTCCCGAGCTCCTGGGAGATCTCGGGCGTGTGCCGATGAGATGCCACCTTGTACGCGGAGAGCGATTCGTTCGCTGCAGGGAAGTGCGTCGTCTCCCCAGGCGTGCGCCCGGCGCCGGAGACGCCTGACTTCGCGTCGACGATGACCTTGTCGCCTTCGGCCAGGCCCGACCGGAGAGCCGGCACGGCTGCGAGCAGGGCCGCAGTCGGATAGCAACCCGGGCAGGCCACGAGCCGCGCGCCTCTCAGCCTCTCGCGCCCGAGTTCGGGAAGTCCGTAGACCGCCTCCTCCAGCAGTTCGGGACAAGTGTGCGCCGCCCCGTACCAGCTCTCGTACGTAGCCGCGTCGTCCAGACGGAAATCCGCGGAGCAGTCGACGACCAGGAGCCCGGCGGCGAGGAACGCGGGCGCCAGAGCCATCGCCGCGGTGTGCGGGACGGCAAGGAAGGCGACGTCGGCGACTTCGGCGATCGCGGCGACGTCCGGCTCGACGTAGGAGAGACCGCAGCCCGCGAGCGCCGGATAGACGTCCTCGACACGGCGTCCCGCATCCGCGGTCGAGGTGACCGCCGCGATCCGCAGGCCGGGATGACCGAGCGCGAGCCGGGTCAGCTCTACCCCCGCGTACCCGGCCGCCCCGACGATCGCCACATCCGTCATGCCGTCCACCTCCCGTCGACACCCGTTGTGGCAGTCTATCGACAGAGAGGCATATTCGTCAACCGATAACGACTATCGTTCGCATCAATCGGCGTTCTGATTCAAAAATAGTGCATGCGCTCTGACTCTTGATGCCCTAAGAGCGCAAGCTGCCGTCGACGGCGCCGCACACCTTCCTCACCAGTTTCTGGTGGACCGGATCGACCTCTTCGGCGGTGAGCGTGCGGTCGGGCGCCCGGTACGCGAGAGAGAACGCGAGCGACTTCGTGCCGCGCGGCAGCCGCCGGGTCGCGTCGGGTGAATCCTCCGGATCGCGGTAGACGTCGAAGAGCCGCGCCTCGTCGAGAAGCTTGCCTCCGGCAGAGGCTATGGCCTGCGCGACGCGCTCGTGCGACACGTCCTCGGACACGACGATCGCGATATCGAGCTCGACCGCGGGGAACCGCGGGACCTCGACATACGTCCTCACGGGGACCACCAAGCGCAGCAGACCGGCCATCGAGAGCTCGAACAGCGTGACCGGTCCATCGCACTCGAATACGTCGAGCACGAGAGGATGCACCTCTCCGATCCAGCCGATGACCTCGCCTCCCGCGATCACGTCTCCGGACCGGCCGGCCTGAAGCCATGCCGCCTCGCTCGGCCGCAGCCGCCAGGCCGCTCCGATCTCCTCGAAGAGCGTCTCCAGCACGCCCGTCCCGTCGAAAGCGTCGAGCTGTGCCGGGGAGTTCGGTCCGACCGGAGGGTCGTTCCATGCAGGCCGGTGCCAGCGGCCGGCGAGCGCTCCCGCGAGGGTCTCCCGCTCCTTCGGCGCCTTCCGTCCTTCCGAGGTGAAGAAGACCGTGCCTATCTCGTAGATATGCACGTCGGCGACGCCGCGCCGTTGATTGTTCGAGACGGCGCGCAGCAGACCTCCGGCGATCGTCGACCGCATGATCGACTGTTCTTCCGACATCGGATTGAGCAGTCTCACGGGCACTTCGCCCGGCCCTAGCGGCATGCGCAGTCGCTGCGCGTCCCGCGGGTCCGCGAACGAGTAGGTTATCGTCTCGCAAAGACCCGCCCCGCGCAGCACGGCCCCGATGCGCTCGCGCCAGCGCTGCGCAGGTGTGAGACCGCCGATGCGGCCCCGCCCCGCCGGGAGCGTCGACGGCACGGCGTGCATGCCTGTGACCCTGACGACCTCCTCGATGAGGTCGATCTCGCGTTCGAGATCGGGACGGGACGTCGGGACCGTCACAGCGAGGTCCTGTCCCTCGATCTCGACACCGAGACCGAGCCGCCTCAGCGGCGCGGCGACGTCATCGGCGTCGAGATCGGTCCCGAGCACGGCGTTCGTCCTCGCGACGCGCAGACGCACGGATCGGGGAGCTGCCGGAGCCGGATACTCGTCCACAACGCCCGTGGCGACCGTGCCCCCGGCGACCTCCGCGATGAGAGCGGCCGCTCTGTCGAGCGCGGCGACGCAGCCGTTAGGGTCGACGCCGCGCTCGAAGCGCATCGAAGCCTCCGACACGAGCCCTAGGCGCCGGCTCGTCCTGGAGATGGAACCCGGCTGGAAGCATGCCGACTCGAGCAGCACGTCGGTCGTTGCGTCGGTCACCTCGGTCGCGGCTCCGCCCATGACTCCGGCAAGAGCGACAGGGCCGCTCCCATCGGTGATGACAAGGGTATCGGCCGCAAGCTCGCGGTCCTGGCCGTCGAGGGTGGTCAGACGCTCGCCGGCTTGCGCGAGACGGACTTCCACGCGCGTCCGCCCGTCCGGACCCGGCGCGAGCGTGTGTGCGTCGAAAGCATGAAGCGGCTGACCGAGCTCGAAGAGCACGAGGTTCGTCACGTCGACGACGTTGTCGATCGGCCGCGCGCCGCACGCGGCGACGCGCTCGGCCAGCCATGTGGGCGAAGGGCCGATCCTCACGCCTCGAATTAGGCGCGCGGTGTAGCGCGGGCACAGGTCGGGGTCGGCGATAACGACGGCGACCTCTTCCGATGCGGGACGTCCGGACTCGACGGGCTTCGACGACGGCGTGAGGGCATGGCCCCCCGCGATCGCGGCGACCTCTCGCGCCACGCCGGCCATGGAAAGGCAGTCCGGTCTGTTGGGCGTGACCTCGAGCTCGAGTACCGTGTCGGCCAGCCCGTACCACTGCGCGAACGGCACGCCGACCGGCGCGTCGGGAGCGAGGACGAGCAGCCCCGAAGCATCGCCGGAGACGCCGAGCTCGGCTGCGGAGCAGTTCATCCCCTCGCTCGTCACGCCGCGCAGCTTCGCCTTCTTGATGGTCGTACCGTCGGGCAGCGTCGCCCCGACGAGCGCGACCGGTACCTTGTCGCCGGCCTCGAAGTTCTGCGCGCCGCAGACGATCGGCAGGAGTCCGTCCCCACCGACATCCACCGACGTCACCCAGAGTTTCTCGGCGTCGGGGTGGCGCTCCTTGGATACGATGCGGCCCACGACGACGCCGTCCAACGCGTCGCCGAGGGAACGGGTCGCTTCGACGGCCGTGCCGGTCATGTCGAGACGGTCGACGAGCTCCTCGACGGTCAGGTCGATGTCGAGGAGCTCCTTGAGCCACGAGAGGGGGACGAGCATCCTGGGATCCTTTCCGCGGGCTGGCCGGTCGGCGTCAGAACCTGCGCAGGAAGCGCATGTCGCTCTCGACGAGGACTCGCAGGTCCGGCACCCCGTACTTGAGGGCCGCGATCCGCTCGGCGCCCATGCCGAAAGCGAAACCCGTGTAGCGCTCGGAGTCGATACCCGCGAGACCGAGGACGTTGGGGTCGACCATGCCGCAGCCCATGATCTCGAGCCACCCCGATCCCTTGCAGAACCGGCACCCCGCACCCGCGCACAGACCACACGAGACGTCGACCTCGGCACTCGGCTCCGTGAACGGGAAGAAATGAGGCCTCAGACGGACCCGCCGGTCCTCGCCGAACATCTCACGGCAGAAGTGCTCGAGGGTTCCCTTGAGATCGCCGAAGGTGATGCCCTCGTCGACGACGAGACCCTCTATCTGGGTGAACTGGGGAAGATGGCTGGGGTCGGCCACGTCGCGGCGGAAGACCCGCCCCGGTGCGAGCACGTAGATCGGCGGCGGGGTCCTCTCCATCACGCGCACCTGGACCGGGCTGGTGTGCGTCCGAAGCAGCACATCGGACTCGCCGGCCACATCGGCGCGCTCGCCCGACAGATCGGCCAGGTAGAAGGTGTCCTGCAGACTGCGGGCGGGATGATCGGGCGGCGTATTGAGCGCCGTGAAGTTGTAGTAGTCGAGCTCGGCCTCGGGACCCTCGGCGACCATGTAGCCGAGGCCGATGAAGATGCGGACCGTCTCCTCCACGATCTGTGAGATGAGGTGACGACGGCCCGGGACTCGTCTCCGGCCGGGAAGCGTCACGTCCGCCTTCTCGGAATCGACGCGGGCTTCGAGCGCGACGGCCTCAAGAGCCGCGCGCCGCGAGGCCACAGCCTCCTCGAGCGCGTCGCGCACCTCGTTCGAGACCTTGCCGGCCGCCGGACGTTCCTCGGGCGTGAGCGAGCCCAGTCCTCGCAGCACAGACGTCAGCGAGCCTTTCTTGCCGAGGTAGGAGACTCGCACCGCCTCCAGCGACGCCACGTCCGCAGCCGATGCGATGGCCGCCTCCCCCGCTTCGCGCAGACCGCGCAGCTCGTCCACGATCGCCATGCGCCGCTCCTCCGTCGTCGGTCGCCGGACGAAGGAAGCCGACCCCGTCGCCTGGTCATCCCAAGGACGGAAGTCGGCTTCCGCGGTACCACCCTGGTTGGCCCGCGTGAGCGGACCCCCTCAGCCGCGCGACCACTCGACCGCGCGCCCGGGCCCTCTCAGCCCGCAGTCCCCGTAACGGTGGATCCGGCCCCCCTACTGACGCCGCGCAAGCGGCCGTTCAGGAAGCGGCTCGGGAGTGAACCGCCGGGCGCTCCCGTCGAGACCCTCACAGCACGTCCGGGTCCCTCTCTGGAGGCGGGTCTTCCCCGCCCGGCGCATCTCCGTCATAGCCGAAGGTATGCGATTGATGGGTCAGTGTAGCATATCCCCACGGCCCGGCCGCATGCCGCGCACCTCCCTCGCGAGAAGCCCGCGTGCCGCGGGGGCGACGATCCATCGGCCTATCGGCGCGACGAACACCACCTTGCCGAGCACGGCCGCTCGACGCACCGCGGTCGCATCGGCGACCGCATTCGCGTCACCCCTCGTCACGAACATGCCGGGCGGTCCCTCGCGCACGATGCGATGGAGCACGCCGCCGGGCCACCCTGCCTTGTCGAACAGCGCGACGTCCCCCACGCGCAGGTCACGCGAACCGCGAGCGACGATCGCGACGTCGCCTGGGAGCAGCGCGGGCGACATCGAGCCGCCAGCGACGAGGCGGACATCGCACTTGGCCGCCGCGAGAGCGACCGCACCTGTCGCCAGTATCGACAAGGCGCCGTTCGCGAGACGGGCGCGGCGTCCCATCAGTGCGCCTGCTCCGCGTCGGCGTACACCGAGAGCTTGACGTAGTCGTCGAGCAACTCGTTCCCGGCGGCCGCGGGCAGGCCTATCTCGAAGGCCAACTGCGACCTCCCCCCGGGCGTCAAGCCTATCTGCGTGGTGCGTAGAGTCGACAGCGGACCGTCGTAGACGAGCGCGCCGTCGGCGGTCACCCGACAGGTGAGCGCCTCCCAGAACTCCGTGATCCCCGCCTTCTTCACCGCCGTGACGACGACGTTCATCGGAAGGTTCCCGTCGTTCACGAGTGCGAGCGGACGCGTGACCGTCGCACCGGGCGCGAGCGTGTCGATCGACAGCGCGGCGATCGTCGGCTCCGCCGAGACACTCACCGTCCCCGCCCGGATGACGTTCTCGGCCACCTGCACCTGGGCCGTGAAGTACGCGCCGGCGCAGCCGGCGGCCGTGACGAGCGCGAGGCTCGCTACGGCAAGGAACAACCGCTTCATGGACATCCCCTCCTCGGTTCGAGCGCCGTCGAGGGGGTGGCGGCTCTTCGCATGCCGGCGGTCGCCGGCTCGCGCATCTTCGCATGGCGGTCTTACCGCACGCTCACCGGGACCTGAACGGACCGGGACGCACGAAGGCCCCGCGACAGCGGGGCCTTCGGGATGCGCTCGGTTCTTTGGAGGAGCCTACGCCGAGACGTGCTCCTTGGCGACCTCGACGAGCTTGGCGAACGACTCGGGATCGTTGATCGCCATGTCGGAGAGCACCTTGCGGTCGAGCGTGATCTCGGCCTTCTTGAGGCCGTTCATGAACACCGAGTACGACAGACCGCTCAGATGCGCACCCGCGTTGATCCGGACGATCCACAGGCGGCGGATCTCGCGCTTCTTGTTGCGACGGTCGCGGTACGCGTACTGCAGCGAATGCTGCACCTGCTCCTTCGCGGCACGGTAGCTACGACTCTTGGCGCCGTAGTAGCCCTTGGCGCGATCGAGTACCGTGCGGCGCTTCTTCTTCGCCGTGACGGCACGCTTCACCCTAGGCATGGGGTATCACTCCTCGTCTCGTGTGGCTGAGGCGTCGGGACTACCCGATGCCGAGCTGCTTCTTGACCGTGGTCACGTCGCACGGGGCGACGAGCGAAGCGGCCCCGAAGGCGCGCTTGCGCTTCGGACTCTTCTTCTCAAGGATGTGGCTCTTGAACGCGTTCGCGCGCTTGACCTTGCCGGTGCCCGTCAGCTTGAAGCGCTTCGCGGTGCCCTTGTGGGTCCTCATCTTCGGCATATCGGCACTCCTTCTCGGCGGCCGCCTACTCGGCGGGCGCCTCGCTCGCTTCCGGCTCCTCGCCGAGCTCGGAGAGCTCGACTTCCGCCTTCGGCACTTCCTTCTTCACCGGGGCCATCAACATGAACATGTTGCGCCCCTCGAGCTTCGGCTGGCTCTCGACGAGACCTAGCTCGCGAACGTCCTCTGCTAGCCGCTCCAGGATGGCCAGTCCTCGCTCCGCGTGGACCATCTCGCGTCCCCGGAACATGATCGTGACCTTGACCTTGGCGCCCGAGTCGAGGAACCGCACCACGTGCTTCTTCTTCGTCTCGTAGTCGTGCGTACCGATCTTCGGGCGGAACTTGATCTCTTTTATCTGTATCGTCGTCTGGTGCTTTCGTGCCTTCTTCGCCTTGATGGCTTCCTCGTACTTGAACTTCCCATAGTCCATGATCCTCGCGACCGGAGGATCTGCGTTCGGGGCCACTTCGACCAAGTCGAGGTTCTGGTCGTCGGCGATGCGTTGCGCATCCGGCGTGTTGAAGATCCCGAGCTGGGACCCATCGACGCCGATCAGGCGCAGACGAGGCGCCCGGATCCGTTCGTTCACCCGCGATTCGACCGTGCTAATGGGCAGTTCACCTCCGTGACTCGTCCCGTCCCGCTGCCGGGCGGGCCATTCCTCCCCGATGACAGAAAGTCCCGGCGGCGACGGCCGTCGGGACGCGAAGGCAAGACGCGCAGCGCGCGTCCGCTATCTCGACCAGGCAGCCGCGTTGTGACGCGCCGCAAGGTGGGGACCTTCTCGAACCCCGGAGGGATCGGGGTCCCACTTGACCTCTATTCGGTTGGCGGACGGATTATAGCCGCGGGCGGATGGGTTGTCCATTTCGCATCTCGCCGCACTCTCACGAGACCTTCCGCAGGATACGCAGGAAGCCTTGCCTCGGCGACGTGCGGTGAGTGGTCCCAGACCGCGAGTCGAGGTCGTCATGATGGGCGAGGTACCAGTCGTAGCTCCGCACGAGCATCGCACGATTGCTGTCGATCGGCGCCCACCCGAGGATCCGCTCGGCCTTCCTCGTCGAGAAGATGAAGGGCTTGTCCATGGTCCGATAGTGCCACTCCGCGAGCGGTGAGAGCCGGAGGATGTCGAGAACCTTGAGCACGGCCCGTGCGAACGGCGCACTGAGGTGGACCACCCTGGAGCCGGTGCTCGCGTACTCGGCAAGATCCCCCATGAGGTCGTCGAGCGTGCCGAACTCGGCGGCGCCGACGTTGAACGCCTCCCCCACAGCGCCGGGCTCCGAGGCCGCCAGGACGCACGCCGAGGCGAGATCGGATGCGCTGACGAGCTGGAACGGGTTCGAGCCGTCTCCGATCGTGTACAGCATCTTGCCCGCCCGCGCCCAGTCGAACAGGATCTGGAAGATGCCGCCGCGGCCCTCGTCGAGGATCGTCCGCGGGCGGATGATCACCCACTGCAGCCCACGCTCCCCCGCCGCCTCGACCTCGAGTTCCGCCGTCCGCTTGGACCGCCCGTACGCGCCGACCGGGGACAACCGGGTCTCCTCGGTCACCGGCATCGCCGTCACGGCCGGGTCGTAGACGGCGCTCGACGACACGTGCACCAGTCTGCGCACACCGAGGGCCACGCACGCCTCAGCCACGTTTCCGGTCCCGCGTGCGTTGACGTCTTCGAAGCCGCGTCCGGCTTTCGAGAGAGGGACGAGCGCGGCCGTATGGTAGACGACATCGACGCCGCGACACGCCTGGAAGACCGCCTCCGTATCGAGCACGCTGCCAGCGACCCACTCGACCCGGTCGCGGAGGTCCGGTGCGGGCTCCGCGGGATCGAACAGGCGCACGCGCTTCCCATCCGCCAGGAGTCGCCTGGCCAGGTGGGTGCCCATGAAGCCCGAGCCGCCTGTGATCAGGTCCACGTCGGTGTCTCCGGGCGCCATCTAAAGAAGGCCCGCATCGCGCGCCCACTCCACGGACTCGGCCATGCCGTCGCGCAGGTCGGTCGGTGACCGCCAGCCGAGGTCCTTCTTCGCCTTCGCCACGCTGCAGGCGATGTCCTTGTACATCTCACCGGCGACGTGGATCTCCATCTGGTAGAGACCGACCCGCTGCAGGACCCCGTCCACCAGCGCGGCACCCGCGGAGGCGAACGCAGGATAGGTGCTCGTGCGGAGCTCGACGCCCAGGATGTCCGCGAGTGTGCGGTAGATCTCCAGCGTCGAATATGGCCTCTCGTCGGCGATCCAGTAGGTCTCGCCGCGGGCGACGTCCGTCTCGGCCGCGAGCACCAGGGCGTCGCACAGGCTGTCCACGAAGGTCATGCTGCGGAGGTTGGCGCCGTCTCCGAACAACGGTGCCTTCCCCAGGGTGATCATCTTCATGAGACGGGTCTGGCGCTCCGGCTGGCCGGGCCCGTAGTACCAGCACGGACGCAGGATGGTCGTCTCTATCGCTTCCCGCACCCACGCTTCGTTCACGGCGCGCTCGGCGAGCGACTTGCTCCACCCGTAGCGCATGTAGGGCCTCGGAGGCGTGTACTCGTTCATGAGCACGTCGCGACGGCGGTTGCACCCCGCCGCCGAATTGCTGCTGACGTAGACGAAGCGCCTCACGCCAGCCCGGACGGCCGCCTCGAGCAGGTTCTGTGTGCCTCCCGCGTTGACGCGGTCGAGATTCCCCAGGCTGAACATACCCGTGTGGATGATCCCCGCAGCGTGGAACACCGTGTCCACGCCGTCGACCGCCCCGGCGAGCGTGCCGGGCAGTAGCACGTCGCCCTCGACGACCTCCGCACCCGCGTCGGTGAGCACGGACGTGTCCGAACCCGCGAGCACGAGACATCGCGTCTCGATACCCTCCCGGGCCAGGGTTTGGACGAGCCGGATCCCGAGCCAACCAGGTGCGCCGGTGACGAGCACCTTGCCAAGAGCCATGCGCTATCCTCCACTCTGTCAGAGCGACATCGCCACGATCGAGGCGACAAGCCACAGCGCTATGTCCAGCATCAGTGGCACATCGGTGAGTAGGATCTCCTCGGGGCTGCCGCCAAGGTCCCGCTCGTAGACCAGGTACATGTACCTGAACAGACCGTAGACGACGAAGGGGACGGTCAACATCAGGTAATCGTGCCTCTGAAACGTCGGCGAGAAGAACGTGTACATGGTGTAGCTGACGATGGTCGCGGCCGTGACCGCCGACAACATCTGGTCGATGAACTCGGTCGTGTAATGCTGGAGGGTCACGCGATGGTCGCCGGCGCGTTCCTCCAGGAGAAGGAGCTCGTGCCTCCGTTTGCCCAGGCTCAGGACCAGGGCGAGCAGTGCCGCGCACACGAGCAGCCACAGCGAGAAACTCGCCGAGATGGCGACGATGCCCGCCTGCGCCCGCAGGACGAAGCCCGCGGCGATAGCCATGACATCCAGGATGACCTGGCTCTTAAGGAAGAACGTGTAGGCGAGGTGCAGGAGAAGGAACCCCGCGGCGACAGTCGCGAAACTCGATCCGAGGACGAAGGATCCGGCCGCGGCGACGAGGACGAGACCCGCGGCCGCGCCGAGCGCGATGCGCGCGGACAGTGCTCCCGAAGCGATCGGCCGCGACCGCTTCGAGGCGTGTTCCCGATCCTGCTCCCTGTCATGCACGTCGTTGATCAGGTAGATGGCGCCCGACAGAAGGCAGAACACCGCGAACGCCAGGACGGAGCGGGCGATGGAATCCGGACGGGTGAACCGGCCCGCGAAGATGAGCGCGGAGAACACGACCAGGTTCTTCGTCCATTGCCGTGGTCGCGTCGAGAGGAACAGTGCGGCTATGGTGTTCGAGGGCTTCGGCACGGTCGCTCCGCTCATTCCTGGCCTGGTGGCCCAAAAGGATGCTGGTAGTCCCCCATCTCGGCCACGACCGGCCTGAGGTACGAGAACTCGAGTGATCGACCGATCGCGAGCGGATACAGGAGCAGCGACGTCACGAGCACGGCCGAGCCGTAGACGCGGATGACGCGCATCCCATACCGGCGCGACAGCGCTGACACCACCGAACCCAGGACGCCCGCCGCGAACGGGAAGACCGCGACCGAGGAGAGTAGCCAGATCGGCCGCTTGGACAACGCGAGCGGCGCGTAGGCGGCGAGGAAGAACGCCAGCAGGAGCGCGCCACGGCGGAGCTGGGGACGCTTGATGAGCGAATACACCGTCGCGGGCAGGACGGCCAGCCAGACGAACGGGTTGCCCACCGCGATGGTCAGCTGCACCCGACCGGCCGTCGTTATCGCGGGGTCGGCATAACCGTAGAACGGACGAATGAACCATAGTGAGGGCTTGTTGTAAGCGAGGTATGCGTAGGCGGGGCGCGTGTGCTTGACCATCGTCACTATGACCGCCGCCTGGAATCTCACCCACTCTCCAAGCCCATAGCCGCGCCCGAACCATGGGATGTACGTCAGTAGGTAGACGAGGAACGACAGCAGACCGAGCGAGCTGACCGTGAGGAGGACGTTCTCGGGCTCGCGGCGCTTCCAGGCCGACCAGATCAGCAGGACCATCGAAAGCAACAGCGCGGGGATGACGTAGAACTTCGACGCCACGCCAAGCCCGAAGGACACGCCCGCGAAGGGGAGGAGCCATCGCCAGCGATGAGTGTCCTCGCCGCGAAGGGCTTCCACGGCGAGCCATGCACCGAGCATGGCGAAGAAGGCGGCGTGCACCTCTTGGATCGCCTGGCGCGAGAAATCGATCTGCACTATGTCCACCGCTACCAGCGCGGCGGCGATGAGCCCAGCCCGGTCGTCGCGTGCCGCCCGTCGCACGAACAAGCCCGTGACCGCCACGAGGAGGATTCCGAACAGCAGACTGAAGCCCTTCACCCCGAGCGCCGATCCGCCGAACACGCGCATCGAGGCGTCGACCAGGAGGTTCCGCAGGACCGGATGGAAAGGCATCGTCGGGTTCGGCTGACCGTGCGCGACGTAATTATGGGCCGTCCATGCGACGAAGGTGTCGTCCGGAGTGGGTGCTTGTCCTCCGATCCAGGCGAGCCGCAGGACGGCCGCCGCAAGGACGGTCACCGCTAGGATGACCGTGAAGCGGCGTCCGGGCACGGACCTCACTCGATCCCCCGTTGCCGCAGGAGTCCGGCCATCGTGTCGACCTGCATACGCGCGGCTTGAGGGACGTTCGTGGCGTCCAGCGCACGGTCCAATGTCACCATGCGATACGTGCTCAGCGAATCGCCGAGCTGGGCCAACAACTGCTCGGGGTCGCCGTTTATGAAGTACGAGGCGTCGATGTTGAGGACCGCGGGGGACCCGACATGGACCGGGACCACGTCCGCGATCGACCGAAGGTAGCCCTCGTCATTCGCCGTTATCGAGCGACCGCCCGCCGCGATGCCCGTGTACCCGAGCTTCCGTCCGTCACGTATCTTGGCGTCGAGGTCGGCTGGCACGAGCAGATGCGCTACGGTACGTGCTATGCCGGTCTTCGCCGCCACCCACACGACGTTGCGGCGATCCACGACACCCTCATAGACCGCGGGGATGTCACGACCGGTGACCGGCCACCCGATCTGCAACGGCACCACGTTCACCGATACTCCGTAGTACTGCAGGTCTCGGGTCGCGTCGACCAGGACCACCCCATGGAGCCGTGCATTCCGCCACGCAGCGAGCAGGCTCTTCGAATCGTCCACGATCACGATGGACGGCGACGCGGGTGCGACACTCGACATCGCGCCGAAACGGGCTAGTCCCGCCGAGGAGAGGATCAGCGCCAACACGACTCCGGCCGAGAAGGCTACGGGGAACCGGACGGACACCCCACCGCGCGGGGAAGCCGACACGTCGTCCACTCGTTCGGGAGTGACAGTCACAAGAGAAGCGCTCCGCGGTCTAGGGTACGAAAGCCGCTGCGTTCACAGTGCTGAACCCGCGGCACGGATGATTGTATCGCGCTCCGCGACGTCCTGACCATCGAGATCCCCCAGCGTAAGTCGTGCACCCCTGGCCCACGACCGCCTACCCGGGTGTGACCGCGAGAACCTTCTCGGCGAACGCGTCGAGGTCCATCGGACCGATGTCGCCCTCGGTGCGATCGCGGACGGAGACCGTTCCAGCCTCGACCTCTTTGTCGCCGATGACGAGCATGTAGGGCACCTTCTGTTGCTGCGCCTTGGCGATCTTCACGCGCATGGGCTCCTGGTCCTCGTAGACCTCGACGCGAAGGCCTTTCGCCTCAAGAGATTTGCGGACGTGCCGGGCATGGTCGAGATGCCGGTCGGCGATCGGCACGACGACCGCCTGAACGGGGGCGAGCCACGCGGGGAACGCCCCCGCGTAGTGCTCGATGAGGATGCCGAAGAAGCGCTCCATACTCCCGAGGATGGTGCGGTGGAGCATGAAGGGCACAGCTTCGGTGTTGTCGGCGGTGCGGTATGCCAGGCCGAAGCGCTGCGGGAAGTTGAAGTCGACCTGGATCGTCGAGCACTGCCAGGTGCGGCCGATGGCGTCGCGGAGCTTGATGTCGATCTTCGGCCCGTAGAACGCGCCGTCGCCCTCGTTGACCTCGTATGCCAGGCCGCGCGCCTCGCACGCGTCCATGAGCGACTTCGTGGCGAGCTCCCACATGTCGTCGGCGCCGATGGAGTGCCCGACGGGGCGAGTGGACACCTCGGCCGAGTACTCGAAGCCGAACACGTCGTGCATCACGTAGTCCACGAGGTCGAGCATCGCCATGACCTCGTCGTGCACCTGCTCGGGCGCGCAGAAGATGTGCGCGTCGTCCTGGGTGAAGCCGCGGGCGCGCATGAGGCCGTGGACGACACCCGACATCTCGTGCCGGTAGACCGTGCCGAACTCGAAGATGCGCATGGGCAGATCGCGGTAGGAGCGCACGTCGTTGCCGAAGATCATGACGTGGCCCGGGCAGTTCATCGGCTTGACGGCGTACTCGTTGACCTTGCCGTCGCCCTCGTCGATCTCGAAGAAGTACATGTTCTCGCGGTAGAAGTCGTAGTGCCCCGAGATCTTCCACACGTCCGTCTTGTAGATGTGCGGCGTGATCGCCTCGACGTAGCCGCGCTCGTAGAGCACGCCGCGCAGCCAGTCCTGCATGAGCCGCAGCACGCGCGCGCCCTTGGGGTGGTAGATCGGCAGGCCGGCGCCGGCGATCTCGTGGAAGCTGAAGAGGTCGAGCTCCTTGCCGAGCTTGCGGTGGTCGCGCCGATCGGCCTCCTCGAGACGCGTGACGTACGCGTCGAGGTCCTTCTGCGAGAACCACGCGGTGCCGTAGATGCGCTGCAGCATCGGTCGCGTGGAGTCCCCGCGCCAGTACGCGCCGGCGATCTTGGTGAGCTTGAACGCCGCGATGCGGCTGGTGTCAGGCACGTGGGGGCCGCGGCAGAGGTCGGTGAAGTTCCCCTGCTCGTAGATGGAGATGATCTCGCCCTCGGGCAGCTCGTCGATGAGCTCCTGCTTCAGCGGCTGGCCCTCGAACGCGTCGTGCGCCGAGAGCCTGTCGAGTTCGCCGCGCACGAACGGCTTCGCCTGCGCGACGATGTCGCGCATGCGCGCCTCGATCGCCGCGACGTCGTCGGGCGTGAACGGCTTCTCGACCGCGAAGTCGTAGTAGAAGCCGTCCTCGATCGAGGGGCCGATGCCGAACCCGGCCGTCGGGAAGAGGTCCTTCACGGCCTCGGCCATCACGTGCGCCGCGGAATGGCGCAACACGCCGAGGGCGGCGGGGCTCCGATCGGTCAGAAGCTCCACGGTCTGGCCATCGCTCACGACCGTGGAGAGGTCGGCGAGGATCCCGTCGACGGCTCCCGCGACGGCGGCCTCCGCCAGCCGCGGGCCGATCGCAGCCGCGACGTCGAGCAGCGTGGAGCCCTCGGGGACCGACTTCTCGCTGCCGTCGGGCAGCTTCACGCGGATCTGGACCACGCCGCTCACTGCTTCGTCTTGCAGTACGGACAGACACCCCAGGTCAGCTTCAGCGCATGCCCGCACTCGACGCACGGCTTGCGCAGCTTCTTCATGCAGTAGGGGCAGATGAGGAAGTCCTTCTCCACCGGCTTGAGGCACGCCGGGCACGTCTCCATGTCGCGCTGGAGCGAGAACTCCTTCGTGCGGATCTCGAGGTCGCGTTCTTGGGCGTCCTCGAGGTACTCCGGCGGACGGACCATGAGGTAGATGGCCCATCCGGGCAGGTTGAACATGAGCACGGTGAGGCCCCAGAACCAGCCCATCGCGCCACGGCGCCGGGCGTCGCGCCACGTCCAGAAGACCAGCGCCACGGAGAAGACGACGTAGAAGAGCGTGCACAGCTGCCGCGTCAACAGAAAGACGGGGCTCTGCAGGATCGGCTTGAAGAGCTCGGCCATACCGCTCCCTCCCGGGACGGCGCATCAGCGCGGCGCGGACGAGAGCGATGATAGCAGATGACGGGCGTCTCAGCGGCTCCGGTCGCCCCCGCGCAGTAGGGCCCGCACCTCGCCGACGGTGTAGAGGCTGCCGGTCACGACGCATCCCGCCTCGCCGCCCGCTTCGCGCGCCCGCTCGAGCGCCGCGGGCAGGTCGTCCACCGCGTCCGCTTGCACGCCCGTCACGCCCTCCACGACACCGGCGAGGACCGCGGCCGGCAGGCAGCGCGAGGAAGCGTTGCGCGTGCACGTGAAGCCCGACACCATCGGCGCGAGAGATCCGACGATGCCCGCCGCGTCCTTGTCCGCGAGCACCGCCAGCAGCAGGTGCGGCGGCGCGCCGCGGAACGCCTCGCCGATCGCTTCGGCGAGCACCGCCGCGGCCTGGGGATTGTGCGCGCCGTCGAGCACGAGCGCCGGCGCGGCGGCGGCGAGCTCGAAGCGGCCGGGAAAGGTCGCGGCGGCGAGCGCGCCACGAACGGCGGTGGCGTCCAGCGCGCGTCCGAGCGCGGCCTCCGCGGCGGCGACAGCCACCGCGACGTTGCGCGCCTGGTAGGCGGGGGCGCGCACGGCGAGGCCGGCGTACGTCCCTCGCGCACCCGCCACGTCGAGCGTCGTCTCCCCGCCCGGACGGTCGGGGCTCGTGGTGACGGCGGGCGTCGGCACACGCACGACCGGCGCGCCCACCTCTTCGGCGCGCTCGAGCAGCGCTGGAAGTGCATCCGGGCCGCAATCCGGGCCGAGGACCGCGGTCGAGCCGGCCTTGATTACGTGCGCCTTGTCGGCCGCGATCGCCTCGACCGTGGCGCCGAGCCGCTCGGTGTGGTCGAGTGCTACGCCCGTGACCACGGCGACCTCAGGAGAGACGACGCTCGTGGCGTCCCAGCGCCCGCCCATCCCGACCTCCAGGACAGCCCACCTGACGCCCGCCTGCGCGAAGACGAGCAGGGTCGCCGCCGTGAGCAGCTCGAACTCGGTACATGTCAGGCCGAGACTCCGCGCCGCCTCGACCGCCGCGCCGATAGCGCCCGGGAAGGCGTCGGCGGCCGGCTCGCCGTCTATGGCGATGCGCTCGGAGTACGACTCGAGGTGCGGGCTCGTGTAGACGCCGACGCGCTCGCCCTCGGCCGCGAGCAGCGCGCCCGCGAGACGCGCGACCGACGTCTTGCCGTTCGTCCCGGTGACCTGGACGCAGCGCAGCGCGTCCTGCGGGCGACCTAGCGCCCCCGTGAGCGCACGGATGCCGTGCAGCGACGGGTGGATGCCGAACTGCAGCGCCTCGCCCAGCGCGGCGAGCGCGTCGGCCTCCGTCCAGCCGGCGGCGCCCATCCGGACTACTCGGCGAGTTCGGCGATGTGCGCGGCGAGCTTGCCGGCCGTCTCGGCGAGTTCGGCGGCCTTCGCGCGGTCCTTCGCGATCACCTCGGCGGAGGCCTTCGCGAGGAAGCCTTCGTTGCCGAGCTTGCGCGTGAGGCGCTCGAGTTCGACCTCGGCCTTCTCGAGTTCGCGAGCGGACCGCTGCCGCTCCGCCTCGAAGTCGACGAGCCCCTCGAGCGGCACGTAGAGCTCCATGCCGCTGGCTACCGCGGCCGCGGCGTGCGGTGGGCGCGTGACGTCGGGCCCGGCCTCGAAGCCGTCGATGCCGGCGAGCAGCTCGAGGTAGCCCAGCTCGGAGAGCAGCGTCTCCGCGTCTTGGGCGGACGCCCGGAACAGCACCCGCACGCGCGTCTTGGGCGGGACCGCGTATCGCGCGCGCACCGCGCGCACCTCGGTGACTATCTCCTGCAGCCGCGCCATCGTCGCCTCGGCCTCGTCGTCGAGAGCCGACGCCATCTCCTCGGCCGAAGGCCACGCCGCGACCATCAGCGACTCGGCGCGCTCTTCCTCCGGAAGAGGCAGGATGCGCCAGATCTCCTCCGTGACGAACGGCATCATCGGATGGAGCAGCCGCAGCGCCCGGTCGAGGACGAAGACGAGCACCCGCTGCGCGTCCGCGCGCGTCGCCGGGTCGGCGAGGCGCGGCTTCGCGAGCTCGATGTACCAGTCGCAGTAGTCGTTCCAGAAGAACTCGTAGAGCGAGATCGCCGCCTCGCCGAACTCGAAGGAGTCGAGCGAGGTCGTCACGTCGCCCACGAGCCGCGAGAGCCGCGAGAGTATCCAGCGGTCCGGCAGCGACTCGGCGTCGCCGGAGATCCCGCCAGGCTCGTAGCCGTCGAGGTTCATGAGGACGAAGCGGCTCGCGTTCCAGATCTTGTTCGCGAAGTTGCGGCTCGATAGCAGCTTGTCCTCGGAGAAGCGGATGTCCTGCGCCCCGGTGACCTGCAGCATCAGACCGAAGCGCATCCCGTCGGCGCCGTAGTGCTCCATCAGGTCGAGAGGGTCGACGCCGGTGCCGAGCGACTTGCTCATGCGCTTGCCTTCGGCGTTGAAGACGGTGGGATGGATGATGACGTCGCGGAACGGGACGTCTCCCATGAAGTCGAGGCCGTCCATGATCATCCGCGCGACCCACAGGAACAGGATGTCGCGCGCGGTCGAGAGCACGCTCGTCGGATAGAAGAAGCCGAGCTCGGGCGTGGCGTCCGGCCAGCCCAGCGTCGCGAACGGCCACAGCGCCGAGGAGAACCACGTGTCGAGGACGTCCTCGTCCTGGCGCACGGGACCGCCGCACGCGGGACATACGTCGAGGTCGGTCTCGCTCGCCGTCATCTTCCCGCACGCGTCGCAGTAGAAGACAGGTATCTGGTGGCCCCACCACAGCTGGCGCGAGACGCACCAGTCGCGGATGTTCTCCATCCAGTGGAAGTAGACGTTCTCCCAGCGACGCGGATGGAAGACGACGCGGCCGTCGCGGACGGCGGCGATGGCCGGCGCGGCGAGCGGCTTCATGTCGACGAACCACTGGTCGCTCAGCCATGGCTCGACGACGGTGTGGCAGCGGTAGCAGTGCCCTACGGAGTGGACATGCTCGTCCACCTTCACCAGCAGTCCGGCGGTCTCGAGATCCGCGATCACGCGCTCGCGAGCCGCGTACCGGTCGAGGCCCGCGTACGCGCCACCCGCCTCGCTGACGGTCGCGTCGGCGTTCAGGATGTTGATCCTCTCGCAGCCGTGGCGCTCCGAGATGTCGAAATCGTTCGGGTCGTGGGCCGGCGTGACCTTGACCGCGCCCGTGCCGAAAGCGGGGTCCACGAAGGAGTCCTCCACGACGGGTATCTCGCGGCCCATCAGCGGGAGCACCACGGTCGAGCCGACTATCGCGGAGTACCGCTCGTCGTCGGGGTGGACCGCGACGCAGGTGTCGCCGAGCATCGTCTCGGGACGCGTCGTCGCGACGATGACGTGGTCGTGACCGGCGACCGGCTCCTTGAGAGGATAGCGGACGTGCCACAGGTGGCCGCCGACCTCCTCGTGCTCGACCTCTATGTCGGAGAGCGCCGTCGAGCAACGGGGGCACCAGTTGATGATGCGCTCGCCGCGGTAGATCAGCCCGCGCTCGAACCAGTCGACGAAGACCCGGCGCACCGCGCGCTGGTATCCGGTGTCCATCGTGAAGCGCTCGTCGTCGTAGTCACACGAGCAGCCCATCCGCTTGAGCTGGGTGATGATCGTGGAGCCGTACTCGGCGCGCCAGGCCCAACACAGCTCGATGAACTTCTCCCGGCCGACGTCGTGACGCGACATCCCCTGCTTCGCGATCATCTGCTCGACCTTGTTCTGCGTCGCGATGCCAGCGTGGTCGGTGCCTAGCACCCACCGTGAGGGACGTCCGGCCATGCGGTTGCGGCGCACGACGACGTCTTGGATGGTGTTGTTGAGCGCGTGGCCCATATGGAGCGAACCGGTCACGTTCGGTGGCGGGATGACCACCGTGAACGGCGGCTGTCCGTCCTCGACCACAGGCTGACGGAAGCGGCCGCTCTCGATCCACGAGGCGAAGATGCGTCCTTCGACGGCATTCGGGTCGTACGCGCTTGGCAGTTCCTTCGAGGTCACGCTGGCTCCTGCTCGCCGATGCACGACTGGGGTCCCCCGATTCTAGGGGAAGGAGCCGGCGCGGTCACGGGCGACTCGCTCATCTCCCGCGCCGGTACACGTCACGACGGTGACCGACCTTCACGACGACGACCGTCACGACCGCGTCGTCGATCGTGTAGACGATCCGATATGGCCCCACGCGCACGCGGTACCGATCCAGCGAGGAGAGCTTCTCGCAGCCAGCAGGGCGCGGATCGAAGCGCAGATCCCCGACGACGCGCATCACACGGATCCGATACGCCTTCTCGAGGTCCTCTATCTCGCGGCGTGCGGACGCCGTGATGAAGACCTCATAGCTTGCCATCGGCCCGCAGGTACCCGAGGAACTCCTCGTATGCCATGAGCGGCTCGCGAACACGCTCCTCGATGGCGCGCAGGTCCTCCTCGTCCTCCGCGAGAGCCGCACGCAACGCCTCGTTGACGAGGTCCGACAGGCTGCGATCGGTCGCCGCGGCCTTGAGGCGCAGGGCCTGGTGCAGATCAGGGTCCAGGTACACGGTCGAACGACGCATCGCCGGCATGCGGACCACCTCCACCTCGGAGGCTATCCGCGAAACGTCATGACGTCAAGACGTCGCGACGTCCTACGCGCTCTCAGCGACTCCCTCGCCGCGCGCGACCACCGTCGGCGGGAGGCCCGACTCGACGGTCTCCTCCGTCACGATGACGCGCTCGACGTCGTCGCGGCTCGGCAGGTCGTACATCGTGTCGAGGAGCAGCCCTTCGAGGATCGAGCGCAGACCTCGCGCGCCCGTGCCCCGCTTCATCGCCTGCCTGGCGGCGGTGGACAGAGCGTCGGCGGTGAACTCGAGCTCCACGCCCTCCAGCGAGAAGAGCCGCTCGTACTGGCGCACGAGAGCGTTCTTGGGCTCGGTGAGGATGCGCACCAGCTCCTCCTCCCCGAGTTCCTCGACGTGCGCGACCACCGGGATGCGCCCGATGAACTCGGGGATGAGCCCGTACTTGTGCAGGTCCTCCGGAAGGACCTGCGCGAGCAGGACGCCCTGATCGTGCTTCGCCGCGTCGGTGAGGTCGGCGCCGAAACCGACGCCCTTCTTCCCGATGCGGGCCGCCACGATCTTCTCGAGCCCGACGAACGCTCCGCCGAGGATGAAGAGCACGTTCGTGGTGTCGATGCGGATCAGTTCCTGCTGCGGGTGCTTCCGCCCGCCCTGCGGCGGCACGGCAGCCTCGGTGCCCTCGATGATCTTGAGCAGCGCCTGCTGCACGCCCTCGCCGGAGACATCGCGCGTGATCGAGAGGTTCTCGGCCTTGCGCGCGACCTTGTCGATCTCGTCGATGTAGACGATGCCCACCTGCGCCCGCTTCACGTCGAAGTCGGCGGCGGTGATGAGCTTGAGCAGGATGTTCTCGACGTCCTCGCCGACGTATCCGGCCTCGGTCAGCGTCGTCGCGTCGGCGATGGCGAAGGGGACCTTCAGGATCCTGGCGAGCGTCTGCGCGAGCAGCGTCTTGCCGCAGCCGGTCGGACCGAGCAGGAGGATGTTGCTCTTCGATATCTCCACCTCGTCCGCGCCGTCTCCGGAGACCGTGCGGATGCGCTTGTAGTGGTTGTAGACGGCGACGGAGAGGACCTTCTTCGCGAGGTCCTGACCGACGACATAGTCGTCGAGTTTCGCATAGATGTCGTGCGGGGTGGGCAGTACCTCGAGCGGAGCCGACACGGGCCTGGAGTCGTCGAGATCCTCCGCGACGATGTCCTCGCACAGCGTCACGCACTCGTCACAGATGTACACGCCCGGCCCGGCGACGAGCTTCCGGACCTGACGCTGCGTCTTCCCACAGAACGAGCAGGTGACCTGCTCCGGTGTCTCGTCGCGCGCCACGATGCGCCGCCTCTACTTCTTCTTGTCGTCCGCCGCGACGCGCTCAGTCACGACGTGGTCGACTAGCCCGTATGAGGCGGCCTCCTCGGCCGTCATGATGTTGTCGCGATCGGTGTCGGCATGGATCTTCTCCACGGGCTGCCCCGTGTGCCTCGCGAGGATGATGTCGAGCTGCGCGCGAGTGCGCAGCATCTCCCTGGCGCCGATCTCGATGTCCGCTACCTGGCCCTGCACGCCGCCGAGGGGCTGGTGGATGAGGACACGGCTGTTCGGCAGGGCGAACCTCTTGCCCGGCGCGCCCGCGGCGAGCAGGATGGCCGCCATCGACGCGCACTGGCCGATGCAGATCGTGGACACGTCGCAGCGGATGTACTGCATGGTGTCGTAGACGGCGAGACCGGCGCTGACGAGACCGCCGGGCGAGTTGACGTAGAGGCTGATGTCCTTCTCCGGGTCCTCGCTCTCCAGATGGAGGAGCTGGGCGATCACCAGGTTCGCGATGACGTCGTCGATCTCATGACCGAGGAAGACGATCCGCTCGTTGAGCAGGCGCGAGTAGATATCGAAGCTGCGCTCCCCGCGGCTGGTCTGCTCGACGACGATGGGTACGAGACCCTTTGCGTCATGGACCATCGTTCACTCCTCCTTCGCGCCGGCGGACTTCTTCTTCGCCGGGGCCTTCTTCTTCGTCTTCGCCGCAGGCGCTTCTTCGGCGCCGGTGCTCGGCTCCTGCTCGACGATCGTGATGTGCTCCATCAGCCAGCGCACGGCCATGCGGTGCATGATCTCCTCGCGCACGAGCGGCAGGGTGCCGGACTCGCGCAGACGCTCCTTGAGGCGCTCGGGAGCGCCCTTGCTGGACGCCGCGATCTGCTCGATCTCGGCGTCGAGTTCCTCATCGGTGATCGTCATCCCCTGGGCGCGGAAGAGAGCCTCGAGCGCGAGTTCCTCGCGAATCTGCATGCGCGCTTCCCGCTCTACGTCCGCCTTCACCTGTTCGGCCGGGACACCTGTCGCGCGCACGTACTCCTCGATCGACATGCCGCGTTCCTTCAGGTTCTCGAAGAAGTCCTGGAAGAGACGGTCGGTCCTCGACGTGACCATCGCGTCGGGCGCATCGCCCTGGAGACGCTGCGCCAGGAGCGCCCGCGCCTCGCGCTCGACCATCTGGAGGTAGCCGGCGGACTTCGATTCGTCGAGCTTCGTGCGCACGTCGGCGCGGTACTCGTCGATGGTCTCGAACCCGCCGACGTTGCCGGCGTACTCGTCGTCGAGCGGCGGAAGCACCTTCTCCTTGACCTCGTGGACCGTCACGTCGAAGACGGCCGTGCGTCCGACGAACTCGGCTATGGCCGAGCTGTCGGGGATGGGGAACTCGATGTGCGCTTCGGCGCCCGCCTCGACGCCGATCAGGCCGTCGTCGAACTCCTTGGGCATGATGCCGCGCCCGAGCTCGTAGAGGTACTTGTCGAGGGTGTTGCCCTCGTAGGGCTCCCCGTCGACGGTGCCGACGAACGAGATGAGCGCGAAGTCGCCCGCGGCTACGCCACGACCGCTGACGGGCGCGAGGGTGGCGTACCGCTCGCGGTTGTACGCGATCTGCGCCTCCACCTCGCGATCGGACGCCTTCGACGGCGGGACGGTCACGGTCATGTCGTCGAGGCCTGAGAGTGCGTGCTCGGGCTTGAGGTGCACGGTCATGCGGAAGGAGTAATCCTTCCCCGCCTCCATACCCTCGAGGTCACCGAAGTCGGGACGGTCGATGGGACGCAGATCGTTCGCGTCGAGCGCGAGCGGATACGCATCCGAGACGAGGGTCTCGAGCGCGTCGGCGAGCAGACGGTCGCGGCCGAACTGCGCGTCGATCACCGGACGCGGCGCCTTGCCCGGGCGGAATCCCTGGAAGCGGTACTTCGAAGCGGCCTCGGAGTATGCGGCCGTGATCGCCGCGTCCACGTCGACGGCGGAGACGGTGATGTCCACCGCGACCGCATCGCCCTCGAGCCGCTCGATGGTGGTGGTGACGCTGTTCAACTGACCTCCTGATGACGTGCGACCGCTGGGTCGTCACGGGCGCGGATGACCGCCGCCCTGTTCGGATGACGATGGTGCGGGCGAGAGGAGTCGAACCTCCACGAGTCGCCTCACCGGGACCTAAACCCGGCGCGTCTGCCGTTCCGCCACGCCCGCATCGTCGAGACGATGGACCAGTATAGCAGGAAGCATGCCCACGATCGGCCCGGAGGCGACCGGCGCTAGCGGACGAGGAACGTGCGCGAGGTCGCGCTCGCGGGACCGTATGCCACGGAGCCCGCATACGACGCGACCACCCGATGCGTGCCCCTATACGCGGGCGTGAACCGCCCGGTGTAGCGCGTCGCGCCACCGGAGTCGGAGTTCACAGCCGTCGCCGTGCCGGCCGCGACCCAGCGCCCGGACACCAGCCTCTGCAGCCGGAGCGTCACGTTCCTCGACCCCGCCGTCTGGTGCGGCCGGATCGTGCCGTACGCTGTGAACGCGCGCCTCACACCCGTGGAGGAAGGCACGACAGGCGCTCCCAGCGCCGCCCGCGGACGCACGAGCAGCGGTGTGCTGGCGGAGGCTCGTAGGGCGAGTCCCTCTCCGGCGAAGAACGCGCGCACGTAGGAGCCGGAGGTCACCTGGAGAGAGGCCCTGAACGCGCCGCTCGCGTCGGTGGTGTAGACACCGAGCAGCCCCCAGTCGGAGCGGTCGGTCGAGGTCTGCACCGCCACGCTGCGGCCCGCGATCGCGGTGCCGGAGGTCGTCCGCAGCCTGCCCGACAACGTGGCCGTGCCGCCCGCGTAAGGGAGCGAGACGGTGCTCGCGCTCATCGACAGAGACGTGCCCGTGCCGGTCGCCAGCACCACTACGCGAGGATTGTCGTGGTCGATCACGTAGAGCAGACCCGTGCTCGGATCCACATCGAGCTTCGACGGCGAGCTGGCGCTGGCGCCGGTGCCGGTCGGGGTCGGCACGGTGTAGACGGCCTGCTGGGCGCCGGACGAGTCGAAGGCCCACACGCGATGGTTGCCGGGGTCGGCGACGAAGACGTTGCCGTTCGCGTCGACGGTGACGCCTTGCGGGAACCGGAACGAGTCGACCTGCGGACCGTACGTCGCGACGAGCGAGCCGTCGTCTCTGAACTCCTCGATGCGGTTGAGCCACGACTCGTCAGCGACGTAGATGTGCCCACGCGCGTCGACGTCGATACCGGTAGGGTGCGACATCTGCCCGGCGACGGGCAGCACGCTGGAGAACGTCCCGTCGCTGTTGAAGATCTGGATGCGGCCGCCCCAGGTGTCCGCCACGACGATGGAGCGGTCAGGGGTCACCTTGACGTCGAGCGGCCTGTCGAACTGGCCGTTGCCGTAGCCTTGCGAGCCGAACTGGCGGATGAACGTCCCGGTTCTGGTGAAGACCTTGATCATGTACTCCCACGAGTCCGCGACATAGACGTTGCCGTCGGGTCCGACGTCGATCCCTACGTCCCCCAGTGTGATGTTCGCCGTGGTGGTGAAGCGCCACGAGCGGACGCTGGCACCACTGGGAGAGAAGACCCGCACGTACTGGTCGTTCTCGCACACCACGTAGATGTTGCCGTCGGGCCCCACAGCGACGTCGTCGGGCCGGGCGCGCGTGAACATCGAGTTGGCGCCCGGGATGGCGATGGAGCGCACCACCGAGAACGAGACCGTCTTCGGCGCGACCTGCGCCGCGCCGGCAGGCGCGGCGAGCGCGGCCAGCAGCGCGACGGTGACGACGAGCGTGAGGGCGAGACGGCGGCGCGTCATGGTTCCTCCAAGGGTGTGGTTGTCCACGACGATGATACTGCCGTGCAGCGCCGAGCGGGAAGACGAAGAGGCCGGCCCCCGAGGGGACCGGCCTCCGCATTCGCGATTGGTGGGCCATCCTGGGGGCGCTTAGCGTCCGGCGCGCTTCATCTGCACTGCACAAGCTAGCGCTATGACTCTCGGGTATCGCAAGGCGCTTCCGCTCCATCCTGACCGGATGACGAAGTACGGTCGCTACTGCGTCTCGGGACTAGAGAAGCGACGGTGAATACGAGCCCTCCCAAACCAAGATGAGCGATGACCGAGCTCGCCACAAGATATGGTTCGGTCTCGCCGTAGCTGTAAGGCAGGTCCTTCATGAAGCCCTTGAACACGACGAGACCGTAACAAGCCATTGCGAGGGAGATCGCGAACAGCGGCACCCAGCAAAGCCACCCCACTACGTCCTTCCTGAGCGGCCGCCGCCGATAGAGCGCGGAGAGAAGCCAGACGAACCCCACAAGGAACACCGGGAAGACCAGCGCGGCAGTCGCAAGGGGAGCAACGATGCTGCCGAACTCCGGTTCATCGCGAGTCAAGAAGGCCACAACCGGGACGATGACGCATGGCGTGATGAACATCGCGTACGGGAGGATGAGTCTCCTGTCACGCCGTTCCCCCACGAGTGCCCCCTCGGTAGATCCACCAGCGCTCACGTAGACTGCGTAGTCGCCTACGAAACCCCCGCCTCCTGCATAGCACGATACGCCTCGGAGATTCCAGCTGGTAGGCATTTGCAGCTCGGTGCCTTGAGTGCCGACCGAGTGCCCGGGCACGGGAAAGGCCCCTTCGGATCCCTCGAGATGGGATCCTCCGGGGCCTTCTAAGTCGCTGGTGGGCCGTATAGGGATCGAACCTATGACCTTGGGATTAAGAGTCCCCTGCTCTACCGGCTGAGCTAACGGCCCGAACGGGTTGCCCCGCGCGAGGTATTCTACCCGACCGGCCCGGCTATGCAAATCCGCGCCCCGCCAGGAATGCTGAGGGCCCGCGCTCGCCGCGCGGACCCTCGCGATATCCTGGGGTGGGTGACGGGGCTCGAACCCGCGACCTTCGGAGCCACAGTCCGACGCTCTAACCAACTGAGCTACACCCACCATGGGTGGCTGGCACGCCCGGAGGGACTCGAACCCCCGACCCGCTGCTTAGAAGGCAGCCGCTCTATCCACCTGAGCTACGGGCGCTCGCCGTCTCCGTGGGCTGCCGCGACCTTGCACGGTACCGTCGAGACGGTCGGATTGTCAATGGAGCGGCCGACGGGACTCGAACCCGCAACAATCAGCTTGGAAGGCTGATGCTCTACCAATTGAACTACGGCCGCACTCTGGTCGGGCCGGCCGGATTCGAACCGGCGACCCCCTGCTCCCAAAGCAGGTGCGCTACCGGACTGCGCCACGGCCCGCCGAAGCCGTCCGAGCATATCACGGCGGCGCGGCGGCGCGCACGCCATCAGGAGACGTCGGAGAGCGCCTCGATCCACTCGAGCATGGTGCCCGCGAGCGGGGTCGTGCCCTGCGCCAACATCGTCAGCAGCGACGAATGCTCGGCCTCGGGCTCGACGAGCAGACGCGCGAGCCCCGGGCTCGACTCCTCGAAGCGCGCGACGAACGCCGCCGCGGACCCGAGAGGAACGAGCGGGTCGCGCCCGCCGTGCAGGCACAGCACCGGCCAGAGCTCGTCTCCGCGAACGAAACGCGCCGGGTCGGCCTCGTCCCAGGGCGGACCGTGACCGACGAGGTCGCTCACGAGGTTGTCGAGCTCCCGACCGCCACGTACTCGAAGGTCGAGGGGCCCGCTGATCGAGAGCAGCCCGCCGATCGCCTCCTCGCCGATGCCACGCTCCTCGCGCGCCCCGCGATCGTAGGCGACGAGAGCGGCGAGGTGCGCCCCGGCGGACTGACCGCCGAGCACGGCCCCGTCCGGGCGCAGGCCCCGCTCCGCGCCAGCGGCGAGAGCGGCGGCGAAGCCGTCGAGCGCGTCGTCACGCTGCGCGGGGAAGACGTGCTCCGGCACCGCGCGGTAGCCTACGAGCGCCACGGGAAGACCGTGCCCGACGAGCGGCTCGGCGAAGAAACGGAAGCGGTCCGGATCGCCGCTGCGCCACCCTCCACCGGGGAACATGACGACGAGCCTCGCGCCTTCGGCACCGTCCTCGGGAAGGCAGAGCAGCACCTGCTGGAGAGGATGGTCTCCATAGGCGACCCGCTCCTCGATCATGCCCTGCCCCCCGCGACTAGCAGCTCGCGCAACGCGCGCAGAGCGGCGCCGCGATGGCTGATCTCGCCCTTCTCCGCGAGGGACAGCTCGGCCATCGTGCGGCCCGGCGTGGCGTCGGGCAGGAAGAGCGGGTCGTAGCCGAACCCGCCCGTGCCGCGCGGCGTCTCGGCCAGCGAACCTTCGCACGTCCCGTGCGCGACGAGCGTGCCGTCCTCGGGATCGAAGAGCGCGATGGCGCAGCGGAACCGCGCGGCGCGGCGCGGCAGAGGGACGCCGGCGAGGTCGACCAGGATGCGCGCGCTGTTCGCCGCGTCGTCGGCCGGCTCGCCCGCCCAGCGCGCGGAGCGCACGCCCGGCGCGCCGGCGAGCGCGTCCACCTCGAGACCGCTGTCGTCCGCGAGCGCAGCGACGCCGAACGCCGCCGCGTACGCGCGCGCCTTGATCAGCGCGTTCTCCTCGAAGGTCGCGCCGGTCTCCTCGACGTCGAGGACGGTCCCGCCGAGTTCGCCCGGGGAGAGGAACGACCAGCCGGGGACGTCGAGCGCATGCCGGATCTCGACGAGCTTGCCCGCGTTGCCCGTCGCTACGACGACGCGGCGCGGGCCCGCGTCACCGCCCATACGTCATGAGCCCCTCGCGCAGCACCTCGCGCTGGATGTCGACCAGGCGCGAGATCCCGGAGGCAGCCAGGTCGACGAGCTCGTCGAGACGCGCCCGCTCGAACGGGGCGCGCTCGCCGGTCCCCTGTATCTCGACGAGGCGCCCGCGGCCATCCATCACGACGTTCATGTCGATCTCCGCGACGCTGTCCTCCTCGTAGGCGAGGTCGAGCATGCACTCCCCGTCGACCATGCCCGCGGATATCGCCGCGACGTGCTCGAGGATGGGCATCTCGGAGATGCGTCCGGCGTCGCGCCAAGCGGAAAGCGAGTCGTGCATCGCAAGGAACGCGCCCGTGATCGAGGCGGTGCGCGTGCCGCCGTCCGCCTGGATGACGTCGCAGTCGAGGGTCACGGTGACCTCCCCGCCGAGCCCGCCGAGGTCGACGACGGAGCGCAGCGCCCGTCCGACGAGCCGCTGTATCTCGTGCGTGCGGCCACCCGGCGCGCCTTGCGTCACCTCGCGCCGCTTCCGGTCGTGCGTCGCTGCCGGGAGCATCGCGTACTCGGCGGTCACCCACCCGAGGCCCGAACCGCGACGCCACCCGGCGACCGTGTCGCTCACGGTCGCCGCGCAGAGCACGACGGTATCTCCCAACTCGAAGAGGCACGACCCGGCGGCGTGCTTGAGGTATCCGCGCGTCAGGCGCACGGGGCGCAGCTCGTCGAGCGCCCGGCCTTCACGTCGTCCCATCGGTCGTCTCCCGTCCGCTGGCGACCTCGAAGGTCGCGAGCTCATCGGCGAGCTTGACGTCCCCGTCCCAGACCGAGCGCGCTTCTTCGGCGATACCCTCGCGGGAAGCCGTCGGCCAGATGTGAGTGAGCACGAGCGTCCCCGCCCCCGCCTCGCGCGCGAGCATCCCCGCGTCCCGGCCCGTCATGTGCGGCGCACGCCCGGAGTACTCGGCCGGGAGCGTCGCTTCCGCGAGCAGCAGGCCAGCGCCCCGTGCGGCGCTCACGGCGGCCGGACCGGGCCGCGTGTCGCCCGTGTAGCATAGCCGCCTGCGGCCGTCTTCGACCACGAGTGCGAACGACTCACTGGTGTGATCGACCGGATACGGCGTGACGGTGAGGTCCCCCACGACGACCGGCGAGCCTCCTACGAGGGGCTCCGTGTCGAACGCCTCCGCGAACTCCCTCTTCCCCCTGTCGGAGAGAAGGCAGCCCATCCGCTCGAAGAGATCGGTCGGCAAGTACAGACGCAACTGCGCCACAGGTCCGTCCGGCGCATACCGCAGCAGGGCGTGCAGCGCGTACAGATCGACGAAGTGGTCGGGGTGCGGATGCGTCACGAAGACGGCGTCGAGCGATGCGGGGTCGACCACGCGTGCGAGGTTCGCGAGCACGCCGTTGCCGCAGTCGAGCAGGACCCTGGTGTCGCCGCTCTCGACGAGGTGACCCGAGCATGCGCGCCCCGCTCCCGCATACGACGCGCACGATCCTAGAACGGTCAGCCTCACGGGAGCTCACCCGCCGGCTCGGCGGCGGCCAGCAGCTCGGGAGTGAGCAGGGCCTCCAACTCGGATAGCCCGACTGTCTCGACACGTTCGACAGGGTGGCGCAGGACCCTCCCGCCCAGGTCGCGGAACTCCGCGCCGTCGCCGGTCGTGACGTACGCGCGCGTCGGGACCGCACCCGCGGGGGCGAGCAGCTCGCGCCGCTTCAAAGTCTCCGCCACCTCGCGCGCGGTCTCTTCCGCGGACGAGATGAGACGCACCCCGCGGCCGACCACCTGCCCGATCGCCGAGGAGAGCAGCGGGAAGTGCGTGCAGCCCAGCACGAGCGTGTCGATGCCCGACCTCTTGAGCGGTTCCAGGTAGTCGCGGGCTATCTGGTGGAAGCTCGGCCGGATGAAGACGTCGCTCGCTTCGGCGAGCCACTCCTCGAGCGTGCCCGGCCCCATCCTCAGGCCGGCCTCGACGACGTCCACGAACTTGGGTGTGGCCGCCGAGAAGACCGTCACGCCGGCGTCGAGAGCACGCACCGCGTCGCTATAAGCCCCGGACTCGATCGTGCCGAGCGTGCCGATCACGCCCACGCGTCGGTCGATCGTCGCGCGCACGGCGGCGCGGGCACCGGGCTCGATGACGCCGATGACGGGGACGTCGAACGCCCGCTGGGCGGCGGCGAGCCCCGCGGCCGTCCCGGTGTTGCACGCGACGACCATGAGCTTCACCGGCCGCCGTCGCATCCAGGCGCCGAGTTCGAGTACGAAGTCGCGCACCTGCGAGAGAGGACGCGGTCCGTACGGGCAGCGCGCGGTATCGCCCAGGTAGACGACGGACTCGTCCGGCGACACGCGCTCGATCTCGCGCACGACGGTGAGCCCGCCGAGACCGGAGTCGAAGACACCTATGGGAAGATCACAGGCCATGCGGCAAGTATAGCGCCGAGCACCGGGAGCGGACCTATACTACGGACATGGGTCACACGCTCGTCATCTGCGTCGGGAACCAGGCTCGCGGCGACGACGGCGTCGCGCATCGGGTCGCGCGGCTCCTCGGACCCGAGCCCGGCGGCGACGCGCGCCTGCTCGCGGTGACGGCGCTCGATGTCACCCTCGCGCCCGATGTCGCCGAAGCGGGCTTCCTCATCGTCGTCGACGCGGTCCGGCGCGCCGCGCCCCCGGCCGCGGTGACCGCGCTCGTCCCGGGGAAGGTCGACCTCGGCGGCCATTCGCTCGACGCAGCCGGGCTGCTCGGCGTGGCGCGGGCGGTCTACGGGCGAGCGCCGAAAGCCGCGCTCGTCTCCGTCGCGGCTCCCGAGATGTCACACGCGGAGGGACTGTCGTCCGTCGCCGAAGCGGCCGCGTCCGACGCGGCCGGCCTCGTTCGGACCCTCATCGACGACACGATCGCCGGTCAGCGGGCCTAGACGAGCGCCTGCCACTGGCGCAAGGCATCGGATGCGCCCGAGGAGCCCCACATGTCCACGACCCGACGATCCCTGCAGATCGACTCCACGAGCCTCATGTAGTCGTCCCGGGACGGGTCGATGGTCGGAGCCTTCGACTCGTTCGTGGCTGCCATGAAGATGAGCATCGCGAGCGCCTTGCCGAAGGTGTCCTCGAGCCTATGCCTCACGTGAGAGTCGATCGCGTCTTTGACCGCCATCACTCCGATCCCACCCCCCGCGACACGAGCACCGAACCGTCGGAGGCGACGACCTCCACGGCGAGCGGCACTCGGCCCGCCTCGTGCGTCGAACAGGAAAGACATGGGTCGTAGGCGCGGATGCCGAGTTCCATCCGGCGTACCACGGCGTCATCGAGCGCCCCTTCGTCGAGACGGGCGCCGCGCACGGCGTCGAGCACCGCCGCGTTGATGGCCGCGTTGTTCTGTGTCGTGGCGACGACGAGCCGCGCGCTCGTCACCCGTCCGACTTCGTCCGCTTCATACCGGTGGACCAGCGTGCCGCGCGGCGCCTCGACCGCACCCACACCGACCCCGCTGCGCCTCTCGACCTTCACACGGACGTCGGGAGAGACGACGTCCTCGTCCTCGAACAGCGCGATCACGCGCTCGAAGGCCGCCACGAGCTCGATCATGCGGGCCCAGTGATACGCGAGCGCCGACTGCACCGAGTGCCCGAGCTCGGACTCGAACTCCGCGCGCAGACCGTCGGCGAGCTCGGAGCCCATGGTCCGGGCAAGACCGACGCGAGCGAGCGGCCCTACCCGGTAGCGGCCGGCCTCGGGGCCGAACTCGGTCAGGTACGGGACCTTGCAGTAGGACCACGGCAGGACGGTCTCGTCGACGCGATCGAAGAACTCACCGACCGGGAAGGGCGCGAGGCGCGTCCCATCAGCCTTCGACGCGACGAGATCGCCGTCGTACAGGTCGAAGACGTCGCCGCCGCGCAACATGGCCAGGAACGGGGTCGGCGTCGAGGCGAACCCTGGGTGCTCGGCGAGCAACCGCAGCGTGCACTCGCGAGCCAGCCGCTCCGCCTCGAGCGAGTGCGGGAGCACCTCGCGGCAAGCCGCGAGCAGCTCGTCGCGAACGCCGCGATCGAGCGCGATGGACATCCCGCCGGGGATGGCCGTCACCGGGTGCCCCGCCTGACCGCCCACGGCGGCGACGACGCGCTGGCCGACCTTGCGCATCGCGATCGCCTTCGCGGCGAGCTCAGGGTAGGCGTTCACCACACCGAGCAGGTTGCGGCTCGCCGGATCCACGCCCGTGAGGATGTCCGGCCCGGCGAGGAAGAAGAAATGCAGTGCGTGGTCGTGGAGGAACCCGGCGGTCTGGAGCAGCTCCCTCAGGAGTCGCGCCGGGCGCGGTATCTCGACCCCGAGCAGGTCGTCGACGGCCTTCACAGCGGCGACGTGGTGGCTCACGGGACAGATGCCGCAGACGCGGCTCGTGATGAGCGGCATCTCCCAGACCATGCGCCCTTCGACGAACTTCTCGAATCCACGGAACTCGATGACGTTGAAGTGCGCGTCCGCGACGCGCCCCTCGTCGTCGAGGAAGAGCGACACACGTCCGTGCCCTTCTATGCGCGAGATGGGAGGCAGCGTGACGGTCCTAGGCATCGTCGTCTCCTTCGTGATCGTAGACGGCGGGGAAGATGGAGACGGGCATGCTGAACCGGTATCCGGTGCCGATTAGGTCGTCCATGTACATGATCGCGCCCGCCGGGAGGATCGCCGCGAGCACGTCGACCATCTTCCCGCCCTGCTCGAAGTCGAGCCGGCTCGGCCCCATGCAGCCGCGGCAAGGCACGTTCGCCTCGGTGCAACGGGAGCCGCAACCCTCTCGAGTCATCGGCCCCATGCAGATGACGCCCTGCTCGAGGAAGCAGCGCTCGGGATCGATGGTCTCGAGCTCCATCAGGGCGTAGACGCCGTCGGAGACGAAGTCCTTCGAATGCTCGAGAAGGGTGTCGTGCACCCGGGAGCATTCGTCGCAGAGGTTGCGCCTGGGCAGCTCGAACGGCGCCCCCGTCACGGCGGCGCTCACGGCGGCGACGAGAGTCTCCGTGGGCGGAGCGCATCCGGGGACCGAGACGTCGACTTCGACGATGTCCGACAGCGGCCGCACGCGGCGCTGGAGAGCGGGCACCTCCGTCTCGGGCGTCACGCCGTACACGTAGCCGGCGACTTCACGCGCGGTGTGGAGGTTGCGGAGCCCTCCGATGCCGCCGAGCGTCGCGCACGACCCGACCGCCACGAGCGTGGCCGCCTTCGCGCGGACGACGCGGAGCACCTCTTCGTCGTGGGCGGTCGAGACCGCGCCTTCGACGACCGCCACATCGCATGCGGGGAAGTCGGCGACGTCGATGAGCGGGGAATACACGAGCTCGACGTCGCCGAGGAGCTCGAGCAGCCCTTCATGCGCGTCGAGGAGCGAGAGATGACAGCCCGTGCAGCCGCCGAGAACGACGGTCGCTAGGCGAGGCTTGCTCATTGGGGGCCACCCTTCCCGTTCGCGAGCTTGCTCAAGTCGCCGACGAAGTCGTTGACCGCAGCCACGAAGACCTCCCCCTCGAAAGGAGAGATGTCGACGATGCGCAGACGAAGGTCGTCGAGACCGCGCGACCGCAGAACCGTGCGGAGCAGGTTCATGCGCCGGTCCATGTCGAGGTTCCCGATCAGGTTGTGGCAGTGTCCCTCACGGCATCTGAAGACCGCGACGCCGTCGAAGCCGGCCTTGAACGCCTCGAGCACGTAGAGCGTGTCGAGACGGCCTCCGCACGGGATGCGCAGGGGCAGGAACGACGCGGGATACGCGCCGCCGCCGCCCGCGACGAACTCCCCGGCGCTGTCGGCGGCCGGATAGCCGCAGCCGCCGCACAGGAAGCCGAGCACGCGCGGGCCGGGGGAGTCGGACTCCGCGAGCGAGTGGACCGCCGCGACGAGGTAGGGATGCGGCGAGGTCACGATGTCCCGCGCGCCTACCGCGCAACCGACGACGCACTTCCCGCAACCGCGGCAACGCCGGATGTCGACGTGCGACTGCCCGGTCTCGGGGTCGATGGAGCACGCGCCGAAGGCGCATGTCTTGACACATGACGCGCATCCGCCGCATAGGGTCTCGTCGACGGACGAGGTCTCGATGTAGTGGACCGTGAGAGGCTGGGAGAGCCGTAGCACCAGCGCCATCGCCGCCGAGTCGGCGGCGGCGACCTTGTCGCGCACAGGCGCGTCGGCGTCCGCCCGCGGCACGACCATGATCCCGGGATCGACGGTCTCGGCGGGATGCACCGCGGGGTCGATGGACCGGGCGGATCCTTCGTCGTCGACATCGATCCGGAAGTGAGCGCGCAACTCCTCGACCCATTCGGCGCTTTCTGGTTCGGCGATGAGGATGCCGCCCACCTGGAACGTCGCGGTACCGTCCGGGGACGAGAGCGCGACATCGTAGTCACCCACCCAACCCGACCCGTCCACGATCCGGGCGTCATCCACGGTCTCGCACGCCTCGTGACCCAGGACGTATGCCGCGGTCGCCGAGAGGATGTCCATGGCGGCGATCCGGGCGGAGCCGTCCGCGCGATCGGCGATGACGACCCGGTAGCCGAGCTGGAGGAGGCGTTGCGCCGCGATGATCCCCTGCGCCGTGGCGCCGAGTATGAGCACGCTGCGGCGGGGTTCGGCACTCTTCGAGCCGACCTCATCGCGCATGGTCACCTCGAGGATGGCGACCTCGAGCAGCGCTCGGGCTTTCGCCTTCGCCGCCTCAGGATCCCCGGCATGCGGGAGAGCCACCTGCTCGAGGATGTTCGCGCACGAGATGCGGTTGGGATTCACCCCCGCGGCCACGAGACGCTCACGGATCTGGCGCCCGGACAGGCTGTGGTCGAACCGCCCCGGCGAGTGTCCGGCCAGGACGATACCGTCCAGCCCCGCGTCCATCACATCGCGCTCGATGCGATCGAGCACGTCGGCGCGGTACAGGTCATCTACGACCCTCGTCACCGCCGCGCGACGCTCGAAACAGGCTGCTAACTCATCGACGTCGATGACGTCGCCTACCCTGCCTCCACAACGGGAGACGTACAGACCGAAGGCCAAGGGATCTCACCCTTTCCCCTTATCGCGTCCTCATACGAGGACTCGCCCGCTCTCCCTCACCCTCGTCCGCTTTGCCGGTCGGACGCGGGCGGCATGACGGCCGCGCGAGCATGTTGGAAGGGTACGGCAAATCGCGTGCCGACGCATAGAGGAAGGCGACCGCCTTGCGATGGACAGCGGCGGAAATACGGACGAGCGGCGTCAGGTGACGCCCATGACGAGCCGTTGCACCTCGTCGGCGATAGCGGCTACCGGCAGGACCGTCACCGCCGCGCCGTTGTCGATCGCCGCCTTCGGCATGCCGAAGACGGTCGAGGATTCCTCGTCCTGCGCGATGGTGGCGGCTCCGGCCGCGCGCATGGACTTCAGCCCCTCGGCGCCGTCCGCGCCCATCCCCGTGAGGATGACGCCCACGGACCGCGACCCGTGCGAGCGCGCGACCGAGGAGAACAGCGTGTCCGCGGACGGGATGTAGAGCTGACCCGGTAGCGGAGTCGCGTAGCGCGCGACCATGCCGTCCATCTCGAGGTTGCGGCCCGTCGGCGCGAAGTAGACCATGCCGGGCTTGACCGTCTCGCCGTCCTCGGCCGCACGTATCTTCATGCGGCAGCCGGCGTCGAGCCATCCTACGAGGCCGGGGACGAACCCCTCGGCGATGTGCTGCGCCACCACGACCGGGACGGGGAACGTCGCGGGCAGCTTGCCGAGGACCGAGAGCAGAGCGGACGGCCCGCCCGTCGACGACCCCACGGCGACGATCACCCGGCCCCCGGGAGACTCCGGGTGCGGAGCCCGGCGCCCGACCTCGCGCTCCTGTCCCGGCTTGTACTTGCCGCGCAGGTGGGTGATCACCCTGACCTTCGAGAGGATCTTCACGGTCCGGATCATCGTCCGGCCTATCTTCTGCATGTCCTGCCAGTCGCTGGGCTCCGGCTTCTTGATGACCTCGAGCGCCCCGGACGAGAGCGCGTCGAACGCGCGGCCCATGCCCTCGCCGTGCACCGACGAGGAGACGACGAGTATCGGGGTGGGCGTGTAGGCCATGATCCGTTCCGTCGCCTCGAGACCGTCCATCCTCGGCATATGGATGTCCATGGTGACGAGGTCGGGCCGCAGCGACGCGACGAGGTCGACCGCTTCCTGCCCGTCCGACGCGACGCCGACGACCTCGATGTCGGGATCGCTGTCGAGGATCTGGCGGAGCATCTCGCGGGCGACGAGCGAGTCGTCGGCCACGACGACGCGGATGGGCGGGCCGGTCATCTGCGGTTCCCTATCTGATCAAGCGCTCGACGGTATCGAGCAGCGTGTCCTGATTGAAGACTGATTTCGTGATGTAGGCATCGGCGCCGGCGTCGATGCCCTCCGCCTTCTCCTCGTCGCGTTCGAGCGAGGTGACTATGACGATCGGCGTCGTGTGCAGCTGCGCGTCGTTCTTGACCGCGCGAGTGAACTCGAAGCCGTTCATGTTCGGCATCTGCACGTCCGTGACGACAGCGTCTATCTGCAGACCCTCGCGCAGCATCGACAGGCCCATCGCCCCGTCGGTCGCCACCTCGACCTCGTATCCCGCGGCCTCGAAGATCGAGCGCTCGAGCTCGCGGGTCGTGAACGAGTCCTCGCAGATGAGGACCCGCTTGGGCCCGGCGTTCTCGTTCTCGGCGCTCACGGTGGCGCGTCGCAGACCCGACCGGGTCCGGGCGTTCGTCATCAGGTCGGGCACGTTGAGGATGGGGACGATCTCGCCCGCGCCCAGGACCGTCACGCCGGCGATGTTGTCCACCCCCTTGAGATGCGAGCCGAGGGTCTTGATGACGATCTGCTGCTCGCCGACGAGCTCGTCGACGATGTAGCCCATCCTGTGGCCGGAGAATCCGACCACGACGATGCGGATCTTGCTGCCGTCGCGCTCGGTGACGGGCAGGCCCAGGATGTCCGCAAGGTGGACCAGCGGGATGGTCCGGCGCTGCCGGCGTACGACCTCTCGCCCCTCGACCTTGATGATCTGGCTGGGCTCGATGCGCAGCGTCTCCTCTATCGACGCTGTGGGCAGGGCGAACGTCTGGCCGCCGCAACGCAGAAGGAGGGCGCGGATGATCGCGAGCGTCAGCGGGATGGTCAGCCGGAACGTCGTGCCCTCGCCGAGCTTGGTGTCGAGGTCGAGCGACCCCTTGAGTTTGTCCACGACGAACTCGCGCACCACGTCCATGCCGACCCCGCGACCGGAGATCTCGGTGATGATCGGGCTCGTGGAGAAACCCGCCTCGAAGATCAGGTACGTCGCCTCGCGCTCGGACATCGAGCGGGCTTCCGCCTCGCCGACGAAACCCTTGCGCACCGCGGCCGTGCGCACCAGTTCCGGATCGATACCCGCTCCGTCATCGGAGACCTCGATGACGATGTGGTCGCCCTCCTGTCGCGCGGACATCGAGATCGTCCCTCGGCTCGGCTTGCCCTGCGCGACACGCGTCGCGGGCGATTCGATGCCGTGGTCGACGGCGTTGCGCATGATGTGGATGAGCGGATCGTTGATCTCCTCGAGGACCTTCTTGTCGAGCTCGGTGTCCTCACCGTGCATCTCGAGCTCGACCTCTTTGTGGAAGTCGTGCGCGAGGTCGTGCACGGCACGCGGGAACGTGTTGAAGACGGTGGCGACGGGCAGCATGCGCAGCCGCATCGCGTGCTCCTGCAGGTCGGCGACGACCGTGGACGTCCGCGAGACGTCGTCGACGTAGTCCTTCGCGAACGAGCCGAGTCGGCCACGCCAATCGGCCAGCAGCCCGTCGAGTGACGCGATCTCCTCACCGAGGCTCTCGGAGCCGTCTTCGAGGGCAGAGACCGCCGCGCGCATCCGCACCCACGAAGACCAGATGTCCGCCGTCTCGGACTGCACGGCGCGAAGGTCGAACGAGCGTTGCTCGGCCTTGATCTGAGTGATCACCACCTCGCTCACCAGATTCAGCAGCGTGTCCACCTGGGAGGTCCGCACGCGCACGGTGTGCTGGACCTTCGCCTTGAGCGTCTCGTCCCGCTTCGCGCGCTGCGGCCCCTCCGAAGCGTCGTGCGCCTCGGAGGCCTCCGCGACGTCACCCTCATCGTCGTCCTCGCCGTCGTCCTCGCCGGCGATCACGGCGGGCGCGGGCGTCTCGACGGGCTCGGGAGCCACCGCGACCTCGCCGCTGTCGGCGATCGCGCCGAGCCTGGCGAGCAGGCCCGGTATGTCGAGTTGCCCCGCGACATCCTTGCCGGCGTTGTCCGACAGGAAGACGATCGCGTCGAGCGCCTCGAAGAACGGATCCGACATCTGCGGCGTGTAGGCCATCAGGCCGTCGCGCACCTTGACCATGATGTCCTCGAGCCTGTGCGCGACGTCGGCGATCTCGAGGAGGCCGACCATCCGCGAACTGCCCTTGAGCGTGTGGGCATCGCGCAGCATCTGGTCGATGAGCTCGCGGTTGCCCGGATCGCCCTCGAGCGTGATGACGCCCTCGTTCAGGCGCTGGAGGTACTCCTGCGCCTCCTCCTGGAACTTGCCGATGAACGCCGACCGGTCGAACTCGACCATCCTGGTGCGTCCCTTCCTTGAGTCGGCGCTACCCGACGATCCTGAAAGCGGAGCCGACCTGGCTCGTCTCGCGCGCGATGTTCGAGAGCCCCTCGGCCGACGACGCGACCTGCTTGCTCCCGACCGCGGTCTGCTGCGCGACCGCCGCCACTTCGCGCATCGCCTTGACGACCTGCTCGGTGGCGCTGCGCTGCTGCTGCGTCGCGGCGGAGATCTCCTTTGCGGCGACGGTGGTCTGCTCGATCATCTCGAGGATCGACTCGAAGCTGTCCCCGGTCACGTGGGCGAGATCGACGCCCCCCTGGACTTGCTTCAGTTCCTGCTCGGTCGCGACGACCAGGTCGTTCGCGGCACCCTGGATCTCGCTCATGATCCCCGAGATCTCGTTGGTGGAGCCGACGACCGACTCGGCGAGCTTGCGGATCTCGATCGCGACGACCGAGAACCCCTTCCCCGCTTCGCCGGCGCGCGCCGCCTCGATGGCCGCGTTGAGCGCGAGTATCTTCGTCTGATCGGCGATGCCGTTGATTATGGCGAGCACCTGGGATATCTGCTGACTGCGCTCTCCGAGAGCGAGGATCTTGTTCGCGGATGACTGCGCGCGCGTCTTGATGTCCTCCATCGCGGAGAGCGTGTTGAAGACCGCCTGCTGACCGTTCTCCGCGCTGCCTAGCGACGCCTCGGCCATGCGGACCACCTGGTTGGCGTTGTCGGCGATCTGCCGGTACGTCGCCGCCAACTCCTCCATCGTAGCCGTGGTCTCGCTGATGCTCGCCGCCTGTTCGGCCGAGCCCGACGCCTGCTGCTCGGTCGCGGCGAGGATCTCGGATGCCGACTCTCCAAGGCGGCGAGAGGACTCCTGCGTCTGCGTGATGAGGTAGACGATGAGATCGAGCATCTGGTTGTAGCTGCGAGCCAGCATGCCGAACTCGTCGTTCGTCTCGACTGCGACCTTCTGGCCGATCTCGCCCTGACACGCCTGGTTCACGGAGTCGACGACGCGAGAGAGGGGTGCCATGAGGCGGTAGCCGATCCACACGGAGGAGACGAACCACGCGAGCGAGAGCAGGGCGAGACAGCCGAGTGCGAGCACCATGTTCCATCCCCACCCGACCCCGATGGTGACCTGGTCGCGGAAGAGGATGTAGAGAACGGACACCTGGATGATGTTGATCACGGCGAAGAGCCCGACGTTCACCAGGATGTACTTGTACAGGAACTTGCCACGGAACCGTTCGAAAAGGCTCTTCATGTCCCCTATCCTCACCTTCGACGCCGTCCGGCGTCAGTCGCGCGCGCCGACCGGCTCGAGCACCTTCGCAAGATTGACGAGGCCTACCAGCATCCCGTCGACGTAGACCTGTCCGGACACGTACTCACCCTGGGTCTTCTCGTAGGTGGAGAGCGGAGGCTCCACCGAGGAGACCGCTACGTCCACGATGTCGCCGATGACGTCGACCACGATGGCGGACGCGCAGGAATCGTCCTGAACGACGATCAGCGGCGGCAACTCCACGCCCGGATACAGGTCTCTCGGGGCGGCGAGACGCATGAGCGCGGCGAGATCGGTGACGGAGACGATCTCGCCGCGGATGTTGATGACCCCGAGGATGTGCTCGGGGACGCAGGGTACGCCCGCCAACCGGTACTCGTTGTAGATCTCCCGCACGTCGACGATCCGCACGGCGTACCACTCGTCCGCGAGGGCGAAGAGCAGGATGTCCATGCGGTCCTCGACCGCGTCGGCCTCCTCGCGCTGCGCCAGCGAGTCCGCGCGACGGCGCAGCACCTCCGCGGCCTGCTCGGTGAGGTCACCGGAGACGCGTCGTGTCATCTCACGTCACCTCCTGTCGCCGCGAGCGCCTCTTCGGGGACGAGGCGGTCGAGGTCGAGAACGAAGACGAGCTCGGCGCCCATGCGCCATACCCCGAGCATCCGGTCCTGGAGGGCGTAGAGCGACGAGGGCGGCTCGATGCTGCCCTCGGGGACGGGGACGACGTCCTCGACCTCGTCGACGATGATCGCGACGAGATACTCGCCCGAACGGCAGATGATCATCGGCGTCTGCAGGTTGTAGGGAAGCTCCTCAAGCCCGAGCAGAAGGCGCAGATCGACCACGGGGACGACCGAGCCGCGTAGGTTGATCATCCCGACGAGCGCCGGAGCAACGTCGGGGACTGTGGTGAGCTCGACGATCTGCTGGATCTCCTGAACGCGGTCTATGGGGAACGCGTACTTCCGATCTTCGAGGAAGAACATGACGACGCGCTCGATGACCGGCGCCGACGTCTCGACCCCGAGGACCGCGACGTCCGCCTCGACCGGTGCGCTAGTCTTCTTGCGCGGCATATCCCCTCCCCTCAGTCCGAGAACCGCAGGACGCGGTCGAGTTCCTCAGCGCTCACGAGGCCCGCGGTCACCTTCGCGAGCCCGGAGACGGCCAGCCCGCGCATCCCCGCGGTGCGCGCCGCCTGCGCCAGTGCTTCGCCGGACTCGCTCTTCGCGACCCGCGCGCGCACGGCCTCGGAGAACGGCAGCACCTCGAAGATGCCCGTGGCGCCCCGGAAACCGGTCTTCCCGCAGTTCGGACAGCCCGCTCCGATCTTGCTCGTGAGGCCCGCCGGAGCGCCCGGGATACGAGCGGCCACGTCGCTGTGCTTCTCCTCCGCGCAGTTCGGGCAAGTGAGCCTCACGAGCCGCTGTCCCACGGCGAGCGTCAGGGCGGCTGCAAGACTCGTCGGCTCGGCGCCCAGGTCGAGCATGCGCCTCACTCCCGCGGCTATGTCTCCCGCTGCGAAGGTCGCCACGACGAGCTTCCCCATGCCCGCGGCTTCGACGGCGAGGTGCACGTCCTCCACCGACTGGATCGAGTCGATGGCGATGACGTCGGTATCCTGCCGGATCCCGGCGGCGAAATACTGCGAAGCGGCGACGGGCGACCCGGGGTTGACCAGCACTTGCGCTACAGCGGGGAGTTCGTACTCGACGGAACGCTCGACGGAGTAGACCGTCTTGCCCGACGAGGCGGCGTGAGCGAGCAGGGCGTAGTAGGTCGCGCTGCGGCCGCCGGCGACCGGGCCGCAAACGAGCAGCAGACCGCGCCCGCGCTCGACCATCGCGTGCAGCGCCTTCTCCTCGCTGTCGCTCATACCGAGTTCCGCTAGGCCCCGCGGCTGCGAACGGAAGGGCGCCAGCGAGACGACCACCCGCTGGCCCGACACCGTCGGCACGGCCGAGACGGTGACGACGAGGTCGCGGTCGCCGAACTGGGCGTGGACACGCCCGAGGGCGGGCAGGTTCGCGGGAACGCCCGCGAGGTGCGCGAAGTTCTTGAAGCCCTCGACGAGAGGTCCCTGCATCGACAACGGCGCGTGCGCGACCTTCTCGAGCTTGCCCTGCACGCGGTTGACGAGGAAGAACTCTTCCTTGTACGGGAGGAGGTGGATGCGGGTCGCGCCGTTTGCGACCGCGTACTCGAGGATGTCCGCGACGAGCACGGCCACCTTGCGGCTGTCGGCGACCGCCAGCACGTCGAGGTCGATGGCGGACGGCCCCGCGGGCAAGGCGGTCGCGACGACCTCCTCGATCGACGCGCCGGCCACCTGCGCGACCACTTCCTCGGACGGTGCGAGCACCGTCGGGGTCTCGTCTTCCACGAAGACGGGAACGACTCGCGGCGCCGGAGCGGCCGGGGTCGCGGGAGCGGCCTCGGGCACAGCGACCCCGTAGTATTGCGCCACCGCCTCGACGACGGAGGCGACATCCGCGAGCACGGGCTCGATCTCGAGACCTAGCGTCGCGCCCAACTCGTCGAGTGAGAACACGTCCATGGCGTCGCCGACGGCCACGGTGAGCGTGCCGTCGATCTCGAAGAGCGGCAGGATGCGCCAGGCCTTGGCCAGCTGGGCGGGGACTGAGAAGAGCGCCCCGTCGTCGGGCGCGTAGCTCGACAGATCCACGCGAGGGATGCCGATCTCGTCCTCGAGCATCGCCTCGACGTCGGAGACCGCCACGAGCCCTCTTTCCGCGAGGACCGCACCGAGGGCGGCGCCGCTCGACTCCGCGGAGTCCTTGACGCTCGCGAGTTGCTCGCTCGTGATGAGCCCGGCGGTCACGAGCGTCTCGAGCGCCCGGCTCGCGATGGTTTCCGCGCCCGCCACGGGAGGCTATCCCTGCGCCTTGCCGAGTTCCTCGGCGACGGCGGAGAGCAGCTTGTCGGGCTCGACGGGCTTCGTGAGGTACTGGTTCGCGCCCGTGCGGATGCCCGTGGCTATCGACTGCTCCTCTGTCTTGGCGGTGAGCATGATGATCGGGATGTTCTTGTAGTTCTGGTCGAACTTCAGCAGACGGCACACCCTGTACCCGTCGAGCTTGGGCAGCATGACGTCGAGCAGTATGAGATCCGGCTTCTCGGCGCGCGCGGTCTCGAGTGCAGCCGCACCGTCCGACGCGGTGATCACCTCGTATCCGCCGGCGACGAGGATCGCCTTGATCATCTCGAGGATGGTCGGGCTGTCATCGACCGCCAGTATCCGCGCGCTAGGCATGCCTACTCCCTCCGAAAACGCCGGGGAGCCGCCCGTCGAGACCGGCTCTCATGCGACCCCCATCGCTTTACGACACTCTACCAGACTGCGCTCACACGTCTGAGCGAGCAGGTCGACGTCGAACCCTCCCAAGAAGGCGGTCCACGCCCCCTGCGGACTCGACTCGAGCGACCGCTTGGCGTTCTCGTACTCGCGGCACGCCGCCTCCCACTTCCGCTGCGAGCGATGGATGTTCGCGAGGTTGAGATGCGCGAGGGCGAAGTCCGGCTCGATGTAGACGGTCTTCTTCATCTCGCTCACCGCCATGACCGAGTTCCCTTGCCGCATGTATATGAGCCCCAGGATGTACCGGGCGACCGGCAGGAGCGGGTTGACGGCGAGCGCGCGATGCGCGGCCGCGAACGCCTCGTCGAGCCGGTCGATGTCCGCGTACACGTACGCGGCGAGCACGTTCGCCTCCGCGTCGTTGCGGTCGGTCGCGAGCACGTCCTCGACGATCGCCAGCGCGGCGTCGGGATCGCCGGCGACGAGACGCTCCCTGGCGGCGGCCAGGCCCCCTGCGGCCTGTGCGCGTGAGGCCACCGCCTCGTCTTCCGATCGCGCCCGCTTTCCCTTTCGGACGTGCTCTGCGCCATCGGGAGCGGGCTCGACGCGACGAGCGTGACGACGTTCCTTCACTGGCTCGGTGACCGAAGGCGCGGGCTTCTCCTTGATGTTGAAGAAATGGAAGCGGTGCGGCCGCGGCTTGCGGTAGAGGAAGACGCCGCCGGTCTCGATCGGCTCGAAGTCGTCCGAGATGGAGCTCAAGGTCTCGGAATGCCCCACGAAGAGATACCCGCCCGGGTTCAGGCTGTTGAAGAAGTTCGCCACCACCCGCCGAGTCGAATCGAGCTTGAAGTAGATGGTGACGTTCCGGCAGAAGATGACGTCCCAGCTGCCCATGAGCGAGAGGGGGTACGGCTCCTTGATGAGGTTGTGGTAGCCGAACTCGACTAGCTCGCGAACGTGATCGGCGACGCGGAAGGAGGCGTCCCGCCGGGTGAAGTGCCTCGCCACGACGTCCTCCGGGACGTTGACCATCGCCTTGCGGCCGTAGACGCCTTCGCGTGCCGCGGTGAGCGCCTTCGTCGATACGTCCGTGCCGTAGACGTACCCCTGCCAGCCTAGGCCTTGGATGCCGGAGTCGAGCAGCGACATCGCCACGGAGTAGGGCTCCTCGCCAGTGGAGCAGCCCGCCGACCACACCCTCATGGCACGGTTCGAGTCGTGGCGGCCCTCCATGATCTCGGGGAGCACGTGCGCCCGAAGAGCCTCGAACTGGGCCGGGAAGCGCATGAAGCTCGTCTCGTTGATCGTGATGAGGCTCATGAGTTCCTTGAACTCGTCCTCGTTGTGCGAGAGGACGTCGAAGTACGCGCCGAAGCTGTCGAAGGCGAGACGCGTCGCACGCGTGACGAGCGAGATGCGCAGAGAGTCGAGCTTGCCCTCCTCGAGGTAGATCCCGGAATGCTCGTGGATGTAGTCGCGGAACCGCGTGAACTCCTCGAGCGTGAGGTTCTTGCTCAGGCTCCCTGCCGCGGTCATGGGAGCTCAGGCCCCCACGGCCGCACCGTCGTCCGGTGCGGCCGATTCCTCGATCAGGCCTGCGGAGAACATCCCGTAGAGGATCTTCGCGGTCTCGAAGTCGTTGTAGCCCGTCAGCGCGGTGAGCTCGCGCACGCTGCGTCCCCCGTGCAGGTAGCACAGGAGCATCCACTCCTTCGGCTTCAGGTGGATCTCCATCGACTTGTCTCCGGGGGCGGCGGCCATGATGAACGAGGAGTCCAGCGTCGGGATCTTCTGACGTATGCGATTCCAGAGTTCGAGACGACGCGAGGACTCCATGATGATGTTCTCGACCGATACCGAGACCCCGATGTCCTCGTCCTCGCAGTCCTCCTCGGGCTCGAACCGGAGGTCGCCTTCCTCCCACCGGAAGAGGTCGAAGAGCGTGTCGTTGATCTGCTCCTGGATGAACGTCTCGAGGACCCGGCTCTCGAGGTAGCCTTCGTCGACGAGGATCTGCCCGAGGCGGCGGCCGGCCTTCTCCTTCTTCTGGATCTTCTGAAGGCCCAGCGCCTGCCGAAGCTGCTTCTCCGAGATGACGCCGACCTTCACGAGACGGCGGCCGAGCGATTCGCGGTTGAAGTTCGAGGTCGCGAAGAAGACGCGCCCCTTCTTGAAGCAGACCTTGCCCTCGGCGTCGGGACGCTCGAGATGCAGCGTCCCGACCTTCCGTCCGGACGCGAGCAACCGGAACATATCCGCGAGCGAGAAATCCTTGAGGTTGCCCTCGAGCGCCACCGTATCACCACCCTCACGAGTCCCGGCCCGGGCGCGTGCACGACGTCCTATCGTAGCACGTCGCACGGTACACGACGACGGCTGAGAGCGATAGCGGCGACGCCGGATGGGGATGAACACACAGAGAAGGTATCGCATGGATATTCACATATGCTAATGTTGGCATGTCTGGTGCTCCGGGATGGCCGGACATTGGAGGGAACCGTGCCGGACAAGGACTTCTACTGCCTGCACTCCGAGCTGTGCAAGACGCTGGCGAGCGAGAAGCGCCAGCGCATCCTCGGAGCCCTTCGCGACGGCGAGTCCACCGTGGGCGAGTTGCAGGTGGCGACCGGGATCGCGCAGGCGAACCTCTCGCAGCACCTCGCGATCCTGCGCGAGAAGGGCGTGGTGCTCGCGCGACGCGAGGGCGCCTACATCCGCTACTCGATCGCCAATCCCAAGATCCTGCAGGCGTTCGACCTCATCACCGAGGTGATGAAAGAGACTCTCGAAGCACGCAACAACGCGATCGGCCGCAACATCGGCCTCACGGACGACCGGACCGACCGGTCGGCCTGAACCATCCGCCCCTGGACCTGGAGGTAAGAAGATGCCGGAGGAGAGCAAGCGCAAGAAGTTGTCGTTGATAGTGATGAGTGGCGACATGGACAAGCTGTTCGGCGCGTTCATCATCGCCACGGGAGCGGCCGCGATGGACATGGACGTGACGATGTTCTTCACGTTCTGGGGCCTGCGGGCTCTGAAGAAGAACGTGCGCACGGGAAAGACGATGTTCGGCCGGATGCTGGGAATGATGTACGGAGGCGACATCTCCAAGTCCAATCCGTCGAAGTTCAGCTTCGGCGGCATGGGCCGCTGGATGTTCAAGAAGATGATGGGCGCGAACAACGTCGCCACCCTGCCGCAACTGCGCGACCTCGCCGTCGAGCTAGGCGTGAAGCTCTACCCCTGCCAGATGTCGATGGACGTCATGGAGATCCCCGAGTCCAGCTTCATCGAAGGCGTGCAGGCTCCCGTCGGCGTCGGGTTCTTCCTCGGCGAGGCGCAGGAGTCCGAGATCCAGCTCTTCATCTAGAAGATACCGTCCCGAAAGGAGCGCGTCATGAGCGACGTCACCCCCGACCTCGAGCTCGACCTGAAGGGCCTGCTCTGCCCCCTTCCGATGGTCAAGGTCAGCCAGAACATCCGCAACGTCGAGGTCGGCGGCATCATCCGCGCCGTCGCGACCGATCCCGGCTCGATGGCGGACATCCCCGCCTGGGCGAAGTCGACCGGCAACGAGGTCGTCTCCGCCGAGAAGGTCGGCGGCGAGTTCGTCTTCCTCGTCAAGCGCGTGAAGTAGGAAGCGGGTACCCCGGACCATGGACACGTATCTCCAGATCACGTCGGTGTGGGGCGTCTACCTGGCCCTCGCCGTCTTCACCGCGGGCATGGCGTGGCGCGTGTGGCAGTGGCGCACCACGCCGCGCTCCCCCATCCCGCTCGGCATGTTCCCCAAGCCCAAGACGCGCGCAGGGCGCTTCTTCAAGATGCTCAAGGACACGTTCATCGCGCCGCAGTCCTTCAGGATCGAGCCTTGGATGTGGTTGTTCGCCATGGCGTTCCACGTCGCCGCCCTCGGCGCGTTCGTGGGACACCTGCGGCTGATCGGCGAGTTCCCGGTGCTGCCCGCGCTACTGGGCGAGAAGGGCATGAACGCCTTCGCCGCGTGGTCGGGCTCGATCGCCGGAGTCCTCATGCTCGGCTCCGTCCTCTTCTGGATGGCGCGGCGCACGGTCGGACCGTACAAGACCATCTCGGTCCCCGAGGACTACCTGCTGCTCGCGCTGCTGCTCGGCGTCGTCGTGATGGGCGACCACATGCGGTTCGTCTACGGCAGCGTCGTGCACGCCGCCACGTATCGGGAGTGGTTCGTCTCGCTGCTCAGGTTCCGCCCGGCCTTCCCCGCCGAGATCACGTCGAGCAACGTCGGCATCTCGCTCGGCACCCACATGCTCTTCGTCGACGCGTTCCTGATCTACTTCCCGTTCAGCAAACTGATCCACACCATCGGCTCGCTGACCGCCAACTACGTGAGGAGTGAGTAGCATGGACGAAGCGACCCAGCTGCAGACCCTCACGGGCGTGCTCGACAAGAAGATGACGCGCCAGCTCAAGACGTATCTCGACATCTGCGCGCGCTGCGCCATCTGCAAGGACGCGTGCCACCAGTACGTCGGGACCGGCGACGTACGCTACCTCCCCGCGTATCGCGCGGAGCTGATAAGACGCATCTACAAGAAGTACTTCGACGCGACCGGCCGCTTCGTGCCCGCGCTGTACGAAGGCCGCGACCCCGACGAGAACCTGCTCGACGAGCTCTACGAGGTCACCTACGCGTGCACCGGCTGCCGGCGCTGCATGTACTACTGCCCGTTCTCCATCGACACGCAGTTCATCCTCTCGATGGCGAAAGCGATGCTCATCGCCGCCGGCAGAGGCCAGGAGATGCTCGGGCAACTCGCCGACGCGGCGATCTTCAAGGGCGACAACGTCGAGATGTTCCGCGACGTCATCGTCGACGGCTTCAAGGACATCGAAGCCGAGGTCCGCGAGATCACCGGCGACCCGGACGCGGAGATCCCCGTCGACCGCCAGGGCGCGGACGTCCTCTACGTCGCGCTCGCCGGCGCGCACTCCATCCGCCCCGCGGCGGTGATCTTCCACGAGGCGAAGGAGTCCTGGACGCTATCGATGTTCGAGGCCGCCAACTACGGCTTCTTCTTCGGAGACCCTCTCAAGGCGCGCCAGATAGCCGACCGCTTCATGGACGAGGCGCTGCGCCTCGGCGTGAAGGAGGTCGTCATCACCGAGTGCGGCCACGCCTACCGCGTCGCCGAGATCTTCCACGAGGCGTGGTCGGGCAAGAAGCACCCGTTCAAGGTGACGCACATCCTCGAGAAGATCGACTCGTACATCAAGGACGGCCGCATCAAGGTCTCGAAGGCGATCGCCGAGCCGATCACCTACCACGACCCGTGCCAGATCGCGCGCAACGGCGGCATATTCGAGCAGCCGCGCGACATCGTGAAGGCCATCTCGAAGGACTTCCGCGACATGACCCCGAACCGCGCCGAGCAGTGGTGCTGCGGCGGCGGGGGCGGCATCGTCGCCATCGAGGAGATGAGCGAGGTGCGCTTGCGCTCCGGCGCCAAGAAGGTCGAGCAGATCAAGGCGACGGGCGCGAAGATCGTCGCCAGCCCGTGCGAGAACTGCCGTCTCCAGATGGAGGACCTCGACAAGAGACACGATCTCGGAGTGCGCATCGCGGCGATCATGGACCTCGTCGTCGAAGCGATGCCGCTACCCGGCAAGACCGCGACGCCGGCCGGCTGAGTCAGCCGCGGCCGGTGCTCCGGGCCGCCGAGAACGCGCTCGCCAGGAACGCGACCTGCACGGCACTCGTGATCCCGCCGTCATCGGCGATGAGAAGACCGCCCGAGAGGGCGAGCACGCCCACGCGCCTCCCCGCGGCGATCGTCGCGGGGAGGCCTGCGTCCAGCGCCTCGGTCGGCAGGCCGCCGACGAACGCGACACCGGCGGCGCGCGCCGCCGCGAGCACGCCGTCGAGCCCGGCGGCGCCGTGCCCTCCGCCGTGGACCGCGACGAGGCCCGCGCGAGCGATGGCCGGCAGGAACGCGCGAAAGTCCCCATCGCAGTGCAGCACCGCGTGCAACCCGGCTCCGGTCGCCTCCGCGACGACCTCTGCGAGCAACGGGAAGAGGTCCTCGTTAGCCCAGTCCGGTGAGACGATCGGCCCGGCCGACCCGGCGAGGTCCTCACAGACCACCACGGCCGACGCACCCATGTCGGAGGCACGGGCGACATCCTCGGCCACGGCGCGCATGCGGAGTCTCAGGAGTGCGCGCACCCCGTCGGGGTCGAGAACGGTAGCCTTGAGCACCTCCTCCACACCCTCCTGCCGTGCCGCTCGCGCGAGCGGACCGTCGATAGCGACGAGAGGTGCCCGTCCTGCCGCGACGAGCGCGGCGCACGCCTCGCTCGCCCAGGGAGCGGTCACCGGCACGAAGGCGAAGTCGAGGGCAAGCTCGTCGCAAGCCCGCGCCAGCCGCGCCGCCGGCGTCTCGACGCCGCGAGCGAGCGGCTCGAGCGCCTCGGACGCCACGAACGTCAGACCGGTGGCCACCGGCGCCGCCGGACCGCCGAGGAGCGCGAGGATCGTCCTGGCGTCACCTCGCGCGGCCGGCATCGCCCACCTCTCCCTCTAGGGACTTGCGCTGCACGAAGCGCAGACCGTCCCTGCGCGTGAGCGTCGCGACGTCGATCGGTCCGCCGCATCCACGGATACCGAGCGAGAGGCGCTGCGCGTCGATGGTGGTCCTCACGAAGAAGAGCGCCAGGTCGACGCAGTCCTGCAGCGGCATCGCGTCGAGCGGAAGTTGCAGCGCCAGCTCGGCGGTCAACGCCTCTCCGAGTGACACCGCGCGCTCCGGATCGATACCGAGCTCGCGAGCGATGATCGGGAGAGCGGCGGGATCGAATCCCTTCACGATGCGATGGACGATCTCATGCTGCCCGCCCCAGGTCATGCCGAAGACCGTGGCGCCGGGATTCTGCTCGACGGGCTCGGGGCGACGCGGGACGTCGAAGAGGAAGACCCGCCCGTATGGATCGCCCTCGTCGAAACCCGCGACGACGAACGTCATGTCGGGACCCGCATAATCCCCGGGCATCGACGCGCGCCACTGCCCGAGCAGGAAGTCGGATAGACGGCGCGAGAACTCCTCCACGCCCAGGCGGCGCTCGGGAAGGGCCGATTCGAACTCCGGGACGAACGATGCCGGGGTGCGCGGACCGAGCAGAGCCTGCCCGTACGTCAGCGCGCCGACCCACGAGTTCGGCTCGCTGAACGACAGCAGCTTGACCGCATGGTCGTAGGTGACGGAGAGCGGCCTGCCGTCCACGGCGGCCGACTCGAGCGTGACCCGGCTCTCCGCGGCGAGCACGAGACCCTCCGGAGCCTTGATGACGATGCCGAGTGACATGTGGCCCTCCCTAGCTGCGCGGGTCCGGCACGGCTGTCCCGTGTCGGAGGCCCGTTGCATACTGGTCGTATCGGCGGGCGACGGCGCCCGCCGCACCGGAGGTGCAGTATGCGCGCGAAGACCGCCATGCTCTCGAAGTCACGCTACCAGGCAGGCAAGCAGTGCCTCAAGCGACTCTACCTCACCTGTTACTTTCGCAATCTCGCCGACCCGACGGGAGCCGCACAGCAGGCGCGGTTCGACGCGGGGCACGAGGTCGGCCACATCGCGCACGGCCTGTTCCCCGGCGGCGTCCTCGTCGAAGCCGACCACCTGCATCACGATGAGGCGATCGTCACGACCTCCGCGCTCATCGGCGACGGCACCGTCCCAGCGATCTTCGAGGGCGGTTTCACGTACGAGGACGTCAGAGTGCGCGCGGATGTGCTCGTGCGGGCGGGCGACGCATGGGACCTACTCGAGGTGAAGTCGTCGACGAAGGTCAAGCCCGAGAACCTCGACGACGTCGCCATCCAGCTCAGGGTACTCGAGGGTTGCGGCGTGCGGGTGAGGCGGATCGTGCTGGTCCACCTCGACCCCGGCTACGTCTTCGACGGTGTCTCGCACGATCCCGCGCGGCTGTTCGCACAGGAGGACGTCACGTACGAGGCGCGTTCACGCGCGGCCGACGTCGAGGCGTGCCTCGGAGTCATGCGGGCCATCCTCCGCACCGACGAGGCTCCCGACGTCCGATACGGCAGACAATGCGAGAACCCCTACCCATGCGAGTTCCGCGGAACGTGTCGCGTCGCCGCCCCCGAGCATCCGTTATTCGAGCTGCCCAAAGCGCGAGAGGGACTGCTCGCGGCGCTCGAACGCGCGGGATACGAGTCCATCGACCAGATACCTTCAGGGTTCCCCGGGCTCAACCCCCTGCAGAGCCGTGTGCGCGACGCCGTCGTCTCCGGCGAGCCGTACCTCGACCCGGACCTGACATCGAGGATCGCGCGCCTCGTCGCCGAGCCGGTGCGCTTCCTCGACTTCGAGACCATCGCCACGGCCTTGCCGATCTTCCCCGGCACGCGCCCGTACCAGGTCGTCCCGTTCCAGTTCTCGGTGCACACGCTGGGCGCCGATGGCGGACTCGAGCACTCCGAGTACCTACACGAAGGTCCGGGCGACCCCCGCCGCGAGCTCGCGGCGGCGCTGCTCGACGCGCTCGGAGAGGAGGGGTCGATACTGTCGTACTCCCCGTACGAGCGCGGCCGCATCGTCGGCCTCGCCGAGTACCTGCCCGACCTCGCGCGACCATTGCTCGCGCTCGCCGCCCGGCTGGTGGACCTCCTGCCGGTCGTGCGCGACGGCGTCTACCACCCGGCGTTCTCCGGGTCGTTCTCGATCAAGAAGGTGTTGCCGGCGCTCTGCCCCGGTCAGGGATGGGACGACCTGGAGATAGCCGAGGGCGAGATCGCGGCGCTCTCGTACGCCCGCCTGCGCGATCCGCGGACGCCGGTCGCCGAGCGGCAGACCCTGCGCGACGCGCTTCTCGCATACTGCCGCCGCGACACCGAGGCGATGGTCGCTGTCTACCGTGCCCTGACCGAGAGCTTGTGACGGACGACCTCGACGACGGCGGGCAGCACCGAGATGAGTACGATGGCGATGACCACGAGTGAGAAGTTCTCTTCGACGAAGGGCACGTTCCCAAAGAAGTAGCCGCCGAAGACGAAGAGCGTCACCCATAGCAGCCCTCCGCCGACGTTGTACGCGGCGAACCGTCCGTAGCGCATCGCTCCGACGCCCGCCATGAACGGCGCGAACGTGCGCACGATGGGCACGAACCGCGCGATGACGATCGTCTTGTTCCCGTAGCGCTCGAAATAGTGCTGCGTCTTATCGAGGTACTCGCGCTTGAAGATGCGCGAATGCTCGCGCAGTGCCCGCGGGCCGAGGAAGTGACCGAGGGCGTAGTTCGCGCTGTCGCCCAGTATCGCGGCCGCGGCGAGGACGCCGAAGACGAGCGCGACGTCGAGAGATCCCTTCGCGGCGAACGCGCCCGCCGCGAAGAGCAGCGAATCGCCCGGCAGGAACGGAGTCACGACGAGCCCGGTCTCGCAGAAGACCACGACGAAGAGCACCAGGTAGGTCCACACACCGTAGTCGCTCACGATCCGCCCGAGGTGAACGTCGATGTGCAAGACGAAGTCGACGGCCTCGCGCAGCAGCTCCATCACGCCTCGGCCCAGACGGCGAAGACCTTCTCGATCTCGTCGGCCCAGAAGGCCCGCGGGTCGCGCACGTCGCGACCGATGCGCGCCGCGTGCTTGAAGTAGCCCTCCCCCGGGATGCCCGTGTCCTTGCGGGTGACGAGCGACGCGAGGATCGTGCCGTGGGCGGCGTCCTGCCCGGAGCAGACCTCGTCGAGCAACGCCATGAGCGACCACGAGTAGGGGCGCAGGTGCACGGCGCGCACTTCGGCGCACAGGTCCGCGTACGTGATCGTCTCACGACGCCGCGCGTGCTCGACGAGCGCTGCCTCGACCTCGGCCTTGGCCATCTCCCACGCAAGCGCCGGGTAGCCCCATCGTGTGTCGTCCCTGCTCGCCATCCGAGTCCCCAGTCTCCCGCGAACGCCGGATTCCAGTGTGCCGGGCGCCGGACGCGCGGGCAAGCCTCGTCACTTGCCGAGCAGGTCGTCGGTGTATCGTGGACGCGGAGGGAGACCCGGAGATGGAGCCCGTGAGAGTGCCAGAGACCGACGAAGAGCTGCTCGCCGAGTGCGATGTGGACACGTTCCGCTCGAGCGGCAAGGGCGGCCAGAGCGTCAACACGACAGACAGCGCCGTGCGGCTCCGTCACCGGCCGACGGGTCTGACCGTGATCTCCCGCACGCATCGCAGCCAGCTGCTCAACAAGCGCTCGTGTCTGCGCGTCCTGCGAGCGCGCCTCACGGCCCTCGCGACCGTCCCAGAGGAGCGCATCCCGACCCGGACCCCTCGCAGCGCCCACGCGCGGCGGGTCGCGACGAAGGTGCGGCACTCGCGCCTCAAGCGCCTGCGGGGCCCGCTCGACGCCTCCGAGGACTGACGAGCACGAGGAAGCGCCTGTTCGATGAGTCCGTCGTGCCCGTGCTTGGAGCACTTCGCGTTCGCGGACCGGCCGTACCCACCACCCGGACTAGCGGCCTTCGTGGGCGGTCAGCCCAGCACGAACCAGGCGAAGTTGACCTGCCTCGTTGCGGCCCTGGTCAGCGTGACGCGGAACGTGGTCGCGCTGAGCCGCGAGCAGCAGGCCACCGCGACACCTGTGCCACCGGAACCCTGCAGGGTGGCCAGGATGTTCGAGGTGGTCGCCAGGTTCGCGCAGGTGACGTCCGCGTACGTGTGACCGGAATCGACGTGCGAGCGGCCTGAGCGGGAGAAGCACGCCTTGCCGTACACGTCCAGAGCCCTTCCAGTCGTGCTGCTGGCCAGCACTCCGCGAGTGATACCCCTGCCCACGACGCCGGTCCCGTCGAGCTGCTGCCACGTGGGAATCCCATCCGGGCCGGCCTCGCCTGTGCCGCTGTCGCCCTGCACGCCCACTCCGTGGCCGCCCGAGGCTCTGCCCATCACGCCCACCCCGCGGGACTGCGCGTTGCCTTCGGGAGCGGTGTAGACACCGAGCACGGCCATCGGGCCCCAACCGGGTCCCTGGAAGGTCTTGACCCCAGTTGACTCTGCCCGGACGCCGATGAAGCCCGTGCCCTTCACGCCGGCGGAACCGCCGCCATCTCCATCATGCACGTGCGTGTTGTCTACCTGCAGCGTCGTTCCTTCGGTGTCCGAGATGAGGACCGTGTCGCTCGATCCCTCGTTCGTCGTGCCGATCACCACGTTGTCAGAGTCCGCAGCCATCGCCGTGGTCGGCAGCATCGTGACCGCAACCGCTCCCGCCGCGATGGCCATCGTCTTCGCCAACGCTTTGCGCCGTGTCATCTTTTCGTCCATCTGCCGGTCCCCCCTGTCCCCGTCGCCACTTCGTAGGCCCCCACCGCGAACCGCGATGGTGACTGTCAAGCGCAAGTCTAGGCACTCGCGCGCCCATCTTCAACGTGCTGTCTTGGCTCCTTCCTACACGAGCCGCATCGCTAAGATCGCGCCTGAGTCCCTCTACGACATGCAGACTGCGTGATTCCCCAACGAAGCTCCCGCTTTCTGCATGACACGATACGCTCGGGGCATTTGCGCTGGTAGACCTTTGAGTTGAGAAGGTGATCAAGTCTTGTAGAACACCTACCACCACAAAACGCCCCCTCGGTTTCTCCGCAGAGACCCCGAAGGGGCGTTCATCATTGCTGGTGGAGGCGCGGAGAATCGAACTCCGGTCCACGACATCCTCCCGGGAGGCATCTCCAGGCTCAGTCATCGCTTGGTTTCTCGGTCGGGGCTACGCGCGATGGCGGGCGCGCCCTCTCCCAGTCGGATTGCATTCCCTAGCGGCATACCGGCGTCAGCCGTTCGGTAGTCCCCTGCATGACGCAGGATCCGGCACCGGGGACGCGTGCCGGGCTGCGTCGCGGCCTATTTAGGCAGCGAGAGCGAGATCAGAGTCGACGCTTGAGCGTCTTTGCCCCTGTTTAGCGAGGTAAGGCGACCTCGGCCTGCTTCCTCCGTCGAGACTATCGTGTCGAAACCAGTCGCCCCCGAAGGTGACCTTCGACGTGTGAAGGTGCGTGCCGCCTCGCGGCGGACTCGTAGTATATCCCCGCGCGGACCGCTCTGCCATCGGAAAGCCGATGGGCGAAGCGCCTTCTCGGCCGCCCCGCCCATCACCTCCCCCTGGCAAACAGGGACGACCGCCGTCACCGGCGGACTATGAACGTCCTCCAAGCGGAGTTCGCGCCTGCGTAGGTCGCGTTCTCCGCGTACGTCGCGCGCACGCGATAGGTGCCCGCGTACGTCGGACGGAAGTAGGCCTGGTAGCGTCGGCCGTTGCCGACGATCCTGACCGTCGCGGGCAGCAACGTCGCTGCGCGCCACGCCCCGCGGCTGTAAATCTGGAACTGGAGCCGCACCCCGCCGGCGAATGACGAGCGCCAAGGGCTGATGCTGCCGACCACGAGGTTCCTTACCCCGAGGCGCCAGACGCTGGCGCACGACGGTGTCGAGACCGTCCACCGCGGCTTGACCCTCTGCGCGATGACGAGGTGCACGGGAATGGTCACCGGCGAGTTCGAGGCGCCGGCGGCGGTCACCGTGATCGTCGCGTCGTAGCGACCGACCGCGAGACCGGTGGTGTTCACCGAACCGACCAGCGTGCTCGAGTCGGTGCCGCTGGCGGGCGCGATGCTCAGCCACGACGCGGCCTCGCTCGCCTCCCACGACAGCGTCCCGGTACCGGCGTTCGAGATGGCGATCGAGAACGGCGCAGGGTTCGTCCCCTGGGTCGTGGTGAGCGAGACGGCGATCGGCGCGACCTCGATGACCGGCGTCGTCGCTTCGACGGCCGGCGTCTCCTCGACGACTCGCATCATCACGGGCACGGCTTGCGTCACAGTCGCGAGCGAGCTCACGAGACCTGCCGAACGCAGGGAAGCAGCGCCCGTCGGAGGCGTCGGCGGCACCACGTTCACGTTGATCTGGCCGCTGTAGTCACCCGGCGTCGCCGCACGGGTGTCGACCGAGACGCTGATGCTGAAGGACTGGCCGAGCCCAGCCGACCCGCTCGACGGGCTGATGGTGAGCCACGAGAGGTTGTGCGTGACCGACCACGTCGCGGCCAGGTTCGCGGCCTCGGGCGGAAGACCCGCGATCGTGCCGACCGAGACGGTCAGCGTCCGCGTGACGACGCCGGGCGCCGTGCCCTGGTCGACCGAGCCGAAGTCGAGCGTAGTCGGGCTCGTCGTCACCGTCGGCGCGGGGTAGTCGGTCGTCGACTGGATCCGGGCGGCGAACGCTCCCGCCGGCATGAGCGCGACGACCGTGACCGCCGCGATCAAGCACGCGAACAGCCGATGCGATTTCGTTCTCATAGCGGACCTCCTTCAGGGCACGATTCTTTCGAAGACGCTTCTTTTAATATACGCCCCTCGTAGATAGGCGTAAACGCGGGCAGGTCACGCGCCCTTCTGGCGCTCGCGCAGCGCACGAGCCACATCGCGCTTCGCGTCGCGGTCGGCGATAGCGTCGCGTTTGTCGTACATCTTCTTGCCGCGGGCGAGACCGAGTTCCACCTTCGCGAGGTTCGATTCGTTGAAGTACAGACGAAGCGGGATGAGCGCGAGACCGCGCTCCTTCGTCTTACCGATGAGGTAGCGGATCTCCTTGCGGTGGAGCAGCAGACGACGCGAGCGGCCGGGCTCGGCGTTCGCGCGGTTGCCGTGCGAGTACGGGGCGATGTGGACCCCGTGGAGCCAGACCTCGCCGCGGCGCACGGTCGCGAACGTGTCGCGCAGGCTCGCGCCGCTCTCGCGCAGCGAGCGGACCTCGGTGCCCGTCAGCTCGATGCCGCACTCGAACGTCTCGTCCACGAAGTAGTCGTGGAACGCCTTCTTGTTGTTGGAGATCGTGCGCGCCTCGCGGGCCATCTAAGGGGTGAAGTCGGTGCCGGGCTCGAGGCGCAGAACAAACGCGGCGAGCAGCTCGGCAGTGTGCTCGAGGTCCTTCAGCGAGAGCACCTCGGTGGGCGTGTGCATATAGCGCAGAGGCACGCTCACGAGCGCGGCGGCCTTGCCGCCGCGGGCGAGCTGCATCGCGTTCGCATCCGTCCCGGTGCCGCGCGGCTCGCCATCGACCTGATACGGTATGCCCTCGGCGTCGGCGGCGGCCACGAGCAGCTCGAAGACCTTGGGGTTCACGTTCGCGCCCCGCGTGATGATCGGGCCGGCGCCGCAGCGGACGTCGCCGTGCTTGCGCTTCTCGACGTCGGGATAGTCGGTGGCGTGGCCGACCTCGACCGCGATGCCCACGACCGGGTCGACGCTGTACGCCGACGTCGTGCCGCCCCGCAGGCCGATCTCCTCCTGTACGGTGGCGACGGCGGAGACCGCTCCGGCCCCTCTGCCCGCTTCGCCGACGAGCCGCAGGACCTCGGCGACCGCCCAGGTGCCCATCTTGTCGTCGAACGCGCGCGAGACCGCCATGCCGTCACCAAACTTCTCGAAACCGACGGCGAACGTGATCGGATCGCCGATCGAGACACGCTTCTTGACTTCGTCCGCGCCCATCCCGAGATCGACGAAGAGCTTGTGCATCTTCACGACCTGCTTGCGCTCGTCCTCTTCCAGGAGGTGGACGGGCATGCGGCCGAGGACGCCGAGGAGCGGGCCCTTCTTCGTGTGCACGCGAACGCGCTTGCCTGGGAGCAGGTGGGCGTCGAGGCCGCCGATCGGCTTGAACGCGAGGAAGCCGCCGTCGGTGATGTACGTGACCATGAAGCCGACCTCGTCCATGTGCCCCGCGAGCATGACCGACGGACCGGCGCCCTTCCCCTTGCCCTTGAGCCATGCGTGCACCGAGCCCATGACGTCGGTGGTGACCTCGTCGGCGAACGGGGCGACGTACTCGCGGAAGACCTTCGCGGCGGGCTGTTCGTAGCCCGAGGGCGACGGCGCCTCGACTAGGGACTTGAGGAACTTGAGCGATTCGGCACGCATGGGACGCTCCTCGATACGGTGCGGCGGACCAGGCGAGTGTATCAGAAGGCGGGTGGCCGGAAGGGCTGCTAGCCCGCGGCGTCCGGGTCCGGGCCCACCGCAAGCACCTCGGGCGATACGTGCGAGGCATACTGCTCGAAGTTCTCGCGGAACATGCCGGCGAGCCTGGCTGCCGACGCGTCGTAGGCGGCACCGTCGGCCCACGTGGCGCGCGGGTCGAGGACGTCGACCCCGGCGGAACGGCACTCGTGAGGCACGAGTATCTTGAACACCGGGTGCGGAGTGAAGCCGGACTTGGCGAGCGAGCCGTCCAGGGCAGCCGCGAGCAGCGCCCGCGTGAGTTCGATACTCATGCGATGGCCGACGCCGCACGGCCCTCCGGTCCAGCCGGTGTTCACCAGCCAGCAGTCGGTCTCGTGCCAGCTCAAGCGCTCGGCGAGCATGGTCGCGTAGCGCGAGGCGTGCAGCGGCAGGAAGGGCGCCCCGAAGCATGCGGAGAACGTGGGGCGCGGTTCGTCGACACCCACCTCGGTACCGGCGACCTTGCTCGTGAAGCCCGAGAGGAAGTGGTAGCTCGCCATCTCGGGCGTGAGCCGCGCGATCGGGGGGAGCACGCCGAATGCGTCGCAGGTGAGGAAGAAGACGTTGCGCGGATGGTCGCCGACGCCGCCGAGCACGGCTCCCGGGATGTGCTCGATGGGGTAGGTGGCGCGCGTGTTCTCGGTGAGGAAGTCGGAACCGTAGTCGATCGCCCGTGTCTGCGGGTCGACGACCACGTTCTCGAGGATCGAGCCGAACTTGATGGCGTTGTAGATCTGCGGCTCCGACTCCTGCGAGAGGCGGATCGCCTTGGCGTAGCAGCCGCCCTCGAAGTTGAAGACGCTGTGGTCGCTCCAGCCGTGCTCGTCGTCGCCGATGAGACGGCGCGCGGGGTCGGCCGAAAGGGTCGTCTTGCCCGTCCCCGAGAGGCCGAAGAAGAGGGCCGCATCGCCCGACGCGCCCACGTTGGCGGAGCAGTGCATCGGCAGCACGTCGCGCTGGGGGAGCAGGTAGTTCATGACGGTGAAGATGGCCTTCTTCATCTCCCCGCCGTACATGCTGCCGAGGATGAGAACGAGCTTGCGGGTGAAGCTGATGCCGACGAAGACGGAGCTCCGGGTGCCGTCGAAGTCGGAGCTGGCGCGCAGGGCGCCGCAGTTGACCACGGTGAAGCCCGGGACGAAGTCCTCGAGCTCGATCGGCGTGGGACGCACGAAGAGCGTGTCGGCGAAGAGCGCGTGCCAGGTGGCGTCGGCGACGACGCGGATCGGCAGGCGATACGTGCGCTCGGCGCCGGCGAAGCCGTCGAAGACGTACAGGTCACGGTCGTGCAAATAGCCGCGCGCTTTGTCGAGCAGCCGGTCGAAGAGCGCCGGCTGGCAGGGCTTGTTGATGTCGCCCCAGGAGATGAGCTCGGCGGCGGGACCCTCCTCGACTATGAGGCGGTCGTTTGGCGAGCGCCCGGACGGCTCGCCGGTCTTGACGACGAGCGCGCCGTTCGCCGCCAGGATGCCCTCACCGCGCGCCAGCGAGCGCGCGATGAGCTCGGCCGGCGGCAGGTTGCGGTGCACCGCGCCGCTACCTGCCAGGCCGAGTTCAGCCAGCTGGCCGCGGATCTCGTCGTCTGCGAGCGGAGCGGTAGTCATGCAGACCCCCCGTGGTCGTCGCCCCCGGCCGCGCCTCCGCGCGCCAGGCAATCAGTACCGTACCAGAACCTCCCCGCCTCACACGACCTCGAAGTCGATCCTCCGCTCGGCGACGAAGACCTCGGCCACGCGCACCCGCACCGTCCCACCGAGCCGGAAGACGCGGCCGCGCTCCTCGCCGACGAGCATGCGGCGCTCGGGCTCGAACCGATAGTAGTCGTCGCGCATCGTGCGCACGTGCGCGAGACCCTCGGCGGTGTTCTCGAGCTGCACGAAGATGCCGAAGTCCGTCACGCCCGTGATGACACCGTCGAACTCCTCCCCCACGTGTCGCGCCATGAGTTCGGCGAGCTTGAGCCGCGTCGAGTCCTCCTCCGCCGCCTCGGCCTCGCGCTCCATCGCCGAGGTGTGGTCGGCGAGCCAGTGAAGCTCCGGGACCATCGAGGCGACCGGCTCCTCCCGGAGCTTGCGCGTGAGCTGCGCCCTGAGCAGGCGGTGCACGATCAGGTCCGGGTAGCGCCGGATCGGACTCGTGAAGTGCGTGTACGCCTCGCTCGCCAGCCCGAAATGCGGACCGAGCTCCTCCGAGTAGCGCGCCCGCTGGAGCGCGCGCAGAAGGATCGAGTTGATGAGCAGCTCCTCGGCCCGGCCGTGCGCGAAAGCGACGATGCGCTGGAACGTCGCCGGCGTGGCTCCGCGGATGTCCGTGATCGGATAGTCGAACTCCTTGAGGATGACGGCGACCTCGTCGAGCGCGTCTTCGTCGGGCGCCTCGTGGATGCGATACATCATCGGGGCCTCAGCGCCGCTCATGTGGCGCGCGACGACCTCGTTGGCGAGGATCATCGCCTCCTCGATCATGTTCGTCGCCGTGGTGCGGCGGCGGAGCACGACGTCGATCGGCGAGCCGTCCGCGTCGAGGCGCACCTTCGCCTCGACGGTCTCGAAGTCCAGCCCTCCGCGCGCGGTGCGCCGCTTCCCGAGCGCCGCGGCGAGGTCGCGCAGGTCGGTGAGGAGTGCTCGCGTCGCGTCGTCCGGGAACCCGTCGCCGGTGGAGAGCCACGCGTCGACCGAGTCGTAGTCGAGACGCCGGTCGCTGCGGATCACCGAAGGATAGAGGCGGTAGCGTTCGACGAGCCCCGTGCGGTCGATGTCCATGTCGACCGTCATGGTGAGCCGCTCCTCGCCGGGCTTGAGCGAGCACAGCTCGTTGCTGAGGCGCTCCGGCAGCATCGGCAGCACGCGGTCGACGAGGTAGACCGACGTCGCGCGCAGGAGCGCCTCGGCGTCGATCGTCGAGCCCCAAGGCACCCAGCGGCTGACGTCGGCGATGTGCACCCCGAGGCGGAATCCGCCTTCCGAGCGAGTGACGGAGACGGCATCGTCGAAGTCCTTCGCGTCGACCGGGTCGATGGTCACGGTGAACCGCTCGCGCTCGTCGGTCCTGCCAGCGGCGACCTCCGCGTCGACGTCCGGAGCGGTGAGCGCGCCAGCCGCCTCCTCGACCTCTTCCGGGAAGGCCGCGCGAAGGCCGTGCTCCCGGATCACGATCTCGACGCCGACACCCGGGGCGTCGGGTGGCCCGAGCACTTCGTCGACGACTCCCTGGGCCGCGTCGCGGCGCGTCGGATACCGCGTCAGCCGCGCGACTACGACGTCGCCGCTCGTCGCACCGGCCAGCGACGCCGCCTCGACGAAGACCTCGCTGCGAATCCGCGGGTCGGTGGGGACGACGATGCCGACCCTCCCGTGAACCTCGAGGCGGCCGACGACGTGGTCTCTAGCACGCTCGACGACCTGGACGACCTCTCCCGAACGCCCGGGCCGCCCCGCGCGGCGCGCGTGCGGGCGGACGCCGACGATGTCGCCGTGCATCGCGTCGGCGATGTCGCGCGCGCCGACGTACACGTCGCCGCCGGGCGAGGAGACGAACCCGTAGCCGCGACGGTTGAGCGAGAGGCGGCCGACGAGCAGGCCGCGCTCGTTGAGGGCGAGGTATCGGCCGCCGCGCTCGATGGCGGCGCCGGAACGCTCCAGCGCCTGGAGGACGCGCTCGACGCGCTCGACGTCCCCGCCTTCGCCCATCGCTTCGCGCACCTCCGCGGGCGTCATGGCGCGTCGCGCGTGTCGCAGGGCCTTGAGCACCGCTTTCTCGACCTTCACGAGGCGTTCTCCTTCACGGTCGGCGCTCTTTGACCACGATGCTACAATCGATTATGGTGCAAGCCCGCCCCGCACGCGATGGAGACCCGCATGGAGCCTAAGCCAACCCTCGCCCCCTGTTTCGTCGGCACCGGGACGCTGTCCCGACTACGTGACATGGTCCGCGCGCTCGAGACCGTCGAGTCGTGCGCCTTCGCGTTCGCGGTCGACGGGACCGTCATGAGCGAAGGTCGCGCGACGCTGGTCAAGCTCATGGCCGACGACGACTCCGCGACCCTGCTCCTCAACGACTGCCTCTTCCTCAACGTGCGCAGTTTCCGCTTCCTCGACTTCGCGACCGCCGAAGACGGCGCCTGCACGTTCACCCTTATGGGCGACGGCACGACGCTCACGCTCACGCCCATCGAGGAAGAAGCCGAGACGCCTCCGGCGCTGCACCGCGCGGAGTTGCGCATGCTCGAGGACGGCGCGTTCGACCCGGCGATGTTCGTCGCGCTCGACGAGGACGACGACGAGGACTGACGCAGGCCTGACGGCGTCGCGTCAGAACTTCGCGCGCAGGACCTTGACCGCTCTCGCGAGCTGCGTGTCCGTCTTCGCGCTCGACTGATCGCGCGGGTCCATCTTCACCACGACGTCCGGGACGACGCCCTTGTGGTCGATCACGCGGCGCTTCGGTGTGAGGTAGTGCGCGATGGTGAGCTTCACCGCACCGCCCTCTTCCAGCGGCTCGATGCTCTGCACGCTCCCCTTCCCGTACGTCGTGACGCCCACGATGGTGGCGCGCGTGTAGTCCTGGAGCGCTCCCGCGACGATCTCGGATGCGGATGCCGAATCGTTGTCGACGAGGACGACGAGCGGCTTGTTCATGGACGGGTCGCCGTTCGCGCGATACACCTGCTCAGGCTTGTTCCGAGCTTCCACGCGCACGACCACGCCCTCCGGCACGAAGAGCGACGTGACGTCGACGGCGGCCGAGAGCAGGCCGCCGGGATTGCCGCGCAGGTCGAGAACGAAGCCCCGCGCGCCCTTGAGATCGAGCGCGCGCATAGCGGACGCGATCTCCTTGCCCGACTTGGCGTTGAATCCCATCAACCTCACGTAGCCGACGTCGCGCCCGATCATGCGGCTCTCGACGTTCGGGACGTCGATCTTCGCGCGCTTCACGCTGACCTTGAAACGCTTCCCGTCCCGCTCGACGAGCAGCTTCACGGTCGTGTCTTTCGGCCCGCGGACGCGACGCACGACGTCGTCCACTTCCCAGGTCTTGTGTGTGACGCCGTCGATGGAGATGATCTTGTCGCCCGCCTTGAGCCCCGCGCGCGCCGCCGGGGTGTTCGGGATCGGCGCGACCACGAACGGCTGACCGTCGCGGACGGTCACCGTGATGCCGATGCCGAAGAACTCGCCGTTGCTCTGCTCGTTGAAGTATGTGAGATGCCGCTCGTTGAGATAGGACGCATAGGGGTCGCCGAGCGAGTCGAGCATGCCCGAGATCGCCCCAGCGGTGAGAGAGGTGTCGCGCGCGGGCTTGAGCGCCTTTCGCTGGATGATGCCGCGCACCTCGTTGACGATCCTGTCGAGATCGTCGGCCCCGTTGTCGACGCCGGGAACGAGGGTGCGGCGGGCGACCGGGTTCGCGCGCTCGAAGAGCACGCCGCCGGCGAACGCGAGGAACAGCAGCGAGAGAACGGTCGCCGAGACAGCCGTCCAGAGAGCGATGCGCTTCAGTGGGGTCACCTAGACTTTCAGGAAACGCCTCATCGCGAAGCCGGAGCCGATGGCGCCGACGAACAGGCCGCTCGCGATGAGGACGACAGCCACCTGTACGGCATCGCCGCCGGTGACCGTGATGGGCAGGAAGGGCAGAGCGTCGCGCACCCCGGGTACGACCGTGGCCTGGACGAGAGCGAGGGTGGCGATGGCGAGCAGCGCGCCGAACAGGCTCTGGATCATGCCTTCCATCAGGAACGGCAGCCGGATGAACCAGTTGCTCGCTCCGACGAGGCGCATGATGGCGATCTCCTTCCGGCGCGAATAGATCGCGAGCCGGATGGTGTTGCCGATCAGCACCAAGCTCACGACGCCGAGCATCAGGATGAAGACGGCCTCGACGATGCGCACGATGCGCGTGAGCGCGAAGAGCTTCTTGACGACCTGCTGACCGTACTTGAGCGACTTCTCGGGATCGTCCGGTTTGTCCGCGACCTTGGGGAAGACCGCGTTCACCTTGATCTTCGAGACCATCGCCTCGACGGTCCGCGGGTCCTTCAGCTCCACGTCGAGCGAGGCCGGGAGCGGGTTGCCCTCGATCTGCTCGACGATCTCCGGACTGTCCTTCATCGTCTCCTTCTTGAAGGTGTCGAGCGCCTCCTCCTTGGAGACGTACCGGACCGTCTTGACGAGCGGATCGACGAGCAGCTGCTTCTGCAGCGTGTCGACGTCCCCGGAGGCCGCGCCGTCCTTCAGGAAGATGCGGATGGAGACCTTCTGCTCGACCGAGTGGACGATGTTCGTGACGATGATGCCCGACACGACGAAGACGCCGACGAGCAGCAGCGACAGGTAGATCGTGATGACCGCGCCGAGGCTCATCACCCAGTTGCGGCGGAAGTTCATGACGGACTCGCGGGCGAAGTACCCCAGGTTGAGCGCCATCTAGCCGTACACCCCCCGGCTCTGGTCGCGGACGATCTTGCCGTTCTCGAGCGCGATGACGCGCTTGCGCATCGAGTCGACCATCTCGCGATCATGAGTGGCGATGAGCACCGTGGTGCCCGTCTTGTTGATGCGGTTGAGCAGGCTCATGATGCCGAGCGAGGTCGCGGGATCGAGGTTCCCGGTAGGCTCGTCCGCGAGCAGCAGCGGCGGCCGGTTCACGAACGCGCGCGCGATGCTCACGCGCTGCTGCTCGCCTCCGGAGAGCTCGTCGGGATAGCTGTCGACCTTGTCCTCGAGACCGACGAGGCGCAACACCTCCGGCACCTGCGTGCGGATGACGTGCTTCGACTTGCCGATGACCTCGAGCGCGAACGCGACGTTCTCGAAGGCGGTCTTGTTCGGCAGGAGCTTGAAGTCCTGGAAGACGCACCCCATGTTGCGGCGCAGGAAGGGGACCTTCCAGTTGCGCAGGTGCACGACGTCCTGACCCGCCACGACGATGGTGCCCGTCGACGGCAGGAGCTCCCGAAGGAGCAGCCTGATGAATGTGGACTTCCCCGAACCAGAGTGGCCGACCAGGAAGACGAACTCGCCCTGCTCGATGTCGACATCGATCTCACTGAGAGCGGGGCGGTCCGCAGCATAGGTCTTGCTGACGTTCCGCATGGAGATCATGGGGTGCTCCGTTTCTGCGACGACTCCCACAGCCCTAGTGTATCAGAGCCTCGCGGTCATCGCTTCGCGAGCGGCGTCGGCGACATGCGCGGCGGTGAGACCGAAATAAGCCATGAGCTCCTCGGGTTCGCCCGAGGTCCCGAAGACGTCGCGCACGCCGATGCGCCGCAGCGCTGAGGGCTGCCTCTCCCCTAGCGCCTCCGCGACCGCCGAGCCGAGGCCGCCGATGATCGAGTGCTCCTCGCAGGTGACGACCGCGCCGGTCTTGGCGGCCGACGCCGCGATGGTGTCCGCGTCGAGCGGCTTGATCGTCGCGACGTCGATGACCTCGGCGCTCACTCCGTCGGCGGCGAGCAGGTCGGCGGCGGCGAGCGCGCGCTCGACCATCACGCCGCACGCGGCGAGCGTCACGTCCGAGCCCTCGCGCAGCACGGCCGCCTTCCCGATCTCGAAGACGACGCCCTCGTCGTAGACGGGCGCGAGCGCGGCCCGCCCGAGGCGCACGTAGACCGGGCCCGGCGTCGCGGCCGCCGCGCGGATCGCGGCGCGGGCGGCGTTGAAGTCGGCCGGCACGAGCACGCGCATGCCGGGGAGCACGCGCATGAGCGCAAGGTCCTCGAGCATCTGGTGGCTGCCTCCGTCGGGACCGACGGTGACGCCGGCGTGCGTCGGCGTGAGCTTCACGTCGAGGCCGCTGTAGCACACGGTGTTGCGCACCTGGTCGTACGCGCGTCCCGTCGCGAAGACCGCGAAGCTGCCCGTGAACGCGATCTTCCCGGACACGGCGAGACCCGCCGCCGTGCCGATCATGTTCTGCTCGGCGACGCCGGCGTTGAAGAACCGGTCGGGGAACCGCGCCGCGAACGTCGCGGTCGTCGTCGACTTGGAGAGGTCCGCCTCCACGGCGACCACGTCGACGCCGGCCTCGGCCAGCTCGACGAGCGTGGCGCCGAGCGCCTCGCGTGTGGCCCGCTTGTCAGCCATGTTCGTTTCCCTTCCTGTCGCGGACTCTAAGCGAGCGCGGCCGAGAGTTCGGCCAGCGCGGTCGCGGTCTGCTCGGGACTCGGCGCCTTGCCGTGCCATCCGGCGTCGCCCTCCATGAAGGAGACGCCTTTGCCCTTCACCGTGCGAGCCACGACGGCCACCGGCACGCCCGCACGAGCGGGCGGCGCCGAGAGGACCTCTACCAGCGCGGCCACGTCGTGCCCGTCGCACGCGCGAGTCTCCCATCCGAATGCTGAGAATTTCGCCTCGAGGTCGCCGAGGCACATGACGTCGCCGCACGCGCCGTCGATCTGGAGCCCGTTGCGATCGACTATCGCGACGACGTGGTCGAGTCCGTGGTGCGGCGCGAACATCGCCGCCTCCCAGACCTCGCCCTCCTGGCACTCGCCGTCTCCCATCAGGCAGAAGACGCGCGAGGCGTTGCCCGACATGCGCAGGCCGAGCGCGATGCCGTTCGCGATCGCAAGCCCCTGGCCGAGCGAGCCGGTCGAGACCTCGACGCCCGGCGTCTTGTTGCTGTCGGGATGGCCCTGCAGGATGGAGCCGAGCCGGCGCAGGGTCGAGAGGTGCTCGCGATCGAAGTAGCCGGCCTGGGCGAGAGCGGCGTAGAGCACCGGGCCCGCGTGCCCTTTCGAGAGCACGAAGCGGTCGCGCTCGGGCCAGTCCGGACGCGCGGGATCGTGGCGCAGGACTCCGAAGTAGAGCGCGGCGACGATGTCCGCCGCCGAGAGCGAGCCGCCCGGATGGCCCGAGCCGGCCGCCGCGATCATCTCGACGATGTCGAGACGCATGCGCGCCGCCGCCCGGGCGATCGTCGCCGTGTCCGGTGCGTTCCCCATGTCAGACTCCGTTCTCCTTGAATCCTTCGCCGAGCACTTCATGCACGTCCGAGATGATGAGGAACGCCTTCGGGTCGACCGCGCGCACGAGCGACTTCAAGTCGTCGAGCTCCTTGCGCGATACGACCGTGAATATGACCTCGCGCTGCTGCCCCGAGTAGAGACCGCGTCCGAGGAGCCCCGTCGCCCCGCGCCCCAACTCCTCGAGGATAGCCTGTGCGATGCGGTCCGAGTGGTCCGAGATTATGTACGCCGCCTTCTCGACGGAGAGGCCCTCCTGCACGACGTCGATCACGCTGCCGTTGATGAAGACCGCCACCGCGCCGTAGAGGGCGAGGGTGGGCCCGAAGACGATCGCGGCGCAGACGGTGACGACCGCGTCGACGAGCAGCATGAGCTGGCCGAGGCCGAGCGAGACCCTGCGCGTGAGCAGCTGAGCGATGATGTCGGTGCCGCCGGTGTTGCCGCCCGCCTTGAAGACGAGCCCCATCCCGATGCCGGTCAGCGCGCCACCCCAGAGGACGGCGAGCAGGTTGTCGTTCGCCGCCAGATGCGGGGTGAACGGCGCGAGCAGGTCGACCGCGAGCGAGAGCCCGACGGCGCCGTAAACGGTCTTCGCGCCGTAGCGCCATCCGCGCACGCGGACGGCGAGGGCGAGCAGGCCGACGTTCATGACGAGCATCTGGACGCCGACCGGCAGCTCGAGCCCGTGCTGGAGAGCGACGTAGTGGAAGACGGTAGCGAGTCCCGACACGCCCCCTGCCGCGAGGCGGTTCGGGATGAGGAAGGCGTCGAGCGCCCAGGCGGTCAGCAGGATGCCGGCGGTCATCCAGGCGTAGTCGCGCACGCGCCGGTGGCGAAGCACGCGGTGTCCGGCGATCGCGGCGAGCTTCTCTCGCACCATCACGCCACGCCCCCGAGGTCGAGACGCGGACGCTCGCGCCGCGCCCGCAGGTGTGCGAGCACACTCGCGGCGTCGCGGCTGACGATGCGCTCCTCGGGGATGCCGAGCTCCTCGGCGATCGCGATCGCGCGCTCGAAGCGCCCGACGTGCGCGTGGTAGTGCGCGTCGGAGGTGATCGCCACCAGCGCGCCCGCCTCGACGGCGGCGCGCGCGAACTCGAGCTCGCCGGACGTCGAGCGCGAGCGCGACATGCTCGGCTCGAAGGAGCCGTTGTTGAGCTCGACGATCACGCCGTGGCGCACCGCGGCCTCGACGACACGGGCGATGTCGAGCGGGAACGACGGATTCCCCGGATGCGTGAGCATGTCGACGAGCGGGTTCTCGAGCGCGCGCAGCAGCCCGTCGGTGCGCTCGTCGACACCGGCGTCATCCCAGCCGGTGCCTGGATGCATGCCCACCGCGACGAAGTCGAGCTTGGCGAGCGAGGCGTCGTCGAGGTCGATGCCGTTGGCCGTGTCGGGCACGGGGTTCGCCTCGATGCCTTTGAGTATGCGCACCCCGCCGAGGACCGACGGCACGACCTTGAGGTTGAGGAAATGCCACGGATGAGGCGCGCCGGGGCAGGCCGGACCGTGGTCGGTGACGGCGATGAGCTCGAGACCCTTGTCGCGCGCTGCGCCGGCGAGCTCGGTCACCGTGGAGTACGCGTGCCCCGAGGCGACGGTGTGGGTGTGGAGGTCGGCTAGAAGGCGCACCGTCACGACCCCGAAGGCGTCCCGCTCGCGGCGCCGGCCGCCGCGGCGAGCCGCTCGCCCACGCGCCAGCGGTGGTAGCCCACCACGAAGTCGTCGATGTCGCCGCCGAGGACGGAGGAGACGTCTCCGGTCTCGAGGCCGGAGCGCACGTCTTTCACCATCTGGTAGGGGTAGAGCACGTAGTTGCGGATCTGGCTGCCGAAACTGATGTCGCGTCTCTCGCCGCGCAGGGCGTCGAGCTCGGCTTCGCGCTCCTTCTTCTTGAGCTCGTAGAGCCGCGACCGCAGGATCTTCATCGCGGTGTCCTTGTTCTTGAGCTGGCTCTTCTCGTTCTGGCACGTCACGACGGTGCCGGTCGGCAGGTGCGTGATGCGCACGGCGGAGTCGGTGGTGTTGACCGACTGACCGCCCGGGCCGGAGCTGCGATAGACGTCGACGCGCAGGTCCTCGTCGCGGATCTCGACCTCGACCTCGTCGGGGAGGACGGGAAGCACTTCCACGCCCGCGAAGGTCGTCTGGCGCCGCTTCTTCTCGTCGGTCGGGCTGATGCGCACGAGGCGGTGCACGCCCGACTCCGACTGGAGCATGCCGCACGCGTTGCGGCCGTGGATGGTGAAGACGGCGCGGTCGATGCCGAGCTCGACCCCGGCGGGCGTGTCGTGCACGTCGACCTTCCAGCGCTTCGACTCGGCGTACTTGATGTACATGCGCAGCAGCATCTCGGCCCAGTCCTGCGCCTCGAGACCGCCCTGGCCCGGCACGATGGTGAGGATGGCGTCCTCGTGGTCGAACTCGCCGGTGAACCACGTCGCGACCTCGAGGTCGTTGACGCGGCGGGTGAGCGCCTTGTGTGAGGCGGCGAACTCGTTGCCGAGGTCCTCGTCGCCCTCGGAGACCGCGAGCTCGTTGCCGGCCTCGAGGTCGTCGAGGTCGGTGACGATCGCCTCGTACTCGGCGATCTCGTCGCGCAACTCGGCGGCCTTCGCCATGACCGACTGCGCCGCGGCCTGGTCGTCCCAGAATCCCGGCGCGGTGGCCTTGAGGTCGAGTGCGGCGACTTCCGTCCGCTTCGAGTCGAGATGGAGGTAGCCGGCGATGGCCTCGACCCGCTTGCGGAGCTCGGCGACGTCGGCGCTGCGGTCCTCTACGCTCACGTGGCGGCCCCGTGGCACTTCTTGTACTTCTTGCCGCTCCCGCACGGGCACGGGTCGTTGCGCCCGACGTCCGCCCACGGGTCGGCCTTGTCCTTGACGACGGTCGCGGCCCTCGGCGACCCGCCGGCAGCGGCGGCCGCGGAAGCGATCGCGTCCTGCGACGGGCCTTCGATCGAGGAGGACGCCTGCCGCATCGCGCCCGCGAAGATGTCCGACTCGGTGGGAGCGGAGTACGAGACGTCGCGCAGCCACGCGCGCTCGGCCGCCTCGCTCACGACCTCCACGTGCATGATCGTGCGAAGGAAGTCCTCGTTGATGTTGCCGACGAGCGCGCCGAACATCTCGTACGCCTCGGTCTTGTACTCGACGATCGGGTCGCGCTGCCCGACAGCGCGTAATCCGATGCCGTCAGCGAGGTAGTCCATCTCCTGGAGGTGGTCCATCCAGCGAGTGTCGATGACGCGCAGCATCACCTGGCGCTCGAGGTCGCGCAGATTGTCCGCGCCGAGCTCCGCCTCCTTCGCCGCGTAGCGCTCGAGCGCGGCCTCGGCGAGGTGGTCGGCGAGCTCGAACGGGTTCTCGATCGCGGCGATGTCCTCGCGCTTGACGCCGAGCGTGGTGAGCTCCTTGTACCACCCGAGCAGAGCGTCCCAGTCCCACTCCTCGGAGTAGGTCTTCTCGGGGCAGAAGAGCGCGACAGCGTCGCCGGCGACGGTGCGAAGCATCTCCTCGATGCGCTCGTGGATGTCCTTGCCGTCGAGGATGCGGTTGCGCTCCTCGTAGATGACCTCGCGCTGCTTGTTCATGACGTCGTCGTACTCGAGGACGTGCTTGCGTGCGGCGAAGTTCATCGCCTCGACCTGGCGCTGCGCGCTCTCGATGGCCTTGCTGACGAGACCCGCCTGGATGGGCATGTCGTCGGGGATCTGCGTGCGCTCCATCATCGACGAGATGCGGTCCATGCGGTCGCCGCCGAACAGACGCATCAGGTCGTCCTCGAGCGAGAGGTAGAACTGCGAGAGGCCGGGGTCTCCCTGACGGCCGGAGCGGCCGCGGAGCTGGTTGTCGATGCGCCGCGAATCGTGGCGCTCGGTGCCGATGACGGCGAGGCCGCCCGCCCCGACGACCTTGACGTGCTCCTCGGCGCAGACCTCCTTGGCGCGCGCGAGCGCGGAGGCGAGCTGCTCCTCGGTCGCGTTCTCGGGCTGGACGCCCGTGGCGCGCACGAGGTCCTCGACGAGCGACTCGGGATTGCCGCCGAGGACGATGTCGGTGCCGCGGCCGGCCATGTTGGTGGCGATGGTGACGGCGCCGAAGCGGCCTGCCTGCGAGATGATGTGCGCCTCGCGCTCGTGCTGCTTCGCGTTGAGCACCTCGTGCTTGATGCCGCGCTTGACGAGGTGGCGCGAGAGCTTCTCGGAGTTCTCGATGGAGATCGTGCCCACCAGGCACGGCTGTCCGGCCTCGTGCCGCTCCCCGATGAGATCGACGACCGCGCGGAACTTGGATCCCTCGGTGCGGTAGATGAGGTCGTTGGCGTCGTCGCGGACCATCGGCTGGTTGGTGGGGATGACGAGCACCGGCAGCTTGTAGATCTCGCGGAACTCGGCGTCCTCGGTGACGGCCGTGCCGGTCATGCCGGAGAGCTTCTCGTACATGCGGAAGTAGTTCTGCAGCGTGATGGTGGCGAGCGTCTGGTTCTCCTCGCGCACGTGGACGCGCTCCTTGGCCTCGATCGCCTGGTGCAGGCCCTCGGAGTAGCGCCGTCCGTACATCAGGCGGCCGGTGAACTCGTCGACGATGAGGATCTCGCCGTCGGTGACGACGTAGTCGACGTCCTTCTTGAACATGAACTGCGCGCGCAGCGCCTGCTGCAGGTGGTTCACGAGCTGGCCGGACGGATCCATGTAGAGGTCGTCGATGCCCAGGCCGCGCTCGACCTTCTCGAGGCCGGTCTCGGTGATGGCGATGGTGCGCTTACCCTCGTCGAGCTCGAAGTCCTCCTCGGGCTTGAGGCGAGGGATGACCTTGGCGAACTGCTTGTAGGCGTCGGCGGAGCGCGTGCCGGCGCCGGAGATGATCAGCGGGGTGCGCGCCTCGTCGATGAGGATGGAGTCGACCTCGTCGACGATGGCGTAGTGATAGCCGCGCTGCACTCTCTCGCCCGGCGTGACCACCATGTTGTCGCGCAGGTAGTCGAAGCCGAACTCGGAGTTGGTGCCGTAGGTGATGTCGGCGGCGTAGGCGGGCAGGCGCGAGGACGGGTCCTGCTGCGACTGGAGGATGCCCACACTCAGGCCCAGGGCGTGGTAGACCTTGCCCATCCACTCGCTGTCGCGCTTGGCGAGGTAGTCGTTGACGGTGACGACGTGCACGCCGCGGTCGGGCAGGGCGTTGAGGTATGCGGCGAGCGTGGCGACGAGCGTCTTGCCCTCGCCGGTGCGCATCTCGGCGATCATGCCGCGATGGAGCACCATGCCGCCGATGAGCTGCACGTCGAAGTGGCGCATGTCCAGCGCGCGCAGCGCGGCCTCGCGGCAGGCGGCGAACGACTCCGGGATGAGATCGTCGAGCTCCTCGCCGCGCTCGAGACGCTCGCGGAACTCCACGGTCTTGCGCGCGAGGGCAGCGTCGTCGAGGGAATGCATCTCGGGCTCGAACTCGCACACGCGCGAGACCGTCCCCTCGAAACCGCGCAACTGCCGCCCCTCACCGAGGGTGAGCAGCTTAGCAAGGATGTTGACCATCAGACCTGCCTCATGGGGGTATGCGGATCGACCCGCGACGGGGCCGTGAAGACCCGAACGATTGTAGCATGCAGCCGGGGCGCGGACGGACCCAGAGGCGAGACCGCCCCTGGGCTCACAACTAGATTGACAATCCCATCGACCGGCTGCCACTGAAACTGTTGAACACCGCGCCAGCGACATTCCGGGCAGAGCCGCTAGGCATCAGCCAGACGTGGGCCAAGCCCTTCCGGCACTATCCGCCGCCACGCCGCGTCGGTGTCCTCTGATATGCTCCGAACCATGAAGACAAACGCCCTCTACTACGGCGACAACCTCGACATCCTCCGGCGCTACATCCCGGACGAGTCTGTCGACCTCGTCTACCTCGACCCGCCGTTCAATTCGAACCGCGACTACAACGTCATCTTCAGGGACGAGTCGGGCCGCAAGAGCGACGCGCAGCTGGTGGCCTTTGAAGACACGTGGCACTGGGGGCCAGACGCCGAGCGCGTCTACGAGTATCTGACAAACACCGCGCGCCATGAGGGTCGAGTGCCCGACAACGTCTCAACAATCGTCGCGGCCCTGCACCGCGGCATCGGCGCGAATCAAATGATGGCGTACTTGGTAGAAATGGCCGCGCGGTTGGTCGAGCTGCATCGAGTGCTCAAGCCGACTGGGTCGCTGTACCTGCACTGCGACCCGACGGCGAGCCACTACCTGAAGGTCTTGCTGGATGCGATCTTCGGGCCGGAGCGGTTCGTGAACGATATCGTCTGGAAGAGGACCACTGCACACAGCAGCGCGAAGAAATACGCGCCCATTCACGACACACTGCTCTACTACGCAAAATCGTCCGCGGTCTGCTGGAACGAACCTCGCGCTGACTACGAGGATGCGTATCTCGACAAGTACTACAAGTATGACGACGGTGATGGCCGCTTGTACTGGCGCGCAGACATCACAGCTGCTGGAGTCCGACACGGCAGCTCAGGTGCACCGTGGAAGGGCATCAGTCCGGGGGCCATCGGTCGGCACTGGCAGTTTCCTGTCGATGAGCTGGACCGTCTGGAGACCGAGGGCCGCATCTACTGGCCCGCGAGAGGCAAAATGCCGCAGTACAAGCGATACCGCGAAGAACTCAAGGGCAGGGCCGTCGCTGACATTTGGGACGATGTTGACCGAATCAACCCGGTCGGAAACGAACGCCTCGGCTATCCCACGCAGAAGCCCGTTGCTCTACTCGAGCGCGTCATCGCCACGTCTTCGAACCCAGGCGATATCATCCTCGACCCTTTCTGTGGCTGCGGCACCGCCCTCGTCGCGGCCGAGAAGCTCGGGCGCCAATGGATCGGCATCGACATCACCTATCTCTCGATCGCCGTCATGAAGGCGCGCCTGAAGGACAGTTTCGGCCTGGACGACGTTGAGGTCATCGGTCAGCCGACTGAAGTCGAGGGCGCTCGCCAGCTGGCCGTGGACCATGAGGGTCGCTACCAGTTCCAGTGGTGGGCGCTCGGTCTCGTAGACGCGAGGCCTATAGGCGGCACTCAGAAGAAGGGTGCCGACAAGGGCATCGACGGTAGGATCACCTTTACGGACCAGCACGGCAAGCTCGAGCAGGTGCTCATCAGCGTGAAGAGCGGCCACGTCAACGCCTCGCAAATTCGCGATCTCAAGGGCACGCTCGAACGTGAAAAAGCGGTGATCGGTCTCTTCATCACTCTCGAGGAGCCGACTCGCAACATGCGAGAGGAAGCCGCCACTGCTGGGTTCTGGCATTCGGACGTGTGGAATGACGACTACGAGCGCATTCAGATCCTGTCGATCGCAGACCTCCTGGAGCGGGGTAAGAAACCACATCTCCCCGCTCACGCGAAACTGTCCACGTACCAGCAAGCTCAGCGAGTCGAAATGCCTATGGCAGCGGAGCAGCGCGAGCTGTTTGGCGGGGATGAGTAGCTGGGGATGCTGGCCAGGAGACCGAGTGGACTGCGCTTCGCGTAGCTGCTCATCTCCGATGTGCTCGGCAGGACAGGGACAGGCTGCACTCGTCACACACGAGCAATGTGCCGTACTCGTTGCCGGAGGGGGTGTCGCTCGTTGATACATCGCAGAATTCGGGCAATGCTCGCGCGTGACGGCGAGGACGATCAGATGCTTCTGGCCCGCTGGCAGGGCTATGTCCGAGACAGGATGAAGCCCTGCTGGGAGATTGACTTCTGCCCATTCGGTCCGCTGGTCGAAGAGTATCCACTTCTCCCTTGGACGGTTGAGCCTGTCAAGAGTACTCATGAGGAACTGACCCAGCGCATCGAGGAGTTCTCCTGCGACTCATGCGGTCGAGGTGACGACGTCGAGGCATGGGTGATTGACGGCTGGCGTGGAGACATCGAACGACTCGCCCCAGCGACTGAACCGGAGACGATTCCGCGAGTGTTCCTCACCGCGTCCTGCAAGGTCTTCGGACACATGTGCCCGGTCTATTTCCTTGCTGAGAAGCACACTGAGACCGACAACATCAGGAGCAATACGCGCCACGTACCGCCCGCACTGGCGATTCGTGTCGCTCGCCGCGACAACTACGCGTGCCAGATTTGCGGCAAGACGCTGCTCGACAAGGACATCGAGTTTGATCACATCATCCCTCTTGCCCGTGGTGGCGTGACAAAGGAGTCGAATCTGCGGGTGACATGCCAGCCATGCAACCGGGCAAAGGGTAAGAAGCCCGACCACGCGTGCAGCTAGCCGACTGGCTGCTGCGAAGAATAGGAGCATCGACCGCACGTCGCACTGTTCATGTGTAGGACGTTGAGTTCCATGGCTAGGAGGGCTCAGAGCGTGCATCCGAACCTGTACCTTCGGACCTTTTGGACCAGTACTTTTCGACCAGAGGTGTTCGTTATCATGAGTTTCGCCAAGAACCTGCAAGGTCACTTCGAGGATGTGATCGAACCTGCAATCGAGGCTATTGAGTATCGCGGCACGAGGCTGCGGGCCACGCGGGTGGACCGTTCTAAGTCGGGTGACTGCATTCTTACCGCTATCGTCGACGGAATTGCACACTCAACCCTGGTCCTTGCAGACGTATCAGTGGTGGGCTGCGATGCGAAATCCGGCCAACCCTATCGGAATGGAAATGTGATGTACGAAGTGGGCTTGGCACTCGCCTGTCGCCAGTCGGCGGAAGTGCTGCTCGTCAGAGACGACAGCGCGGACTTCCTATTCGACGTGAGCACGGTGCCGCACAAGTACCTCGACTTCTCCGATGTAGATGGGGCACGAGCTACTCTCATCCAAGAAATTGGATCACGGTTGCGAGAGGTCGACCACGTTCATGACGCCAGAGTCAACTTGTCCGTCGCATCCCTGACCTCTGAGGAGCATCAGATTCTTGCCACTACGGCCCACTATGAGCCGCATCACACGTTCTGGCTAAACGAGCAGAACCCCGTGACAATGACAGCATTGCCACGTCTTCTTGACAAACAACTCATACGTACGACTGGCATGACCAACAAGGGCAGAGCAATGTTCGTCTGGACCGAACTTGGGCTCGCGGTGGTGAAGAACCTTAATCAGCTGGTGCCCGTTGTTGTATGGCCCGCAGTCTCTGTAGAGTCTACAGAAGCATCCCCGGACGAGGAGAACTCGGAACCGGCAGATGGAGCGATGAAATAATGGAGTCTACTCCCTCCAAGTGCGTCTTCTGCGGACGTGGTGCACCGGATGTGAAGCTCTCAAAAGAGCACGTGCTCCGGGCTTGGCTGCGCAGTCGCTTGGGACACACAGACTCCTGGACTGCCTACAGGCAGGAGTACACTGATCCCGCGTCTGGGACCGTCCAGCGAGCCTTCCGAGACCTTCCACACTCCCCATATGTTCAAGTAGTACGAGACGTCTGCACGTCCTGCAACCATGGATGGCTGAATGAGAGGGTCGAGAAGCCTGTCGAGGGATTCCTCGTGTCTCTTGCGAAGGCCGAGCATATCGAGCTGTCTGCCACCGATGCAGAACAGCTGGCGCTTTGGGCTGCCAAGACGGCCGCCGTTAGGGCGCTTATGGACAAAGGCACTCGCGTCATTCCTCCTGCCCACTACCACTGGATCAAACAGAATCTGACACCCCCACCGCTCACCCACGTCTGGATCGTACATTGCGATGCGCCTTACGACACTTGGACTAGGCACTTTCGCTTTGTTCAACCTGGTTTCGATGAGCAGTCATTCGGTCACTCCACCACAGTTATCCTTGGCCAGATGATGCTCCACGTTGTCGGCTTCTCTTGTGAACCTATGCGGTTTTCCTCGGACGGCATATCCGGTATCAGACCAGGAGAGCTTGATTTGCTCTACGCCGAGCGGTCAGAAGGTGGGGCCATTGCGCTATGGCCCGAACCATCTGCTTTCACCTGGCCCCCACGAGTGAAACTGTCCCGGGAGGCTGCCATTTGTTTAACAGGCCCGGTCTTTACTGACAACGACGAGATGACGTGACGGCACGCGGACTATAACCCTGAGAGCCGTGTTGTATCACTTGTGCTTGGCTCGCTGGAGCAGCCACAAGCGCCTTCACGATGGTCCCGCTATGTTCGCATCGATGCCACTGCACATCACGTCGGAATCGATGCCGCCCCCCATCGCAGCCATCACCGCGATCGCCAGACCGGCGAACATCACCAGGTCGCCCACGCTCACGATCGCCCTCAGCGGTCCCCACGACGAGACTGGGATGAGGTCACCGAGCAGCGCAACGCGCGACGCCCGCGTCAACAGCTGGTGCGTCACAGGGCTCGCGGCCAGAGCCGAGAGCGTCCCGCCGACCATGCGTATCGCCTCCACACTGACCGGCATACCGTGGTTGGCAACAACGACGACCAGATTGAGCGCGACGCCGAGCGCGATGAGCGGCAGCCCCGGAAGGCGCCGATTGGCCAGCGCCAGCGCGATGAACGCCAGGAACGAGACGATCCACGCCCAGTAGGCAACCGCGGGCGGTAGGGGCAGGCGATAGATGCCCAGATGCGCGAGAACTACGACAGGGACGAGCATCTCTCCCCGAAGCTGCGTGCGCCCGGCGCGACGCAAGGTCCCGCCGTCGAGCCAGCCGAGGATCACACCCACAGCTACTACCGCTAGGAGCAGCACGCCTACCAGGCCTTCCCGTCGCGGCAGACCAGGTACAGACCGCGTTCGACCTCGCCCCGTGTCCGGTCGTCCAGCAGCCTCGCGACTAAGCTCGACGCGGCTCCCGGCGACGGCACTCCTTCGTCCACGGACATCGTGTCGGTTCGACGCTTAGCGCTGTCGACGTCGCTCGACCGGCACACGATGTAGGCCAGCAGCGGGTCTCGTCCGCTCTCGACCGTCTCAAGCGGGATCTCTCCGTCCGAGAGCCTGAGCAAAGGCATGACGTCCTCCAGGAACCGGACGTCGGCGAGGACGTCCGCCGCTCCCCGGCCCGTCGCGCGCGCGAGCATCGCGCTGTCGGCGCCGGGCGGCGGGTCGTCGATGGCGACGGCAGCGATGTCGTGGAAGAGGCTCGCGTACTGCAGACGCTCTAGATCGCGTCCGTGCACTCCGAGCCGCGAAGCGACCGCTCGCGCGCAGTGGGCGACACGCTCGGCGTGACCCGACTTCTCGGGATCGTGCGCCTCGAAGGAGCGCGCGATGGCCGTCGTCGTTGCCCGGTAGGCCTCGCGGATGTCGAGCAGCAACACGAACGACTGGCGCAGGACGAGCAGCAGTACGAGACAGAGCAGCAGCCCCCACATCCGCATCGCGGAGTAGATGATCACGCCGAGGACCGCGATCGACATCTGCGCCGCGATCAGCCAACCTTGCAGGCGCAGATTGCCGACGAGCAGGTGTCCGAAGGAGCGCCCCAACCGCAGCGACGCGAGAGCCTGCACCACGAGGACCTCCGCCACGAAGTACGCGAGCGCGACAGCCGCGACGGCCAACATCACGCTCTCCATGTCGCTTCCGAGCAAGGACCGCACACCGAACAGCGCCGCTCCACCCGCGATGACTCCCGCCGACCTCGCCGTGACTGCCTCGAGCAACAAGCCGACCTTCGTCGAGCGATACCGCAAGATGTGAGCGGCGACGCGTACCGCGACCACGGTCACCAACGTCGTCAGCGGATCGAGCAGCACGAGGGACATGACGGCGACCGCGGACGACAGGTCCGCCGCATCGCCACGAGGCAACCAGACGTCCAGGAAGGACAGCATCAGCAGGGCTGCGAACAGCGCTCCCACCGTGAACGGATCGCCTGAATGCACCGGCGACCACAGGTAACCGGACAGCACGGGCGCCAACGTCACCAGTGCCGCGATGGGGATGACCCGTCCGATCCTCATGCGTCCCCCACGGCAGGCCCCACGAGCATCTCCGCATCCTCGTGAGCGACGTCGAGACCCGCGAACGCCGCGACGACCTGCTCGTCGAAGTGCTTGCCGGTGTTGAGCTCGAGTTCGCCCAAGGCCATTTCCGGGGACAGCGCATCGCGATACGGACGCTGCGACGTCATGGCGTCGTAGCTGTCCGCGACCGCCAGGATGCGTGCTTCGAGCGGGATGTCGTCGCCGGTCAGCCCCAGCGAATAGCCGCTCCCATCGAGCCGCTCGTGATGGGCGGCCACCGCAGGCACGACATCGTGCAGGAACGTCACCGACTCGAGGATGTGTGCGCCGATGCCGGGATGTCGCTTGATCTCGTCGAACTCGTCGCGCGTGAGGGTCGAAGGCTTCTGCAGGGTGCGGTTGCTGATGCCTATCTTCCCGAGGTCGTGCAACAGCCCCGCCCACTCGAGCTTGCTGACCGACTTCTCATCCAGATGCATCGCCCGGGCGATCTGCTGGGAGTAGGCTGCGACCCGCTCGGAATGACCGCGGGTGTAGGGATCCTTCGCCTCGATCGCGGCGACGAGCGAGCGTGTCGTGTCGACATACGCCTCCCGCAGAGCCACGTATCGCACGTAGACCTGTCGCGCCACTATGAGCGGCACGACGAACAGCAGGAAGCCGACCGGCCCGACCGTGCCCAGAACCTGGGCGATTGCAAGGCCCAATAGAGCCAGTGCAAGCTGCGTTGGGGCAATCCAAGACGCATTTGTAGCCCACACCCGTCTCACAGGAATCTGATTGAGTAGGGAGATTGCAGCGCCAACAAGTCCAACGTTCAGGATCACGCTGACCAGACCGAGCGCTAGGACTGCCCCGAGCACTGCCGCGGTCGCAGAACCCGTGCTCAACGTCGTCACGGGGAATTGGATGAGGTGACCGTTGTTCAGCACGGAGAAGGAGAGCCGGTAAGCCCATCCCGCAGCAACAGCTGACAGGACGAGTTGTGCAATGTTGAACCCAATGTGTTCGAAAGGCCGCCGTCGCCTTACGTCGTTGATGTTCATCCCCGAGAATGCCGCGACCAGACCGCCCGCAGCAGGCCCGAGCAACATGATGGCAGCCAGAGTCAGCGGATACGCGATGGACGCACTACCACCCCCGGGAATATCGACCGCAAGGTTCTCGGCCACTACCGTCGCAGCCAGCAAAAGGAGCAACACCCGCGAGAATCCAACCGGTGCGGCAACGACTGAAGCAGCAAGCGCTGCGGCACTCACGCAAACAATCACCGAAACGTAGACATGGAAGGAGCGGGGAGTAGTCGGCTGACTCACCTTCCACCCCCCGCTCCTCGATTAGTGCGGACCGAAACCGTAGCGGGTAACTCAGGGGAAGCTACAGACGCCACCAGGCGCCGCCGCCGAGAACCAAGGCAGCCAAAGAGCTGAGGAGAACGATGATCCTCTTCATGGTGAGAAGACCCCCTTCGCTGAAGTAGAAGTGGTGTCTCCTCCCATCCCGCTAGTGATGGAAGAACTCTGCCCGCTCCGCTCGTTCGTGTGCTGACAGTTCTGTCCATTCTTGCGTCCACGGCTCGGTCCAAACCGTTGGCTACTATGCTGTTGTGAAGAAGCCCATCCGCCTGTTGATGGCGTCGAGCGTAGCTCGCACCACCGAGTCCTTCTCGTTCTGACGCACGAGCGCTGAGCCGGCGAAGCTCTGCTCCCCGAGAGGTGTCACCACGACGACGCAACTCACCGCGACATTCTCGCGACCCAACTGCACGATGCACACGTCCTCGAGCGCGAACCCGAAGGTCCCGTGTGTGTACTGCTCGACGGCGTTGAGCGTGGCCTGCGCGATCAGCCGCAGGCGGCTCGTCTGGCTCGCCGGCCCCTTCGAGGAGCCGAGGAACGTCTCGCCCTCGATCTCCAGCTCCACCATCGTGCTGGCGTGCACGCCGCTGACGGAAGCGTTGATCGCGACGATACGGGCTCGCGGATGGATCGCCGGACCGCTCTTGGGGATCATGTCCTGCCCGAGCTGGGCGATGGAGATCACCTTATGGTCGATGGCGATGCCGAAGCTCGCCATGATCGTCGACTCGATGTCGCGCGCGAGCTGCTTGGGAGCCTTCGTCGGAAGCGCGAGGACGTGGATCTCGTCGATGGAGCCGCTGATGCCCGTGACGATGCGCGCGGCCTTGATCTCGGCCACCTGGCAGAGGGTCTGCTCGATCTCGGCGACACTCGCCGCGGTCAAGGGCTGGTCCACGCTGGAGCTCCCTGGTTCGACGACTTCTACGTCTGATTCTGCGATGGATGCCGGGTGTGTTGGTGTGCTCGACAGTGACCTGCGTCACATTTTGGCCAGACGCACGGCCGAAACGCAACCCCTACGCGTGGAGGGCGCGTGCGATCGCGAGGAACATCGGCGTCGGTCGCGGACGAGCGGCGGCCGCTCCGACGAGCACGGTCATCGCACGGAAGCCGAACCGCTCGTAGAAGCCGACGCTCTCGGGACGCGCGTCGACCATCACGCCCGCGCACCCGATCCGGCGCGATTCCTCGACAGCGATGCGCAGCGCCGCCCTCAGCAGCTCTGAGCCGACACCCGCTCCCTGCACCCGTCTGTCGACCGCCAGTCGGGCCACACGCAGGACCGGCAGTTCTCGATAGCCACCCGATGGCGGCGCGCCCGAAACGCCCTCGCTCGAGATGGAAGCCGCCGCGAGGGTGAAGTACCCGACCACGCGACGGGTGCGCTCGTCGACCGCCACGTAGGTGACCCCGAGGTGGTAGCGCGTCTGGTCCTGCCACGCATAACGCTGCAGGAACGCATCGAGCGACGGCTCACCGCACTCGAACCCCTCGCGGATGTCCGAGCGCTCGAGCGTCCTAACCTTCATCGTCCCGCCGTCGCATCAGTTCGCGCAGCGCGGGCGTCGGTTCCCCGGGATTCTCGATCTCGTCGAGTATCCAGTCCCACGTCTGAGCGTCCACGACGACCCGCGCGGGAACCACATACTCCGCGGGCACCGAATCGAGCGTGTCGAGATGAGCCTGGATAGCATCCTCGACGAGCCGGCTCTTCTTCATGCCGGTCTCGCGGGCGTATTGGTCGAGCCTGGAGCGGGTAGCCTCGCTTATCTGGGCCGAGATCTGCACGTAGTCCGTCATGACCATCGCCTCCGTAGATAAATCTACGTTTTCGTATACACGAACGCAACCCCTACGCGCGGAGGGCGCCCCGTGGGACGCCCTCCTTCTCACACGCGATGCGGATGCCGCGTCAGGCTTGCTGCGGCAGGATGAGCCCGTAGTCGCCGTCGTTGCGGCGGTAGAGGACGTTGACCTGGTCGGTGTCGGCGGACGCGAAGACGAAGAAGTCGTGGCCGAGCAGCTCCAGCTGGAGGATCGCTTCCTCCGCGGACATCGGCTTGACCTCGACCGTCTTCGTCTTGACGATGGACGGCTCGTCCTCGGCCTGCTCCGGAGCCATGCGCGGCGCGACCGCCGCGACCGCGCCGTGCGGAGAGTGCCGCTCGGCGATGCGGTCCTTGTACTTGAAGACCTGACGCTCGAGCTTGTCCGTCACGAGGTCGATCGCGGCGAACGTGTCGGCCGCGGCCTCCTTCGCGCGGATGACCGGCCCCTTCGTGTGGACCGTGACCTCCACGAGATGCCCGTTCGCGATGGACGGGTTCTTCTCGACGCTCAGCTCCACCTCGATGCTCTTGACGATGTGATTCAGCGACTTGCCGACGCGGCCTATCTTCTCATCGATGTACTCGCGGATCGCAGGCGTGAGATCCATGTGTCGAGCCTTCACGACGATCTGCATTCGGCGCCTCCCTTGTCTGGTGCCTACACGAAGAAGATACCCATGCGGGGACACGGACGGGTGACCGCTCGTCGTTCGACGGCGGAACGTTACCGGATGTGGCCGAGGAAGTCCTGGGTGCGCTCGGACTTGGGGGTGTCGAAGACCTCGGCGGGGGTGCCCTGCTCGACGATGACGCCGTCGTCCATGAAGATGACGCGGTCGGCCACGTCGCGCGCGAAGCCCATCTCGTGCGTGACGACGAGCATCGTCATGCCGGCGGCCGCGAGCGACTTCATGACGTCGAGCACTCCGCGGACGAGCTCCGGGTCGAGCGCGCTCGTGACCTCGTCGAAGAGCATGACGTGGGGGTTCATCGCGAGCGCGCGCGCGATGGCGACGCGCTGTTGCTGCCCGCCCGAGAGCTGCGACGGGTAGCTGTCGACCTTGTCCCCCAGGCCCACTCGCGTGAGCTGCTCGACGGCGACCCGCTCTGCCTCCGCCTTGCTGCGCCCGAGCACCTTCTGCTGGGCGAGCATGACGTTGCCCTTCGAGGTCAGGTGCGGGAAAAGGTTGAAGGACTGGAAGACCATCCCGACCTTCTCGCGCACCTGGTTGATGTCGGTCTTCGGGCTCGTGACCTCGAGGTCCTCGAACCAGATCTTGCCGCCGGTCGACTCCTCGAGGCGGTTGACGCAGCGCAGCATCGTAGACTTACCCGAGCCCGACGGCCCGAGGATGACGACGACCTCGCCCTTGTCGACCTCGAGGTCGACTCCCTTGAGCACCTGCGTGGCGCCGAAGCTCTTGTGCAGCCCCTCGATGCGGATGATCGCCTGCGGCATCCCGGTCACCTCGACTCGTGTTCGGCGGCCGAGACCTCGAGCTCCGAGATCGGGCCGGCCGTGACCGGACGCCAGAACAGCCCGCCGCGATGCTTCGGCTTCTCCACGGATGAGCCGCGCTCGGAGACGGCGAGCCTCTCCTCGAGCTTGCCGACCCAGTGGATGAGCGGGATCGTCACCACGAGGTAGTAGCCGGCCGCGACCATGAACGGCGTGAGGTTGCCCGAGCGCGCGACGATCTGGTTGCTGTACATCATCAGCTCGAAGACGCCGACCGGGAACAGCAGCGCGGTGTCCTTGAACAGCAGGATGAACTCGGACGTCATCGTCGGGAGCACCCGGCGCACCGTCTGCGGGATGATCACGAAACGCATCGTCTTCGTGTAGGTCATGCCCAGAGACGAGGCCGCCTCGAACTGCCCCTTGTGGATCGATTGGATGCCGGCCCGGAAGATCTCCGCCAGATATGCCGAGCTGTTGAGCATCAGCACGATCACGCCGGTGAGGAAGTCGTTCATCCGCAGCCCGGCGATCCGCAACCCGACGAATGCGACGTATATCTGCAGGAAGAGCGGCGTGCCGCGGATGACGTTGATGTACGCCGCGGCGATCCAGCGCGGCAGCGCGATCTTCGACATCTTCATGAACGCGAGTATCAGCCCGTACGTGATCGCGAGCGGGAAGGCGAAGGCCACCAGACCGATGGAGGTGAGCCATCCCACGAAGACGACGAAGGTCGCTTCGACGAACAACTGCGGCTTGAAAAAGATGTTCAGAGTCTTGACGTCGTTCCATGCGGCGACGAACGAGCTGCGATCCATCCGGGTTGTGAGACGCTCCCACAGCGGAGGCGTGACGTATTCGAACTCGAGCCCGGGGACATCGCGTTCGGCCCCGCCGGAGGTGTAGGTCATCCCCAGCGTGTAGCTGCCGCCCTTGAACGTGGTGATCACGTCGTACATGAGCACGCGAAGCTGCCCGCCCGGCTCGAGCGGGGTCTTCAACGCCAAGTCGACGGTGGTCCCGCTCACCGAGACGTCGGAGGTCATGTGAGTGACCTTCACGCCTTCGAGTTCGTCCGTCACGAAGCGCGCCTTGCTCAGGTCGAAGCCCTTCGGGAAGACGAGGCGCACAGAGTCGATGCGCTCGTCCGCCCCTGAGAAGGCGTTGAGGGTGAACCGCGTCGATTTCCCACCGGTCTGCTCGTTGAGCGTGACCTTGGCGTTCTCGACGGCTAGGGCGACCGGCTGGATAGCGAGGACGCCGATGAGCGCGACCAGCGCCGAGAGGCCTAGGATGCGGGCTCGCATCATGCGGTGTGATCCCTCACTCCATGAAAGCGACACGCGCGGAGCCCCCGGTGGTTGGACCGGGGGCCCCGCGGTGCGCGTTCGTCGTGCCCGCGTCAGCGGGTAGGACTAGTTGGTCGGCTCGACACCGAACCACTTCTTGTAGATGGCGGCGTACTCGCCGGAGGCCTTGAGCTTGGCAAGAGCATCGTTGATCCCCTTGAGGAGATCGGGATTGTCCTTGCTCACGCCGAAACCATAGAGCTCGGCGGTCGGCGCCTCAGCAGCGATCTTGAGTCCCTTGGCCGGGTCCATGACCAGGTACTGCATGACCGGGCTGTCGTTGACGGCAGCTTCCACGTTGCCCGCCTGGAGGGCGACGATCTGATCGGTGGCCGTCTTGAACGGGACGATCGTCGCACCCTTGGCGTTCTCCTTGACCCATTCCTCGCCCGTGGTGCCCGACTGTACCGCGATCTTCTTGCCCGCGAGATCGTCGAGGCTCGCGATGGCGGAACCGTTCTTCACCGCGACGCCCTGATTCGCGACACCGTACTCGTCGCTGAAGTCGATGGACTGCTTGCGCTCGTCGGTGATGAACATGCCCGAGGCGATGACATCGAACTTGCCGCCGGCCTTGAGCGTGGGCACGAGCGTGTCGAACGTCTCGGTCTTGAACTCGACGGCGAGGCCGAGCTCCTTGCCGATGGCGGTCATGAGATCGACGTCGAAGCCCTCGGCGACGTCACCGGTCATCGACTCGAACGGCGGGAACGAGGTGTCCGATCCGACGGTGATCTTGCCTTCGCTGACCAGCGTGTAGGTCGGCTTCGCTGCCGGCTCTTCGGCGGCCGGCTCCTTCTTGGCGCATCCACCGATGGCGAACACGCTGACGAGCAGCGCGAAGGCCAGCAGCAGTGCGAACGATCGGGTGACTCTACGCATCTGTTCCTCCTCCATGACCGAAATGCATAAAAACTTGGCAGAACCGTATACTTCTGCCGCCCGATGCCGGGCGCGCCCTGACTATACCGCAAGGGGATGCGCGAAGGAATATGCAGGCCGGGTCGTCCGGCGATGCGAAGGAGCTCTACGGCGCGGTCGCTTCGATCGCGCCGGTAGCCCCGTCGATGCGCAAGGCCGGAGCGGAACCGGCCCACTTCGCGCGCAGCGTCTCGAGGATGCCCTCGGTCGCGAGCGAGTCGAGCGCTTGACGGACCGCGGACTCGAGCTCTGGGGAGTCCTTGGCCACCGCGATGCCGACGGGGACCGCAGCGCCTATCTTCCCGGCGACGAGCACCTTGGGCAGATCGCGCGCGATGTAGGCGCCCACGAGCGCGTCACCCGCCGCGACGTCCGCGGTACCGCTCGCGACCGCCTCGAGCGCGGCACGCAACGTGGGCACCGTGGTGTAGGCGCCGGCGCCGAGTTCGTACTCGAGCGCCCATGCGGCGGCCGAGCCCTGCTGGGCCACGACGCGCTTCCCGCCGAGCTCGGCGACGGTCAGCGTCTGCTCGCCTGAAGCGAAGAGCACCGGGCCGTCGAGCGCGTACGAACCCGCGAACGCGACGTCCGACATGACAGCCTCGCTGATCGGGATGCCCGCGAGCGCGATGTCGACCGTCCGCGCACCGAGCGCCTCGCCCACCTCATCGCCGGGAACGTCGACGAAGCGCGTCTTCAGGCCCAACTCGGCCGCGACGGCGGATGCGACATCGATGTCGAGACCGGCCTTGCGGCCCTCGTCCGTCCCCGCGAACGGCGGATAGCCGAGGTCGACGCCGATCCGGAGCACCCCGGCCTCGCCGATGGCGGGCGGCGCGATCTTCGGATCGAGCTTGACGACGGGCTTGTCCGCGCACCCGGCGAGCAGGATCGCCGAGACGAGCGCTCCCGCCAGTACGCGCGACACCATGGCTGCTCGGCGCATGGACCGTTCTCCTCACCAGACTAGAAGTCGGTGCTTCCACCCGGCTGACCTGGTCTTTGGCCCCACACTCGCGTACCGGGGCTTCCGCTTGATGCTATCTCACTAACGGCCCTCTCGCCCACCCGAGGGCGGACGGTACGACTTACCCCTAAGGCGCGCCATGCTCGCGCGGGACCATTCGGCTCCCGGCTTACGTGGGTCCATTCGGCCGCGCCTACCTTGGACTTGGGCTTACGCCCGCAACCACAGACCCGGGTGGAAGCACCCCGGATTGTAGCAGATGGCCGGCCTCGAGCGGCCCGCACGCGCGAGCCACGGCGACGGCGCGCACCTCGACCGCGCCCGCCTCCCGCAGACGCGCGGCGGCGGCGTCCATCGTCGATCCTGTGGTGAGGACGTCGTCGACGAGGAGCACGCGCGCCGGGGCCGCGAGCCCGGGGCGCGCGACGAACGCTCCGGCGGCGTTCGCGCGTCGCGCGTCGCGGCCGAGCTCGCGCTGGTCGCGCCCCTCGCGGCACAGGAGCATCCGCACTGGGTGCGTGTCGAGTCTCGCCGCAAGGCATCGCGCGAGGAGTTCGGCGTGATCGAAGCCCCGCCGCACCACCGCCGCCGGCGACGCGGGGACCCAGGTGACCGCCTCCGCCCAGCCCTCCCATCCCACGAGCGCGTCGCCCGCGAGCCCCGCGAGGACGAGCGCGAGGCGGCGCTCGCCGGAGTCCTTGTACGTCACGACCGCGCGTGCGAGTGGCCCGGCGAGCACGCCCGCACATCTCGTCGCGCGGAATGCGTACCGCGCGTCCGCGCACGTCGCGCACTCGTCGCGTCCTCCGGGCGCGCCGCAACGGACGCAGGCTAGCGCGCGGTCGATGCGCGCCACATCCGCCAGGCACCTCGGGCACAAGGCCGCGCCCGGCGCGTCGCATCCGGCGCACCGCGTAGGGAAGAGCAGCTCTGCGAGCCCCTCGAACACGCGCCTCCCCCGCTCGCCGCGGAGCGGCGCGCTCAGCGGACGAGCATCTGCAGCAGCGGCACGCTGACGATCGAGAGCACGCTCGTCGTCACGATGGCCGTCGCGATGAAGTCCGTGTCGAGCTTGAAGCGCATCCCCACGACGAGGCTGAGCATCATCGAGGGCATCCCCGCCTCGAGAACGACGAGGCGCACCGCTCCGCGGTCCGGCAGGAACGCGGAACCCACTGCAAGAGCGACGAGCGGCAGGGCGACGAGTCGCACTGCGGCGATCACCCCGAGCGGCACCGTGCTGCCCCGCGAGACACCCGGGCGCAGACTCAGTCCTACCGAGACCATGATGAGCGGCACGACCAGTCTAGCGAGCGCATCCAACCAGGTGCTTACCGCACTCGGAACGGCGACCGGTTTCAGAGCGAGCGCGACGATCAACGCCACCACGCCTGGGAAGGTCAGCAGCTCACGGATCGGGTTCACCGGTCCCTCATGGTCCCCCATGCGCGACGCGACGAGGATCCCGACCGTCATGAGCGCGACGACCGTCCCGAACACGTCGAAGAAGATCGCCTGGAGAAGCGCATGCTCACCCAATAGGGTCCGCACCACGGGATAGCCGATGTAGCCTGTGTTGCCGAGCGCGGCGCACAGGATGAACCCGCCGGCCGTCCTCGGCGGAAGGCGCAGGGCGCGCGCAAGGACCCACCCGAGCGCGAATCCGGCCGCCGTGACCGCCCAGGCGATCCCAGCGATCCCCGCGAGTTCCCACGACAACGGCGCGGGGTGCACCGTGCGGAAGACGAGCGCCGGCAGAGCGACGTAGACCATGAGCGTGTTGATCGGCTTGGCGTCCTCGGGCTTGAGCAGTCCCGTAGCGCGCAGCGCGACGCCGACACCGACGAGAGCGAGGATGCCCGCGAGCACTCGGGCGAGCGCGATGAAGGACACCTTCGTCCCCTAGTCCGAGCCGAGTTCCCCGAACGACTCCAGCTCGTGCAGCGCGCCCGACCCCATGCACAGCAGCGCGAGCGAAGTCTCGAAGTCCGGCCTCGCGACGCCGCGTTCGGTGATGATGGCACTGATGTAGCGATTGGGCGTGACGTCGAACGCGGGGTTGTACACCGGCACGTCGACCGGGGCGATGCGCGCCCACCCATCGAGCTGGAACGCCCCTCCCTTGCGCGAGACCAGCAGCTTGTGCCCGCGGCCGAGGTCGACGTCGAACGGGCCTTCGATGGTCAGCGCGTCGAACGCCGCGCTCACCTTCGCGTCGGTGGCCTCGAAGACCGCCGACCACGCGACGCCGGTGACCTCGTCGTGATCGCGCTCCTCGATGGGGATCTCCGCGCCCGTGGAGATGGTGAGGTCGACGGTGGAGGTCGGCGCCGCGACGTAGAACGGGATGCCGTGCTCGTGCGCGAGCACCGCGAGCCCGTACGTGCCGATCTTGTTCGCGGTGTCGCCGTTCGCGGCGATGCGGTCGGCGCCGACGATGACGGCGTCCACGGCCCCGGCCGCCATGACGGCGGCCGCCATGCTGTCGGTGATGAGTGCGCACGGCACGCCCGCGACCATGAGTTCCCAAGCCGTGAGACGCGCGCCCTGCATCACCGGACGCGTCTCGTCGACCCAGACGTGCTCGACCTTGCCCTGCTCGTGCGCGGTGAAGATCACGCCGAGCGCCGTCCCGAAGTAAGCGGTCGCCAGCGAACCGGCGTTGCAGTGCGTGAGCAGACGTGAGCCCGGCTCGATCAGTTCCGCACCGTGCCGGCCGATCTCGCGGTTGCGCGCTTCGTCCTCGGAGGCGATGTTGAGAGCCTCCTGGATGATGAGTTCCCTCAGTTCGGGGAGCGGCAGGTCGGAGTTGGCCGCCGCCAGCAGCTTCATCCTCTGAGCTCCCCAGCGCAGGTTCACTGCGGTCGGACGCGTCTCGGCGATCTCGTCGGCGACCTCTTCGAGCCCCATGAAGAACTCCGCGACGTCGTCGATCTCCTTGCTCTCGTTCGCCACCCACAGGGCTATCGCGAGCGCAGCGGCGACGCCGAGCGCCGGCGCACCTCTCACCGCGAGGCCCTTGATCGCCCAACATACGCCCGTGTGATCCGAGCACTCGAGGACGTCTCCGACTAGCGGGAGACGCGACTGGTCCACCAAGCGGACCACTCCGTCCTCCCACCAGATGGTGCGCGGGATCTTGTCCTCGATCGGCATGCGACTCCCCTTCCGTGAAGGCGGACGGCCTAGACCGTCCCCTCCTGCCACGACGCGAGGTAGCGCTCCTGCTCGGGCGTGAGCGTGTCGATCCTCACGCCCATCGTCTCGAGCTTGAGCTTCGCGATCTCCGCGTCGATATCGGCCGGCACGGGGTAGACGCCGGGAGTGAGCGAGGCCGCGTTGCGGACCATGTACTCCGCGGCCAGCGCCTGGTTCGCGAAGGACATGTCCATGACCGAGGCGGGATGACCCTCCGCGCACGAGAGGTTCACGAGACGGCCGTCGGCCAGCAGGTAGATGTGGCGGCCGTCCGCCATCGTGAACTCCTCGACGAGCGGGCGCACCTCGCGAACGGAGATCGCTGCATCGCGCAGGTGCGGGATGTTGATCTCGACGTTGAAGTGACCGGAGTTGCAGATGATCGCCTCGTCCTTCATGACGGCGAAATGCTGCGCGTCGATGACGTTGATGTCACCGGTCACCGTGATCCAGATGTCGGCGATGGGAGCGGCGTCGATGGCGGGCATCACGCGATAGCCGTCCATCACCGCCTCGAGTGCCTTGAGCGGGTCGATCTCGCAGATCACGACGTTCGCGCCGAGGCCGTCGGTGCGCATCGCGGCGCCGCGCCCGCACCAGCCGTAACCAGAGATGACGACCGTACGCCCCGCGATGAGCCGGTTCGTCGCGCGGATGACGCCGTCGATGGTCGACTGGCCGGTGCCGTACCTGTTGTCGAAGAGGTGCTTCGTGTCCGCGTCGTTCACCGACACGATGGGGATCTTGAGCGCGCCGTCCGCCGCCATCGCGCGCAAGCGGATGACGCCGGTGGTCGTCTCCTCGGTGCCGCCGATGACGTCGGCGAGCGCCTCGGTGCGCTCGGCGTGGATCCTGCCCACGACGTCCGCGCCGTCGTCCATCGTGAACTGCGGCTTGTGGTCGATGGCCGCGTCGATGTGCGAGTAGTACGTCTGGGTGTCCTCGCCCTTGATGGCGTACGTGCGGATGCCGTACTCGGAGACGAGCGCCGCCGCCACGTCGTCCTGCGTGGACAGCGGGTTGCTCGCGCAGAGGACGATGTCCGCGCCGCCGGCCTTCAATGTGCGCATGAGGTTCGCCGTCTCGGTGGTGACGTGCAGGCACGCCGAGACGCGCAACCCCTGCAGCGGCTTCTCGCGCTCGAAGCGCTCGCGGATCGACGCGAGGACGGGCATGTCGCGGTCGGCCCACTCGATGCGCGCCTTGCCGGCGGCAGCGAGGGAAGGGTCTTTCACGTGATGGTCCATGAGGAGGTTCCTTTCGAGATGTCAGCTACAGACGCGACAGTATAGCAAGGATGAGGCGTGTGAGGTCGGCCGACGCGCGCTCTCCCGCCGAGAGCACCTCTTCGTGCGAGATCCGCGCCCCGGCCGCGACGTTCGTCACCAGTGACAGACCGAGCACGCGCAGGCCCAGTGCGCGCGCAGCGATGACCTCCGGGACGGTCGACATGCCGACGACGTCGGCGCCGGCCGCTTCGAGCGCGCGTACCTCGGCGGGCGTCTCGTAACTCGGTCCGGCGACGGCCGCGTAGACCCCGCCCTCGAGCGCGATACCCTCCTCCATGGCGACGACCCGCGCCAGGTCTCGCAGTGCCGGGTCGTAGCCGTCGCGCATCGACACGAACGGAGTGCCGCCGTCGGGGCCCGGCCACCCGCGCAAGGGGTTGTCTCCCAGGAGGTTGATGTGGTCGTCGATGACGACGAGGTCGCCCGCGTCGAGCGAGCGGTTCACCGCGCCGGCAGCGTTCGTCACGACGATGACCTCGGCGCCGAGCGCCGCCGCCAGGCGGGCGGGATACGCTGCGTCGAGCGCCGACAGACCCTGGTAGGTGTGGAGGCGGCCCATGAAGACCGCGCACGCGACGCCTTGCAGCTTCCCCAGGACGAGTCGGCCCGCGTGACCGGCGAGCGCGGCGGGCGGGTGCGGGAACCCTGCGAGGTTCGCGAAGGGGATCTCGGTGGGGCCCTCGACCGCGTCCGCTACGGCGCCGAGCCCCGACCCGAGGACGAGCGCGACGCGCACCTGGCCGCGCCACGGCGCGAGCGCCTCGGGGACCTCCACGCGCAGCCCGTCCGCACCCATCGCCGACCCCCTCACGCCAGGAGCGTCTCGTAGAGACCGAACAACCGCTCCTCCATCGATTCCCAGTTCAGGCGTTCTTCGACCAGCCGGCGGCCCGCGAGCCCCGTCCGCTGCGCCGCGAGCGGCTCGGACAGCAGGTGGAAGACGGCCTGTGCCGCCGCGACGGGATCGCCGGGCCTCACGAGTTCGCCGCCCACACCGCCCGTGACCGCGCGCAGCGGATGGAAGCTGCTCGCGACGTAGGGCACGCCGCCCGCCATGTAGTCGAATACCTTCGTGGAGACGTTCTTGTGGTACTTCGGGTGTGGACGGAGCAGAGACAGGCCCACGTTCGCTTCGCCCAGAGCGGCCGGCACGTCCTCGTACGCGATGGGTCCGCGCAGTTCGAGCGCGCCGTCGGGCAGCGTCGCCATGACGCGATCGAACGCGCCGGCGACCTCCTCGGTCGGGCTCCCGTAGACGACGAGCCTCGCGTCGGGCAGGTCGGCGCGCACGAGCTCGAGGGTCGCGATCATGTCGTAGAAGCCGCGCACCGCCGAGATCGACCCCACGTACATCATCGTCGGTGGCCCGGGGGGCGGCACGTGCGGCTCGCCGAAGAGCGACAGCGGCGGGTAGTTGTCGAGCTCGACGACGCGACCGTGAAGCGCCGCGAACCGTTCCTTGAGCGCCGCGTCCGCCACGACGACCGCCGACAGCCCCGGCACGGCAGCGCGCTCGGTGTGGTCCGCGAAGGCCGCCGCGAGCGGGCGCAGCGGCGCGGGGATCCAGGCCTTCTGGTCCATGGCGTCCGGGTAGTGCTCGTGCGCGTCGTAGACGATCGGCTTCCCCGTGCGCCGCGCGAACCTGCGCATCACCGGAAGGAGTTCGGGGTCGTGGAAGTGGTAGAGGTCGGCGTCCACATGCTCGGCCGCGCCGACGATCTCGCTCGCTCCGAGGAAGCGCGCGAGACGCCCACGCTTGCAGGGTAGGGGCCGTATCTCGACGCCCTGAATCTTGCGCGGACCGCCGTCGTCGCGGCAGACGAGCACGGTACGGTAGCGCTTCGCGAGAGAGCGGCACTCGTGGTAGAGGATACGGCCGTCCGTGGGGACGTGGACGGAAGTCACATGGCAGACGACGGCCTCACGCGCCAAGGCGGCCTCGTGTCATCCTCTCGCGAACGAGCGCCGCGAGCATACCGGCGATGAGCCCGACGATGAGCCCCCGCAGTCCTGCGGAGAGCAGACGCCCCGTGTCGGCGACGCGCACCACCGAAGCGATGCCGTCCGACACGACGTAGTTCGAGGTCAGGTCGGCGGTGAACCTCGCCTGCCGGGCAAGATCTCCGTATGAGTAGATCTGGACGCGCGTCTCCAGCACGGTCTGCTCGAAACCCGCGCGCTCCACGTCGGTCAGCGAACCGGAGCGCAGACGGCGCTGGAGGTCGGAGAGCGCCGACTCGAGGACCGGGATGCGCTCCTCGAGGGAATCCGCGTTCGCGTTCTGGAAACCGATGAGTATCCTCAGCGGCTCGAGCGCCTTCTCGCGGACCGCGATCGCGACCGCATCGGCCTTCGCCGAAGCGAGGTCCTTGTCGGCGTCGCGCACCGAGATGTCCGCGACGCTGCGGTTCTTCGAGTCGATGGCCGCAGAGACCCTGCCCGCCAGCGCGCTCGGCCCGAGACCGAGGGACGTGGCCGCCAGGCGCAGCGTCTGCGGTTGCGTCGCCGCCGCGACGAGGGTGTCGACGGTGGGCGCGTTCGCTATGTTCGCGACGTTGGTGGAGACCCGCACCCGCGACGTCGCGACCCACACCGGTTCGGGCGCGCGCGCCGCCGCCAGCCAGACCGCGAGCGTCGTCGTGACCACGACGGCGGCGAGCACCACCGGCCACTGCCCGCGCGCGAACCGTCCCAGCGTCGTGATCTCGTCGCGCTCGTCCACGGTCACTCCTCGCCACGTGGGGTGCGGCTCATGCGTGCCGCCGCCATCCCCAAGCCTACAGTCAACCAAAGGAATTTGCTCGTCTCAAGACTGTACGTGAACGCCTGCGCGAGCAACGCCACGCCCGCGGCGAGCGCGCCGACCGCGATCGCGTGCGCCGCGCCTTCGGGCAGTGTGAGCGCCGCACGCGCCGTGCGCGTGAGGAACCTCCACACCAGCCACAGGAGACCCGCGAGGCCCGCCAGCCCCGTCTCGACCAGCACGGTGAGGTAGGCGGTGTGCGACTCGACGAGACCGGGCGCGACGAAGGCGTCCCGGTACGCGGGGAAGACCAGCGGGTAGTTCCCTGGACCGACGCCCCACGGGTGGTCGAGCCACATGCGCAGAGCGGAGCCTCCCATGTAGATCCGGTACATGAAGGAGCGGTTCTGCCCCACGTCGACGAGCTTCTCTCGGACCCACCCGGGATCGAGGTAGCGCAGGAGCAGCACCGCTAGGAGCAGACCGGCGACGCCCACGAACGCGGTCTTCACGCGAAGAGGTACGCGCGCGAAGACTAGGACGACGACCAGCGCGAGCAGGAAGCCGCCCCACGCCCCGCGTGAGAACGTCACGACGAGGCCGAGCACCGTCACCGTCACCGCGCCCCACGCCGCAAGCCGCCGGACCGTGCCGCGGCGCTCGAGCGCGAACGGCACGCCGAACGCGGCCGCGCACGCGAGGAAGCTGCCGAAGACGTTCGGGTCCTTGAACGTCGTCTTCGCCCGGATGCCGTACCCCCAGGCCTTGAGCAACGGCTGGATGGAGTAGAGCCCCGCCCGCTCGACGAGCGCGAGCGCGCCCAGGACCGCCGCGATGGCGAGCAGTCCCCAGACCACGGTCTCGCCGCGTTCGGGAGTGTCGACCGCGACCACGACGAGATAGAGCAGCACGACGCTCGAGAGCAGACTGAGGAAGGAGACCGCGGCGAGCTTGGGCGAGACCGCCCCGGGGACCGCGGCGAGCGCGAAGGCGAGGAAGAGCGCGGCGGGCAGGTCGGCGGGCGTGGCCGGGACCCGCGCGCGACGGCGGACCGCCCTCACCCCGAGGACCGCGACAAGCGCGGCGACGACGAGCTGGTACGCGGTGAGCTGCACGCCGGCGACCGTCGCGACGCGACCGGTGACGTCGAGCGCGGCAGCGCCGACGAGCGCCACGACCCCGAGCTCCGGGCGCTCCGAGGCGAGCAGCGCGAACGCGACGGCGAGCCCGAGCGCGAGCGCCGCCGAGACCGCCGTGGGCGCGAG